>PDWI01000401.1_pt1 | contig 134536 bp, 129 predicted proteins | sample 1430891 | NCBI WGS metagenome assembly PDWI01 (sample SAMN01162508, study PRJNA174530) | Oral metagenome, whole genome shotgun sequencing project. | biome: Marine environment; feature: Marine mammal; material: Swab sample of the gingival sulcus; isolation source: swab sample of gingival sulcus...
CTGTTGAGTTGCTATGCCTGTATTTTAAAAAAAGTGTAAACTATGTCCTTAGGTTATTTTGTAAACCATGTTATCAGGTTGTACATCCCCCTCAATCCCTCTTTACGAAAGGGGGAGGAAAAAGCTGTACAACCTGATAAGATGCATTTACAAAATGCTCCAAGCATATGCTCTACACATTTAATCATTTTTCCCTTTTGCATTGTATTGACTCATGGCTTGGTCAAGTTTGGTCATGCTATCAAATCGACAATATATATCGCCTCGCATGGGTATAAGGTCTAAGTAAGAATCATATTTTCCCATGTATTCTGTTGCCTCACCGAGTATTTTCCCCAGTACGTTGTCATAATATAATGTACTTCCCTTGTGAAACCGCCACCACCATTTACCCCAGCCATATTCAGATATATCCCCTGTTTTCTTCACTCTACTTAGCTTATAAATTTTGCCATTATGTTTTATTGTCTTTTTATAATCACTTTGGTTTTTGATTTCCGACAAAGCATTCCAACCATGTTCGAGATGTCTTTGAAAGGATGAATTAAATCTGAGTGCTTCTGTTTCCTTGATTCCTCTTAACTGTTTCCACTCTTCTAGGGGGATATAAATTTTTAAAGCATCATCACCCAAGGCCATACATAATGGTTTGACTACAGCATAGACTCCCAAAGCAGGACTGAACAAAACAATGAATGGTGATGCTACGATAAAAAATATCAGTAATATGTTTTTGAAAAGTTTCATACTTGTTTGCTCAATTTTAAATATATGATTTTATAGTACCGTCATTCTGGAAATCTCCCTCAATCCCTCTTTGCGAAAGAGGGAGAAAAAGTGTGTATAACCTGATTATATGCTTTACTCATTAAACCAAAATGGTGTGCCGACAACGGGGGTTGATGGGCTTGCCATGTCTCTGGGTAAAATCGGGGTGGCGTGATAAGCCATTCTTCCTGCTGAAATGGCGTGTGAAAAAGCGGTTGCTATCGCCACGGGGTCTCCCGATTTTGCTACAGCGGTATTTAATAAAATGGCATCGTAGCCCATTTCCATGGCTTGGCAAGCTTGTGAGGGCAAACCAATGCCAGCATCGACCACCAACGGCGTATCGGGGAAATAAGCCCGTAAAGTTTGCAGGGCTTTAGGGTTTTGTAAGCCTTGTCCGCTACCAATGGGTGCACCCCAAGGCATTAACACTTCACAACCTGCGTGCAATAACTTTTCGGCGACAATTAAATCATCGGTGGTGTAGGGATAAACTTGAAAACCTTCATCACTGAGGATTTTTGCAGCCTCGACCAATGCGAAAACGTCGGGCTGTAGCGTGTCTTCGTTACCAATTAATTCTAGCTTGATTCTTGGGGTGTCAAATAATTCGCGTGCCATGTGAGCGGTGGTAACGGCTTCTTTAACGCTGTGACAACCTGCGGTATTGGGCAATAAATGCGTATTGGTGGCTTTGATGAGTTGCCAAAATTTTTCCCCTGCTTTTTCGGTGCCAGCTTCGCGACGTACCGAGACGGTAATCATCTGAGTTTGTGATTGGGTAATGGCATCACTTAGTATTTTAGGTGATGGATATTGTGCTGTACCCAATAACAAACGATTGCTTAACGTTAAATCGTAAAACTGTAAAACGTCTTGTTTGTCTGCTGGGTGGTTTTTGTGTTGTTCTTGCATGTTGTGTCCTTTATTTATACTGGAATAAATTAACTTTTACGATACTTTATCCACCTTGCATCGGGGCGACGACTTCGACTTGGTCGTTTTCTTGAATTGCTTGATTGTCTCTACTCGCTTTGGGGACGAATTGTCCATTGACTGCGGTGGCAACGTGAGCGTCTTGTGTAAACCCTTGTTCGCTTAACAGCATTGCTAGCGTTTGGGCTTGGGTTTCTATGGTTTTTCCGTTAAATTGAATGTTCATTGTTTACTCGATATTTATTTTTTGGTTATCAGTGGGTTTTGGGTTTGTTCAACGATAAAACGACTGGCGATTTCCGCGACGGCAGGTGCAAGCAAATAGCCGTGTCGATACATGCCATTAACCAATAAGCGTTTTCCGCGTTGAATGATTTGGGGTAAATTATCAGCAAAAGCAGGGCGGACATCAACGCCAATTTCAACAATTTCCGCCTCGGCAAAGGCAGGGTTAACGGCATAAGCGGCGGATAATAGCTCTAGGGTAGAGCGAACTGAAACGCGTTCTCTGGCATCACTTTCAATCATGGTTGCCCCCAACATAAACTGTCCGTTAGGTCTAGGGACTAAGTAAATAGGAATGCGAGGGTGCAATAACCGAACAGGGCGAGACAACTGGATTTCAGGGCAATATAAATGCAACATTTCGCCGCGAACGCCGCGTAACTCTGGGAGTTGTGAGCGTCCTGAGTAACCGCGACAATCAATCAACCAATCACAGCTGTTTTGTAAATCGCTAATTTCTTCATCAGTGAGCGTTGTGTTTGTGGTTATTTTATCGGCTTTTTGACTGACTGCTTTCCATAGGGCTTTGAGTATTTTTCTGGGTTCGATATGGGATTCGCTTGGATAGAATAATGCTTCGCGGTATCGGCTAAGTGCAGGTTCTAGCGAATGCAGTTGTTCTGCCCCGATTTTTTGCCATTGTTGGGTTTTCTGAGCAAAGTGCGTGAGCATATTTTGGTCGCGATTGGGGGAAATCACCAACGTGCCATTTTCGCTGTACTCGCAATCATCATATTGTTGGCAGAGCTGTTTCCAGTAATTCATGGAGGCTGGCGATAATTCGCCCACCAAAGGTTCTGCCGATTCCATCTCACAAAACGGTGCGAGCATGCCGCCAGCCCACCACGAGCAACAGCAATCATCAACGCCTGAGTTGGCGGTGATGATTTGTACCTGCTGTCCTGCATTTAATAGGCGTTCGGCAATCGTCAGCCCGACAACACCTGTTCCAATAATTTTAATCATGTGTTTTTTTACAATTTTTGTCAAAATGCACTATAGTAAGTCCAATTAATTCCTGTTACAGCGTTACATCGTCTCGCCGTATTAGCTATACTGTCTTCGACAATGTGCCTTGTACCAGAAATTAATTGGCCTCACTATATTCGCTTAATACTGTAGAGCCAAATTGCATCTGGCTCCGAGACGCAAGCATTGCGTCTCTACAGGGCCGACGCACAGAGACTGCCACGCTAGTCCCTCGCCTGTGGTGGCATCAGTATTATAAATCACTATTCACCGTTACTGCGAATGAGCGATAGCGAAGTATGGCAACCCCCTAAAAATTCACGTCATTACGAGGAGCGATAGCGACGTGGTAATCCCCAGCTACTGTGCAAAGTGGTAGGATACCGCCACAGTCGTTCCTCGCTTGCGGTGACGTCGTAAATTACGACGACAGAATTACTGTGGTAATTCTACCGCGTAATCTGATAATGGGACTAATTTCTTAACCATTTTGTATTTTTGTAAGAATTTTGCCATCGTTTCATAGCGGTAATTATCCAATGCACGTGGTCGTAGTGCGAGGCGTGGCAAAGTGTCTTTCCAAGCAAGACGGTTTAATTCAGTGTCTAGCTCTTTGGGTTTATAGCTTTGGAACGCTTCCCATGCAGCTTTGGGGTGATTGATTGTGAAAATGGTGGCTTCTTCCAATGCGGCTAAAAAGGCATCAAATTTTTTCTCAGCTAAATTGTCTTTATTGACCACGAGTACCAATTCATCATAAGCAGGCACGCCGTGTTCCTCTGGATAGAAAGCTTTTCCAGGATGGTTTTCTAGTGCCATTTGATTTAATTCAAAGTTTCGATAAGCCCCGAACACAGCGTCAACTTTACCGCTCATGAGTGATGGCGACAGTGACCAGTTGACGTTAATCCATTTGACATCTTCTGGTTTTAAGTCTGCTGATGCGAGCATTGCCGTGAGCAAGTTTTGCTCAAATCCACTGACAGAGTAGCCGACGGTTTTGCCTTTTAAATCGGCGATGCTGTTGATACCGCTGTCTTTTAGTACAATCAAAGAATTCAGTGGCGTAGAAATCAAGGTGCCAATACGCACTAATGGCAACCCTTCGCTGACTTGCATATGTAATTGTGGTTGATAATCTACCGCGATATCGGCTTTGCCAGCTGCCACTAATTTTGGCGGCATTGATGGGTCGGCTGGCTCGATGAGTTCAACGTCCAGTCCGTGTTTTTTAAAGTAGCCTTGTTGTTGAGCGACAATCAACGCCGCGTGGTCAGGATTGACAAACCAATCGAGCATAACGCTGACTTTTTCATTGGCTAAACTTAGCTGTGAAGTGGCTAATAAAAGTGTTGCAAGTAAGAGTTTTTTCATGGTTTCCTCTGTTTTTGTTAAAAATTAGTTAAAAAATAAAAGTTATCAATCATTTGTTTGGCAAAAAAATAGCCGTGTTTTTGTAAAAAAGGTACCGTCATTCTGTGTTTAGTTAAGTGCTAATCCCATTTGCCAAAAGGCGACTTCCATATGTGTCGCCGTATCAAAAATCTTTTGTAGTTTTTGTGTTTGTGCTGCTGATAGCGTTTTACATAGGTCATCAAAAAGCTGTTGAAAATCCTTGGCAGCCTGTTGGTACTCAGGACTGGCATACATATCAATCCAAGACTGATAAGCATTGTCGGCAACTGCTGGTAAGTCCGCAAGTGATTTGCCAATCTCGGCATAACCAATTACACAAGGCGCAAGTGCGGCAAGTAATTCAACCAAACTCCCCGTCATGCCCACATCGAGAACGTAACGCGTATAAGCAACGCAGGCTGGCGATTCGGGTGTGCTGAGAACTTGTGCTTCTGGAATGTCCCAATCCTTGCAATAATCAATGTGTAATTTGATTTCTGTATCCAGCATGGCGTTAATACCTGCTTGACCGATACGCATTTGCTCGAAATTGTCACTTTTGTAAATGGCCAACGCCCAAGCTCGCGTGAATTGAATGAGAAATAGGTAATCTTGTTTGAGGTAGTGTTGGAAACAGACGTGCTCTAATGTGCCATCGCCCATTTTTTGCACAAAATCGTGTTGGGTATAGGGTTGCCAATACGAGCTGTTGTCGCGAAGTGTTTGGTAGTTCATTGGTTCTTCCTTTTTTTATGTTTAATTGTTAATGCATGTGACTCTGCCACGGAATGAGTTTTTTTAGTAATTTATCAACGCTAAAAAACAGCGTGAGTGACATTAAAATCAAGATAAATAAAGCCGCAAAAGTAGTATCGACTTGCATGCGTGCGTTGGCTTGCAACATAATGTAGCCAAGTCCTTGTGCCGAGCCTACCCATTCGCCGACAATGGCACCAATCGGGGCAAAAGAGGTGGCAATTCTCAGTCCAGATGCTAAAGCAGGCAAGGCGGCTGGTAAACGAATTTGTAGCAGCAACGCCGTTTTGCTGGCTTGCATAGATTGTGCCATTTGTAGCCATTGCGTTGGGGTGTTTCTCAAACCGTCGTAGCAGGCGGCAGTCACGGGGAAATAAATAATCAATACTGCCATGACCACTTTTGACATCATGCCATAGCCCAACCAAAGCACCAATAAAGGGGCGATGGCAAAGACGGGGATTGCCTGAGACAGCACTAAAATGGGCAGTAAAAAACTAGAGACACGGCGAGAAACCATTAGCGTAATTGCCGACATTACGCCAAATAAAAAGCCTAAAATCAGTCCTAGAATGATTTCTATAAACGTCACTTTGGCGTGCTTAAGTAAGATGTCCCAACGCTCAAATAAAGCCAAAGCGACATCGCGAGGCGAAGCTAAAATATAATGCGGTAGCTCAAAAACGCTGATAATCAACTGCCAAATACCAATTAAAATAATGGCAATGAAAAGGATTTTTACGAGGTTTTTTATTGGAGCGTTTTTCATCGCAGCTCTCCCAACAATTGTTGCTGTAGCTCTGGCTGAGAAAGCTCAGGGTCAAAGCGTGGTCTTGGGTGATTTGGATAATAGGCTTGGCTGAGTTCGCCGTCACGCATGACATAAATAACATCGGCGAGGCGAATGGCTTCTACTGGGTCGTGTGTGATTAAAATAACGGTTTTTTCTGCCAGCAGTTGAGCGGAAAGCTGCTGAAGCTCTAGGCGAGTAATCGCATCAACGGCGGAAAAAGGCTCGTCCATTAAAATGATTTCTGCCGATTGCATCAGCGTTCTGGCAAGGGCGACGCGTTGGCGTTGTCCACCTGACAGTTCGTAAGGGGCTTTGTCAAAATGTCCCGTTAAACCGACTTGTTCTAGTAGTTTTTTAGCTTTTTGGGCTGTTTCTGGAATGACGGTACTATTTAATCGGTTTTCCAGTTGAATATTTTTCCCAACGCTCAACCAAGGCAAAAGAGCGTCTTGTTGAGCCATATAAGCAGGCCGATGAGGACAAAGAATTTCCCCATGCTGTGTAGCACCGTGATTGAGTTTGGCAATGGCTTTGAGTAGCGTGCTTTTTCCGCAGCCAGAACGTCCTAAAATGGCAACCCATTGACCTTGGGCAATAGATAAATTCAACTGTGATAACAGCGTTTTTTCGCCATACGCCAGCGATAAACCGTTAATTTGTAGTTCGTTCACAAAAGTTGCTCAGTTGAGCAAGCTTTCGTAGTTAGGCGTATGAATTGATAGATAAATTTCATTGCTTGTTTCCTACGTCAGTACTAACTGCCTCAGGTTCACGGGTATTTCTCAGTCTTATGCGTTAGGCCAGTAAGACACCCCGACAAGGTTTATGGTGTGTTTGGATGGCATTATAGAATTTATAAAATAAAAACTAAATAGTTTTTTTATTTTTCTTGTTCTCACTATAGCGTCACCGCGAGCGAGGTACGAGCGTGGCGGTCTCCGACTACTTTGCTGGATAGTCGGGGATTGCCACGTCGCTACGCTCCTCGCAATGACGTGCTGTCTTAGAAACATTGTCCATTAGCGATAAATGTCCCACTTTGCAAAACACTTTTAAATCCGTTGCTATCCAATCGTAGCGTGCCGCAGTGGTCTTTACGCTGATTGGCACAGGGAATGGCGGTTAAGGTATAGGCTTGTTTATTTTCGGTGATTTCAATTTGTATGCGATAGCGTGGCGGTGTGCCTGAAGTGTTTGGACTAACCGTTTGGCAATTGCCTTTGGGTTTTAAGTTTTTGGGTAATGTATAGCTACCATTATTTAGATGATACTGCTGTGTGAGCATTTGCTGTATCGCCATTAAATCGGCACTGGCAGTTTGGCGGTGAGTGCGGTAAATATAGCGTTGATAGATAGGGTAAGCTTGGGTTGCCAACAAAGCAATGATTGCTACGACAATCAATAGTTCAATTAAAGTGATGCCTTGGTTTTTATTTTTCATTTGATTATTTTTTTACTTACAATTTTTTGAGTTAAATAACGCTCTCTGGCGTTTTCTATGCTTGTCGGTGTTTCTGGTGGATAGCCAACGGCTAATACTGTGATTAAATAATATTGTGGTGTTGTTGGGTCAGTTGGTTCGGGATTCAGTGATTGAATAAAAGTGTAAGTATAGGTGTTTGCTAAATAGTTTTGTTTATCAATGTCTTGGTCAAAGTGGGAAATAATGGCGTAATCTTGCCAAATGTCTTCGTTATTTTCTAAATAATCTTCAAAATAAATCCCTGAGCGACATTGATTACTGCCGCAAACTTTATCTTCTAAGGCATTTCGTTGCCAAATAAAGGCTGGCACAGTGTTGTTGCCTGACAGTTGGGCGGTCATTAATGTGTCGATGTCGAAATTGCTGGCGAAATCTCTTCCTTTGAGTGGATTGTCTGAAATGGCTACTGGCTTTTTCAGTGCTTTTAAAAATTGTTGCGTGCGTTTTAAACTCAGTTTGGCTGCTTGTTGAACAATAGCATAACGAACATTGGCGGCAGCAATTTCTTGGTGGTTGCGACTATTTTTTGCCATATGAATGCCAAACAGTGCCGCGATGGCAATCAGCATCAGCGAAGCGAGTAGAACCAGCCCTTGCTGCTTGTGTTTTGAAAATGATAACGGATGAATTTTCATGATTTTTTGTTTGGTTGCTACGGCGAGTACAAGGCAATCGTTTTACTGAAAACTTTACGTGCGATGCGGTCGCTAAAAGTAATGCTTTGCATTGGGATATTCCCACTGCTGGGAATTTCTGCTTTGGTGTCGGGTATTGAAATTGTGTAGCTTTCGGGCGTGTTGAAGCTTTTCTGGAATGACGGTACTTGTACCAATAAATGGATTTGAATGCTGGTGATTTTGCTCGGTGCGGTTTGTGTATTTAACTGTGCTGCCGTGATGTAAGTATCCGCAACACCATCATCGCCCACGCTGTCGATACCAAAAATTAACCGCATGAGTAAAACGTCGTTCATCAGTGTGTTGCCAATATTTCTATCGAAAATCATTTTGTCATCGAGGTTGTGTCTGTCGTCAATGCTGATTGTTCTGGCGAGTAGTGGGGAAATCATCGCGAGTTTGTTTTTTTGGTAATTAGACATGCCAGGACCGTATATGTTTTCCAGTTTTAAGTTTGAATGTCCTTGGGATTCTTGATAACGAACAATGGCTGAAAAAATATTGGTATTCTTGCAGTCGGTGATAAGGAAAATTTGTGCGTCCCTTTTGGCAATGCCAATCGTGTCTTTGGGTTCGGTTATAAAGTTAGTATTAAACAAAATTTCTGTAGTCGCACTTGTGACTGTTTTGGTGACTAAAAAATGTTCTTTGGCTGTGATAAAAGTTAGGTCGTCGGTGTGTAACTTCTGTTCTCCGATGACAATGTCTTTTTGTGTGATCTGTACGCCCGTACCGCGAATCAGGCGTTTAATGAGGTTTTCATGTTTTCGGGTAATGGTTTTGTCGCCGTGTCCTTTTGTGAGGCTTTCAATATGCAGTTTGCCCGATTTTTGTAACGCTTGTAATGAACCGCACGGCATGGTCAAGGCATTCTCCAAACGGTTACTAAAGTGTGCCAGTGTCATGTCGGCAGTATTTTGCAGGCTGTTTTGCGTGAGTTGGAGTTGGTTGTTATTGTTTAGGTGTTTAAAAGCTTTGGTTGTTCCCAGCAAAATAATTATACCCAACAGTAAAGCCAGTAGTATTTCAACCAGTGAAATGCCGTGTTGTGCTTGACGTGTTTTTTGTGGGTAATTAAAGTTGGGCATAAATGGTTATTTGGTGGTTTTTGTGTGCTTCTTTGTTGCTGGATTGAAAGGTTCGCGGACAGTCGTTACCTGATAAAGTTTGATTTTTTGCCTTTGTGCTGCTGTCTAACCAGAGAAAATCGACGCGGATAAAGCCTTTGCCATGACCATCTTGCTGATAGCACAGTAGACTGTTTTTATCGGGCAATGCCGTTTGCATTTGCTGGCTGATTAAGTAGCGTTGATAATCAAATGAAACACTGGCACAGGCTGTGGCATTTGTGTTTGTTTGGCAAATGCTGTGATATTGTGGTGGAGGATTGGCTTCAACAGTGCCGCCTAAAATAAAGTCATTGGTTTGTCGCGTGGGTAAATTTGAGAAATGAGTGTTTGTTCGCAGACTGGCAATAAAACTTTCGATGGTCGCTAGGCCTTGGGTTCTGGCGTAACTATTAAACCCCGTTTGCAGGCTGATATTTTGCAGTTTCATAAAAGCGAGTACGCCCACGCTCAATACCACGGCAGCGAGTAATACTTCAACTAAAGCAAAGCCAGAATAACGGTACCATTTTGGTGACTTTTGTCTTTTTCTCCGGAGATTATTCATCGTCATCATTCGTATTTATATTGGTAATTTTTGTAAGTTACCTTGCCCAATGAAGATAAAATAATGCGTGCTTCTAATAATTCACGTTGAAACGGTGTCTTTTTGCCTCGCCACCTATTTAATTTGATGCTGTGATGCGGTGAATAAATTCTCATGCTGCCGCCGCTGCTTGAGGTGCTTTTGGGGAAAATTCGGATAACGGCGTGGCGACCTGTCCAGTAAAGATTGACGAGTGAATCGTTGGTGTTAAAAACTTGGTAAAGCGTTTCTGAGGCTTCTCGTTTCTTATTGTGATTTTTATCTTTGAAAATTAACCAGCCTCGTGAGGGATTATCTTCTCCGTTGTTGTTTAAAGTTTCCCAGCTATCTAAGCACTGGATTGGGTTGGCTTGTAGATTGTTGCTTGGGCAGATGCTAACGCTGTGAGCGGTGATAGTGGCTTGTCTCTTTGCGAACTGTAAAGCATTGGCAAATTGATTGGCAAACTGGTCAACGTGTTTTTGTTGGTTGTGTTGTCGATAATTGGGTAGTGCAAAAGTAGCGAGAATTACCATGACAGCTACCACCACTAATAACTCAAGTAGCGTAATGCCACGTTGATTGCTTTTGTTTATAGTGGTTATAAATTTGTTTCTCATGCTACCCATTTTACCTTTTATCAGAGCTGGTGGGGAATATTTTTTAATCAGATGAATGTGATAGAATAACGCTTAACTATATTATTGAAAATTATAAAGGAGCAAATAATGACGATTAAGGTGGGAATTAATGGTTTTGGGCGTATAGGTCGCTTGGCGTGTCGAGTGATATTTGAACATCCTGAGTTGGAATTGGTTCACGTGAATGACCCTGGTGGCAGTGCGGCAGATTTTGCACATTTGCTGGAATTTGATTCGGTGCATGGGCGTTGGCAACATACAGCTTCTGTTGAGAATGACGATGCGATAAAAATTGCAGGAAAGTCTATTTCAGTGAGTCAAAATCGCGAAATTTCAGCCACCGACTGGTCTGCTTGCGATGTAGTGATTGAAGCCTCTGGCGTGATGCGTAAACGCGAGTTATTGCAGGCTTATCTTGAACAAGGTGTTAAACGCGTCGTCGTGTCGGCACCTGTGGAAGCTGATGACGTTTTAAATATCGTTATGGGCGTTAACGATAATTTGTATGAGGCTGATAAACACCGCATTGTCACGGCGGCTTCGTGTACGACAAATAGTCTGGCGCCCGCGGTCAAAGTGATTTTAGAAAACTTAGGTATTAAGCATGCCAGCATGACGACAATTCATAGCTTAACACTCACGCAACGCATTTTAGATACGCCGCATAAAGATATGCGTCGTGCTAGAGCTTGTGGAATGAGCTTAATCCCCACCACGACAGGTTCTGCAAAAGCTATTACCAAGATTTTTCCTGAGTTGGTTGGGAAAATTAATGGGCATGCTGTACGTGTGCCATTAACTAATGCCTCGCTAACAGACTGTGTCTTTGAGGTGGAAAAGCCAACAACCGTCAAGCAAGTGAATGCTTTGCTGAAGACAGCTTCTGAAGGTGAGTTAAAAGGTATCTTGGGTTTTGAAGAGCGTCCGTTAGTCTCGATTGATTACCGCACGGATTCTCGCTCAACCACCGTCGATGCACTGTCAACGATGGTGATTAATGATACGCAGGTTAAATTGTACTTGTGGTATGACAACGAATGGGGTTATGCGAATCGCACGGTGGAGTTAGCTAAAAAAGTTGGGCTTTCTTAGAGAAAAAATACATTTCTTAATGGTATTTACGTTGGCTCAGAATGACGGTACTTTTTAGCATTATTTTGGGTTTTGTTTTGCTTGAATTAATTTTAATTGATTTTGGTACCGTCATTCTGAATGGTGTTTTATCTGGGAGAGAAATAACGTGCAGCTTTCTGAAAATATCCGTCAATATCTAATTATTACGGGGAATTATTGGGCGTTTACGCTGACTGATGGGGCATTGCGGATGTTGGTGGTGCTTTATTTTCACCAGTTAGGTTATACGCCAATTGCCATTGCTTCGTTATTTTTATTTTATGAGTTTTTTGGCGTGGTGACTAATTTGCTGGGCGGTTGGTTAGGTGCAAAATGGGGGCTTAATCGCACCATGAATATGGGTTTGGCTTTGCAAATTGTCGCACTGTGCCTTTTATTAGTGCCGACAACGTGGCTAACGGTGATTTGGGTGATGTTCGCACAAGCCCTTTCTGGGATTGCCAAAGACCTGAATAAAATGAGTGCCAAAAGTGCGATTAAAACCTTGGTGCCAGCTTCTAGTGTGGGTGCTGATAAGCAAAACAGCCAAGAAAATCAACTTTATCGCTGGGTAGCTTTGCTGACTGGTTCGAAAAATGCACTAAAAGGGGTGGGGTTTTTCTTAGGCGGTGGGTTGTTGGCTGCCTTGGGCTTTCGCGGTGCAATTTTCGTCATGGCTATTATGCTGACGATAGTTTGGTTGCTAAGTTTGGTTTTTCTAAAAGGCGAGCTTGGCAAGGCTAAACGAAAATCCAAACTGAAACACTTACTAGCAAAAAATCAAAATATTAATTATTTATCCGCCGCCCGTTTTTTCTTGTTTGGGGCTAGAGATATTTGGTTTGTGATTGCTGCACCCATTGCCTTAGCCAGTTATTTTTCTTGGTCATCCACTCAGGTTGGTGCGTTTTTTGCATTATGGGTGATTTTGTACGGTTTTGTGCAAGCGATGACGCCCAAGTTGCTCAAGCAAAATCGCCAAGCAGCGACTGCACAAACGGCATTGTTGTGGGTTTTTGTGCTATTGCTGGTTTGTGTTTCTTTGGCGACCATGCAGGGATTGCTGCCTCAGTGGGGTTGGGGAATGGTGATTGGCTTATTTGCTTTTGGTGCTGTATTTGCCATTAACTCCGCTATTCACAGCTATCTGATTGTGAGTTATGCCAATGCTGATGGTGTTTCTATGGATGTGGGATTTTACTACATGGCAAATGCAGCAGGTCGGTTGGCTGGTACAGTTTTGTCTGGTGTACTGTTTCAAAGTGGCGGTTTGTTGCTTTGCCTGTGCGGTAGTGTGGTGTTTTTGATGGCGAGTTTTGTCTTGACCTGGAAGCTAAATCGAGTCACGGCATAATAAAACTGAGCTGTGTTATCTTGCTGTGTTGAGGTAAAGATTGTCATTGATAATCCCTGTGCAGGATTATTTTTTAACGGGGCTGGATAAGTTTCTATTCACTCAAACGGAGAGAATTGCTACAATGCTCGTTTGAATAATAATTTACAATGTATTAAGGCTATGCGAAGTCAACAAATCAGACAAACTTTTTTAGAATATTTCCAAAGTAAAGGGCATGAAATTGTGCCAAGTTCTTCACTGGTTCCCGGTAACGACAAAACCTTGCTATTTACCAATGCAGGCATGGTGCAGTTTAAGGACGTTTTTTTAGGACTGGATAAACGCAATTATTCACGAGCCACTACCTCGCAAAAATGCGTGCGTGCAGGTGGTAAACACAACGACTTGGAGAATGTGGGATATACTGCTAGACACCACACGTTTTTTGAGATGTTGGGCAATTTTTCTTTTGGGGATTATTTTAAAGAAAATGCTATTCAGTACGCTTGGGAATTGGTGACTGAGAAGTTTGGTTTGCCTAAAGATAAGTTGCTTGTCACGGTTTATCAAACCGATGACGAAGCGTATAAAATTTGGCATGAGACGATTGGTCTTCCCGATGAGCGAATTATTCGCATAGGTGATAAGTATCCTGACCAGCCTTACAATTCTGATAATTTCTGGCAAATGGGTGATACGGGTCCTTGTGGTCCTTGTACAGAAATTTTTTATGACCATGGCGAGCATATTTGGGGTGGACCTCCTGGGTCTCCCGAAGAAGATGGCGACCGCTTTATCGAAATTTGGAATTTGGTCTTTATGCAATATGACCGTCAGCCCGATGGCGAGTTGTTGCCATTACCTAAGCCGTCTGTAGATACGGGCATGGGATTGGAGCGTATTGCAGCCATTTTGCAAGGTGTGCACTCTAACTATGAAATTGATTTGTTCGTGGCTTTGATTGCTGCAGCTGCAAAAGCAACCAATACGAGCGATTTGGAAAATAACTCATTGAAGGTAATTGCTGACCACATTCGTTCGGTGGTGTTTTTATTGGTTGATGGTGTTATTCCTTCAAATGAAGGACGTGGTTATGTGTTGAGAAGGATTATTCGTCGAGCCGTTCGCCACGGTTATAACTTGGGGCAGAAAAAGCCGTTTTTTTATCAGTTGGTTGAAGCGTTGGTCACTGAGATGGGTGAAGCCTATCCAGAAATCCGAGAAAACCAAGTCCGAATTGAAGAGCAAATTCGCCGTGAAGAAGAGCGTTTCCATCGCACTATCGAGGACGGTATGAATGTCTTAGAAGCAGATTTGGCAGTGCTCAAAGGCGATACTATTTCGGGCGAAACGTTGTTTAAACTTTATGATACGTATGGTTTTCCAGTTGATTTGACTGCGGATATTGCCAGAGAAAGAGATTTGAAAGTTGATCTTGAAGGCTATGATGCGGCAATGCAACGCCAAGTTGAGCAGTCGCAAAAAGGCGGTTCGTTTAAGGGTAAGGTACTACTAAAAACAGACAGTAAAACGACCTTTTTAGGTTACGAAGAAACGACGAGTGAGTCGTGTATTCAAGAAATTTTCGTTGGCAACGTGGCGTGTGAAACGCTTAGCAAAAATCAAGCGGACGGCAATGCGGTTTTAATTTTGGATAAAACGCCGTTTTATGCTGAGTCGGGTGGACAGATTGGCGATACGGGAACAATAAAAACCGATCAAGCTGAGTTTGTCGTCACTGATACGCAAAAACAGGGCGAAACTTACTTGCATATTGGTTATTTGGCAAGTGGTTCGTTGTCAGCTGGAATGACGGTATCCGCTCAGATAAATGCTGAGCGTCGTAAAGCGATTAAATGTAATCATTCCGCGACGCACTTGTTGCACGCGGCACTGCATGAGGTATTAGGTATGCAGGCGGTGCAAAAAGGTTCTCTGGTCAGTGATGATCGTTTGCGTTTTGACTTTTCTCACGATCAAGCGGTGACAGAAGAAGAGTTGCTTGAGATTGAGCGTTTAGCAAATTTAGAAATTTTAGCAAACCACGAAGTCAAAACTGAGCTAATGAGCCAAGATGAGGCAAAAGCTAAAGGGGCGATGGCACTGTTTGGTGAAAAGTATGGCGATGTTGTGCGTGTGGTTGTTATCGGCCCTAATTCGATTGAGCTGTGTGGAGGCACTCACGTGACTCGTACAGGTGAAATCGGGCAAATTATCATCACGGCGGAAAGCGGTGTGGCAGCAGGTATTCGTCGTATTGAAGCGGTAACTGCTTTGGGTGCAATGGCTTATCGTAAAGACAGAGAGCAATTGCTTAAAAATGTCATGACACAATTGAAAGCAACGCCAGCCAATATTGAACAAAAAGTGACGCAATTGTTTGAAGTGCAAAAAGACTTGCATAAGCAAATCAAAGTGCTTAAGCAAAGAGCTTTGTCAGGTGGTGGTGACAGTGCTTTGGGCAATATGAGAGAAGTGAATGGCTTTAAAGTTCTTACGGCAGAAGTTGAAGGTTATGATGCCAATGATTTGCGTGATTTGGCGGATCAACAACGCGATAAGCAAAGTGCGGATTTGGTGGTTTTAGCTACAGTGGATGACGGCAAAGTTAAGTTGGTCGCCAGTGTTGCAAAATCAGCGAGTAAAGATTTACATGCAGGAAAAATTATCGGTCAAGTGGCTGAGGTTGTCGGTGGACGAGGCGGTGGTCGCCCTGATTTCGCTCAGGCAGGCGGTACAGATATCGATAAGATTTCTGAAGCCCTGACAAGTGTTGATAAAATCTTATCGTAAGGTTTAGTGAATTATGGCAAATGAAATGACTAAAGAGCAACTTCTAGCTTTAGAAAGTCAGCTTATTTGTCCTGAAGGTGATTTTGGTATTGAAGTCGGGAAAACAATGAACGAGTCAAATATTGGCATGACGTTGAATTCCATTGGTTTTCTTGGGTTGCAGAATGGTCATAGTGTCTTGGAGCTAGGTCACGGTAACTGTGGTCATTTGGATAAGCTATTGGGTTTTGCCGATAATCTTCGTTATGTTGGGTTGGAAATTTCTGATACCATGCAAAATGAGGCGAGAAGAAATAATAAAGAAAATAGTACAAATCAGTTAGTGGATTTTGAGCTTTATGACGGGGAGAATATTCCTTATCAAAACGATTTCTTTGATGCGATTTTTAGTGTTAATACGATTTATTTTTGGCAAAATCCTACGAAACTGATTCAAGAAATTGAAAGAGTGTTAAAGCCGAGTGGATGTTGTGTTTTGGCTTATGCCAATAAAGATTTTATGTGTACATTGCCTTTTGTTGGGGAAAAATTTAAATTGTTTGGTCGAGATGAAGTCGAACAGTTAATTCAACCATCAAATTTGAAAATCAAGGCAATAAAAGAAGTTACTGAACAAGTTAAAAGTAAAACTGGGGAGCCTGTAACCAGAGTGTATACGATGGTTAAGCTACACATTGCGAAGAATAAGCATTTAGGAGAGTAAAAATAAACTATGGCATTATTAGTACATAAATATGGCGGAACATCAGTTGGTTCTGTTGAGCGAATACAGAATGTTGCTAAACGCGTCATCAAAGCTCAGAATGACGGTAACCAAATCGTTGTGGTTGTTTCTGCGATGAGTGGTGAAACCAATAGATTATTGGCGTTGGCTGACGAAATTTCTAAGGAAAATAGTCCACGTGAGTTAGATGTTTTGGTTTCTACGGGAGAGCAAGTCACTATTGCCTTGCTGGCGATGGCGATTCAAGCAGAAGGCAAGCAGGCAAAATCTTATACGGGTGGACAAGTCCGTATCACTACGGATAACGCACACTCTAAAGCGCGTATTCAGCATATTGATGATGAGAAAATTCGTGCTGATTTAGCAGCAGGAAATATTGTTATTGTTGCAGGTTTTCAAGGGGTTGATGAGCACGGCAATATTACGACGTTAGGGCGTGGCGGCTCTGATACTTCTGCAGTTGCTTTGGCTGCAGCATTGAAGGCGGATGAATGTCAAATTTATACCGATGTGAATGGTGTTTATACGACTGATCCACGAGTTGAGCCCAATGCTAAGAAATTGGACAAAATTACCTTTGAAGAAATGTTGGAAATGGCCTCTTTAGGGTCAAAAGTTTTGCAAATTCGCTCAGTCGAATTTGCCGGAAAATATAATGTACCACTTCGCGTACTATCTAGTTTTGAAGATGGTGGTGAAGGAACGCTAATTACAATGGAGGAAAGTGACGTGGAAGCACCATTAGTATCAGGAATTGCCTTTGATAAAAACGAGGCATTAATTAAAGTAAAAAATATACCGCACAAACCAGGCATGGCTTATCGTGTGTTAGATTTGGTTTCATCTCAGAATATCGAAGTTGATATGATTGTCCAAAATGATAGTCAAGATGGCTGTACTGATTTAACTTTCACGGTGCCTAAGGCAGAGATGGATAAAGTTTTATCAATTATTACGGGTGCAGCGGAAGAGTTGGGTGATATCGAAGTTCGTGGTGACAAAGATGTTGTCAAATTGTCTATCGTGGGGATTGGTATGCAAAGCCATGCTGGTGTTGCAACGAAAATGTTTAAAATCTTATCGGATGAAAATATCAATATTAAATTGATTGCCACATCAGAAATTAAAATTTCTACCGTGATTGATGAGAAATATTTAGAATTAGGTGTGCGTGCCTTACATGAAGGTTTTGAGTTAGATAAGTAATTTTAGATTGTTAAACTATATTAACTGATTAGAGGTTTTATGCAGACAACGTTACCATTAGATGAGCTTAGTGTTTCTGAGAAACTTGTTGTTATTAATGAGGTGTGGGATAGTTTAATGCAAACAAAAGAAGCTATTCCTAGCCCGAAATGGCATGAGGAAGTCTTATTGGAACGAGCTAAAAACATCCAAAATGGTAACGCTAACTTTAAGTCGCTTGCAGTTGCCAAGAAGGAATTGCAGAAAAAATTTGAATGAAAATTAGAATTCTTGATGAGGCTCAGTTAGATTTAGATGTTGCCGCTCAGTTTTATGAAAAACAGAAATTAGGATTGGGTGTTTATTTTCTTGATAGCTTGTTTTCTGATATTGAGTCGTTAGTTCTGTATTCAGGAATACACAGGAAGGTTTATGGTTATTTCAGACTGTTATCAAAAAATTTTCCTTATGCTATTTATTACCTTGTCAGTGAAAATACTATCGATATTTATGCCGTTTTAGATTGTCGTCAAAATCCACAAAGTGTGATAAAAAAATTAAAGTAGTTTTACGAGTAGTATTTTTTTAACGCTAAAGAAGAAAGTTTAGCTTTTGATTTGATAGTGAAATTTTGGGAAATGAATAAAGATATTGTGCTGAATAGCGTCTTGCGGTTAGATTCCTGTGTTAGAATGACGGTACTTTTTTAACCATTTATTAGGTTTGTGTTTATGAAAGTCAAAAAAGCGGTTATCCCTGTTGCGGGTCTTGGTACAAGAATGTTGCCAATGACTAAGGCGATTCCTAAAGAAATGTTGCCGATTGTCGATAAACCGATGATTCAGTATATTGTTGAAGAGTGTGCGGCGGCAGGATTGACCGATATTGTGCTGGTTACTCATTCTAGTAAAAACGCGATTGAAAACCACTTTGACACCAGTTATGAGCTAGAATCTATGCTGGAAAAACGGGTTAAACGACAGCAACTTGCTGAGGTTCAAAGTATTACGCCAGCGAATACAACAATTATGCATGTTCGCCAAGGTAATGCCAAAGGTTTAGGCCATGCGATTTTATGTGCTTATCCCGTGATTGGAGATGAGCCTTTTGCGGTAGTCCTGCCTGATGTGTTGGTTGATGATACTTTGTACGACCCTAAAACAGATAATTTAGCGTACATGATGAAGCAGTATGAAGAAACGGGATTAAGCCAAATTTTGGTTGAAGAAGTGCCAGAAGATGAAGTGAATAAATACGGTATCGTCGATTTGGGTGGTGAAGTATTGGCTTGCGGACAGTCCTGTAAAATCCGAAAAGCTGTAGAAAAACCCGAAATAGATAAATCACCATCGAATTTATCCATTATGGGGCGCTATGTGTTTTCTCCTAAATTGTGGGATTGTTTAAAACGTACGCCACAAGGTGTCGGTGATGAAATTCAACTAACTGATGCGGTTGACTTGCTGATGCAAGAAATGGAAGTGCAAGCGACTTTAATCAAAGGGAAAAGTCATGACTGCGGTTCTAAGCTAGGCTACTTACAGACAAATTTTTTGTATGCAAGTCGTCGGAAAGATATTTTGGGTGATGAGGCGTTTTTGGCTGAGGTTGGTTAAGTATAGATATAACAATAAAAAATAATTGTGCGACAATATAGGGATGAAATGAATTGCTTTTGGGGTGTTACAGTATGAAAAAAATATTAATAGAAAAATTGAATAGTAAACAATCAAAAATTGCTATCGTAGGATTGGGGTATGTCGGTTTGCCACTGCTATTGCGATATAACGGCATCGGCTTTCAAGTATTGGGCTTTGATATCGACCAATTTAAAGTTGATAGTTTAAACGATGGTAAAAGTTATATTGAACACATTGATAGTGCAGGTGTTGCGCAAGCGGTTGCGTCGGGCTTTGAAGCCACAACTGATTTTTCAAGAATTACGGAATGTGATGCAATTATTCTTTGTGTGCCTACTCCCTTGAATAAATATCGTGAACCTGATATGAGTTTTGTGATTAATACAACTGATATGGTTAAACCTTATTTGCGCACGGGACAGGTGTTGTCACTGGAAAGTACGACTTATCCTGGTACGACAGAAGAGGAATTATTACCACGTATGCAAGAAGGTGGTTTGAAAGTTGGTGAGGATGTGTTTTTGGTGTATTCTCCCGAGCGTGAAGATCCGGGTAATCCTGATTTTGAAACTCGTACTATCCCAAAAGTTGTTGGAGGGCACACTCCTGCCTGTTTAGAAGTTGGTAAAGCACTGTATGAGCCTGCTATTGATAAAGTGGTGTTAGTCAGTTCAACGAAAGCTGCTGAGATGACTAAATTATTAGAGAATATTCATCGTGCTGTTAATATTGGCTTAGTTAATGAGATGAAAATTGTTGCCGACAAAATGGGTATTGATATTTTTGAGGTAGTTGATGCAGCAGCGACCAAGCCATTTGGTTTTACGCCTTATTATCCTGGTCCAGGTTTAGGCGGGCATTGTATTCCCATTGATCCATTTTATTTAACTTGGAAAGCGCGCGAGTACGGTTTGCATACACGTTTTATTGAGTTATCAGGCGAAGTTAATCAAGCAATGCCGGAATATGTGGTAAATAAGTTAATGCATGGTTTGAATGATGCTGGTAAGGCATTAAAAAATGCAAAAATACTTGTTTTAGGTATTGCATACAAAAAGAACGTTGACGATATGCGTGAATCTCCGTCAGTAGAAATTATGGAATTATTAGAAGAAAAAGGGGCGGAAGTAGCTTACAGCGACCCTCATGTCCCTGTGTTTCCAAAAATGCGAGAGCATCATTTTGAGTTGAGTAGTGAGTCTTTAACGGCAAAAAATTTAGCGATATTTGATGCGGTCGTTTTGGCTACTGATCATGAGCGCTTTGATTATGAGTTGATTTTAGAGTATGCCCAATTAGTTGTTGATACGCGTGGTAAGTATCGTGGAAAAAATAATAAAGTTATTAAGGCCTAGGTGAGTACAATGAAAAATTTTGCATTAATCGGAGCGGCTGGTTATATCGCTCCAAGACACATGAGAGCTATTAAAGAATTAGGACATCATTTAAGCGTTGGTTATGACACCAGTGATTCGGTGGGAATTATTGATAGTATTTCGCCGCAGAGTGAATTTTATACTGAGTTTGAGCGTTTTATCGAGCATTGTAATGTGTTAAAGCGTAATTCTAAAACGGCTTTGGATTATGTTTCTGTTTGCACACCTAACTATTTACATCACCCACATATTGCAGCCGGCTTGCGTTTGGGGTGTGATGTGATTTGTGAAAAACCTTTGGTGCCCGATGCGGGAACTTTAGATGAGTTGTTGCTAATTGAACAAGAAACAGGCAAAAAACTCTATAACATTTTACAATTGCGTCATCATCAGGCGATTATTGATTTAAAAAATAAAGTTGCAAAAGCGAAAAAAGATGACAAATATGATGTTGAGTTGACTTATATTACTTCGCGTGGCAAGTGGTACTTAGAGAGCTGGAAGGGCGACCCACGAAAGTCGTTTGGAGTTGCCACTAATATTGGTGTGCATTTCTTTGATATGTTGCATTATGTATTTGGTGATTTAGAGGATAATGAACTACATTATGCTGATGAAATGAAAGCAGCAGGGTATTTAGAATACGAAAAAGCTCGTGTTAAGTGGTTTTTGTCAATTGATGCAAATGATTTGCCTGAATCAGTGAAAGGTAAACAACCAACTTATCGTTCAATTACTTATGATGGCGATGAGTTTGAGTTTTCGGGTGGTTTTACTGATTTGCATACGGTTAGTTATCAAGAAATTTTAGCTGGTCGTGGTTTTGGGATTGAAGATGCTCGCCATTGTATCGAAACCGTTGATTATATTCGTACAGCACCAATTTTACGAGCGGAAGAAGATAAAGCTCACCCAATTTTAAATCAATTAATTGAAGACTAATAATGAATTATTACAAGCATGAAACAGCAATTATAGATGAGGGAGCTGAGATTGGCGAAGGTTCTCGTGTTTGGCATTTTGTTCATATTTGTGGTGGTGCGAAGATTGGTAAAGGTTGCTCATTTGGACAAAATGTTTTTGTTGGTAATAAAGTAACTATCGCTGATAATTGTAAAATTCAGAATAATGTATCTGTCTATGATAACGTGCACCTGGAAGAAGGTGTGTTTTGTGGCCCGAGCATGGTGTTTACTAATGTTTATAATCCACGTTCACTGATTGAACGCAAAGACGAATATCGTGATACCTTGGTCAAAAAAGGGGTGACACTGGGTGCCAACTGTACGATTGTTTGTGGTGTCACTATTGGTGAATATGCCTTTGTTGGTGCAGGAGCAGTCGTGAATAAAAATGTTCCAGCTTATGCTTTGATGGTGGGTGTGCCGGCAAAACAAATTGGTTGGATGAGTGACTATGGTGAGCAATTAGACTTGCCTATTGCTGGTGATGGCGAAACTACTTGTAGTCATACAAGTGTTAGGTATATTTTAAGTAATGGTATTTTGAGTAAAGAGAAATAAATGCAATTTATAGACTTAGGTGCTCAGCAGGCACGAATTAAAGATAAATTAGATGCTAATATCGCTGAAGTGTTAGCTCATGGAAAATATATCATGGGGCCTGAAGTTAGTGAGTTAGAAGAAAGACTTGTTGATTATACAGGTGCTAAGTATTGTATTTCTTGTGCAAATGGTACAGATGCGATACAGATTGCTTTAATGGCATTAGGTGTTGGAGTTGGTGATGAAGTTATCACGCCAGGATTTACCTATATTGCGACTGCTGAAACAGTTGCCTTGTTAGGTGCTAAGCCTGTATTTATCGATGTTGATGAAAAAACTTATAATCTTGATCCAAAAGTTTTAGAACAAGCAATTACACCAAATACTAAGGCGATTATCCCTGTCTCATTGTATGGTCAATGTGCGGATTTTGATGCAATAAATGTGATTGCTGACAAGTACAATATTCCTGTTATTGAAGACGGAGCTCAAAGTTTTGGAGCTAGTTATAAGGGTAAAAAATCTTGTAATCTTAGTACCGTTGCGACTACCTCATTTTTTCCAACCAAGCCATTAGGTTGTTATGGAGATGGTGGGGCGATATTTACCAATGATGAGAAATTAGCAACTATTATCCGTCAGATAGCTCGTCATGGTCAAGATAGACGTTATCATCATATCCGTATAGGTGTAAATAGTCGTTTGGATACATTACAAGCGGCAATTTTGTTGCCTAAACTAGAAATACTTGATGAAGAAATTAAATTAAGAAATCAAGTTGCAGGGCTGTATAATGAATTGCTTAATGAATCAGGAATAGAGACAATTCCTTTTGTTGAGGAATACAATACCAGTGCTTATGCACAATATACAATTCGAGTAAAAAATCGTAATGCTGTACAAGAAAAGCTAAGAGGAAGAGGAGTTCCTACAGCGGTTCATTACCCTATGCCACTAAATAAACAGCCAGCATTACAAAGTGATGTTGTACTACCTTTGGGGGATTTGGTGGCAGAGGAAGTGCTGAGTTTGCCGATGTATCCTTATATGAAAGAAGAGGATGTCAAAAGAGTAATTAGTGCCATTGGGACTAAATAGTAGCAGATGAAAAAAATATTACCAAAATCAGATTTTTCAAAAAATGTACTTACTTTGATGACGGGGACAACTATTGCTCAAGCAATACCTATTGCGATTAGTCCTATATTGACTAGAATTTATACGCCAGAAGATTTCGGAGTGTTGGCTCTGTTTATTGCTATTACTAGTATAATAGCTAGCGTTGTTAATGGGCGTTATGAGTTAGCTATAATGCTACCTGAACATGATGAGGATGCTATAAATATTTTTGCACTTGCTGTGATAATAAATATTTTTTTGTCTTTGCTTTTTTTGGTTGCTATATTATTGTTCCATGATTTCATTGTCGGTTTATTAGAAAGTCAAGAGATTAGTTTATGGCTGTATATAACCCCTTTGGTTGTATTTTTTATCGGTTTGTATAATGCATTGACTTATTTTAATAATAGAAAAGAGCATTACAAAGACTTGCGAAATGCAACTATTTTAAAATCAATTGCATTGGCAGTAGCACAAGTATCAATTGGGCTTATTAAGGAAGGAGCCACAGGTTTAGTTTTGGGTCAAGTTGTATCGCAGTTGATTGCCAATCTGAAATTATTAAAAAACATCGTAACTAACAAGACGTTGTTAATGAGCATAACTATTAAAAGGGCCTTTTCACTGGGATTAAAAAATATTGATTTTGTGAAGTTTAACGTGCCATCAACCTTAGCAAATAATATTGTTCTGCAACTTCCAGCATTGATGTTACCAAAGTTGTATGGGTTGGAAATAAGTGGTTATTTTTCATTGTCGCAAAAGTTGATTGCATTACCATGCTCTCTATTGTCGAATTCTATTTCCCAAGTTTTTTTTCAAAAAATGACAGAAAATAAAAATAATAAAGAAAAAAATATGATTTTTTTGATTAATACCATGAAAAAATTAGTGTTACTGTCTTTCCCTATATCAGTATTGATATTTTTGTTTTCCTCTGAACTGTTCTCTATTGTCTTCGGAGAAAGTTGGCGTCTATCAGGGGAGATTGCTAAGTATTTGGCAATAGTATTTTTTATTGACTTTATTGTTTCATCATTGAATGTTACTTTAATTGTATATGAAAGGCTTATGCTGTTGGCGAGTTGGCAGTTTTTGTATTTATTTTCTGCATTGTTATTGTGTTTTGCTTGTTTTTATTGGTCTGTAACCTTTGACAACTTCTTACTTCTTTATATTATGCAGGAGATTCTACTTCGGGGGTTGTATTTGTATTTTATAATTCTTGTCGTAAAAGAAGCAGATTACGAATTAAATAAAGTAAAATTTAAGTCAGGGAATTTTTAGGGGAAGGAGGGGGGAATGTCTTTTGCAAAAAAAATATATTTTTTTTGGGGTTTACTTGTAGTGTTTTTTTTTAATCACTATGCTTACGAAATTAGTAAGATAAATGCAAATATTAGAGTATTTGTTAAAACTGGTGAATTTAGTGTTAGGAAATTTACTGAAGAAGGTCTTCCAGTGTCTTACTCTCCTAAAATGGGTCGATATCAATCTCCATTTTATGTTGTTCATTACGCTATATTATATTCTGAGGGCTTAGGAGATGAAAGTAATGGGTATCATTGGAGAGAAGATCCATCTCTGAAGTACTGGGATGTTGCTCCAGACGCTAAGAGTATTGAGGAAAATACATTGAGTTTTAAAAACTCTGTAGATTGGTTGGTTGATAATGTGAAAAATGATAAGTATGGAAATGTACATTTTTTTTACAACTTTGACTGGAAATATAATGGTTACCCAAATGGTGAGCTAAAGGCACCGTGGTGGTCTGGGTTAACTGATGCATATGCTATTATTCCCCTTTTGAGAGCCTATGACTTGTTTGGAGATATAAAATATTTAAATACTGCGGAAAAACTATATCAATCTAGTACAACTACCTTTGAAAAAGGTGGAAGTTTGACAGCGTTGAGAAATAAGGATGTATGGATTGAAGAATATGCTGATTCGAGAGTTGTAAATCCAAGTGATTTAGCATTCGTTTTTAACGGAATGGTTTACTCAACATATGGAATAAAGTCGTATGAAGAGTATCTAGGTGATAGACATTATTCTGACGCATTGTTTAAAAGTATATTAAATAATGCAAATAAATTTGATGTTAATGGTTGGTCTAATTATGATTTATTGAGTACACCTAACAATATCAAATACCATACAATTCATTCTTTTTTACTAAATGATTTGATTGGTCAGGCCAAGTCGATAAATTCCTTTGGTGATTTTGATTTCAATCAAGCATCTCTTCTGGCTGAGAGTTGGATGAGTTCATCAAAAAATTTTGCTGGCATTTACTATTTGATATATGGGCCGAAATCAATATCGTACTTTCACTTTTTATTCACTCTTTTGTTTTTTCTGTTATTTCCTTATTTTTTTGTAAAGGTTTTATCAAGTTGTGGTTTGTTGAAAAATGAGAGATAGAACCATAATAGTAATTACTAGCCTCATTTATGTTATATTGATTTTACATTTAGCATCGTTGTTGTGTGTGAAGTTTAGTGATATAAGAGGGTATAGCTGTGCTGTCAACGTGCCATTTGAAAATCTATTTATTATTCTTGTCGCTTTTGTTTCTATAATTCCTAGTTTTTTTATTCCTAAAAACACTGATGCGGCGGAAGTGTTTTTTTTACAAATGGTGTATTTATTCCATGTTATTCCCTCTATTGTTTTAACATTAGTATATTTGGATGAGAAATATTGGTTGGAAATAATAATCTGGGTTTTGTTTATGTCTTTCTCTTTTAGTCTGATATTGGTACTATCTTTCAAAGTGCCCTCGATTAAAATTAAAGATGTAAAATTTAAAGGCACGTGTGTTATTTTTATATTACTGGCAATAGGGTTGCTTTTTGTGTATGTAATTATAAGAGATGCTGGCTTTTCTTTAAGTTTGCCGAGTGTGTTCGATGTTTATGGGATAAGGGCTCAGTATAAGGAAAGTATAAGTAAATCTGGTGCTTATGCAACAATAATAGGGGGGTATTTTGTCGCTCCGTTTCTTATTTTAATGGCAATTAGAAATGGAATAAAGAATGTTTTGTCATTAATAATGATTTTTTTGAGTTTGTTTTTGGTCTTTGTTATATTTTCTAATTCAGGAATAAAAAGCATTGCATTCATTCCTTTTGCATCCATTTCTTTATACATTATTCTGCGCAAGATCAAAAATTTTGTTTTGTTCTTGCAGTTTTTGCCGATTGGAATGATTTTGTTTGGATATATTGCATCTGCTTTTTTTGGGTTTGATGCTATTTTAATTCATTGGTGTAGAAGGTTCATCATGGCTTCTGGATCAAATACAGCAAAGTTCTTTGAGTATTTTGTTTTAAATGGGAATACCCCCAGTGCTGATGCTCCTACTAGAATTTCTGAATATTATTATGGAACCCTAGGCTCTGCAAATACAGGTTTGTATGGTGACGCTATTGGTAGATATGGACTTGAAGGTTTATTATTTAACTTGGTTTTGTTGTTTATAATGGTATGGATAATAAAAAGTCTTACTAAGGATATTGATAAAAGTATAGTTTGTACCATGTTATTTTTTATGGGGTATGCTGCTTGTAACAGCTCTCTACTTACAATATTAGTATCTTATGGTTTTGTTTTTTTAGTATTATTTGTTTTCCTAATGAGGAAAACAAGGTTTTTTAATTAAAGACAATGAATTTAAATTGTTGGGAATAAAGTAATGATAAAAGTGACACACTTAACTTCGGCTCACTCTCGATACGATACTCGTATTTTTCTAAAGATGTGTAGCTCATTAGCTAAAAATGAAAACTACCATGTAAGTTTGGTGGTTGCTGACGGCAAAGGTGATGAGCTAAAAAATAATGTCCAGATTTTTGATGCTGGTGCTAAACAAGGTGGCCGCTTGTCACGGATGACCAAAACAGTCAATAAAGTCTTCAACAAAGCAAAAGAGTTAGATAGTGACATCTATCATCTGCACGACCCTGAATTAATGCCCATTGGGTTAAGGTTTAAAAAACTAGGTAAGAGAGTTGTTTTTGATGCTCACGAAGATTTACCTAAGCAATTATTAGGCAAGCCCTATTTGAATAAACTTGTATTGTGGGGGCTTTCGAAGTTTTTTGCATTTTATGAAAGAGTAAACCTTCGAAAGTATGACTATATAATTACGGCAACTCCTTATATTCGAGATAAGTTTTTAGAAATAAATAAAAAGAGCATCGATATTAATAACTTTCCTATTTTAGGTGAGTTGGCTCAAGACGTGGGTTGGCAAGAAAAAGAGAGAACTGTTTGTTATGTTGGTGGCATAACTTCTGAACGCGGGATCAAAGAGTTGGTACATGCGATGGCAGGTCTTGATGATGTTAGGCTAAGTTTGGTGGGCACTTTTAGTGAAGTTCAAGTTGAGCAAGAAGTTAAAAATTATGAAGGTTGGGGGAGAGTTGACCAACTAGGATTCTTAGATCGCCTGCAAGTTGCGGATGTGATGGGAAGGTCTGTAGCAGGAGTTGTAACTTTTCATCCTCTACCCAATCATGTTGATGCCCAACCAAATAAAATGTTTGAATATATGAGTGCAGGATTGCCAATAATTACGTCTAATTTTGTACTCTGGGAAGATATTGTGAAAGGTAATCAATGTGGTATTTGTGTTGACCCTCTAGATTCAAATTCTATTGCGAATGCTATCAATTATCTTGTGAATCATCCTCAAAAAGCGGAACAAATGGGAAAGAATGGGAAGCAGGCAGTGCTTACAAAATACAATTGGAATATTGAAGAAAAGAAATTATTTGATGTTTATTCGCAGCTTGGTTTTACAAGAGGAGGCAAGGAGTGAAGCTAAAAGCTATTTATAACAGGATTTATTCAGACTATTTATTGCCTAGCAGAATTGATGAAATGCGTAATATTTATCAAGTTGCTTTGGAAGAAGGCTATCAAATTTGTAGCGTTGAATACTTTTGGGAATTAATTAAAGCGAATGTGGTGAGTGGTGAGCAAAAATATTTTATCAGTCGCCACGATATAGATACAGGTCTTGCTACAACAAAACGTATTTTTGAATTGGAAAAATCACTTGGTATCAAGACAAGCTATTATTTCCGGTTATCTCATCTGGACTTTGACTTAATGAAAGAGATCAAAGCTTATGGGAGTGAAGTAAGTTATCACTTTGAAGAAATAGCAACTCTCGCAAAAAAATACCGTTGGAAACGATGCGAAGATATTGATTGGACTTTATGCAAAAAAGAATTCTCCAAAAACTACAGTTTTTTAGTTGAAATGCTGGGTTTCTACCCCAAAACGGTTTGTGCTCACGGGGATTTTGTGAATAGAGCGATGCAAGTCGCCAATCACGAATTGTTAGATGATGATATTAGGCATACCTATAAAATTGAACTGGAAACGTATGATGAAAAATTCATGAAATTTATAACTGCTCGGCAGAGTGATACGATTTATCCAGAGTTTTTCAAACCTGAATCACCACTTTCTGCAATTAAGCGTGACGAGAAGGTGGTGTATTTACTTACTCATCCACGCCATTGGCATAAAGAATTTTTTGTTAATACGAAAGATAACCTTCTGAGAGCCATTGAAGGTATAAAATATAGATAAAATGGTTAGTTAAAATGAAAATGAATTTAGAACTGGTTAAAGAAATAATATCCTTGCCCAAGGCAGTTATTAACTTTATTTATGATGATAAAAGTGAATGGGATGTTAAGAAAACATACCGCTATTTTACTAAGCTACATCGTTATAAAATTATAAAAAATAAAACGATAGGCGTAGCTTTAATTGATTTGAAAAAGTTCAATAGCTTTGACGACTATTTGACAACTGTTAATGGGAAAAACTCCGCAGCCTATTATGCAAGAAAGTGCGTGAAAAGAAATTATGTTTTTATTGAGGTTAATAAAAATCATTATATTGATGATATATATGAGATAAATACTTCTGCCGAATTTCGTCAAGGCAGGAAAATGAGCGATAGCTATTTACAGAAGCAAACACAGTTTGATAATCAGAGTAATTACAAATATTTTGGTGTGTTAGATGATAACGGAAAGCTTGTTAGTTATTGTGATATTGGCTTTTATGGTGAGTTTTGTATGATCAATACACTATTGGGGCATAAAGAACATCTTAATAACGGAGTGATGTATTTGATGATTACATCTTTAATCAGCTATCTATATAAAAATGAATTGACTATTCATACAGGCGGTTTAAGGTATGTTGTTTATGATACGTTTTTTGGTGCAAGTAATGGGTTAAAAAAATTTAAAACAAAGCTGGGCTTTGAACCTTATCGTGTGAAGTGGAAATTAAAGAAAGGTAGTAATGTATGAGCACTCTAGTGAAGGTAGAAAGTCTTGTAGATGAAATTAATCACTTGCACGTCCTTATCTTATAAAGGTTGTTTTGAAACAGGGAAGGTGCAAAAAGTTAGCCTGATATACACTTTTTCTAGGATTCCGGTAAAACACGTCTTGTCATACAGATTAATTTATACGAAGGTGTTAAGGATTACCTTTATCGAGTGGATTTGGATGGTATAAGTTACTGCTATCTGGAAAGCATACTGGAAAAATAAAACGATTTGCGGCAAAGAATACGGTCATCCTGTTACAAGCATACTAAATGGTGTTTTTGGCGTAACAATGATAGCCGCTAGTTTATCTAACGGTCGGGTAATGTCGAAGTTAGATGGCTGGTAAGAAGAGAAAGATTTGAAAAACTGATGTCTGCGTGACAAATATAGTTATATTGGTGTGCATATGTACTTTAAAATAAAAGTAATTTTTACTACCCTCGGGGGCTGGCTTTGGGATAAAAATGATGCTGAAAGTAATACGGCTTGCCATATTAAATACAAACGTAATTTTATTTAACAAAGAATTTTAAATATGAAAATACTAACCATATTAGGTGCTCGTCCACAATTTATTAAAGCGGGCAGTGTGAGTCGTGAAATTGCGAAGCACAGAAATATACAAGAAGTGATTGTTCATACAGGGCAGCATTATGATGCCAATATGAGCGATGTTTTCTTTGACGAGATGAAAATACCAAAGCCTGATTATTTTTTAGGTATTGGAGGGAAATCACATGGAGCAATGACAGGGCAAATGATTGAAAAAATAGAAGAGGTTGCCTTGAAAGAAGAACCTGACTGGCTAATGGTATATGGTGACACCAACTCTACTTTGGCGGGGGCTATTGTAGCGAGCAAGTTACATATAAAACTAGCACATATTGAGGCAGGTTTGCGTTCATTTAATATGAAAATGCCAGAAGAGGTAAACCGAATTTTAACTGATAGGATAAGTCAAATTTTGTTTTGCCCAACAGATACAGCGGTTCAGAACTTAGAAAATGAAGGATACGGTAATTTAGATTGTGAAGTCGTGAAATCAGGCGATGTAATGCAAGATGGAGCAATTTTTTATAAAAATTTGGCAGTAAAACCAAAGTTTGATATAAAAGAAAACTTTATATTGTGTACTATTCATAGAGCGGAAAACACTGATGACTACAATAGGTTGAGAGATATTTTTGAGTCGTTGGAAGAGATAGGAAAGACACGTCAAATTATTTTGCCTTTGCATCCAAGAACTAAGAGCGTTTTAGAGAATAATGATTGTCAACCTGAAAATATTACTTTTATTGACCCCGTTGGTTATTTAGAAATGGTTTGGTTAATTGATAATTGTTCATTAGTGATGACCGATAGTGGAGGTTTGCAAAAAGAGGCGTTTTTCTTTGAAAAATTTTGTATCACACTACGAGACGAAACAGAATGGGTGGAATTAGTAGAAAATAAATTTAATATTTTAGTTGGTGCTAATAAATCCGAAATATTACAAGTTTATAAAAATAAAGAGAACTTATTTTCGACCGATTTTAATGTGGATTTATACGGTGGTGGTAGGGCGAGTGGGAGCATAATTAAAAACTTAGTGTCTTATGGGTAAAAATATTTGGATTATTAATGAATACGCTGGAACTCCATACCACGGTATGGAGTTCCGGCATTATTATATTGGGAAAGAATTAAACAAAAGAGGGCATAATGTTAGTGTGATAACTTCATCTTATTCTCATTTGTTTAAGAATTTACCTCGAAAGGATAAAGAAAATATTGATGGAGTGGATTATTTTTGGTTACAAACTTTAAATTATGGTAGTTCTCATAATAAAAAAAGGATGTTTAAGTGGCTTTTGTTTATGTTTAAATGCTTCTTCTTACCATTTTTTATTAAAAATAAACCGAATGTAATCATAGTATCACCAATGGCACCATTTCCGATATTACCAGCTTGGTTTTTATCCAAGATTTATAAGGCGAAACTCGTTTACGAAGTAAAAGATATTTGGCCTTTAAGTTTGATTGAATTGGGAAATATTTCGCCAAAACATCCGCTAATACGAGTGATGGCGTGGTTTGAAAAATTTGCACTAAAAAACTCTGATGAAATAGTTTCAAATTTACAAAATTACGGTGAACATATAAAAGATTTAGGTATAGATAGGGATTTTACTTGGGTAAGTAATGGTGTGGATTTAAATGAATTAAGTGATATTGAACCATTAGCTGATGAAGTTAAAAGCCTTATTCCAAAAGATAAATTTATTGTTGGTTATACAGGAACAGTTGGAGTTGCCAATGCTCTTGATAGTTTTTTAGAATCTTATAAATATGTTAATAACAAGGCTGTTTGTTTTGTAATTGTTGGCAATGGTCAAGAAAAAGAAAATTTAAAAAATAAATATAGTGATACAAAAAATATTATTTTTGTTGATGCCATATCAAAAAAACAAGTGCAAAGTATGTTAAATCTATTTGATATTTGCTTTTTAGGTTGGAATACTAAGAAACTATATAAGTATGGTACGTCAGCTAACAAGTTATTTGATTATATGTATAGCACGAAGCCTATATTAAATGCTTTTTCAGGTGGTGGTGATTTAATCAAACTGGTTAATTGTGGTAAAACTGTGGAGGCAAATAATTCCAAAGAAATAGCTAAAGAAATTAACGAGTTTTACACTATGGATAAAGAAGAGCTACAAGAATTGGGTAATAATGGTAAAAAATATGTGTTAGAATATTTTACCTATGAAAAATTAACAGCTAAACTATTAAATATTTTATAAAAATTGGGGAAAGATGAACAAATTTCTACCATTCTCTTTGCCAGAAATCGGTGAAGAAGAGATTTCTGAAGTAATAGACACCATGCGTTCTGGTTGGTTAACCACAGGGCCTAAAACGCGACAATTCGAACAAAATTTTGCAGACTATATTGGTGATGGTGTTGAGGCTATTGCTGTAAATTCTGCAACATCAGGATTGCATTTGGCATTGGAAGCTGTTGGTATTAGAGCTGGCGATGAGGTCATTGTTCCAACTTATACTTTTACTGCAACAGCAGAAGTGGTGCGTTATTTAGGAGCAAATCCTGTATTTGTCGATTCAAACCCTAATACCTTTTGCATCAACGTGGAGTTAATTGAGCAAGCGATTACTGATAGAACTAAGGCTATTATGCCTGTACATTTTGCGGGAATGTCGGCTCAAATGAATGAGATTATCGCTATTGCGAAAAAGTATAATTTGAAAGTAATTGAAGATGCCGCTCACGCCTTTCCTTGTAAATACCAAGGGAAACTTATCGGTACATTAGATACTGATGCTACGGTGTTTAGTTTTTATGCGAATAAAACAATGACCACGGGCGAAGGTGGTATGTTGGTGTCAAAAAATCCTGATATTATTAAAAGAGCCAAAGTTATGCGATTACACGGTTTTAGCAGAGATGCTTTTGACCGTTATCAATCAAAAGTACCTGCGTGGTTTTATGAAGTGATTGAGCCTGGGTTTAAGTACAATATGCCTGATATTTGTGCGGCAGTTGGATTGCATCAGTTAAAAAAAATTGATGCTTTTCAACAACGCCGAGAAGAATTGGCAAAAGTCTATGATGAAGAGCTAAAAGATTTGCCAATCATCTTGCCACCTCGTGATGATAGTGAACAAGGCAACCAACACGCTTGGCATTTGTATCCAATTCGTTTAACTGAAGATTGTAAAATGGGACGTGATGAGTTCATTGAAGAAATGACAAAACGCAATATTGGTTGTTCTGTACACTTTATTCCATTACATAGGCACCCTGTGTGGCGTGATGCATATAATCTGAAAAATGAAATGTTTCCTGTGGCAGAAAAACAATTTTTGAATGTAGTATCAATTCCCCTCTTTACTAAAATGACAGATGACGATCAGAAGTATGTTATTGTTCAAATTGAAGAGGTTTTAAATTAGTAATCGGTTGGTGGGAAGTGTATAATTCTTTTTACTAAATTGGTATAAAAGAAAAAGAGGTTTATTATGAAAGAACAATTGTTAGAAATTATTGAAGAATGTGTGAAAAAAAAAGTTACTTTAGATGATGGTTTGTTATCAACAGGGTTGCTTGACTCTATTGTGGCAGTAGATTTAATCCTTTCTATACAAGCTAAACTTGGTATTGAAATTCCTATTACAGAAGCAGTGGATATTTTGTCAACTGTACAGACATTAGTTGATTATGTTGAAGTTAATGAATAGTAAATTAAGTATTCATTTTTTTGCAATTATATTAGCTGTTTTTGCCTTTTTTTCAGTGCTAAAAACTACAGAGTGGTACAATCAGCAATCAGCAATCAGCAATCAGCAATCAGCAAAAACTTTCATTTAGCAAATCTTAACCCTAAAGATTATCAAGGGAGGCAAATAAATTTTGCTAAATTTAGGGCTGCTGTTGAAAATGATTATCTTCTTGTCTTAGGCTCATCAGAATTAAATACTGCACACCCCTTTTTTCCTAGCTCATTTTTTTCCAAAGAATTTGATATTCCTTCTTTTGTTTACGGGCATGCTCATTTTGAATTATTAGGTTCATTAGGTTTGTTGTCTGCTGTTGAGGATGATTTGACGGATGAAACAAAGCTAGTCATCATTGTATCTCCAGGTTGGTTTGAGAGAGATAATTTATTACCACAGGCATTTATTGAACACTTTCCTGATGATGTCTTAGAGAAAGCAGTATATAACTCTCAAACTAGAAAAGTATTTTCTCAGTATATAAGTCGTATTCAGAATGAGATAGAGCCTTTGACAAAAGAACAAATGATGCTGATAGACCCTCCGGATTTATGGAGTGAATGGAAATATCGCTTAAATAAGTTACTCTTTTCGTATAGGCAAAGGTTGTTAGGAAGGGAGGTGCCAGTAGAGTTACAATCATTTGATATTAATATCGATATTCCAAAATGTGAGCCCAAAATGGATAAAATGCAGGTTTATTTATGGAAAAAAGCTCGGGAAGATGCAAAAAATTGGGAGTTTTCTGATGGTAAACGGATGAGTGCTGAAACAGGATGGGTTTATAAGACATATTTTGATAAATACTTAGGAAGTAAAATTTCTAATGAAAATAGAAAGATAATTTATGAAAATCCTGAATATGAGCTTATTGCTTTAGAGGAATTGGCAAAGTTTTTACATAAAAAAAATATCCGTGCTTTATTTGTTATGCAAGGATTAAATCCGTTATTTTATAAAGATATGAAAGAATTTGATCCTATTAATCATAAGGTCGCGGAAATATTAAAAAAATATGATCAGCATTTTTTAGATTTATATTTTAAAGAAGTAAAACCTGCAGTTTTAACTGATATTATGCACATGGGGAATTTAGGTTGGGTAATGATTGATGAAGAGATCGCTAAAACTTTTTATTTGAAAGGAGATGAATGATTATGAATCAAAAAATCAAAAAAATTGTGATGTGGTCTATGCTTTATTTGGGTTTGATAATATTGGCAATTTATTCTAGTCATGATCCCTCACAGCCGGAACAAAAAGCTAAAACTATTTTTCAGTATCAACAATTTTAGGAGGTAATAATGTTTGCAAGTACAGAGTTTTTTATTGCCTTAATTGGTTCTTCGTTGGTGTTGAATTTTGCTGTTGGGCGCTTTTTTTCATTATCGATGAAACGTTATTTTTTGGCAATAGCTGCTTTTGCAATGGGATATTTAATATTTCATTCCTACGCCGTTTTAGGACTAGTGTTATGGTTTTATTTAATTACTAGATTAAAATGGGGCGGTTTTTTTATTCAAACTGCAACAGCTTTATTTTGTTTGTTATTTCCATTGATATTGGTTAAGTTTGGTGCATTATCACCACTTGCCATTGTGGGATTGTCTTTTATGACTTTCCGAGCAGTAGACGCTATTTTAACAATGAAAGAAAAACCAGCGTTTGTTGACTATTTTAGCTATTTAGTCTTACCTTTTGTTGTTATTACAGGGCCGATGTATCGGTATAAACAATTCCAGAAAGATGTGGAGCATAACTTCTTAAATCCTAATAGTGTGGATTATGAAAAAGCCATTGAGCTAATTGTACTTGGTGTTTTACAAAAGTTTTTATTTGCAACACTAATATATAATCGATTGTTAAGTCCGCTTGATATAAATGATTTTTCTATTGTTAATGTCATGTTGTCCGCTGTTTATTATAGTGTGTTTTTATATTTTGATTTTGCTGGTTATTCTAATATGGCAATAGGTTGTGGAAAATTATTTGGCTTTAATTTACCTGCGAACTTTAATCTACCTATTTTTGCCAAAAATCCACAAGATTTTTGGCGTCGTTGGCATATTAGTCTATCAGACTGGTTGAGAGATATGATCTTTATGCCTTTATATATGCATCTATTGCGATTTGATTTCTTTAAATCGCATAAATTATTAGCACAAAATTTAGGCATTTTTTCAACATTATTTGTAATGGGGATTTGGAATGGACCGCATATTCGTTACATTGTTAGTGGTACATTATTTGGCTTGTATTCAGTTGGACATAATTGCTTAGTCAACTATGCAAAACAAAATAACAAACTAAAGCAGATAATGGATATTTTTGCTGTAGGTATTCTTGGGCGAGTAGTTACATTAATGCTAGCTGCTTTATCGTTATATGTTTTCAGTGGTAGAAGTTTTCTGGGTTAATTGAAAGGAATAAAATATGGCAAATGAAAAAAGTAAATTTGATTCATTAGAAGAATTGGAACAGGCAATATTAAATCCAAAGTATCCTGAATTACCTGCTGTCTCTGATGCAAATAAAATAATATATTGGGAACAACTACCAGAATTAATCCTAGCTTGGCAACAACGAGTTTTAAAAATAGGGGTAAATAGTGATAACCCTATTGTAATCTATGGGCATAAAGAGATTGAATATGTAATTGCAATATTAGGGTGTTTTTTGGCAAAAATACCTTATATCCCTGTTGATGTGGCTTTTCCACAGGAAAGAATTAATAAAATAATTTCTATTGCAAATGCATCAGTTGTTTATGATGCGGAGCAGGATAGTGTTATCAATAATGAACAGTTTGATAATAATAAAAAACTCAAAGAACAAGATTTAGCTTACATTATGTTTACTTCGGGATCGACAGGAGAACCCAAAGGAGTACAAATTGGTAGAGAGAGTGTATTAGGATTGATTAATTGGATGAATGGATGTTTTAATCTTTCAATCAATCCTGTATTTATGAATCAAGCAGCATTAAGTTTTGACTTGTCTTGTTATGAATTATATGGTTTTATGTCGTCAAATGCTCATTTGTTACTTAATTCTAAACATGAAATTTCTAATAGTACTGAATGGTATAACAAATTAAAAAATAATAAGGTTAACACTTGGGTTTCTACTCCGTCATTTGCTTATAATCAAATTTTGAACCCTAATTTTAATCAAGAGTTTTTGAGTGATCTAAAAACTTTTATTTTTTGCGGTGAGCCATTAGGAGTTAATTTGGCAAAAAATTTATTAAAGAGATTTCCATCGACAAATATAATTAACAGCTATGGTCCGACAGAGGCGACGGTTGCAACAACGTATATTTCTATTGATAAAGATATACTTGATACCCATAAAGAAATGCTGCCTATCGGTGTTCCTATGCCAAACAGTAAAGTTTCTGTAGATAAAAATGGGGAGCTAATAATTGTTGGTAATAACGTAATGCGTGGTTACTTAAATCGAGAAGATTTAAACCAAGAAAAATTATTTATTGATTGTGACACTGATTTTAGAGGGTTTAAAACAGGTGATGCAGGCTATAGAGAAGATGGCTTATTATTTTGTAAGGGGCGTTTAGATTCACAAATTAAGTTACATGGATATCGTATTGAGCTCGATGAAATAGAAAAACATTTAAATGCTATTACTGGCCTTCATCAAGGGGTGGTAATCCCGTTAAAAAAAAGAGATGGTGGTATTATACGATTGGTTGCTTTTTATACATCTAATAATGATAATTTGAATACGGAAGTTATCATTAAAAAGTTATCTAGTATAATGCCTGAATATATGATACCTAGTGAGTTTGTTCGGTTAGAGGAGTTCCCACACAGTGTAAATAATAAAATTGACAAAAATAAAATTTTGCAAGATTATTTAAGTTAGTGTTGGGTTATTAATACGTTTTTTATTATTTTTTACCATCATAAGAATATGACGCTGAAACGAAGTTTTGATTTTGTACTCTCTTTATGTGGAATGTTTGTTTTGTTCCCTATTTTCTTGGTTATTGCTATTTGGATAAAATTAGACTCCAAAGGTGGTGTTTTCTTCCGCCAGCAAAGGGTTGGGCTAAATGGTGAGTTATTTGCTATTCACAAGTTTAGAACAATGCGAGAAGATACCGAAAAAGAAAGTCGCTTAACCATTGGGGCTGATAGTCGTATCACTTGTTCGGGAAAGTTTTTAAGAAAAAGTAAACTGGATGAACTACCACAATTGATTGATGTTTTCTTGGGTAAAATGAGTTTAGTTGGGCCACGTCCTGAAGTTCCTGAGTTTATGGATTTATATCCTAAAGAACAACGAGAAAAAATTCTTTCAGTTCGTCCTGGTATTACCGATAAGGCATCAATTGAAATGGTTGATGAAAGTGAGATTCTGGGGCATTACGAAGATGCTAAGCAAGCTTATATTGAGGTTATTATGCCGATGAAAGCTAAATATTATTTAGAATATGCAGAGAATAACTCTATGATCAATGATATAAAACTTATTTTTCTGACTTTTAAGAAAATAGTAACTAGATAAATAATGATTAATCAACTTCTAAACACCCCACGATGGCTAAAAAAAATCATTTTCTTATTCCACGATTCGGTGCTGATTTTTGTCGCATTTTGGTTGTCGTTGGGGTTGCGATTGCCGATAGAACCAGAATTGCACAATACCAATGATTGGAAAATTTTAACTAGCACGATTGTTTTTAGTCTTGTTATTTTTGCTCGCCTTGGTTTGTATCGTGCGGTTATGCGGTATGCTGGTGAGAAGATTATCAATATCGTTTTAGTGGGAAGTTTGGCTTCTGTTGGTATCTTGCTGGCTTCTGCGTTTTACTTGCATGTTTCATTGCCTCGTAGTGTTCCGATCATGTATTGGTTGTTGGTATTGGTATTAATGATTGGTTCACGTTTTACGATAAAGGGTTTGTTGCAAGCACAGAACCATCGTATTAATCACCCCGTAATTATTTACGGTGCTGGGGAGTCGGGCAGGCAGCTACTGGCTTCGATTAAACATACCAATACGCACTTTCCTGTTGCTTTTGTTGATGATGATGAAGCTTTGTGTGGAACGATTATTCAAAATAAGCACGTTTATGCCTCATCAGAAATTAAAGAATTAGTTGAACGCTACCAAGTCGAGTCTATTTTGCTTGCTATACCCAGTGCAACTAAAAATCAGCGAAGAGAAATTTTACAAAATCTCGAACCACTTCCTTGTAAAATATTAACAATGCCAGGGCTAAAGGATTTAGTTGAAGGCAAGGTTAGTATCGATACATTAAAAAAAGTGTCTGTAGAGGATTTGCTAGGACGTGATGCCGTCGAGCCCGTGTCAGATTTGATGGAAAAAAATATTGCTGATAAAGTGGTCATGGTAACAGGTGCTGGAGGTTCTATTGGTTCTGAGCTTTGTCGGCAAATTATTCGACTGTCCCCTAAAAAAATCATTTTATTTGAGTTGTCAGAATGCTCTTTGTACCATATTGAAAGAGAGTTATTGGGCTATGTTGCGAAAAAACAGTTAAATGTTACCGTCATTCCAGCATTAGGGTCAGTGCAGCATCGGCGTCGATTGACCGAATTAATGTCTCGCTTTAAAGTTGAAACGGTTTATCATGCGGCGGCTTATAAACATGTTCCCATAGTTGAATATAACACGATGGAAGGCGTGCGAAATAATGTTTTTGGTACACTACACTGTGCTGAAGCGGCTATTCAAACAAATGTGGAAACTTTTGTCCTGATTTCTACTGATAAAGCCGTACGACCAACCAACACCATGGGAACGACTAAGCGAATGGCCGAACTGGCTCTACAAGCACTTGCAGATAAAAAAGATCACAATACCCGTTTTTGTATGGTTCGCTTTGGTAATGTTTTGGGTTCATCGGGGTCGGTGATTCCGCTGTTTGAAAAGCAAATTGCCGAGGGTGGGCCGATTACTTTAACGCATCGAGATATTACCCGCTTCTTTATGACTATTCCAGAAGCCGCGCAATTGGTTATTCAAGCGGGTGCAATGGGTAAAGGTGGTGATGTGTTTTTGTTAGATATGGGCGAGCCTGTAAAAATAATTGATTTGGCAAAACAAATGATTCATCTGAGTGGTCTGGAGTTAAAAGATGAACACCATTCCGATGGAGATATTGAAATAAAGATAACAGGCTTACGACCTGGAGAAAAACTCTATGAGGAGCTGCTGATTGGTGGTGACAATGCTGAGGGGACAAGTCATCCTCGCATTATGACTAGTCAGGAAAAAATGTTGCCTTGGGAAGAGCTGCAGCCATTATTGGAAAAGTTAGAAATGGCATGTAAGGCCTTTGAGCCTGTTATTGTGAGGGAGTTACTACTTTCTGCCCCAACAGATTTTATGCCTGCAGATGAGATTTGTGATATTTTGCTTGGTTGTCAAACAAAAACTACTTCTTAATGGTTGTTTATTAGGAAATGCAGGCTGAGTTTTTCCGAAATCATGCTATTTAGTACCGTCATTCTGTTGTAGCTAGTTTTTTTAGTTTTCTATAAGGCACTACATACATAGCTTCCTATCTGCAAAAATCACACAATAAAAAATTATTACGTATTGTAAATGATAATAAATATTGATAATATGAAGATTGGAGTTTTAAAAATCCTTTATTTATACATTCTTTGGAGAATATTATGAAAAAAACTTTATTAGCCTTGGCAGTTTCTGCTTCTTTTGCAGTTGCTCCTATGGCCTACTCACATGCAGGTAATCATGCTTTGGAAACTTACGCGAAAATTGCTGACGCAAACTACAGTGATGCATTAAAAGACGCAAAATCTTTACAGGTGGCTATCCAGTCATTTACTGCTGATCCTACACCTGCTAACTTCAAGGCTGCTAAAAAGGCTTGGTTGAAATCTCGTGAAAGTTACGGAACGACTGAAATTTTCCGTCTTTCAAATGGTCCTATTGATGCTGAAGAGGGTTGGGTTGCAGAAGCTTATGGTAATTTAGAAGGTCAATTAAATGCATGGCCACTAGATGAGAATATGATTGACTACACTATTGATGCAAATGGTCAAAAAACTACTGGCAACATCATTGATACCGTTGGTGAGTTCACGCCGGGTGGCGAAGATGCTAAGGCAGTTGACGTGGCTGTAATTACTGCAGATGCTTTGGCCGAATTGAATGAAGATGGTGGTGAGGCTAACGTTTCTACGGGTTATCACGCAATTGAGTTCTTACTATGGGGTCAAGACCAAGATTACGCTAACTTTATCAAAGATGGTGTTACTCACGGTGCAATGGTTGCTGGTCAACGCCCTCTAAGTGATTTCACAACAGACAAGGGTGCTTACCGTCGTAAAGGTTACTTGAATGCTGCAGCCAATAAATTGGTTGCTGATTTACAACAAGTGGCTTCAGCTTGGTCTAGCAAAGTAGATGGTAATACAGGTTTGTACCGTGCGGCACTTTTAGGTAAAGCAGGTAATAAAGATATTGATGAAAAAACTGCGATTAAGCAAATTGCTGGTGGTATGGGTATGTTCATCAAGTCAGAGCTAGCTAACGAGCGTATTGCTGTTGCTGTTTTAACGCCAAGTGAAGAAGACGAGCATTCTTGTTTCTCTGATAACACACACCGTGACCTCGTAGCTAACTACCAAGGCTTCAAAAATGCTTTATTTGGAACTTACAAAGGTAAGAAAGTTGGTGATGCTTTCATTGATAAAGTTTCAGCGGCAGAGAAAGCGAAAATTATGAACTTGGTTAACAAAATTGATGCTGAGGTTACACTTGTCGATAAAGTAGCTAAAACTAAAGCTCACTTTGATTACCAAATTCAACCAGGTAGCCCATGGGCAAAAGGTATTGTTTCAATGAAAAACAACATGCGTAAGTTGGGTGACCAGATGATTGCTGTTGCTAAGGCTAACGGTGTATCAATCACTGAAGCGGACGTAACTGACTCAGAAGAGACAGAAATACAGTAATAATTATCATGATGAATTTAGGAAGATACTTGGTTTATTTTTCTGAAAATTGATTGGTAAGTAATAAAGGCAAGGTTTTTCCTTGTCTTTATTGCTTTTAAGGGTACGATAAATATGAAATTATTAACGAGTCTCTTGCTGCTTCTGATGCCCGTAGTATCGGTGGTAGTGGCTAAAGAAGATCAACAGGTGTTGTCTCAAGAAGGCTCTAAAAACAATTCTCGCTGGTTTAACTATAAAGATTATCGACTTAATCGACCGATTGGAAAGCTCAGTGATACAGAGCAGGATCAATTTACCATTGGGCGTTCATTTTTTGCGATTCCTTGGGTTTTTGCCCCTTCGGCAACGACAGCTAGAGATGGTCTTGGTCCACTATTTAACGCGAATACGTGTACCAGTTGTCACCGCGGTAATGGACTGGGTGAGACATATAATAAAAATGGTGATATTTCTAGGGCATTAATTACCAAATTGAGTTTAGACAGTGGTGAGCCAGTTCCTCACTACGGAGGACAAATTGCCGTCAATGGCACGGCGAATGTGCCTTTTGAAGCTTTGCCAACACGTACAGAGAAAGATATACCGGTGACTTATCCCGATGGCAAGACGGTGACTTTGAAAAAGCCTACTTATGGCCTGAAAAACCTGAATTACGGTGAATTAGATAAAGACGTTATTATCGTTCAGCGTCGTGCGCCAGCTTTAGTCGGACTGGGTTTGCTCACGAGGGTTAGTGATGAGGAAATACTAAAGCATACTGATCCAGAAGATAAGAACGGTGACGGAGTTTCAGGACGAGCGAATTGGTTAGACAAAGAGAAAAGACGCTTGGGGCGTTTTACTGCAAAGGCAGGTGTTAGCAGTGTTTTTGAGCAAAGTGCGGCAGCTGCGGCCAATGATATGGGACTGACGAACCCATTGTTCCCAAATGAGCGTTGTACAGAAACACAAGTTGCTTGTCAAAAAGCACCTAGAGGGCGTCCAGATCCATATGGGGAAACTTTGGATTTGACAGCAATGCGTTTGGCTTCCATGGCTAGCTTTTTACAAAGTACGCGTGTGCCAGTACAAAAACTTAGTCGTAATTCTCAGCAGGGTAAAAAGCTTTTTTCTCAAATTGGTTGTGCTGGCTGTCACTTACCAGTAATGAAAACAACACAGGGTATTACATTTTCTCCCTATACGGATTTATTAATTCACGATATGGGAGAAGGATTGGCGGATGGTCGCCGCGAAGGCTCTGCTACAGGTCGGGAGTTTCGTACAGCACCACTATGGGGGTTGTCGACTTATGCGAAAACTTTGCGATCGAAAAAGCCACATTACTTACACGATAGTCGTGCAAGAACTGTCGAAGAAGCCATTTTATGGCACGGTGGTGAGGCTGAAAAAAGCAAAGAACTATTTATGAGGCTTGCTGAAAAAGACCGAGAAAGCATATTAGAATTTTTAAACCAACTTTAGAGAGATGATGAGGAATATGATGAAAAATATAATGGCAAAACCACTAAAAAAAACGCTGATAGCCGTGTTGGCTTCTGGTGTATTGAGTTTATCTTATGCTGCGGATAGTTCAGCTCAGGCTGAGAAATTGAGCCAGTCAATACTAGATAATATTATTATGAGAGATGGCGAAAAAGCACAGCTAGACATCAGTCACTTAAAGTCAGCCATTGCTGAAAATACTGGTGATAAACGTAGTGCGGCGGTTGACAAGGCTTTTTCTAACTTCGTTGCAGATTGGAAAGCGGTGCAAACGGCTTATATTGTTGGTGAAGCTGATAGTAGTATGATTGATACACCAAGACTAATGGATACCTTCCATGAAGGTAATGAAAATCTCAGTGAGCAAATACAGCGAGCTTTAAAAAGTGGCGATGAAGCAAGGGTTGCACTATTTAAAAATACCTTTAAGAGCATCAACGCACTTGGGCTTTTGCTATACACAGATGAGACGTTGAGTAAAACTGAGAAAACGTATGCAGACTATGTATTGACGACTTTAAGTCAACATTTATCAGACATTCAGGCAGCCTATAAGGCACAAGAAAAAGTGTTAACCAGTGACGAAGATCAGTTCATGTCATATGCCCTGAATGCGTTGATTGACAGTTCTTATAAATTGAAAGAGTGGCGTATTGGTGAAGCGGCAGGTTTGACTAAAAAATACCAAGACAAACCTGATAACCGTCGTCAAGAGTACGGACTTAGTGGCAACAGTTTGGTCGCTATTGCGGCGATTTTAGGTGTGCATGCGGATATGATGGAAAAAAGAGATTATGTCAACTTGGGAAGTGCTGCCATTGCTCAAGGTGCCAAAAAAGAAGTTGATATGGTTCGTCAATTAATTGCCAAAGCTCAAAAGCAAGTCGCTCAACTGCAAGCCGATAAAGTTATAGATTTTTCTGATAAGCGTATTAAGCCACTTTACGAAACACTTTCGCAATTGAATGATGCTTACTATCAGTCATTGGTACATGCGCTGCCTGTGCAAGCTAAAATTTTAGATGCTGATGGCGATTAGTGGTGCGTAACGCCCTACGCCAGCCTACTGATTTTTCTAAAATCACAGAATGACGGTGCTTATTTTAGATAATTGGGTTTCCCCCTTTGTAAAGGGAAATTTGTAAAGTATGTGCTTGGGTTAAAATGTAAAGTATGCGGCTGGGTTTTGCAGTTAGCCTATTATTCTGCGTTGAGAGGAGCGATAGCGACGTGGCAATCCCCTCGTTTGCGGCGTGGTATAGTGATATACAAAGCTATACCTAATCCAATATTTGTAGAGACGCGTTGAATGCGTCTCTGGTACGGAGCAATTTAAACCTACATGACTTTTGTATGAACCCATAAACGCCAATGGCTCTGATTAACTATTTTAGCAATCCTTCTAAACGATTTTTTATCGGCTATTTGCTGAGTGCTGGTGTTATTGCCTTACTCTATTTTTGGTTAACTCGAAAAAAAATCACTTGGCAAGCGAGCAAAGATTATTGGTTACATCCCAGTGCTTTGCTAGATTATGCCTATTTTGTCGTAGTGGGGTTGCTTAAAATTTATTTCGTTGTGCCATTGGTGATTTCCGCGAAAAGCATTATGTTATGGGTGAATCACTTTTGCATTACCACCTTCGGAACGCTATATTTGCCGATGGTTAGCCGAACCAGTGTGATGTTGCTCTATACGGTCACACTTTTTGTGGTTAGTGATTTTTCTCGTTATTGGCTACATCGAGCAATGCACGAACAGCCTTTTTTGTGGGCCTTTCACAAGGTTCATCACAGTGCAGAAGTCCTTAACCCTGTCACTTTTTATCGAGTTCATCCCGTTGAAAATTTATTATTCGGTTTTCGTTATTCGATAGTTGTTGGTGGTGTGACGGGGGTATTTATTTATTTGTTTGGGGCAAAAGTTCATCTTCTCGATGTGTTAGGTGCGAATGCTTTTTTATTTATATTTAACTTTATTGGTGGGAATTTACGTCATTCTCATATCGAATTAGCTTATCCGACACTTCTAGAAAAATGGTTTATTTCCCCTAGACAGCATCAATTACATCATTCCTACCATTTTAGTCGGTTTAATTATGGTGGTTATTTAGCCATATGGGACTCAATTTTTGGTACACTAAAGACAACGGCAGCAGCCCATCAAACCGTTTACGGTCTCGGTGAAAAGCTGAATGCTAGGTATCGGAGTTTGTCTGCGTTGTTATTGCAACCATTAAAAGAGGTGCTGAGGAATGAAAAAAAATAAAGGATTCTATTTTGCTCTATTGGTGGTTTTATTTGTCGTTATTGCGATAGGTGCTTTTTTTGCTTATCAAAAGTACCGTCATTCTGAGGTGGAGAAAACGGTCGTTGAAGATGTTCAAATCCCACCGATGGACTTGCAAAAGGGCAAAGAGCTTTTGGGTAGTGCTTTGTTTTTTGATGTGAACTTGTCAAAAAATCGCACGATGAGTTGTGCAACTTGTCACGATCCGAACAAGGGCTTTGTTGATCATCGTGGTAACGGTGTGGATAGTATGGCATCATTAGGTGATAATGGTCATTCACTTGGTGATAGGAATGCGCCGCCAGCAGCCTATGCTAAATTTTCACCACATTTTCAAGCTAATAAAGGAAAGAATAAAGACAAATCAGCCTTTATTGGTGGGCAGTTCTGGGATGGGCGAGCCGCAACATTGGCTGACCAAGCAGGTGGGCCGCCGCTGAATCCTATCGAAATGGGTATGCCTGATAAGGCCAGTGTCATTGCACGCATAAAGGAAAATCCAAGTTATATCACTTTATTTAAACAGTTTTTTGGTCAGGATATTTTTGATGATGTCGACAAAGCTTATACGGCAATGACAGATAGTATCCAAGCTTTTGAGGAAACGGATTTCTTTGCGCCTTTTGACAGTAAATATGATCGATTTTTACGCGGTGAGTATGAGTTGACTATCTTAGAGGATTTGGGGCGTTCGCTATTCTTCTCAAATAATAATACCAATTGCTCTAGCTGTCATAAGCTGCGTCGAGAAGATGACCCTAGGGAGACGTTTACGAATTTTGAATACCGCAATATTGGTACGCCTGAGAATGTTTTCTTACGTCAGAAAAATGGGGTAAAAGTTAACGATTTAGGTTTGTATCAAAATCCATTGGCTCAGACAGAAGAGAGCAAGGGTAAATTTAAAGTGCCTTCGTTGCGAAACGTTGCTGTAACGGGACCGTATATGCACAATGGTATATTTCAAGATTTGCGAACAGTGGTTGAGTTTTACGACACATACAATAACCCCGAACGCAAAATCAATCCCGAAACGGGAAAACCCTGGGGCAAGCCTGAGGTTGCTGAAAACCTTGCTTTGGACGAGTTAAAAGCCAAGGTGCTGACTGAGCGAAAAATTGATGCTTTGGTTGCTTTTATGAAGACGTTGACAGATAAACGCTATGAATATTTGCTTGAAAAGCCGACTCAGTCTCAATCTGCTTCAGTGAAAGAAAATGCAATGAAGGAAAACACAATAAAGTAAAGGTTATGTCAATATGATTCGACAATTTTTATTAGGGAGCCTTGGGGGATTTCGATGAGTTTTTCTGCGTGGCTTTCTTTGTTAAGTGTTTGCCTTTTGGGGGCGATGTCGCCAGGTCCTAGTCTGGCTGTGGTTGCTAAAAATACTTTGGGTGGCGGTAAAATCAACGGTTTGCTGACGGCTTGGTCTCATGCGCTTGGTATCGGGTTTTATGCTGTGATGACTTTATTGGGGCTGGCTATTGTCCTCAAGGAAAATCCGAATTTATTCCATGTGATTACTTATGCGGGGGCTTGTTATTTGCTCTGGTTGGCGTTTAACGCTTTTCGTAGTCAGGGTGGTGTTGCTGAGAAGTTTAATGCTAAGCAAAAAACCAGTTATTGGCAGGCGATGCATAACGGTTTGATGATTTCGCTGTTAAACCCCAAAATAGGTTTGTTCTTTTTGGCGTTATTCAGCCAGTTTATCGATTCTACACAAGGTGTGACTGGGAAAATAGCAGTGGTTTTAACACCAACATTGGTTGATGGGCTTTGGTATAGTCTTATCGTTTTTCTGGTTTCGCATCCAAAAGTGCTGGCAGTGATTCGCGACAAGGCTATCTGGATAGATCGCTTAACCGGCTTGGTTTTACTTTTATTAGCCATCAATATTTTCTGGAAATTATAGCCTTATTCTAGGGAATATCCGCTATAATGAGCGGATGATAAAACTAAGCCCCCAACAAATTCAACAAACACTCACGCTGTCTGAAAAAGTTGCCCATATTCTAATGGAATTTTATCAGGGCGAGGTTTCTGTACAACTCAAATCAGATGATAGTCCCGTCACAGAAGCAGACTTGGCAGCCAGCCAATTGTTGGAGGCCGAGTTGCCGAAAATTGTCGATTTTCCTGTGCTAAGTGAAGAAAGCATACCAAGTCAGCATCAATGGTTAGAATGGGAGACTTACTGGCTAATTGACCCGATTGATGGAACAAAACATTTTATCAATAAGACGGGAGATTTTTGTATTTGTATCGCACTAATCCACCAAGGGAAAGCTATTTTTGGACTGATTTATCAACCGACAACAGCAACTGCGTGGCTAGCACAGCACGGTGATGGCGTTGTGCAAAAATATCAGCATCGCACTTTATTTCCACTGGATATTGTACCCGTTCCCCAGATTGCTACGGCTGCACTCAGCTCTTGTCGTTTGTCTGAAAAAATGAAAGCGTTGATGGAAAATAACTTTTCCGAGTACGAATGGTATCAAAGAGGCAGTGCTTTGAAATACGTCGATATTGTTGAAGGGAAAGCCAATATCTACCCCAAAATGTGGGATACTTGTGAATGGGACAGTGCTTCAGGGCAGTGTTTATTGGAATGTGTTGGTGGTGGGGTTATTCGATTTGATGATGGGCAACCTTTAGATTATGGTCAGCGAAAAACTTTGCTGAACCCACATTTTTTAGCGTATCGTAACTTGAGCGAAGAGCAAATTAAAAAAATGCTAAAGACTTATGCTCAAATTAACAAGTAAATTATTGCGTTTTGGGTGTTTTTAGTACCGTCATTCTGGGCTGAACGCTGTTACGGTTTTTTTACGTGTTTTATAGATTTTACACGACGATATTTCACTATGGGGTTGACAAACTCATTTTTCCTGTCAGAATACTTCATTCATTTTTAATGATTGTCTAAGTGACTTAGGCAATCCTCAATCAAGTGTTTCCAAATTATTCCATGTTTTTCAAGGGTAATCAGATAGCTCAATAGGTGTGTTATGGGAAGCCAATGATTGTTATAGTCAGGCCTCCTAGTTATTACTACTGTGTTGCATCGTCTTGCCGTACTACGTGTACTGTCTGCGACGATACGCCTTGTATTAATAACTATAGTGAGGTCAATTAATTTTTGGTACAAGGCACATTGTCGAAGACAGTATAATTAATACGGCGAGACGATGTAACGCTGTACCAAGAATTAATTGACCTTACTATATATGGCTTGCCTATAGAGTTTAATTGTCTAACAGGGGTTACCATGACAGAAAAAAATAACGTCCGCTTTGCGGATTTAGGGCTTATTGACGAAATTTTACAGGCAGTAGAAGCAACGGGCTACACCGAACCATCGCCAATTCAAGCGGCAACCATTCCACATGTTCTTGCAGGGACTGACGTTTTAGGTCAGGCACAAACAGGCACGGGGAAAACAGCAGCTTTTGCATTGCCTACATTACAAAAAATTGATACGAGTAAAAAAACAACACAAGTTTTAGTTCTTGCTCCAACGCGTGAATTGGCGATACAAGTGTCAGAGGCATTTAAAACTTATGCCAAACATTTAGGTGGTGTGAGTATTTTACCCGTTTACGGTGGTGCGGATTATCGCACGCAGTTACAAGGGCTGAAGCGTGGTGCTCATATTGTTGTAGGTACACCAGGACGTGTGATGGACCACATAGAACGCGGCACACTAAAACTGGATAATCTAAATACCTTGGTCTTAGATGAAGCCGATGAAATGTTACGCATGGGCTTTATTGATGATGTTGAATGGATTCTCAGTAAATCACCAGCAGAAAAACAAATTACCCTATTTTCTGCGACCATGCCGCGTCAGATTAAAACAATTACAGAAAAATATTTAGTTGACGAAGTCGTTGTTAAAATTGAGTCAAAGCGTGAGACAGCTGCGACGATTGAACAGTTCCACGTTGCGGTTAATCAAAAACAGAAATCATCAGCTTTGCGTCGAGTACTCGAAATAGAAGATACTGATGCAACCATTATCTTTGTCAACACTAAAGCAGCAACCGAAGAGTTGGCCGAAATGTTAAATCATCGCGGTTATCGTGCTGCTGCACTGAATGGTGACTTGCAACAGAAACAACGCGAACGCGTTATCGAGCAAGTTAAAAAAGGCATGTTAGATATTATTTTGGCAACAGATGTTGCGGCTCGTGGTCTTGACGTTGAGCGCATTAGTCACGTCATCAACTACGATTTGCCACGAGATAGTGAGTCTTATGTTCACCGTATCGGTCGAACAGGTCGTGCTGGACGCTCTGGAAAAGCGATTTTGTTGGTTACACCACGTGAGCGTCGCTCGTTTGGTTTTGTAGAAAAAGATACAAAGACTAATATCCCCGCTTACCCAATGCCTAGCATTGAAGAAATTAATAAGCGCCGCATTGAGCGTTTTAAAAAACGTATCCTCGATGAATCAGAGCATAAAAAATTGGGCTACTTAGAAGAGTTACTTATGGATATGCATAAAGAAAGTGATATTGACCCATTTTGTATGGCAGCGTCGCTGGCCAGTATGGTATTGGGTAAAACACCTTTATTGCTCGGTAAGCGTGATGAGATTGAAATTTTAGACTTGTCAAAATCACAAAAAAGTCGTGATAGAGGCGAACGAGGTGGGCGTGGTGACAGACGTCAATCGCGTTCTAGTGCACCGCGTATGCCATCGGAAGAGATGGATTGCTACCGTTTGGAAATCGGGCATAATGACCAAGTAAAACCAGGTCATATTGTCGGAGCGATTGCTAATGAAGGTGACATTGAAGGGCAGCACATTGGTCCAATTAATATTTTTGACGGACATACTGAAGTCTTCTTGCCTAAGGGAATGCCAAAAGAAACTTTCCAAGCACTGAAAAAAGCCAGAGTGATGGGAAAAACAACGAATATGGTCTTAACCCAACCTAGCCAAGGTGAGCCAAAACGCAATAATAAATTTAGTAAGGGCAAAGGCAAAAGTGCTGGTAGAAACTCGAGTAGAAAACGTGACGGCAGTGAATCTCGTCCTAAGCGTACTCGAAAGACAGCAGCAAAAAGTGGTAAGCGTAAATAACGTTATAGTGAAATAACTTAATTTTTGATACAAGGCTTGCCGTCGAAGACAGTATAAGAATACGGCGAGAGGGTGTAGCGGTGTAGCAAAAGTTAAGTTGTTTTACTCTATATCAGAATGACGGTACTAAAAAGCCCCCGAACTTAAAAAGTTCGGGGCTTTTTAGTATGAGTCGAGAGGGAAATTTACCGTTCGACTATGGCATTAAAGTGGTGCAACACCGTTGCTGATGCCAATTTTTTGCGAGCGTCCTTTGCGTTCTACGTAATTATAGTCGATAACTTTGTGACTTCTTAGTCCAATAGTTACCTCTAAATATTGTTCTTCTTTACGTGCAGTAACCGCATTGCTTGCTAAAAAGCCGCCAACAACAGTACCTAGGCTACTTGCGATAGCACGACCAAAACCGCCGCCAATTTGATTGCCCAAGACGCCACCAGCAACTGCCCCCGCTGTACCTGCTGCGGCTTTCTTAATGGCATCGCTATTTTTGTAGCCATAAGTAAGAATTTTAACGCCGCGTTTCATGTTAACTTCTGATGTGACGGGCTCGCCAAACATGGCACGAATCTCTGCTTCGGTTGTCACACGTTTCTTAATCATGAGAACGCTGTTGTAGTTAATTTGTTGTCCTGTTGAAATACAGCCTGATAAGGTCAGTGCCAAAAGGCTTAGAATGAGTAAGTTGAGTATTTTTTTCATAAATTGTTCTCCATTATAATTGTACAAAAAGTCTTAAATAACGAATCGTATTTAAATCTAAATAACGATTCGGCAATTTTTAATACCTTACATAAAGCTAAAAATATTACTTTTGTTTTTAGTGGTGCTTATTTTAGCGTAGATAAATAAGAATTCACATCATTGACGTATTTTTTCTTAGTTTCTACTGTGTAAGCTAAAAAATCACTTTTTCCCCAAACGGGGTCAGGGAAAGCAAAGTCATTCGTTTTTCTCGCGATAATATGGATGTGTAGTTGTGAGACCACATTACCCAATGCGGCAATATTGATTTTATCTGCGTGAAAGTAAGATTGTGCGAATTTGCTCAAGTGATCTAATGTTTCTCGAATACTTTGTTTAAATGCTGGTTCACAGTTAAATAGTTCAATTTCATGCGTTTTAGGAACGAGTATTAACCAAGGTACCAAGGCATTTTTATGCAGCCCTAAATAATATTGTTCGTTGTCGGCAATCGGATAAGTATCTTTGGCGAGCTGCGGGTCTAAAATAAAGTCTTTCGCTATTCCCATGTTAAAGCTCCTCGAGTTGTTTGAAATAGTTAGCTAAATAATTTTCAAAAGGCACTACTTTAGATTTTTCAACTAAAAATTGTTCTTTCTCTAGGGAAAGTTTCGCATCGTTAGCGACTTTAATTTTTTCTGCGTACGTGAGTCCTAAGTCGCGACTGAGTTTCATATGTTGGCGACTCAAATGCGTAATAAACTGATGATAAGTCATCGGAGAACCGGTTACTTCACCTCGCAAGTTAGCCATGATTCTTGCTGATGGCGTAAGGTTTGGGTTTTTGACGACTTCGATTTTTCGTTCAACAATGCTGACGTAGTGTGGGCGATGTTTTTCGCTGTCCATCATTTCTGCAATGGGTCGCATGGCGTTGAGTAATTGCTCGCCCCATTCGGGAATGGTTGTTTTGGTACCGTCATTCTGTAAGGTTAATTTAGGGTCTCGACCGCAACAAGCCGTTTTCGCCATGTTTTGTTTGGCTTCCTCTTCTGCCTGTTGGTCAAATAAAGGGGCGTCAGTAAAGAGACAAAAGAGCATAAATAGCTCCAGGAAGTCGAGTTGTGTTTGACTGATACCAGTTCGCTCAAAGCAGTTAATATCCAATGTGCGGAGTTCGACATAAGCAATGCCGCGTTCTGCCATGGCTTTGACTGGGGATTCGCCACTTGTCATAAGCTGTTTAGGGCGGGCAACGGTATAGTATTCGTTTTCGATTTGTAGCAAATTGGTGTTAATTTGCTGGTAGTTGCCGTCGCTATCTTTTAGTCCGTAGGCTTGGTATTTTTCACAAGGGGTTAGTACGGCGGTTTTGAGATCTTGAATGTATTCGGATAGTGTGTTGGCTGTGACCAAATGTCCCGTTTTGTTTTGGTAGCCAATATCCGACATACGCAAACTGGTCGCATAGGGAAGGTAGAGCGTATCTTTATCAAACTCTTGTAATTTATGCGGTTGTCCGTGGAAAAAAGATTTGTCAACAGCGGGAGAGTGCCCAAATAAATAAGCCGTTAGCCAAGCGTATTTGCGAATATTGCGAACGAGGTTCATATAGCGTTCGTCAATAAATTGTTGGTTGAATTCTCTGCCTAAAGCCTCAGCATAATAACGGAATAGCTGATTGCAAATCGAGTAATTAAAGTGCATGCCAGCAATCAGCTGCATGGCTTTGCCATAGCGTAGTGCCAAGCCTTTGCGGTAGAGTTGTCGCATTTGTCCCGCATTGGACTGTCCATATTCGCCAATTTGTACGGCTTCGGTATCTTCAATATAAGCAGGCATTGAGCCATTGAGCATATATTCGTCACTGTCTTGCGCCAGTACTCGGTGTAAGTAACACAAGTGGGCTTGCGTGTCGCGACTATTGCGGAAAGCTGGCGTGACAATTTCCAGTAAACTTTCGGCGTAATCTGTGGTGATTTCCGCGTGAGTCAGCGTTGAGCCTAGTGTTTTTGGGTGAGGCTTTTCAGACAGTTTGTCGAGATTGGTATAACGCAATCCTTCCTTTTCGATACCGCGTCTGCCACAGTCGAGCAAGTGGATAACATCGCGTTTTTCTAATTCAGTCAGTATTTGTGAAAGTTGCATGGTCAAAATAGGCTGTTAAAATGGCATTTTACTATACCGCAAAAAATGACATTATGACACTAAAAATCGGCGTATTAATGGACGCCATCGAAACCATTAAACCTTATAAAGACTCTAGTTTTTCCATGATGTTAGCCGCTCAAGCTAGAGGGCATCAATTATTTTATTTTCAACAAAGCGACCTGTTTGTCGAAGCAGGAACTGCTTATGTGTCTGCCCAAACGATTGCTGTCGTTGATGACACTAACGATTATTATCAGTTAGGTGAAAAGCAAACGATGCCTTTAGCAACGCTACAGGCGGTTTTAATGCGAAAAGATCCGCCATTTGATATGGAGTATATCTATTCAACGTACTTGTTAGAAATGGCAGAAAAGCAGGGGACGTTGGTTGTTAATCCGCCAAATGCCTTGCGTGCGGTGAATGAGAAATTTTATATTAATTATTTTCCTGAATTGACACCTAAAACTTTGGTCAGTCGCGATATGGATAGAATTCGTGGTTTTATTGAAGCAGAGGGCAGGGCGGTTGTTAAGCCTATGGACGGTATGGGTGGTGCTGGGATTTTTAAAGTCAGTCGCGATGATGCCAACACTAATGCCATTTTAGAAGCCTTGGGCAACGGGAAAAACACCATTATGGTGCAGGCTTATTTGGATAAAGTTGTCGATGGCGATAAACGTATTTTGCTGGTTGATGGTGAGCCTATGCCATACGGTTTGGCTCGCATTCCACAAGGGAAAGATTTTCGAGCGAATTTAGCGGCTGGCGGTCGCGGTGAAGTCCAAGCTTTAACAGAGCGAGAATTCGCCTTGTGTGAAGCGATTAAGCCTAAAATCAAAGAGCTAGGTTTGCTGTTTGTTGGCTTGGATGTCATTGGTGGTCATATCACAGAAATTAACGTGACGAGTCCCACTTGTATCCGTGAAATTGAGGCAGAAACATCACTGAAAATTGCCGAGCAGTTGATTAAAGTGATAGATGATAAGTTAAATTAAAGTACTCAGAATGACGGTACTGATTCGTGCTTTTTGCCGCTGTAAGGTGAAGATGTATAGTCGTGACAAAATTTTTTTGGTACAAGGCACATCGACGAAAGCAGTATTACTATACGGTAAGGTGATGTAACGCTGTAACGGAAAAATTTTGGCCTGACTATAACATATTTTTCATGATTATCATGTAGTTCATGATTTTGTCATCTTTGCTTTTGCCCCCATTTTTTGCTGACGTGCTAAAAAAGCATAATAAATTTAAATGATTATTGGAGATTTTTTGTTGGATAAAAGCAATTTTTCTCTATTTTAACAGCTCTGTATTAAAATTTTTTCATCTGAAATTTCACTAGGAAGTTACAGCGAAATGGCTATGAAATATTAAACTAAACTCACTGAAATTTTATGAGGATAAATAAAATGAAAATAACACCTATAGTAGCACTAGCAGGATTGCTCTCTGTGTCCACGGTTTCCGTGTCTCAGGCGGCGGATCTTCCAGATTTTTCTGAGTTAGTTAAGGAAAATGCTAAAACAGTCGTTCAGATTGATAGCAAGGTCAAACATCGTGGCCGCTATAAAAATAACCGAAACCACAGTCCATTTGACCCACAAGATCCTGAGGATTTGTTGCGTTATTTCTTTGGCAATCCTTACGGTGGCGGAGATGATTACGATATGCCAGAGCCGCGTAGTTCAGCGCATGGTTCGGGATTCTTTATTGATGACGAAGGCTATATTTTAACGAACGCTCATGTGGTTAAAGACAGTGATGAAATTATGGTCAGCACTTCTGCTCAGAAAGAATACGAAGCAGAACTGGTTGGAATGGACGAAAGAACCGATGTGGCACTGTTGAAAATTAAAAAAGACGACACGCCAGCGGCAGAGTTGGGCGATTCGGATAAATTAGAAGTTGGTAATTGGGTTTTGGCGATTGGTAGTCCATTTGGTTTTGACTATACGGCAACAGCAGGAATTGTTTCGGCGGTTTCGCGAAGCCTGCCAGACGGAACGTATGTGCCATTTATCCAAACCGATGCAGCCGTGAACCCCGGAAATTCTGGCGGTCCACTGTTCAACTTGGACGGAAAAGTCATTGGTATTAATTCACAAATCTATTCTCGTACGGGTGCGTTTAACGGTTTGGCATTTGCGATTCCAATCAATACCGCGATGAATATTGCTAAGCAGTTGAAGGATAAAGGTTTTGTCAGTCGTGGTTGGCTAGGCGTAGCTATTCAAAGTTTAGACCAGAATTTAGCAGAATCTTTCGGTATGGATACGCCAAAAGGGGCTTTGGTTTCTAGCGTGCTTGAGGACAGTCCAGCAGAAAAAGCAGGGATTGAAGTTGGTGATATTATTTTGACTTTTAATGGCAAAGCGATTAAAAAGTCTTCATCTCTGCCGCCGATTGTCGGTGCTGTTCCTGTAGGAGAAAAAGTGAAAGCGACTGTACTACGCGATGGTAAAGAGAAAACGCTCACGGTGAAAGTCGGTGAACTAGATGAAGGCGATAAGCACTCAAAACGCGGTAAAGGTCATCGAAAATCCAATAAAGGTCTGCGTGTTGCTAATTTGAGTGACAAAGAGAAAGACGAACTCAACATCGAGTACGGTGTCGTTATCACGGGTGTTGCCAGAGATTCGCAAGCAGCAGAAGCAGGATTTCGTCGCGGTGATGTGATTGTTCGCATTGGCGGTAAGAAAATTAAAACAACACGAGACTTCGCCAAAACAATTAAGAAAATCAAAAAGCCAACAGCCGTCTTTATTATTCGCGAAGGCCGTAAGCTATTTTTATCGCTGTAAAATAAATAGCTAAATAAATTTTTGATGTAATACTTTTTAACGCCGAGGTCGCTGTCGACCTTGGCGTTTTTTTATGTTTGTCCTCCCTAATATCAGTTGTCATAAAACTTTCATATGGCTTTCAAATAAAATTCATATTCAGTTGGCATAATTAAGCCTCATTTTTAAAACAACCGAAATAAGGTAAACAGACGTATGAAAAAAATAATGCTAAGTGCAGTCATTGCTGTAGCGACACTTAACGCGGCTCAGGCACAAGCTAGCCAGTCAACAAATAAGACAAAAATTAAAAATATTATCGTCATGATTGGTGATGGTATGGGGCCTCAGCAAGTTGGCTTGTTGGATTCCTATGTGCGTTACAGTAAACAGTCTAAAGTGAAGCAATCAGCCTTTCAGCGTTTGGCAGATGATGGCGTTATTGGTATTTCGAGAACAGAACCCTATGAAGCTCTGGTTGTTGACTCTGCCGCATCGGCAACACAATTTTCCAGTGGTTCAAAGTCTGGCTCAGAAATGATAGGTGCTGACTATGAAGGTAATGCGACGAAAACGATGTTAGAGATTGCTCAGGAAAAAGGCAAAGCGGTTGGTATCGTCTCCGATACTCGTCTCACCCACGCCACACCTGCAGCCTATGCGGCACACCAAAAACACCGCAAGTATGAGAATGAAATTGCAGAAGATATGCTGGCACATAACGTTGACGTGATGTTGTCTGGTGGTCTTCGTCATTGGATTCCTAAGTCTGCTAGCGATAAAAACAGCGACATACATAAGCAAATTGGCGGTATGACACGAGGCAATATTCGCATTAAGTCGAAACGAAAAGATGAGAAAAACTTATTGGAGATGGCGAAAAAACAAGGTTACGATCTTTCGTTTGACCAACAGTCATTAAAAGCGAGTCAGTCTAATAAAATATTGGGGTTGTACAGCTATTCAGGCATGCTAGATGGCATTACCTATAATCAAACAAAAAATGACCCAAATCGTATTCAGCCGACGCTAAAAGAAATGACAGACAAAGCGATTTCTGTCTTGGAAAAAGATAAAGACGGTTTCTTTTTAATGGTCGAAGGCGGGCAAATTGACTGGGCAGCTCACGACAATGATGCCGCAGGTGTCTTACATGAAATGATTAAATTTTCTGATGCGATTAATTCAGTGATGGATTGGATGAAAGGTCGCGATGATACTTTATTAATTGTTTCTGCTGACCACGAGACAGGTGGTTTTGGTTTTGCTTATTCGCGTAACGATTTGCCTGAGGGTAAACCGCTTTCTGGCAATATCTTTAATGGCGATGAATTCAAGCCGCAGTGGAATTTTGGTCAATTAAGCACGCTAGATAAGTTGTATGCTCAAAAGTTGTCTTACAACAGCTTATTTAATCAGTTTGATAAATTGGGTAAGGAAAATAAAACCGCTGAAAACTTGCAAGCATTGGTCAATAAAAATACAGCGTTCCCCATTACTTTAGCTGAGGCGAAGCGAGTGTTGGAAACTGAGAAAAATAATTATCGTGTCAAAGGGCATGCTTATTTGGACACTAAAAAATTCCCACGCTTTGAAGAACGAGAAGAATTTTTCGTCTACGGCTCTGAGCTACGTAAGAACTTGCTAGGCATGGTGACGGGAAAATATGCCAATATTGTCTGGGCGACAGATAACCATACAAGTACGCCAGTATATGTTTTTGCTTACGGTCCTAAAGATGCAGAAAAGCCTTTTGCAACCATTCAACACAGCACAGATTGGGCGAAGAAATTAATTCAGTTGATGAAGTAAGTTTTCCCTCTGTCAATCTCAATGACAGAATGACGGTACTAAAAACCCGAAAGTGATTTACTTTCGGGTTTTTATAATTTTATGAAAAATTAATCACCATAGCCAATCCACCTAATGATTACTAAAGTGTTGCAGTTTCTTGCTGTGCAACAAAGGAAAAGCCATTGCCTAGAACTAATAAAAACTGCTGAATATGGGTGATTATCGCCTGCTCTAAATCCTTTTCGTAATAAGTGACTTGTAGATTTAAACCAAGAAACTTCAATGCCATTAAGTTTTGATAATATCCTTTGGTTTGTCAAGCATTATTTCCGTTTTCGTGGTCATGAGCGTGTGCTGATATTTGCTAAATTGAACTGTTATACCGTATTTTTCGCTTGCTGAAAAACCGACACACTTCCAACTAAGCCCAAGTCATAAATAAAAATACAGTGGAAAAAGTCGTGACTTTTATTGTATTATCGTGGTGAGAATGTGAAACATCAATTTCTTCTTGAACACACTTTAACTTCGTTTTAAAGCATCGTAAAGTTTTCGCTTAAAAAGTTGTTTGCAACCTTGTGCTTGTAGTGCCTCATAACGCTTTTGGCTGAGCACCAAATACTCGGCTTCTTTGTCGATGCCGATAAACTGACGATTGAGCGTATTGCAGGCAATGCCCGTGGTCGATGAACCCGTAAAAGGGTCGAGAACCAAGGCATTTTCCTGAGTCGAAGCCAATACCATTTGCGCCAGTAGCGGTAGTGGTTTTTGTGTTGGGTGCTTGCCACAGGCTTTTTCCCATTTTGCTACCGCAGGAAAGCGCCAAACGTCTTTCATCTGTTTATCATTGTTGAGTTTTTTCATTAACTCGTAATTGAAATAATGCGGCACTTTGGGGTGTTTACGCGCCCAAATAACAAATTCGGTTGAGTGCGTAAAATAGCGACAGGAAAAATTCGGCGGCGGATTGGTTTTTTCCCAAGTAATGACATTGAGGATTTTAAAGCCCAATTGCGGCAAGCTGCGCCCCAACGTGAAAATGTTGTGATGTGTGCCGCTAATCCAAATTGTGCCGTTATCGGCAAGTTTTTCGCGAGCAACTGCTAACCATTCATAAGTAAATGTATAATCGCCGTTGTCACCTTGAGATTTATCCCATGCCCCTTTGTTTACCGATTGCACTTTGCCATTTTTGACGGTCAAGCCGTCATTGGATAAAAAATACGGCGGATCGGCAAAAATCATGTCGATAGGTGGCTCAACAGTTTGCATCTTTTCGATGCAATCGCCTTGTAGTAATGTGAAGTCATGGGTTTGGAAAAATGTCATTTTTACCCAAGGTAGTTAAAGGTACTCATATCCGCTTTTGCTTCGGCAAGAGAGGTAAAACAAAAAACTGTCGATATAGGCTTTCTCACTATCATCTTCTTTAGCATCGAAAACATCAACGATAAATTCACCATTTTCAAAACTAATGGCATAATCCACCGTTCCGCTACATTTACTCCGTCACAAATCCAATTATTTTTCATACGCCACCTCAAAAAAGATACTTATTGTATGTAGTCAAATCATAACAATTCTTTAACAATAAATCAAATGAAAGCACCTATTTTAGTCCAATTTGGACAGCGTATCCGCACACTACGCAAAGAGCGCCAGCTCAGCCAAGAGCAACTTGCCGAATTAACAGGTTTTCACCGCAATTACATCGGTATGATTGAACGTGGCGAGCGCAATCCAGCACTGGTAAATATAGAAATATTTGCTAAGAGTTTTGGCTTGACTTTGGGTGAATTGCTAAATTTTTAAACAAGAGGAGAATCCTAATGCCAAAATTTCGAGAAAGCCTTTCACTTCCTCCTGAATTAAATAGAGAGGAAATAAAAAACTATGTCATTCAATGCTTTTTAAAAGAACAGGCAGGAACGGGAAAGGGTAGTCAATGCTCTAAATATATCTACGAAGTAGAAAGTTGTCGTGATAGGAAAATTTTTCTACGAAGACCCGCGACTTTAAATAAAGGAATGGACTTTACCGTGCACGTTGAAGGCATTAAATTTCGCGAAAAGTATGCTTATAAAGACAGACCGAAACATAAAGAAATAATACTTGATTTACAAGCAAAGAAAAAAGCAAGCCCCGAAAAATATATTTTAATTGCCGAATATCTACACAATATTTATAAATGTCTTCCCTACGATGAATTATCGCTTAGAGACCTTGAAATTAAAGCAGGGCTGTTAACCTGTGAAGAGTGTTGCCTAGCGGTAAAGTGGTTGTTTATTGAACAAGACGTAACTTATTGGAATTGGAGTGGGCGTGCTATGTTTTATGGAGCTTTGACTAAACATAACCTCGTATCAACAATTCGCCAACACGACCACGCCGACTACCGCTAGCACTAATGCTTCGGCTGACTTGCACGCGCTCAATAATAAAATCGGTGTAGAGGTCATCAAAAAAGGTCTCGTTTTCATCGACACTTTTCGGGTCAGAGTTGCTTAACAGCCAATGGTAGCCCTTTTTATCGAGTTCTTGACAGAAACGCGCCAATTCTCTTTGTGCTTCGTCACCAAATTCACCTTGGGCATAGGCGGTAAAACTCGCCGTATCACTAATGGGTTTATAAGGCGGATCGAGATAGAAAAATACCGGCAAATTGTCGGTATTTAAATGCTCTAATTGTTCTAATGTGTCACGATAATCGCCCGTCATAAGCTCGGCGTGTTGCAATAGCGCGGAAACTTGCTGCACCAGTTCTTCATAAACAAATACGGGGCGTTTGTAACTACCAATTGGCACGTTAAAAGCGTTTTTACGATTGACGCGATACAAGCCGTTAAATGCCGCGCGATTTAAAAACATAAACAAACTGGCTTGCGTAACGGCATCGCTGTCACGCGTATTAAAGGCTTCGCGTTTGGCGTAAAAATACGGTTGTTTATCGGCTTTCGTGGTTAGTTCATCATATTCGCTCTGAATAATTTGTAATTTTTCTAGTAATTCATTGGGATAATCGCGGACGACTTCGTATAAATTAATTAAGTCGGCGTTGATATCATTCAAAATTGCCAGTTGCGGTGCATTGGTGCTTTCTAATAAATTCAGTGCCACCGCACCACTGCCTAAAAATGGTTCAACATAAATATAAGGTTGCCCTTGTTGAATAAAATCAGGGAGCTTTGATGTAATGCTGGCTAGTAATTGCGTCTTGCCGCCTGCCCATTTAATGAGTGGTTTTGCCATGTTGTTATGTAATCATTATCAAGTTTTAATCGGTTTGGCGAATTATAGCTGATTTTACATAGTAAAGCTTGTTTAGTTTATAGGTAATATTTTTTAACGTAGAGACAGGATGTGTGCTGTTTCTACAAGATGACAAGCTATATAATTTTGTGAATGGTATTAATCAATCACGGTGACTAGTTCGTTCATTGGTTTACGTACTTTTTCCAAGTTAACTAGCTAATTTTTATCGGCATTGTAATAGCCTAGCGGAAAAATCAGCGTGCTGTGCAAGCCTTTTTCGTGCAAGTCTAAAATCTTGTTTAGGGCTTCGGGTTCATCGCCTTCCATTGGCGTGCAATCCGCACCTTCGTTTTCAAAGCTGCGAATTTTGTTGGTCAAATCAAACATGTGATTTATGCAATCTACCATTGTTTTTACATTATTTCCAATGCCATCACAAGGAAATATGAGCCAATACTGGATAAGCTTAATTTAATCTGTGGTAATAATGGTACTGTGGGAAAAAGATGATGTGAGCATCAGTTAATTACAGCAGGTCTCGCTGGTTGATATCGGCTGTTTGAGTGTCATGCTGAAAAAAATGCAGGCTAAGGGATTTATTGACCTCATGGCTAGCTAGTGCCACCGATAAGTGTATGAGAAAAATTAAACTTAGTGATAGAGGTAGACAACTACAAGCAATCGCTCAATGTGAACGTGAGCAGTTACAGCAAACTCAACAATAGCCAATCAATGATGGAGAATTTCAGCAGCTGATTATGTTATTGGATAAGCTGAAAGAAGGGTTATAGTCATGCTAAAAATTCTCCGTCACATCGTTGTGGCAGTTTGTTTTTGATCTGACTTTCTCTACCCATACAGAATGACGGTACTAAAAACCCGAAAGTGCTTCGCTTTCGGGTTTTTAGTAATTAGAAGTTGATGACAATAAAAAAGCTGACAAATGACTGTCGGCTTTTTTATTGCGTAAGAAGACTATATTAGTCGACCTTGCGTAAACGAATGTTTAATTCTTTTAGCTGAGCTTCGCTGACTTCAGCTGGTGCATCGGTCATCAAACAAGCCGCAGATTGCGTTTTCGGGAAAGGAATAACGCCGCGAATAGAGTCTTCGCCTGCCATCGCCATCACCAAACGATCAAGTCCAAAGGCAATACCACCATGTGGAGGACAGCCGTATTTTAAAGCGGTTAACAAGAAACCGAATTTCGCTTCGGCTTCTTCGTCGCTAATTCCCAATAGCTCAAAGACTTTTGCTTGCATGTCCGCGTTGTGGATACGAATTGAACCACCGCCAATTTCCATGCCATTTAGAACCATGTCGTAAGCACGCGATAACATGGTCGCTGGGTTTGCACCATTGAGTTCTTCAATAGAGTTAACTTGTGGTGAAGTGAATGGGTGGTGTAGCGAAACATAACGCTTTTCATCTTCGTCGTATTCAAACATTGGGAAGTCAACAACCCAAAGTGGCTGCCAACCTTCGTTGACCAAACCAGTGTCTTCAGCAATTTTGATACGGAAAGCCCCCATTGCGTCATTAACCACTTTTTCCTTATCTGCGCCGAAGAAAATTAAATCGCCATCTTCTGCACCAACGGCATTCATAATGTTCATGGCTACTTCTTCGCCTAAGAATTTTACGATAGGTGATTGCAGGCCTTCTGCTCCTTTTGCGAGCTCGTTAACCTTGATATAGGCCAATCCTTTCGCACCATAGCGGCTAACGTATTTGGTGTAGTCGTCAATTTCCTTACGCGTGAGCTTGTCAGCTGCTCCAGGTACACGTAGTGCAACAACGCGTCCATCTTCTGCTTTCGCAGGTGCGGCGAACACTTTAAAATCACAATTTTTAACCAAATCGGCAATTTCAACAAATTTTAAGTCAATGCGCATATCAGGCTTATCTGAACCGTAATAATACATCGCGTCAGCATAAGTCATGCGAGGGAATGGGTTTGGCAACTCGACATCTAATTGCGATTGGAAAATATGGCGGATAAGATTTTCCATCATATTTTGAATATCGTCTTCGTCCATAAACGAAGTTTCAATATCCAGCTGAGTAAATTCTGGTTGTCTATCCGCACGTAAATCTTCGTCACGGAAACAACGAACAATTTGATAGTATCGATCCAAGCCCGACATCATTAATAACTGTTTAAATAACTGTGGTGATTGTGGCAAGGCAAAGAACTTTCCAGCGTGCGTGCGAGATGGCACGATATAGTCGCGAGCACCTTCTGGTGTTGCTTTGGTTAGCATTGGCGTTTCGATTTCTAAGAAGTTTTCTTTGTCTAAGAAATTACGCATAGTTACGGCGACTTTTGAACGCAGACGCAAGTTGTCCTGCATTTTAGGGCGACGCAAATCGATATAACGGTATTTTAAACGGTGCTCTTCGCCCACTTCGTCATCTAATTGGAATGGTGGTGTGAGCGACTCTGACAAAATTTCAAACTCATCCACGTGAATTTCAATCTCACCTGAAGCCAAATTAGGGTTTACAGTACCTTCTAAACGATCACAGACGACACCAGTAACTTTGATGCAGTATTCATTTCTGACTTTGTCTGCCAATTCAAACGCCTTAGCATTATTGGGATCGATAACAACTTGTAAAAGTCCCGTTGTATCGCGTAAATCAATAAAAATAACGCCACCGTGGTCACGGCGTTTATTGACCCAACCACAGGCTGAGATAGTTTGTCCTAAATGTTCTTTGTTGACTTTTGCACTGTAATGCGTTCTTAACATGATAATTCCTAAAATTTGTAATATTCCAAGATTTGCCCTAGCAAATTGGAGAAAGCTTAACCAAACGAGCATTATAGCGATTTTATTAAAGAATGAGAATGAAAAATTTTGCGATAAGCGGAAAGTTGTAAGATAAATGCCCAAAACATCTGTACAAAAAATGGTCAGTTAATTTTTTGTAATAAATAGTGGCTCTCAACAAGGTTGTCCACAGGGATATCAACTTTTTTTGTGGGTAACTTGATTGATAAATTTGTTTGCCAATGTTGCGTAGAAAGTATGCGAGATGAGGTTGTCAGAATGACGGTAATGATTTGGTTTTTCTTTGTTTTTAATAAGAAAAAAATAAAATTTGCCGCAGTGAAAATTTTTTATTTATTATCTTTATTTATTTTTATCTCTTTGTTTTTAAATGTTATTATTATTGTTGTTGCGTTGGGGTTTTGGTGCGTGACTGTAATTGTGTGATTGCTACGCTGATTTGCAGAATGGATGAGTTCAAGTTTTTGGGCGTCCATTTGGATAGACTTTTTTAGGCTTTTTCAAAGATGGAAAAAGTCAATTTTTTTATTTAATTTTTTTTGTAAAAAAACTTGACATGGGATTTTTATCCACAACAGTGGATTTGGTTTGTATTTCCCTCAATGAACAACTATTTAAAAATCATAGGATTATTTATATGAGAATTGTTCTCGTTGATTTTGATGTTTTTAACCAACTCGAAGAAAAAAAGTAAATTGTTCGCCGTTCTGTTCGGATGCCAATAAATGATTGCCGGTCGATTTGGCGAAAGTAGGGAAGTCTTCTACAGAAACAGGATCGGTGGCAATTACTTTAAGAATTTGCCCAGCTTGCAACGACATTAATGCTTTGCGAGCTTTTAAAATGGGCAGGGGGCAGTTCAAACCGCTGGCATCGACGGTCATGTCGATTTCAAAAGAATGATTGGTTGATTTTGATTGATTCATGTTGTGTATCCACTTTACTCAGTGTTCTTTATATTTTTAGTCTGATATTTGATTAATCTTGTTAACTCGCCTTTAATTGGCTAATTTCTTTAATCAATTTTTGAGGGCTTGGGCTATAATAGCACACTGGTTCACAATTATTTTGGGATAAACTTATGCAATCTTACGAACAAATGGGCAGTTTTTACCTTGGCTCAGAAATTGACCCTAGCAACGACAATCCAGATTTAGTCCTTTATGATGCGAAAGACCTGACGACTCACGCCGTTATCATCGGTATGACGGGGTCGGGGAAAACGGGACTTGGTGCTTGTTTATTAGAGGATGCTTTACTCGACGGTGTTCCTGTTATCGCTGTTGATCCCAAAGGCGACATGGGAAATTTATTGTTAACCTTCCCTGAGCTAAAGCCAGAACAGTTTGAACCTTATATCGATGCCAACGAAGCCGAGCAAGAGGGCCTTACAGTTAAAGCGTTAGCTGAGAAAAAAGCAGCACTTTGGAAAAAAGGTTTGGCCAAAACGCACCAATCCCCCGAACGCATTCAAAAGTTGCGAGACACGGTGGATATGAATTTGTTTACACCTGGAGCGACCTACGGGCGTCCGATTTCTTTATTAAAGTCTTTAACTGCGCCTAATGCAGAATTGCGAGCAGCCAAAGACCTCTATCGCGAACGCATTGCCTCGGCAACGACAGGTATGCTGGCTTTGCTTGGTATAGAAAATGATCCGTTATCGCGTGAGCATATCTTGATTAATACTTTGTTAGAGTATTATTGGGACAAGGGGCAAGATATTGCTTTGGCGGATTTGATTGCTACAATTCAAAATCCACCTTTTGAGCGTATTGGCGTGATGGATATTGATACGATTTATCCTGCAAAAGACCGATTAAAGCTCGCCATGCAATTAAATAACCTGCTGGCAAGTCCAGGTTTTTCAGCATGGACACAAGGTGAACCACTGAATACGGAGCGTTTCCTCTTTGGTGAGAAAGGCAAACCGCAATTATCCGTGATGAATATCGCCCACCTTTCTGAAGAAGAGCGTTTGTTCTTTGTCACGATGTTACTGAATGATATTCTCGCGTGGATGCGAACTCAGCCAGGTACAGGCAGTCTACGAGCTATTTTGTACATTGATGAATTATTTGGCTATATGCCGCCAGTTGGTAACCCTGCTACTAAACCGTTATTGCTGACGTTGCTCAAACAAGCTAGGGCTTATGGTGTAGGACTCGTTTTGTCGACACAAAACCCTGTGGATTTGGACTACAAAGGGCTGTCTAATACGGGGACATGGTTTATCGGGAAATTGCAAACTGAGCAAGACCGTGCCAGAGTCATGGATGGCTTGTTATCTGCCAGCGAAGAGGGATTTGATAAAGACGAACTCGACGAAGCATTTAACCAATTGGGCAAACGCAAATTCTTGCTGCACAATATTCATGAAACAGCTCCTGTGATAATGACGACACGCTGGGCAATGAGTTATTTGTCGGGACCGCTTTCTCGAAAACAGATAGAAAATCTTTGTCAGCAACAAAACGTTCCAGAAGTGAGTTCAGATAGTTCACTGACGCTACCTCAGAATGACGGTACCAGTGTGAGCCATGTAAGTTTACCTGCAGAAATCGAACAATATTTCTTACCGCCAACACAAGTGGTGACGGATACGAGTGCCTTGGTTTATCAACCGAGTTTAATGGGTTTGCTGACAATTCATTACGATGACAGTAAATCGGGAACGCATTTGTCGATAAAAAGATTACTGACAACGCCTTTTTCTGACGGGGCAGTTGCCATTGACTGGCGCAACTGTTCAGAGCTTTTTACCGAGCGACCAGAACAATTTGAACTAATTGAGGATAGACAGCCTGAAGGGGCGAAATTTATCGAGCCTTTATCGATTGCTTCACAAAAGGCTTATTATAAGGACTGGGAAAAATCACTGACTTTGTGGGTGCGTCAGAATCGTCCGCTTGAATTGTTGGTCCACCGTGCGTTGAAATGTTACTCTCAACCTAACGAAAGTGAATCACAATTCCGCCAACGCATTGCACTGCATCTCCGTGAAGCACGCGACGAAGCGATTGCTACACTGAGAGAAAAAATTGAGAAAAAACTCAATACACTTGAAAACAAACTTCAGCGAGCAGAGGCAAAAGTTCAAAAAGAAAGTGAACAAGCCAGTAGTCGTACTATGGATGCGATTATTGGGGCTGGAACGGCAATTTTCTCAGCCTTTTTCAGTCGCAAGAAAGCTTCTGTCACCAATGCGAGACGTTTGGGCAGTGCTTTGAGCAAAGCCAAAGGGGCATTGAGTGAGCGTGATGACATCGCACTTGCCGAACAGCAAAGAGCGAACATTCAAGCAGATATTGACCAACTGGTAGAAAAATTTGAAGTAGAAAAGAAACTGATTGCTGAGAATTTTGATGTTGGGCAAACAGAATTAGAAACCGTTCAGCTGTACCCAAAAGCTAGCGGTGTGCAGGTGGTTGCCTTCGGTATTGCCTGGCAGCCAGGTATTATGGACGGCGAGACTTGGCGAGCAGTTTAGTTTTCCTTAAATGTAGAGGCGCGTATTTTGCGTATTTAATACGTCTCTGAGGTGTAGTAACTTAACTTTTGCTGTCTCGCCGTATTTTTGTGCTGTCTTCGACGGCAAGCCTTGTATCAAAAATTAGGTTATTTCATCATAGAACCGATTAGGGCAGAAGGAGAGAAATGCGTCTACTGATTTTTCTAAAATGACAGAATGACGGTACTATTTTGAGTTGATTTCAGAGGGTAGGGGAATGACGACATAGCGGGCTGTTTCTGACTCTAAAAAGACACGCATGTCCATGTCGTAGGTTTTTGATAAATCACCGCTATTGACTAAATTTTCTGATGTATAGTTACCAACTAATCGACCTTTTTTTAATAAGGTAATTCTATCCGCGTATTGCAATGTTAATGCCAGGTCGTGCATCACCGCAATGATGGTTAATCCGCGAACTTGTAGTTGTTTAATCACTTCCATTAACTGGTACTGATGGCGAATGTCCAGATGGTTGGTTGGCTCATCGAGAAATAGAATTTTCCCTTCTAAACAGCTGTCGGGTGTATCAGTGATTTGAGCCAACGTTCTTGCCATTTGTACCCGATGTTGCTCTCCTCCAGATAGTGTTGTGTAATGACTATCGGCGAAATTTAGCATATCCAGTTGCGACAAACTTTGTTCGATAATTTCATCATTGTATTTAGCGGTAGCACTACCTCGATAAGGCTCGCGTCCCAAAGCAACAATATCTCGTACTTTTATACTAAAGGGGATGTGACTTAGCTGTGGTAACACTGCACGCTTCTGAGCCAGCTCCAAACGGTCAATATCTTTGATAGGCACGCCGTCAAAAATCACTTTGCCTTGACTTGGCGTATTGTCGCCATCCAGCAAATTAAGTAATGTTGTTTTACCTGCGCCATTAGGCCCGATAATTGCGGTGAACTGTCCTGCTGGTGCGGAAAATTCAATATCATGTAACAGTTGTTTGTCTCGTACATCAAAAGCGAGTTGGCTAGCTCTTAACAATATGTGTTCTTTGGCCATTTGCTTGTCTATCATCGGTTTGTGCCTCGCCAAACTAAGAAACCTAAAAATGGGGCCCCAATCATTGCCGTAAGTATACCAATCGGCAACTCAGCAGGTGCAACGACAATCCGAGAAATCAAATCTGAAAGGACAAGTAAGCTGCCACCAAACAAAAATGAAGCAGGCAAAACAAAACGATGGTTACTGCCCAATAGTTTTCTCACGATATGTGGAACAACCAAACCAACAAAACCGATACCACCAGAAAATGCCACACAAACACCGACCAATAAAGCGACTAAAAGGATTTGTCGCTTTTTTGCTTTTTCAATATCAAACCCCAAATGGTTAGCGACATTTTCACCCAACATCAACGCATTTAACATATGCGAATCACGCCATAACAGCGGTAAAGCAAATAGACAAACCAAAACCAGAATAGCCAGCTTTTGCCAATCAAATATTGCCAAGCTTCCCATTCCCCAAAAGGTCAATGAGCGTAATTGGTTATCATCGGCAACATAAGTTAATAAACCTGTAAAAGCCCCTGTTAACGCACCTAAAGCAATACCAATTAACAGCATAGAGGCAATATTTAACACACCGCCACGTTTGGCAAACAAATACAAAATCATCGTCATTGCCCAGCCGCCAACAAAAGCCGCAAATGGCAAAGCATAATCATTGGCAGCGGCAAAAAACGCTGGAAACAAAGTTGTTCCTATGACGATACTTAATGTTGCAGCGAAAGAAGCCCCAGACATTACACCTACAATCCCTGGGTCTACTAAAGGGTTTCTAAATAGCCCTTGCATCACAGCCCCCGTGACCGCTAAAACACCGCCGACTAAAACACTGGCAAAGACTCTAGGCAAGCGAATATGTAATAGAATTTGCCACATAGCTTGATCAGATTCTGTTGCCGTATTGGTCAGCAAACGCCAAAAAACGCCAGAATCAACATTGATAGCACCCATACGACAACTAAAGTAAATACTTAGCAGTAAAGCCACAATCAGTGCAGAAAAAATAAATAGTAGTTGGTTTTTAGACTGGGTCATTGGCTTAGTGATATATATAGTCGAATGAATTCACCCTACCGACACAAGACAAATTCAGCACATCTAGCAGATGTTTTCTTATGTCGCATTATTTTTACTATTGCTATAAAAGAAATATAAAGGGAGATGAAAATAAAAAAACTGCTGTTTAATCACTTAAACCATAGTGAGGTCAATTAATTTCTGGTACAAGGCACATTGTCGAAGACAGTATAGCTAATACGGCGAGACGATGTAACGCTGTAACAGGAATTAATTGACTCTCATCAAAGTCAATAAAATACAAGTGGTGAGCATAATCAATCGTCGCACCAAACTGATTAATACCAACCATGCGAGGTGAAGTTAAATTATCATCAACTTCAACGCCCAATTTACGCAAATAATGCTTAATCGCTGCTTCGTGATCATCATTCATGTGATCAATAATCTTAGTTTCTTCCTCTCGTGTAAACGGCGATGGAATTGCCAAATCTTTAGGCTCAACCCAAGAAATTTTACCGAAACTCATGATGACGCGAGCGGCAACTGTATTGAGACGGAAGAAATAGAAATCGTGAACCGCAGCATATTTTTCCGCTTCAGGATAAAAGCGGAAATAATTTTCTGCCACACGTTCCTTATCTTCACCTGTAATTTCAGTTAAGTCACCTGCACAAGTCAAACGCCATCCCGTTTCAACTTGATGCTGACGTTCAACTTGGCGCATCATCAGTGAGGCTTTGCCGTTGGCAAAAGCATTCTTTGTATGCTCTGCTACATCAGCAGTATAGATAACAGGGCAGCCCGTATGGTCAATCATAAATGGTGCCACTGCACCAAAAGGATAACCTTCAACACGTCCACCTTCACGACCTAAAGTTGCCATATCTCCCGCAAACGTATTGCGGTAAATACGTTGAGCATCACGTATAGCTCGCTCTTCCGTATAGCGATTGAACTTTGGCATATTTTTTTCGTCAATTTTTCCGTTGACATCTTCTGCCTTCATAACATCATTATTACTTTTCATCATATTTGTGTCCTCAATGTTAATTTATTCGGCGGTATTTTATCGCAAACTGTATCGAATTGGTATACTCAATGATGGTGGCACATCACTAGGGCGAGGTTTATATTTACCCAAACGCCTCACCGCAGAAACGGCCGCCTTATCCAAAACTGCATGTCCACTAGAACGGGTAACATGTGTATTAGAAATTTTTCCACTGGCCGCCAAATGGAAAGCGACAACGACAACCCCTTGCTTTCTCATGCGCTTGGCTTTTCTAGGGTAATGCCTTCTCGCAATCCTACCGATAGCTCTTTGCAGGCCAACTTTATAAGGGCTGGCCGTGCCACCCGCACGGTTAGCGGAAGATTTTTTTCCTCCATTACCGCCTGCATTTTGTGCCATTGCTTGTGACTGCCCGTTATTCTTTTGGGCGATACCATGACCAGCTTTATTTGGCACAGCTGCTGCCAACGTTTTCTTTGAAGCCTGTTTGCTTTTCTGTTGTTTAACTGATTTTTTCTTAATTTTCTTTTTGGTTTTTTTCTTAACTTTTTTCTTTTTAGGCTTTTTCTTAATTGGTTTTTTCTTAACGGGTTTCTTTTTTTTAACCTTTTCTTTCTTAGGCTCTTTTTTTGGTTCTTTCTTTTTAGGTTTAACTAAAGGTTTTGCTACAGGCAAAGGCTTAACTTGTGGTTCTGGCTCCACAACGGGCTTAGGCTTAACCACTGGTTCTGGCTCGACGATGGGTTCAGGTTCAGGCTCTGGCTCTGCTTCTGCTTCAGGTTCAGGTTCAGGTTCAGGTTCAGGTTCAGGTTCAGGTTCAGGTTCAGGTTCAGGTTCAGGTTCAGGTTGCGGTGCAGGTGCTGCTTTAGTAGGTACAGGAGATGCCGCCGCTGCCTGCTGAGGTGATTGAGAAACACTGTTACTCATTAGTGTTCCCAACTGATACACAGAAGTTCCCTCTGTATCTGTATAGGAAATGCTAGTCACACTCAAGCTAAAATAAACGCCTAAAAACAAACCCGCATGAATAAGAGCCGAAAGTAAAAAAGCACTAACCTGACGCATTACTCAGCACTCTCCACAGGTTTTATTTTAGTCATAATGGTCACTTTCTTTAGGTCAAACTTGCGGAAAATATCAGTGACTTGGATGAAATACTGAAAAGGTGTCTTCTCATCAATTTTCAAGGTGATTTTTTGCTCTTTGTCCATTGTGCTAAAGACTGTCTCTAACTCGGGCAACTCGATAGGATTGTCTTTATAATAAATAATCCCTTCATCATTAATAGAAATTAATTCCACCACGTCATCTGCGGTAACTTTGGTTTGGCTTTGAGACTCAGGCACTGTTACTTCTATTTTTCCTTGGCTGATAAAACTTGCTGTCGCCAAAGTAATTGCTAGTAATACCAGCATAATATCAATAAAAGGAATGACATTAATATCATCAAATTTTTTCATGAGTAGCTCTTTAAAAAGTTAGAGGTTTTTAAAAAGCAGAATAAGTTGTAGTAACTTATTCTGACTTCTAGAACATTAGCGTACTGACTATGCGAGAAAATTTTGTGCAAAAAGTCAAAATTTTTACGATGAGTGTAGGGCTTTCCACGCTAATTTTTTAGCTTCGACTTTTCTCGTCAAAGCGTTATAAAACATAACGGCAGGAATTGCGACCAAGATACCTGTTGCAGTTGCTTTTAATGCTAAGGCCAGTCCCAACATGATTTTTCCAGCTTCAATATTTCCACCGCCTTGCCCCATATCGTAGAAAGTAATCAAAATACCAATAACAGTACCCAACAACCCTACATAAGGTGCTGTTGCACCGACTGTATAAATCGGCGTTAAATTATCAGTCATCGCTAATTCTAAATCATAAATTGTACGATATTTACTGACATCGACCTTCGCAAAAAAGAAAAAACGTTCGATGGTTTTGTAAAGCATAATAAAACTCATCAAGCCCAGTATGCCAAAGATAATAAAATCAGTGTATTGTTTTAAGAATTCCATTAATTGCATGATTCACCTATTTATTTTGTAAGTATTATTTTGGTTTAATACAAGTCGAGACCGTTTTTGCAATCACTTTTGCCGATTTTGAAAAACTAGGCCCAAAGCCTAACGACTCAACTGTTCCGACACGGAAAATACAGTTATTTTTAGCTGCTTTCGTCAAAGCTAGATTAGGATAATCTTTAACAGCATTTATCATTTCGTTATGAATTTCTTTTTTGCCACCATGAGTTGCGACAATAATTACATCCATATCTTCACCTAACATAGACTCCGTAGAAACGGGCTTGAGGCTCTTAAATTTTTTGGCAAAAACATTTTTTCCACCAACAATTTTTATCATCGCATCACCTGCTGACTGACCTCCCAATGCCATCAATTGATTGGGTCCAGCGCCACCGTCCATTAAAAAAACAATTTTTGGCGTGTGGGCATAACCCTCAATAATTTGATTAACCTGTTTCTCGTCTTCTTTGATTGTTTTAATCATAGATTCAGCTGCTTCATTGGCATCTAGCTTATCCGCAATCATTTTGATATCAGCAATCACACCATCAACACTTTTTTTGTCACCAATAGTGATACTAGGAACGTTGGTTGCCTGAACCTGTTTAATTACAGCCTGTGGACCAGCATCTGGAGCTAATATCAATAAGTCAGGACGCATAGACAAAATCCCTTCTGCCGACAATCGACGACGATAGCCAATTTTAGGTTTTTTAGACATAACAGATTTAGGCAAAGTAGAAGTCGTATCAACTGCCACCAACTTATCTGCCAATCCCAAAGCCGCTATCGTTTCTGAGGCATTCCCCGTAGTAGAAACAATACGATCATAAGCAAAGGAAACACTGGTTGCAGAAACCAAAAAAAGATAGCTTGTTAATTTCATAACAGGCTTAAAGAAATTATTTTGCATATTTTTCACCTAAAATCTAACCAAAATAGTGTAATTATTAAGAGCAATTATGATTTGCATATAAGAAAAAGTCAACTCCAAATAAGACTTTCAAAATCAAGCGTGCAACTGAATAAAAGTTTAGTAAAAACATCTTCAGAATGACGGTACTAAATTCACCGTTTTATAAAAAATCATCATAAATCATAATTGGAAATAGAAGTGTTATAACGTGGTGAAACAATGCGACTGAGAATCTTTAATAAACTATGTTCGCAGTCTTACTATAAATTGTACTTTTACCCTGCAAAACCCTATAATAAGTCACCTAATTAACTAGGTAACTAACATGCAGAATATTTGTGTTTTTGACATTGAAACCATTCCTGATAGTGAAGCAATTTGTCGCTTAAAAGGCGTTTCTGGACTTTCTGAAGCAGAGCAATTTGAACTGGCGAAATTACACCGTCGAGCAGAAGCTGGCAATGATTTTATGCGACATCATTTACACAAAGTCGTCGCCATTTCCGCCTGCGTGTACATTAATGGCAAGCACAAAGTTGCCAGTTTAGGCAATGTCGAAGATGATGAGTCCGTCATCATCGAAAAGTTTTTTAAACTTATCGATAATTACAAGCCTGTTTTAGTTTCTTGGAATGGCAACGGCTTTGATTTGCCTGTATTACACTATCGTGCATTGTTTCATAAAATTTCCGCTCCAACTTATTGGGATGTCGGGCATTTTGATAGTGGCAGCAAATGGTCAAATTACCTAGCTAGATTCCAGTGGCAACATATTGACTTAATGGATGTTGTTGCTGGTTATCAAGCTCGCACCGTCGCTCCACTCAACGATATTGCCAAACTTTGTGGTTTCCCCGGAAAATTAGAAACTGATGGTTCAGCCGTTTTAGAACTCTATCAAAATGACAAGCTCAAAGCGATTCGCGACTATTGTGAAACCGATGTTTTAAACACTTACTTGGTCTATTTGCGGTTTGAACTGATGCGAGGCATGCTGATGCCTCAACAATACGAGCAACGTCTTGCCGAACTCAGAGATTATTTACAACAGCAGAACCTCACGCATTTTAATGAATTTCTCGAAGCATGGCATTAAGCATTAAAGGTTAGCTAATGTATCGTTCACTTTTTGCCCTATTATCCAGCTACGGCATCCTTCTGATTGCCAACGGAGCTTTTGGTACGCTTATTTCGCTGAGAACCAAAACCGAAGCCTTTCCCGATACGGTCATTGGTATCGTTTTGTCGGGATATTTTGCTGGATTACTGTTGAGTTCATTTTATGCTGTACGCGTTGTTGCTTATATCGGACATATTCGGGCGTTTGCAACTTTTGCCTCCATTGCCTCCACAGTTGCCTTGGCTCATTTATTGTGGGTTGATCCCGTATTTTGGGGCATACTTCGCGTCGTCTCAGGCTTTTGCATGGGCGGTATGATTGTCGTTACCGAAGGTTGGGTTAACGAACGAGCGACCAATGCCAATCGCGGTAGTATTTTATCTTTGTATATGATTACCACCTATGCTTGTATCGGTTCGGCACAATTGCTGATGATGTTTTCTCACCCCGAGGGATTTAGATTATTTGTTATTATTTCAATTTTATATTCTTTTGCACTCATCCCGATTTTAATAACGCAATCTCAAGCACCTGCACCAGCTTTATCTAGTCGTCCTGATATTCGTCAACTATTCCGAGTTTCCCCCGTCGGCATGATGGGCTCATTTACTGTCGGCATACTCAATGGTATTTTTTACGCCCTCACGCCAATTTACACTAACAGTTTAGGGTTGAACATTGAACAAACCGCCATTTTTATGGCACTGGCAGCCGCCTCTGGCGTATTGTTGCAATTCCCGTTGGGTAAATTATCGGATAAAGTCGATAGACGCTGGATTATTATTTTTTCTTCTAGCATGACGGCTATAGCCAGCTTGATATTATTCTATGGTCGTGCTGATAATTTATTTGTATTGTATGCCTCGGCGGTATTTTACGGTGCGGTTGCTTTTTCAATCAACCCACTTTGTGCTGCTCACGTCAATGATTTAGCACCACCTGAAGAACGCACTCAAACCGCCAGCGGTTTGCTAATGTCCTATGGCGTTGGTGCTGTTATTGGACCATTTGGTGCGGGATTTATTATGCCATTTGGCGTGCAGTATATTTTTATGATTAGCACGAGTATTGTCAGTATTTTTATTGTCTATGCTTTGCTGCGTCTATACATTAAACCAAGAAAAGAACAAGTCAAAGAAGAATTCAAACCCTTCCCAATACAAAGCCCTGCTAGGAATTTAGGCTTTAGTGACAACGAAAATCAGCAGAAATGACTCAGAATGACGGTACCAAAATAAGTACTTTTCCGTCATTGTAGTTGCAACAAGGAGAAAATAACTTTGCAAAAACCCAAATTACTAAAAAGCTCCAGCATCTTTGCTGTCATGACTTTATTTTCTCGCGTACTTGGATTACTGAGAGATGTTGTCATTGCTAAATACTTTGCGGTAGAACAAACCGATATCTTTTTTACCGCACTGCGAATCCCTAATACTTTGCGACGCTTTTTTGCCGAAGGTGGTTTTGCCAATGCCTTTGTCCCCGTACTAAACGACACCAAAGAACAACAAAGCGACAAAGAATTACAATCACTTATTAACCACGTTTTTGGCGTGCTAGGGTCATTGTTGTTATTGATTACACTATTGGGTATGGTTTTTTCCAGCTACGTTATTGCCGTTATTGGTTTTGGCTTCAGTGACGACAACGGACAAGCTCAATTAGGGGAAACCATGCTGCGCATCACATTTCCTTATATTTTCTTTATTTCACTCACTGCTTTTTTTGCTGGCATTTTAAATACCTATCACAAATTCGCCTTGCCTGCTTTTGCCCCGGCACTGCTTAATGTTGCTCTGATTAGCGGTGCATTATTGTTTAGAGATTACTTCAATCCTCCCATATTGGTTTTGGCATGGTCGGTGTTTTTTGGTGGCTTGGCACAATTTTTATTGCAAATCCCAACTTTATGGCGACTCAAACGCTTGCCCAAACCCAAATTCAGTCTTGCCCACAAAGGCGTTAGAAAAATCATGAAGTTGATGCTGCCCACGTTACTTGGTTCATCAGCTGGGCAAATCAATATTTTACTCAATACTGCCTTAGCTTCTAGCTTGATTTCTGGTAGTATTACTTGGCTGTATTATTCCGACCGTTTGGTGGAATTACCTGTTGCTCTCATCGGTGTGGCTTTGGGCGTAGTTATTTTGCCAAGACTCTCCGCCCTTAAATCTCAAGCAGATAGCCAGCAATTCAAGCACACGCTGACCTGGGCGTTTCGCATTGCCATTTTGGTTGGTTCAGCGGCAGCGACAGGATTGATGGTGCTTTCATTACCGCTCATGATGACTATGTTAGCCAGAGGAGAATTTACTGCCTACTCGGCACAAATGGCAGCGAACAGTCTAAGCATTTTCGCCGTTGGAGCTTTGGCACTGGTTTTGGTCAAAGTGCTTGCTCCTGGTTTTTACGCCCAACACGATACCAAAACCCCTGCAAAAATTGCCATTAGTTGTATCGTTATTAATATTATTTGTGCTTTATTGCTCTATAAGCCTTTTGGTCACTTAGGACTAGCGACAGCAGCAACGATTGCTAGTGTGGTGAACTGCTCCACGCTGCTGACAATCCTTATTAAAAAAGGACATATTCATATTGATAAAGCACTAATATTTTTCATCATTAAAATACTGCTTGCCAATTTTGTCATGGCCGCAGTCTTACTCTTTAGCAACTACGCACTCACTCAAACACAGCATTGGCAAGATTTTACACAATTAACGAGGTTTGCTTATCTATTTATGCTAGTATTACTGGGTGTATTTAGCTATGCTGCTACTTTATTAATCTTCAAAGTAAAACCCAAAGAGTTACTTCGCCCACATGAATAACCCCGTTAGTGTTGTTAAAATTATTAACTTTATTAGCCTTATTAAGGCCATTCGAATGACAAAAGTCATTTTGGTCTTTTTAGTACCGTCATTCTGGCTCTGTCAGATTGCGTGGGCAAGTTCTAACACAAGTACAGAAACTGCTATTGCTCATGGGAAACGCCTTGAAAAACGCATCGCTGAAAAAATTAAATCTTCTCAAACGACGGCATTCAACCCACTGAGTGATAACAAAGAATTGGAACATGCAACTGTCCAAGTCACCATTTCAGGCATTAAAAACCCTGTACAAAAAAACAACGCCCAAGCATTTCTGGACCTTTATGCCGAAAATGGCAAAAAGGCCAAAAATCCAGTCTATATTGACTACTTAGCCCAAAAAGGCATTGAGCAAATACAGCAGTCGCTAAAGCCCTTTGGTTACTATCTTAGCGAAGTCAAACTCGCACAAAAGCACATCGAAAAACAAAGCAAGAGTCAGTGGCGATTTAATTACCAAGTTTTACTAGGAAAACCCGTTATCGTCAGAGAAAAAACGGTCACGCTTAGCGGTGCAGGAAAAAACTATCATAAGTTCACCCAAACTCAACAGCAATTCCCGTTAAAAATTGGCGACAGACTCGAACAAACGCCTTATAGCGACTTCAAATCCAACTTATCTGCTATTGCGACAAATGACGGCTTTTTTGACGGCAATTTTTCTCAAAAAGCCATTATCATCGGCGAAAATTACGACACCGCCGATATTCAGCTCAATTACGACACAGGTGTTCGCTATCTTTTCGACCACATCGTTATTCAGCAAGATTTCTTAGACCAGGATGTTTTTGAACGCTATCTGCTTTTTGACAAAGGTACACCTTATAGCACTCAGTCCATTACAGATTTGCAGCGTGATTTATACAACTCTGGCTATGTCAAAACCATTGATATTGAGGCAAAGCCTAACAAGCAAACAAAAACAGTACCCGTAAAACTTATAGTTACACCGAAAAAAAATAAACAACACAAGCTGGGTATTGGTTACAGCACAGACTCAGGCATTCATGGACGTTATGATTTTAACTGGCGTTGGGTCAATCGTCGTGGACATAAATTTAATAGCGAATTGTTTGTTGCCCAAAAACTACAAAAAGCTGGTATTAAGTACCTTATTCCAGGTAAAAAACCAGCAACTGATAACTATCTTTTATTTGCCAATTTCAAACGCGATCGCCGTAGCGATACTCAAGCCAACTTGTGGAACTTTGGTGCAGCTTACCAAGATCAAAAAGGCAATTTTAGACGAGAATTTGGCATAAAATGGCAACAAGAAGATTTTTCGCTGGGCAATGACAGTGGCAATATTGGCTTGCTGACACCTTATGCAAAATTTACTTATTTACGCACCGATAATCCGCTAGATACTAGCAATGGTCTATTGCTCAATCTTACGCTCACGGGTGCGGATAAAAAGTTACTCAGTGACACCAGTTTCTTACAAGCAATCGCCAATGCGAAATACATTAAACGCTTTGGTGAAAAAAATAAGGTTTCTCTGGCGGCGAGCATTGGACGCACTTGGACAGAGAATTTCCACAAACTCCCTGCCAGTTACCGCTTCTTTACGGGTGGGGACAGAACCATTCGCGGTTATAAATTTAATGATATTGGCGACCTAGATAGTAGCGGCAAAGTCATCGGCGGTAATAAAATGTTTTACACCAGTGCCGAATATGAATATTTCTTCCGCCCCAAGATTGCAGCAGCGGTTTTTGTTGACGCAGGTGATGCGTACTCTAGCGGTGTAGCCAATGTCAAAGTTGGAGCTGGCTTTGGTGTGCATTATTATTCGCCAATTGGGCCTATCAAAATCAATATTGCCCACGGTTTTGACAAACCCGGTAGCAACGTTCGCCTACACCTTAGCATCGGACCTGAGCTTCCCTAATGACCAAACAACCCGCACAAAACGCCCAAACAAAGCAAAACCCCAAAACCAAAAAAAAATGGGGTATTTTTAAGTATGTTTTTTTAGGGCTATTAGTTCTTTGTCTATTAATTTTCACCGCAGGTTACTATTTGCTAAATACGACTTCTGGGCTTAAGCAAGTCATTACCTTGGTTAACGACTACACTAAATATCAAATCAAAACTGAAGACGTTACGGGTAACTTACTCGGTCAGACCGTCATTAAAAAAATTGCCGTTACTGGTGAAAATCTCGATTTCTATAGTGAGGAAATGTCGCTAGGCTGGGAACCCAAAGGATTATTATCCCGACAAATAAACATTCATTCAATCAAGCTAAAAAACGCAACATTTACGTTATTTCCCAGCACGAAGTCTCAAGAAAAAACACCTTATGCCCCCTTAGATTTTAGCGATATTGATTTTCCAGTCACCTTGAATGTCGAAAACATCCTGGTTGAAAACTTTGTGTTTAAAAAGCCAGGTAGCCCGACAAACAAATCATTAGATAAAAAATCAACTCAGCCAGCGACAATAGAACCGCCTATTTTTGTCATTAAACGCATGGCAGCGCGTATTGACTACACAGGACAAACGGGAACGATACGAAATTTTGTCCTAAATAGCCCTGAAATGACAGCCAATCTTGGCGGAAAAATAACAACCACAGGACGTTACCCAACTGATTTGCGTTTATCCGTCAATTATCACCACAAAACTTATGGTAAAGAAGACCTCATTGCCAACATCAAAGGTGAATTAAAAAACACGCTAAATGCCGTCATTAAAGGCAACGGCATCAGTGATTTTACCCTAACAAGTCAAATCCAATCATTATTGAATTACCCTAAATTTTCAGGAAACATCAAACTGAAAAAGCTGGATACGCAACGCCTTGGGTTGCCCGATAGCACCACAACCGCCGATATTGAACTGTCGGGAGAATACGGTGAATTACTGAAACTCAATGGCACGGGGCGTCTTTTTCACGATTCGCCTCAGACAGATAAAATTCAGTTAGAGGCTGCGATAAAAAATGACCAAAATAATATCAATATTGCCGACCTAACGCTAAATTTACTCACTGCCAAGCAACAAGTTAAGGCGACAGGTACGATTAATCCCGATACTCAGGCGGTTAATTTACAACTCAGCAGTCCCGAAATCAGTTGGCCACAACAGCAAAATGGTCCTAAACCTTGGCAAGCCAAGCATCTCAGAATGACGGTACTTGGTCAGCTCAATAACTACAAAATCAATGCAAGTAGTCAAATCGACACACAGCTTGCTGGGAACTTACCGGTTACACTTTCAGCCAAAGGTGACCAACAAAAAATTCACGACATTGATGTCAAAGTACTTGTCAATCAACAGCCCATAAAGTTGACGGGAAAAGCGGCATGGCAACCAACACTAGATTATCAGTTACAGTTGGATTCAGCGTCTATTAAACCGTTTAAACAATTTCCAGGCATAGAGAAATTCAACCTCGTTGCCCAAGGTAAGGAAAATAACTACCAAGCCCAAGGAAACGCCATCCTCTATTCAAACACATTGCCTCGCAGTGATATTAGCTTAGATGCCAAAGGCAGTTTTTCCCATTTAGAAAAATCTCAGGTTGCCATTAAAACCTTGGGTGGTAGTGTTGTCGCTGACCTCCAAGGCGATTTGCAACCCTTGGATATTACCGCCGATTTAACCGTTAAAAATATTCAGCCTCAGCAATTTTATCCTAAAACTAAGGGAAATATTTCAGGACAAATTCACAGTACGATTAAGCAAGATAGCTCAAACAAGCCAAATCAACTCCCCTTAATTGCGACAGCGAGCATTCAATCGCTTAACGGCAAATTACAAGGCTACCCACTTGCAGGGCGAGGAAATATCACTTATAAAAGTAAAAATCAGCAATTAAGCATTGATGATTTATTGCTCAATATCGCCAAAAATAAATTGGTTGCCAATGGGCAAATTGGGCTAGATTTAAATCATACGGATAATCAGCTCAAGGCAAAAATCAATGCTCAACACTTGTCGCTATTCATTCCACAATTTCGAGGAAGCGTTGTCGCCGATGTAACCGCTAAAGGTAGTTTAGCCAAACCCAATATCCAAGCTAATATCAATGCCAACAAATTGGCGTATCGAAATTATCAAGCTCAAACACTCAGTAGTACAGCTGATATTGATTTTCTCCAAGATAAACTCGTCATAAAAACACGAGCTAAACAACTCACACTAGACCAAGAAAAAATTAATGCGGTAAACCTCAGCGTCAATGGCAAACTCTCTCAGCATCAAATTCAAGCCAATATCAGCACGCCCGAAACTGCCAATATTCCCTCACTAAACCTAACTGCAAAGGGGGGCTTGTCAAAAGACTTAACGCAATGGCAAGGTGCTTTACAAAAATTGGACATCGACAGCCAAATATTGGGGCGTTGGCAAACAGCCAAACCCAGCAAACTTAATTTGTCCGCTGATAAAATACAAACAGAAGCCATTTGTCTACAACAAAAAACCAGTCGCCTTTGTGGTCGCACCCATTTAGTCCAACAAACTGGCAATATTGACATCACGATAAAAAACTTACAAAGTAAACGATTTGAAAAATTACTCCCTGAAAGTCTAAAAATAGACACCGCAATTAATGGCAAAGCTCAAATCAACCTAAACCATGGAAAACCGAGTATTACAGGAGAATTAGCTAGCCAAGGAGGTAAACTAGCCATTCTCACCCAAAGCGGTCAGCTCACGTCGAAAATCGAGCAATTTCGTAGCAATATCGCACTGAAAAATAATCGTTTCGAAAGCCTCACAAATGCCAAATTACAAAAACTTGGCAAACTAGAAGTTCAAGCCGTTCTCCCGAATATTGCCAGCAATAACATAAAAGGCAGCATAAAGATTGACAATAATAGTCTCGCTTTTATCGAAGAGCTTGTCCCACAAGTTCATGCTGTCAAAGGTAAACTTCACGGCAATATGCAGTTTGCTGGCAATCCAAGCAGCAACCTAAACCTGACGGGAAAAATTACCTTACAAAAAACGCGTTTTAACGTTCCTCAATACGGTACTGAAATTCGCAACTTAACGCTGGATATTTTTGCTAAAAACAGAAATTTGATTGGTTTTAATGGCAAAGCCAACGCTGGCAAAGGCGAAATTGCCATCAAGGGAAACTTAAATCCCGCTAGCCGCTTAGGAGAGATTGCGATTAAAGGTAAGAACTTTCAACTGGCCAACGCACAAAAATTGAAAGTTCGCATTGACCCTGATTTAAAAATTCTCTTTGCAGACCATATCAAAGTGAGAGGTAATATTCATATTCCGAAAGCCTTCATTGCACCAGAAATCACCAGCTCTAAAATAGAAGTTTCTGAAGATGTTGTGCTACCCCACAAGAAAAAGAAAAAAACAACGGCAAGTAGTCCTGTCGATGCCATCGTCAGTATTTCTTTGGGTGATGATGTTCGCGTCGGTAGTGCCGACATTGAAACCCGTTTGCTGGGGAAAATTACGATTATTGCTCTACCAAAATCAACCCTCACCGCTAATGGTAGTATTTCTATTCAAAAGGGTGCATTGCGAATTTACGGGCAAAAACTCAATATTAAACGAGGACGCATTATTTTTGGCAATGGCGATATTGCCAATCCTAGTTTAGATGTGCGAGCCACGCGAAACATTGATAGCGACAATGTTATTGTCGGCGTCAATGTTTTGGGCAACGTCAAGAAACCCGAAATTTCCTTATTCTCAACGCCAAGTATGCCTGACTCATCGATTTTATCGTATTTACTATTTGGGCGACCACCAGATAGTAGCTCCTTTAGCTCCACGGCATTAATGCAAACCGGTGGACTAGTCGGTGCGAATACTGTCGCTAGAGATATACGTGCTTCCACAGGTTTGGATGTTTTGAATTTTTCCCTAGACAGTATGGAAGCTGGCAAAGACCTATCTAAAAAATTGTATGTCGGCATACGTTCTAAATTTTTTGAAGCAATTAACCAGTTCTTAGTGAATTATAAAGTCAGTGCTAGAACTCACATTACCAGCACACTGGGTAGTGATGGCGTATCTGTTGATTTATTGAAAATCATTGAAACTGATTAAAAGTAGCTGTTTTAGTACCGTCATTCTATGTCTTCAGAAGCGTAAATAGAAAAAACTGTAGAGACGGATTGCATACGTCTCAGAGCCTCATTCAATGCAGCCTTGCTAGACCAAGTGAAGAGGTATTTTGTACAACCACGTCATCATGGTTGTACGATTTACACTATAGCGAAATCACTTAACAATTATTACGGTGTTATGCCGTCTCTCCGTACGACGGGTACTGTTTTCGATGGCAAGCCTTGTACCAATGATTAATTTATTCCGCCATATATCAGAAAGCACTTTATCTTGTTATACTAATCTTTTACGTTAAACGCGGTATTCCCATGATAGATTTTATTCCTATTGAATTTCAAAAGGCTTTTGAAAAAACACGACAAACAGCCGTCGCTATCCAAGCACAATATGCAGAAAACCCTTCTCGGCTCAGTAGCCAATTCGGTGGAAAACCTTATTGGGAATCAGGTGTTGCTATCCCTGTAGATAAAGACAATCAGCCCTTGGCTTTGTTGGCTCAGATTAACTTTGCCGAGTTGCCAGTGACAGAAAAGCCGATAAAGGATTTACCTAAAACGGGGCTGTTACAATTTTTCATTCCTAAAAATGCCGATAATTACGGTGCCGATTTGGAGCATTTTGGTGCTCGTGGACAGTTAGTGACAAAGTGGTGGGATAGTCCTTGTGAAGATAAACTGTGTCCTTGGGAAGACGAGCCGAACGAAGAAGATTTGGTGCCCATTTTTGGTGCACATGTTTTGCAGTTTTCTTATAAAGATGACTATGCGGATATTAATACCATTGAATGTGCTAATGCACTAAATGCCAATCCTTTTGAAGTATTAGAAGATGTTGCTTTAAACGAAAAAGAGGAATCCGCTTTTTATCACGCTATTACTGATTTCACTCAGTCAACAGGACATAAATTACTTGGCTATCCACACTTTATTGGCGAAGAGCCTCGCGTCGATAACGAGTACCGCTTATTACTACAAATAGATACAGATTTAAGCGACGATAATGACATCATTTGGGGAGAAGAAGGTACTGCTCAACTATTTATTCGCCATGAGGATTTGACTACCGGGAACTTTGAAAAAGCTTTCCTCTATTGGGATTGCATAATCATATTATGCGAATGCTAATTTGGTACCGTCATTCTGTATTTTAATCATATTTAATATGACAACTTTATCGAACTATTACAGTGAAGCAAAAAAAACCTTGAAATTCGCCACACCATTGATTATTAGTCAAGTGGTACAAATGGCGATTATTACTGTCGATAGCGTCATGGCTGGTTGGGACAGTGATTTGACCCTGGCGGCAATTTCTCAAGGTGCGGTGTTGTGGGAAATCGTGATACTCATTTTAGTGGGTATATTGATGCCAATGACAGCACGAGTGGCACGAGCTTATACTCAGAATGACGGTACTTTTTTAAGAGAATCCTTCCAGCAAGCCCTTTGGTTGGCAATGATAATGAGTGTACTGGGTACTGGATTGATGCTACTTATCCCCAATGTTATGAGCTTAACGGGAGTGAAACCAGCCATTATTGAGCCTGCAACACAGTATCTTTACATTACGGCGATTACCATTCCTTTCGTGGCTTTTTTTCTGCCACTGCGATTTTTAAGTGAGGGTGTCGGCAATACGAAATTGGTGCTGTTTGTTAACTTAATTGCTATTCCGATTAACATTGTTGGCAATACATTGTTTATTTATGGTTTTTTAGGTTTTCCTAAAATGGGGGTGACGGGAATTGCCATTTCTTCGGTTATTAGCGAAATTGTGATGTGTTTGGCTATGTTTTATTATGTCTGTCGCAACAGTCGTTTCCAGTCTTTTCAGCTGTTTAAAGATTTTGCCAGACCTAAGTTAGCTGTTTTAACTCGCTATTTGCAGTTAGGCATACCAAACGCCCTGGCTTTGTTAATGGAAATAGGCATGTTTGCCTGCGTGGTTTTACTATCTGGACGACTGGGCGTGACCGAAGCCGCGGCAACCCAAGTGGCATTTAACTATTCTTCTAACATGTTTATGATTCCATTAGGTATTAGTATGGCTTTAAGTACGCGAATAGGCATGGCAATGGGCGAAAATAATTTACCCAAAGCACGCGTTATTGGTTTGTCAGGGATTTTCCTAGGTGCGGCAGTGATGAGTTTCTCTGTGATTTTGATACCTTTCTTTGGGGAAGATATCGCCAGACTGTTTTCTAAAGACCTTGAGGTTGTACAGGTTGCGACAACGCTACTATTTCTTGCGGCGATTTCACAAACTTTTGACGGCACTCATGTGTGTAGTGCTGGTGCTTTACGAGGTTTAGAAGACACTAAATCTCCGATGCTTATTGCCCTTGTCGGTTACTGGTTATTGGCCATTCCGCTAGCGATTGCCTTGGCATTTTATTTGGGTTTCTCTGTACAGGGATTATGGACTGGCTTAATTGTTGGGTTAACAACCGCAGGTATTTTAGGTTTTTTACGTTTTTATTGGGTAACAAGAAACTTTTCTTCTCTTCTTAACAGTGCTAAGCTTCTCTGAACGATAGGTAAGTGAGAGAACCCCAGAATGACGGTACCAAATTGGCATTGCTAGCTATTCGATAGTTTGTTCTAGTTTCGCTTTTCTGCCGAGTTTTTTTCGCGTCAGCGGTAGGCGGATAATGGCTTTTAATCCAATGTCATTTTTAAACATCAATTCTCCACCGTGTGCATCAATAATAGCTTTCACCATCGCGAGTCCTAATCCATTGCCATTTTCAGTATTGCGATGTTTTTCCAAGCGGTAAAACCGTTGCGTGATTTTGTTTAAATCGGCTTCTGGGACACCTTGCCCACTGTCGTGAATTACCAGCTCTGTCATTTTGTTTTTTGAGCTGAGAGAGATGCGAATTCGACCTTTGTTGGGCGTGTATTTCACCGCGTTGGTAAATAGATTGACAATAGCTTGTGATAATAGTGTTTTATCAGCAAAGATAGTAATGTCTTTTTCTAAGGATAGATTGACCTTCTGTTGTTTTTCTTCTGCAAGAACACCGTAAAAATCAACGACATCATAAATAGTTTGCGTGTAATTCAAAACTTCTTTGTCGAGTTTGTTAGCACCTGATTCTACGTGTGAAATTCTCAATAGAGAAGAAAATGTATTTAATAAGTTGTCGGTTTCTTTTAGTGCTTGTTCGGCTTGAATTCGGATGTCTCCTTCGGTTTGTAAACTGATGGTTTCAATGTTGGCTCTTAAACGTGTGAGCGGTGTACGCAAGTCGTGGGCGATGTCGTTAGTCACTTCTCGCATGCCCTGCATGAGGATATTAATTCGGTCTAACATTTTATTGAGGTTTTGCCCTAAATCTTCGATATCATCGTGGTATTTGGTTTTGGGAATTCGCAAATCGAGTTTGCCTGCGATAATCGATTGGCTAGTTCGTGAAATCCTGTCAATGCGTTTAATGGATTGAAACGAAATAATTAATCCACCCATAATACCAACAGACAATAAAGCCAGTAAGGCAGTGGATAATGCATCAATGATATCTTTACGGCGTTCAATTGCACCGTAACTATTTTTTCCGATAAAAAGTTTTGTTTGGTCGGGAAGCGTGACGGTTTTTCCTAGGATTGCCCCTTTTTGCCCAATAGTATGATTGGTGGCGACTTCGTCAGCATTGAACTGAATGAGTCCTGAAGGCTTGGTGCGGACTTTTTCGTCTTCGGGAATTTCAGCTATGTTACCTGCAACGCGTTCTCCACCGCGTTCAATGAAAAAGGCATAAGGTTCATTTTTAATCCCTAACTGCTGACTTTGATAGGTGCCGACAAAGCGAGTAATTTCGGCATTGACTTCTTGGTCTATACTGGCTTCAATATTTTTAGCAATGGTGACGTAAGCCACGCCCAGCATAGTAATCGCACCAATTAAAAATAAAATGGTGTAAAGAACACTTAGACGAAAAATATTATTACGCATTAAGCGTTTAAATAAATGTGGGTATTCTTTATGTTCCATTTTATTCTCTGATATTTTTGCGTTTGTTTTTTTACTCGTTAAGAAATTGCCATCCTATACGGTTAGTACAAGATGGCAACACGAAGTAATTACTCAATTTTTAACATATAGCCTGCACCGCGAACGGTGACGATTGGCTGTTTTTCTACAAAGGGTTCTAATTTTTTACGCAAACGAGAAATATGCACATCAATGATATTGGTTTGTGGGTCAAAATTGTAATCCCAAACATTTTCAAGCAGCATGGAACGCGTAATGACTTGGTTTGGCTTTTTCATGAAATACTCTAACAAGGTGTATTCGCGTTGCAGCAAGTCAATTTCTTGGTCTTTGATTTTGACAACGCGAGACAGCAAGTTAATTTCAATATCGCCATTGGTAATGACAGTTTTTCCAAACTCTGTTTGGTTGCGTTTCGACAAAACTTCAACGCGTGCAAGTAATTCGGAAAAAGCAAAAGGCTTAACCAAATAATCATCACCACCTGCTTTTAAACCTTTGACGCGTTCGTCAACTTCACCGAGTGCCGATAAAATTAGTACAGGTGTTTTGTTGTCGGTTGCTCGCATTGTTTGAATGATTTTGAGTCCTTCGACTTCTGGCAACATGCGGTCAACAATCATTACGTCATATTTTTCAGTTGTTGCTAGGAAAAGTCCATCTTTACCGTTATCAGCGTGGTCGACAATATGATTGGCTTCTTTTAAGCCTTTGGCAACATAAGCTGCGACACTTTGATCGTCTTCAATTAATAAAATTTTCATGGGTCTCTCCTTTAGTTAATCTTTTAATTTATTGTAGTAAAAGAAAAATGACCTAATGATAAACTGTTTATTAAATATGATTAATATTTTTTGCTATTTGTAATGTTTTGGGTTTGTATCAGGTTGAGCTGTTTTAGTACCGTCATTCTGTGTGTCTTTTGAAATTTACCCCAGAATGACGGTACCAATAATGAATTTATTGACGATAGTAATTCAAAAAGTCTTTTAAACGCTCTAATGCATCGGTCAATTGTTCGGCATTTGGTAAAAAGATGATGCGGAAATGATCGGGTTTATTCCAATTAAATGCCGTGCCTTGAGCTAACAAAATGTGTTTTTGCGTAACTAAATCTAGCATCATTCTCTCATCATCTTGAATGTTAAACTTGCTTTGGTCGAGTTTGGCAAAACAATAAATGGCTCCACGCGGTTTAACACAGCTGACACCTTCGATGTCGTTGAGCAGGCGATAAGTGATATCCCTTTGCTCGCCCAAGCGTCCTGTAGGCAAGGTTAAGTCGTAAATTGTTTTGTCGTGGTTGAGGGCCTCGGGAATGACGTATTGTGCTTGAACATTGGAACATAAACGCATAGACGCCAGCATGTTTAGTCCTGTGAGATAGTCTTTTGCGTGATTTTTCTTGCCGCTAATGGTCATCCAGCCCGAGCGAAAGCCCGCTAAACGATAGGATTTTGATAAGCCATTCATGGTGATGACTAGCAAGTCGTCTTGTAAACTGGCAAAGGGGATGTGTTTGGCACCATCGTAAAGAATTTTATCGTAAATTTCATCGGCAAAGACAACCAAATTGTGTTGGCGTGCGAGTTCGGCGATGGCAAGTAGGGTTTCTTTGCTGTAGACGCTGCCTGTTGGGTTGTTGGGGTTGATGAGAACAATGCCTTTGGTTTTTGGACTGATTTTTGCTCGCATGTCCTCAATATCAGGATTCCACTCGTTGTCTTCGTCACAGATATAATGCACTGCCGTGCCGCCTGCTAGATAAGTTGCCGCTGTCCACAGTGGATAGTCGGGCATGGGAACAAGCATTTCATCGCCGTCATTGAGTAAGGCTTGCATGGCCATGACGATTAATTCGGAAACACCGTTGCCTAAAATGATGTCGTCAACGCTAATGTTTTGAAAGTTGTTGCGTTGATTTTCGGCATGAATGGCTTCTCTCGCTACTAAAATACCTTTGGATTCACAGTAACCTTGGGCTAAATTTAAGTTGTCAATCAGTGCTTGTTTGACATGGTCTTCAGCATACATGCCAAAAGGTGCAGGGTTGCCGGTATTGAGCTTCAAAATATCGTGGCCAGCATTTTCTAGGGCATTGGCTGCGTCTAAAACAGGACCTCGAATGTCGTAGCAAACATGATGAAGCTTATTGGATTTATCGACGTTGTTCATTGATGTGTCTCCGTTTTTCTGTTTTATTAGTGCTGTTTTTAACTTTTTGATTGCTTAATTTTTTAACTCGGTAATGCCTTGGTTAGCGAGCTGATCGGCAATTTCATTGCCTGGGTGTCCTGCGTGACCTTTAACCCAATGCCAACTAATTTCGTGCTTTTGAGCGAGTTGATCAAGCTCTTGCCAGAGATCTTTGTTGACCACAGTTTTTTTGGCGGCATTTTTCCAGTTATTTTTTTTCCAAGCAAAAATCCATTCGGAAATGCCTTTTTTAACATAAGTGGAGTCTGTCCACAATTCAATTTTGCATGGGCGTTTCAAGAGTTCTAAAGCTTTGATGGCTGCCATGAGTTCCATGCGATTGTTGGTGGTGTTGCGTTCGCCACCGCAAATAGCTTTTTCGTGTTCGCCGTAGGAGAGCATTGCACCCCAGCCACCAACGCCAGGATTACCTTTGCAAGCCCCATCGGTGTAAATCGTGACAATTTGGTTAGTCATTTGATGCCTCGTTTGTGCTTTTCAATTGTCCGATGGTTTCGCCTAAGCGAGTTTTTTGATTATCGATGAGTTGCCAATCGTGGTGATTTTGGGGGGTGATAAAGACAATGGTTGAGCCTAAATTAAAACGCCCCAACTCTTCACCTTTGGCAAGCGTTTCTTGCTGGCAAGACAAATCAATCGCGGCATCGTATTTATTGGGACAAATTTCCCCGTGAAAAACTGTTTCAATTGAGCCAACATTGACAGCCCCCACCAAGACCATTAAAAATGGCTGGCCGTTGTCGCTTTCAAATTCTAAAACCACGCGTTCGTTTTTGGCGAATAATCCCGCAATTTTATCGAGTAAGGTGATTGAAACGCTATTGAGTTCGCCAGGGATATATCTGGCACGCAATAATTTACCATTCATCGGCATGTGAATGCGGTGATAATCAAATGGAGCGAGGTAAATGGTAGTGGCTTGTCCATTTTGGTAGTGTTCTGCGTAGTCAGCTTTGACTAAATCGGTGAGCGAATAGGTATAGCCTTTTATTTGGAAAATTTGGTCTTTTAGAATGTCGCCCACGTGAGCAACTCGACCGTCAACAGGGCAACAAATGCTATTATTGTCTTTTGGGTTGCTGATTGGTCTGGCAGTTGGGTCAAGCTCTCTGGTGAAAAAGTCTAATAAGCTTTCGTAGTCATCTAAGCTTTTTCTGGCGGCATCATTAAGATTTGCACCAGTGATTTTCATAAATAGGCGAGTGATTTGTTTTTTAACAAAAGGTTGCTTGATTCTTGCAATTTTGTACATGCTGGCCGACAGTAATTTTTTCGGCAATAGTGCGTGAAAAGTTGAGTTCATGTATGATGTTCGTTTAATGATTCAATAATAAAAAAACGACATTTTAACATCAAATATGACATTAGACAGCGATAATCAGTGGTTAGATTTGGCAATTGAGCAAGCTAAACAGGCCGAAGCCTTGGGGGAAGTGCCTGTTGGTGCGGTTTTGGTTGACGCTCAGGGTGAGCTTGTCGCCCAAGCCCACAATCAACCCATCACCACGCATAACGCGACGGCTCACGCAGAAATTGAGGTGCTAAAAAAAGCAGGGCAGGTAATGCAAAATTATCGCTTGCCTGATACCACGCTGTATGTAACTTTGGAGCCTTGTCCGATGTGTGCAGGTGCGATTATTCACGCACGTGTTTCACGCGTGGTTTTTGCTGCTAAAGACTTCCGCACCGGTGCGTGTGGTACGATTTTCTCATTAGATAATCACCCATCATTAAATCATCGTTTTGAGAGTGAATTTATTGAACGAGAAGATTATATTACTTTGCTTAAGGACTTTTTTCGGGCAAGACGATAGCGTTAAGCAGTGTGTTCGGGACATTACAGAATGACGGTACTATTTTAACTAAATTAATCAATAAAAGTAGCTCCAGTAGGGTGTGACGTTGTAACGGAAAATTTTGGTGCGACTATATTTGTCGTTAATTAATGGGATTGACATGTTAGAATGACGTTTGTTTTTCAAAGAGTGTAGGTTATGGGAAAAAAAGATAGAGAATACAACGAAGATGGTTTAGTTATCCGCATTAACAAAGAAGCGGAGAAACGTCTGCGTGACGAAATCAAAGGGTTTGTTAAAGGTTTGCTGAAATTGTCTAATGACAAATACGATAATTTGCCAATTGATGCCCGTTTGCGTGATGCTTTAGAAGAAGGAAAGCGTCTAACGGGAAATGCACATAAACGTCACTTGTCATTTTTAGTGCGATTAATTCACGAGCAAGACTATGAAGCAATCAAAAATGCTCACGAACGCGTTCATCACGCTTTTCGCAATGACCCAACCAAAGTTCACATGACGGAAAGCTACCGAGACCGCTTGATTGATGGTGATAAGGCTGTCATTAATGAGTTGATGGGGAAATTTGCTGATGTTGATGTTCAATACATTCGACAGTTGGCTAGAAATGCCAAGAAAGAACAAGATGCAGAACGCAAACGTTTAAAAGCACAAGCAGAACAAAACGGCGTGCTTTTTGATGAAAACAAAGCCATTAAAGTGACCAAAAGTAGTAAATTGCTGTACCAATATTTATTTAAACTTGAGTTATTAGCATGAACAAACTGACAACCATTTTAGATTGGATTCGCTATTGTACTTCTGAGTTGTCAAAACCAGAGGTTGAGTCACAGTTAGTCTTTGGGCATGGTTGTGTGAATGCCTTTGATGAAGCACATGCGTTGGTTTTGGGTTTGTTGCATCTGCCGTTTAATCTTGATGTGAGTTATTTTTCTGCTCAGTTGACGGACGAAGAAATTGCCAAGGTAAGGGCAGGGTTGGCTCAACGAATTGAAGCTAAAAAACCTGTGCCGTATATTTGTCAGCGTGCGATGTTTATGGGCTTGGAATTTTATGTTGATGAACGCGTGCTGGTGCCACGTTCACCGATTATGGAGTTAATCGACAATCAATTTTTGCCCTATCGACAACAACCCACGCAAGCGATTTTGGATTTATGTTGTGGTTCTGGTTGTATTGGCATTGCGAGTGCTTATTTATTCCCAGAGGCAGATGTTGTCGTTGCTGATATTGACGACGGTGCGATTGACGTTGCTAATATTAATATAGAAAAACACGACATTGCTCACCAAGTTCACGCAGTACAGTCTGATTTATTCGAGAACTTGTCGGGTTATCAATTTGATATTATTGTCAGTAATCCGCCGTACGTCGACAGTGATACAGTGGCTAACCTCCCTGAAGAATTTTTACACGAACCTGAGGTTGGTTTGGGGTCGGGAGACGATGGCTTGGATATTACGCGTCGCATTTTACGTGAGGCAATTCATTATTTAAATGAAGACGGTTTGTTGATTGTTGAAGTCGGAGCTTCTTGGGATTTATTAGAGGCGGCTTATCCCGAAGTGAATTTCCATTGGCATGAGTTTCAACAAGGCGGCGAGGGCGTGTTTGTCATGACTTATGACGAGCTAGTCGCTTACCAAGACATTTTTAATAATTGATATTGCTAGAACGAGGAACTTTTGTGTGTCGGTCTTGTAGAGACGCAATACTTGCGTCTCGGAGATGGAGACAAGCTTTGTATCAAAAATTAATTTGTTTCACCATACTTTATGGTTTTTGAATAGAATTGAAAATAGTACCGTCATTCTGAGAATGGTTTTAAGAGGAATTATGAACGATAAATCAGCAGTCAATTTACAACCACTTGTCGATTTAATGGCGACTTTGCGAGACAAAGACAACGGTTGTCCGTGGGATTTGCAACAGTCTCACGAAAGCTTGGTGAGTATGACTTTTGAAGAAATGTCAGAGCTTGCCGACGCGATTGCGAGAGGTGACAGCCCAAATACGTGTGAAGAGCTGGGTGATGTTTTGTTCCACTTGGTTTTTTATGCACAAATCGCCAAAGAAAACGGCGATTTTACCATGCAAGACGTGATTGATGATGTTGCTGAAAAGATGACGCGACGACATCCGCATATTTTTGCAGGCAAAGTCTATGCCAATGCGGCTGAACAAAAAGCGGATTGGGCAAGAATTAAGGCGGAAGAGAAAGCTGGGAAAGTCATTCCCTATCCTGTTTTAGATGATAAACAGCGTTTGGATTCTTTGCCAGCCATTTTGCAAAGTATCGCCATGCAGGAAAATTTGGCAAAATTGGGGTTTGATTGGGAAAATGCCACCGATGTTTTTGCAAAAATTGACGAAGAAACCGAAGAGCTGAAAGCAGAAATCGCGTTATCGAATAATGCCGATAGAATTTTTGAAGAGTATGGCGATTTGTTGTTTGCGGTGCTAAATTTGGGACGCAAATTAAATCTTGATGCAGAGATGGCATTGCGTAAGGCAAATCATAAGTTTTATGCCCGTAGTGAGGCAATGATTGCTAAAACGGATGGCTTGGAATCGTTTGCTCAGTTGTCTTTGGCAGAGAAAGAAGTGCTGTGGCATAAAGTTAAATCAAATAAGGCCAAAGGTAAGCAATAACCATGTTAAATTGGCAAAAATTTTGGCAAAAAAAAGGTTTGGGCAATTTTTTATTATTGCCTTTGTCTGCTGTGTTCTACGGTTTATCTACATTGCGAAGAAAGGCCTATCAATTGGGCTGGTTGAAATCTCAAAAAGCCACTTTGCCCGTTGTGGTGGTGGGCAATATTAACGTGGGTGGTGCGGGGAAAACGCCGTTGGTGATTGCTTTAGGGCGTTTGTTGGCAGAGCATAAAATTCCCTACGCGGTGATTTCCAAAGGCTATGGTGGCAGTTATCATAAGCCAACCGTTGTCAGTCGTGACGACAGTGCTGCGGTTGTTGGTGATGAGCCACTATTGATTAAGCTCAAATGTGATTGCCCTGTTGTAGTGGCAAAATCACGAATTGAAGCAACGCAATTAGTGGCTCAAAAATTCCCAGAAGTGAGCGTGATTCTCACGGATGACGGTCTGCAGAACTATGCTTTAAAACGTGATGTGGAAATTTGCGTCATTAATGAAAAAATGGGTTTGGGGAACGGCTGGGTTTTGCCAGCTGGTGGTTTGCGAGAGCCTCCATCACAACTAGAAAATGTCGATTTTGTGGTTTATAACGGTGGTTCGCCACAACGGGATTATCGCTATATGTTGGCGGAGCGTGGCTGGTATCATATTAATACGGGGAAACAGCGTTATCATGATGAATTTTCGACGAATAGCACACAAAATTTGGCGATTTCAGGAATTGCCCATCCCGATTTGTTTTTTCAGCGATTGGATGATTTGGGAATAGCTGCAGAAACAAAGTCACTGCCCGATCACTATGCCATTACTGCTGCTGATTTGCCTGCTGATAAAACACTTTTAATGACAGAAAAGGATTGGGTAAAAGCCAAACAGTTTAACCATCAAGATGCGTGGTATTTATCGGTTGAGGCAATACTTTCTGAGGCTTTTAAAGTAGATTTTTTAACTCGCATCAGGCAACTGGTTATAGTGAAATAAATTAACTTTTGCTATACAAACAAATAAAAAGATAAATAGAGAGGATAAATGCCATGACAGACTTTATTGTGATTATTCCTGCACGATTGCAATCAACCCGTTTGCCAGAGAAATTACTAAAGACGATTGGTGATAAAACGGTGCTTGAGCACACTTATTTGTCAGCGAAAAAAAGTCAGGCAAAACGCGTAGTGATTGCGGCGGACGATGAAAAAATCGTTGCCTTGGCGGAGTCTTTTGGTGCTGAGGTGATTTTGACACGTCAAGATCATGAGTCGGGGACGGATAGATTGGCTGAATGTGTGGAGAAGCTGCGACTGTCGGATGATGAAATCGTTGTCAATCTTCAGGGCGATGAGCCGTTTATGCCGCCTGAGTTTGTTAATCACTGTGCGAGAACTTTGGCAAACAGTGAGCAGACACCTGTCGCTACGCTGGCAGCACGATGGCAAAATGCAGATGATATTGCAAACCCCAATGTCGTCAAAGTGGTGATGAATCAATCTGGACATGCGCTGTATTTTTCTCGAGCGGCAATTCCCTTTAATCGCGACCAGATTGACTTGGAAATGGCGGAACATTATTTTCACCATTTAGGTATTTATGCTTATCGTGCAAATTTTCTGAAACTCTATCGTTTGCTACCTAAAAGTCATTTGGAGTATATAGAAAAATTGGAACAGCTAAGAATATTAGATGCTGGCGAAAAAATTGCTGTGGGTGTTGTGGCCAATAAACCGCCAAAAGGTATTGATACCGAGGAAGACTTGCAAGCGGCACAAGCATTTTTTGCTAGTCGTTAATTTAATGCTACAGAGTATTTTTGGAGTGGGAAGTTGCTGGTATTGGGTGTGATAAGGCTCAAGCACGAGTAAAGTAAAGTTGATATTTGTACTAAAATGCGTTACCTTAATTATAATTAATAATTATTTTAGGTATTTTAGTAATTTAATTAATTGTTTTTAGGTTAAGACTTTTTAGGAGAAAAGTGAGGGTATGAGTAAACATCATTATGATACAAGTAGGGAGTTAGAAGTCGCTAAGACGGGCATTTTAAAAGGTGCTCATTTTGATATGGGCATGTTGTCTGTATTGTTAGTTTCTTTTTTCTTGATTTTTTCTTTGGCAATCGGTGCTGAACAAGCGAATGAATTGTTCAAAGGTGCTAAAAATTGGGTAACGGCAAATACGTCAGGCGTATTTGTTTACGGTATTTTAGCGATGATTGTTTTTGCGGCAGTATTGGCAATTTCACCGCTAGGACGCATAAAGTTGGGTGCAGATGACGATAAACCTGATTTTTCACGCTGGTCTTGGTTTGCCATGCTATTCAGTGCTGGTATGGGTATTGGTCTAATTTATTGGTCAGTTGCAGAGCCGCTTTACCACACAACGGGTAACATTTTCATGCCAGAGGATTGGAATTTGGCGTGGGACGGTGCTTGGAATGCCGCAACAACAGTTGAGGCTAAAGAAGCTTTGGCACAACAAGCAATGGACGTAACGATTTTCCACTGGGGTATTCACGCTTGGGCGGTGTATGTCATTATTGGTATGTCATTGGCTTACTTTAGCTACCGCAAGGGCTTGCCGTTGACGGTTCGTTCTGCACTTTATCCTATTATTGGTAATAATATTTACGGTTGGTTTGGTCACTTGATTGACTTGATTGCTGTGTTTGGAACAATTTTTGGTGTTTCGACATCTTTAGGTTTGGGCGTTGCCCAGCTAAATGCTGGTCTGCATCATTTGTTCGGTTTGGAAATTAGTACAACAGTTCAGTTGATTTTGATTGTGGTCATTACTTTGATTGCAACGTTATCTGCGGTGACTGGCGTTGATAAAGGTGTGAAAATCCTATCTGAAATTAACATGTATATTTCTGCAGTAATTTTGGTTATATTCCTTGCTTTCAGTGGTTTCTTTGCTGATTTGATTATGGATTTCTTCAAGAATTTAGGTAGTTATGTCATGGCATTGCCAAAAATGGCACTAGAGGGTGACGCGACTGCAAAAGCGGGTGGCTACGAGTGGTTGTCAGCTTGGACGATTTTCTACTGGGCTTGGTGGATTGCATGGTCTCCATTTGTAGGTATGTTTATTGCTCGCATTTCTCGTGGTCGTACAATTCGTGAGTTTATTGTTGGCGTAACTTTAGTTCCTTCTATTTTAGGTGCATTCTGGTTAACTGTTTTCGGTGACACGGCACTATTGAATGAAATCCAAGGTTATACTGACTTTGCTTTCCAAGTGGGTGACAAAACTTACACTAGCGTTAGAGATGTTGCTATCGGTGCGTCTTCATCAGCAACGTATGCATTGATTGAGGCACTATCTTGGAGTGATACGATTAAGTGGATTGCATCAATTTGTGTGACAGTCTTGATTGCGACCTATTTCATTACGTCAGCAGATTCAGGCACTTTGGTTGTGACAACAATGCTTTCAGCAGGTAGTGAACAGCCGCCAAGAGGTCAGCGTATCTTCTGGGGTGTCAGTATTGGTGCTGTGGCGGCAATGTTGCTTTATGTCGGTGGCTCTAAGGCATTGGGTGCTTTGCAAGCCGCGTCTATCACAATTGGTTTACCGTTTGTCATTATCTTGTTGCTAATGTGTGTTGGTTTGGCGATTGCCTTAGGACAAGAAGTGAAAGATAAAACGGTTCCTAAAAGATAATTTTTTATTCCTTTAGGAATACTTTTAAAAAGATGCAATGGCTTGATAGGCTGTTGCATCTTTTTTGTTTTATTCCCTCAAAAGATCAGAAAATGTCAATCTATAGAGTTAGCAATTATTTATCTAAGAACCGATTTGCGGCAGCAGGGCGAAAGCTCTTAGCTGGGAATTGTTTAGGTTGTCATTGTCGATTGCAGACGGCGGCAGTTATTTGTCAGTCTTGTTTGGCTAAAATGACAGAGAGTTTGCAGGATAAACAATTTTGTTTAACTTGTGGACAGACTTTGACGGGAGAATCAAAGCTTACTCATTGCAAAGCTTGTATCGAAGAGCCATCGGCAATAGAAATGATGGGTTTTTTGGTTCATTATAAGAGTCTGGTGGCGGATTTGTTGGTGGCTGCAAAATTGGGTGGCAGTGTGACGGCTTTAACAGGGTTGCAACAACTTTTACAGCATTATTTAGAATCTGAGGCTAAAAAGTACCGTCATTCTGGTAATGAAAATTCTGGCGAAAGCGAAGATGCTAGTCAAAATATAGGCGGTAGGCTTTCATCATTCGCCCGATATTGGCAATCAGGTTATACTTTGTTGCCCATGCCGACACCCAAATTAAGGTTGATGCAGCGAGGATTTAATTTACCAAGCATTTTTGCCAAGCAATTATCACAGCATTTTCAGCTACCGATACTGCCTTCAGATGTTGTGAAATTACCGTTGAAAACACAAAAACAAGGGTTGTTATCGCGACAGCAACGCCTAAAAAATCATCGAATTTATCAAATAAACCACAAAATTCCCGAAAAAATAGTGTTGATTGACGATATTTATACCACAGGACAGACAGTGAAAGATTTGGCAAAACAATTGCGTCAAAATGGTGCTAAAAGCGTTGCGGTGTGGGTGTTCTCTCGCGGTGAAATGGATTGATAAACGAATTGCTAAAATAGCTGTTGTGGTAAAAAAACAACATTTTTAGCATTTTTTTGTGTAAGGTTGTTGTTTTTTTACCAAAGGTGTGTAAAATACGTTCATAGGAATTACTCCTGTTTTTAACAATTCATAACTCAAATCTTAGGAGATTTAATGATGAAAAAATCAATTATTGCATTAGCAGTTGCTGCTGGTTCTTTAGCTGGCGTTGCTCAAGCTGACGGTACTACTTTATACGGTTCTGTTCGTATGGCTTACACTTATGCGGGGTCTGATAAAGTTGATGGTGTAGAGTCTAAGTCTAGCTCTATGTTTGCTAACAACGGTTCGCGTTTTGGTATCAAAGGTTCTGATGATTTAGGTAATGGTTTAACAGCTTTTTACAACTATGAGAATCGTATCCAGACTGGTGGTGGATTGAATACTAATAAGTTATACCTCGGTTTAAAAGGTGATTTTGGTACAGTATCTTTTGGTAAGCAAAACACACCACGTGATAACTTAAGTAACTTTAGTGATCCTTCGCACGTGTTTGAAGCAGGTTATGGTCGTAATGCTATGACAGATTCTGATAATTCAGCAGCTTACATTTCTCCAGATATGAGTGGCTTTAGTTTTGCTGCGGCAGTTGTTTCTAATGGTTACGCTCCTGGTGTGCAAAATTATAACCGTCACGTTGATGCATATGATTTGTTGGCACAATATGATGCGAATGGTTTTTATGCTGGTTTAGGTTATCAAGCGGCTAATATTGATAAGAAAACTTATGGTACTAAAGCTAAGTGGTCTAACTTAGGTTTGGGCTTGGGTTATGGCAACGATACATTTGAAGTTGGTTTCTTAGCAGAGCAAGAAAAAGCTAAAAACAGTTCTGGTGCTAAGACAATTAAGCCATTATTTGTCCGTTTAGGTGGTACTTACAATCTAACTCCTTCTGATGCGGTTTATGCTTCTGTTTCTCACTATGATTCAGACGTTGATGGCGCTAAGAAAGTTAAAGGTGCAATGATTGGTTTTAAACACCAGTTCAGTAAGCGTACAAAAGTATGGGCTGAGTACGGCTACCGTAGTAAAGGTCTAGTTGTTGATGTGCTAGGTGCTACAGGTACTAATTACGAAAAATCAAACAGCAAGTTTGGTGTAGGTTTACAAACAGACTTCTAATTATTAGTTAGACTGTAAAAATCTAGAAAGCGGAACTTCGGTTCCGCTTTTTTTATGCTTTTTATTTTTATATTGTAGGGGTAGGGTGCGCATCGCGCACCGATTGAACCAAATTACTAACTAGTAATAAGAGACATAGCCAAACAAACGAGGCTAATTAGACATTAAGAAAAACGAAATTCCATCTATCGGTGCGCACTGCGCACCCTACTATACTGCAATTGCTGGGTTTCGCTATCGCTCTACCCAGCCTACAAATTCTCTACAAAAAATTACCAAAACCACCGTCGCCGCGAACGGCGAGCGTGTCGGTCCTGGTGACGATGGCTTGAGTTATCGTAGCGTCTCTACTTGTCTTTATAAAATGACAGAATGACGGTACTGCTTTTGTCTTATTCAAAAAATTATTAAAAAATTTGGTAGAGACGAATTGAATGCGTCTTTGGAGGAGCGACATAAATCAATAGAAGCTGTGTTGTTTCTATATCATTAGACTTTACAGCGATACTACTGATCTGAATTTTAATTATTACGATGGTGGTTACAGCTGATAATCCCCAGATTTTCCGCCTGTTTTTTGCAACAACTGAACACCATTAATCGTCATGCCACGGTCAACGGCTTTACACATGTCATAAATTGTCATTAGTGCGGTATTGCAGGCAACCAGTGCTTCCATTTCAATACCTGTTTTTCCAACTGTTTTACAGGTGACTTCACAGCGAACAGCTGTTTTGTTTTCTGATGGTTTATTTTTTTGCTGTCCACTTTCTAATAGCTGGAAGTCAATATCAATGTGAGTAATGGGTATCGGATGGCAAAGCGGAATAATATCTGCAGTTTTTTTTGCTGCCATAATGCCTGCAAGGCGAGCGACTTGTAAAACGTCCCCTTTTTTATGGCCTTTGTCGGTAATTTTTTTTAGCGTTTCAGGTAATATTTGGATAAATCCTTCAACAACGGCAGTGCGTTCGGTATCGGATTTTTCACCAATATCGACCATGTGAGCGTTGCCATCTTGGTTAAAGTGAGTGAGCTTGCTCATTATTCAATCACCAGCGGTTGGTAAGATTTTACGGTGTCGTCAATGGCTTTGACGCGAGTTAAAAAGTTTTCTAATTGATCTAATGGCAAGGCACTTGGCCCGTCGCAACGTGCTTGGTCGGGATTGGGGTGGGCTTCTAAAAATAAACCTGCCAATCGCGTTGCCATACCTGATAAGGCGAGGTCAACGACTTGTGAGCGTCTTCCGCCAGAGGCAGCACCACCACTTTCGCGATTTTGTAAGGCGTGAGTCACGTCAAAAATAATAGGAACATCAGGGCAAGTTTTTTTCATTACGCCAAATCCCAACATGTCGACCACCAAATTATCATAACCAAAATTTGTACCTCGCTCACATAACATTACTTGGTCATTGCCACATTCTTTGAACTTTTCGACAATATTTGCCATTTGCGAGGGGCTTAGGAATTGTGGTTTTTTGATATTAATTGCTTTGTTGGTTTTTGCCATTGCCATGACGAGGTCTGTTTGTCGGGCTAAGAAAGCAGGCAGTTGCAAAATATCGACAACTTCGGCGACAGGGTTGGCTTGTTCGGGTTCGTGAATGTCCGTAATGATGGGTACGTTAAAATTTTCTTTGACTTTGCGGAAGATTTCCATGCCTTCATCTAAACCAACACCGCGATAGGAGTGAATGGACGAACGATTCGCCTTGTCAAAAGAGGCTTTGAATACATAAGGGACTCCCAGCTTTTCGGTCACTTTGACGTAATGTTCACAAGTTTTTAGCGTTAGGTCAAGGTTTTCCAAGACGTTAAGTCCACCAAAAAGGACAAAAGGTTTCTCGTTTCCAAGCGTGATTTGTTGAATATTCATCGCTTTATTCTCCATAAAAATGATAAGAGCTCTTATTAAATGCAAAGCAAGAGCTATTTAAAAGTAGAGTAAAATAACCTACCCATTGCGTATTTGTTTTCGCAATGACTGCAAATGTTGCTAACTAAGGATAATATCTGTAAAAATTTAAAGTCAGCCTGTAAATTCATTTTGTAGAGACTCATTGCATGCGTCTGTTGCATACGTCTCCTCCGCACAGAATTTTATCACAGAATGACGGTACTAATCTGCCATTATCGTCGTTTTTGTTGATTGATAATGAATTGAAACTTATATGTTATAATTTCGTTTTTTTATATAAACCCAAAGGAAGTTAATGAGTAAAGTAGAAAAAGTCGAAGTTGTTGAGAAATTAGAAGTTGTCGATAAATTAAAAGACGGTGCAACAACTTTTTTAACTCAAGTAAAAACAGGGGATACCCAAGCTTTATTGAATGAATGGGTTATCCCTTATGGTGGAAAATTATTAGCGGCGATTATTATTTTTGTCGTAGGAAAAATGTTAGCACGTTTTGTGAGCCGTCTATTAGGGAAGATTGTCTACCATTCCAGCAAGGATGAAATGTTAAAAGGTTTTGTCAGCTCCATTACCTATTTCCTATTTTTGTTGATTGTTGTCATCGCCTCATTATCAGAGCTTGGGGTAAATACCAGTTCGTTAGTGGCGTTGATTGGTGCGGCTGGTTTGGCGATTGGTTTGGCATTACAAAACTCATTGCAAAACTTTGCAGCCGGGGTGATGATTTTAGTGTTTAAACCGTTTAAAAAAGGGCATTACATTGAAGCCTCAGGCGTTGCGGGAACGGTTGAACAAATGGGGATTTTAGTATTGGAACTACGAACGCCAGATAATAAAACCGTGCTTGTGCCTAATGGTAAAGTTTTGTCTGATAGCATTACGAATTATTCAATGAATGCCCGTCGTCGCATAGACTTTATTTTTGATATTGCCTACGACGCTGATATTGCTCAAGCAAAAAGCATTATTTCTCGTTGTCTGGCAGAAGATGCTCGTATTTTAAAAGATCCTGAGCCTTTAATTGGTGTAGGCTCGCTGGCAGCAAGCAGCGTACAATTATTTGTGCGTCCGTGGGCGGCAACCGCCGATTATTGGGGTGTTTATTACGATATTACAGAAAAAGTCAAATTGGCATTTGACGAAGCAGGTATCGAAATACCTTTTAATCAGTTGGATGTTCACTTGCCAGCTGGTGAGAAAATTTCGTAACTTTGACAGGCAATTCGTGGTGTCGTCATTCTAAGTAAGTTCTCCAGAATGACGGTACCAATTTGTAAATTTTTTGAGATTACTGACCTAACTTTATGAAAAACTTTCTGTGAGTTCTAATAAAGTTAAATATTTTTCTTCTTTTTCTTCCAGCTCTGCTTGTAGTGGGGCGAGTTCGCTGATTAATTCGTTAACTTTTTCAGCATCACTGGCGTTTTCTCCTAGCTGTGTGTTTAAATGCTCAATAGCTTTTTCCAGTGTTTCTATTTCATCTGGTAGCATTTCCAAAGCACGTTGGTCGTTGTAGCTGAGTTTGGTGGGTGTTTTTTCAACGTGGTTTTGATTGCTAGATTTACTGATAGCGGCAATTTCTTTTTCGGCATTATCTAGCGTTTTTAACGCGTGTTGAATTTCTAAATAATCGCTGTATTTTTGATAGCTTTCTTCTACTTCACCGCTGCCGTCTGGATTGAAGATAAATAATTTGTCAGCGATTTTGTCGACAAAATATCGATCGTGACTGACGAGGATAACGACACCTTCAAATGCATTCAGTTTTTCTTCTAAAATATTGATAGTTTGAATGTCTAAGTCGTTGGTTGGCTCATCTAAAATGAGGCAATCCACTTTTTTAGTAAAGAGTAGTGCGAGTGCGACACGGCTGCGTTCTCCACCTGAAAGCATGCCAATTTTTTTGGTTAAATCCTCTTCGGGGAAGTTAAACGTTTTTAGATAGCCAAAAACGTGCATGTTTTTCCCTTGTACCTCAACGCGGTCGCCACCGTTTGGGCAAAATGTTGAAATTAAATCTTTCTCGTCGTCTAACTCTTCTCGCTGTTGGTCAAAGTAGCCAATATCAAATTCAGCTCGTTTAATATTTCCGCTATCGGGTTGTAATTTTCCTGTAAGTAATTTGAGTAGTGTTGATTTTCCACTACCGTTATGCCCGACGATTGCGATGCGTTGTTGGGCAAGGATTTTTGTGCGCAGCTTATTAATGAGCTTGCGCCCTTCAATACTGTAATGGACGTTGTAGATATCAAAATAAATTTTTCGAGAATTACTTTTTCCGGTGGTTTCAAAATTATTTTTTTCTCGCATGAGTTCTGTTCGCATGCGACGCAACGCACCTGGTGCGTCTTTGACTTTGTCTTTGAGCTCGTGAACGCGTTTGACTCTGCCCATGTTGCGTTTGACGCGTGCTTTTACACCACGGTTTAGCCATTGAAGTTCGCTGTGTAATTCTCTTTCTAAATTGTGTTGCTGGCGTTCTAAAGTTTGTAAATATTTTTCTTTGGCGAGTAAGAAATCACGATAGCCACCTTTGTAAGGGTGTAATTTGAAATTTTCAACTTCAACTAGTTGTGTGGCGATATTGTCGATAAAATAACGGTCGTGACTCACAAATAAGATAGTGAAGTTTCCTGCCAACAACATGTTTTCTAAAAACTCCACCATTTGTACATCTAAGTGGTTGGTCGGTTCATCTAAAATTAATACATCGGGCTTTTTTAGTATTAATCCAGCCAACGCCACGCGGCGTTGCTCACCACCTGAGAGTTGATTGACAGATTTTTTTTCGTATTGTTTTAGGCGGAAGTTAACCAAAACCTGTTCAATTTTGTTTTCCAAAGACCAAGCGTTATGGTGGTCTAAATATTTTGAAACTTCATCGTGTTCGGCGAGTAACTGTGCGTTGTCAAAATCTTCAGCGAGTAGTTCTGTGAGTTCTGCATAACGCTGTTGGGCTTGTTTGAGTTCTGTTAACTCGTTCTCGATAGCCTCTCTGACGCTTAATCCTTCTTTGAACTTGGGTACTTGGGCGAGCATTTCAATTTGTGTGTCGCTAGAAGCAATTCTACGCCCTTCATCAGGTTCTAAAACGCCCTGAACAATTTTCATCAAAGTCGATTTTCCGCAGCCATTTTTACCAATAATGGCAATACGGTCACCTTCGTGTAGGTGAAAGTCTAAATTTTCTAGTAGTTTTTTGCTGTCGTATTGTTTACTGATGCCGAAAAGATCAATGAGAGCCATGGTTTGAGTGCTTGTTGTTGAATAAGGTCGCTCAGTATAGCAAAATCAATATAGTAAAGTGAATTAATTCCTGTTGTGTCGTTGTAGTATTAAATCATCTTTTAAGGTTCGTTATATCGTTATTATATTGTTATTCGGCAATGAGTATTTTGTCAGTGATTAATTCACGCCAGTGTCGTGTTTGAAATGCTTTTAAAATTGCTTGTGATTCTTGTTTATAAGGCTGTCTGAGAATCGTTTGCAAGACTGTGTGGTTTTAATTTCTATCTCTGATTTAAATTTCTTGTAAAAAAGACAATCGAATTTCTTTTTTTGATAAACCTAGTGAATTGGTTGGTTTTATCTGATGTGGGTATTTTGTATGATTATAACTAGGTTATACCTATGCTTTTTATGATAATTAGTGACTGGTGTCGCTAGAATTAGGCTAAATCGGGCTTAGTTTTTTGGTCTAAAAGTGTTAGAATGCCAGCCACGTTTAGTTTGGTGCTTTTAAGTGAGTATTTGGGCTAAATACATTTGCAAATGTACACACACATTCGTTAATTTGGGACGTTTTTTATCTCGTGATTTAATTGAGTTGAAATAACGTGTTTTTTATTGATGTAATGTCATATTTTTCAAGGGCAATATATGTTTATAATTAAAAAAGGGTTAGATATCCCAATATCTGGTCAGGCGACTGGAGATGTCGAGTCTATCGATGTGTCAAAAGTTGCTGTTTTAGGTCCAGATTACTTGGGAATGAAACCAACAATGATGGTTCAAGTTGGCGATAAAGTCCAACGAGGTCAGAAGTTATTCGAAGACAAGAAAAATCCAGGCGTTTTCTTTACTGCTCCAGTAGCGGGTGAGGTTTCTGCGATTAATCGCGGAGCGAAGCGAGCTTTGCTTTCAGTCGTTATAGAGAAAGCGGGTGATGAGCAAGTTGACTTTTCTACACAAGTAAAATCGCGTGATGAGATAGTCGATACACTTGTTCAGTCAGGTTTGTGGACGGCATTGAGAACGCGTCCATTTAGTAAAACTCCAGCGCCAAGTAGCGTGCCGCACAGCTTGTTTGTTACAGCAATCGACAGCAATCCTTTAGCGATTAATCCAGAAGTCGTTATTAATGGTTCGGACGAGACGGGTCAGTTTTTTGAAATGGGATTGAAGGTTGTCAGTCAGTTAACCGAAGGCAAAACCTACGTTTGTAAGCGAGTGGGAGCTAATATCCCCGTTGGTGATGCTAAAGTTGAAGTGGCTGAGTTTGATGGCGTTCATCCTGCTGGTTTGGTTGGTACGCATATTCATTATTTAGACCCTGTTGATGGCAATAAAACGGTTTGGCATCTTAATTACCAAGATGTTATTTCAATTGGTAAGTTATGTTCGACAGGCGAGTTGGATTTGACTCGAGTCATTAGTATCGCTGGTCCTGCTGCTAAACAGCCGAAGTTTGTTAAAACTCAAGTTGGTGCAGATTTAAATGAGTTGCTTGCTGGGCAGGCGGTTGATGATCATGTTCGCGTAATTAACGGCAGTGTTTTAAATGGCTCTTTTGTACAAGCGGAAACTGCTTTCTTAGGTCGTTATGCTTTGCAGATTTCATTACTAGAAGAGGGTGATAAGCAAGAGTTCCTTGGTTGGTTGATGCCTGGTTTTGATAAGTTTACTGCGACAAAAACTTACTTCGGCGGTATCACTAAAAAGCTTCAAGCGCTGACAACTTCTTCAGGTGGTTCTCCTCGTTCAATGGTGCCGATTGGTGCCTATGAAAAGGTTATGCCTTTAGATATTTTGCCAACTTTGTTATTGAAAGCACTGATTATCAAAGATACCGATACAGCGCAACAGTTGGGTGTTCTCGAATTAGATGAGGAGGATTTGGCATTGTGTACGTTTGTTTGTCCTTCAAAATACGAATATGGGGCGATTTTGCGTGAGAACCTCGAGAAAATTGAGAAGGAGGGCTAAAAATGAGCGATAAAAATAATAAGCAAAATTTCTTTCAGAAAATTGAGCATCATTTTATCGGAGATGGTAAGTATAAAAAATTCTTTGCTTTGTACGAAGCGGCAGCAACGATTTTTTACACGCCAGGTTTTGTTTCTCAGCGTCCGTCACATGTGCGTGATGCGGTTGATTTGAAGCGAATTATGATTTTTGTCTATTTGGCAACTTTTCCTGCTATTTTCTTTGGTTCTTACAATGTTGGGCTGCAAGCCAACGGCGTGGAAGCAGGGTTGTTAAATAATTTCTTAACGGGCTTTTTACATTCGTTCCTACCTGTTTATTTGACGGTCTTTGTCGTTGGTGGGTTCTGGGAGGTTCTGTTTGCCTCAATCCGAGGACATGAAATTAACGAAGGTTTCTTTGTGACTTCCGTTCTATTTGCGCTAATTGTTCCACCTGATGTTCCGTTATGGCAAGCTGCTCTGGGTATTTCTTTCGGTGTGGTTATTGCTAAGGAAGTTTTTGGTGGTACAGGACGGAACTTTGTTAACCCAGCACTTGCAGGCCGTGCGTTTTTGTACTTTGCTTATCCTGCACAAATGTCAGGTGACTCGATTTGGGTGCTTGATGGTGTGACACGTGCGACGCCTTTGGGAATCGTGCCTAGCGATGGCATGGCTGCTATGACTGAGCAGTTTACTTGGATGGATGCTTTTATGGGCTTTATTCCAGGTTCTGTCGGTGAGGTTTCAACTTTAGCCATTCTGCTTGGTGGTTTGTTCTTAGTGTTTGTCGGTATTGCGTCATGGCGTATTATCGGCGGTGTAATGATTGGTATGGTTGCAACAGCTTTGTTGTTTAATGTTATCGGTTCAGACACTAATGAAATGATGAATATGGGGCCGCATTGGCACTTCGTTTTAGGTGGATTTGCCTTTGGTATGATTTTCATGGCAACAGACCCTGTGACGGCCGCTGTAACCAATAAAGGACGTTGGATTTTCGGTATCTTGGTTGGCGTCATGACGGTATTGATTCGTGTAGTTAACCCTGCTTTCCCAGAGGGTATTATGTTAGCAATTTTGTTTGCTAATATGTTTGCACCACTGATTGACTACTTTGTTGTCAAAGCTAATGTTAAACGTAGAGAGGTTCGTTATGGCAGTAAATAAAGATTCTACAGGTTACATTTTAACTGTTGCAACTTTGATGAGTTTAGTCGGTGCGGCTGTTGTATCTATTGCTGCGGTTGGTTTAAAACCTATTCAGGATGCCAACGCGGCAGCGGAGAAAAAGAAAAATATTCTCGTTGCTGCAGGTGTTTATAAAGAAGGCGTAAATATCGATACGGCTTTTGATAAAAACATTAAAACAGCGGCAATTGATTTGGCAACAGGTCAGCCGACAAGCGAAATTGATGTGAAAACGTTTAACGCTGTCAAAGCTGCTAAAGATCCTAAGATGGGTCATTCATTGAAAGATGATCCAGCAAAAATTGGTTATATTGCTAAATATGCTGTTATTTATCAAATTAAGAAAGGCGATGAAGTTCAGCGTGTTATTTTACCTATCCGTGGTTATGGACTCTGGGGAACAATGTATGGTTTCTTAGCGATGAGCGGTAATGGAAAAACCATTGAAGGGATTACTTTCTATGATCAAAAAGAAACACCGGGATTGGGTGCTGAAATTCTTAACCCTTCTTGGCAAGCCAAATGGGTAGGAAAAACACCTTATAACAATCAAGGTAATCCAAATATTCAGTTGGTGAAAAGTATGAGTAATGACCCTCAGGTTGTTAATCATCAAATAGACTCACTCGCGGGGGCTACGCTAACAAGTCGTGGTGTGCAAAAAATGATTAACTTCTGGTTGGGTAAACAGGGGTATGGTCCTTATTTGAAAAAACTCTCGAAGTAAGGAGGATAGATAAATGTCAGATAAAAAATCAATTAAGTCTATATTACTAGACCCTATATTTGCCAATAACCCAATCGGTTTGCAAGTACTAGGTATTTGTTCGGCGCTAGCTGTTACGAGTAAAATGGAGACGGCAATTTTGATGTCGCTTGCTTTAACTTTGGTGACGGGGTTCTCGAACTTATTTATTTCGATGGTAAGAAATGCGATTCCAAATAGTATTCGTATCATTGCACAAATGGTCATTATTGCCTCATTGGTTATTATGGTTGATCAGGTGCTTCGTGCTTTCTTCCCAGGTGTGGCTAAGCAACTCTCAGTATTTGTTGGTTTGATTATTACTAACTGTATTGTTATGGGGCGTGCTGAAGCTGTTGCGATGAACACGCCGCCGAAAGAGTCATTTTTTGACGGTATTGGTAATGGCTTGGGTTACTCGGCGATGCTGCTAACAGTCGCGACCATTCGTGAAATTCTTGGTTCTGGTACGTGGTTTGGTATGACTATTCTACCTACTATCAAGGCTGATGGCTGGTATGTTCCCAATGGTTTGATGTTGTTGCCTCCATCGGCATTCTTTGTTATCGGTTTGATTATTTGGGCTTTGCGTACTTGGAAGCCTGAGCAGAATGAGAAGCGTGACTTTGTTGAAGCTGACGCGGCAAAACCACTTTATAGCCCACATGGCCACTAAGCGAGGTAGTTATGGAATATTATATTAGTTTATTTATTAAGTCTGTTTTCATTGAAAATATGGCGCTTGCTTTCTTCTTGGGTATGTGTACCTTTTTGGCGGTATCTAAGAAGATCGAAACAGCAATTGGACTAGGTGTTGCTGTTATTGTTGTTCAAGCAATAACATTGCCTGTGAACAATTTGCTATACACTTTCTTTATCAAAGATGGTGCAACTTTATGGACGATTTTAGGTGTTGATGTCCAATTATCGTTTATTGGTTTGGTTGTCTACATCGGAGTCATTGCTGCGATTGTGCAAATTTTGGAAATGGCATTAGACAAATTCTTCCCGCCGCTTTATAACGCATTGGGGATTTTTCTTCCGCTTATCACAGTTAACTGTGCAATTTTGGGTGGTACGCTATTTATGGTTGAACGTGACTATAACTTTGCCGAGTCTTGTGTGTTCGGTGTGGGTTCTGGTTTGGGTTGGGCACTTGCAATTGTTGCGATTGCTGGTGTTCGTGAGAAACTCAAATACGCTGATGTTCCTAAAGGTTTGGAAGGTCTAGGTATTACTTTTATCATCGCAGGGTTAATGGCGTTAGGATTTATGTCGTTCTCTGGTATTTCTCTGTAGGGGGTTGGATATGATTTCAACGATAATTTATGCACTAGTTCTCTTTGTTACCGTCATTCTGGCGTTGACGATAATGATTATTGCGGCACGAAAAAAATTGGTTAACACGGGTGACGTAACCGTTAATGTCAATAACGAAAAAGATTTACATATGCCTGCAGGTGGTAAACTTTTAGGCTCGTTGGCTGAGCAAGGGCTGTTTATTCCATCTGCCTGTGGTGGTGGTGGAACTTGTGGTCAGTGTAAAGTTAAGGTTTATGAAGGTGGTGGTGATATTCTACCAACTGAAGAAAGCCACATTACCAAACGCCAAGCTCGTGCTGGTGAGCGTTTATCTTGTCAAGTTGCGGTTAAGCAAGACATGAAAATCGAAATTCCAGAAGAAGTTTTTGGGGTTAAGAAGTGGGAATGTGAAGTTATCTCTAATGATAACGTGGCGACTTTTATCAAAGAATTTAAATTGAAGATTCCTGATGGCGAGTCAGTGCCTTTCCGTGCTGGTGGTTATATTCAGATAGAATGTCCGCCTTATGATATTCAATATAAAGACTTTATCATTGATGAACAGTATCATGATGACTGGAATCGATTTAAAGTTTTTGATAACCATGCGGTTAATACGGAGCCGTGTGTTCGTGCTTATTCTATGGCAAACTACCCTGATGAAGAAGGGATTATTATGCTAAATGTGCGTATTGCTTCTCCTCCTCCAGGCAGTGTTGGTATTCCACCAGGGATTATGTCGAGTTATATTTGGAACTGTAAACCGGGTGATAAGGTAACTATTTCAGGTCCGTTTGGTGAGTTTTTTGCTAAAGATACTGATGCAGAAATGGTATTCATTGGTGGTGGTGCGGGTATGGCACCAATGCGTTCACATATTTTTGATCAGCTAAAGCGTCTTAATTCAAAACGTAAAATTACTTTCTGGTATGGTGCACGTTCTAAAAAAGAAATGTTCTATGTTGAAGATTTTGATGGGCTTGCTGAAGAGTTTCCTAATTTTGAATGGCATTGTGCGTTGTCAGATCCGCAGCCAGAGGATAATTGGGATGGCTATACAGGCTTTATTCATAATGTTGTTTATGAAAACCACTTGAAGAATCATCCGGCACCAGAGGATTGTGAATTCTATATGTGTGGACCGCCGATTATGAATAAATCGGTTATTGATATGCTACACGATTTAGGTGTTGAAGATGAAAACATCTTGTTAGATGACTTCGGTGGCTAAGTTTCGCTAGGTTAAGATGAAGGCTCGCTCTTGGCGGGCTTTTGTCTTTTTGAGTTTTCTTTAAGAGGTTGTGATGAAACTATTTCTTGTTATTTTTGTGATGTTCTTTTGTATGATTGTGCTGATGGCTATTGGCATATTTTTTAAGAGAAAGCCGATTGCTGGAAGCTGTGGTGGTCTGGGCAATGTCGGTGTAGAAAAAGCTTGTGACTGTGACAAGCCTTGTGAAAAGCGTCTGGAAAAAATAAATAATGCAGAAAGAACTAAGGAGCAAACTATTCAGTTACAAAAGTTAGCTCATAAGTAAATAAACAGGAATAGACTGAAATAAAATCTAAATAACTTAAAGATTATTATTTTATTAATAAGAATTTTAAGTTGTTTTTCTAGAGTTTGTTTATTGCCTTTGCTAGAATAGAGAAAGTATTTTCTAGGGATTTAATCAATGAATAAAATTTTAAGGCCACTGATTTTTTTGTCACTTGTTCCTTGTCTCTCGTTGGCTGAGAGTTTTAAAGTTGGGGATATTCGGGTAAAAGGCTTGCAGCGTATTACAGCTGGTAGTTTTTTTAGTTATGTTCCAGTAAAACGCGGACAAGTAGTAGATGATAGCAATTATCCTGAAATTATCCATCAGTTATATCAAACAGGTTTTTTTGATGATGTTCAGCTGTCAAGAGATGGGAATGTGTTGATTGTTGATGTTAAGGAGCGTCCGGTCATTGGTGCAATAAATATCGAAGGTAATAAAGAAATTAAAAAAAAGCAGCTGCTTGAAGGCTTAAAGTCGAGTGGTCTTGGTGAAGGTGATACGTTTGATGAAGTTAGACTAAGGGCAATCAAAAAAGAATTGCTGAAGCTCTACCATTCTCGTTCTAAGTTTGATGTCATTATTGATACGCAAAGTGAGCCCTTGGATGATGGACGTGTGGCTTTAAATATCAATATAAAGGAAGGTATTTCGGCTCATATTGCCCAGATTAATATCGTAGGTAATAAGGCTTTTTCTCAAGCGAATATTGTCTCGAAATTTAATTTATCAACGCCGAAATGGAATTCGATGTTCTCGAAAAGTGATCGTTATTCTGGTGAGAAACTTTCTGCGGACTTGCAGCTTTTAGAGTCTTTTTACTACAATCGTGGTTATTTAGATTTTAAAATCAATTCAGTTCAGGTTAGCCTAACGGACGATAAAACATCTGTTCATATTACCATTAATATTGAAGAAGGTTTACCTTATCGTGTTGACGGTTCTACGTTCAGTGCGAATGAAGTTCTGAGTAACTCTCAGCTCAATGATTTATTGGCTTACGGTGTGGGTGAGTACTACTCTCGTGAAAAAGTTTTAGTTTCTCAAAAGCGTATAGAGAATGCTTTGGGTGGCAAGGGGTTTGCTTTTGCCAATGTGGCAATTTCTCCCAGATTGGATAGAAAGCATCATACGGTCGTGATGGCTTATACGATTGCACCAGGTAGAAAAACATACGTTAGACGCATTGAATTTAGAGGTAACTATAGAACAAATGATGAAGTATTAAGACGTGAAATGCGTCAAATGGAATCTGCTGTCTACAACCAAAATAAACTTTCTCGTTCGGATGAGCGTGTCCAGCGTTTGCGTCATATTTCAGAAGTTAAACGAAAAGGTTTATCAGTACCTGGTAAATCAGACCAAATTGATATCGTCTATGAGGTTAAGGAAGCACCATCTCGTAGCATTACGGCTGGTATTGGTTATGGCTCATCATCAGGCGTTATGTTTAATGCGGGATATCAGACAGTTAATTTCTTGGGGACGGGTAATGCCTTTCAGTTAGATTTTAGTAAATCATCGTCTCAAATTAATTATAATATGAGTTTCACTGATCCGTATTATACGGTTGATGGCGTTAGCCGTACTTATAGTCTTGCCTACAATAAGACTAAAGAGTCTAAGGCAGACATCGGGGATTGGACGAGTAATAATTTATCTGCTTTTGTGAACTATGGTTTTCCTATCGATGAATATGAGTCATTTTCTTTGGGAGGCGGCTATCGACGTACAGAAATTTTAGCTGGGAGATCTGCGGCTCCAGGTATTAAAAGCTGGTTAGGTGAGCACGGCACAAAATTTGATGAATTTGTATTGAATGCAGGTTGGGTTCATGATACTCGCGATAAGAGTGTTTTCTCAACTGACGGTTCTCTAACTCGTTTAAGTGCTGAAGTGACTGTTCCGGGTAGTGATGAAACTTACTACAAGCTAAATGCGAGAAGCCGAACATACTTCCCGTTGAATGATAAATTGATTGCCTCTGTTCGCGGTGATGTTAGCTATGCTGATGGTTATGGCGGTAAAGATTTGCCATTTTTTAGAAATTATTATGCGGGTGGTTTAAGTACTGTTCGTGGGTACTCTTCTAATAGTTTGGGAGAACGTTGGCGAAATGGTGCTGTCAAAGGTGGGGGATTACGTGTAACTGGTGGTGCAGAATTAATTCTTCCGTGGACCTTTGGTAAAGGAGCAGAGTCTGTTCGCTTAGGTTTATTTACTGATTTTGGTAATGTCTATAAAGATTTCAAATCGTTTGATTCGGGTGAATTTAGATATTCGGCGGGGGCTTATGTATTATGGCGCTCACCAATCGGTCCATTAAATATGAGTTACGGTATACCTTTGAATAGTAAGAAAGGTGATAACATCGAGCGATTCCAATTTACTTTGGGAGTTCCTTTCTAGTGAGAAAGTTCTTAAAAATGCTGGGACTAAGTGGTTTGTTTATATTGCAAACAGCTTGGTCTCAGCAAGTTGTTGTTAATCAAGATAGTTTGAAAGTGGGGTTTGTGAATGTTCGCCAATTAATGGCGAGGGCTCCTCAGTTAGAACAAATACAAAAAGATTTGGCGACGGAATTTGAGAAAGAAAATCAACAAATCATCACGTTGCGCAATGAAATTGCTAAGTTAAGCCTTCGCTATGATCAAAAAAGTGAAGAAGGTTTGGTCGCTTTGCAAAAAACAATCAGTGCTAAACAAAAAGAAATACTACGACTACAGCAAAGCCTGCAAGATGCTTATAATTTAAAACGCAATGAGCTGCTAGCAAAGTTACAAACGTTAATTGTTCGTATGATTGCCAAAGTTTCTCAAGAAAAACAGTTGGATTTGGTGCTAAATAATACGGGTGTTGTCTATGTTAGTGGGCGGATTGATATAACCCCTGCTGTATTTTCATACTTAGAAGTGGAGCAAATTAAGTAATGAAATCTTTAACGCTTGAACAGGCTGCCAAGATTTGTGGCGGCTCGGTGGTTGGTGATAACAGTACCGTCATTCTGGGGCTTTGCTCAATTGAAAAACAGCAGAAAAATGCCTTAACTTTTGTTAGTCATGCTAAATTTAAAAAGCTTATCAATCATGATGAGCAGGCTTTTTATATCGTACCAACAGCACTGTCAGATAGTATTGACCAAGGTATTGTTCACGATAATCCAACACAGGCATTTCGCCTTTTATTAAATCATCTCTACCCACCCGTTGATACGAAGTCAGTTGCTCAGACAGCTGTCGTTAGTGATTCCGCTCAACTTGGTAAACAAATCAGTATAGGGCATAATTCCGTGGTCGAAGCAGGTGCTATTTTGGGTGATAACTGCGTGATAGGTGATAACTGCTTTATCGGTCGCGATGCCCAAATAGGACAGGGGACAAGAATTTCTCACCGCGTTAGTGTTCATAACAAATGTGTGATTGGTACAGACTGTGTGATTTCTGATGGTGTGATTATTGGTGGCCAAGGTTTTGGTTTTAACTTTGAAGGTGGTCAGTGGGAAGCTATTCCTCAGATTGGACGTGTTAGTATTGGTAATAAAGTCCATATTGGTAATAACACCTGTATTGATCGTGGTGCCATTGAAGATACTGTGATAGGCAATAATGTCATTATTGATAACCTGGTACATATTGCCCACAATGTTCATATTGGTGACGGTTGTGCTTTAGCAGGGCAGTTTGGTATTGCTGGTTCAACTACGATTGGTAAACATTGCTTATTTGGCGGTCAGGTCGGTGTTGCCGGGCATATTGCTGTTACTGATGGTGTTCAAGTTAATGGTGGTTCAAAAATTTTACAGAGTGTAAAAGAGTCTGGTGCTTATGCTGGTGCTTTTCAAATTATGCCAGTGACTAAGTGGAATCGAATGGCTCTTTATTTAAGAAAAATAGAACAATTATTTAGAAAGGAAGTGAAAAAGTGAGTGAATCAGCAGCAATGACAACTTTAGATGTCCAAGAAATTATGCGTTATTTGCCGCATCGTTATCCATTTTTAATGCTAGATAAGGTGACGGATTACGAGGTTGGTAAATATTTGAAAGCAGTTAAGAATGTGACCATTAATGAACCTTTTTTCCAAGGGCATTTTCCACAAAAACCCGTCATGCCTGGTGTGATGATTTTAGAGGCAATGGCTCAGGCAACAGGTATTTTAGGTTTTAAAACAGAAAATGTTGCGGCGGATGATAATTCATCACTTTACTATTTTGTAGGGATTGATAATGCACGTTTTAAGCAAATCGTCGTGCCTGGTGACTGCTTGGAAATCGTTGTTGAACCTGTTCGTGCCAGACGCGGCATTTATTCTTTTAGCGGTAAAGCGTATGTTGAAGGAAAGCTTGTCTGTACGGCTGATTTGATGTGTACACGCAGACCCGTGTAGTGTCTGAGTAATAATTTGAGTTTAACAGCGTATTTTTATCAGGAGTAAAAATGATTCACCCTACCGCGATAATCGACCCCAGTGCTAATATTGCAGAGAATGTTACCATCGGTCCGTATTCTATTATTGGAGCGGATGTTGAGATTGGTGAAGGGACATGGATCGGTCCTCATGTGGTGATTCAAGGTCCTTCGATTATTGGAAAGAATAATAAAATTTTCCAATTTAATTCGATTGGCGAGGTGCCTCAGGATAAAAAATTTGCCGACACGGATAAGACTTGGTTCAAGATGGGTGACAATAATGTCATCCGTGAATTTTGTACTTTTAACCGTGGTACTGTTCAAGATGAAGGCGTTACTGAAATTGGCAACGATAACTGGATAATGGCGTATGTGCATTTGGCACATGATTGCCGCATTGGCAGTGGTACTATCTTTGCCAATGGTGCGTCGTTAGCAGGACATGTGACGATTGGGGATAATGTCGTCATGGGTGGTTTTGCTCTGGTTTATCAATTTGTGACCATTGGCGATTATGCAATTTGTGGTTTTTCGTCAGGTGTTAAACATGATGTTCCACCTTATTCTATGGTTGATGGTATGCCTGCGAAAGCAGTTTCTATTAATCGAGAGGGTTTAAAACGTCATCAGTTTTCCTCGGAAGAAATTAAAATGATTCGCCAAGCCTTTAAAGTGATGTATCACTCAGGGCTAACACTGGATGAAGCAAAAATAGAGCTGCAACACTTGGCGAAAGAACAACCTGTGATAGACTTAATTAGCAACTTCTTCCCTAAGATGAAGCGAGGTCTGATTCGCTAATGCACATTGCTCTATTAGCAGGAGAACCATCAGGCGATCAGCTCGGTGCAGAGTTGATTAAGTCGCTTAAAAAACTGGATAATAATATCTACTTTGATGGCATTGGTGGTCCGCTGATGCAGGAACAAGGGTTTCATAGTTTACTTCCAATTTCTGATTTCTCTGTGATGGGAATTAGTGAAATTTTACTTGCTTTGCCTAGGCTCTTGGGACACAAAAGAAAAATTTTAAAACACTATCAGCAAAAAGTACCCGATATTTTCATTGGTATTGATTATCCCGAATTTAATTTAAATATTGAGAAGACACTAAAATCAAAAGGTGTCATAACAGCTCATTACGTGAGTCCGTCAGTTTGGGCTTGGCGAGAAAAGCGAATTCATCATATTAAGGAATCTTGTGATTTGATGCTGACGCTGTTTGATTTTGAGAAACAGTTTTACGATAAGCATGATTTACCAGCAGTTCATTGTGGCCACCCTTTGGTCGATATGATTCCCGAAAAACTATCTATTGACGAAGCAAGGCAAAAGCTTAATTTGCCGATAGAATCTTCGCTGAATTATTTGGCGATACTACCTGGTAGTCGTCAAAGTGAAGTGCGAAAAATGTTACCTGTTTTTATCGAAACAGTGGGAAAGCTACAAGTATTATTACCTGATTTACACTGCCTGATTCCCTGTGCCAATGAGGAATTGGCTTCGGAAATTACTCAAATCATGCAAACTCACGATAGTGATATTTCCTACCAATTAATTAATCAGCAAGCAAAAACGGCTATGCTGGCAGCAGATGCTGTGTTATTAGCTTCTGGAACAGCGGCTTTGGAAGCGATGTTATTGCAAAAACCGATGTTGGTTTCTTATAAAGTCAGTGGATTTACGGCAATGCTTGCGAAACGCTTGGTCAATGTGGAGCATTTTTCTTTGCCGAATTTACTTGCAGGAAAACAAATTGTTCCAGAATTTATGCAGGATAAGATTGATGCCGATAAAATGGCAAAGTGTTTGGCACAGCTAATTTTGCCGACACCAACTCGTCAGCAAATGATTGATGAATTAATTCAAACGCGTTATCAGTTGCGTGAAAATGGTGCGGATACTGCGGCTCAGGCTATTTATCAGCTTGTTACGCAGCAAACCCAGAATACGGTAATACAATCAAAATGACTGAAAAAATGATTGTTGGCGTTGATGAGGCTGGGCGAGGTGCCCTAATTGGCAATGTTGTTGCTGCTGCGGTTATTTTGCCACCAGTTTATGATGCTGGAAAATTGGATGATTCCAAAAAATTATCCGAAGAAAAACGAGAAGAATATGCTGACTATATTCGCGCTATTGCTTTGGGTTATTCCATCGGTGTGGCAAAACCGGAGGAAATTGACCAACTAAATATTCATCACGCAACTTTATTAGCAATGAAAAGAGCTATTCAAGGTCTGGATGCTGATTTGGTTTATGATGAAATTTGGGTGGATGGGAAATTTACGCCAGAAACAGATAAGCCCGCGATTGCTTTTGTGAAAGGAGATGCTTTGCATGCTTGTATTTCTGCGGCCTCTATTTTGGCAAAAACTTATCGTGATGCAGAATTGAGGGCGTTGGACGCTCGTTATCCTGATTATGGCTTTGCTGCTCACAAAGGTTATCCCACTAAACGCCATGTGGCGGCAATTGAACAATACGGTGTCCTAGAGCAACACCGTCGAAGCTACAAAACAGTCAAACAGTTTCTATATGGCGAATAACTTAGTAATTGTTACGGCGTTATGCCGTCTTGCCGTATTAGCTATACCGTCTTCGACGGCAAGCCTTGTACCAATTATTAATTTATTCCGCTATAAGTCTCACTTAGAATGACGGTACCAAATTTGCTAGTTAAGATAAGTACTGGTGAAAAAATCCATAAAATCTTGTGATGATAACTTTCGTCATTTGCTGGTATCGGATAAAATAATCGTTTAATTTTAAACTGTGACCCAAATAGCCCATGACCAATGTAACTTCCCCTACAAAAAAGTTTTCCCATTTGCGATTACACTCTGAATTTTCTTTGTCAGATGGGACAATTCGCATTAAAAAATTAGCACAATTGGTCAAAGATGCGGGTTATGACAGCGTTGCTCTCACGGATATTAATAACGTTTTTGGTCTGATTAAATTTTATAAAAGTGCCAAAGCGATTGGCGTAAAGCCCATTTTGGGTAGTGAAGTCTGGGTGAGAAGTGACTCGGGGTTACATAAATTAGTCTTGCTTTGTCAAAATAACACGGGGTACACGCATTTATGTGAAATTATTGGTGAAGCTTTTTTACATGGGCAAAAAGAGCATCACACCGCGGTTAATGAAGCAGATTTGCAAGGGCGAACAGAAGGTTTGATTGCACTGTCTGCTGCCCAAGAAGGCTTAGTTGGCGAGTTGCTCATCAGTGGGCAACAAGAAGCCGCCAAAGACACTTTATTAAAGTATAAAGAATTATTCCATCAGCAGTTTTATATTGAAGTTCAACAGTTAGGTAAATCAGAAGAAGATGTTTATTTTGAGCGAGCATTAAAACTCGCCGATGAAACACAAACGCCAGCAGTGGCAACCAACCATGTCTGTTTCCCAGCGGCGGAAGATTTTTATGCCCACGAGGCACGCGTATGTATTAACCATGGTGATTTACTGGCAGATGAAAACCGCCCTCGAAATTATGTCGAAAATCAGTACCTAAAAACACCAGATGAAATGCAGGAAGCTTTTAGTCGCTACCCTCAGTTACTAGAAAATGCACATCGAATTGCTCAAAAGTGTAATGTCACTTTGGATTTGGGGCATAACTATTTGCCGGCATTTGAAAACGATTTGGGACTGTCAGAGAGTGATTTCCTTGTCAAAATGTCACAAGATGGCTTAGAAGAGCGTCTAATACAGCTGTATAAAACGCCCGAGAAAATCGCCGAAGTGAGAAAAGCCTATGATGAACGCTTGGCTTTTGAAATTAATACGATTAACCAAATGGGTTTTCCTGGGTATTTCTTAATCGTTGCCGACTTTATCCAATGGTCAAAAGACAATGATATTCCTGTCGGACCGGGACGTGGTTCGGGTGCGGGGTCGTTGGTCGCATATGCTTTGAAAATCACTGACTTAGATCCATTAGAATACGATTTGCTATTTGAGCGTTTCTTGAACCCTGAACGCGTTTCCATGCCTGACTTTGATGTCGACTTTTGTATGGAAAAACGCGACTTAGTCATTGACTATGTGGCTAGAAAATACGGACGAGAAAAGGTGTCGCAAATAGCTACTCACGGCACCATGGCGGCCAAAGCCGTTGTTCGCGATGTTGGTCGTGTTTTGGGTAACGGTTATGGCTTTGTTGATGGCATTGCCAAACTAATTCCTTTTGAAATTGGCATGACGTTGACCAAGGCACTAGAAGTCGAGCCCGATTTGAAAAAGCGTTACGATACCGAAGAGGAAGTTAAAACCCTACTCGATTTGGCACTGTCATTAGAAGGTATGGCGAGAAATGTTGGTAAGCACGCTGGTGGTGTGGTGATTGCTCCATCAAAATTGACAGACTTTTCAGCACTGTACTGTGAAGAAGACGGTAAGGGTGTAATTGTTCAGTACGATAAAGATGATATTGAAGCAGCTGGTCTGGTGAAATTTGACTTTTTGGGGCTACGAACGCTGACTATCATCGACTGGGCGTTAAAAACGGTTAATGCTAAACGAGAAAGAAAAGGACAATCACCAGTCGATATTTTAGAAATTCCGCTAGATGACCCACAGACTTACGAAATTTTCAAAACTTGTCAAACGACAGCTGTTTTTCAGCTAGAGTCTTCAGGTATGAAAGACTTAATTAAGCGTCTTCAGCCAGATTGTTTTGATGATATTATCGCTTTGGTGGCATTATTCCGACCAGGACCTTTGGGTTCGGGGATGGTAGACGACTTTATTAACGTCAAACATGGACGTGCAGAAGCCAACTACCCATTGCCCGAATTAGAACCTATTTTAAAATCCACTTACGGCGTTATCCTTTACCAAGAGCAAGTCATGCAAATTGCCCAGGTGCTGGCGAGTTATTCGTTGGGGCAAGCCGATATGTTGCGTCGAGCCATGGGTAAGAAAAAGCCCGAAGAAATGGCAAAACAAGGGGAAATGTTCCTAGCTGGTGCAGTGAAAAATGGTCACGATGCGGAAAAAGCAAAATACATTTTTGATCTGATGGAAAAATTTGCTGGTTATGGGTTTAACAAATCTCACTCGGCGGCTTATGCACTACTTGCCTACCAAACAGCGTGGTTGAAAGTTCACTATCCCGAAGCCTTTATGGCTGCCGTATTATCTGCGGATATGGACAATACGGCAAAAATTGTCACCTTGATTGAAGAGTGTCGCAGCATGGGATTGAAAATAAAAAATCCTGCGATTAATGAATCTGTTTATCAATTTACCGTTAATGATAATGATGAAATTGTTTACGGTCTAGGTGCAATTAAAGGAGCTGGTGAGGCGGCTTTGGAAACGCTGGTTGCCTACCGTGAAACACATGGAAAAGTGGAGAGTATTGAAGATTTCTTCTTAACGGCAGACTTTTCAAAACTGAATAAACGCGTGCTAGAAGCGCTTATTACCGCAGGTGTTTTTGATGATTTAGAGCCTAATCGCCGCTACCTTTCTGACAACTTGGCTGACTTCCTAAAGCTGGCAGACCAAAGTACAAAAAACAAACAGACGGGACAGGCGGATTTATTTGGTATGGGCAGCGTTGCGGCACCAACTATCTTGCCAACTTTTGGTGATAAAAATAAAACCTGGACACCGCAAGAGCAATTACAGCATGAAAAAAACTCGCTGGGATTGTATTTGACAGGCCATCCTATTGATAGCTACAAAGAAGAGTTGGACGAAATTTTAGGTGGTCGGACTTTGGCGGAAACTTTAAATCAATTAGGTGATGCCGAGTCAGCCGCTCAAAACAAAAAGCAACGCTTTGCTGGCAAACGCGTTTGGATTGCTGGTTTGATTATGGATGTACGCGTTCGACCTTTAAAAAGCGGTGAAGGGAAAATGGCATTTGTACTTATAGATGACCGCAGTGCTAGAACGGAAGTTAACTTTTTCTCAAAACAGTTTGAAGCCAACCAAGCATTGCTGAATATCGACGACATTGTCATTATTCGTGGACGAGCCTTAGTAGATGATTTCCGTGGTGGTTGGAAAATTAATGCGGATAAGGTTTATCCACTCAAAGATGCCCCAGCAATTTTTACAGAAGCCGTGCAAATCCAGCTGGATAGCAGCAGTGATAATGCCAGTATTATCAATTTAGTGAAGCAACACCAAACCAAAACGGATGAAGGTAGTGATGTTTATTTCCACATCAAGGGAGATGGCGTAGAAGGAAAATTGCGATTAGATAAAAAACAACGTTTGAAGCTAGGGGATTGCTATCAGGATTTATTGGATTGTTGTGGTCGTGAACGCTTACAATTTCGCTACAACTTAAGTCGAGCTCAAGAGCAAGAAGATAGAGAAAAAGCCCAAAATGAAGAATGACCTGAGGGAATATCCTAGTCATAACGAGTGTTTTTATTTATAATGAAACGATAACTTTACTAATTAACTACTTGGTTTAACGATGATTGCTGAATTACTGACGATTGATAATTTTATTTCTCTTTTATTACTTATTTTATTACAGGCTGTTTTGGGCTTTGATAACTTATTGTATATTTCTTTAGAATCTAAACAAGCACCTGCCAGCCAACAACGTGCCGTTCGCCAGTGGGGAATTGGCATTGCGGTCGTACTTCGCGTGGTTTTGTTATTCTTAATTATGTCGGTAATTGAGAAGTTTCAAAATGAGCTGTTTGGATTGCACATGACTGGCTTTTTAACCGGGACATTTAATTTACACGCTATTGTTGTTCTGTTTGGTGGTGCATTTATTCTCTACACAGCCGTAAAAGAAATTTGGCACATGATGTTGGGCGAACTCAATCATGGTGAGCGTGAGCCGCGTTCGGCATTTAGTGTGATTTTCTGGATTGTACTGATGAACGTCGTATTCTCATTTGATTCTATTTTATCGGCAATGGCACTGACTTCGGATATTGAGCACAAGGTGGTTGCCTTTATTATTATGGCAACGGCAATTGTTATTGGTGGTATTTTAATGATTGTTTTAGCTGATGGCGTGTCTGAATTTTTAGCGAAAAATCGCATGTATGAAATTCTCGGTTTGTTTGTGCTATTCATTGTTGGTGTTATGCTGATAACAGAAGGTGGTGAGCTGGCTCAATTGACCATTTTAGGCAATGCCGTTCATGCAATGACAAAAACGACTTTCTATTTTGTTATTGCTATTTTATTACTAATGGTTGTGGCACAATCTCGCTATCAGAAAAAAATGTTGGCACAAACAGCCGCTCAACGAAAATAATCGCTGCCTAAATGACGTAGACAGTTATAGTCACTTCAATATAGCCGTCATTCTGGCTGCTTTATTCCCAACGAGGTCTTTATGAAAAACCCATTTTATCGTAAACATTTACTGAAATTGCTTGATTTTAAGGCGGACGAAATTCTGTTATTGTTGGAAATTGCGGCTCGACTAAAGCAACAAAAGCATTGCAACAATGAAGACCAACATTTAATTGGCAAAAATATTGCCCTGATTTTTGAGAAAAGCTCGACGCGAACTCGAGTGGCTTTTGAAGTTGCCGCTCATGACCAAGGGGCTAACGTAACCTACCTCGGTCCATCGGGAACACAGATTGGGCAAAAAGAATCAATGCAAGATACGGCCCGTGTCTTGGGAAGAATGTTTGATGCGATTCAGTATCGTGGGTTTGCTCAAGACAATGTCGATATACTTGCCAAACTTGCAGGTGTGCCAATTTACAACGGCTTGACGGATGAATTTCACCCAACTCAAGGGTTGGCAGATTTGTTAACCATGCAAGAGCATAGCGACAAACCACTCAATGAAGTAGCATTTTGCTTCGTGGGTGACTGCCGTTTTAATATGGGGAATACGCTATTGCTTGCTGGTGCAATTATGGGCATGGATGTGCGTCTTTTATGTCCTGATAGTTTAAGACCTGAGGCTGAGATTGTGGCTAAGGCAGAAGAAATTGCTCAACAAAGTGGCGCTAGAATTACCATAACAGACGATGCTGATAAGGCCTTGTTGGCTTGTGATTTTGTTCATACCGATGTTTGGGTTTCTATGGGAGAACCTGAGTCCGTGTGGGAACAACGTGTTCGTTTACTGAAAGATTTCCAAGTCAATGCACAGTTTATGCAAAAAACACAAAACCCACAAACTAAATTCATGCACTGCTTGCCAGCGTTTCACAACCGCGAAACAACGGTTGGTGAAGAAATTTATCAGCAATATGGCCTAGATGGCTTAGAAGTGAGTGATGATGTGTTTGAAGGTCCGCAGTCTATCGTTTTTGATCAAGCAGAGAACCGTTTGCATACGATTAAGGCGGTGATGGTTGCAACTTTGGTTGAGAATTTAGCGTTTATTATTTAAAACAATTTTTTGATTATCTGTTATTTAAACAGTGATTTCGGTACCGTCATTCTGTGCTGTGATTGCAGAAAAACTGTAGAGACGGATTGCATCCGTCTCAGAGTCTCATTCAATGCGTCTCTACGCATATTTTTCTAGCCCTTTTTCTTCTTTCTGAAATGATTTTCAGTGCCATTTTTTAGGCGTTCAATGTTTTCTCTATGGCGATAAATAACCAGAACGGCCAATGCCATTAGTGTACCAATAATGGCCTTCGATGAGCCTAAGAGCAGAGCGAAAATTGCCGCCATAACAGCCGCAACCATCGAGGCCAGAGAGACATAACCTGTTGTCAACAAAATACCTAACCAAACAAGACCAAAACCTAAGAAAACAGCCGGGCTAATGGCGATTAAAATGCCAACTAGGGTCGCTACGCCTTTGCCACCTTTAAAACCAAAATACAGTGGGTAAAGGTGCCCTAAGAATGCCCCGATAGCTGCACCTGCAATGGCAATGTCTGACGTGCCTAGCCAGTGAGCGATTAGGACGGGAACAAGGCCTTTTAGAAAGTCGCCAACGAACGTCGTGTAAGCGGCTTTTTTCCCGCCAATTCGCATAACATTGGTGGCACCAGGGTTTTTGGAGCCTTGTGTGCGAGGGTCGGGCAGCCCCATGATTTTACAAACTAATACAGCACTCGATAGTGAACCCAATAAATAACCAAGCACCAAAAAAAGACCAAAGTCCAACATGAATTTCTCACAGTAATTAAAACTTGTGTCATAATACCGTATTCCCAACTTTAATTGTAGTGAAAAAATGCTAGATACCATTTTTATTGAAAACATTCCCACACAAGCCATTATTGGTATTCACGATTTTGAAAAAGCCGCTCCGCAAAAGTTGATTATTGGCGTTGAGTTAGGCACGGATATTCGCCAAGCAGCCGAAACTGACGATGTCCAATACGCTTTGGATTACGATGCGATTAGTCGATTTATTGATGAGTATGTTCAGGGAACGCAGTTTGAGTTGATAGAAACACTGGCGGAAAATTTGGTTGCGGCACTCTTTGAGAAGTTCGCCATGCAAACGATTAAATTACGTCTGCAAAAACCTGGAGCAATTGCCTATACGCAACAAGTTGGTTTAATTATTTATCGCGAACGAGATAAATAGCTATATAGTAAAGTAGCTTAACTATAGCTAAGCCACTTTACTTTAGCCAATATCCGCAAAGTCTGCATTGAGTAGCTGGCTTAAATCCGTTGGTTTTAATTTGATTTCCAAGCCGCGTTTACCGCCGCTGACATAGATAAATGCGTGATTTTTTGCTTCGTTATCGATTAGTGTTTTGAGTAACTTTTTTTGTCCCAACGGAGAAATGCCGCCAAGCAAATAGCCCGTCGTTGTTTGGGCTTTTTTCTTGTCCGCCATACTGGCTTTTTTGACGCCAAAAGCTTTGGCAATTTTTTTCAGGCAAAGCTGTTTGTTCATGCTGACAATTGCCACAACAAAGTCTTTTTCGCCAATATCAACCAGTAGTGTTTTAAATACTTCATCTGGATTCAAAGCCAATTGTTCGACCGCTTCACGACCAAAGTCTGTATTCTTTGGGTCGTGTTCGTAGGAGAGTACTTCAAAGTCAATCTTGTGTTTTTTGAGTAGTCGAATAGCAGGTGTCATATTCTATTAATCAATCGCTTTTTGGCGAAGTAAGTGATCACATAAGGTTAAGGCCATCATCGCTTCGACAATTGGCACTGCTCGTAGTCCAACACAAGGGTCGTGACGACCTTTTGTAATTAAATCGACTTCGTTACCGTCTCGGTCAATGGTTTTTCCAGGGACAAGGATAGACGAAGTGGGCTTAAATGCCACAGAGGCTTTAATGGTTTGTCCGCTAGAAATACCACCTAAAATACCGCCTGCATGGTTACTTTGAAAACCGTCTTTGCGGATTTCGTCTCGGTGTTCGCTGCCTTTTTGCGTTACAACATCAAATCCGTCACCGATAGACACTGCTTTTGAGGCATTTATTGACATCAATGCTTTGGCAATATCGGCATCAAGTCGATCAAAAACAGGCTCTCCTAACCCAGCAGGTAAGTTTTCCACTTCTATTTCAACTTTTGCACCGACGGAGTCACCCGAATTGCGAATTTTTAATAAGTATTTTTCCACGCTTTCGGTGTCTTTAGTCGCAGCAAAAAAAGGATTGTCGTTAATCACTGATTTGTCGTCTGATGCTAGGGAAACTTCGCCAACTTGGGAAACCCATGCTGTGATTTGTACACCAAAACGCTCTGCTAAGATTTTTTTAGCGATACCTGCGGCGGCAACTCGCATGGCAGTTTCTCTTGCAGAAGAACGACCGCCACCGCGATAATCTCTGAATCCGTATTTTTTATCGTAAGTGAAATCGGCGTGACCTGGGCGATACTGGTCTTTGATTTTCCCATAATCTTTACTGCGTTGGTCTGTGTTGTGAATAATCAGACCAATTGGCGTTCCTGTAGTTTTTCCTTCAAAAACACCTGATAAAATTTGTACTTCGTCAGCTTCTTGGCGAGGCGTAACGTATTTACTGGTGCCAGGTTTGCGTCGGTCTAAGTCGACTTGTAAATCTGCTTCACTGATTTCAATGCCCGCTGGGCAACCGTCAATGATGCAACCTAAAGCAAGTCCGTGGCTTTCGCCAAATGTGGTAACGCGAAATAATTGTCCGAAAGTATTTCCAGGCATCAGAAAATCCTCATAGTGAAATAGATAAATATTGATAAATTAGGAGAAAAGGTACCGTCATTCTGTCTGTTGTTTGCAATATTCATAGAGACAAACAGAGGCGGCAACCGCGACATTTAAGCTTTCTGTTTTGCCAAACTGAGCAATGGCAAGAGGAATCACGCCTTCATATTGTTCAGGGCGAAACGATAATCCATTTTCCTCATGCCCGACGACAAAGGCGGCTTTTTTTGCCAATTGCTCTTTGTGTAGAAAATGCTGTTCGTCGGGATAAAGGGCATAAATAGTGTAGCCCTCATCAGTGAGTTGGCGATAGCTTTCAGAAAAGCTATCAAAAAACTTTGCTGGCACGCGTTTAAAAGCCCCTTTGCCAGGGGCTGTGTTAAAAACGGGCGTATTAATTACGTGGACTTCACGTACACCAAATACTTCGGCACTACGAAAAATTTTGCCAATGTTGTGGCTAGGATTTAGCCCGTCTAAGACAACCACACAGTCATGCACGCCACGCTCAGCAAGCAAGTTGGCATTGCGTTGTTTTCGGAATGCCCACTCAACTTGCTCGTGAAAGCGTCGTGCGATTTTGTGTTTTGCCATCAGTGTCGCTTATTTTTTTGACTTAAGCCGTTAAGACTTTTTCAATGCGGGCGAAAATTTCTTCAACCGAACCGCTACCCAGCACAGTAAATAATTTGTTTTGTGAGTGGTAGTAGTCAATCAACGGTGCTGTTTGCTTGTTAAATACGGCCAAACGGTTGCGGATGGTGTCTTCGTTATCATCATCGCGACCGCGAGCCAACATGCGTTCGACAATTTCTTCATTGTCAACGTCTAGCTCGATAACGTGGCTGATTTCGCTACCCATCTCGGTTAGCAATTGGTCCAAACCTTCCGCTTGGGCAATGGTGCGAGGGAATCCATCAAATAACATGCCTTTTTCGCTTTGCTTAACTTGCTCTGCAACCATGCCAAGGATGATGTCATCCGAAACTAAGTTGCCTTCGTCCATAATAGATTTGGCGGCCAAACCAAGCTCTGTGCCTGCGTTAATTTCTGCTCGTAGCATATCGCCAGTTGATAGATGCTTAAGCGAAAACTGTTTAATGATTTCTGCTGATTGTGTGCCTTTACCAGAACCTGGTGCACCTAAAATAATAACGTGCATAATTTCTCCTCTAGAATTTGAATATCTGACGTATAATAACGCATATAGCGAAATAACTTAAAAATCGTTACGGTGTTATGCCGTCTCGCCGTACTACAGTGCTGTCTTCGACGGCAAGCCTTGTACCAATGATTAATTTATTCCGCTATAGGTGGCTCATTATAGCGAAAAAAATGAGGGAATACACGAGGCAATTTATGAGAAGAAAAAAACAATGGGGTTTGTTAGTGATTGCTGTTTTATCTTCAGTGGTGGCTTACTTCCAACAAGGCGGCTCAACAGCGAATAGCCGCCATCAGAAGACAGCCCAAAATCCAGTACAAACTACCATAGAAAATACTATGTCTAAAAACAGTACACGCAGTTACAATCAAGCCTTAAAAATACTTTGGGGAAAAGTGTATCGAAAAGGTGGAAAAACGCTTTATTGCGGTGTGCCTTTTGAAACAAAAAATCGCAGTAAAAGAAAAAAAATGGCCAATGCTGAACATGTCTTTCCAATGAGTTGGGTAACCAAGGCACTGAAGTGTGGGACGCGTAAACAGTGCCATAGGAATAGCCCGAAATTCCGCGAGATTGAAGCTGATTTACACAATATTTATCCGGCTGTCATCCGAATTAATAAAGCGAGAAGTAATTTCCGATTTGGTGATGTGCCTGGGGAAAAACGTTTTTTTGGCAGTTGTGATTTTGAAGTAGATAATCGCAGACGTGTTGCCGAGCCCATGCCAGCAAGCCGTGGCGAAATAGCTAGGGCGATGCTTTATATGGAATATCAATATGGTTTGCCACTACATAAAAAAAACAAAAAGTTAATGCGGAAGTGGGATAGAAAAGATCCGCCTAACAAAGAAGAAAAACGCCGTGCTAGAATTATTCAACGAGAACAGCACAAGGAAAATCCCTTTATCACGCGTTATCCTTTTTCAGGGAAAAAGTAATATAAAGTGGCAGATGCCTGTTGCTTACTTTTTCCCTCGTCAAAAAACAAAAATTGTATATTCCCTAAAATAGCCGTTTCTCTCGGTTGTCGAGAGAAACCTTCCTAGAATGACGGTACTAAAATTGAATGCTTGCCAAGATACGTTACATGAGAAATGCTTTCTGAATTTTTTGTAATAAAGTAATTAATATTTAATGGAAAACAGCAATTTTAAACTTTCTTGTTGTATACTGTAGCTGTTGTCAAGTTTTTTGTATGAATTAATTTATTATCAATTAGTTCGACCATATTTTTACATGTTACCTCGGTTAAATTATTTAGGGAGTGCTTCATGGAAATTGGAAAGAGTCAAAAACGTCGTATCACGCTATCTGCATTGATTATAGGCTTTGTGGGGTTGGGTGCTTGTGCTGGAACAGCTGAACCTGCTCCTATCATCAAAATTGCCCCTGCTGAAAATGCTAAACTGTTGGGCGAACAAAGTTCGCGTGTGCTGGCTTTGCTCAATGCACAACGCAATGGCAAAGACATCGCTATTAGCGAAACGGGGATTAGTAAAATTCTCGATGCTGTTGCCAAGGGTGCTGATGGTGACAGCTACACGCAAATCAGAAACTTTATTAAAGAAAAACAGCTTCCGTTAGTAAATGATAAGGTTTATCAAAATGCTAACGTCATGTATTTCAGAAATATTAAATCCATTTATCAAGACTATATTAAAGCCTTGTCGGATTTTGTCATTGAGCCATCTATTGAAGCCATTAATAAAAAAGCTGCTAAAATCACCAAAGGCATGATTCCCGATGCCATGAAAAATGTATCAGCAGATTCTGAGGTGGTACTGTCTAATATTATGACTTTTAATGCCAAGTGGGATACGCCATTTTTTGATAAAAGTCGTACGAAAAAAGAGGATTTTACCGCTCAGTGTGGTAAACCGAAACCTCAAAACCAAGTCGGCAAAGTTGCCACCATGCACGCGAAAATAGACACTCACTTCGTCAAAGATGGGGATATTCGTTCCGTTTCCTTGCCATTCAAAGATGGTTACGAGTTGGTGGTTGTCATGAGTGATGATAAAACTGCCTCGCCAGCACGTGCTTCTCAATGGCTGTATGCCGATGGTGGCAAACACATTAATCAAGTGTTGTATGCTGATTCGCCTGAGGTTATTTTGTCATTGCCTAAATTAGACATTACTTCGGCACATTCACTTATCCCAGCGTTGAGCAAACAAGGGGTTAGCGATATTTTTATCGAAGAAAAAGCGAATTTAAGCAAAATTTCTAGCAACCCACTGTTTGTTAATCTCTTTGAGCAGCAAGTCAAATTCCAAGCGGATGAAGAAGGGGCAAAAGCCGCTGCTGTTACCACTGTTGGTATGATGCTAACGTCTGCTATGCCTGTTCTTGAGCCACCTAAGCCTATTGTTTTTGACGTTGATCACGCGTTTGCTTATGTCATTGTTAAAAAACGTGGCTATCATCAGATTATTTTAGCTGGCGAAGTCAATTCGCTGGGTATTTGCAAGTAATTTGTAAGCGACAAGTATTGCGTTAAATGAACGGGTGCATGCCTCGCACTTATTGCAATACTACTTTTCATCGAGGCATTTTTTACCAATAAAAAGTGAGTGCAACCAGCTATACCGAAAAAGGAGAAACATAATGAAAAATTCAAAAAAGCCCCATAAAACGATGACCGTTTGTCTTGGTGCGGCGATGTGCTTTTTGAGTGCTTGTAGCCTGCCTAGTTTAAGTCAGCAGCAGTGTTTGGCGGGTAATTGGCAAGCCATTGGTTATAACGACGGTGTGGCAGGGCGTTATCCAGACTATATTAATCGTCATCAACAAGCGTGTTCGGAAGTTGGTGTGATACCGGACTTTCAAGCATGGCAACGAGGACGAAAGCAAGGATTGGTTCACTACTGTACTGAGGCCAATGCACTTCGCCGTGGTCAAGAGGGGCTAGGGTTTAATGCGGTTTGTCCTGCACATCAAGTTAATCGCCTACAACGTATTCATAATAAAGCCTACCAAAGATATAAGCGTCAGCAAGAAATTAGATGGGACGAGAGAAAACTTGAGCGTTATCGCTCTGAGCTGGATAAGTTACGCAGTGGCGATATGTTGGGATTTAAAACCGAAAGTGCCGCAAGGGAATACATGCTGAAAATCCAAAAAGACATCATTATGTTGGAACGAAGAATCAGCGATAACCGACGTGCTAATGGTACTTACTAAACACTTATAATCATGTGGCTTGACTATACCTTAGAGGAAATAATATGAAACACATAATACAACAAAACATGAGAAATTTGCTCATTGGTACACTGGTATTAACGGGTATCAGCAGTGCTTGTGCCGCAACTTTTGACGCGAGCGGCTCAGAGCCTTTTTGGTCGCTAAGTCTGGAGCAGCAAATTGGTGACCAATACCAAGCGGTGTTTAGCTATGCTGGTGAAACGGGGATTGTCGAAGAGCGAGAGACGGTGTTTAAAAAATACCACAAGGGCTTTACTAGGTATCTCGGTGAGAGCAGAGGTGGCAATGAACTTTCTATTGTGACGATTAAGAAAAACTGTGTTAGCGATGGCAAAGGCGATACCTTGTCCCATATCGTGATTGTCAATGAGATGTTTGAGGGTTGTGGTGGTGACGTGCTGGCCAGTGAAGGTGAGAGTGAGCAGCGACAATCAGTACATAAAACCGAACTTTCTGAAGCAAAAAAACTTAATTCTCAAGGCTATAACTTGTACAAGCAAGGGAAATACCGAAAAGCGTTAGTATTATTCAATCGTGCTAGAAAATCTGATCGAAATTATGCTGTTGCTCATTATAACTTTGCTTGTACTGCCTCGATTATTTCTCGAAAATATCAATGTCTAAATAGTGACAAAATGCAGCGATTAGTGACCTTGGACAAAGTTATTGAGGCACTCAATCAATCGATACGTTTAGATGCCAGACGAAAAGCTAAAAGTCAGACTGACCCTGATTTAAAAGCGTTACGTAACACTTATGCGTATTATCGTAATGTTTTGCATTATTCACCTAACAATAATAGCCAATTGCGTCAAATATTACGCCGTCTAGACTGGACACAGGCTTTTGGGTTCTACCCACATCACGGTAGTCCTGCGAGCATTAAATTTGGCAGTAATACTTTTACAACAACGGCAAATAACGGCAGTAAAAAAACGGGGGCTTATACCTTGCATCATGGTCTGATTAAACTGACATTGGGAGCTAAAACGGCTACGGGACGTCTTGTTAACGAACCCGACTTGGGTGTTATATTGAAATTTACGGGTGAGTTTTTGCCGTTTAATGAATTTTCTGCGGCAACGCGTTTTGGTGTAGAGGATTGTGACAACTAAACTAAAGGAATCACTGTCGAACTTCCTTTGTTTTACAGCGTTTCCAAAAAATTAATTATCATCAAAAACTAATTGGAGAAAAAATATGAAAAAACTACTACTATCGAGCTTATTGTTGGCATTTTTGCCTTTGGCACAAGCACAACAATCTGAGCAAGACAAAGCTGCTGAAAAAACCCTTGATGGTATAGCAGAAGTTTTGTTAGCTGATAATGAAGAGGTAAAAGCAGAGGTTGCCAAAATGAAATCAGATTTGCCTAAAACGCTGAAATTGGCAAAGGAATATCGTACTTGTCTGCAAGATACTGACGATAAAGAAGATGTCATTGAGTGTCGAAGAGATGCTCAAGAAAAATCGGAAAAAATGGGGTTGGAAGATGAAGATTTTAATGATGGCTGGGAAGGAGATGATTTGAAAAACTGGACTGTCGCAGATAAGGCTAAAGAGCTTAGGGAGATGGACAAAAGTATTACCATGATGGAAGAGGTCATGCCTTGTGTGTTGGCGGCAAAAAATCCACTAGAAATCATGATATGTGGACAATTGATACAAAAGAATAATCAATAGCGTGAGCTGTGCAAATTAACCATAGGAGTAAACTATGAAAAAACTCATTTTATCTACTTTACTCATGGCAGGCGTCGCTTCGGCAGCTGACCAAGCCATGATTGTTTTCGATGCTTCGGGCAGTATGTGGGGGCGTGTGGATGGCAAAGAAAAAATCACTATTGCCAAAGATGCACTCAAACAAGTCGTTGGGCAATGGAATCCTAAAACACAATTAGGGCTAATGGCCTATGGTCATCGCACCAAGGGTGATTGTAGCGATATTGAGGTTCTTGTGCCGATTGGTGGTTTCAATAAACAGGCGTTGTTATCGCAGGTTAAAGGTATTTCACCCAAAGGTAAAACGCCGATTAGCCGCTCGTTAAAACAAGCTGCCAACAGTTTGCGTTATACCGAAGATAAAGCTACCGTCATTTTGATTAGCGATGGTAAGGAAACTTGTGATGCCGACCCTTGTGCTACCGCCAAAGAACTGGAAGCACAAGGCATTGATTTCGTCACCCACGTTATCGGCTTTAATGTCGATAAAGCCACCGATGCCCAACTGTCCTGCATTGCCGAAGCAACGGGTGGTAGATATTTTTCCGCCAAAAATGCCAAGGCATTAAATGATGCGATGAAAACCGTGGTGCATACGGTGCAAAAAGTTGAACCTAAGCCGAAGCCAAAACCCAACCCAGTTTCTAAATACAATGTGCGAATCAAAGCCTTTGAAACTGAGGGTGGTAAACAGGTTGAAGCCTATCACGAAATTTATCGTCCGATTGATGAAGATAATAGCAAATACCTGACTCACTGTTCTTCTTACACTGAAAAGGCCTGTAAAGAGCGTATTCCTGTTGGCAAGTACTTTTTAGTCTCTACATACAATCGGTTTAAAGTAAAAACGCCATTTACGATTACCGCAGGCAAATACACGGATTTGAATGTTGTGATGGGGCAAACGGGCAAGGTGAAAATCAAAGCCTTTGAAACTGAGGGTGGCAAA
>PDWI01000059.1_pt1 | contig 133925 bp, 118 predicted proteins | sample 1430891 | NCBI WGS metagenome assembly PDWI01 (sample SAMN01162508, study PRJNA174530) | Oral metagenome, whole genome shotgun sequencing project. | biome: Marine environment; feature: Marine mammal; material: Swab sample of the gingival sulcus; isolation source: swab sample of gingival sulcus...
TTATTGCACGTGAATCCAATAAAGAAGATAAGGTCACAGGGCGTTTTTGGGAAGGTCGCTTTAAAAGTCAGGCACTGCTTGATGAACAAGCACTGATAAGTTGTATGGCGTATGTTGACCTCAATCCCATTCGTGCGGATATAGCAAAAACACCGGAAACCTCTAATTTCACATCCATTCAAGAACGCATCCAAAAGGTGATGAATAAGCAACCCTGTGGGCTTCTTCCATTTCACGATCGCAACAACGCAGAAGCCACTATACCGTTTGAATTAAACGACTATATCGCACTGGTTGATTGGTCTGGCAGAGCGATTTTAGAAAATAAACGAGGGTCAATCCCTGGAAATACGCCACCGATACTCACAAGACTGGGCATTGATGACAAAGACTGGATAAACCATATCCACTATTTTGAGCGACAATTTCCCACCGTCGCAGGCAGTATCGAAAAACTCCAAAAACTGGCAGAACAAACCTCACGCCGTTGGATTAAAGGTATGGGAAAAGCCTTTCAACCACTCCCCACCTAGATTTTTATTTAAACCCAACCTAATAAACAGCTCAGTACCCATTGAGAGAACGGGTAGTGCAAGCAAATAATATATTTACCCTGTTTTCAGTGAGTTACACGCTAAATCTCTACTATTTGAAGCCACCCCCGCACTTATAGGCGTTTTTTTACTTGAGCTAAAGGTTTAGTGGTTTGTTTGAGTTATTTTTAAAATAATGGATGTCCCTTTTTTGCTTTTTTGATTAATTGAGGCGTCTATATATGTCCCTTTTTTCTGGTATTTAAGTTGCTTTTTAAATAATGGATGTCCCTTTTTTCATTTTTTCTATGTATTGTTCAAATGCTATGTGCCCACCATGAGCGTGCGCAAGAATGTGAGTTGCTTTGGCAACAGCGTAAACAAAAATTAAATCAAATAATAATTCTAGCCAATTGGCGGTTTTGTGAGATTTAGCTTCCATGTTTGTCCTTTAATATGTTATTGAGCACGCCAATCAATTATTCATTGGCTTGGTATATTTTACTCATCTGGCAATGGGATAAATTCTTCCTCATCATTTATCACTTTGCCAAATTTTCCGGTGCGCCAGTCTACCTTAGCTTGCTCAATACGTTCTTTGGAATTTGATACGAAATTCCACCAGATGATGCGGTCTGTGGCAAATGGCTCACCACCTATCAATACAATTTTAGCGTCACCGTGAGCAGTAACATATGCTAATTCATCAGCACTCACATAAATAAAATCAAACTCTGAATAGACTTCATCGGCTATCAAAACTTTACCTTCAATTACATAAATACCAGTTTCTAAACCTTCAGCGGGCAAGGGAATCGTGGTTGCATCAGGCAGCTTTACATCGGCGTAGAACATCGGTGAATAAGTGTTTACGGGTGATTTTTCACCATAAATGTCGCCTGCCATTAGGAGTACGGTTGCACCTTGGTATTCAAATATTGGCAATGTTTCTTTTGGGTGATGTTGAAAATTAGCATCAATTTCTTGTTTATCATCGGGTAGAGCAATCCATAATTGCAAGCCATGTAGATTATGCTCTGAATTTCTGACTGCTTCTGTTTCTCTTTCTGAATGCACGATTCCGCTACCTGCTGTCATCCAGTTAATGTCACCTGGAAGAATCTCTTGCTCATAGCCTAAATTATCACGATGTAAAATAGAACCTTCAAATAAATACGTGATAGTGGCAATACCAATGTGCGGATGAGGCCTTACTTTAATCCCTGTACCCTCAGGAAAATTGGCAGGGCCGATATGATCAAAAAATATATAAGGACCAATCATCTTTTGTTTAATATTGGGTAATACACGTCGTACTGAAAACTCGCCCAAGTCAGTTTCTGTACCCTTTAATTGTTTAATCAAAATAGTTCTCTCTTAGTTAAATAATTGTTTAAGTAAATATAGCAAAAAAAGACATATATAGACGCCTCAATTATCTCAAGATAAAACAATACCCTGTAGTACCTTAATATCTCCAAAAAGCTTAAATATTTGAGGGGCATAGAATCCGTTTATCAGACCAAAATTATCTCAATTATCCGGGATGATATAATGGGCGACATAGTAGAGCGTTCCGGATTACTCATTAATAAAAATACTAAAACCCGTATGCCCAATAACAATATTACCAAAGCATTAAAATAGGTTGCGTTACCCCAGTGTGTTACCTCTAGGTTTGATATGGAATATAGCAAAAAAACCACATTATTATGCCATATGCCACTACAACAATCATGGAAGCTCTAGATTTTTTATATTACCTGAAATACTAATGCCATTACCATAAGGATAAAAATACTCAAAAACTGGAAAAATTGCTTTCTTACAAGTATGGCCTTAGCACGAAAAATCGGACACCCACGAAAAATCGGACACCCAGAATACTATCAGCAAAACACAACCATTAGTACGGTGTTTCGGTAAATTATTACCCAATCACGCGCATAATCAACACATGACAACGCCACGTAAAAACCTGATTGATTTATCCGTTACCCCTTATTATCACTGCGTTAACCGTTGTGTGCGTCGTGCGTTTCTTTGTGGAGAGGATAAACAGACGGGGCAGAGTTACGAACATCGCAGGGGCTGGATTGCGGATAAGATCAAAACACTGTCTCAAACTTTTGCGATTGATGTCGCGGCATATGCGGTGATGAGTAATCACTACCACATCGTATTGCACGTCGATCAAGCTTTGGCAGAGAGCTGGAGTTCAATCGAGGTGATTGAATAAAATAATGGCTACCCCTTTTTTGTTGTCAGTCTCCATTACTTAAGAATATTAACGATTTTATGCTGGCTAGGCAATATAGCGAAGAATTAGAACAACCAAACGCTCACATCTCAAAAAGAACTGTTCATCGCTTTTGTCAGTCATTGATGTAAAATTCTACACGTCACTACATAGAACAGCCGTGGTGGCGTATCAGTAGCCCTTATAACATTGCGATATAAATTACTGTAGTGGTAGAAAAATAAAAAAGACACCTCCCAACTTTTAAACTATTTTAGTGGGAGAAAGCCCAAAAACTAGAAGGTGTCATGTTTATCTAAAGCTGAATGAATCTCCTTTTGGAGCTATTCAACGTTAAATAAAAGGAAGGTTATATCCGTTTTATATAACCTTTTAAAAAAGTCAGTCTGTTAAACAAACCTGTAAATATGATACAACGACAACAGAGTGCCAATAACCGAGATTAATTTCGTCCTCTGGATATACGTTGAGCAACATCAGTTAAACCAACACGCTGAGCAACTTTCACTGCTGTCTCACCTGATTTATTTTTATAAGCCAAATCAAATTGCTTGGCTTTTATCAGATTATTAATAATTGCTTTATTACGCCCTTCAAGCGCATGGAATAATGCATTATTACCAGAAGCATCTACAACTTTTACATTGCCTCCATGCTTTAGTATCTCGTTAAATAAGGTTTCATTCCCTTTTTTTGCAGCATAATGTAGTGCTGATGCACCTTTATTATCTTGCATATTGATATTTCTGCTTTTCTTAATTAACAACGAAGCTATCTTTTCTTTATTGGTTTTAATCGAGTAAATAAGTGGTGTAGTTCCTGAGTTATCAGCAACATCTACCTTAGATCCATGATTTATCAAGCTCTCTACGATATGAGCTGTACTGGTATCAACCGCGTGCATTAATGGTGTTGTATTATAAACGGAAACATCTAGGTTAGGATCTACGCCGCTACGTACCAATGAGTCGACCAAATCCTCATTCTGAGTTTGAATAGCATTGAGTAATTCATCCGCTTTTGTAAATGCGAATGTGTGTGTATTTAAGACAACAATCAATGTTGCTAGCAGTAATTTAGTTTTCATTATTATAATTCCCCTGTCGTTTTGACTATCCGTATCATGATTTTCCCACAAACCATGTACCAGATTTTATTAGTTTTTTTTAGCGCAACCACTTGCAACAACTTGTTGTGTTGTGATTACTCGGGGCTTAGTAGAGTAAAAATAAAATTAAGTTCATTTTTATTTTAAGAGAAATACGATTAAAAAATTTAAGTGAACACCCTCAGGTTTTAGAACACATTATACAAGCAAAGCCACCCCCCTACTTTAAGGGGCTTTTTGACGGTAAAATAACGGCCAATCGATTTTCCCTTTAGACTCACCCAAAAAAGTTTATACTAGCACCAAATAAAAATACAAGATGAGACGTATACCTTGAAATTAAGCGCAAAAGAATTTAGCAAGCAAGAACATAAAGCCATCACGTTACTGGGTATGTCGGGTGTCGGAAAAACCTTTTTATCCAATATTTTACGTCAAAGTGGCTGGTTTCATTATTCTGGTGATTACCGCATTGGTACCCGCTATTTAAGTGAACCGATTCTGGATAATATTAAAATTCAGGCAATGCAAGTTCCCTTTTTACGTGACTTACTACGCTCAGATTCAATCTATATTAATAATAATATGACCTTTGAAAATCTTGATGCAGTATCAACCTTCTTAGGAAAGATTGGTAATCCTGAGTTAGGTGGCTTATCACTAGAAGAATTCAAACGTCGTCAAAACTTGTTTTACCATGCTGAACATGCTGCCATGTCTGATGTACCAGAGTTTATAAATAAAGCACACCAAATCTATGGTTTAAATAACTTTGTCAATGATGCAGGTGGTAGCCTGTGTGAAATAGATGATGATGCACTATTAGATATGCTCGCAGAGAATACTATTATTTTATATATTCAAGCGAATAAAGATGATGAAAAACGCCTGATAGATCGAGCCAATACTGCACCAAAACCAATGTATTACCGTGCTGAATATTTAGATGAACAGCTCGCCATTTATATGGAAGAAAATCAGCTTGAGTACGTCGCAATGATAGACCCTGACCAATTTGTACGCTGGGTATTTCCACGCCTTTTCTATGACCGTATCCCTCGTTATGAGAGTATTGCACAAAAATACGGTTATACTATTAAAACAGAAGACCTTTACCAGATTAAAACTGAATCTGATTTTTTATCCTTGGTGAAAAAAGCCATAACAGAACAAGCCTAGTTATTATTAGGAAGGCTTTGATAAACCTGACGAGCGTGTCAATTTCAAGGCACACCGCGCAACGCAGAAATTGCGCTCACGCAGGTGGTTTTGCAAAGCCTTCATTAACATTGATGATAGAACATGCCATTAGTCGAACATAATACATTACCCACATTCCAACGCCTGCGTGATGAAGGTCAGGTTGTGCTGCGTCCTGGGCAAGCGGTTAAACAGGATATTCGTGTACTTCATATTGGTATTTTAAATATGATGCCTGACTCAGCTCTGCAAGCAACGGAGCGTCAATTCTATCGTTTAATTGGTGAAAGTAACCCAATCGCACAATTTCATGTTCACCCGTTTAGTTTGCCTGTGTTCGAACGAAGTGAAAAAGCACAAAAACATATTGATGAATACTACGAAACGTTTGAAGAAATCAAAGAATCAGGTATTGATGCACTCATCATCACAGGTGCGAATGTTTCCCAGCCAAAACTCTCTTTAGAACCATTTTGGGAACCACTCAGTGAAGTATTTGCATGGGCTTATGAGAATGTTACATCGACCCTTTGCTCCTGCTTAGCTACCCACGCGGCACTGGAATTACAGTATAAACAGGCACGTTATTCCTTGGGTTATAAATGCTGGGGCGTGTTTAGCCACCGTGTTACCGACAAACAACACCCATTAGTACACGGCATCAATACCCGTTTCTATGTACCCCATTCGCGTTTTAATCAAATTGACCGTTTACAATTTGAAGCCGCAGGATTACACATATTAGCAGAAAGCAAAGAAGCAGGTGTCCAAATGGCTGTCAGTCAGGATGGTTTCCGCACCGTCTATTTTCAGGGGCATCCAGAATATGACAGTATTAGTTTATTAAAAGAGTACAAACGTGAAGTGGGACGCTTTGCGCTTGCCATGAATCGTGGGGAGCCTATTGAATACCCACCTTTCCCACTGAATATCTTTGACAGCTACACTCAGGCTATTTTCAGTGAATACCGCTATCGCTTGATTGAAGCGATCAAACTCAAGAAAAAACCACCTGCTTTTCCCGAGTCCCTAATACTTGATCGTATTGATAATACCTGGCACGATACCGCAGCAGCTATTATGGCAAATTGGATGGGATTGGTTTATCAAGTCACTAATGTAGATCGTAAGTTACCCTTTATGGAAGGCATTAATCCAGATAATCCATTATCTCTGGTAACTGTCTCTACACCAACGACGACTTCTACGTCATAAATACTGATAAAAGGCTTTGATGAACCTACCGAGCATGTCAATTTCACCGCACACAGAAAGCGGCGTTTACACATCGTAAATGCGTATTTTGAACACCGTGCAATGCAGAAATTATCTCGCGCAAGTGCTTTTACAAAGCTTTCTCATAGACTACGCATGATGATCTGGTCTATTCATACTTAACTTTAAGAGTAATCACTGTGAACGCTACACCCTCACAATCCACTCAGCCTATACAGCCCATACAAACATCTAAATGGCATTTAATCATTCTTGTGTCACTGATGACCATGATTGGCCCCTTTAGTATCGATACCTACCTGCCCGCATTTGAAAGCATGGAAAATGACCTAGCGGTGAGCAGAGCTCTAATGACAAAAACGCTGGGAGCCTATCTCATGGCTTTTGGGGCTTCTACCCTGTTTTGGGGAGCAATAACTGACTGGATAGGACGTAAACCCGTGATGGTTATTTCATTAGCCAGCTATTTTATCTCCTCAGCCGCCTGTGCATTGGCCAGTGATTATGATCAATTATTAGTGCTAAGAATATTTCAAGGTCTTGGGGTAAGTGGTGCATTAATTGCAGGCCGTGCAATGGTACGCGATGTCCTTGATACCCAAGAAGCACAACAGGCTATGGCCTATGTGATGATTTTATTCTCAGTCGCACCCGCACTTGCCCCTATTATTGGTGGCTGGCTGCATGATTTCTTTGGTTGGCGTTCTATATTCTGGTTTTTAGCCATTTATGGTATCGCTACCACAGTCTATGCAATGATTGTTGCACACGAATCCTTACCGAAAGTAAAAAGAAACTCCATTCATTTTAAAAAAGTGATGCGTGTTTATATCAATACCTTACAAAATCTTCGCTACTTACGCTTGGTATTTATCCTGACATTAGCATTCGCGAGCTTCTTTATTTATATCGCTGGAGCACCCACTCTACTGTTTGATGTCTTAGGGCTGGAAGCTAATAGCTTTCATGTACTCTTTGTGCCGATGGTTTTAGGGATTATGCTAGGTGCTGTGGTATCTAATCACCTCATTCAGTATGTATCATCAAAGCAAATACTCAATATTTTCCTGAGTTTAATGCTGGCAATATCCTTGCTTAATTGGGGGCTAAATTACCTGATGGAACTATCCATTGTTCGCGTCATTGCACCGCTCGCCCTATACTCATTTGCACTTTCAAGCATTATGCCGATACTGACTATCGAAATAATTAATTGCTTTCCTAATAATCGAGGCTCCGCAACAGCGATGCAAAGTTTTATTCAAATGGTATCTAACGGTATTGTTGCAAGCGTTATTGTCACGCTATTAGGAACGGTACTGAATAACTTCATCATTGCACAAATGATATTGATTATGATTGCAATAAGCCTTTGGTTATTCGAACTCTGGATAAACAAAGCTACACCATAAAAGCGAAGCTCTAGATTTTTCTAAGGCACGTGATTTGGTCAGCTAAACTAGCAGTCATTCTGTTTAAGCTTCATCCATGCCAAACCTTCATCAGTGGTTGTTCTGGGGTGATATTCTGCACCCACATAAGCTGTATACCCTAACTCATATAACCAGTTTAACAATCGACTATAACAAATCTCGCCTTCATCTGGCTCATGCCTTGAAGGTACTGCGGCTATTTGAATGTGTTGAATATGCTCAAGGTATTGTTCGAGCCTGCTCATCAGATTTCCTTGAGCAACCTGAATATGATAACAATCAAACATAATTTTTATCGTAGGTCGATTCAAGCACATCACCGTTTCTACGGCAATGTCCATATTTGCCAAATAATAGTCTGGTACATCTTGATGATTTATCGGCTCAATCAATATTCCTACGTTGTGCTCAACAGCAAGGTCTGCGGCATAGTTTAAATTACGCAAATATACATCAAAATAATCTTTAGCCACCCCCCTACTTTGGAGCACTTTTTTAGGAACTTTACCTGACATCACATGAACATGCTGCGCACCAATGTGTGCTGCATAATTTACCGCCTGTTCTATGTAAGTACGAGCCTCTTGCTCTCGCTCTGGAATCGCACACACACCAAAATCACCCGCACTTATATCGCCCGGCAATGTATTTAAACTCAGCATAAGCAAGCCTGTGTCATCAAGTGCTTGCTTCACATCCTCTGCGGGATTATCAAATGGCCAATGACACTCAACGGCATCAAAACCCGCTTTAGCAGCGGCGTGAATACCTTCTATCAAGCTCAGTTCCTGCCAGAGAAAGCCCAGATTCGCGGATAATTTTATTGGTGTATTTGACACATTTTTACCGTATAAAAATGAAAAGAAAGCGTTGATAAACCTGCCGAGCGTGTCAATTTCAAGATACACAGAAAGCAGAGTTTACATATCGCAAATACGTATTTTGAAAACCGCGCAACGCAGAAGTTATCTCGCACAAGTGGTTTTACAAAGCCTTCTAAAGGCTTAGCCCTTAATCTGCTTGCGTCTTCCATGGCTTATATTTATCCATGTTTAACTTTAAAGACACAAGTACCAGTAATATCAATGCTGCCCATGCAATCACAGAAGGAACCATATTGTGGCTGTGTGTAATTTGTCCCTGTACGTCAATCTTAAATACGTCAATAAGGTAATCAACCAGCAGTCCTGTTATCAAGGCAATTGATGTTACTCCAGCTAAATAAGCAAGAATAGAACGTCTTCCTAACTCTTTACCAATCACACCCAATGTTGAAATATTGGTTGCCGGACCCGCCATTAAAAACACCATCGCAGTACCTGGCGAAATACCTGCAAGTAATAAACCCGCAGCCATCGGGGTGGATGCCGTCGCGCACACATACATAGGAATACCAATCACCAACATCAATAACATGGCGGGTAAACCACTTCCCCACTCTGCAAGAAAAGCCATAGGAACAAAAGTTCTTACCGCTGCCGCAAATACCAATCCAATCACTAACCAAAACAAAATTTTATCAAATAAATCAGTAAACGAATAAACAATGCCATTCCACGCCTTATATAAAAAACTGTTTGGGTGGGATTCCATGGAAATCGAGTCCGGTGAATTACTTGAAGAAGGTTCTGATGTACCACAACACGACGTGGTTTTAGCCGCTGGCTCAACTTTTTCGCTTGCACAACAACTCGTTTCTGCTACTGGCTCAGGTTTCGCTGGCGAAGAACCGCAACAACTTGCTGTTTCAGCAGCATTTGTTGTACTCACGCTCGTCTCTTCATCTGCCTTGCCCACCAATAACCCAGCCGTAATTGCCGATACAATCGCTGCAATCGGTCTAACAATCGCCATAAAAGGCCCAAGTAATGCATAAGAAATACTTACCGAATCAATACCTGTCTCAGGGGTAGCAACTAAAAAAGAGACTGTCGCAGGTTTTGATGCACCCGCACGACGTAAACCCAAAGCCGCAGGAATAACCCCACAAGAACATAAAGGTAACGGCGCACCAAACAAAGCCGCTTTAACGACAGCTGACGTATCGTTTCCACTCAAATGCTTTTGCAACAGTGATATTGGAATCAACGCCTTGATTAAACCACCAATAATTAAACCCAGCACTAGCCACGGGGCTGCTTCCAAACATAATGCTAATAAATTATTTAAAAATTCCATAAGTTATCCCTATTCGTAAAAACTCATTCCCAACTCAGGCTTCGTCTTCAACACTATCTAACGCATTTAAAATTGTACAAGAGGTCGCAGGCTCTGAGCCACCACAACATGCATCAGTAATTTTATGCAATGCCTCGCACATTTTATTTAATTCAGTAATTTTACTTTCTATCTGTTTCAGTTTTTGTTCTGCAATGGTCTTCACTTCAGAACAGCTGTGAAGATCCCTTTCAACACGTAAAGTAAGTAACTCTGAAATTTCACTCAACGAAAAACCGACTGACTTTGCCTGTTGAATAAAATGTAACTGTTTAAGGGACTCCTGATCATATTCACGATAACCAGACTCCGTTCTTCCCACAGGTTTAATCAAGCCCTGTTTCTCATAGAAACGCAAAGTCTCAACTTGAAACCCTGTACTTTTTGATAATTCGCCAATACGCATTTAATAAAACCACTCTTTAGAAACCTTTACTCGCGATTGTAAACCCTAAAGTCTACTTTAGGGTCAAATACCTCATTAAAATTAATTAGTCACGAAATGATATGAAATTGATATAGGCTCATTAATTACCCATAATAGGCAACATCTGCCAGTTTTACGTATTATCTAGACGTGCGGCATTTACTATTCAAAGGAGAAAAAATGGATACTATTGATACAATTAAGATATTAGGCAGTCTTCTAGGCAACGGTGCATTATCAAAAGGTTCTGGAGGTAATGTCTTAGGCAGTATTCTGGGGTCAGTTCTAGGTGGCGCACAAAATCAACAAACACAAGGGGGTGGCGCATTAGGTGATATTCTTGGTGGACTTATTGGTGGCAATCAACGTAACACAAGCGGTGGTGGCATGGCTGACGTACTCGGCGGATTACTTGGCGGTGGTGGCCAGCAACAGCAACAAGGTGGCCTTGGTGGTTTAGGCGACCTTCTGGGTAACCTTACTGGTGGAAACCAGAAACAAGTACAGCAAGGAGGTGGCATGGGCGATCTACTCGGTGGGTTACTCGGCGGCGGACAAAGCGGTGGTATGGGCGGAGCCGGTGGTCTTGGCGGTCTACTTGGTGGCGCATTGACAAAGTATGTACAAAACCAAAACAGCGAAGCCCCAAACCCTGGACATGACGATTGCGATCACCTACCAATGGGTGTAGACCAGAAGGAAGCAGCAGATCAAGCAACACTTATTATTCGTGCAATGATCAACGCCGCGAAATCAGATGGCAGCATTGATGAAGCAGAGCAAGAGAAAATAATCGGTAAACTCGGTGATGTGACTCAAGCTGAAGCAGACTTTGTACGTAACGAGTTCCGTCAACCATTAGATGTAAAGGCATTTATCCAAAGCATTCCACGTGGTATGGAGCAACAGATTTATACAGTATCATTAATGGCGATTGATCTTGATCACAACAAAGAGGCGACATACCTTGATGAACTAGCACGTGGTTTGAATATCCAGCCGCAGCTTGTTAATCAAATACATGAGCAACTTGGTGCGCCTTTGATGTATTCATAATCCCTCGTTAACGGTACATTTAACGCAATACTGAAACAAGGCATGGCGTTAAAGCTAAAAAGCGACTCACATTGAGTCGCTTTTTTTATCTCTTCATTTTTTCATCTAAAGATGTCAAATTATAGGAAATTGTTAATCAGTTTCTGCTATCTTTACAGGAAACAAATGGCATGAGACCTTTGCAAAAAGAGTATAGCGAGAGAAAATACAGCAATAAAAAACACGATATAAAACAACCAGAGGTAACAACAGGGCAACAATGAGTAATTACTTAAAGCAATTAGTGAATGATGGAAAGCAACGTTTCATTCCTTTTCTGGACTGGATTTTTGAGCTAAAAAAACCAGAAATATTAAAGGCAGATATTATTGCAGGTGTTACCGTTGCCTTGGTATTAATTCCTCAGTCTATGGCGTATGCGCAGCTTGCAGGACTACCGCCACAAATGGGCTTATATGCTGCTTTTCTAGTACCCATTGTTGCGGCGTTATTTGGTTCTTCACGACAATTACAAAATGGTCCTGTGGCAATCATTTCCTTAATGACTGCCGCTGCACTTATTCCCTTAGGGTTAGAACCCGCACAATACATTGCTTATGCTGCGATGATTGCAATTTTGGCAGGTATTATACAGGTTGTGCTGGGCTTATTGCGCCTTGGCGTCTTGGTCGATTTTCTCTCACATCCTGTGGTTATTGGCTTTACCAATGCCGCTGCTATTGTTATTAGTAGTTTACAATTAGGGAAATTACTGGGTATTGATGTTGAATCAGGTAGCCATTTATATGTCACCTTGTGGAATTTATTAAAAGCCATTCCCAGTGAAACTCACTTACCCACCTTGATGATGGGTACCTTTTCGTTAGCCCTCTTGCTTGGCTTTAAGAAATTCACTCCCCAATTACCGGGAATTTTATTAACCGTAGTTATTTCAATTTTAGTCTCGTGGGTAATTGGTTATGACGATATGGGCGGAAAAATTGTCGCCGAAGTCAACAGTGGCTTACCAGCTTTTAAAGTACCATCTATTAACCCTGATCATCTATCCAACTTGCTTTTACCTGCCTTTATGATTGCCCTGTTGAGCTTTGTTGAAGCCTTTTCCATTGCAAAAGCTGTCGCCTCTAAAACCCGCCAACACCTATCGGCGGATCAGGAAATGGTAGGAAAAGGTCTGGCTAATCTCGTTGCTGGGGTAACACAGGGTTACGCTGTTTCTGGTTCTTTTTCACGTACCGCCGTTGCCTTTGATGCAGGAGCAAAAACAGGCTTTGCTGCCATAGTTTCCGGTATTATCGTGGGCATTACCTTATTATTCTTAACACCGTTGTTGTATCACTTACCCGTGGCGACACTCGCAGCAGTGATTATTATCGCTGTAATAGGATTACTCCACTTCGAACCTTTTAAACACGCATGGACGGTAAACCCACACGATGGCTTCGTCACCTTAGCCGTGTTTATTTCAACACTGTATTTTGCACCACATCTTGAGTGGGGTATTTTTATCGGCATTGGCTTATCCTTACTGTTCTATCTATATCGCACCATGACCCCTCACTTTGCAGAAGTTTCGCTTACAGAGGAAGGTGTCTATCGTGATGCCAGATTAAACGCACTTAAAACCAGTAAGACAGTTGCATTCTATCGTTACGATGGAGACTTATACTTTGCCAATGCCGGTTATCTTGAGCGTAAAATACTGAATGCCGTGGCAGATAAGCCCGAACTCAAAGTGCTGGTCTTAGATTTAGAAGCCGTTGACCAGATTGATGCAACGGGTGAGGAAATGTTAAGTCATATGTCCGAACGCCTCGCCGAAGCGGGTATTGAGTTTTATATTTCACGGGTTAAATTCAAAGTGGAAGATGCACTGAAACGCTCTGGCCTATACAAGAAGATTGGGGCGTCTCACTTCTTTGATAAACGCGCACGCGCAATCAAGGCAATAAAAGAAAAATACGGCGATACGGTTGATGTAAGCAACCTCATCTACCACAAACCTGTGGAAATCATCGTATATGAAGAAAATAGCTCTTCCAGTCCTTCTAATGAAGAATTAAAAGAAGAAAAATAATCCAAAGATAACTAACTAACATAAAAAATCCCCCCTAAGTAGGGGGGTGGCTTATTCGATCACCACCTAGTCACTATCAGAAAATACCAATCCACATTTTTTGAGAAACCACTCTTGCGCATTATTTCTGTTTTTTTGAGATTTACTCGTCTCTTATTTGGCTCACGGTTCATAAATTTTAGAAAATAAAGTCTGATTTTTTCAATTAAAAAACTTGACTATTTTTTTGTGTTTACTTGTCCACAATATCTGTGGATAAGTCTGTGTATATCCCTATGAATTAATCCGCTAAGCCTTGCTATATTTGGTTCCCTTACTAATTGATCAAAAATTAACCAATTGAATTAAATCAATAATAATCAATAAGTTATAGACCATAACTAATAATTTAAAATAGAAAGTAGTTAAATATTACACATTTATGACATATTTAGTGCTTGCTTTTTTCATTGTGCATAAATTGAAAATGCCGCTTCCTTTTACTGAAAAACGCTAAGTCCTTGTTAAGCTTAGGTTAAGGGATATTTAGTGATTAATATTTTAAAATAAATAGAAAATATCAAGGATAATTTTATTTTTTTATCGTGTAGAAAATGTACCCAAATGATTCTGCAAATAGCCAAGGTAATATTAAAACTATCCACAATGTTGTAAAAATAATCGCCCTATTTCACAATGCCATTACAAATCCGATTTTATCCCCGTATTTATTTATGCTCTAATTCAGCGATTACTCACCTCAATACCCAATAAACTTACGCTGATTTGGTATTGAATAAACGATTTTATCTATTTAATTGAGACCCTTGCACAAAGCGTGTGGTGAAGGAAAGATTAAATACACGGAGAAGCATTATGCATATACATGATTTTTTAGGTGTTGAACACCCCATAATCCAAGCACCTATGGCTGGTGTGCAAAACAGTGAGCTAACACTGGCGGTTTCCGCAGGTGGTGGCTTAGGTTCTCTGCCCTGTGCCATGCTCAGCCATGATGCGTTAAAAGCGGAGTTAGAGATATTAAGTGCACAAGCAACTCACCCTATTAATCTTAACTTTTTCTGCCATACGCCGCCTATACCCAATAAGGAAGCCGAAAACCAATGGCGTCATGCACTTCAACCTTTTTTTAATGAGTATGGTATTGATTCTACCCAGATTCCAAATGGCCCAGGGCGTGAACCCTTTAGCCATGAAATTGCTGATATTCTGGAAGCCTACCAGCCTGAGATTATCAGCTTTCATTTTGGTCTACCCAGCAAAGAACTTGTAGATAGGGTTCAGAGCTGGGGAAGTAAAATTCTGAGTTCCGCCACGACTATTGAAGAGGCGCTGTGGCTAGAAGCCAATGGTGCAGATGGTATTATTGCTCAAGGCTTAGAGGCTGGTGGTCATAGGGGCATGTTCTTATCCGATGATTTAAATACCCAGATGGGAACATTTTCACTACTGCCACAGATTGTAAAACAGGTAAATATACCTGTTATCGCCGCAGGAGGAATTGCAGACGCGCAAGGTGTTGCTGCGGCCCTAGCGCTGGGCGCAACAGCCGTACAAGTTGGTACGGCTTATTTATTATGTAAGGAATCAAGGGTTACAGACTTACACCGATCCGCTTTACAAAGCGATACAGCGCATCATACGGCAATTACCAATGTGTTTTCTGGACGACCAGCCAGAGGCATCATTAATCGGGCGATTTCTGAACTTGGCCCTATCAGCGCATACACACCAGAATTTCCACTCGCGGCGACTGCAATTACTGCCTTACGCAATAAAGCAGAAGCCCAAGGTTCAGCTGACTTTTCACCCTTATGGAGTGGACAAAATACCAGCGGCTGTAAAGAAATTTCAGCGACTGAATTAACCCAACAGTTAGCTTCAGCTTGTTAAAAAGAGTAAAAAAGCCCTATAAGTAGGGGGGTGGCTTAGGCTGTTGCAAAGCAGCCTATCTTGTTAAAGGGTGGTTCATAGTTAAAGTGCCTCTGGACCCGTTTCACCCGTACGAATACGTATTGTTTGCTCTATGCTTTGTACAAATATTTTACCATCACCAATTTTTCCAGTATTGGCGGCACTAATAATGGCATCAATTGCTTGTTCTAATTTATCTGTAGGAACAGCAGTTTCAATTTTTACTTTGGGTAAAAAATCAACCACATATTCTGCACCACGATAAAGTTCAGTGTGTCCTTTTTGACGGCCAAAGCCTTTAACTTCTGTTACGGTTAAGCCATGAATGCCTATGTCAGAAAGAGCTTCCCGAACATCATCAAGTTTGAAAGGTTTTATAATAGCGGTTATCAGTTTCATTTTTACTCACTATGGGGGCTTTTTAAGAAGTGCAAAATCATACCCCAAATTTTCTTTGAAAGGGAGTGTACCCTAGCTATATGCCTTTTGTGTTATTTGGATGTGCTTTCTCTAGAAACCTTTACACGAAGAATATGGTGAGGGAAAAATAGTTTATATTCTTATGATTCTTCATAAAAAAATAATGCTTGTTTTTCTCTCGACACACACTCGTGCAAAGGTCTCATAAAAGAGGTAAAATCATACTTTAAACTCAGTATTTATTTGCAGATGGCGATTTACGCAATTGGGGATGTTCAAGGCTGTTACGATTCGTTGCAACGTCTACTAGAAAAAATTCAATTTTCTCCCGAAAAAGACCAGCTTTGGTTTGTCGGTGACTTGGTTAACCGTGGTACAAAATCATTGAAAACGGTGCGCTTTATTAAAGGCTTGGGCGATGCGTCACTGGTTGTTTTAGGTAATCATGATATTAGCCTCATTGCTATGCATTATGGGGTACTTCCTAAGAGTCCTAGCTTGAAAAAATTCTTAAAATCGCCAGATCGTGAAGAATTGATTGAGTGGCTAAGGTACCAGAAAGTTTTTCATGTGGATAAAAAGCTTGGTGTCTGTATGGCACATGCTGGAATCTCTCCTCAGTGGACGTTAAAGGAAGCCAAGAAATATGCAAAAGAGATTCAAATACCTTTGCGTGGTAATGATACGAAAGAGTGGCTAAAACAGGTCTACGGTAATAAGCCGGCACTCTGGAGTGAGGATTTACAATCATATGAACGGCATCGGTACATTCTTAATGCCTTTATGAGAATGCGTTATTGTAATGCGAAAGATGGCTCCTTGGATTTTAAATTGAATGGTGTCCCTAAAATAACGAAGGGGAGTGCTACTAAGCAGATTCCTTGGTTTTTGTGGAAAGGTCGAAAGCACATTCCTTTGCGTATTATTTTTGGGCATTGGTCAAGTTTAGGTTATTACCATGATGATAATGTTACCTCTCTGGATACAGGTTGCGTATGGGGAAGGCAGTTGACGGCAGTTAGAATTGATGATGGTGCTTATCCGTTAATTAGCGAAACATGTGGAAATCTTTCATGAGTGATGAGCATGATTCGAATATTACTCCTGCAGGGACGTTCAAACTTAGAATCAAAGGAGATGACTATCTGGTTCGGGTGATGAAGCCAGCATCAGCTACCTCATTAAATGAATTGCAGTTATCTTTGAGACGTAATCGGGAAATGCTTAAAGAAAGTTACGAGGCGATGCATGAAACCTGTCGTGATGACTTTTTAAAGCGTGTAGAAAAAAAGCATGTAGATTATTTTTCGCCTACGCAAAATGCCTTAGTAGCAAGAGCAAATATTGATGTGCTGATACCTTTGATTAATGTTAAAGGCGGGGTTGCGGCTTATAAAGGCAAACTTGAGGGCTTGCCCATAGAAAAGCACATAGAAAAGTTACGCAATAAAGCGGCAAGTAATATTAGAGAAGAAATGTTGAAATCTCGGATTATGGGGTTCTTTCTGATAATGTTGGTATTAGTATTGGTAACAGCAATATTGTTTGTCTTTTTTTAGTGTGAGTAAATACCGCCTATAAGTAGGGGGGTGGCTTTACGCTATAATTCTACGCTAACAAGCTGAAAATAGATTGTATTTCTCAAAAAAGAACAACAAATTACAATTAAGCAATAGAGACTTTGGCAGAATAATGGAACACTCACTTAAAAAAAATGACATCATTATTGCCTCGGTAGCCGATTCGTTAGGTGAGCCTGTGATAACTACAATTCAAGACTTTGAGGATTACAGTGCGAGTATTAAACAGCCTGAAGTACTACGAGGCATGGATAGCGTTGAGTTGCGCGTATTGGAGGTTGATGACGATCATAAGACAGTCAAAGTCAGCTTTCACGCCATGCATAAATTTAACCCCCAGGTTTCAACGGCAAGAGCTATTTATGTCACCTATCAATCAATGCAAAATACAGTAACTCAAATTTTTAGAAACTTGTTTTAAATGAACAACGCAAACTAGGGTCTATAAAGCGCACGCTGTTGTACCTCTTTAAAACTCTTGGCTTGAATGTCAATCATGCCAAGATCATAAAGCGCCTTGCCAGCATCTCCTGGAGCAAAATACTGTACAAATCGGGAATACTTTTGATCAGATAACTGATTCACCAAATCAACGATTTCAGTGGTACAGTTTTTAAAAAATAAATGGTATAGCTCTGGATTTTTTTGTAGCTTATTCGTCCGTTGTGCCACTACCTTAAATAAAGCCTGTGCTTCTTTTTGCTTTATTTTAATTGGATAAATATAAATATCCTCACCCTTCAATTGGCGCAGACCAACAAGATCATTATGGCTAGCCAATAAATAAATAACTTCAAAGCGAGCGGTTAACCCACCTGTTAATGAATATTCCTCACCCAGTTCTCTACGTGCTTCAACAGAAACACCAATGACGGTCTTATCTTTTAATTCAAAGAATATAAATAAATGAGCAATCTGACTAATTGCAGAAAAATGCGATACCGCCACTTTAAGACTTTTAATATCAGATAAAAGAAATTTATGTGTACGGTAGCCCTGCTGTTCTAGCTGTTTTCTCGTCTGAATCGAGTCAGAGGGAATCTGCTCAAGTTTAGCCCAGTCAATATCACGGTAATGTTTAATTTCAACGTTATCACCATCAATACTAACTGATGAAAGTTGACCGTGACCTAAAGCCCAGTGAGTATTTGATGAGGGGGCTTTAATAAAATAAATCAGCATGCTAATAGCAGTTAAAACTACCACTAACATACTGATATATTTTAAAAATTTGTAACGACCACGTGTAAATATGGGCTTCAATTGCTTCAACTAAAGTGATTATTTGAGGGTTTCTGGCAAAGTAATGTTTAATTCCAAAACATCAAAGTCATCACCCTTTTCGACATTCACATTCACATCACTGTCTGCAACCTGTACATATTTACGAATCACTTGCACAATTTCATCGCGTAGCTTTGGTAAATATTCTGGTGATTTTTTAGAATTATCCGAATGCTCATGTGCAATTAAAATCTGTAGGCGCTCTTTCGCAAGGTTTGCGGTGTTTTTCTTCTTCTCTTTTTTAAAGAAACTAAATAGTCCCATTGTCTTATCTCCTTAATTCAGTGATTAACCGAATAGTTTTTGGAAGAAACCTTTCTTTGGCTCAACATCAATAAAACGTAACGGTATATCCTCACCAAGGAAACGCTCGACAACATCTTTATATGCTTTACCAGCCTCACTATCTTCATCCATAATCACTGGATTACCACTATTTGACGCCTGCAGTACTGATGTAGATTCAGGAATTACACCAATTAACGGAACTGATAGAATTTCTACAATATCATCCATCCCTAACATATCCCCTCCTTCCACACGGTCTGGAGAATAACGGGTAATTAATAGATGTTCTTTGACTGTGCGGCCTTCTTTCGCTGCTTTAGAGCGACTTTGCAGGATACCCAAAATACGATCTGAATCACGTACAGATGACACTTCAGGATTGGTTACAATAATCGCTTCATCAGCAAAATAAAGTGCCATAAAAGCACCTTTTTCAATACCCGCTGGCGAATCACACACAATGAACTCAAATTCTTTTTTGAGTTCATTAATGACACTTTCAACGCCTTCTTCACTTAACGCATCCTTATCACGCGTTTGCGATGCAGGAAGAATATAAAGATTATCCACACGTTTATCTTTAATCAATGCCTGTTTCAGTGTCGCTTCACCGTTAATCACGTTAACAAAATCATAAACAACACGGCGTTCAACACCCATGATTAAATCAAGGTTACGTAAACCCACATCAAAATCGATAACTGCCGTTTTATGGCCTTTAGCCGCCAAGCCAGCGGCAAACGCTGCACTTGAAGTGGTTTTACCGACACCACCTTTACCAGATGTAACAACAATCACTTTACTCAATTTTTTAATCTCCTATCGATTAAGATTTTCATTCAGACTCTCGCCGTGTTTAGGCGTATTAACACGCCAGAGGTTCAATAATTAATTTTTCACCATCCAATCTAATCATGGCTGGTTTTCCTTTCAATTCCGTATCACTTTCATCCAGTAGCTGATAACGACCAGCAATAGCAATTAATTCTGCCTGAAGTGATTGGCAAAAAATTCGTGCTTGCTCATTACCTCGCGCACCCGCCAAAACCCTACCACGCAATGGGCCATAAACATGGATGCTCCCATCTGCCATAATCTCAGAACCCGCACTGGTTGGCGCGAGAACTGTCATATCGGCTTCTGCTGCATAAATCTGTTGCCCTGAACGAACGGGACGATCTATAGTGAGTGATTTAATACTCGCTGTCGCTACTGCTTGTGGTTCAGCTTGCTCTTCCGTGCCTTGATTTTCATGTGTGTTTTGTTGGTTTTCATCATCAGTATCATCTACATCAGATGATGCAGTCGATGTCGCTGCCTTGCTCTCTCGCATAATTGCCCAACCTGTATCAACAAGTTGTGCATTCATGCTTGCAGGGTTATTACGAATGCCAACAGGGATAAAACCAAGATCCAATAGATTCTGTCGCAATAATGAAAAATCAAACTGTTCCGCAGTTTCACCTAATTCTGCACAATCAACAATAATCGGACTATTCATAAAAAACTGGGGTGCCTCGTCTCTTTTTTGCTCAAGCTCGGCACAAAGTTTCTGTAAATCAAGCGCTTGCACATGCAAGACATTAAGCATTGACATTTCACCTTTAAGCTTCATATTTTCTACCCATTTTGGCTGAATTAAAATGCTGGATTGAAGTGGTGCATCATATACGAGACAGAATTTTTTATCATCGCAAATCTTGCTTTTTAGCGTTACAATCGCACGCCTTTTACACCCACGATTCTCCGATAAAATGCCTGTAAGTATACTACGCCCCCACTACCCTGATAAAGCCACTAATATAACTCGTTGGAGCCAGCTACATGGTTGCACTCAGGATTTACTCATAGCAAATGCTGCCAAAGAATATAAGGGACTCATTGTTGTCATTACACCAGATAGTCATAGTGGCTATAGCCTTGAAGCAAATATCAATTTTTTCCTAGGTAACAAAATACACGAGAAAACAGGGGAGAAAATAGATGAGAAAAACAATGCTGATTCAAATCACCATATTCCCGTTCATATCTTTCCAGATTGGGAAACACTGCCTTACGATATTTTTTCACCCCATGAAGATTTAATTTCTGACCGTTTAAAAACTTTAAATCAACTCAGCAGTATTCAACACGGCGTATTAATTGTTCCTGTTTCAACATTAATACAGCGCCTTGCACCTGTGGATTATATTCGTGCCAACTCTTTACTGATTAATGTTGGGGATGCACTCAATATTGACGCCTTTCGCAAACAACTGGAAGAATCTGGTTATCGTAATGTGACACAGGTAATGGAACATGGCGAATACACTACCCGAGGCTCGTTGATTGATTTATTTCCCATGGGTAATGAAAAGCCCTACCGAATTGATTTATTAGGTGATGAAATTGAAACCATTCGCAGTTTCAATCCGGAAGATCAACGTACTATTGAAAAAATTTCACACATTGAATTGCTCCCAGCACACGAGTTTCCCTTAAACCCTGAAGGTATTTCAAGGTTCCGTGAAAATTATAGCCTAAAGGTGGGGGGTGACCTCGCACGCAGTCAGATATACGATAAAATCAGCAATGGTAATACACCCTCTGGTATTGAGTATTATTTACCCTTATTTTTTGACCAAACAGCCACGCTATTTGACTACCTTCCTGAAAAAAATTTACTGATCAATACCGACGGTACCGTAGCCGCAGCGGAAGCATTCAACAAATCTGTAGAAGAACGATACGAACAACGTCGCCACGATATTGAAAGACCCCTACTCCCCCCACAAGATTTATTTCTTGATACCGACACACTGTTTGACAAAATTTCAGAATATCGCCGTGTTGAAACTTATCATTACAAACAAGCAAATATTGGAGACAACGAAAAAAATAACTACAATTATCCTGTCAGCACTCTGCCCTCTTTATTGATTCAAGGGCGCTCTGAAACTCCACTGATTTTACTTAAGCAATTTCTGACACAATTCAAGAATGAGGCAAAGGGACGAGTACTCTTTACCGCTGACTCCGCAGGTCGTCGCGAGAATTTACTCGGTTTACTGCGTGATAATCACTTTACCGTTAGCGTATTTGATAGCTGGGAAGCATTTATCAACTCAGATGCAGAAATGGGATTAACCATTGCCCCGATGGAAAACGGGGTCTGGATTAAAAGCAATGAAAGCTCAGGCGCACTTGCAATTATCCCCGAAGCAATGCTATTTGGGCAGCAAGTCCAACAAAAACGTCGTCGCCAAAAACCAACCCGTGATGCCGACACCATCATTCGCAACCTTACCGATTTAAGTGAGGGAGATCCCGTCGTACACGAGGAGCATGGTGTAGGTCGTTATCAAGGTATGCAAACGCTAACTACTGGTGGTATCGAACAGGAATTTATCCTGCTGACCTACGCAAAAGGAGACAAACTTTATGTTCCCGTTTCTTCTTTGCACCTAATCAGCCGTTATACGGGCGTCAGTGCAGAACATGCACCATTACATACACTGGGTACTGAACATTGGGACAAAGTACGTAAAAAAGCGGCACAAAAAGCCCATGACATTGCCGCAGAGCTACTAGAAATTCACGCCCGTCGTGCCGCACAAAAAGGTCACGCCTTCCCCTTCAATGAGCTTGAATATCTAGCCTTTGCAGACACCTTCCCCTTTGAAGAAACACCTGATCAGGCATTAGCGATTGGTACAGTTATTAAAGACATGACCTCCGCACAACCGATGGATCGTGTTACCTGTGGTGATGTGGGCTTTGGCAAAACAGAAGTTGCAATGCGTGCCGCCTTTGTCGCAGCAAATGCTGGCAAACAAGTTGCCTTAATTGCACCCACTACATTACTGGTACAACAACACGCGAAAAACTTTCGTGATCGCTTTGCAGACTGGCCATTTAAAATAGGTTCTTTGTCACGCTTCAAAACAGCCAAGGAAACCAAAGAAACAATCGAACAGATGAAATCTGGCAAAATCGATATTGTCATTGGGACACATAAATTATTACAAAAAGATATCGACTTTAAAGACCTAGGATTAGTCATTGTCGATGAAGAACACCGCTTTGGTGTACGCCACAAAGAACAATTAAAAAAGCTGCGTGCTAATGTTGATATGCTGACATTAACCGCAACCCCAATCCCACGAACACTGAATATGTCACTTTCAGGTTTACGTGATTTATCTATTATTGCCACACCACCAACTCAGCGTCACTCAATCAAAACCTTCGTACATGAATGGGATAAAGCACTCATTCAAGAAGCCTGCGCACGTGAATTAGCCCGTGGTGGACAGGTGTATTTTTTACATAATGAAGTAAAAACCATCCAGAAGATGAGCGATGATTTATCCGCCATTTTACCCGATACAAAAATTCGCTTTGCTCACGGTCAAATGCCAGAACGTGAACTCGAAAGCATTATGAGTGATTTCTATCACCAGCGTTTTCAGGTACTTGTTGCAACCACCATTATCGAAAGTGGTATTGATGTCCCTACTGCCAATACCATCTTAATCAATCGTGCCGACAAACTCGGTTTGGCACAGCTACATCAAATTCGTGGGCGTGTCGGGCGATCGCACCATAAAGCCTATGCTTACTTAATTATTCCCGGCAAAAAACTCATTTCAGCAGATGCTAAGAAACGGCTGGAGGCTATAGAATCACTCGAAGACTTAGGTGTTGGATTCACCCTCGCTTCACACGATTTAGAAATTCGTGGTGCAGGTGAATTACTCGGTGATGACCAAAGCGGTCAAATTCAAGAAATTGGCTTTAATATGTATAACGATCTTTTGGAACGCGCCGTCAAAGCACTCAAATCTGGTAGATTACCCGATCTAGATGGACGCGAAACACGTACCACTGTAGATCTTGGCATGCCAGCACTCATCCCCAGCGATTATCTGCCAGACGTACACAATCGACTCATTATGTACAAACGCATAGCCAGTGCAAAAGATGCTGATGCCTTACGTGAACTACGGGTAGAAATGATTGACCGTTTTGGACTCATCCCAGATGAAGTGAAAAACCTGTTTGAAGCAACTCGACTAAAACAAATCGCTCAAGACCTCGGCATCGTCAAACTCGACGTAGGAGAAGAAGGTGGACGCGTACTCTTCAATGAAAAACCCAATATCGACCCTGTAAAAATCATGCAACTGGTACAAAAACGTCCATGGGAATTTAGTATAAAAGGACAAGATAAGCTGTACTTCGAATACGAACCCATGGCCGAGCTAGATCAACGCGTACAATGGGTTAAGAGACTATTTAATGATATAAAGAATGATTAAACAATCGCCCCTGAAAAACCATAACAAACTGATTTTCTTATTATTTATGGTAAACACCTTAGTCAGACTTTGATAATACAAAAGCCTTGTACGAAGATATCCGATGGATGAAAGAATGAGATTATGCATCGGGTGGGAGTTCTTTTCGCATGCCCCATTATAAAAAATCCTCGCACTAAGGCGAGGACTTTGTCAGCAATCTAAACACTTAATCTTTGCTATCAGGCGTTTCTGTATCCTGATTATTGGTAGTTCCACGACCATTATCAATCACCAAATCGTAAGACGGTGTTGTTTCTATAGGTGTTGTAGGAGCGACTACTTCAGGAGTCGTTGTCTCTGGTGTTGTAGTTGTAGTTGTACTGGCTGAACTAGAACCACTTTCACCCCCGCCACAACCAACTAATAATGTTGCTGAAAATAGAACAACAAACATAGATATTAAATACTTCATTTTTAAACCTCTTTTTTCCTCATTATTTCTCATTTGAAATAATTAAAGTTATTTTTACTTATAAATTAAGAACAGATATTGCCCTCTATTCATAAGATGAAGAGAGGGCAAAGTGATTACTTACTGAACAGTAACCAACACCTGTCCCCAAGTCTCATACCCTCTTGAATCCGTTATTTCATACCAAAACTCATCCACACCTGAAAAACCAGTCTTAGGAGTATAAACAATGGTATTGTTTACAATAGTTACCGTTCCATTTCCAGCATCTTCTACGTCTGAAAGTTTCAAACCTGTACCAATATCATTACTTAATACGCTGATAGTGATAGGCGCGCCTGCTGCGGTTGTTACATTATCGTTTACCGCAGAAAAAACAGGAGCTGGAGTAGGAGCCGGAGTTGAGGTTTGATTAAATGTTACTGACACTTTACCCCATGTATACCAACCTCTTGAATCTGTTACTTTGTACCAGAACTCATCTGTGCCTGTCGCTCCTGCCCGTGGTTTATAAGTAATTTTATTACCCACAATAGTCGCCGTACCCCATCCTGGTTCTTCAACTTCTGATATAGTCAATCCTGTACCTGTATCGTTTGCAAGTACATCCAGGACAGCCTCAGCACCATTTGAAGATATACTATCCCCAAATGCTTCTAAAACTACTTGGGGCTGGTTTGATGTAACCTTAATTTCTGCGTAACCCCATGTGTACCAACCTCTGGAGTCTGTAACTTTGTACCAGAAACCATCTGTTCCTGAAAAACCAGTGATTGGCGTATAAACAACCTTATTATTTACAATAGAAACTGTACCATAATCTGCACTATCAACCTGAGTGACACTCAAACCTGTACCTGAATCGTTCGCTAATACATCTATCGTAACAGCACTACCATCAGAATTAGCAGTATCATTTTTGGCTTCTAGGACAACCTGGGGGGTATTTGTTTTAATATCATCTAAATCAATAAAACTACCCTGAATAGGAATTCCACCTGTAACTAATGATGCAACTACCATATTGGGATTACCATTTTGCGTATTCGCTGCAATCGCTGCTAAATCCATCTTGTAGAATACGCCACCATCAGTCCAGAAGTTGTAGTAGAACTCTTCTTCTTCATCAATATAACAAGTATGCGACTGGTAGGTGTTAATCAGTCCCTCTCCGGAAAACCCTAATGGAAGGTATTGTGAAATAGTTGGTCTTTCAGAATTAATATTCCGAATCACCCGAGTATAAGTCTTACCATGATTTGTCGTTAATGCAATATTATGCTTCTGTGAAAAACACGTATGGCCCGGACCTGACGCTCTACCTATGTCCAAATTATTCACTATTTTCCAGCGATTCACATCAATAATACTCATCACACCAGCCGCCATACCTACATAGATATGCTTATTGTTAGGTGCAAAATCGGCATTATGACCACCCGGTACTCCAGGGTAGAAACACTCAACGGGTAAATTGACTCCTTCATCTTGATCAGGGCTCAATGTGATTCCTTCTGCATTGAATAGATCAAGGTAGGCTTGTGTAAGAGTACGTCCTTGGCGATAATTATTTTCGTTTCGATAGTTCGCAACACATGAATCAAGAATACGCTGTGCTTTAACCTTTGGTAATACTTCAGTGCGTTGAAGATCCATGCGTTTCTCAAGCACTAAACCGTTGGTAGTTAATTTCAACTTCAATAACGCATGAGCAATACCACCAGCCAAATTATCATCAGCATGTTTACCTTCTTCTACTGCATAAAAATCAGCCTGCTGTGTACTCGGCAAAGCTGTTCTGTCTCGAGGAACAATCTGATGAATAGCAGTACGTGTTGGTAAATGATTTACTAAACGACTTTTGAGTTGATTGCCTTCCTGCCAAACAAAATAGGTAGATATTTGACGATTGGTACGATCCACTATAGCGGCATAATCTGGCGTTAACCAATACGGATGACCACTGACTTGATCTCCACCATGGTCCTCAATCGCACATTGGTACTTTGTCGCAGCAGCAATTGTATTTGCATCGGCATGGCTGAGTAATTGACTCCCATCTGTTAGCGTACAATCAACATCCTCACCAATAGTACCGACAACTTCATCAGTTTCCACATTAATAAAAGACCCCATAGGACGATTTGCAGCTGACATCAAGATAACATTAAATTTCTTATTGTATGCATCTCCTGATCTAGGCTTGTGAATTAATGGTATCTTTTTTGTATGTTCCATTGTGGTTTGTGTACCGTTTAAATCTTTACGTAATTCAACCACATTGACATAACCTGATTCCTTCGGTACGCCATAAATTTTACTATTAAACCCATTATCTGCATGGTGCCCTACAAAACCAGGCACATCCAAAGAATTGACTAGTGACATACTTTCTATATCAATTTCAAGAATTCTATTCCCAGTAGGACTGGTGCTCGTTGTGTTATGTTCATCGGCATAGTAAGCGTGTACCGGACCGGCTTGAACTGACTGTGTGCTTATTAATACTGAAGAAAGCAGGAGAACCAAAGTGCTCAACTTACTTCGCGTAGACTGATAAGAAAGATGGAGTGACATTTCCTTGTACCTGTAATGTTATGAGGCCTTTGCACAAAGCGTATGGTGAGAGAAAAATGAGTGTGATTTTCCAGATTTTTCCTAAAAATAAGGACAATAGTAAGGTATTGACCGCAATTTTAGGAAAAAACTGGGAAATTCAAGCCATTTTTATCCGTCATATCTTTTCGTACAAAAGGTCTCGTTATAATTATTTAAATAAAATATACCGAATAAACTGCATATTTCAGTGGCAGACTACTCCTTATTTCCACAATATTCTTTTCGGCTACAGATAAATGGTCGGTATAAAGCGCTTAATAGCATTGAGTCAAAGAAAGACACAAACACACTTGCTTAAAACATGAAGATAAATTAGTTACGTGATAATTAATACAAAAATAATGCTACTATCGGCTTTTCTATAAGCAATAATCAGCAGAGGGTATTTATGCTAATTTCAAACCTTGAATTTATGACAGGTAGAAAACTAATCAAACACCTAGGACTTGTTCAAGGTAGCTCCGTACGGGCAAAACATGCAGGTAAAGACATTATGTCTGGCTTGAAAAATATGTTTGGTGGCGAGTTACATGCCTACACCGAGCTTTTACAAGAATCACGTGAAGAAGCTACCGAACGAATGGTAGAACAAGCACGAGCAGTGGGCGCAAATGCGGTTCTTAATGTACGTTTTTCTACATCAAGTATCACTGCGGGTGCTGCTGAAATTTATGTTTATGGTACGGCTGTTATTCTTGATGACGTAAAGTAATCGTAAGTGATTGAATTAAAGCTTCTGACCCAGATTACCTAATGGGTAATCAATCAAAAGCCACCCCCCTACTTTAAGGCCTATTTTCTTAATAGCCTTTTAAGGAGTATATTATGGATCAAATACTGATAGTCGCTATTCTCGTTTCACTGGGTTATTTCTTTGGCCGACGCGCAGAAAAAAAACATTTTACTAGCTTAATTGAAAGAGAAAAGGTGATGAATCAGTTGCCTGCTATGACGAGCCGCATGCCACCACTCGATGATAAGTATGAGCAAAAACTGGTTTCTGGAAATGTTGTTATTGCCAATGATTACTTCAAAACATTTGTTGCGGGTCTGCGTAATTTATTTGGTGGGAAAATAACAACCTATGAAACACTCCTTGATAGAGGAAGACGAGAAGCCGTATTACGCATGAAAGAGCAGGCACAACAGTTTGGTGCCGAACTTGTCTTTAATGTGAAGTATGAAACTTCCAGTATTTCAGGACAATATAGTAAAAAAATGCCTATTATCGAAGTACATGCCTACGGTACAGCATTGAAAAAATACTAGAAAGTCTTAACTCCCAAGAAAAATACCTTAATCTACTTATAACCATGCAATACGAAAACCCAGAAATACCCGAAAACATCAACACCACGAAAGAACACCCTTTAAAAGAATTCTCCATATTGTTAATAGGTTCGATTGTACTTGTTGCTGTTGCATCACTCGTGCTTAGTTTGGGTGGTAGCTGGTTAGCAGGCATGATTCCCTACAGTGCAGAGAAAAAAGTGGCGAGTTTATATGATGTTTCAGCTCATGATGACAACAAAGAACATCAACAAATAACCGAATATTTACAACACCTAGCAGATAAAATTAGCAAAGCACAAAATCTCCCTGATGAGATGAAAATCAAAATCCACTATATGCACTCAGACACCATAAATGCCTTCGCTACACTTGGTGGAAATGTATTTATGTTCAAAGGATTACTGGAAAAAATCCCCAATGAAAATACCTTAGTAACCTTGTTGGGGCACGAAATTGCACATGTAAAATACCGACACCCTATCAAATCATTAGGCAGTGGTATTGCCGTTTCTATCGCGATGACAGCCCTTGGAAGGAGTGCCGACAATCAAATTCTTGGGGATACCGGATTACTCTCCACCTTGCACTTTAGCCGCAAAATGGAGCAACAATCTGATATTGAAGCAATGAAGACCTTGCAAGCACTTTATGGTCACCTAAATGGTGGAGCAGAATTATTTCATATCTTGCATGACGAACGCGTGGCAATGGATACTAAAGAACCTTCTGAGTTTTTTAGTACACACCCCCAAGATGAAAAACGCATTCAAAGTTTTAGCACCATAGCCAAAAAAAAAGGCTGGGCAGAGACAGGCGTATTAACCCCACTTCCTAGCTTTTACAAAAAATCCTTTTATTGAAATGTCTTTGAAGAAACAGATAAAACTAGTGCCAAGCCAAAACTAACAAGTAATCAATAATTAGACTATGAATAGATGAGCATTTAAGTAAAATGCTCTTTCCGATCAAGCCTGAAATACCTAAAAAGCCACACTCAAGGTACGATAACACGCTTGATAAATGATAAAAAACCAACATGATGCTACGATGAAATACATTAAATATATAACAGCCATACTGTTTTACTTTATTTTTGACAACTTTTTTATGGCACTTCTCGGGCTCCTTGTTGGTGGTTTTATTAGTTTCAAACTCTCAGGCGGCCTTATTGGGCAACTCAGTGGTTTTGGAAATGTTGGGGGTATAACAGGAATAAAAACCAATAAACAAGCCGTTTTCTTTAAAACTGTTTTTACTCTCATGGGAAAATTGGCAAAGGCTGATGGACGCGTTTCTGAGCAGGAAATTGCTCACGTAGAAACCTTCATGAAACAACTCAATATGAGTGCCGAAAATCGTAAACGGGCAATTAAGCATTTCCAAGAAGGTGCAAAGGCAGACTTTGCGATAGAACCACTGATTCAGGAATTTAACAAAGTTAATACATCATCACCTAATATGAAACAAATGGTGATGGTTTATTTGGTACGTGTAGCCATTGCAGATGGAAAACTACATCAAGCAGAAACGGATTTATTGCAATCAATTGCATACCAATTTGGCTATTCACCACAGGCCTTTGATCAATTCATGGCAATGCTCAAGGGACAAGATCAATTTTCAGGAGGACACTACCACCAAAGTGGGCAATCCTCAGGGGTTGGCGGATACACATCCGTGAGTGCGATTGACGCTGCCTATCAGGCTTTAGGTGTTAGCAAAGACAACAGCGATGCTGAAATAAAGAAAGCTTACCGCCGTCTGGTGAGTGAATACCATCCAGATAAACTCATGGGGCAGGGGCTTCCTGAAGAAATGATTAAAGAAGCGACTGAACGTTCTCAGGAAATACAAACCGCATACGATACGATAAGAAAAAGTCGTGGAATGAAGTAGACAATAACGAAACTACTCTGCCGACATTTAGTGAAAACAATACTGGAATACAGTAGTATTGAAGTGAAAATCATTGTGCAAAAAAATAGCTCATAAGTAGGGGGGTGGCTTCTATACTTGATGGGCTTGATGAATAACCTAAATGAATTACTCTGAACTTGATAATACAGAATATTATCCATATAACATAGTGACAAACCATTAACCAAAGTCAGACTATTCCTAAGATTTGGTACTAACGATTAAACCCTAGCTAAGATAAACTAAAATCATGTCAGTAATCCCCCCTCAAGATTCATCTACAGAACATTTAAAGGTTCCACCCCACTCTATCGAAGCAGAGCAATCTGTACTCGGTGGCCTACTATTGGAAAATACTGCATGGGATAAAATTGCAGATGTCGTCACTGAGCATGACTTTTATCGTAATGATCATCGTCTTATTTTTCGTTCAATTGCGGTATTAGCTGAAACAGACAAACCCCGTGATGTCATCACACTCTCTGAGTGGCTAAAAGACCGTGATGAGTTAGAAAATGCAGGTGGTCTCGCCTATTTAGGTACACTGGCTAAAGACACACCAAGTGCAGCAAATATTAAAGCCTATGCTGACATAGTTCGTGAAAAATCAGTGCTACGCCAATTAATCAGTATTGGTTCCGAAATTTCAGAGGATGCCTTTAATGCAGGCGAAAGACCGAGCAAAGAATTACTCGACGAAGCCGAGAAAAAAGTATTTGAAATTGCCGAACAAGGTAATCGTAAACAAGATTTTCATACAATCAAGAACTTACTTAAATCGACACTCGCAACCATTGATGAATTAAGTAAATCGACCGAATCTATTACAGGTGCATCAACGGGTTATACCGATCTTGATAGCATGACTTCTGGCTTACAAAAAGGTGATTTAATCATTGTCGCGGGGCGTCCTTCCATGGGCAAAACCACCTTCTCCATGAACCTGGCAGAATTCATTGCCGTAAATGATAAAAAACCGGTAGCCATATTCAGTATGGAGATGCCTGCAGAGCAACTAATATTAAGGATGTTTGCCTCCATGGGGCGTGTACCACTTAATGATATTCGAACAGGTAAAATACGCGAGGAAGATTGGCCTCGAATTGGCATGGCAGTTAAGACCTTTGGGGATACCAAATTATTTATTGACGATACCGCCGCAATGTCCCCCACAGAAGTACGTGCTAAAGCGCGTCGACTACACCGTGAACACGGCAGCATGGGATTAATTGTTTTAGACTATATTCAGCTAATGCAAACTGGAGCAAAGTCAGACAATCGTGCCGCTGAAATTTCTGAAATATCACGCTCACTTAAAGCCTTGGCTAAAGAATTAGAATGCCCTGTTATTGCCCTCTCTCAGTTAAATCGTAGCTTGGAGCAACGACCCAATAAACGTCCTATTATGTCTGATTTACGTGAATCTGGAGCCATCGAGCAGGATGCCGATGTCATCATGTTCATCTATCGTGATGAAGTCTATGATGAAAATACACCAGACAAAGGCATGGCTGAGGTTATTATCGGTAAACAACGTAATGGTGCTATCGGCAAAGTCCGCTTAACCTTCACCGGTAAGTACACACGCTTTGATAATTTTATGCCTGATATTTATGCGCCTAGCAGCTAGCTCTCCCTTTATCGTAACCGTACTATTATAAATTTTTTTGAAGTTACTTATGAAACGTTCCGCTCGCATTACTATTCATCCAGAGGCTATACAACATAATTTAAAGCGTGCCAAGCAGTGTGCGCCAAACGCTAATGTCTTTTCTGTCATAAAAGCCAATGCTTACGGCCACAACGCGGTAGCGACCGCAGGAATTCTTTACCCCCATACGGATGCTTTTGCTGTTTCTTGTATACCAGAAGCAGTGGTTCTACGTGAAGCAGGTATTGATTTACCCATAAAAGTCCTTCAAGGCCATCAAAACAGTGACGACTTACATATTGCAGCTGAAATGGACTTAAGATTGATGGTGCATGACGTACACCAATTAACACTATTAGATCATTATTCAAAAAAGCATCAGTTTGATATTACCCTAAAAGTTGATTCTGGAATGCACCGACTCGGTTTTCAACCAGAACATATTCGTACGCTATTCAACAAACTAAAAAATCACTCTCAAGTCAATCCAGAAAACATCATGCTAGCCACTCATTTTTCAAGTGCAGATGATGTAGAAAGTAATACAACTTTAGATCAGATAAACACCTTCAATAAAGCATGCAAAGATATAAATGTACCCAAAAGCCTGTCTAATTCTGCGGGTGTTTTAGCCTGGAAAGAGGCACATGCTGACTGGATTCGACCAGGTATTATGCTTTATGGTAGCTCCCCTTTTAGTAACAAAGACAGGGATGCATTAGATTTACAGGCTGCCATGACCTTTGAGGCACCTGTTATCTCCGTTCATTCATTGAAGAAAGGTGACTGTATTGGTTACGCTAAATCCTGGCAGTGCCCTAAAGATATGACAGTTGCCGTGGTTGCTTGTGGTTATGCCGATGGTTTCCCAAGGCATGCAGCGAGTGGCACCCCCGTTTGGATCAATGGAAAAAATACTGAGTTATTAGGCCGTGTTTCTATGGATATGATTGTAATAAATGCTAATGAATATACAGATAACCCAATAAAGGTGGGAGATTGGGCCGAATTGTGGGGGAAAAACCTCAGTGTCGATAGTGTTGCACAAAAGGCAGAAACAATCCCTTATGAAATTCTGTGTAATGCAGGAAACCTAAGAAGAAACTAGGAAAAATCAGGGAAAGCTGGATAAAAATTATTCCCACACTTTTATTGGAACTTATAGTAAATTTCGTCATCTAACGCAGTGACAGTACTTAACTAGGAAAATAAAAAGGGTGTAATTATGTATAACAAACTATCTATTAAATCAACGATCCGTAACTCAATGCTTGTTGCATTATTCTCATCGGTGTTTGTCTTAAGTGGTTGTTCAAATACCAGTAAAGAGCGACAAGGGGCCATTGCAGGCTCTGTTCTTGGTGGTATTGCAGGTCACCAGTTTGGTAAGGGTAAAGGCAAAAGAGCAATGACTGTTATTGGTGCCGTTGTGGGCGGTATGATTGGTGGAAATATGGGACGACAATTAGATCAGGAAGATCAGCGTAGAATTAATCAGTCTTTAGAAACCTCATCAAACAATCAAAAAGTGGCATGGAATAATCCAAAAACGAATGCTAACTACGAATTTACCCCTATTAATAAATACGAAGGTAAAGTCAATGGTCAACGCACCCAGTGTCGCGACTATGTGATGGATGCATGGATAGATGGACGTAAACAACAAGTTCATGGGCGTGCATGTAAAAACACTCGTGGGCAGTGGGTTAATGCAGGCTAAACTGTGAAGATTGTTAACAAAAAGGAGCTTCTTAAGCCCCCTCTGTGATCAAAAAACATAAAATTAGTACGGCATATAAGCCTGTAGAGAAATCTACAGGCTTATATATTTGGTGAGACATAAACAATTCTAACCCTAGCCCAATTAATTAAAAGGCACTACAGAAAAAATAATATCATTAATAAACAGCCATTTACTGTATTTCCATATACTGAATAAAATATTAAACGGCTCATCAAACGAGTTTCTTTGGTGCTTACACTATTGAACCTATTATCGGTCACTTAAAACCAAACTTTATTAGGTTAGGCAGGATTTACCTCAAAGGGATTGCAGGTGATGAGATCAATCTTCTCATGACGGCTTCTAAACAAATAGATAAACGTTGTTTTATTGCCTGTTTATTCACTAAATTCTCGTAGGGAAAATAAGAGTTAAATATGTTCTTGTTTATTTGTCTTTCATTCCTGATATAGAATATTAATTTATTCTCTTTTTATCAATTTTTTTCCATATAATCAGCAAGCTCTGTATTCAAACGTTGTTTTTCGACATCAGAGATAAAGGCAGCATCAAAACTATTTCTGGCTAATTGAGCCAGATTATCTTTGTCATTATTAATCAAACCACTAATCGCTTCGTAGTTTGCATTTAGGTAACCACCAAAGTACGCAGGGTCATCTGAGTTAATCGTTACTTTTAAACCAGCGGCTAACATATTTGGCAATGGATGATTTTTCATATCAGCCACAACACATAGTTTTGTATTTGATAATGGGCAAACGGTCAGTGCCATTTGTTCATCAGACAGGCGTTTGAGCAATCTGGGATCTTCCATCGCGGTATTGCCGTGATCAATACGTTCAATCTTCAATAGGTCTAGTGCTTCATAGATATACTCTGGTGGTCCCTCTTCCCCTGCGTGTGCTACTAAGTGAAACCCCTCATCCTTCGCCTTATTGAAGACTCTTTCAAATTTAGACGGTGGATGCCCCAACTCTGAGGAATCCAATCCTACACCAATGATTTTCTCTTTGTGGGCTAATGCGGCATCTAAGGTTTTAAATGCATCACCTTCATCAAGGTGACGCAAAAAGCACATAATAATACCAAAGGTCATTCCAAATTGTTCCTGACCCGCTTGTAGTGCTGAATAGATACCGTTTAATGCCGTTTCAAATGCCACACCACGATCAACATGCCCTTGTGGATCAAAAAAAATTTCTACATGACGTACATTCTGCACACTCACCTTTTCAAGATATGCCCACGTTAGATCATAAAAATCCTGCTCAGTACGCAGGACATTCATCCCCTGATAATATATATCGAGAAAATCCTGTAGCTGGTTAAAATCATAAGCTTTATGCAAGGCCTCAAAAGATTCGTACGGCAAAGTAATACCATTGCGTTTAGCAAGCTCAAACATTAACTCGGGCTCTAAAGTACCTTCAATGTGTAAGTGAAGCTCAGCTTTGGGTAAACCAGCAATAAATGATTTCATGAGAGTCGGGGATATTAGTTTATGAAAAAAGAGCGGCTAAATAATTAACCGCTCCTGTGTGATTTGTCGCCATGAGTATTTAGATTCTATTTCTTATTAAACAGAAATACTCTACTGTATCGTTTATTTAGGGATAGTTCCTTCTACACCTTCTACATACCAATTAAGTTTAGCCAGTGCTCCATCGTCCAGTGTCTCTCCTTCTTTAACCACAATCTCACCCTTTTGGTTTTTAATTGGACCTTGAAATGGATGAAGACTACCATTAGCGATTGAGGCTTTTACATTATCTGCTATTTTACGCACGTCTTCTGGTACAGCATCACCGTACGGCGCTATAACAACCACCCCTTGCTTGATACCACCCCATGTATCTATTGACTTCCAACTACCCTCTACTGCTGCTTTTACACGGTTGATATAGTAGTTACTCCAGTCATTAACAATTGCTGTAAGCTGTGCTTTAGGTGCAAATGCTTTCATGTCTGATGCTTGACCAAAGCCATAAACACCACGCTTTTCAGCAACCTGAAGAGGTGCAGGTGAGTCTGTATGCTGGGTGATAACGTCTGCACCCTGATCAATTAACGCTTTTGCAGCATCACCTTCTTTTCCCGGATCAAACCAAGAGTTTACCCAAATTACTTTCACAGTTACATTCGGGTTGACCTTACGCGCAGCAATTGTCATTGCATCAATACCACGAATAACTTCAGGAATTGGGAAGGAAGCAATATAACCAATGATATTAGACTTCGTCATCTTACCGGCAATCGTACCAAGTACCGCACGACCTTCGTAGAAACGCCCAGAATAAGTACTGACATTGGCTGAACGCTTATAGCCTGTTGCATGTTCAAATTTAATATTAGGGTATTTTTTTGCTACTTTAAGAGTTGGATTCATATACCCAAATGATGTCGTAAAGATAACATCATTTCCATCTGCCGCTAACTGACGGATAACACGCTCTGAGTCTGCGCCTTCTTTCACACTTTCAACGTAGGTTGTTTTTACATTTAACGCTTTTTCAAGGGATAAACGTGCTTGATCGTGCTGATATGACCATCCGTGATCACCAACCGGGCCAATATAAACAAAGCCTACTTTGGTTTTCACTGACGCGTCTATAGTAGCAGGTTTTGGTTTTACAGCGGTATTGGTCTTTACTGCCTCAGTGACTACTTCTTTTACCTTTTCAGTTGTACCCTGCTCTACCTTTTCAGTTTTATCGCAGGCTGTCAGTGTTATAGCTGTTAATAGTGCCACAAGTGAAGTACGAAATTTCATTAAAACTCCTTGATTACGTTATTTTTAAAAGTCTATCTTAGTGATGTTAACTGATCTATATCGTTAACATCACTCATTAGTTTAATGACCTGCATGAAATGGCTTGCCTAAGCTTGCAGGTGCATTTAGTTTAATTTTAGTACGATCTCGTGAAATAATAACCAGCACAACGATTGTTGCAAGATAAGGTAGCATCGACATCAACTGTGAAGGCACACCTATTCCTAATGCTTGTGCATGTAACTGTAATATTGTGATTCCACCAAAGAGGTAAGCACCCAATAATACACGACCTACTTTCCAGCTAGCGAATACAACCAAGGCTAATGCGATCCAGCCTCGACCTGCGGTCATCTGCTCTACCCATAACGGTGAATAAGCTAATGACAGGTAAGCTCCGCCAATCCCCGCCATTGCCCCACCAAATAAAATAGCGAGAAACCGTATTTTAATCACCGAATAGCCCATTGCATGAGCGGCATTATGTGAATCACCAACAGCTCTAAGTATCAGTCCTGCTCGCGTATTTTTTATAAACCATGCAACAACGGCAACCATCACAATGGATAAATAAACCAATACATCTTGCTTGAATAGAATATCCCCAATCACAGGAATAGAAGACAAAACAGGAATGACAATTTTAGGAATACCATCATAAGGTATACCAATCATGCCTTGCCCTATCAGCGCGCTCAGACCAATACCAAATATAGTTAGAGCTAACCCTGTGGGCACTTGACTTGCATGAAACACTAGAACAAGAACCGCAAATATGGCCGCTATTAATGCACCCGCCACCATGCTCGCCAGTATAGCAACAGTAGCACTACCTGATTGGTGTACGGTAATAAAACCAACAATAGCACCCATTACCATCATGCCTTCAACACCAAGATTTAATACACCTGATTTTTCAGTTACTAACTCACCTAGTGCAGCAAACAACAAAGGGGTTGCTGCGGTAATAATGGTTAGAATAGCGGCAATTAATATTTCCATTACTTTGGTACCATCTGCTTTGAAAACTGTAATCGATAATGAATCAGTACATCACTCGCCAATAAGAAAAATAGTAAAAACCCTTGGAAAACACCTGTTACTGCCACTGGTAAATTCAGCTTAATCTGGGCCGCTTCTCCACCTAAATATGATAATGCTAAAATAATTGCTGCAAATAATACTCCCACTGGATGCAAGCGCCCAACATAAGCCACAATTATTGCCGTAAAACCATAACCGGGGGAAATACTAGGGAGTAGCTGACCTATTGGCCCTGAAACCTCAATAGCACCAGCAAGACCTGCAGCACCACCACCAATCAATAATGCTACCCAGATAATTTTTGAGTGACTAAACCCCGCATATTCACCTGCCGCAGGTGCATCACCTATTACTTTCATTTGATAGCCCAATAAGGTTCTTGATAAAAGAAACCAGCCCATAGCTACGGCTAAAATAGCTATTAAAGCCCCTAAGTGCAAACGAGTACCTTCGTATAAAATGGGGAGCAATGCAGAGTCACTAAATAAACGTGACTCAGGGAAATTAAAACCGTCAGGGTCTTTTAGTGGGCCATGCATTAAAAAATTAATCAGTAAATTAGCGATATAGCTCAACATCAGACTGGTTAGGATTTCGTTTGCATTAAATCGCACTCTTAAAAAAGCGACGATTCCAGCCCACAACATACCGCCTAAAACCCCCATAAATAAAACTAAAGGTATAATATAAAAACCTGTTTTTTCATAGAAAAACAGCGCAGTAGAACCACCAAAAATAGCACCTAGAACCAGCTGACCTTCTGCTCCAATGTTCCAGACACCTGCACGAAAACCTAATGATAGCGCCACACCAATAATGATTAATGGTGTAGCCTTAACCATTAACTCAGTTAAACCATAAACACTGGAAATAGGCTCAATAAAAAAGGCATGAAGCGCTGCTTCAGGTGATGTACCCATAATAAAAAATAACAGCACACTAGCAATCACGGTTAAAACCAATGCAAGCAACGGAGATAAATAAACCATTACTTTTGATGGGGTTTGCCTTTTAATCAATCTAGGCAACATAAGTTTGAGGCCTTGGTTTTTTCATACTTTCTGTTTTAGTACGCTCCAATGAAACACCTGCCATTAACAGCCCCATGTTTTCAATACTAATTTCTTCAATTGGATAAAACTCAGATAATGTTCCGCCACAGATTGCTCCAATACGATCTGATATTTCCATTAACTCATCCAAATCTTGTGAAATAACCAGAACAGCAGCACCTTTAGATGCCATCTCTCTAATGGCTTCACGAATAGTCTGAGCCGCACCAGCATCGACTCCCCACGTAGGTTGTGAAACAATTAAAATATCGGGGTTCTGATTCAATTCTCTACCAAGAATAAATTTTTGTAGGTTTCCACCAGAAAGACTTTCCGCTGGCACATCTATATTCGGTGTTTTTACCGAAAAATCTTTAATAACTTTATTTGTAAATGCTTTGGTTTTAGCATAATTAATCACGCCATTAGTAACAAAACCCAACCGCTTATAAGCCGTTAAAAAAGCATTATCGATCAAATCCATATCTGGCATTGCACCATGCCCCAAACGCTTTTCAGGCACACTCGACAATCCTAAACGTCTGCGCTTACTAGGCCCTAGATTCCCAACCGGAATACCTTCAATAATGACACTATTAGGGTCACTGCTAAGGTGTTCACCATTTAAAGCCGTAAGTAATTCATCCTGCCCATTACCTGCTACACCAGCAATTCCAACTACTTCTCCTGCTCGAACATCCAGGTTGATATTTCTAAGTGAGATACCTAATGGATCAGATGCTTCAACATTGAGATTCACCACTTCTAAACAAACTTCACCTACGGTTATTTTATCTGGGTGTTGAAATGCTTTTAACTCTTCACCCATCATCATCGTGGCCAAAGACTTTATACTCTCATCAGCAACAGAGACTGAGGCAACCTTCTTTCCATGTCTTAGTATGGTGGCATTATCACAGAGTGTTTTGATTTCATCCAATTTATGGCTAATGTAGAGGATAGCCATTCCTTCATCTGCCAGACGCTTTAATGTAACAAATAGTTTTTCAACTTCTTGAGGTGTTAATACTGACGTAGGCTCATCCATAATTAATAGCTTTGGTTCTTGCAACAAGCAACGAATGATTTCAATACGTTGACGTTCACCCACAGATAAGGTGTAGACATGACGGTGCGGATCAAGTGGCAAACCATAGTGCTTAGAGACTTCGGTAATTTTCTCTGTCAACACCTTCAAGTCTTTCACTTTGTCCATACCCAGTGAAATATTTTCTACCACAGACAATGAATCAAAAAGTGAGAAATGCTGAAACACCATAGCTACCCCAAGATCTCTTGCATAAGCAGGGGCTTTAATCGTTATTGTTTTTCCATTAAAACGGATTACTCCAGCATCGGGCTTTAAGATACCGTAAATCATTTTAACCAGTGTAGACTTACCCGCACCATTCTCTCCCAGTAAAGCATGGATTTCACCTGGTTTTATCTTGATATCTACATCGTCTGTGGCCAGAACCCCCGGAAAAGCCTTGCGCATTCCTGTGAGTTCTAACAAATAGTCTGATGGTGGCATTGTTTCTCAGGGTATCTCTGGGGGTAAGGGTTTGCTTGCCATTAATAGGATTAGTCCGATTTTAACATCAAAAAAACCAATGCCTAAGTATAACAATCTAATCTCTAGATTCTACTTCAAGTAGCACTAGATAACCTAAAGTTTTTCTTAATCAATAGATAGATTATCAAAGATTTGACAACATGATATTTTAAATCATTAAAAACAAAATATCAGAAAATAAAAAAGCCCTGCTAATACTGAAAATAACTCAATAATAACAAGGCTTTAAATTGGTGGGCCTGGAAGGACTCGAACCTTCGACCAACGGATTATGAGTCCGCTGCTCTAACCAACTGAGCTACAGGCCCCTTAAAGATTCCAAATTTTACTGATAAGTCCTACAAAAAGCTATGTAAAATAACAGTAAAATAAAACCTAGGAAATGTAGATTTACATCTACAAGATATAGATTATGATGCTCCTATATCCTTATCCATTTCTAAGAAGCTGCGTAGCATATCTGATCGGCTAGGATGACGCAATTTTCTTAATGCTTTTGCTTCAATTTGTCTGATTCTCTCACGCGTCACATCAAACTGTTTTCCAACTTCTTCGAGCGTATGATCTGTATTCATATCAATACCAAAACGCATACGTAGTACTTTCGCTTCTCGTGATGTCAAACTACTAAGTACATCACGCGTACTTTCACCTAAACCTGTCGATGTTGCAGACTCAATTGGAGACTGAACATTACCATCTTCAATAAAATCACCCAATGATGAGTCCTCATCATCACCGATAGGTGTTTCCATTGAAATCGGCTCTTTAGCTATCTTCATAACTTTACGAACCTTATCTTCTGGCATTTCCATTTCTACTGCAAGTTCTTCAGGCGTACCTTCTCGACCTTTTTCCTGTAGAAGTTTACGAGAAATACGATTTAGTTTATTGATCGTCTCAATCATATGTACGGGAATACGAATTGTTCGTGCCTGATCAGCAATCGAACGAGTAATTGCCTGGCGTATCCACCACGTTGCATAGGTCGAAAATTTGTAACCACGACGATATTCAAATTTATCCACCGCTTTCATCAAGCCGATATTACCTTCCTGAATTAAATCAAGGAATTGTAAACCACGGTTGGTATATTTCTTCGCAATAGAAATTACCAAACGTAAGTTAGCTTCAACCATTTCTTTTTTCGCACGACGTGCTTTTGCTTCACCCACAGACACAATACGATTAATGTCTTTTATTTGAGTAATACTTAAACGTGTTTCCTTCTCAATTTTTTGTAATTGTATTTGATTGAAAATAATATCTTCTTTAAATGGCTCTAAACTTTCCTTAAACTTTGGCTTGCTTTCGATATATTTATCTAGCCATTCGGTATCTGTTTCACTTTTTGGAAAACTACTAATGAAGTCTTTCTTAGGCATTGCTGCTTTTTGTACACACAGCTTCATTATCTGACGTTCATACCCACGAATACGCTCAATAATACCGTGCAGTTGGCTACCAATTTCATCAATAACAGGTTGAGTTAATTTAAACTCAAGCATTTTTTGTGCCTGCTTCCGACGAACCCTTTCATACTCTTCGTAATCATCGTTCTCACTAGCCTGACAGGCTTGAACATAAAGCTCATTAAGCTCGGCAAATTTTTCCTGGGCTATTTCTGGATCTGGACCTGTATCTTCTATTTCAACTTCTTCCTCTTCGCCAGCTTCTGCAGCCTCAGCCGCTTTTTTCTCTGCTGCCTCTTTTGATTCTGGAGTCACTATGGGTGCCGGCTCAGGAATAACGTGACGTTCTGCATCAGGATCTACAAAGTCAGAAATCAAGTCCGTAAGACGTTTCTCTTCGGTTTCAACCTTGCTATAAAAGTCCAGTAAATATTCTGTTGATGCTGGAAACTCTGATAATGCAGTAAGCACTTCATATAAACCTTCTTCTATACGAATTGCAATTTCGATCTCGCCTTCGCGTGTCAATAGTTCAACTGTACCCATCTCACGCATATACATACGCACAGGGTCAGTGGTTCGACCAAAGTCATTATCAACACTTGTAAGTGCTGCCGCCGCTTCTTCTGCTGCATCATCATCCGCTTCTGTTGCTTCTTCAGCTAGAACTAGACTATCTTCATCCGGTGCTTTTTCATAAACCTTGATCCCCATATCGCCAATTGTTGTAACAATTTCTTCGATCTGCTCAGGGTCTACTATCGAATCTGGAAGATGATCATTAACTTCTGCATAAGTTAAATAGCCTTGCTCCTTCCCTTTAAGAATAAGCATTTTTAAACCAGATTGACTTTGCGCTGCCACCGACTGATCTGCTACACCCTGATCATCAGTTTTATTACCAGCTTCTATTGCCTGTTGTTCTTTATTTAGTTCTTCACTCATATATTTTTCATTGCGCCTTTAACGCTTTTCCTAATGTGACAAAAAAACATCACCGATGTTTATAATGTGAACATCAAATACTTTAACTTTGCATGTAAAAATCAGCCGAGCATTATATCACAAACCTATTCCTTACGGTGCATCTATATCAGGAATATTTTTTAGTAAGCTCAGTACTCATTATGGTAATAATTCAGGCTAGAACATTGTGATAAAAATTAAAATTTAAAGTGTTATTTAACTATTTTTCAGATAAACAAGTAATGACTGTTTTTCTGATTCACTTAGACCCTCTGTACGCTCTTTATGGAGCAAGTTTTCAATTTTTCTCTTTTGTGCCTGTTTACGAATTTGAAGCAAACAATCCCGAAACTCATCACTCAGTATAGCCATGTCATCTGATTCAGGCTGCCACTTCATTAATTGAATTAATGGAACTTCAAATTCAGTATCTCTCCACCTATCCAACAGCGCCACCGGTTTAATGTCAGGATGCTCTTGAATTGCTTCAACTAGTGTAGTCAACAAATCTGATCCTGGCAGTTTTGATAATGCAATTTCTTCAATATTCTCAATTAGCTTTACTAATGATGGTTCAGATAACAGCAAACTAATCGCGTATCTTACCGGAGTCTGTCTCACACTCCGGTGGCTTAGACGACTATAATTAGACTTTAGTTCACGAGAAAAAGCACTATTTTCTGTATTATTTGATAATATTTCACGATGAAGTAAAACTTTCTTATCTACATTTGTCATATCAGACAAACGCTGAACCAATTGATCTTTAATTAGAGTGTCTGGCATTTTAGTCAAAAGCTTTGCGGCTTCCTTTAAAAAGCGTGCTTTACCCTCGTCAGATGTAATATTAAAACGAGAATGTAAACTTTCCACAAAGTAAGCGGTAAGCGAGTCAGCTTGCTGATAATTTGCTTCAAATGCTTCTTTACCAATTTTTCTAATCTGTGTATCTGGGTCTTCACCATCAGGTAAAAATAAAAACCGAATTTCTTTTCCATCTTGCATAACAGGCATGGCATTTTCTAATGCTCGCCATGCTGCTTCTTTACCTGCACGGTCTCCATCGAAACAAAAAATAATTTCAGGCACCGCTCTAAATAACTGTTTTATATGCTCTTCAGTAGTCGCTGTTCCTAATGTTGCAACCGCGTAAGATACACCAAACTGTGCTAAGGCGATAACATCCATATAGCCTTCAACGACAATAATCCTATCGAGCTTTTGTGTGTTTATTCTCGCTTCGTATAAACCGTATAACTCTCGACCCTTATGAAACACTGTAGTTTCAGGTGAGTTAATGTACTTAGGTAGTTCATCACCCAGAACACGCCCACCAAAACCGATAACCTGTCCTTTACGGTTTCGAATCGGAAACATAATCCGATCACGATACCTGTCGTACATTTTTCCATCATCTTTCTGGATGACTAAACCAGCATCTACCAACTGTTTATCTGTATACAATCCTTTAAAATGTTTGAGCAAGTGATCCCAACCATTCAATGAGTAGCCAATATTAAACTGCTTACTGATTTCACTACCCAGTTCTCGACCTTTTAGATACTCGATTGCAGCTTGTGAGCCTTTCAGTTGTAACTGATAATATTGATTAGCATCATCCAGAAGTGTATAGAGGTCTTTACTGTGGCGTCGTTGCGCTTCGCTTGGTGCCGCTTTACCACCTGCTTCACGAGGGACAGGGACTCCCATAGAATCTGCTAGTGATTCTATCGCCTCAACAAAATCCAGATGTTCATATTCCATCAAGAACGAGATTGCAGAGCCATGCACGCCACAACCAAAACAATGATAAAACTGCTTATTAGGACTTACAGTAAATGAAGGTGTTTTTTCATTATGAAAAGGACAGCAAGCAGTAAATTCACGACCTTTCTTTTTGAGTGGTACTCTCGCATTAATCACATCAACAATGTCTGCACGCGTCAGAAGATCGTCAATAAATTCACGAGGAATACGTCCAGATGCCATAATTAGGTGTCTTGATTAGGTCTATAAACGAGCGAGTTTAGGTCTGTTGAATTCAAAAAGCCACCCCCCTACTTATAAGCGTTTTTTCAAGGCGTCAACTCAAGGTATTAAACAAAGTGTAGCTATACTTTTTTAGAAGGCTTTGCAAAACCACCTGCGCGAGGCAACTTCTGCGTTGCGCGGTGCTCAAAATGCTCATTTACTCTGTGTAAACTCCGCTTTCTGTGCGCCGTGCGCCTTGAAATTGACTCGCTCGGTAGGTTTATCAAGGCCTTCTTCTACTCACAACAACAAAAGCACTATTGCCAATAAAAAATTACTAGCGAGATAAGCTTGTATAGCCCATTAAGTATTCATCTATTGAGTGAGCACATTGGCGTCCTTCACGTATTGCCCACACAACCAAAGACTGACCACGGCGCATATCACCCGCTGCAAATACTTTATCTAATGATGTTGAATACGCCTTATAGCCTTCTGTATCGCCTTTGACATTACCACGCGCATCTAACTCTAATTCTAGTTCTTCCAACATACCCTCATGAACAGGATGAACAAACCCCATTGCCAAAGTAACAATATCAGCCTTCAACTCAAACTCAGAGCCAGCAACCTCAGACATTACCCAAGCACCCTTTTCATCTTTATCCCATGTAACTTTAATGCATTTAACTGCTTTTAGATTACCTTCGTCGTCACCCACAAACTCCTTCGTTGCAACCGAGAAAAGTCTTTCACAACCTTCTTCCTGCGATGTAGAGGTACGCATTTTATTAGGCCAATCGGGCCATACTAGACCTTTATCTTCTTTTTCAGGAGGACGTGGCATAATTTCCAGCTGAGTAACCGATGCTGCCTGATGACGTATTGAGGTTCCAATACAATCAGATCCCGTATCACCACCACCAATAACAACAACATGCTTACCTTTTGAAGATATAACCTGATCTTCTCCATGCACACCTTGCACCCATTTGGTATTAGCCTTCAAGTAATCCATTGCAAAATGAACACCTTTTAAATCACGCCCAGGAATAGGAAGATCTCGTGGTTTCTCTGAACCACCAGTAAGTGCCACCGCATCAAACTCAGCAAGTAACTGCTTTGCAGGAATATCGACACCAATATGAGTATTGGTTTTGAATACAACGCCTTCAGCTGCCATCTGCTTCATACGTCTGTCGATAATTTTCTTATCCAGTTTAAAATCAGGGATACCAAAACGCATCAAACCACCAATACGCGATTCTTTTTCAAATAACACAACATCGTGACCGACACGTGCCAACTGTTGCGCAGCAGCCATTCCCGCAGGGCCAGAACCTACGATAGCAACTTTCATACCCGTTTTATGGCGAGCAATTTCTGGAACAACCCAGCCATTTTCAAAACCTTTATCAATAATTGCTGCTTCAATTGTTTTTATCGTTACAGAATTATCATTAATATTTAATGTACAGGATTCCTGACAGGGTGCAGGGCAAATTTTTCCTGTTATCTCGGGGAAGTTATTTGTTGAATGCAAGGTTTCCAACGCATCTTTCCACTCACCGTGATAGACCTGATCATTCCAATCTGGGATTAAATTATTTACCGGGCAACCACCCTCTGGACCATCATGACAAAATGGGATACCACAGTCCATACAACGCGCGCCCTGAGTCTGTAACTCCTCATCATCTAAAGGAATGATAAACTCATGAAAATCAATAATACGCTCTGCTACGGGTTCGTATGTTCTATCATGACGAGCAAATTCTTTAAATCCTGTAATTTTTCCCATGGTTCTCAACTACCTATATCTAAACGTTATTACTATGAACACTCAAGGTGACTCTTAAAATAGCGCACGTAATGCCTCTCTATTTCAAGTAATTCAAGCCGCCACTTTCTTCGAGTTTTGCTCTTCAAGTGCTTTACGGTAATCAACTGGCATCACTTTAATAAATTTTGGTAAATTTTCTACCCAGTTATCTAAAATGGACTGAGCCAATTCAGAGCCTGTATATTTTTGGTGATTTTCAATTAATTGTTTTAAACGGGTTTCATCTGCTTGTAAAAGGTCTGTAGTACTCATATTCGCACTATCTGGACGTACAGTCTCCAGCTCCACCATCTCAGTATTACATCGTTTTGAAAAGTCATTATTCTCATCGAATATATAAGCAATACCACCAGACATACCCGCAGCAAAGTTACGTCCTGTCTTACCTAAGCAGACGACAATACCACCTGTCATATATTCACAACCATGATCACCAATACCTTCTACAACAGCCGTTGCTCCTGAATTACGTACACAGAAACGTTCTCCACCAGAACCATTAAAATAAGCTTCACCTGATATTGCACCATAAAGAACCGTATTACCCACGATAATATTATCTTGGTGGTTCTCTATTTTACAATCAGCTGTTGGGGCAATAATAATCTTCCCGCCTGACAATCCTTTACCAACATAATCATTCCCCTCGCCCGATAGTTTAATGGTTATGCCTTTGGTTACCCAAGCAGCAAATGACTGACCTGCCGTTCCAGATACATTGATACGAATGGTGTCATCTGGCAAACCTTCATGACCATACTTTTCTGCAACACGGCCTGACAGCATTGTACCAAAAGTACGATTGTGGTTATGAATATCGATATCAATAATGACTTTCTCACCACTATCCAAAGCAGGTTTTGCCTGAGCAATTAATTCATTGTCTAATGCTTTCTCAATACCATGATCCTGTCCCATCGTATGATGTTCATCTGCATGTGAATCAGCAACTGGCTTGGTCAGTATTTTACTGTAATCTAGTCCTTTAGCCTTCCAGTGATCAATGGCTGAACGCATACGTAACTTATCTGACTGCCCAACCATTTCTGAAATAGTCCTAAAGCCAAGCTTAGCCATAAGTTGACGCATTTCTTCAGCAACAAAGAAGAAATAATTAATAACATGTTCTGGCTTGCCCGTAAATTTCTTACGTAATTCAGGGTCTTGTGTTGCAACACCGACAGGGCATGTGTTCAAGTGACACTTACGCATCATAATGCAACCTTCAGCAATTAATGGCGCTGTAGCAAAACCAAATTCATCAGCCCCTAATAGCGCAGCTATGACAACATCACGACCTGTACGCAAACCTCCATCAGCCTGTACGCAAACACGACTACGCAACTTATTTAATACCAGCGTCTGATGTGTTTCAGCTAAACCAATTTCCCAAGGTAACCCTGCATGGCGCAACGATGTTAAAGGTGACGCACCCGTACCACCATCGTAGCCAGAAATTGTCACATGATCTGCGTGAGACTTAGTCACGCCAGCGGCAACAGTCCCTACACCTACTTCTGACACGAGTTTCACAGAGATGCGCGCTTTGGGGTTTACATTTTTCAAATCATGAATTAACTGAGCCAAGTCTTCGATTGAGTAAATATCATGATGCGGTGGTGGGGAAATTAATCCCACACCCGGCGTAGAGTGGCGTACTCGACCTATTTGCTCATTAACTTTGTGGCCAGGTAGCTGCCCACCCTCTCCAGGCTTTGCACCCTGTGCCATTTTAATTTGTAAATCATCAGCATTCACCAAGTACTCGGTAGTGACACCAAAACGACCTGATGCAATTTGTTTAATTGCTGAGCGTTGTGGATTCATTGAGCCATCTTCCAACGGATTGAAACGCGAGGCTTCTTCACCCCCCTCGCCCGTATTGGATTTACCCCCTATTTTATTCATCGCGACTGCCAGTGTGGAATGTGCCTCATATGAAATACTTCCAAACGACATCGCGCCCGTCGCAAAGCGTTTAACAATATCTTTTGCAGGCTCTACTTCATCTAATGGAACAGGGTTTTCTGCATAATTAAAGTCCATTAACCCCCGCAATGTTAATAACCCTTTTGACTGATCATCAATGGCTTTTGAGAATTCAGCAAAGCTTTTAGCATCGTTACCACGAACTGCATGTTGCAATCTGGAAATGGTAACGGGTGTCCAGACGTGCTTTTCACCACGAACACGATAGGCATAATCACCCCCGACATCCAAATGCTTCTCGTAAACTTTCTTGTCACCGTAGCCACGCGAATGACAACGACGGGCCTCTTTTGAAATTTCTTTTAAGCCCACACCCTCTACCGTAGTCGATGTTCCAGTAAAGAATTCGTCGATAAATTCACTCGATAAACCAACCGCATCAAAAATTTGTGCACCACAGTAAGATTGATATGTACAAATACCCATCTTCGACATGACTTTCTTTAAGCCTTTGCCAACAGATTTAATATAATTCTCTTGAGCTGTAGCTTTATCCAGGTTTGGATCAAATTTACTAAAGTTATCCTCCACTGTTTGTAGTGCCAACCATGGATTAATCGCCTCAGCACCATAACCTGCAAGAGTTGCAAAATGATGAATTTCTAATGCCGCTCCTGTTTCAACAACTAAGCCCGTACTTGTACGTAGTCCATTTTTAATTAAATGGTGATGTACTGCTGATGTTGCTAATAGTGAAGGTATTGCCATCCTTTCTCTAGACACCCCCCTGTCTGAAAGAATAAGAATATTATAGTGCTCACTGTCAACAGCTTCTTTTGCCTGGTCACACAAAGACTTGAGTGCTTCTCGCATACCCCCGCCTCTTAATGCCGCATCGTAGGTCATATCCAGTGTTTTAGTACGAAAATCATCACCCGCATGCTCATTAATCCTTCGCACTGTCGCTAACTGCTCATTCGTCATAATCGGCTGCTTAACCTCAAGGCGCATACTTGAACCTCGATTATTATGACCTAACAGATTAGGGCGGGGACCAATCAAACTAATCAAAGACATCACGATACCTTCACGTATCGGATCTATAGGAGGATTTGTGACTTGAGCAAAATTCTGTTTGAAATAATTGGACAAATGACGAGCGCGATGCGAAAGCACGGCAACGGGGCTATCCACCCCCATAGAACCCGTAGCCTCTATACCCTCTTTTACCATCGGCTCTAACAGGAATTTAATATATTCCTGCGTATAGCCAAAAGCTTGTTGCTGCTTAAGTAATTCAGCAGAATCTAATGCTTCTGGAATATCACCATCATCTGATATTTCACATACTTTAAGCTGATTCTCACTCAACCACTGACTATACGGATGAGAGGCTGCAAGGCCTGTTTTTAATTCATCATCCGAGATAATTCTTCCCTGACTCATATCTAACAGGAACATTTTCCCGGGCTCTAGACGCCATTTTTTAATAATTTTATTTTCAGGAATATCTAAAACACCCATTTCAGATGCCATAACCACAAGATCATCATCTGTCACTAAATAACGTGCAGGACGCAAACCATTGCGATCAAGCATTGCGCCTATCTGACGCCCATCACTGAAAGCGACAGCCGCTGGTCCATCCCATGGCTCCATCAATGCTGCGTTATATTCATAATAAGCCACACGATCCTTATCCATGAGTTCGTTACCGTCCCATGCTTCAGGAATGAGCATTGTCATGGCTTCTATCAAAGAGTAGCCACCTGCCACCATAAGTTCTAGCGCATTATCAAGACAAGCAGTGTCAGATTGTCCTTCAGGAATAACTGGCCAAATTTTATTTAAATCATCACCTAACAGGGTAGATTTCATCGAATATTGGCGTGCTGCCATCCAATTTACGTTACCACGATTAGTATTAATCTCACCGTTGTGCGCAATCATCCTAAATGGATGCGCCAAATCCCAAGTTGGAAATGTATTTGTAGAAAAACGCTGATGTACAAGCGCCAAGGCAGATTTTACTTTAGGATCAAGTAAATCCTTGTAGTACTCGCCTACCTGCTCGGCAAGTAGCATACCTTTATAGACAATGGTTCGAGATGACATAGAACAGATATAGAAAAAGCTACTTCCATCAACTTCATCTGAGTTCACTCTTGCAGTCAAGATTTTATGAATCACAAAGAGTTTGCGCTCAAACTCATCCTGATCTTTTATATTATCTCCCCAAGCGATAAATACCTGAAATACAGCAGGTTCAGTAGGCTTCACAGACTCACCCAAACCACGGGAATCCACAGGAACCTGACGCCAGCCAATGAAGCGTTGATCCATTTCAGCAATAACACTTTGAACCAAGCCTTTTAGCTCAGCACGCTGACGCCCATCTTTAGGCATAAAAATCATACCAACGCCGTATTTTCCTGACTCTGGCAAATTAAACTCTGTCGCATCTCCCTGAAAAAACTCATCAGGAATCTGCATCAATAAGCCTGCGCCGTCACCGGCTCTTGGGTCAGCACCCACAGCGCCACGATGCGTTATTCTCTCGAGTATTGTCAGTCCTTGCTCAACAATACTATGACTTTTCTCACCTTTAATGTGTGCAACAAAGCCCACACCACAAGCATCATGCTCATTCGCAGGATCATACAAACCTTGTTTTTCAGGAAGAGCACTCATACTTTCTTTGGCTGTTGAATCAATGAGAATATCACTCTTAAAGTTTGACTTTGATTTTTTAGCTTTTGTAGCTGACATAGCGTTATTGCGCATAAATTTCCTCGGCAGGCCCATTTAGAAAAAGTCCATTAACCACTGACACTTTCTGATCAGAAACTCTCCCAAATAGATCCTTGAAATTAGGGATTTGGGATAGAAAGGGCGGATTAGTATATCAGTGTTTTTTAATATCGTTTATATCTACAAGAATATAAACCCCACCAGACATTTAATACAAAGTATTATAATTGTCTTCAAAAACCTCACTAATACCTTATCTAACAGGCATTAGCGTATTGAAATGAGTTGATTACTACAACAATCTTAAACACTTAAGAATACACACGACTCAGCTTACGCACGCTACTTTTTCAATGCACTTAGATACGTCAGTGTTTTTACAGGAGAGCTTTGCACAAAAAAATATGACGGATAAAAATGGCTTAAAATTCCCGGTTTTACTCTCTTACAAAGCCCTCAGGTAATTATTCTTTACTATTATGAGGGGCTTTTTTCCATTGGTAAGCAGGAGCAACGGGAGCTTTATCTGGACGATAAATAAGCTGTAAGCCATGCAAAAAATTACGCAAAACCTGATCTTTACACTCACGATAATGTTTATGCCCTGGCTTTCTAAAAAAAGCACTGAGTTCATGTTTACTTAATTTAAAACCAGCCTTGGACAAAATTTCCAAAACATCTTCAGCTTGCAAAGCCAATGCGATTTTCATTTTCATAAAAACCTGATTATTATTTAGTCGTTTTTCAACAGGTGGCTTAGGGCCTTCACGTTTACCCCGTTTGGATTCAATAAAGTTATTTAAAAATAAGGCAAGCTGGCTATCGGGAAGCACCTCTTGTTCTGGGTCATCGTCACGCTTCAACCAATTACTAATTTGAGCACGTGTTACTTTCTCATCCGACGAACTCATTAATGTGATCATTGCTGAGTCATTCAAATCAAAAATAAAACGAACACGACGCAAAATATCATTACTTTTCAAAAAATATACTCCCAAGGTGAACAATGGTAATTATCTTTACAACCGCTATGCAGGAGAACTCTAACAGAGTTTTTCACTAGATACTCTGAGTATCTTTGCACGAGAGCATGATGAGAGACGAATAAGTATAACTTTTCTAAGTTTTTACTCAAAACAGTTAAGTCAACGTTCATACCCTAAAAGATACAATAGCGAAAAATATTTTCGCAAAATAAAATTAAGGACAAACAATGTCAACAAATAACCCATATGAAACACCACAGGCGCCACTCACCATGAAAGACCCGGACGGTGTAGGTGACCTTAATATTTTTACCGCTGCAGGAAGGCTCGGACGTATTCGTTACCTGATGTATAGTGTGGGCGTCAGTATTGTGGGGGGCATACTTATCGCGCTACTCGCAATGATCCCTGTTGTTGGTCTTTTCCTAGTTGCCGCAGTCTATATCGCCCTCTTAGTCATTACAGTATTACTCACCATTCAACGCTGCCATGATTTCAATATGACTGGATGGCTTTCCTTATTATTGCTTATCCCAATTGTAAATTTCGTCTTCTATTTTTGGCCCGGAACCAAAGGAACAAATAATTTTGGATATCAACCACCACCAAATAGCAAGGCATTGATAATAGGCACATTTTTACTATTAGCCCTATTTATCATCATACTAGCAGCGATTGCGCTACCGGCTTATCAAGACTATGTCATACGTGTCAATGGGTAGTAGAAGGCTTTGATAAACCTACCGAGCGTGTCAATTTCAAGGCACACAAAAAGCGGCGTTTACACGGAGTAAATGCGCATTTCGAGTGCCGCGCAACGCAGAAATTGGCTCACGCAGGTGGTTTTGTAAAGCCTTTTAAGAAATAATCAGAGACCTTTATATATACGAAAGCAGGGAAATTTAAGCCATTTTATTTCTTTCATATTTATTTCTCATATTAAAGGTCTCTTTATACAAATTAAACCCTATGTCCGCCTACGCAAAGTTAAATCAAATTCAACTGGTATGCTTCTCCATTAAATTCAATCACATCTCCATTGACTAATTTTTTTCTTTTTCTCGTTTCCGGCACTCCGTTGAGTGAAACAAAACCTTCAGCAATCACATGTTTTGCTTCACCACCACTAGGCAAAATACCTTCAAATTTTAAGACTTTATACAGCTCTACTGGCTCACGGGTAATATCAATGATATTCATTGTAGGTACTCTTAATTTTGGAATTTTAAAATAGAACAGCATAATGACAAAGGCGGGAGAATGAAGATAGCCTATAAAAGACCTTTGTACTAATCACAAGACTAAATTAAGCCACCCCCCTACTTATAGCCGTTTTTTAGGCAAAGATAACCATCTTGTTCGATTGAAGCAATTTTTCCTGATAAATACTTGGGCATATTTCGGTATACTAGCTTTCCTATTTTAATCAGCTTGGTGTATGTATAAATGCAAAGTCCACTTCAACTGTTGACGAGTGTCGTCAATATTCTTATCGCTATCAATGTCATTATATTCATAGGCACTTCAGGAAATGCTGAATTAAGCGACACACTTGCACTACACTTTTCTAAAAATGAAGAGTTTCAAATCTGGCAATACATCACACATATGTTTATGCATGGGAGTATGTCCCACCTACTATTCAATATGCTTGCATTATGGATGTTCGGTACTCTATTAGAGGAAGTTCTGGGCAAAACGCGTTTTACTTTATTTTATTTTGCTTGCGGTATCGGCGCCGCTTTAATTTATAACACCGTTAATCAATTTCAATTTAACGAAATTTATAATATTTTACTCAATGCGGGCGTTAGTCATGCTGAAATTAAATCAATGCTTGCTCAGCAGGTTTACCCTCCCAAAATACTCAGTGCCGATCAGGCTTTAACCATACTCAATATTTATCACGCACCCATGGTCGGGGCTTCTGGCGCGATCTACGGTGTATTAGTTGCCTACGCCTTAACATTCCCTAATGCCAAGCTCATGCTATTTTTTATACCATACCCGATTGCAGCAAAATACTTTGTACCCGTACTTATCGGCATAGACTTATTCTCTGGCGTGACAGGATTTTCCCTATTCGGTGGAGGCATTGCACATTTTGCGCATGTCGGTGGTGCTATTATTGGCTTTATTTTGATGTTGTTATGGCGTAATAAAATCAATAAAAAGAAAGCATTTATGCACTTCTGAATCGTACCTATTTATCTTATCGCACCCATTATGGTATGTAATTTAAGCGGATAGTAGCAGTAATAGAAGGCTTTGATAAACCTACCGAGCGTGTCAATTTCAAGGCATACTGCGCACGAAAATATCAAGCTAAAAGTACGTGTTTCTGATCTAGCGCTTGAATTTTATTAGACTGGCGCGATAATACGATGGTGTAGGTATTTTGCAGGGTGAGTGGTGTGTTTTACTCTCGCAGTTATCCCTATTTTTTAATCCAATCTACTCTTTATTAATGTGGCGTTTTATTTATGTATTCTTCAACCGACCCAGAATTAAACAATACTCTCTCAGATTCTACTCCATTTATTCCGGAACTTAATCAGGATGAGGTCAAAGCACTACAGCAGAAAATTGCAAAAAAGTTAAACCTACCCCCCTACTTTGCGGATGATTTAAAGATAGGTGGAAAAGGACCTGAACTCGCCATTATTCCAGCAGGTCAATATGAGATGGGATCGAATCTTGATGAGTTTGGGCATTCGATTGCAGAGTACCCTCAGCATTACACACACATTACACGTCCATTTGCGATCGGTCGCTTTACAGTGACTGCTGATGATTTTGAAAAATTTCGTGAAGATACAGAGTGGTTTTTACGCAATGACTTAATCTGGTCTGAAGGAAGAAATCCTGTTATTAACATTCGTATGGCTGATGCCGTGCTCTACCTTAAATGGCTTAGCGAACAAACTGGACAACACTACCGACTTCCTACAGAGTCAGAATGGGAATATGCAGCTCGTGCAGGTACTAATACAGCATTTCATTTTGGTGATGAGGTTACCTGTAAAGAAGTACACTTCCATTCTCTCTTTCCATACAATGAAGCAAAAAAGAAAAAACGCTGGTTTTTACCCATGTGTTCCCCCATGGCAACAACATTAGAAGTAGGTTGCAAACCCCCTAATAACTGGGGATTACACGAAGTACATGGCAATGTTTGGGAGTTTACCAGCACATCTTGGCGCGATTCTCATGTAAACAGTAACCGAGACGGCTCAACAGACTCAGGATTTATAAGTTCTGCCATTGTTACCAAGGGTGGCTCGTGGTTCGACGCTGCAATACACGCCAGAAGTGCGGCCAGAAAAAAACGTTTGTATGATGAAATGGACACTAACTTAGGTTTTCGTGTAGTACGGGACGTATAAAATGTCTGTTCTCGCATTTTTAGACGGTCGTTCTATAACATAAAGTCAGGCAAGAACCCTTATCATTGAAAGCATCGTTGTGGAAACATTTAAAATACATACTGGTGAATTTCAGCTTGAACGCCTACCAAAAATCAAAAAAGAGACGCTGCGTGCCTGGGATGCAGCAGATGAGCGTTTAATTGACGCTGTCTTTAGCCATCATACTGATCACTTAGCCACCCCCCTACTTATAGTCAATGATGCTTTTGGTGCGTTAGCGGTAGCCTTTAATAAATATTCTGTGCATAGCTGGTCTGATTCATTTATTTCACACCTTGCCACAAGACATAACCTCTCGCTGAATCAACTTTCAGCGAGACCGACATTGATTCCATCAACACAAGAACCAGAAGGCATTTATGATTTGGTATTACTTAAAATACCAAAAACCTTATCGTTGTTGGAAGATCAACTCTGCCGACTAAAACCACATATTCACCCACACACCATAATTGTGGGTGCTGCGATGAGTAAACATATTCATACTTCCACACTGAAACTATTTGAGAAAATTATTGGCACGACAACCACATCACGAGCAAGCAAAAAAGCACGTCTAATCTATGCACAAAATGATCAAAAGGATACGGTTACTTCCCCCTACCCCAAAACAATCAAAGACGCGGCTTCCGGAATAGCGCTAAAAAACTTTGCTAATGTATTTGCTAATGATCATCTGGATATTGGCACTCGCTTTTTTCTGGATACAATCAAAAAATACTTCAATCAGCGAGAGAGGTATACCAAGCAGCCACCTAATATTATTGATTTAGGTTGTGGCAACGGAATTATTGGCATTACTGCTAAACAATTACTCCCCAATGCCAATATATGTTTTACCGACGAATCTTATGCTGCTGTGGCTTCTGCTAAAATGAACTATGCTGATACAATAATAGCCAAGAACAACGAGGATGCCGCCGAATATAATGATGCTGCCTTTATTGCAAGTAATTGTCTCGACCAATTTAAGGGGTATACACCGGATTTAATACTCTGCAATCCACCATTTCATCAAGCACATGCAGTAGGCGACCATATCGCTTGGAGAATGTTTACACAGAGCCATCAAAAATTACAGCCTAACGGTGAACTTTGGGTTATTGGCAATCGTCACCTTGCTTACCATATAAAACTAAAGAAGTGCTTTGGTCATTGCCAAACAATTGCCAGCAATAAGAAATTTGTGGTTTTAGTTGCAAAAAAAAATGCCACCCCCCCACTTTAGCGCCTTTTTTTATGATACCTTTATTCCGATAAATAGCCTGTTTATCTACTTTTAAGCGTATCATTCGCTTTACACTCTGATTAACATTTAGCCTATAATTGAAACTGAGTTGTAACCAGGCTAATGATTAATCTCTCTTTTTTATTTCAGTGAATAATCCCATGAATAACACTAACAATAATACCAATATTTGCTTTGTTTTTAGCCAGCACACGCTAGATAGTGCGATAGACGAATGGATAAATAAAAAAAGTAAAGCAAATCCTAAAAACAAAGAAGCGTATCAAATCACTAAAGCAGCATTACCTTGGTTTATGCGTCACCTAAATCAAAGTGGCTCGATCTATATGTTTAGTCTTGATGATATGAAAAATGAAATTGAAACATGGAAAAAAGCACAATTTATTGCATTTCCCAAAAGAAAGAAACGCATAGAGGAAACCTGTGATTTCTTGGTCAATTTCTTCGAGTCGGACGTGATTGAAGAACACAAGATGATAGTACGTGCCTAGTCTATTGCTTAATTGATACTGTACCTAACAGTGGCAATCGTGCGTGGCAAATAAACATCAGCAATATGAGTAGACTCAATTTCCAGTTTTAATTCAGGCAATAATTTCTGCTGAATAAAGTACGACTCAGGCAACTCTCCATCTCTACGTGCCTCTGAAATCATTGCAAATGATAAGGGCAATACTGTTTTATCCATTTGCTCAAAGGTTTCTGTTGGTAATTTTTTTAAAGTAAATGAAAAGGACTCTCCCTGACTCAGAGTTTTATTTAATTTATGCTGATAGTTTCGTGTACTTTCAGAAACATCCTTATCATCATCTCCGCCTTTCACAGCCACAAGTTTTATTGGCTCTTTACCAAAAGCATCAATCTTAATATCCAAGGCAAACTGCCCCTCTTTTTCTTCATACAAATGATAATAGAAATCCAAATCACGCTGTAATGCAAGGCGTGTTAAATCATCCAAATCGATCGTATGCGTGTGTGTTACATGACAATCCAGCACGGATAACCAAGCAGAAGAGTACTCTTTTAGATAGCCACAGTATTCATTATACCCATGCTCATCTTTCACATTCACACCCACACGCTTATTGATGTACGACTCAAGAATAGGATCGTACTCATTACCACTGGAAGATAAAGCAGTTGTACCCATTTTTTTAATATAATCGCTTTGTGTTGAGAGTACACCACCTGAACCCTTTATACGGTTTAAAAACACATTGAGTGCTTCACCGATAGCATCATGAAATACATTAAAAAATATTCGTAATTTACGCGAGAGACGATGAAGAAGATCAGGATTGGCAACCCTGTCCACCTCCTTTGCTCTAATCAACTGATTCTTCTCTGAGAGTTCACTGTGATTTCTGAAAATAGTACGAATATGATCAATATCAGCTCTATAGAAAATAAATGAGTTAATAGGATTACCCAGAGAATTTGTGGCAAATCGAGAAAAGTACAACTCCATACCATTCGAATGAATAGTTGTTTTCCCCCAGACTTTCTTTCCATCTTGCATTTCAATCGTTGAATGAAAGCCCTGTAAATCTTTTAATACCCGATCTTTATTGCTCCACTTCAGAACATTGGATAATAATGCCCCAAGAAAAATAAACCCAACGGTTAAAAGAAAAATACTATCCATAAAATACGACCCATAATGTAATGACGACTTGAAGGCTTTGATAAATCTAGCAAGCGTATCAATTCCAAAGCACATGGCGCACGGAAAACGGAGTTTACACGCAGTAAATGAGCATTTCGAGCACCACACAACGCAGAAAACACAGAAATTGTCTCACACAGGCGGTTTTGCAAAGCCATTACTTATTCTTCTTTATTATTTTCAATATACTGAACGGCTTGATATGACACTTAATATAAGAGTAAAGCCACCCCCCTACTTTGGGGCATTTTATTAATCCTTATAAACAGATATAGAGATATTTATTGATTAAGTAAACGCCCACCATCAACGGGTAAAATATGCCCTGTTATATAGTCGGCCTGAGTAATCAAAAATAAAATAGCCTGTGCAATATCTTCTGCTGCACCTGATTTTTTCAAGCTGGTTTTATTAATAATTAACTGGTGTTGAGCCTTCATTTCTGAACTCTCATCGTCATCTTCTGGCCATAGAATAGCCCCCGGGGAAATACCATTCACCCTAATCTCTGGCCCCAATTCTTTTGCTAATGATTTAGTCAACATGGCCAAACCTGCTTTAGCAGCACAATAAACAAGGTATCCCTTTAAAGGGCGCTCACTATGAATGTCAACCATATTCACAATACAGCCTTGTGTATTTTTTAAATGGGGTACGGCGGCTTGAGATAAGAATAGAGGAGCTTTGAGATTGCTACACATCAAGTTATCCCAGTCAGACTCTTTTATCTCCCCAAGCCGTGTGGGGTAGAAACTAGAAGCATTGTTGATGAGTATATCCAGCCTTCCCGTTTGACGAATAATATCATCAATCATCATTTGCAATGATCCCATATCAGCCAATTCAGCTTGCTGAATTAAACAAGAATCCTGACGTATGGCATTGAGCTCATCGCTTAGTGCAATCGCATCTTTTTCTGAGTTTCGATAGTGCACAACCACTGTTGCACCTTGTTGGTGTAACGTACGAACCACCACCGAGCCAATGCGCCGAGCTGAACCCGTCACCAGCGCTACTTTTCCCTGTAATACTTGTATAGCCATTAACCCCTAGATACTTATATCCATAATGTTTACTCAAAACTTAACAGAAGCTTCAACAGATCCCTTGAAACATAGCATAGATGACAGACTGACACAGGGTAAAATATTGAAACAAAATTAAAACAAACAGGAAATCCTCAAGCAAATCTTAAACACGGCTAACTACTCATTATTCGTCAATAGACTATAGCGAATTATCTAAATTAACTAATATTCGTAGCACTATTACTTTCGTCATACATCACGTGTAAAACGGTTTCTTCTCGATGAATTCGTGTTTCGAGTAGCTCACCCACATGACTAAACTCTTTAATAAAGTCTTCTCTATTGTTTTCATTCACAGGAATAAAAGGGCTTTGCGTAATAGAGAAAAATATTTCAATGGATATATTTTTCATTTCAAGATTAAGTTCATTAAATGCCCTTTCGCGCTTGGGATACTTTAACTGAATAAATTTCCTAAGGTAGGAATAAAGCTCCTTATCCGCTTTATGAAAATGCGCTTTAATCTTAGAAGAAAATGCCTCAAGCCTGCCTGCCACTGCATTATATTCCTCTAATTCAGCATTTTTCATCATTTCCTTATAAATAAACATTAAATCTGCTTGCTCTTCCTCAAGTGTTTTTATTAATGTGCTGTCATAAGGCGGGAGTTTTTTAGAACCTAAACTAGACTCCTTAGCTGTGATTGCTTTATTCCTAGTGCCAACCTTGGATTTTTTAGTCGTCGTTTTAGGGTCTACCACCTGAGAATGACCCGTACTAATGGCCTCACCTATGGGCTTATACTCAGCATCTTCTTTATCTATTCTTTCTTGATCACTATTTGCAAATAGTTTCTTAACATCAATTTCTTGTACCAGAAACTCTTTTAGCTTTACTTCAGTAGCTAGTAGTTCTTTTAATTTTTTAATTTCAATTTCTTGAACAAGAAAATCCCTCACTTGTTTTGCTTCCATATCTATCTCTTTATCAAAAATATCAGGAATATCAATTTCTTTAGTAAGAATTTCTTTGACCGAATTTAACATTTTGCTCTCTCAACTGAATTAGTGACAATTTTTATTTTTTTTTATTTTTATTTTTATTTTTATTTTTATTTTTAGCAGTGCTACAGCCTAATTTATCATATTCCTTCATCCATTTTTAAACTGCTAGACTAGTGGTAGGTTTATTAATCAATCTATTTCACTATCTATCCATTCTCTTGCTAGATCGAAGTGACATTTATAAGCTGGCGTGTAGAATAGCCGGATTCGATAAAAAAATATAAGTAGTTGAGTAACAACATGAAAATTCAATGGTTTCCTGGTCATATGCATAAGGCCAGTCAAGAAATACGTGAAAAACTCCCTGAAATGGATTTGCTTATTGAGGTTCTCGATGCTCGATTACCTGGTTCTAGCGAAAACCCAATGATTGCAGCTATTCGTAATAGCTCAACCAGAATTATCCCCTGCATCAAAATATTTAATAAAAGTGATCTTGCTGACCCTGCTTTAACAGAAAAATGGCAATCCTATTACGAACGTGACAAAGGCATAAAAACCCTGTGTGTTTCTCGGGAGCAACCTGAAAAAATCAAACAAATTTCAAGTCTCTGTAGAAAAATGATAACTATCAGTGATGCCAGAGACAAAGAAATACACGCAATGATAGTAGGTATCCCGAATGTTGGAAAATCAACCATCATCAATACTGTAACAGGACGAACTATTGCCAAAACAGGAAATGAAGCTGCTGTTACACGCCAACAACAACGTATTAAAATCAATGATGATGTGGTTCTTTTCGATACCCCAGGACTCCTATGGGGAAACATAAATAATGAGCACAGTGGCTATCGTTTGGCAATTTCAGGGGCAATAAAAGACACCGCCTTTGACAGTGCCGATGCTGCTTTTTACCTAGCTGAATACTTAATTAAACACTACCCTGAATTACTGTTAAAACGTTACCAACTCAAAGAGCGCCTTCATACAGAAATTGAATTGATAGAAACGATTGGTAGGCAAAGAGGCTGTTTACGAAATGGCGGACAAGTCGAAATAGATAAAGCCTGCAAGATATTAATCAATGAGTTTAGACTAGGAACTCTGGGAAACATTACACTAGAAGATCCCACTGTTTTTGAAGAAGAAAATAATACTGCACTTATTGAATCTGCAAAAAAAATGGCAGAAAAAAAGTCAACCAAAGCTGAACGCAAAAAACGCTGGAAGAAAAACAGAAAAAAAAGGAGTAGCTAAGCTACTCCTTTTTTTAATTTCACCCACATTTATTTAAAAGATAAAACAGAGATAATTGTGCAGTAATACCTCATATTATCGCTATTACTGCACAAAAGTCTGATTTAACTCGGTATACAACGAGGTTTTATCATACTACTCCTGAATAATAAAAGGTCTTCTTGGCTTGCCAAAATTCTGAGTCCAGTAATGCGTATAGTATGAGTCAGGGTGAGAAACAAGCGACATACCCACTTCGGTTACACTTGTACTCATGATATTGGCACAGTGCCCATCACTCGCTAACCAAGAATCAACCGCTTCTTGTGCGGTATCTCTATTTGTACCTGCCGTTATATTTTCAGAAATTGCTTGCCAACGATAATTACGGGCTTCAATACGATTTGGTAGCTCACTTCGATCAGAAGCACCAATAGTAATAACACCATCATCATAATCACCATCAATAATATCCTCATCGTCACCGCCAAAACTACCCTGAATAAATAATGCAGTCCAATCATGAGCAGTACCCGAACCTCGGTGATCAAAGTATAAGCTAACCTCACTTGGGAAATCTGCATCTGAGTTCGCCATATCCTGACTATGCTCATATGCGGCTTGATAAAGCTTATCACTCCATGTTACTGGAGGTGCTGCCGGAAATTCGCCTCTCGCGCCACAACTTCTGGCTTCTGCACGAGCAGCATTGATTACTGCAAGATACTCATCAATCTTTGCCTGCGACAATGCGGGGACGGTAGTATCAACCACTGTAACATCAAAACGCTTGGTTAAACGCACATTATGCGTATTGTTTTGATAGGTAACCACTACATATCCAGAACCTGTCTCGGTGACACTAAAAGACTCATTCCCAAATGATGGATAACTCTCAACAAGTAATTCAACATCATCTTCCGAATCGTTATATAGCTCCAATTCAGTATCAAAGATCTCAACCCGAGATTTTACATCATTCAAGAAGGCTTGTTCATTTTCAAATTGACCTACTTTTATGGCTTCTTCTTCTGATTGTGAGTTTCTTGACGACCATGGATGCAGAAGATCAACATCAATCTCGGCAGGTAGCGCTGATACTTGCGAAGTTATAGTAACCACTACAGTATCTTGAGCCGTTGCGCCGTCATCATCCGTTACCGTCAATGACAAGGTAACTTCATCTACCTCAAACTGATTTGACTCAAAAACTAACTGAGGTGTGGTTGCAAGCTCTACACCACCTACCACTTGCCACTTGTAACTCACTACTTCACCGTCAGCATCACTAACAGTACCTGAAAGAGTAATACTTTCACCTCTGACAACAGAACGGTTGTCTCCAAGTTCTACTGTTGGTGGCTGGTTAGGTGCTTCAACAGCGTTTACCGTAATATTCACTGTAGCCGAAGCTGATGCTGACCCGTCACTTACGGTAAATGTAAAGCTATCCGTACCTGAGAACTCTGCATTCGGCGTATAAGTCAGGTTTGGTGCTGTTCCAGACAAACTACCATTTGCCGGGCTATCAACCGAGAAGGTCAAGACATCACCATCTGCATCACTTGCATTTAAAACAATGCTGTTATTTGTAGAGTTTTCATCAACTGTTACTGTTTGTGACTCTGCAACAGGTGCTGTATTCGGCTCAGCAATATCATTCACAGTAATGCTAATAGTACCAGTCGCACTTGCCAAACCATCACTCACCGTAAAGGTAAAGCTGTCAGAGCCAGCAAAGTCTGCATTTGGCGTGTATGCTACATTCGGAGCTGTACCTGTTACCGTACCATTTGCAGGCTGAGTGTACGTATAAGTCAGTGTATCACCCACATTCGGATCAGTCGCTGACAGTACAATCGCGTTATTGCTACTATCTTCATCAACAGTTATCGCATTTGAAGCAGCCTGTGGCGCCTGATTTTCTACGACAACACTTAATGTCTTTGAAGATTCTCTACCGAAAGCATCCACATATTTAAAGACTAGCGTGTAAGTGCCCGGTGTTGCCAGATTAACGGTAGAAGTATCAAAGGATGGGGTTGCACCATCAACAACAGCACCATTACTATTTACCACAGATGCTACACTCGCTGCTCTTTGCTTGAATGCTTCCAGTTCCATATTTCTTGAAACTGTAATCGAATCAGTATTAAGAGCAATTTGATATGGCTCTGGCAATACAACATTGATAATAACGTCATCTGTTGCAGTTGCACCATCATCATCAGTAACCGTTACGGTTAATGTGTGGCTACCCACTGTATTAGCTGTATAGGAAAGCTCAGCTGTTGTGGCTAACTCTGTGCCATTTTCTTTCCAGCTATAGCTTACGATAGAACCGTCTACATCATCTGCCGTAGCTGAGATAGCCACTGTGCTATTGATAAGTGCTGTTTTATCTTCCCCTGCATTAACGTCTGGAGCCTGATTAGGGCGGTCAATAACAGATACTTCACGAGTCACTGCAACGGCTTCATTACCAGATGAATCCTGTGCTGTATACGTAATGGTGTATGTACCAACCTGAGCAACATTAACTACTGACACATCCACGTCATAAGCAACTTCTGCATCATAATTATCTGTAACCGTTGCACCTGGTTCATCATATAGCTCAGACTCTCCACTGTTATCTACATAGATTTCATGTGGATTATCACCAATCAGCTCAATCACTGGTGCTGTTGTATCAACAACATCCACTACTCGCTCAACACTACTGGTGTTTTCAGCAAGATCGGTCGCGGTATAGATAAGTTTGTATGCGCCTAACTGTGCAATATTCACTTCACCATCCACAACTACATTGACTGTTTCATCACGATTATCAGTCACGGTATAACCTGCATCGTTATACATTGATTCAGGATTAGTATTGACTTCAACCTGATCCGGATTTTCACCTAATAGTGTCAAGACAGGTGGCTCGTTATCAGCACCTTCTACAACGATAACCTGACGTGTTGCTGTCGCGCTATTGCCAGCAGCATCAGTAGCTTCGTAGGTTACAGTAAACTCACCCACTTCAGATGTATCGATTACATCCGAACCGTCTACGGCTGTTGCAGCTACCTCACCATCAACATCGTCTATGGCTGTTGCGCCCTCGTCTGCATATGGCGTACCAACTTCAATCGTTACCGGATTTAAACCGTCAACTGTAATCACCGGTGGTGTAGTATCTGTAACAACCACATAGGTATTAACCCAAACAGGTAACTCAGGCATATCAGCCTGATTTGGCGGATTTGATGCGCCATTTGCCCGCAAGTTTTGAGCCAGTGTTTGTAGTAGATTTTGCTGGTTTCCTGCGGTTGCTATCGCATTGAAAACAGCAGCACCATCACCGTTAAACTGACCATCATCTGCAAAGTCATCGGTTAATAGCTGTAAATTATCCTGATCGCTGCCTGCTGCCAAAAATGCACCCGTGAATAACAATAGATTGGCATTGTCTTCTCTAAAAGGTCCATTGCCATCAAGTAAATCCAGTTGCTCAACCCCACGGTTAAGATTCTGACTAACAAGCTTCAGGCCAAATACCTGTTTCATGTCAGACTGAGTATTGCGCCATGCTTTCTTTAGGTCTCTTTCACTAGACACACGTTGCTTGATTCTTGCAGCAGCAAGATGAGTGAACAGGTTAATATTTGCCGTATCAAAATGACGATTTTTATTCGTGATTGCATTCAGGCTTAATGCCGCTGAACCATCACTATTATTTAATTCATCAAAATACCGACCTGTTGCGTTAAGCTCGGTCCAACCTTTCCAGCGAATTCTATCAACAGAGAAACTCCCCTGATTATCATAGACCTGACTACGCAAAGTAGATGATGACCTCGGTGAAGCTTGAGCATCAAGCTGTGTAACGGTAATTTGAGTACCTGCCTTAAACGGTCCTTTCTGGGCTGATCCGCTGATATTACAGGCAGTAAGAGAAATACTTAATGCAACTAGACTAACAGTACGAAATAACATTGGCGCATATCCTTTGATTTATATTTTGGGTTCAATACTTCAGCTTTGAAACCTACGAAGTCTTTTTTAGATCACAGATGTGATAGAGGACTTCATCAGTTTTCTAATTTAGGCGCACAAAAAAACATTTTTAAAAGATTTTGTCAAGAACAAGAAATAAACAAAGCGTTTAATATGGCTTATTTTTCCTACCAAAGGTTGGTATAACTCTATTTTGAATAACGCTATTTTTTTTAATAGACAGTATTTTTTTACCCATATTTATTGATGACGACTTTGCCGTAAGAAATTCTTTGAGCAAATGTTCTCGATTCTATCGATATAGAAACTGTCGACTATAAATCTGCCAATACATTTTTAGCAGAGCACAATCAAAAAATAGCGTCCACCCTCCCGATTATATTTTTAGCCACCCCCCTACTTTAAGCCATTTTTTTAGCGGATAGATTGATTAACTCTGATTAGATGCACTAGCAGATTGCTGCACCAAAATTCCAATAATAATCAAACCTAGACCTAGAAAAGTCATCCATTGCAATGGTTCACCCAAGACTTGATTGATAATAAACAGGCTAATAAATGGAGAGAGAAAGATCAACGTACTTATTCTACTCACTTTATCTATTAGATGTACCGCCATTTGCCAGCACATGAATGCCAAGCCCATTTCAAATAAACCGATGTAAAGAATACTTAACCCCTGTTTTATATTAATACTTTCTGGCAACCCCTCTTTTACTAGTGTGATGATCACTAATATCGGTACAGCAAAGGTAAAGCTTTGAAAGAGCTTCGTGATAGGAGGCCGATATTCTCTTGCATTTAACAACCAGTACCCTGCCCAGATAATCGTACTGAATAAGGCGAGAAAGACGCCAAAGTAGCTTAATGCTCCAGAAATACTTTTGCCACTAATCGAGATAAAAACAACACCGATATACCCAAGTAATATTGCAATCAGATCTTTTTTATTAAGCTTATGCCCCAATAACGGTACGGATAAAATTGTCAGCGTAATAGCCCACGTATAATTAAGCGATTGCGCCACCTGCGCAGGCAATAATTCGTAGGCTTTAAAAAGTACCAGATAATATAAAACAGGGTTTAATAACGCTAAGACTAATATGGCTTTGAAGTGTGGAGGTATCGTTTTAATGGCAGATGTCAACTGACCTTTCCAAGTCAAAAAACTACCTAACGTCAACCAAGAAAAAAAGCTTGCGCCCGTAAGAAGCTGCAACAACGTCATCTGCTGCAAGCCTAATTTAAATGCTGTAGCAACGGTAGACCACATTGCTACTGCAAGTAATGCATAAATAATTGCTCGGGTATTTTTATTCATTCTTATTTATATAAACCCTTTTCGCAAAATATAAAATAGTCTGCGGAATATAGAATAGATAAAAATAGCTTAGCCAATAGATAACTCACTAAATGAAGTAAATTGAACCAAATCACCTTTTTTGACTAGGGTTTGAGCAGGAACAAAAGCAAAACCATCCCCCCAACTCGCGGATGTTAAAACCCCAGAACCCTGATTAGGATAAAGCGACACACTCGCCTTGCCAAACTTATCGTACACAAGCCGTGCACGCAGATATTCATTGCGTGTTTCTTTTTTACTTATCTCAAAATCACTGGCAACCATAAAGCTTTTAGGTGACTTTTCATTCGACCCCTGTTTTTTAATAATATAGGGGCGAGCAAAAATACAAAATACAACAAATACTGAAACAGGATTGCCGGGCAAGCCCATGAATGGCGTGTTTCCTGATGAGTTATGTATTTCCCCAAAGACAAAAGGCTTTCCCGGCTTGATATTTACTCGCCATAAATTAAGTTCACCACTGGATTCCAGTGCCTTGCGAATATGGTCTTCTTCCCCAACGGATACCCCGCCACTTGTCATAACCAAATCGGCTTTTTCAGAAGCATCCATTAATGCCTGTTTCGTGGCCATCAGATTATCTTCAACAATCCCCAAATCAATAACATCACAATTAAGGCTTTCCAATAAGCCTCTCAGGGTAAAACGATTAGCATCATAAATCTGACCTGGCTCCAAGGTCTGACCAGGCTCACAGAGTTCATTACCCGTAAAAAAGATGGCAACTTTCAATCGTCTTTTCACCTGTAGTTCCGCAACGCCTATTGAAGCGGCCAAACCTAAATCCTGTGCCCGCAGTTTGTGCCCTGCCGTTAAAATCACATCACCTTGCTGAATATCCTCTCCCGCCTTACGAATATTTGAACCTGCTGGCGGCATTGAATGGATAACAAGTTGATCATTCTGATGTATGCAGTTTTCTTGCATCACCACCGTATCCGCACCCTCAGGGATGGGCGCACCTGTGAAAATTCTTGCCACTGTGCCTTTCTTCAACGGTTGACCCACATCACCCGCACAAATACGCTGACTCACTTTTAAAGCGACTGAATGTGAGCGTAGCTCTGCTATATCCGCAGCATTAAAAGCATAACCATCCATTGCACTATTGTCGGCTGGCGGCACATTAATTGATGAAACTAAATTTTCAGCAAGAATCCGCTTACGGGCATTTAAAATGGATACCGTTTCTACTTCATTAACAGCGACGGCACTATCTTGCAGAGTGCTTAAAACATCATCGATAGCAAGTAATGTTTGCTTATCATCACAGGCCTGATCACCATCATTGATATTGGAGTCAGCACTATTATTTTGCAGGTCTGACATCTTATTTTTCTTTAAACCTCGGCATCATTTGCACTAAATTACACGGCATTACGCGAACATCTAATTGATGTTTAATAATTTCTTGCCAACCATCTTTACAAGCTCCGGGAGAACCAGGAAGCGTAAAAAGTACCGTGCCATTCGCCAGCCCTGCAATAGCTCTTGATTGAATTGTCGATGTTTTGATTAGGTCATAAGAGATCATCCGAAACACTTCACCAAACCCTTCTATTTCCTTATCGTACAAAACCTTCATTGCTTCTGGTGTTACGTCCCGACCTGTTAACCCCGTTCCCCCCGTGGTAATAACAGCATGTACTTCGGGGTCGGCAATCCACTTAGAGGCCACTGCCCTAATCTCATAAATATCATCAATCACAATCTTTTTTTCAACAAGATTGTGTCCATCACCAATGAGTAATTTTTCAAGTATTTTCCCTGATTTATCATCCTGTTCATTACGGGAGTCAGATACCACCATCACGGCAATATTAAGGGCAATAAAATTTATATCTGGATTAATTTTGCTCATAATGTATTTTGTTACGTATTATTTAGTGAGTATTGAAAATAACTTATCACATAATTGGTATGCTAAAACCAATCACTTAAGCTTCGAAAATAAACCGTTAAATACACAAGCCACCCCCCTACTTATAGCCTGTTTTTTACTCAATCGTCTATTTACACGTTAAAATCGCCAGAAACCTGACATACCTAGAACTCAGCGTTCTTTAAGAAATTCGCGGTTAACTCAGCCACTTCCTTAGAAAATAACAGTGCTGTATGTGATTTATCAACCAATATATGGGACTTCTGTTTTGGGTGATAGGTTTCCTCAACAAGAACAGTACCATCACTTTCCCCCGGAAAACGCCCCGTCAACATACCTAAACCCTGATTTTTTGTACCTGCAATCATCCCCCAATCTCGGGGAGTACGCCATTCAGGTATATCTATACCTGATAATGCACTCGGCATACTCTTTGCTAACAACGGTGAAATAACAGGCCAATCCTGAATTTTTTGTGCAACCCAGCTACCGTTAACGGGGGAACCCAGCATAACTACCCTGCCTTCTGGCAAATCATCTGCTTGATCAAACAAATGCATAATAACGACCCCACCCAAACTATGCCCGACTAAATGCAGATCAGGTAGATTCATCTTTTTTATTTTTTCATGAATAATTTTGGCATTCTGCTCTGGTGTTTTAAGAACAGATTGATAGTAAACATAGTGAACGGTAAAACCGAGACTCTCTAACTGTTTACCCAGATAGCGCATCTCAAGAGGGTTCATCAAGATGCCATGTATTAAAAGAACGTTTGGTTTCAAGTTAACCTTTATTAAGCTTCAACTATAAAAAAATATGAGCGAGACCTTTTAGTCATCCTCTACAGCATACGGAAGATCTACAATCTGCACCGTAGCAACCTGATTATCAGCAGACACTGTTAATAATTTTTGTGCTTCAGCTATTTTAAGCACGACTAATGCCTCCGCCTTACCCTCTGGATTTAATACCGATGACAACACTTTACCTGCTTCAGCATTATTTTCATTTTGAATCAAAGCACCCACTGTTAATGCTGAGGGTATATCGGCCACTATGTGATACATGCGACGCTTGGTTTTACCCAAATAATTTAAACGTGCAACCACTTCCTGCCCAGGATAGCAGCCTTTTTTAAAATCAACACCACCAACATAAATATAATTCACCATCTGGGGAATCCACATTTCGCTACTCTCAGCCGAAATAACGGGAATACCTGCTTGAATATTAAGATAATGCCAATGAGTGCTCGTGGTTACAACAGCCTCACTACTCAATGTTTGCCAAAGTGACTTACATTGCTCTACTTCAGCAAAAATATCGAAACGGGAAGTAGGTCCAGCAATAGCCAGAATACTTACACCATCAGACTGAATGGAAGCATTAGGCGCTAGTGGTAGATCACCCAATATTTCTTTAAGCTTTGTGTCTGCTCCCTGTCCTGAATAACTAAAATGTACAAGAGACTCCGAGACATCTTCAATAGTGACCTTAGACATCATCACATACATTCGTAATTTTTTTATAACATGTTCAACTAAATCGGCAGATAAATCTAAAAGGAAGTAATCACCACGTTTAAACACACGAAAGTTAGCAATGATCCGCCCTTTGGGTGAGCACCAAGCACTTTCCTGATGAGTCGTTTCATTCACATTACGAATATCATTGGTCAATTGGTTTTGTAGAAAAGTCTCTGCATCTTCTCCTGAAACGGCTAATAAACCTCTATCAGACAAATCAGATAATACGTTGGTTTCAGAGGAATAACTCAAACTATCATCAGCATGAGTTAATACACCTTGTTCAGTTAAAAATGCCTTCCAATCAGGATTCATATCTTACAAACCTATAGTTTCTATCCACAATGACAAACAAATGACAAACACAAACAAAAAAACCCAGAGTTTGAATAATCATACTCTGGGTTTAGACTTTTATTTATATCTTAAACAGACTATGTATTATTCTGCTTTTTCTTTCTCTTTCTTTTTTTCTTCTACTTTCTTTTCAGCTTTTTCTTCAACTTTTATTTCTACCTTCTTTTCTTCAGGTAAAGTAATTTTAATATCAGCACCTTTTTTCAAGTCTTCCATATATGCCAACATTTTCTTTTGTGAAATGACACGCGTTAGCTGAGGCTTTAACGACTCAAGTGTTGGTAGTTTTGCATCACGACTGTCTTCCAATTTAATGACATGATACCCAAACTGAGTTTTAACTGGCTCTTTCGAAACTTCACCTTTTGCCATTTCTTTTACAGCATTAGCAAAAGCAGGAACCATTGTTTGTGCCTTAAACCAACCTAAAGAACCCCCATTTGAACCTGAAGGACCTGTAGATTTTTCTTTAGCTACCTTGGCAAAATCTGCACCATCAGCAATTTCTTTGATAATAGCCTTAGCTTCATCTTCAGTTTTTACCAAAATATGACGAGCATTAAATTCTTTACTCGCTAATTTAGTAACGCGTTCATCATACGCTGCTTTAATTTCTTCATCTTTAATATCAAAAGATTCTACTTTTTCTTTTGTCCACGTCTTCAATAGAATATTACGCGTGTAATCACTAATTGCTTTCTTAGTTTCAGGACGCTCTAAAATATCTGTTTTCTTTGCTTCTTGAAGCGCAATCTCAGTAGCAACCAAATCACTCACAGCGGCTTCTCTATCATCTTTACCAGACTTCTTCAGCATAGCCATATAACCATCAAGCGTACTCTTCATGATTTTATCGCCATTAACCGTTGCTATTACCACATCGGTGTCTGTTTTTTCTTCTGCCTGTACAGAAAAAATACCTGCCATTGACAGTGATAGCCCAAGTATTGACGTTACTAGTAGTGATTTTTTTATCGTTAACATTTTATATATTTTTCCTTTGTAAATTATTCTAATTTATTTAAATTATCCCAATAATGGGGTGACTCTAAGGTAAAACCTTCTTAAAAGGCTTTACTGTAACTTTTTGATAAACTCCCGCTCCTATATAAGGATCTGCATCAGCCCATGCTTGCGCTAACGCCAACGAGTCAAATTCTGCAACAATGAGACTACCCGTAAAACCATTAGTTCCGGGGTCTTCACTATCAATCGCAGGATGTGGCCCTGCTAGCACTAATCTGCCCTCATCTTTTAATACATTGAGGCGAGCAATATGCTCTGCTCTTACTGATAAACGCTTTTCCAAACTATTTTCTACATCTTCCGAAATGACAGCATATAACATCTACTTCCCTCCATCATTTATTATGCATTACTATCACATTAAATTTTGGTAATATTTCGACAATATACTAGAAACCTTTGTACAAAGAGTATCGTGATAAAAAACGAACGTAATACTTCCAGTATTTTTTATAAAAACAAGGGTAATAGCAGAGCTACTAACCACATTTTAAGAAAAAATGGGGATATTCAAACCCTTTTTATCCATCACATATCTTCGTGCAAAGATCCCTCTTTATTATCTTTGTCTTCTGCCTTTGCCTCATCAGATTCAGCATGTTGCGCCAAATAAACACCCTGAGCAATCATAAAAACAAATGTCAATCCCAAAACACCAAACATCTTAAAATCAACCCATGTGTCTTCGCTGTAATTATAGGCTACATAGATATTTATAAATCCTACCAACGCAAAAAATAATCCCCAGCTCAGGTTAACTTGCTTCCATACTTTCTTAGGAACCGCTATCGCATGTGACATCATGCGCTCAACAATGGGCATACGACCAATAAACTGACTACCAATAATCACCGTAGCAAACACCCAGTTAAAAATACTGACTTTCCACTTGATAAACAATGGGTCTTTAAACGCTAGAGTCAAGGTGCCAAAAGCAATTAATATCCCCAATGATACCAAATGCATTTTCTCTAATTTTTTAAATACCAAACGATGTACAATATTCTGAATAATCGTAGCGATAATAATTAAAACGGTAGCAAAATAAATCGCATCTTTAGGTTCATCTGAACTAATTGAGACAAAAGGAAGTTGATTCGCCACTTCAATCCATTGCGGCGGTAAATCACCAAAAAATTTATATGCAATAAAAAATAAAATGACTGGAAAAAAATCAATCAAAAACTTCATTGTTATCTCTGTATCCCTAGGCTATTACTGATGTAGAATAGCGCATTTTACCCTGTTAGTGGTTTGCTTAGAAAGTCATATGAGTCAATATTTCACAATACACCCAGATAATCCACAAAACCGTTTAATTAAACAGGCGGTAGAGATTATCAACAACGGCGGCGTCATTATTTATCCAACCGATTCTAGTTATGCTATCGGCTGCCATTTAGGCGACAAAAAAGCCATGGACCGTATCCGTAACATTCGACAGCTTGATAAAAGCCACGATTTTACTCTGGTTTGTAGAGATTTATCAGAAATATCACAATATGCCGTAGTTGATAATTTAAATTACCGCCTGATGAAATCACTAACACCTGGACCCTATACCTTTATTTTGCCCGCAACACGCGAAGTACCCAAACGCTTACTGAACCCCAAGCGTAAAACTATTGGCATTCGAGTCCCTGATAACGGTGTTTGCTCAGCATTGCTTGAAGAATTAGATCAACCCATTATGTCAAGCACCCTATCTTTACCTAATGAAGAACACCCCTTGCATGATCCACACCAAATCAGATTAAAGCTAGAAGGCATGGTGGATTTAATCATCGATGGTGGCTACAGCGGACACGAACAAACCACGGTCGTGAAACTAAGCAAGAATAAACCTGAGATTCTACGCCAAGGGCTGGGCAGTGCTGACTGGCTGCAACAACATTAAATTGTGCTATCCTTCTCGTTGCTGTTTAACGACTAAACAAAATGCATTAGCAACAAGAATCAATGACCACAAAGACAGACACCAAGCACTCTATACCCAAACAAGGTGAACTACCGTTTGCCATTGTTCAGGGAGAAGCTGTCTCTGCACCACCTGAAGACCTGTATATTCCACCAGATGCTCTTGAGGTTTTTCTTGAAACCTTTGAAGGACCTCTGGATTTATTGCTTTACTTAATCCGTCGTCAAAATCTGGATATTCTTGATATACCCATTGCCGAAATAACGGCCCAATACATGGACTATGTTGAGCTGATGCGCAATATCAATCTTGATTTAGCCGCCGAATATTTAGTAATGGCAGCAATGCTGGCAGAAATAAAATCCCGTATGTTATTACCTCGCCATGAAGAGGTCGACGATGAAGAAGATCCACGTGCCGAACTGGTTAAACGTCTGCAAGAATACGAACGCTTTAAGCAAGCTGCCTCAGATATAGATGAATTACCACGCACAGGTCGAGAATACTTCCCAACCTCTGTGGATGTCATTTTGGATGACAAAGAAAAACCCGAACCAGAAGTAGATTTGCGTGACATTCTGTTAGCGTTTCAAAACATACTTAAACATGTTGATATGCAAAAAAACCATGAGATTGAACGAGAGGAAATATCAATCCGTGAACGCATGACATACGTATTATCTAAACTAGATGCCGACAACTTTGTAGAATTCCAAACCCTATTTACCTTAAAAGAAGGTCGTCTGGGAGTGGTAGTAACCTTTATGGCGATACTGGAGCTACTAAAACTCAAAGTCATCGACATGGTACAAGCAGAAGCATTTGCTCCTATTTATTTAAAACCCGTTTCCAGCACAGAGGAGACTCTCTAGATGATATTAAGCGCAAAAAAGATACGCCAATAAATGATACATAGAGAAAAACCCCCTGTAACCCCTCACTGTAAGTAGGGGGGTGCACTTTTATCTAGTTACTGTTATTGATTAAATAAAGACTTTTATACAATGCGTATGGCGATAAAAAATGAGCATGATTTCCAGATTTTTAAGAAAAGCTGGGATACTCGGGCTGCCTTTATCCATCATATCTCTTCATGCAAAGCCTTCTAATAAATGTATAGAGAACGTAAAAAAGAATGTAGAAAAAATGTAGGAAATAAAAATGGCATATGTAGTAACGGAAAATTGCATTAAATGCAAATACACGGACTGTGTTGACGTATGCCCTGTGGAGTGTTTTCACGAAGGTCCGGAAATGTTGGTAATAGACCCAGATGAATGTATTGATTGTGCACTGTGTGTGCCAGAGTGTCCAATTGACGCTATTTTTGATGAGGATGAGTTACCAGATGAGCAACGAAAATTTATAAAAATTAACGCAGAGTTGTCACAGAAGTGGCCAGTTATCGAAGAAACAATAGCCGCTTTAGAAGATGCTGACGAATGGAATGGTATCCCAAATAAAATTAACTATTTAGCAGACCTTCTTGAGGATAGTAAGAATCTTAGCAAAGACACTCAAGAGACAAAGCATGTTAAAAAGAATGACAACGATATTTGCTCCTAGAAGGCTTTGCAAAATAATTAAGCACTGCAAAAATAGAGAATTATGGGCATAATCTCTCAGAGCTATTAATTGATATTTTTATTAAAAAGGGAATCAAATGAAGTATCATTCAGCAACAGGATTAACCACGAAGAAACTTACGGCATTCGTAACAATGCTATCAATCAGTGCATTATTAATGGCTTGTGGTGGAACGAAAACCGAAGAAGTTAAACAAGTTGTTACTCAAAAAAATACACCCTCCAAAACAGCAGTTAGTCTTAAAAAGATTGATGTTCAAGTTGGTAATGGTGCCACTGCTAAAGCAGGTCAAAAGGTCTCCGTACATTACACTGGCTGGTTATACGACCCTGAAGCAGCAGATAATCATGGTACAAAATTTGATAGTTCTGTTGATCGTGGTCAGCCATTCCAGTTTCCTTTAGGAGGCGGTCGTGTTATTAAAGGCTGGGATCAGGGCGTTGCAGGAATGAAAGTTGGAGGCAAACGTACGCTGATTATTCCACCTGCAATGGCTTATGGTGCACGTGGTGCTGGACGTGTTATTCCACCCAATGCTACATTAATTTTTGATGTTGAATTACTTGGTGTTGAATAAAAAGCTTTAAAAAGCACCTATAACTTAAAAAGTGCCTATAAGTAGGGGGGTGGCAAATGGTATTTTGCCCCCCTGATAAACACCTTATTTCTCTGTATTTTTCCACCAATCTGCAATCACTCGACTGACTTTGTGATTAATCAGGTAACCGTAAGAGCGATGACAATTCAAACCATCTTCTTCATGGAAATAGTTGTAAACCCCTTCTGACTGATCTTCAATGCTTTCTAACAACTTGTAATCGACCATTTTGCCGTAATCGTTTGCTAAAAAGCGATCCAGCGAAATCAAATCACCATCTGCAGCAATATTAATCCAGCGGCGAATATTACTTGGGTATTTATGTTCTTCTGTCATGTGACTACCCATTAACCGAGATTGCACATAATTTATCCCCAATGGACTGCCTAATGTTAAAAATAAATCAACCTTTCCCGGGTGATGCTCTAAGTTGGACAGTGCCCAAAGCGTGTCATAACTAATAATTGTCCCCATGCTGTGACCAATGAGCAAAATCTTATCACCCTTTTTTAGTAACGGCCTAAGCTCCTCTTTTAATTGCTCACGAATGTGGCTGCCAATTTTATTTTCATTATCAAAATAGCGATTGGTATCTTCTGCGGTCTCTTTCAGCTTTCCACGCAATAAACGTAATAAGACGGGGGAATTATCCACCGCGTTATACATAAACATATCCAAACGATTTCGCCATGCACTCGCCTGTGCGATATCTTCTTCGCTGGGGCCATCCTTTTTCAGCATTTTCTCAACCCATGGTCGATGTGTTTCGATATCTTCACGACTTTGATAATACGAGTAATTCCAGCTGATAAATTTGAAGTATTCATCATGCGCAATTAAGTCTTCTGCTACATCAGGCTCAACCCTTCTTACTCCTTCTATCAACGTCTGCCATAACAAATTCTGGTGTAAATCTGCGGGTGGTTTAGGGTTTTTTCCCGGAACAAAAATAATATGTCGATTACTCATTCATCACTCACCACATCTAAAATTATTAGAAGACTTTGATAAACCTACCGAGCGTGTCAATTTCAAGGCACACAGAAAACAGAATTTACACGGAGTAAATGCGCATTTCGAGTACCACGCAACGCAGACATTGGCTCGCACAGATGGTTTAGCAAAACCTTCTATTATTAAAACTACCCACCCGTATTCTATATAGATGAATCACTGAAATTGATTATAGAAGTAGAAAAATAAAAAAGGCAAAAAAATACTCACGCTTTCAATCAGACAGTTCTAAAAACAGTATTTATTATTTCTAACTTTAACAGGAGAAGCCACCCCCCTACTTATAAGCCTTTTATATTGCCTTACTTTTCTTTTTTCACTTTACGGGTAAAAGGCTTGATCCTTTTCAGCCAAGGTTTTAACTAAATGCGCTATTTGTTCTGCTAAGCTAAGAACATCATTAGCATCTGCACGAATAACCTTGTTATCTAAAGATGCTAGCTGTTCAATCAGTATCTTGAAATTATTTTTGTCGTTTTTGGAAAATGGCTTGAATTCCCCATACCTCTTCGTGCAAGAGTCTCAAATATACAGCCATACATCCAATTACTTTTTGGTCAAACGAACAAAATGATATAATGCGACGACAATAATAAAAGGTTTAACGTAATGCCGTCTAGAATTAAGTATAGGGAAAATTTATTAAAAAGAATACAAGATCTAATTGATGGCTATTCCAAGGATTCTATTTTAAAAGAATATTTACAAAATGCAGATGATGCAAAAGCGACGGAGCTGATTGTAACTTTTGATAGACGGGTACATCAATCACTGGAAAATACAGAATTTAGTGGTGCGAAAGACCAAGCTCTTCTTCTCTATAATAATTCTAAATTTGAGGAGGCTGATTTTAAGGCTATCGTTGAAATTAGTGCTCAAGGAAAAGTTACAGACGCACATTCTACGGGACGCTTTGGTCAAGGCTTTAGTTCCAGCTTTAGTATTTCAGACCACCCAAGCTTTATTTCTAATGGTAGAGCTTATTGGTTTGATGTTCTCAAGACATCAGTAGCTAAAGATGAGGATGAGGATGAGGATGAATTTATACTTGAATGGCAGAAAGAAGAATTTGGTGCGATAGAACCGTGGCTTGATGCCTTTGCGCCTATTGTACCGAACATATCTAACTTGGCTAATCAGAACTTTAATGGGACAGTTTTTCGTTTACCTCTTCGCACCAAAGACACGGCAAAGGATAGTAAGATAAGTCATGAAATATTTTCATATGATGATTTCTTAAAGTGGTGTGAAGAATGGAGGGAGAATGCTGATAGTCTACTTTTTCTCCGGCATGTACATAAGCTCGTATTACAAGAAATTAATACAGATGGTGAAATAATTGTCCACGTAGAAATTAAAACGATAAACTCAAGTGATATTAAGTGTATAAATAATAAAATTCAGCACGAATTATCGGGTGAGCTTTTAGCTATTTGTAAAAAATGGGAGGAAAGTACAAAAGATTTACCAATATTTAAATATCATCAGCACTTTCTAATTAAGTTTTTAGAAGATGGAAAAGTAAAAGAAAGAGAAGAAAGCTGGGCTGTTGTTAATGGGCTTTTTAAAGGTGAAAATAACAGTTTATTAGAGCAAGCAAGTAAAGTTTTAGAAATATCTCCAGACCCTAGAAAAGTTTTACCGTGGGCTGGTGTGGCTATAAAAATAGATAAAAACAAGACCCCCCTAAAATTAAATAACTCAAAGTTTTATACATTTCTCCCACTCCCTATTAGATCTAGTTGCCCTGTACATATACATGGTTGGTTTGACCTAAACCCTAAAAGAACAGAGATAACACATGAAGGTGAAGGAAAAGATAAAGAAATACTTATTAAATGGAATCAATTACTTTTTCAAGAAGGTGTAGGTGTAGCTTGGGCTTATCTTATAGACTTTATAAAAAAAGACTGTAAACCTCAAACTTATTACCCACTCTGGTCTAAAAATAATGGGGATGTGTTTGATGAATATTTACTTCAGGGTTTTTATAACAAGATAACAGAATTGGATTGTTTAAAAACCAAGTATAAAGAGAATGAAAAGTGGTCTATACCTAGCGAAGAAATTTATCTGTTGCAAGAATCGAATAAAAACCTGTTTGCAGCTTATCAAAACCATTTTCCGATTATTACACCTAAACCACCTAAGCATATTGTTGAGGGGTTGAAGCTAGTTAATATTGATTTAAGAAAAATCACTCCTGAACTCATTCGTGAATACCTAAATGAACAATCTGAAGCTATAAAGTTTCCAGTTCCTTTGGAGCGGGCTCCAATAGCCATAGCCATGCTATCAAAAAAAGAATGGTTATTTCCCATCATCAAGTACTGTGCGGAAGCACAGGAAGATAACGACTATGCCTGTCTATCAGGTCTTCCAGTACAGCTAGACATTGATAACAAGTTACATATTGCCCAAGAGAACTGCCTGCTTGACCCTGACCCACAACTGATTATTTTTCAGGATGACACAACACTGTTTGTTGATAATGAAATAGTTGAACTATTGAAAAATGCAGAAAGCCTACCAGATTCATGGCATAAACCAACATTAAAAAACTACATATCTATTTTAAATGAGCATATTGAAGAGTATGAGTTTGACAAAAAATGGATAAAGGCTGTCATTGACTTTATTTCAAACACAAATTCTGAGGAAATTGAAGAAGCCCTAGATGAGATTCAGCAGCTACAGATTGTCTATCAATCAAACGAGAGTTACGGTTATCTAAGCGCTAATGAAAAAGGCCCATTCCTTGTTTCAAAAAAGGAAAAAGAGAGCATACCGTTACTTGAAAAAACAGGGATTAATCTTATTCACCCTGACTATTTTGATATTTATAGTTCTTTGAAGAAATATGATGAACTGATTGTTGAATTGACACCTGAATCACTAATTAAGTACCTGTTGGCACTACCAGAAGAAGAATATACTTTTTTTGAAGACAAGTCTGTACGAGAGTATTTAGTTGATTTCGTAGCACACGATATAAGTTGGTTTGATAACCTTTCCGATGATGAGAGCACCTGGCTTCAATATATACCTTTTCTTTATACAGAAAATGACAAGCTATATGCATTATCGGATGAGAAAAAACTCTTTTTACCCGCAGGATTCACCCCTCCAAAAATAAAAGAGCTAAAAGGTGAGTATGAAATAGTTCGTGTGGTAGACGATAAACAAAATGCATTTTTTAAAAAACTAGGTATAAAAGAACAAACGGCCCCAAACTACATCAATGAAGTCATAATTCCTTATATTGACAAAAATGGTATTGCTAAGTCTGACAATATCAAGCGCATTCTTGAATGGCTAGCAAAAGAATGGAGGAACATAAATAAAGAGCTAGGTGATGAAGAAAAGGATGAATTAATATCCAATTTAAAAAAATCAAAAATAGTTTTAAATAAATTAGAAAGTAAACTAGATAAAGCCGACACATTTTATCATCCCGATTTTTATAAAGGTTTGCCAGGCTTTTTACATAATCCTGATTTTAAACCTATTGAATTTGAGGGAGACTCAATAGAAAAGCAATGGCTAGAGTTATTAACCATTCTTGGAGCTTCTACGGCAATCATATCAGAGCATATTATTAAAACTGTTGAAGTATATATTGATAATACTAACCATAAAGATGCTATCGGGTTAGTCAAATACATTTCAGACCATTTTGAGCAATTTAAAAATATGACCTATGAAGGTGTGGGTGTTTTTAAATATCTATCTGATATGTCCTGGATGCCAGCGCAAAAACCTGAAAATGGCTTTCTTCTTCCGGAGTATGATTTTGGGTACTTACAAAAGCCTTCTGCGCTAATTTTACCTAATGATTTTATGATTGCAGGTGGTGCTCATTTTTCGCTAAGCAACAGGGTTAAGCTAGGGAAAAAAGATGCTGATGGAGAATACCCTGAAAAGGTAATAGCAGAAGCAATGGAAATGATTGTAAATCTACCTAAAGAAAGCATTTTCACAAGCTTTCGCCGACTTAGAGCAATTCAGACTACACCACAAACCGAAAAGAAAATACTCCAGTTTGCAAAAGAAGTTTATAAGTATTTAGGCCGTAGCCAAATTGAAACTGGAGATATTCCTGAAGACATAAAAAAACGGTCAATTTTCATCAAGGGTCACTGGATAGACTCTGATAAAGTTTTTCAAAAACCCGTAAAATTAACGGGTATCTTTAGTTGGAAGGAACTTTTTAAAAAAGAGGATGAAGAACTAAAGGATGGTCTGAAGAAACTAGGAGTCCAAGAAGAGCCTGATACAAATTGGCTGGTTAATTTTCTAAAAAAATTACCACAAGGTAAAAAATTGGAAAATCCAGATATTAAAGATGCGAAAGGTATTTTGCAGTTATTGTCAGACAGAATTGATAATGACAGCTCTTTGTCTTATATCCCTATTTTGACAAAGGACAATAAACTAATACTAAGTAACGAACTCTATATAGATGACTTACCTGCTTATCAGAAGGCCTCCAAAAAGAATGAAAGAATACCACTTTGCCAACGCCAATTTGATTTAATAGCAAAACAACATAATGCAATTTCAATAGCTGATAATATTGATCCCCAAATTAATACCAAAGAAAGTAAAAAATTAGATAATGATGGGGTCCCTAATAATTTACGTTTGGATCACTACATCAAACAAGATTCTTTTAAATCAGCCATTTTAAGATTAGCCTACCATGAAGATAAAATTGCTGAAGATGAGATAGATCAAAACCTCTTGGATGAAATATTACCTTCAGATATTCAATTTATGGAAAGTTTATCAGTTCGTTATGATATTGATGACACATGGATATATACAGATAACACTGCTACAACATTCGAAGATGATGAAACCCTGTATTTGCTGCTACAGGAAGATACGGAAGATATGTGTGAAAGTATCACTAAGTATATTTATAAAAAAAGTAATCTCTCTTCTACAGATAGCTCTACATACCTTAATCGTATTTTAAGAGAAAAGCTTTCAATTGAGGATACCCAAAATCTTTTAGATAAAAAGAATATCAAAGAGTTACCTGAAAAGATTCAAATTGATGATTGTTATTCCATCCTTGGCGAAAATGAAGACGATGAAGATATTGAACCAGAGAATTCATACGACGAAGTTCAAGATGAGGATATTGATTATATTTCTGATACTAATACTGATACCACTGAAGGGAGAAACATTCCTCCTCCAATAATCCCTAAAAAATCTAGTGGTCAGAACAGTAAAAATGAGTCTCGCAAAGGTGGGGGTAGTAGTAAAGGAGGCAGGGGTACATATTCTGGAGGTACTAGTATAAGTAATCATGGTAAGAGGATAGTTAGCCCAAATGACAGAAAGCCCGTTTACGTTGGTAAAGAAAAAGAAGTTGATTCGAATAAGCAACAGGAGATAAAAGAACGAACAATAGAAATTGGCAAAAAAGGAGAGGATTATATTTTAGAACATTCAACTCGCTATCTTTTATCTGATTCAAATAGATTTAACCCAGCTCCTACAAATAATGAGGGCTTTGATATTACAGAAGTAAATTCAAATGGAGAGATAGTTCGTTATATTGAAGTAAAAGCTTTGACTGGAAAATGGAGGGAAGGAGGAGTTGCAGTTACAGCACCCCAAATGAAATTTGCACAAGCACATGAAAACTGGTGGTTATTTATTGTTGAAGGAATCAACACAAGGGCAATGAAGGTATATAGATTAGAAAACCCTATATTACAGGCTAATCGTTATATGTTTGATAGTAGCTGGAAGCAACTTTCTTTGGAAATGGAAGAAAATAAAGAAATAATCCCCAAAGAAGGTGATAAGTATCGCTTAAAGAAGGGTGTTTGTGAGGTAATTAGTGTTGAGAAAAAAGGAAAGCTATATCGTTTAAAGCTTAAACTCATCGACTCTGACGAAGAGCTAACAAAAAAGTTTAACCCTTCATGGGAGAAGTGCTAATGGCAAATATAATCCCTCAACTAACAGAAGAGCAAATAGAAAAAATACCCTCGAGAGCTGAACAAAAAGTATATTTGGCATTGCTGGCAATTATTCCAAATAACTGGTTGGTTATACATTCTCTTGAGTTTATTAAAACTACTTCTAAATATAAAAGTCATGGTGACAGAGAAGCAGATTTTGTGATCTTCTCACCTCAGTATGGTGTGCTGGTTGTTGAGGTTAAAGGTGGAGGAATTAAATACAATAAAACAGTTGATCAGTGGTATTCAATAGACCGGAATAAAAATACACATGAAATAAAAAATCCTATTAGACAGGCTAAGGATGCAAAATATGAAATAAGGAATCACCTTAATCAGCAAATAAAAAATAAAACAATATTAGTAGCACATGCAGCTCTATTCCCAGATATAGAAAATGTTGCATCATTAGCAAGTCCAGAGATACCTATTGATATATTAGGTTCAAATAGAAACTTGTCTGATTTAAAAAAGTGGATAATCTCAATATTTGATTATTGGTCTGGAGAAAAGCCAGTGTTTGACCCTCTAGGAGAATATGGAATTAAAGTGGCTGAGAAAATATATGGGAAACAAGCCGAAATACTACCTTCTCTTAGGGCAACCATAGAAGAAGAGATCCAGAAACAAATTGAGTTAACTAACCAGCAAAAATCTATTCTCAGGCAGTTAAAAAGAAGAAAAGAAGCCATAATTGAAGGTGGAGCAGGTACGGGTAAGACTGTTTTAGCTCTAGATCATGCTCAGACTTTAGCTAATCAAGGTTTGAAAGTTCTTTTTCTCTGCTACAACAAAAAGCTTGGTAATGAATTAAAAAGAAAATCCAATGGAATAGATGGTTTACATTCAATGGGATTTCATGAGTTTTGTGCATGGCGCATTAAACAAGTTAAAAGTGATAAAGGAAGAGATTTACTGGATGAATCTAAGAGAACTCATCCTCATGATGATTATTTCGATGTCATCATGCCAGATGCATTAATCAACAGCTATGACATTGCACCTATTCAGTATGACGTAATTATAATTGATGAAGGGCAAGATTTTAAAGCAGAATATTGGTTTGCTATTGAAATGCTAAGGGAGCATTGTAATGACACAAAACTTTATATTTTCTTAGATAGCAATCAAGCTATCTATACGACTAGCAGCCAAAGTAACCTACCTATTACATCAGCACCATTATTTTTATTTGATAATTGTCGAAATACTAAGTATATCCATAATTCCGCTTATCAATATTATCAAGGTATAAAAGTTGAAGCTCCTAATTTAGAGGGTGAGCCTGTAGAATTTGCAATAAAAGAATCTGTTAAGCTACAAGCTAAGGAAATAGATAAATCAATATCTAGACTGATTACTACTGAGGGGATTTCTCCAAAAGACATTGCTATAATCGTCATGGGAAATTACGTTGAGGCAGAGTCACTTTTAAAATTATCAGCTCACAAGAACTTATGGGCTTTTAAGGAGTACTCTCCCGATAATAAGGTACTAGTAGAAACAGCCAAAAGATTTAAAGGGTTAGAGGCTAATATTGTATTTCTATGGATTACAGATCCTGAATCAATGGATGAAAAGTTGCTTTATGTTTCAATTTCACGTGCCAGATTCAGGCTTTTTATCATAGGAGGAGAATATATAAAAATGATAAATAGTAATAAATAAGGCCCCCCTACTTATAAGCCCTTTTTTAAATAAATGGCTATAAGTAGGGGGGTGGCTTAACTGCTATTATTGATCTTTTTTAGGAGCTATGTTTCTCTAGTATTTGAGATATTTCTATATAACCGCGTAGTTTGGCAAATTCCAAGGGGGAAACGTCACCGACTTTAATCTGGGTTGATGCACCGTGTTCTAGCAATAATTTAATCACATCTGCTTCTGCACCAAATAATAAGGCGATGCTTAGCGCGGTTAATCCTTCCTCATCCTTATGGTTAATATCCATGCCAGAATCAGCAATTTGTTTGATATTCTCAAAACTTAAACCATTAGAAATACTCCTCATCAATAAATCTTGAGGGTTACTGGTAACCATTTTTTTGCTTAGCATAAGGCTTACTGCTTTATCTAAAGAGGCTTCGATGGCTAAATCCAGAGGTGTCTGACCAAGGTATTGCGTGCTTAACGATGCGCCTCTATTGATTAACTCAATGGCTAACTGCTCTTCATTTAAGTTAAGTGCGGTAATAAGGGGGGTTGACCCATCTTCTGCCATATAGTTTATATCTGCACCATTATCTAAAAAGTCTTGAATGGGTTTATTTGTTTTTTTGCCAACTTGGTGGGTTTTTATGGCTTGGTAAAGGGATGCAGAGCCATGTAGCTCTGTAGGGACTAAAAAATAAAGGGCAGTTACGGCCAATACAGCTAAACCAAGAAGATAGGCTGGTTTGACTACGGCAAATACCTTGTCTAGCATTTTAGATAGCGCTGACTGATTAGTGCTGTCCTTATCATGAGCATCTTTATTTGCTGTGGATTTTTTGAATCCAAGGTATAAGAAATAAAGGCTTGATAACGTACACACTCCACCTGCAACAAGTGCAATAGTGTATAACTTAGGATAAAGCAGGAAGGTCGCCACAAGCGCTAAAATCAGGCTGAGTGTGGGGATTAGTATGTTTTCAAAGTCTATATTTAAATCAAAACTGAATCCGGGTTTAGCTTTTACATCATCAGCTGATTTAACTGTGAAAATATCTGAAACAGGTGATTCACCATCTTTTCTTTCAGTTTCATTGTTTGTTACATTATCTGCCGTATGAGCACTTTCTGTTATTTTACTGGCTACTTCCTGCGTGGCCTTTCTTGCCGTATCTTGAACTTTGTTTACGGTATTATTTTGCCGTGTTAGCTTTTTTATGTAGCCCATACATTCAAGTTTTGATTTTGCATCAGCAAAACTGATGGTGATATCAACGGCTTGTCCTTCCGTCTGTTTGGATACATAACTGATTTGTAAATGAGTATCAGCACTGCTAGCGGCGGTGAAATCAGTAATTGCCGCCAAAGGAATGACGCGAAAGCCAGTTGGGCCAAATATTGTTTTTGGATGAGTGTTTGCTTTGAGCTGTCCTTCGACTTTCTCTTGCGACATTTCACCCGTAGATGCAACTACCAGTGCTTTCGCAGAGAGGATAGCAATATTATTTTTTGTTGCACTTTTATTAAGCCAGTATTTCATTACGGCGGAATCCTTATTTTCTCATTGGATTGGACTCCGAGATAGTACCCTTCCTTGACTTAACTGATAATGAATAGCCTATCATTGTCTCTATCAAAGATACTTATTAAGCTTATCGACTTGGTTCTATAAACGATTTTAAAACATGCGCCTCAACACCCTATGTAAAAACCAAACAGAAGGCAGGTGCTTATAAGTCACTCATAAGACCACTTAACGGCCAGCTAAAGGTCACTTAAAGTAAGGCATCACGAATTTTCTCAAAAGCAGCAAATTCCTGCTCATCAAAGTTGTGAGTTACCATAATGGCATTCAAGGTTTGCATCAGTTTCAGTTCCACTTCTGGGTATGCACCAATTTTCTCTTTTAATACAGCCAGATAGGTATCAAAGTCACTATCAAACTGTGAAGCTTCCTGATGTAATTGATCAATTTCAATATCACTTAGACCAAAATCATTTTCAAAGAATGTAGCGAAACGTTTTTTTTCTTTTTCTGTTTCTTGTTTATTGGCATTGATTACATGGAAAATAACTACAGCGAAGGCTCTCTGTAAGGTGTGATCTTCTATATCTAAATGGTTCATGTGACCTAGTTCATCAAACCACTGTCTTAGTTTTGAAGGCATTCAAACGTCCTCTATTATTCACACTTTGAATTTATCAGCAGAATCTTAATAGTATTCAGATAAAAGTCAAAAAACGGTTAATTCTACCTCGAATAAGTATAGATTGGATTTTAATTTACTATTTTATGTTTTTTTGAGTCAAAACTAATAGATTTATACCTGATGCCAATGATAGCGTATAATCCCCAGCACTATGGAAATTACTGCCCCTAAATTATTCTCGTACAGGAAATTCTGGCCTCATAAGTTTGGCACGGCCCCTGTGTTACCAATGTCTCGTGATGAGATGGATGACCTTGGCTGGGACTCTTGCGATATTATTATTGTCACAGGCGATGCTTATGTCGATCACCCTAGTTTTGGTATGGCTATTATTGGTCGCTTGTTAGAATCACAGGGCTTTCGCGTAGGTATTATTTCACAACCGGATTGGCGCTCAGCAGATGACTTCTGCAAACTGGGGAAACCTAATCTTTTTTATGGTATTGCGGCAGGTAATATGGATTCGATGGTGAATCATTACACCGCAGATCGTAAACCCCGTTCTGATGATGCCTATACTGCTGGTGCAAAGGCGGGGAAACGTCCCAATCGTGCCACCGTTGTCTACGCACAACGTGCACGAGAGGCCTACAAAGGTGTTCCCATCATTATTGGTGGTATTGAAGCGAGTTTACGCCGAATAGCACAGTATGATTACTGGACTGAAAAGGTTAGACGTTCCATCTTGCCAGACTCAAAAGCAGATATGTTGTTATTCGGTAATGCCGAACGTGCGATTGTTGAAGTGGCGCATCGTTTAGCCGCAGGCGAAAAAATTGATGAAATAACAGATATTCGTGGCACAGGTTTTATGCGTCAAGGTGTACCAGAAGGCTGGACAGTGATTGACTCTACAGATTTGGATGAAGCTGGTTCTATCGAACACCCAGATACAAACCCATATATTGACACAACACAAACCGCTGACTGCGAAAAGAACAGCCAGCAAGCCATTGATTCTGCAACAGAAGCAAAGCTAAACAGTGCGGCTGCCCAAGTGATTCATTTTCACGAGCGCCCAAGAAAGCTAGATCGTACTAAAACCGTTATACGTCTACCATCATATAACCAAGTGGTGGATAGCAAAGTCTTGTATGCACACGCTTCACGCGTATTTCATTTGGAAACTAACCCGGGAAATGCCCGTTCTATGGTGCAAATGCACGGTAAACGAGATGTTTGGTTAAATCCACCACCACAACCGTTAAGTGCAGAAGAATTTGATGGTTTATTTGAATTTCCTTATACGCGTAAACCTCATCCAAGTTATGGTGATTTAAAAATACCTGCCTACGATATGATTCGCTTTTCGGTAAATATCATGCGTGGCTGTTTTGGTGGCTGTACTTTCTGCTCTATTACTGAGCACGAAGGCAGAATTATTCAAAGTCGTTCGGAAGATTCAGTTATTAAGGAGATCGAAGCTATTCGCGACAATGTACCCGGTTTTACAGGCAATATCTCCGATCTTGGTGGCCCGACCGCAAATATGTATCGGCTTTCCTGTAAGAGTAATAAAATTGAAGAATCCTGTCGTCGTTTATCTTGCGTGTATCCTGGCATCTGTGAAAATTTAAATACCAATCATAAGCCACTGATTAAACTTTATCGTCGTGCACGAAAAATTGAAGGAGTGAAACGCATCTTTATTGCCTCTGGTTTACGTTATGACTTGGCGGTAACTGACCCTGAATACGTTAAAGAACTGGTAACACATCACGTCGGGGGACGTTTAAAAATAGCACCAGAACATACCGAGCAAACCACATTATCCAAAATGATGAAGCCAGAAATAGGAAGCTATTACCGCTTTAAAGAGTTATTTGAAAAGTACTCAAAAGAAGCCGGTAAAGAGCAATACCTCATTCCTTATTTTATCTCGTCACACCCAGGCACGACAGATGAGGATATGCTGAACCTAGCATTGTGGCTTAAAGAAAATAATTTTAAGCCCGATCAGGTGCAGGGGTTTATCCCTACACCGATGGCGCTTGCCTCGGCAATGTATCACAGTGAAATTAATCCACTAAAAAAAGTGGGAGAGTCTTCCGAGCATATCGACTCGGCGCGTGATGCAAAAACACGACGATTACATAAAGCTTTATTGCGCTATCACGATCCAGACAATTGGCAAATGATTCGTGCTGCCTTGAAACGCATGGGGCGCACCGATTTAATTGGCAATAAAAAAGAACACCTTATTCCAGAGTTTAATGCACGCTTAGAGAAAAGAGGGGCAGGTGCTCATACAAAGGGTTCAGCCAAAAATAGCAGTGACTTCCATCACCGTATTAAAGCAAAATCAAATGCACAGAGTAAAGGTAAGCCCAGAGCTAAAGCAAAAACTGGGTTTGCCAAAGCCAAGCCTGTTAAAAATACCCGAAAAAAACAGCGGGTAAAGCACTAAGCTGATTTTCTCTGATTTCTTCAGCTACTGAGTTACTTAGTCAGCGGAAAATATTATGGGAATAACTCAATACGAATCGTGTACACCCTAAGGAAAATATCAGAGCAGAGGGAATTTATATTCTAAAGGGAAACTGTCGGACAGCAATAACCCACCCCCCTACTTATAGACAGTTTTTTGAATTAAGCTAGAATCTTGAGTTATTTTTAGCATTGTGGGTGATGAAGGTGAGATAAACACCTCTTTTAAAACCAGCATCACAATGCACCAAATTTATTAGATTTGGCGTATATCAGGTAGATACATTATTATTTTTTAGATACCCCTTTTTTCTGATGGCAACCACGCATTCAACCAAAGTACACAATTCCCCCGTACTAAGATAAAAGCCATATTCAAAAACAGGATTACTACGTCCCCTCTCTTCCAATTCTTTAAAAATGCGTTCTTCTTGTTCTTTGGGAAAATCAAACCGTAATTCTAAATCCGTACTTCCAGGACGTTGAAAATCTACCGTTAACTTTCTTGTCCACACTTGATAATCACTAAATACTTTTGCACAGGCTAATGGGGCAATTGGATCGGCCAAAGAAGCCTGATAACCACCAAACATTCCCCCACCATGATTTTTTGAAATCCACGTTAATGGCAATGTAATTCTGACTTTGCGCCAGCTATTTTCTAAAGAAGTGACTTTAATCCGCATCATCCACCATGCAGGCCACCACTCTAGCTGTTTCTCTTCAGAGAGAAAACTAAAGTAGTTTTGTAAAAAATGAATGCTATTGAATTTAAATAATTTACTCACATTCTTATTCCTGAAATTGACCCTAATTTTTAACTCAGCAATTTTAGCTCAAAATTTAAAGTGAATAACAAAAAAGAAGCAAATAACTTATCAAGGCCTTTGCACAAAGAAATATAACGGATAATAAATTTAATTATTTCTCTGTAAACCTTGACAATACCAGCACTTTCACGTGTAATCGCGCGCCACGGCAGAAGTACAATTTATAACGTACTTTCGCTACTTTTTCACACTCGTATCGAAGGAATAATAAAATGTACGCAGTAATAAAAACAGGTGGTAAACAGTATCGTGTTGAGCCTGGAAATGTCCTCAAAGTTGAATCTCTAGACGCAGAAGTTGGCGCTACAGTAAATTTTGAAGAAGTATTAATGATTGCTGATGGTGATGATGTCACTATTGGAAACCCTACAGTCGCTAGCGCAAAAGTAGTTGCTGAAGTCATTGCACACGGTCGTGCAAAGAAAGTTGAAATTGTTAAATTTAGACGCCGTAAGCATCACCAAAAACGTACTGGTCACCGCCAGAACTTCACTCAAATTCAAATTCAAAATATCAATGGCAAAGGAGCTCCTGCTAAAAAAGCTAAGGCTGCTACTAAAGACACTGATACAGAAACATCTGCCAAGACTAAGCCTGCTAAAAAAGCAGCACCAAAAAAGTCTACAGCTAACGATGATTTAACAAAAATAGAAGGTGTCGGACCTAAAGCTGCAGAGGCACTAGCAGCAGCTGGACTTGTTACTTTCGCTGATGTTGCTAAAGCCGAAGTATCTGCTATTCAGACTATTCTTGATGAAGCTGATGGAAAGTTCGGTGCTATGAAGCCTGACACCTGGCCAAAACAAGCAAAGCTTGCTGCCGCTGACAAGTGGGATGAGTTAAAAGTATTACAAGATGAATTAGATGGTGGAGTTGAAAAGAAGTAATTTCTTACTCTTTATTATCAAAAAAGCAGTTCATCTTGAACTGCTTTTTTTTTCCTGTCATTTCTAGTAATGTCAGCTTTTATTGAAGATCTCTCACACGAGAGTATGAAAAAAGAAAAACAAGATAGTTGGCATATATTATCTCTTTTTATGCAAGCGTCTTAATTTGAGATCTAGTGAACGCATCAATCGCCTATAAATAATCAATGACTCTCGATACTATTTATCAAGTAAATACACCTGAAGGAATAAGCTTAAGGCTTTCACCTGCTGGCCCAGTTGTTAGAATGCTTGCTTGGATAATCGATATACTCATTCGCCTAGTAATTAATGGGGTACTTTTTACTATTCTCGCCTTCTTTGGAAAAACAGGTATCGGCATTGCATTTGTCCTATCTTTTTTACTTGAGTGGTTCTACCCTGTTTATTTTGAGCTTTACAAAAAAGGGCAAACTCCAGGTAAAAAGATGTTTAACCTGTATGTAACAATGGCAGATGCAAGCCCCATAAATTTAGGGGCATCAATCATCAGAAATCTTTTACGATTTGTGGATTTTTTGCCTTTTTTTTATGGTTTTGGTTTCATTAGTATGATGTTGACAAAACGTTTTCAACGTCTTGGAGATCTCGTAGCCAGTACAGTTGTACTTCATAAAGCACCCGATTACCCAACGGTAAATGAAGACAAAACTGAAGCCATCTTCCCTCCAGTTGTCTTAAATTTAACAGAGAAACAAGCTCTAATTCACTTTCAACAGCGTATCCCCTACTTAACTGCCGAACGTGCAGAAGAATTAGCACAAATTGCCACCCCTTTATTATTGCCAAATAGCAGTGACAACAAACAAGCGAGTGCTCGATTATTAGGGATCGCAAACTGGATTATGGGAGCGAAAAACTCGTGAGCTCAGTTAGACAATCACAATTTATCGAAAAAAACGAAGACCTATGGGACTCATTTGAAAATTGGCTAAACTACCAAGACCTCTCATTTTGGCAAAAAAGAAGTAAAAAAAATAAGATTGAACCACCTGAAGAAATAGACTTACCCAAGGCTTATCGACAAATTTGTCACCATTTTGCACTCGCAAACTCTCGAATGTATAACCCTATTCTTGTTGATAAATTAAATAAATTGGTTGTACGTGGTCATCATCAACTATATAGCAGCCACACTAATTTCATCGGCAATATAATAAAATATTTTGCCGCTGATTTTCCTCGCTTAATAAGGAAAGAATGGAAGATAGTGAGCATTTCCGCAGCACTTTTCTACATTCCTTTTATCGCTATTATCATTGCCATTCAATACTCCCCTGATCTCATTTACAGTGTTATGGATGGGAGCATGGTCAACGATCTTGAAAGTATGTATGAACCCGAACGTAATCAACGTCTGGGTAGAGAGCGTGAATCTGATACCGATTTATACATGTTTGGTTTTTATATTAAACACAATATTGGTATTGATTTTAAGATGTTTGCAGGGGGGTTATTATTCGGCATCGGTACTCTCTTTTTCCTGATTTTTAATGGCATATTTTTAGGTGCTGCATTTGGTCACATGACCCATATCGGCTATATCGATAGTTTTTGGGGATTTGTCGTTGGACATGGTGCTTTTGAGCTCAATGCCATGGTCCTATCTGGAGTAGCAGGATTAAAACTTACCGAAGCATTGATACGACCAGGAAGGAAAACAAGAGCACGAGCATTGATAGATAACGGTAAAATTGCCGTATTAATCATGTATGGTGTCGTCGTGATGAGTGTCATCGCAGCATTTCTCGAAGCATTTTGGTCATCCACAGTGATGCCCGTAATGATTAAATATATTGCTGGAGCCATACTGTGGACTGTTGTTGGCATGTACTTCTACTTCTTGGGACGGACTAAAGTACACACATGAATCTCAATGAAATAACAGCCAATATCCGCCTAAGAAACCCTTGGGAAGCCATTGACCTCGGATTTTCAATGATTCAAACGTGGTGGGTATCCGTCTATATTCCACTTGCTATTTTAACATTTGGTATTGCTACCCCCTTATATTTCCTTTTTCCCGAAGACAATTTATGGATTGCCAGCCTTATTTTTTGGTGGTTAAAACCTCTCTATGACAGACTGGTTTTACATATTTTAAGTCATAAATTATTTAATGATGAATTGAGTACGCGGGAAGTCTTCAAAGCCTTACCCTCCCTCATTTGGAATACAGGTTTTTTTCAAAGCATGACCTTCAGACGGTTTTCTTTTTCCAGAGGCTTTAACCTGCCTATATGGCAACTGGAACAATTAAGAGGTTCCCGTCGCTCTGAACGGCAATCAGTATTACATCAAACCACGCATACTCACGCTGTTTGGCTGACCATTGTAATGGTTTTTATTGAATTTATTATTGTCTTGTCTCTATTTGTCTTACTCATGCTTTTTCTTCCAGAAAAAATGGCTAACGACTTCCAGGTCGGTCTCTTTTCAGACAACGTCGAAAATAACATGTGGGTGGATCTATTTAACTACTTCTTCTATGTTTTTGCAGTCACACTCCTTCATCCATTTTATATTGGCTCCAGTTTTGCTTTATATATTAATAGAAGAACACAACTCGAAGCATGGGACATTGAATTAGCGTTCAAAAAACTAGCCTTACGTTTTGAAGCACTTGCTAAAAATGCATTGCCCACCCTGTTATGTGTTTTTACATTATCCCTATTACTATCAACAACCCCCACACTTGCAGAAGAACAAACTAGTCTACACACACCCACTGATACACACATTACTGAATATTTATCGGATAAAAGACTTCCTGCAGAATCTGCTAAAAAAGTAATTAAAGAAGCAATGTTGACCAAAGAGCTGAATGATAAGAAAAGAATTACTTATTGGGTTAAAAAAGAAAAAGCCAAAAAACCTAAAAAAACATCAAACATATTTTCTTTTGTAGATTTCCTCGAACCCTTTGCCAAAATCATTGGATTCATCATTGAATTTGCTTTATGGATACTGGTTGCGGTTGGTTTATTCCTCTTATTCTATTTTCGTGATAGCTGGTTACACTTATTTAGTATTCAGAAAAAATCAGAGAAAGAAAGCTATCAAGCACCTGAGGTAATGTTTGGCATGGATGTCAGACCTGATTCATTACCCGATGATATTATTAATGAATCACGGAAACTCTGGAATAATAATCAGCACAGAGAATCCTTAAGCTTATTATACCGAGGAGCACTCGTTAGGCTCATCAATCAGGAACAAGTACAGCTAAAGGACAGCTTTACAGAGGGCGATGTACTACGCCATTCAAAACAACGTATTAGTGAAGATAAATACTTTTTTCTAGATAATTTAACCCGTAACTGGAAGTCGATTGCTTACGCGCATAAACACCCTACTGATACAATAATGGAAAGACTCTTTAGTACTTGGGTAAGTGACTTTGCCACTGATAAAGTGGGAACAAACTTAGAATCAGAAACATCAAGTCATCGTGGTACTCAAGATGAGTAAATCACTCCAGATCACCATAGCAGCTCTAATTACCCTGTTACTTGCTGGGGCTATCTTTATATTTCTGCAAACTTACGAGAAAAAAGAAAAAATCATTCACACCGGTTTATTTGGTGAAGCCAGAAAAAATCCATTATATGCTAGCCGAATCTTTCTCAAGCGTATGGGTATTCCCACAGAAACCAAAACAAGTGTTCAAGGTTTTACAGGCTACCCAAGTACAGACACCGTCATCGTTATTAATTCAAAACGCAGCACACTCTCCCCTTATCAAACACAGGAACTCATTAACTGGGTTAAACGAGGTGGCCATGTGATTGCATTAGCTACCCATGAATGGGAATTTCACCGATCAAATAAAAGCATGGAGTCAGATACACAAGCCTCAGGCTATCGGCATATAACGATTGATAGTAAATTAACTGATAAGCGCTACAGCCCCGACCCTTTGCAAAATTACATGGGTATCAGCACAGAGGACGTTATTCACTACGACGATTTAGCAGAAACGATGAAAGAAATGCTAGATAAAATTAAAGAGAATGATGATAGTGACATTATTAACGCAGAAGAAAATGACTCAACTAAAAACCTATTTAAAATCCAGCTAAAAGATGTACCTAAAACATTAGCCATGCACAATAGCTGGTTTCACCCTCTTCTCGTGGACTCCGACTATATAGACAAAACTGAGATCGTAACATTTCGTTCTGCAAATTTTATTGCCAGACAGAAAATTGGGGATGGATTAATCACATTAGTTTCCTCATTAGACTTTATCGAAAACAGGCAATTAGAAAAAGCCGATCATGCAGAAATCTTCTGGTACCTCATTCATGGCATCAACAAACCCATAGATCAACCCGAAAAAGTCTGGTTAATTCATACTGATGAAATGCCTCCATTATGGGATTTAATCTGGCGTAATGCTTGGATGTTTATTTTATCAATAACATTTCTTTTCATTGCATGGTTATTGCTAGCCACCCGAAGATTTGGTCCAGCCATTCCAAAAGTACCTGAAGATCGACGTAGCTTAACGGAACATATCAGCAACAGTGGTTCTTTTTACTGGAAACATAATCATAAAAAAGAACTGCTACAAAGTACCCGTAATGCAGTTAGCCAGAAGCTGACTTTATCGTCACCTAACTGGAATCATTTAAATGAAGAACAGCAACTGAATTTACTGCTTAGCGATATTTTACCAAACAAAAATATACACTTAAATCCTCAAGAAATTCACCACGCACTCTACGCACCCAACATAGAAAAAGTGGATGAATTTACTAACGCCATTCGTATTCTTGAAACGATAAGAGAGGCGAAATAAATACTTATGAACACGAACCAATTAAAGGCAGCAGCATGACTGATATAACTCTTGAACAAGCTAGTGAATTAGCACAACAACTAGAAACAGAAATTAGCAAAGCGGTTATTGGACAAAAACAAGTAATACACGAAACACTCATTGCATTAATTGCCGGTGGTAATGTACTTATTGAAGGTGTGCCGGGCCTAGGTAAAACATTATTAGTTCGTGCTTTAGCCGCTACTTTTTCTGGTCAATTTAATCGAATCCAATTCACACCAGATCTCATGCCTGCTGATGTCACTGGTCATACACTGTATGACCTAAACAATAAATCATTCAGTATTCGTAAAGGACCTATATTTACGAACCTGCTACTTGCAGATGAAATCAATCGCGCCCCTGCCAAAACACAATCTGCTCTTTTAGAGGTGATGCAAGAACGACAAGTCACCATTGAAGGTGAAGCGCATCCTGTACCCTTACCATTCATGACACTGGCCACACAAAACCCACTAGAACAAGAAGGTACTTATCCTTTACCTGAAGCACAACTGGATCGATTCCTGCTTAAAATCTATATTGATTACCCAAAAGACAATGAAGAAAGTTTAATGGTTGCCGCAGTCACCAATCACCAAACAGGCAATCAGCTAAATATATCCAATGTAGCAACAGTAGCCACCCCCGAAATAATTCAGACCATACAAGGCTTGGCAGCCAATATTCAAGTCGATAAAAGTGTCATCGAATATGCTGTAAGAATTGTACAAGCCACTCGTGACTGGCAAGGTCTCAGTATCGGTGCAGGACCCAGGGGAAGTATTGCATTAATCAGTGCTGCCCGCGCTCAAGCCATACTGCATGCACGTGATTACATCACACCTGATGACATCAAAGACATTGCATTACCCGCCTTACGCCATCGTGTTAGACTTGCCCCAGAAATGGAATTAGAAGGTTATTCAACAGATCAAATATTACAGGGTATTCTTGATAAAATTGAAGCTCCTAGACAATAAGAAATATGCTACAAGCCATTGAATAATAGACACTATGCTATCTAAACTCCCTATTCCTGATCGTCAAACCTTTTACTTGCTAACGGTACTTGCCGTTATTGGTTTAATGGCAGTTTTCCTACCTGCATTGATAACGCTGTGGAAAGGTTTAGTCGCAATCATTGCCGTTATACTTTTGGCCGATATTGTCATCAGCACGCTTGCATACAATCCGGAAAATACCATAGAAATTGAGAGACACTTACCCAGTTCTATTCCCTTGGGAGTCAGTCGTCACGTAAATTTAATTATTCATAATCACAGCCATAAACCACAACTAATTGATATTTTTGATCACTATCCTAATGAAGTATTTGCCGAAGGTCTACCTGTCACTCTCAGTATTCCAGAACAACAATATGCAGAAATACAATACAAAATTATTGCCAACCAGAGAGGGAAATTAATCTTCCCTAAAGTACAAATAAAACAGCAATCGTATTTTAAATTTTGGCGAATCAATCACTATTTACCCGTTAAAAGTGACACTCACGTCTACCCCAACTTTGCCGCCATTTCACACTATGCGCTACTCGCCACCGATAACAACCTCAGCCAAATAGGTATCGTCAAAAAAAGAAGACGTGGAGAAGGCCAAGACTTTCATCAACTCAGAGAATATCGCGAAGGCGATACCATGCGTCAAATTGACTGGAAAGCGACCTCAAGAGTACAAAAACTCATTTCTCGCGAATATCAAGATGAAAAAAATCAGGAGATTATTTTCATGCTCGATTGTGGCCACCGGATGACAGCAAAAGATGATGATCTTTCACATTTTGACCACACACTCAATGCCTTGCTACTCCTATCCTATGTTGCACTAAAACAAGGTGATGCCGTAGGATTAATGACATTTTCAGGTAACGATCAACGCTGGCTTACCCCACGTAAAGGGCAGCACAATATACAAAATATTTTAAATACCGTTTATGAGCTACAACCCGGCAGCTCCTCCCCCGATTACAGCAAAGCAGCAACTGACCTATTAATTCGCCAGAAAAAGCGTGCCTTAATCATTATTCTAACCAATACCCGAGATGAAGATACCGATGATTTATTACCTGCTATCAACATCCTAAAAAAGCGTCATTTAGTATTACTCGCCAGCCTTCGTGAAAACTGTATTGGTCAAATGCTCAATCAGCCTATAAAAGACCTAAATGATGCCCTGGATCACTCTGCTGCACATCACTACCTCCAACAACGTAAAAAAGTATTTGATCAACTTGTTAACAACGGCATTAGCGCTTTAGACGTAAGCCCTGATAAACTCACCGTAGATTTAATCAATACCTACTTATCAATAAAAAGCAGTGGAGTTTTATAGACTTATACCTAGTCTCAAATAATTTTTCTCTGCACCAAGCATAAGCCTTCCAATACAAATAAAAATAATCAAATCCCTTCCTGATAACACATAGTGTGCTAACATCATCCAGACAATAAATATAAGTAAGGAGAGGGTTATGAAAGCAGCCGTTGTAAGTGAATTTAAAGAAAAACTGGAAATCAAAGATATTCCAGTACCAGAAGTTGGGGCACGTGATGTTTTAGTTAAAATACATGCCAGTGGTGTTTGCCACACTGATTTACATGCCTGTCATGGTGATTGGCCAGTGAAACCCAAGTTACCATTAGTTCCGGGGCACGAAGGGGTAGGTGAAATTGTCAAAATAGGTTCTGAAATACACCATCTATTAGAGGGAGATCGTGTCGGTATTCCCTGGTTATATTCCGCCTGTGGGCAATGTGATTATTGTCTTGAAGGTAAGGAAACGCTTTGCCTAAAACAACAAAATGCAGGTTATTCTGTCGATGGTTCTTACGCGGAATATTGCCTTGCCAATGGCGAATACGTGGTAAAAATCCCTGATGAAGTCAGCTATGTAGAAGCAGCTCCACTATTTTGTGCTGGTGTGACCACCTATAAGGCATTGAAAGTGTCAGGAGTAAAGCCCGGTCAGTGGGTCGCTATTGTGGGCGCAGGTGGCTTGGGTCATTTAGCGATTCAATATGCAGTCGCGATGGGGATGAATGTTATTGCCGTAGATACGGGTGAAGATAAAATGGCCCTGGCGAAAAAATTAGGTGCAGTGCATTGCATTGACTTTAAAAAGGATAAGCCCTCTGAAAAAATTCAGGCATTAGTTGGTGGCGTACAAGGTGTAGTGTGTACTGCGGTCTCTAAAGTTGCTTTTGAAGAATCTTACCGCTCAATTCGTCGTGGTGGAACATTTGTAATGGTAGGTCTACCACCAGAAGATATGCCTTTACCCATTTTTGATACCGTACTGAACGGTGTTAAAGTCGTAGGTTCTATTGTTGGTACACGTAAAGACTTAAAAGAATGCTTACAATTTGCCGCAGAAGGCAAAGTAAAAGCCATTATCGAAGTTAAACCACTCGAACAAATTAATGAGATTTTTGCCGATATGATAGAAGGTGAAATCACAGGCCGTATTGTGATGGATATGGGTAACTAACCCCCTGACTTGGTTATTTGGTTTAGCACCCAATGAAATACACCTTTTATTGAGCTATTAAGCGAGAAGAAGGTGTATTTTTTTATCTATAAAACTCAATATGCCTATATTTTATTTAATCCACCCCCCTACTTATAGGCAGTTTTTTTATAAATAGCTTTGATCATAGGTTTGTTTGGTCAATGCTATTTTCCATAGTGAACTGGACCAAGTAAGTACCTCTTTGATCTTCCAGTTAAACTACTTACAACTACGCAGTAATAAATCGCACATCCATAACCCCTATTGTTTATACCTTCGCCTGATTTATCAATTAAAACATTACATTCTTTTTTATACATATCTACTTTACAGGGTTCTAAGACAGATACGTAGTTTGGGTTATAGTCTCATCAGATACTTTTATTCAAAGCTGTGTCTATCTGGGTATCAGTATCCACTAAGCCATCATTTTTCAACTCTTCGTACCATAAATCATGATGTTCTTTGGCCCAATTTTCATCACAGTAACCTGTTCGCATAGATTCGTATGCGCCTTCCATTGCAAAGGAACCCATATAAATATGACCAAAGGAAGCTGTCAACAATCCAATTGCTGTAATAGCATGGATAATTTGAGACAGTTTAAGGTCATCTTGAGAAAGACCGAAAAAAGGAAAACCCATCACCAAACCACTAATAACAACGACAGTACCAACCAACAGCACCATCCAGTACCAAGCTTTTTCACCACCGTTATAGCGACCCGCACTTGCATGACCACCAAATAACCCACCTCCTTTGGCAAACCATTTAAGGTCAGTCCAATTAGGCGCATTACCTTTGATGAAACTAAATATCATAATCACGAGGAGGACAGAAAATACTGGCCCTACATAGTTATGCACTGTTCTTCCTACAATAGCGAGTGTGCCAAATGCTTCTTTACCAATAAGCGGAATTAAACCAAACCGACCCAGAGTTAAGGCAATACCCGTAACACCCAAGATTATAAATAGAGTTGCAACAGACCAATGCACCACTCGTTGAAAGCCAGTGAATCGCTTAATTTTTTTACCTGATCGTCCTGCCTGAATTTTTATTTTCCCCCGAATTAATCGGAATAAAAAGATAAGAGATAATACGCCACCGAGTGCATAGGCACTATAAGGAACCAGTTTAGATCGACGAAATATCCGCCACTCCTGACCACTGACATTAATTAATGTGTTCGCTGTAGGTCCTTTGACTTGAGACTTGCCAGTAATACTAATATTTCTTTGTCTTACTGCTCGCCACAGATCAGAAGCTGGACTTTTAACCTTTGCTGCGGGCTGCTGAAGCATAGCACTGCTCTTGCCAGTGCTGGCTACTCCCTCTGCAATAACCGCTGTAGTAACTACTGTACTTAATAGCAGTAATACAAAACCAAATAGCCATTCCCTTATCACCATTCCCATATAACACTCTCCTGAATACATATACTCGTAAACAATACACCCCCCTCCTTCAATCAAAGGGGTATAAATGTCCTCACTAGGAGTTAAGGTTTACTTTGTGACTTTACCTGTAAAATCTGGGCTAAAACCATCTTGCTGAATACTCCTACTTGAAGCAAGTGTTGACATGCTTCTGCTAATCACACGTTTACGGTAAATATCTGAAACCATATTAGCGTCTCCCGCCAATAATGCTTTAGTCGAACACATCTCAGCACAAAGTGGTAATTTTCCTTCGGCTAGTCGATTAGAACCATACTTCTTATATTCATCATGACTACCAGTCTCTTCAGGGCCACCGGCACAGAATGTACATTTATCCATTTTCCCACGTGATGAGAATGCACCTGATGTTGGGAACTGAGGCGCTCCAAACGGACAGGCATACGAACAATACCCACAACCAATACAGATGTCTTTATCATGCAATACAATACCGTTATCGGTAGTGTAGAAACAATCTACCGGACAAACTGCGGCACAGGGTGCGTCTGTACAATGCATACAAGCAACTGATAATGAGCGCTCGCCTGGCTCTCCATCTTTTATGGTTACCACACGTCGACGATTTATACCCCAAGGTACTTCATTTTCATTTTTACAGGCAGTAACACAGGCGTTACATTCAATACAGCGTTCTGAATCGCAATAAAATTTTACATTAGCCATTATCAACTACCTCCTAAGCTTTTGTTATTTTACACAGGCTACACTTGGTTTCCTGCATTTGTGTTACTGAATCATAACCATAAGTCATGGCTGTATTTAAAGCCTCACCTAAGACAACAGGATCTGCCCCTTTAGGGTATTTATCTCTCAGGTCTTTTCCTTGGAAATGTCCTCCAAAGTGATAAGGAGCAGATACCACACCAGAAGCAACACGACGTGTGACCATTGCTTTAACTTTGATTCTTCCACCTTCCGGTGTTTCTATCCACACATCATTACCATCTCTGATGCCAAGGTTATTTGCATCACGAGGGTTTATTTCCACAAACATATCTTGCTGAAGTTCTGCTAACCAAGGGTTGGAACGTGTTTCATCACCACCACCTTCATACTCAACCAAACGGAAAGATGACAAAATAATGGGGAATTCTTTCGAATAATCTTTTGCCTGAATCGAGTCATAACGTGTTGGCAATCTCCAGAATGACTTACGGTCTTCATAAGTCGGGTATTTGTCAACAAGATCACGTCTACTCGTATAAAGTGGCTCACGATGAATTGGTATTGGATCAGGGAATGTCCAAACGTTTACACGTGCTTTCGCGTTACCAAACGGTGCACAACCGTGCTTGATAGCTACTCTTTGAATACCACCAGACAGGTCTGTTTTCCAATTTTTACCTTCTGCCGCTACTTTTTCTGCATCTGTTAAATCATCCCACCAACCGAGTTTCTTCAACATATCAGATTTAAATTCAGGGTAACCGTCTTTAATTTCTGAACCTGCTGAGTGAAAACCTTCAGCAAGTAAATTAACCCCATTGCGCTCAACACCAAATCTTGCACGGAAGGTTAAACCACCTTCAGCAACTGATGTACTACCATCATACAAATTAGGTGTACCAGGATGCTTCATCTCCGGTGTACCCCAACAAGGCCAAGGCAGTCCATAGAATTCACCATCACATGCGCCCCCCTCAGCTTTAAGGCTGGTAAAATCAAAGTCTCCCCAGTTTTGCTGCTGAAGTTTTAAACGCTCTGGGCTTTGTCCCGTATAACCAACAGTCCACATACCACGGTTAATTTCACGTAATACATCTTCAATATGAGGCTCATCACCTTCAACTTTAATATGCTTAAACATTTTATCAGCGACACCAATTTTCTTCGCTAACTTATGCATGATGATATGGTCAGGTAATGACTCAAATAATGGCTCGATAACTTTAGAACGCCATTGGAAGGAACGATTAGATGCTGTTACCGACCCATACGTTTCCATCTGTGTTGCCGCTGGCAAGAGGTAAACCCCATCTTTACGGTCATGCATAACGGAGGAAACGGTTGGATAAGGATCAACTATCACCATCATCTCCAGTTTTTCCATTGCTTTCTTCTGTTCTATACCACGAGTCTGACTGTTAGGCGCATGACCCCAGAAGAACATAGCCTTCAAATTATCTTTTTGACCAATTTTATCTTTATCTTCCAAAACACCATCAACCCAGCGAGACACTGGAATACCTTTGGTATTCATTACATGAAGATCTTTATCACCTTTCTTTTCATAACTTCCGTCATCAAATCGACTTTTAATCCAGTCATAATCAAGATCCCAGACTTTTGACCAATGCTTCCATGCGCCTGCTGATAAACCATAGTAACCAGGAAGTGTATTAGCCAGCACGCCTAAATCTGTTGCCCCTTGTACATTATCATGACCACGAAAGATATTTGCTCCGCCACCTGAAACACCCATATTCCCTAGAGCGAGCTGGAAAGTACAATACGCACGCGTATTATTATTACCCACTGTGTGCTGAGTACCTCCCATACACCAGATAAACGTACCTGGACGATTATCCGCCATAGCCTTAGCTGCTGCTTTTACAAGATGCTCTTTAACACCAGTAACACGTTCAACCTCTGCTGGATTCCATTTAGCCACTTCCTGCATGACTTCTTCCATACCGTACACACGTTGACGGATGAAACCTTTGTCTTCCCAGCCATTCTTAAAAATGTGGTACAACATACCCCAAATAATTGGAACATCCGTACCAGGACGAATCTGTAAGAAGTGGTCTGCATGTGCCGCTGTTCGAGTGAAACGAGGATCAATAACAATAATTGGGGCATTATTTTCTTCTTTTGCCTTCAATATATGCAACATTGATACTGGATGCGCTTCTGATGGATTAGAACCAATCAGCAAGATTGCTTTAGAATTGTGAATATCATTGAAGGAGTTAGTCATTGCGCCATAACCCCAAGTATTTGCCACACCCGCCACAGTGGTTGAATGACAAATACGTGCCTGATGGTCTACATTGTTTGTGCCCCACATAGCAGCCATTTTTCTAAACAAATAAGCCTGCTCATTATTGTGTTTTGCAGATCCTAAAAAGTAAACAGAGTCTGGACCAGACTCTTTACGAATGCTTAGCATTTTATCGCCAATTTCATTGATCGCTTGATCCCATGAAATCTTTTTCCACTTCCCATTGACTAATTTAGTTGGGTATTTAAGACGACGCTCACCGTGTCCATGTTCACGAATTGCAGCACCTTTTGCACAGTGAGAACCTCGATTAAAGGGATGATCTAAAGCAGGCTCTTGCCCTGTCCAAACACCATTTTGTACTTCGGCGATAATGCCACAACCAACGGAACAGTGAGTACAAACTGTTTTAACACGCTTAATTTCTCCCCCTGTTTTACCAGCCGCCTCTGCTTTTTTCATCATTCCCGGAGAAAGTGTCGTACCAAGTACTGCGCCACCTGCCATTAAGCTAGAGGTACGCAAAAATTGACGACGAGATATGGCTTCACCTGCTGCTTTTTTTACGGCTCCCGCCTTATCAATTAAAGAGCTATCGATAACCGTATCAGAAACGTAATTAGACTTTTTTGTAAGTTTCATTTCACCACCTCCTTATTATCATAATGCCGCTGATTTATAGTAATCAGCGATATGTTGTGTGAGTCGGTAGTTTTCTTCTTTTTTTGTATTTTGTGCCTCAGGTATTTTCTGTGCAGCTAAAGCCGTGTTAGGAAGAGCGACAGCTGTCATAGCACCTGCACCTAAAACAATTCCACTACTTATAAATTGACGACGACTGATTTTTGCTTCTGCATATTTTTTCATTTTTCCACCCCTCCCGGGCTAAACCAGCAAACTAAAACTATCAATGCAAGTGCCTAACTCACGTTTAAATATAGCTTTTCAAAATTAATAAAGGCTGCACCAAATCGCCCTACTGCACGATAAAAAACAGCTGAATCGGCCTCAGACAGGTCTTTAAAAAATCGCCCCATCCAAGTTTTAATATGTTTCTCAAAAAAGATAACCTGTGTTTCATCCTTTCCTAGGTTTTCCTTTTGCCCTGCGCCTGCACTCTCAGTAATTAGCATTGCCATCACCTCGCACAAAGCAGCAACATGGTCTTCTGGCTCTACAACACTCTCATCCCGCTCATAACCCAGTATTTTCAAATCATCTCTTAAAATACTTAACGGTTGCTCCATCAAAAAGCCTGTTAAATACCAAGAGCCATAAGGAATCAGCTCGCCCCTACCTAAGCCAACAAATAAAATATGATATTCATCATCCACGTCAGAGGTATCAGAAGATTGGGCTGCCAAGCCTAGTGCAGACATTGAAAGCAATAATTCATCTTCCTCTACATTCTCGGCATGCACTTTAGCGAACTCAGCAACATGCGCTAACACATCCTTACTCGGAATCCCTCTGAGTAATGCAGCTAAAATACTATAAGCAGATGCCCTATATTGCTGCTCTGTCTGAACACCCATATGATTATTTTGCATTCCTGAAACAGCAACCTGCTGCAAACAATCATCAAACGACTGAACCTCGGTTTGTTGTAATATCTTTCCTGTAGACATAAATTCCTTATATTTAATATTTCTAAAGCAACTAACGTGCCATATATCAGGGAGATTAAATAACCAAAAAGGAGCAATTTAACCAAGGTGTTTGTAGAAGATTGTCTCAAATAGCCAAACCATGACCTAGAGTACAAAATATACCGGTAAAAACTACCTACCGGTCTTTATTCGAGACCTTAAATCATTTATCCACCACAATGATAACCATCGCCTTTTTGAAATAACCCGAAAAAGCCTGATTAGGCTCAGAAGTTAGTATTTGGGTCTTCCATCATATCGACAACACGACAGTCGTCGCACATTTTTAAACGCCCTCTGGAGCGTTCATCCGCGAACATAGAGTGCCCTGCCAACTTAACCAATATTGTGGCAATACCTTGAGTTGTCGCAAATGGCTTACTACACTTGGTACAGCAAAAAGGCTCATCCTGATGCAATAACCGTGATTTTTTACGTAATGCTCTATCAAACAAAAATCGTGGCGCAATGGTTATAGCATCTTCAGGACACGTACTAACACAAACATTACATTGCAAACATTTTTCCTCAATCAAGCTAACTTGGGGCATTTCTCTCCCATCCTGCAATGCATTACCAGGACAAGCACTAACGCACGACATACATAAGGTACATTTACTTTGATCTATCATTGCCTGACCAAAAATAGAACCTTCAGGCAATGACACTTCCGGCTCAATCTGGTCGGCATACGACACTAAATGGTCAACCGCCATATAAAGTGCCTGACGTTTTTCAGCAACAGGGGCATGCGTAGCCACAGCAATACCAGGTAAGTTTTTACTACTAATTAAGTCATTGTGGCTGGTAACTACAGATACACAGTTTTTCGGATAAGACATACCCTCCAATATATTATGCGCCATAGTTAAATGTAGATTTAAAGCACTCGCAGCAATTTCCGGCATTCCATCTAAATCAAATAAGCGCACCGACCTCGCACCCCAAGCTAATGCAGAGAACCACATCTCAGGCCCCACACTCGCAACCTCTTCTACGGCAATCAATAAGGCGGCAGGTAGCATATGCTGTACTCTTTCCTGTTCATCCTCTGTGACAAAAACAAGATCAGGGCGCTCATCAGCTTCTTTCAAATACGCGAACAATAATGTTCTGATATGTGCCAATAAATCTCTAGGCTTAGGAAATGCATAAGTCAATGCACTTGATGGGCATACCGTGGTACAAATTCCTCCACCCTGACAACGAAAAGGATCAACCTGTATTTTATCCACCAAAGAAGTAATCGCTTCTGCCGGACAAGCATCAATGCACCGAGTACACCCTGCTTGACCTGACCGACCATGCGCACATAGATTTTCGTTATAATCAAAGTAACGTGGCTTTTCGAATGTACCCACCAATTCTTTGAGATCAACCTTAACCTTATCCAAATCCAGCAAGTCACTTCTACCCGTGATGTATCCGGGAGGCTTTAGTGCCATCATCAACAAAGGCACTGGAGTTAAATCCAAAATTAAATCAGCTTTAATCGTCTGACCACTCACCGTAACCAGAAACTGACCAAGAGCACCCTCAATAGTAATTTCTTTATTGGGTGACAAGCCTTGGTATTCGATAATTTCGCTCGTAAGTGGCTTAGGAAAATCACCCAATTGACTAACGATACTCGAAGCCGCGATGATAACTACATGCCCACGTGACTGATATTCGACCACTGATGTTGGTTGTGGCTTCAATTTTTCTACAGCAGCATACGCCATTTCTTTGGCTTGTATTTTATTTTCTGAGACAAACAAATCTGTCATGCGACTTCCTCATTATTTCTATCATTATTACTTCTGTCGTTGTTATTAACACCATCGGCAACTTTGCCTGTCTTTTCAACTAATTCCTTTTCTACCGATGAAACCTCAGTAACAAAACCTTCCGTAGAGATTGAATCACTGACATATTCCAACTCACCTATTTCTTCAGCCTCATCAGCTAACTCGTCAAACTCATCCAGCTCATCAAGTCCCTCAAGATTATTAACCTCATCGGTTTCAGCCAATAGCCTTTGCCGCTCTTCTTGTTCTTTTTTAGCTAACGCTCTCTTTGCCTCAACCTCAATCATGTGATGCATATCAGATGTAATAACATTTGGATCGAGCTTCTCAAAATAGGTGTAATCACCATCGTACTCATCCAAACCATCTCGAATATTGTAAGATTTCCCATGAAATAATTTTGCCAACGCCATCTTGCGCAAGCCTTCACTTACATTGGCTGACATAAAGCCAGCGTAATCAGAGTCTTCATCAAGCGTTTCAATATCCGGCATATCTTCATCCGTTAACTTATTAAGTTCTGCCAGTTTTTCCTCTGCGGTAGGCTCTTCTACGATACGTTCTTTTGCATGTTCATCTTCCAACTCAGCTTCGACAGCCCCAGTATTAGCAGCAGAATCAACCTGTCTGGATTTAATTTCCTCTGCTTGTACCTGCTGTTTTCTTCGCGACCACCTAGCAGCAAAACCTTCATGACTTCCTGACATTTTCACCTACTCTTTCTACTTATTTGATTTAAGAACCAGTCAAGACCCCAAAAAGTGACTAAGCTCACCCTATTCGCCTTTCTTCCAATCCTTGCGTTTACGCTTGGTTCGTTTTTCTGCTTCATAATTCTCCAGAATATACGCCTCTACCCATTGATATAGCTCGGGAGGTATCGGAACGGCATAAACCGTATCATCTCCTTCCAAATAAGCATGAGCTTCATCAAAACTGAGTGTCACCATAAATGGTATAGGCTTATCTGTGGGTTCACCATCTTCATCTTCTTCACGCGCTACGACGAAACAGCCTGGGTCGGGGGACATTAAATTATGGTAATAGCTTTCACACTCATCCAGATAAAGAGAGACTTTCAAACCACTATAAATAAGCTGCTTAACACCATCCTGTTCAACAACTTTAACTGCTTGCTTAGACGTTTTTGTTGACAGATCAGTACCGACGCCAATCTCATTTTCATTGTTAGAATACGCAACCAAACCAACCGCATCCCAAACCTCTTTCACCCATTGGTTCTGAGTGGGCCGACTTTCCATAATCACCGACACTTCAAAGCTATCAGGTAGTTTTTTTGATGTTGTCGTCGGTATTCTGGCGGTACTTGCTACCGTATTAATTGCAGATCCATCATCTGATGTATTCATAGCCAGCCTTGTAATCGAGAGTCACATACCCTACATATCTGCAAGTTATATGCCATTTGATATCTTTTCACTTTTTCATAGTCAGTGAAAGCCCCCCCCCCTACTTATGGGCACTTTACTTTATAAGCACTTTTCAACATGATGGCCAGATACCCGTGGCTAAAAGACACTGATGCTGGCAATGATTTAATTAAAAAATAGCGGTACTATTTGTACCACTTACCCCAATTATTAACGACATTAATCACCAGAATATTTTAAACACAGGGTAACAACCTTATATCACTACGTTTTTTGTAAATGGTATGAATATTGCTATAAGTTATAAGATAAGAAGACTTTGATAAGTATAAGAAATAACCCAACAAACTATGATGCGGCACGATACACAACGATAATTAAACAAAACAATGATAGGCACAGATGACGGATAAACCAGAACAAAGTTCAATAGAACAGCAAATGCCAAACACAGCACAACCACAACTGGTTGACCGCTTTGGGAGGCAAGTTACTTATGTGCGTCTATCTGTAACCGACCGCTGCGACCTTCGCTGTGTTTACTGCATGTCAGAAAACATGACATTTGTACCTCGCGAACAATTACTCACACTGGAAGAAATGAGTCGCATTGGCAAAGCCTTTGTTGATTTAGGTGTAAATAAAATTCGTATTTCAGGTGGAGAACCGCTAACACGTCGTAATATTCTGGATGTATTTGAATCCCTAGGGCAACTGGATGACCTTAAAGACCTGACTATTACCACCAATGCCACCCTACTTAAAAAATATGCTCAACCATTGAAAGATGCAGGCGTCACTCGCATCAATGTGAGTCTTGACACCTTAAATGAAGCACGTTTCAAAAGTATTACCCGTATCGGCAAACTCCAGAAAACGATGGATGGCATAGATGAAGCATTAAAAGTAGGCTTCCAAAAAGTAAAACTTAATAGCGTCATCATGAAAGGCTATAATGATGACGAAATTCATGCGCTTGTAGAATTTGTTCGAGACCGAGGCATGGACATCAGCTTTATCGAAGAAATGCCACTCGGCACTATTGGCGATCATGATCGTGCTGATACTTACTATTCAAGCGACAAAATACTTAAACAACTACAAAAAACCTACAAGCTATCAGCAACAAAAGAGACAACAGGCGGCCCTGCCAAATATTTCCGTTTTGACGGTGATGACAACCACCAAAGTCGTATTGGTTTTATCTCACCACATAGCCACAATTTTTGTGATGACTGCAACCGTGTACGTGTTACCGCAGAAGGTATGCTATTACTCTGTCTTGGCCAAGAGCACTCAATGGACTTACGCAAAATTGTCAGAGCCAACCCAACGGATGACGAAGCATTGCGCTCAGCGATTATTCAATCCATGCAATTAAAACCCAAAGGGCATGATTTCAATCTGAATGAACAGCCTATTATCATGCGTCACATGAGTGCGACTGGAGGTTAAAACCTTGTCTCTGATGCCATTAACCCCAAAATCAGTCACTAACGACTCAACAAGTAAACCAACACTGACCGATAAAGGGCTAGATGCCTCATTTGCAGTAACGGGTATCAATGAATATGGCGAATGTATTGATAGCCACATCGCCGCCGAACGCGCACTCACCCTCTATTTAAACAAACGTGAAATAGTCACATTAATGACGTTAGGCACTCAGCCCGAATTGCTAGTACTCGGCTGGTTGCGTAATCAACGCCTAATAAAAAATATCACTGATATTCGTGCTATTCAGGTTGACTGGGAAACTGAGTCAGCGGTTGTTTCAACCCACGATATTCTTGATAGCATCGACAGTCTTGATGAAAAACTCAACAAAAAGACAGTAACCACAGGGTGCGGACAAGGCACAGTATACGGCGATATGATGGATGGTCTTAACCAAATCACATTACCCGAAGTATCCTTACGTCAATCCAAAATTTACGAACTACTGGCGACGCTCAACAAACACAATGAAATTTATAAAAAAGCAGGGGCTGTTCATGGCTGTGCCTTATGTCACGATACCGAAAACCAACGCTTTGTTGAAGATGTCGGTCGTCATAATGCCGTAGATGCAATCGCAGGTTATATGTGGCTACACGATATTGCGGGTGATGATAAAATTTTCTACACAACAGGACGACTCACCTCCGAAATGGTAATCAAAGTTGCACAAATGGGCATTCCTGTTTTACTTTCCCGATCTGGCGCAACACAAATGGGCTATGAAATCGCCAAAAAACTAGGGGTAGTCTTGATTTCACGTGCCAAAGGAAAACATTTTCTAGTTTACAACGGGGCTGAATATATTGAATTTGATGCAATTCCTAACAAAATCACTGGCAACAAAACAACTGAAAACACCAATAAAGTCTCATCCAAAACAGGCACGACCTCATGAGCCGTATCCATGAGTAAACCAGCCTCTACAGATCTCAATATCCCGTTTCTGAGTGTAAAACAGGTTGCAGAATACCTGCAATTAAATGAGAAAAAGGTCTATTCTCTCGCTAATGAAGGACATATTCCAGCCACCAAAGTAACAGGGAAATGGATGTTCCCCAGAGAACTGATTGACCGCTGGATGCTCGACTCATCTCACAGTGGCTTATTAAAAGATCGGCTGATTATCGCAGGCAGCGACGACCCGTTACTCTATCGCGTGGTCAATAATTATGCTGCACAAATGGGCTCACATGCATTAGTTAGTTACTCACCCACAGGAACCCGTACCGGTTTAAAGCTATTACAGTCACAACGTATTGATGTATGCGGTATGCACTGGGGGCCGACCACAGAAAGTCCAATGCGCCACCCTGCACTTTTGCAACAACACACACAACATAAAAACTGGGTATTAATAAGAGCCTTTCAACGTGAACAAGGCCTCATCATCAACCCTCAGCTTTTAAAGCTTGCTACAACCCCTGAAATATTTTTTGATACACAATATCGCTGGGCCATGCGCCAAAAAGGCTCAGGAGCACACCGTTTCTTAATGGAAACACTTAGTTACCATCAAAAAACTACAGACCTATTAAACAGTGAAATAGAAGCAAATTCAGAACGTGAGGCAGCCGCGGCAATCACTATGAAACTGGCAGATATTGCGCCCGGTGCACGCGCTATCGCAACAGAATTTGGCTTAGGGTTTATCAGTTTAGGCTGGGAATCCTTTGATTTAGCATTACCTAGAAACATCTGGTTCAGACATTTGTTTCAAGAATTTATTGGGACATTAAAATCCTTACCAAGCCAACAAATGGCAGAAATATTAACAGGCTATGATTTAAGCTCCTGCGGTGAACTTGTCTGGGGAGATGATTAGTCAATAACAAGGGAAATAGCTAAACAAATAAGCCACCCCCCACCTTATAGGCACTTTTTTCTGGGAAGCCTGCTTAGTAGTTCTCCCTTCAGAAAGGAGTACAGACTATTCAAACTATTACAAAACAATATTTCACACAGTCTGGATAAGTTCTATACTCTATATAAAATATTTCTCTCACTTAGTCATCAGCATCTGATGCTAATGAAAGTTATACTGCTACCATAGCAATATTGTATATTTATAGATGAGATAATGAAAAATTGACGCAGACGAAGCCCACAAAAAATGCTCGCTGCATCGTAATACGATACTGGGAAGCGACGCCTATTCAGTGCCTACCCATCCCAGTCAGACCTAAAGATAAAGGAGAACACGATGAGTGTAATTTGTGAACTTGAAGACCTGCGTCGGATTTACCATCGCCGAGTACCAAAAATGTTTCAGGGCTACTGTGAATCTGGCTCATGGACACAACAAACACTAAGCGAAAACAGCAATGATTTTAAAGAAATCCGTTTTCGCCAACGCGTTGCCAGAGACCTAACACCACGCACCTTGCAAACCACCATGGCAGGACATGACGTTAAAATGCCATTGGCAATAGCCCCTGTTGGCTTGCTCGGTATGCAACATGCTGATGGTGAAATTCATGCAGCACGCGCAGCTGAAAAATTTGGCGTTCCGTTCACGCTTTCTACCATGAGTATCTGCTCTATAGAAGCCGTTGCAAAAGCCACTCAATCACCTTTCTGGTTTCAGCTTTATGTACAGCGAGATCGTGACTTTACCAAAAAACTGGTAGAACGTGCGAAAGCAGTAGAATGCTCAGCACTCATGGTAACACTTGACTTACAAATGATCGGTAAGCGCCATGCAGATCACCGTAATGGCATGACTGCACCACCACGTCTCACCATTCCAAATATACTGGATATTAGCCGCCGTCCTCGCTGGGCACTGGGCATGTTAGGCACAAAGAATCGTGAATTCGGCAATATTCAAGGCAGTGCCTCTGGTGTTGATGATATGGGTGATTTAATGAAGTGGACGGCCAACAGCTTTGATCATAAATTAAACTGGGATGACATTAAACGTTTCCGTGATATGTGGGACGGCCCATTAATTGTTAAAGGCATTATGGAAACCAGTGACGCAGAAGAATGCGTAAAACTGGGAGCAGAAGCCATGGTGGTTTCCAATCATGGTGGACGACAGTTAGACGGCGCACGCTCATCCATTTCAGTACTCCCAGAAATTGTAGAAAAAGTGGGAAATGATATTGAAGTCTGGATTGATAGTGGCGTACGTAGTGGGCAAGACATCATCCGCGCACGCGCCCTAGGTGCCAAAGGTGTTATGGTCGGACGCCCGATGGTATACGGCTTAGGTGCGATGGGGCAGGCGGGCGTAGAACGAATGCTAGAAATTTTCCACGAAGAAGCCGAACTAACAATGGCGTTCATTGGTCATCGAGACATTGAATCAGTCTCTGCCGACGATGTAGTGATTGGACGTTAATTGGTTAAATAGATAAGTCATCTAGAGGAGGAGCAATGTTAGAAATTTTGAAATAAATTAAGAATGACTGGATTTTGCAAAATGAAAGTATGTCAGCCAGTGATGCTGACACATTCGATGATGCTATGGACTTTTGGGAAAACGGAAACCTTCAAGCTTCAGAACTTCTATTGAAACAACTTGAGATCTTTACACGATCTCAAGATTTTTATCCTAAATTCAAAAACAGTGTTATTTCGATTAAGCCCATCATTGTTCTGTTTTTTTGTTGTATTTATAACGTATTAAGCAAATAAATAACCCTATATACATTGGATTGACCTCTGATGAAGTAACACCGCTCACTTGAGATTATGTGTAACACACATTAATCCTAAACGCGCTCTATTTCTTGCTATTCCAAGGTAACGAGCCTTAGCCATTCCATGATGTTGTTTTAATACACCAAACATTCTTTCTACGATACTTCGTGTGGCTGAGATCTGTTGATTGGCTCTTTTTTGTTTCTCTGTTAATGGCTTGTTTCGATAAGCGCGTTCTAGTATTCGATTTTTTATACCCTTGTCTTTAAGCAATTCATCCCGCTTCTGACTTTTGTAAGTACTATTCAAGTCGAGATTGAAAGACAAAAAGATGGTATTTATACATTTACTGAAGCGGCTTTTCGGTATTTAAAGGAAATATCCCACAAGGCAAGTGCATCAACTATTGCATCACACCTAGATCAAATAATTCCTTTAATAGATGAATTAACGCTTGAAAATGTCTATGACTCTACTCTGAGTCCGTTCATAAATCATGAAAAAGAAAGGGGTCAATCACCCAAAAGCACTAATAATGCTTTTGGTGTTATTTCAGTAATTTAAATAGAGCTGCTAAAAGATGGAGAAACAACCAAGGGAAACCTTGGTTAAAATATACTCCTCCTACACTCACAAGTGTTGCCTGTAATAGGCCAGCAAAAACTTGCTTATACTTTTTCTTGGAATGAACAGGATAACTTCACAAAAGAATTACCAAGGCATACAGCCGATGCAGTTCTTTTTTACGTTAATATAAGCCTGAGAGAATCTGAACTAGTTCAGTTAAGGAGGGATTGGGAATTCAAAGTAAACGGATATAGTGTATTTATACTCCCTGATAATGTGACCAATAATAATGAAGAGCGAATAGTTGTATGCAACAGCATCGCTCAGAGTGTTTTAGAGGCACGTAGAGGGATTCATCCCACATACATGTATTCACTTACAACGGAAACCCTGTTAGAGACCATAATACTGCCGCATGGACTAAAGCCTGGAAACGAGCGGGACTTCCCACAAACGACAAGTTCATGAAAGGTATCCATAACATAAGACATACATACGGAGATTAAGAGCCACAGGAGTAAAAGCAGAAACCAGGAAGGTTATTCTGGGACATAAGAATGGCGATATTACTACTCATTATTCTCAAACTGAGATAGAAGAGTTGCAAAAAGCAGTAGAATTGCTAACTATTCGAAAGAAAGCTAGTCCTGCTTCAAGGCTTGTCGGAAAATTGTCGGAAATAAAAAAGCAGCCAAAGGTTGCTTAAACCTAAATAGCTGCTTTTTATACGAAATATGGCGCGCTGGGGAGGATTCGAACCCCCGACCCTCTGGTTCGTAGCCAGATACTCTATCCAACTGAGCTACCAGCGCAAGTCTTGATAAATCAAGGATGCGTATTTTGCTGACATAAACCCGACAAGTCAAGACATTCTCTTGTCATAAGACTTACAACTAAATACGACTTTACCCAATTAAAATGGCGGAGAAGGAGGGATTCGAACCCTCGAGACGGGATAAACCATCTACTCCCTTAGCAGGGGAGCGCCTTCGGCCACTCGGCCACTTCTCCAGTTTTAATCGTGTTTTTTTACGAAGCGCAAGGATACCTGTGCACGCGCCCAAGGTAAAGTCTGAATAGCAAAAAATTACGTACATTTTCACTATTATTAAAAAAAAGCCTATAAGTAGGGGGGTGGGTTTTAAACGAATACAACAAATAGCAAGAAACCTATACTCTCTAATAACTTTAATTAGCTAAATTTAGGGTAAATTTCATTGTTGTTATTTCTTTCTAATTCAAAGATGATACCCATACGAAAAGTAACACTTTAATTCTGAGAAGTACTTTTTTTATAATCCACCCAAATTTATTTTACTAGGAGAATACTATGGCACAAGCCAGCGCTCGTCACTTACTTGTTGATACTGAAGAAAAGTGTAACGAACTAAAAAAACAAATTGAAGAAGGTGCCGATTTCGGTGTTATCGCTCAAGCACATTCTAGCTGCCCATCAAAAGCACAGGGGGGTGATTTGGGTTCTTTTGGCCCAGGTCAGATGGTTCCAGAATTTGATAAAGTTGTATTTAGCGCACCTCTTAATACGGTTCAAGGCCCCGTTAAAACACAATTTGGCTATCATTTATTAGAAGTAACAAGTCGTACTGACTAAGTTACAAAGCCCATAAAAAAGCCCTAAAAATACTAGGGCTTTTTATATTTCAACATACTTCTCAATATTTTTTATATCGGGTTACGATAGGTATTGGTTCTGTTTCTCCAACCCGGCAACCATTTTCTTTCATTTCTCGCAGGATCTGAGTTTCTTACACGTCGTTCAAGTACTCTCATTGACGCATCTGCAAATTCGTTAAGTGCTTGTTGCCCTGGATTTACAGGTCGCATCTCTTCAAGCACTTGCAATAAACCCCAGTTTTTACCTTTGTAACCACCGGTTCGATTTAAACCTTCGCCTTTGAAATTAACATAATCAACAAGTACATACCTTCCACCACGCGAATTTGCCACTGCATTTAAGTTATTAGCAACTTGGCCTCGTAAGTGACGGGGTGTGCTTTTTACTAATTTAGGCATGACTCGCATAGCACGATCCATAATGTACTTAGCCTGTAAGTGCCTTGTATTGTATAAAAGCTGTGCGAACTCTCTTACTTCAGGTCTGTTCTTTGCATTCATTAACTGTTCTCTGGTTCTCCAAGGAGCACCTTCAAATCGGGCTCTTTGAACCCATCCTGGTAGTTGCACACCATTCTGTTGTAAATAATCTAATAGTCCGGGAAAGGTATTACCATACCTCTGTCTTCGGTTTGATGGATACCAAGTGAAATGACCAATTCCCATTGAGGCAAAGTCTTCTCTTAAATTCCAGTGAACCAGTTGATCTATACGCCCTCCTGTTTCATTTTTAAATATTTTATCGCCGATACCATAAAGCTCTGATAATTCGGCCTGTTGGCGTGCATCTTGTACAGGTGGCCTTGATGGCGGTGCTACAACAACTCTTTTAGGTTTTACTACAGCCCGTCTGACTTGCTGTTGGGATACACTTTGTCTGTATGAAGGTGGTGTTTTTTTATGCTTAAAAACTACCTGTTGAGGTTTAGGTGTCTGCTCAGGGGTATGGACATAATATGTCTTTGAAGAAGTAGCTGTATTTTTGGGTATTGCAGCTTGTTGGCTACACGCAGATAATCCTAATAAGGACACCATAGCCACTGCACTAAATGCTTTAACTTTCATTGAGTTACCATGTTTATTATTATTATTTTGGAATTTCTTATTTAACTAAACAACTTCAGAGTAGTTAAGTGGTTCGTGGTCTAACAGGAACACATGATATACGATTTAAAAATTCAGTCGAGAAACTCACGACGAATGGATATACATCATTTAAGATAATATTCATAAAAACAATAGATTAACTTACTTTAAAAAACCTATGAAATAACCTCTCCCCCAGTAAACTAGTTAATATAACAGCGTAAATCATGGGCTCTGTAATATCGAGTTTGACCATCCACCAAAAATGTAGGACACCGAGAAGAGAAATAGGATAAACCAGCATATGTAATTTTTTCCATCTTTTACCCAATCTCTTAATCATCTTATTCGTTGAGGTTAGGGCTAGCGGAGTCAGTAAAATTACAGCTACCATCCCTACTGTAATAAAAGGTCTTTCAAGAATATCAAACCAAATTTCTTCCCAATCAAAGAATTGATCAAACCAAAGATAAGCCAGTAAATGCAAGACCACATAAAAATAAGCATATAACCCAAGCATGCGGCGTAAGCGGAGTAATTGAGCCCAATTAAGCAAACGCCTTAAAGAAGAAATTGCCAATGTAAGCAACAGGACTCTTAATCCCCAATCACCCATCCCTCTTATTACTGCCTCCAGAGGATTAGCTCCTAATGCATCATACCAAACACCCCAGACATAATAGGTAGCAGGGAGTAGCAATAATATAAAAAGAGAAGGTTTTAACACTTGTGAAAAAATATTTTCTGATATTTTCATTGCCAATCAATTTTCCATGAAGCCATCATACAAAAGTACAACATCAGAAAGTTATACCCACTGAGACCTTTGCACTATTACCTATTTTTTATGCTATTTACTTAGTCCACAGAAAAAAGACTATTGTTCAATTAATTTAAGTATCAAGGCACACCCCCCTACTTTCAGGCCTTTTTTCTGAGCGCATTGGCTGAACTACATTTCAACAATCACTCATCACTGTACTTCATAACTTGTTATTTTCTGAGACTTTTTAAATATCCACTCAAACAATAGGCATGAGCCAATAATGCCTAATACAGCCAAAACACCTGTTTTATTCTGAGAGTATTGCTGTGTTAACAAAATAATAAATGCTGAGAAGCAAAGCACAGAAGCACTTAAATGAATCCATTTATTTGATTCTAAATCTTGGTGTTTTTTGAATGCTATATAATTAACAATACAGAATATCAATAAAAAGCCTGAACTGCCTGCAGCTGATATGCTCTCTAAATTAAAGAGATTTACCAAAGCAATTGACAATATTGCAGTCACTAAAAGCCCAACAGGTTTACCCCAAAGGTTATGGCAAAAATATTCAGGTAATTCAGATTCTTGCGCAATATTGTAACTCACCCTTCCACAACCCAAAACTGTTGCATTGATAGCTGAAAAAGCTGAAACTAAGGCTGTAATTGCAATAATCGTAAACCCTACCTGTCCCAACATTGGCTCTGCTGCCTTAGCTAATACATAGTCTTCTGCGCTGGCAATTTCTTCAAAGGGTAATGCTCCTACCGTTACTATCGCAATCAAAATATAGAGTATCACCACAAATCCTACTGCTCCAAAATAGGCTTTCTCTGTATTTTTTTCTCTATCTTTCAAATCTGAAATAGAGTTTGCTATTAACTCAAACCCTTCGTAGGCAACAAATATAACCATTCCACCTGCGATGAGTGAAAAAGGCGTTTCCCAATTAGCTGGTGATAGTTGATGTAGGTTTTCAGAATGTACTGAAAAACCATAAAATCCAATAACAATAAAGATGACAAGAATTAGCATCTTGATAACAACAGAGACTGACTCTATTCTACTCACCAACTTTATACTCAAATAATTAATCAACAATGCAATTACTAAAATTGAACTTTGAAATATTCGAATATCAATGGCTTCATCGCCTGCCAGGGAAAATAGTTGAGCACCATAAGAGCCAAATGTAGATGAATAAAGTGCAAGCATCACAATGTAGCTAACCCAAAGTAAATTATTGATACTTCCAGCAAAAATACCGTTACCATATTGCTGATTGACAAAGTTGACTGTGCCACCACTCTGAGGGTACTTTAGTGACATTTTTGCATACGAATAAGCAGTTAACAGGGCAATGATACCTGCAAACAAAAAGGCAACTGGCGTCCCTCCTTTGGATAAAGACACAGCTAGCCCAAGTACTGCAAAAATACCTCCCCCGACCATGCCACCGATACCGATGGAAATAGCATCTTTTGACCCTATTTTTTCATTAGTTTTCACTTAAATATTAGCCCTATAAATTTTGCAGGTTGAACAAGACAATTTTCTCTGTTCCAACATTAAACCAAGGTGATTAGTAACATGGCTTGAACAGCTATTAGAAGGCTTTGCAAAACCACCTGCGCGAGACAATTTCTGCGTTGTGCGGTGCTCGAAATACGTATTTACTCCGTCTGTGCGCCTTGAAATTGATACGCTTGGTAGGTTTATCTAAGCCTTCTATTAGATAATAATATTGACCGATAACAGTATTAGAATCTCCTACTGTAGAATGATTTTTTATCATTTTTATTTTTCTCTTCACCATTTTACAATAAACACTATCTATAGAGATACCGACAAACCTCATAGATAAGACTTAATAATACTTTTTCAAATCCATCCCTGCATACAACGAAGCAACCTGCTCGCCATAGCCATTGAATTTTTGTGTCTTTATTTTACGAAACTGACCTATGCGCCTTTCTTTACGTTGACTCCAACGAGGATGAGAGACCTCTGGATTTACATTAGAGAAAAATCCATATTCGTTTCTGTTAGCTTTTTGCCAAGAGTTGATAGGCTGAGTTTCAGAAAAGCGAATTTTGGCGATACTTTTAATACTCTTAAAACCATATTTCCAAGGAACAACCAAACGCAAAGGTGCACCATTTTGGTTTAACAAGTCTTTGCCATAAATACCCGTTCCCATCAGTGTTAAGGGGTTCATTGCTTCATCCATACGCAAACCTTCCAAATAAGGCCAATCAAGCACATTACGTTTTTGACCGGGCATTTGCTCAGGGTTATAAAGTGTTTCGAAATAGACATACTTAGCCTTAGATGTTGGCTGCATACGTTTAATGAGATCTGCTAGCGGAAAACCCAGCCACGGAATAACCATTGACCAACCTTCAACACAGCGAAAGCGATAAATTCGTTCTTCAATAGATACGAGCTTCAATAAATCCTCAAGATGATATTTCCCCGGCTTCTCACATTCTCCTTCTACGACCACATCCCAAGGAGATGTCACCAAAGTATGTGCATTCTTCACAGGGTCAGATTTATCTGTTCCAAACTCATAAAAATTACAATACGTTGTAATATCTTTGTAATCAGTGAGTTTTTCATCGGTTGAATAGGGCGAGGTAGTTTTTGCAGAGGCTTCAATAACGGGTAAGCCACTCGCGGCAGCAATACCAATCCCTGCTGCCGTTTTCATAAATTTACGGCGATTCTGATAAATTGAAAAATCTGTTACTTCATTTTCACTAAGCCTATTATTTTTTTTGATTAGCATTCCAAACTCCACCCTTATAGATAGCGTCGATTATAGCATATAGAGACCGTTGAGAAGTGCTTATCCACCCCCCTACTTTAAGCCATTTTTTTAAGAGCTCTCAAAAAAGCCTTTAGAATAGGACAAAATGGTATAGACAATTACTGTTTCCCATACTCATGAACCGCATCAACCATGACGGTGACATTATCTGGATCTATATGCTGATGAATACCATGCCCCAAATTAAATACATGACCCGTTCCTTTTCCAAAACCATCAATCACTTTTTTTACTTCATCTTTAATTACATCAGCTGAAGCATATAAAGTACTTGGATCCATATTACCCTGTAAAGCTACTTTATCGCCCACACGTTGACGCGCATCACTAATATTTTGCGTCCAGTCCAAACCTAGTGCATCACAACCAGTTTCTGCCATAACTTCTAACCATTGCCCACCTCCTTTGGTAAACAAGGTCACGGGAACTCGACGACCATCCACTTCACGTGTTAAGCCTGATACAATTTTTTGCATATAAGCTAATGAAAATGCTTTATATTTCTCTGGTGAGAGTACACCTCCCCATGTATCAAAAACCATCACTGCTTGAGCACCGGCTGCTATTTGTGCATTTAAATAAGACGTTACGCTGGTAGCTAGTTTGTCGAGCAGTAGATGCATGGCTTGAGGACTCCCAAACATCATACCTTTCACTTTACCAAAATCTTTGGTTGTACCACCTTCAACCATATACGTAGCAAGTGTCCATGGGCTTCCTGAAAAACCAATTAATGGAACACGACCATTTAATTCCCTACGAATAGTACGCACCGCATTCATTACATACTGTAATTCATTTTCTGGATCTGGATTTGGAAGCTGTTGGATATCTGCCAATGTTTTCAATGGACGCTCAAACTTTGGCCCCTCACCTTCAGCAAAATATAGCCCTAGACCCATGGCGTCGGGTATGGTCAAAATATCTGAGAATAATATCGCGGCATCAAGCGCATAACGTTCTAACGGCTGAAGTGTAACTTCACAAGCTAAATCAGCGTTTTCACACAAATCCATAAAACTACCCGCTTTGGCACGAGTTGCTTTATATTCGGGCAAATAACGACCTGCCTGGCGCATAATCCATACTGGTGTAGTATCAACGGGCTGCTTGAGCAAGGCTCTTAGAAATCTATCGTTTTTTAATTCTGACATGGGAAAAATTACCCTAAACTAATTGATCAAAAACAGAAAATTTTAGATCAATTAACATATATAAAGTGAAGGCATCTTATCAAGACAAGTAATGACAGACCGTACCACGACATATCGCCGTAAACGAAATTAAATCTGGCCATCTATGCAATAATTTTTTAACCAGCTAAAGTGCTTTTTATGATACCGCTGACTTTTCCCATATCAGCTCGCCCTTGCATTTGAGGTTTAAGAATAGCCATAACCTTGCCCATATCTCTCATGCTTTCAGCACCAGAACTTGCAATTGCCTCTGTAACAAGATGCTGGACTTCACCATCTGTTAATGGCTCAGGTAAATAGCATTGAATAAATCCAAGCTCCATTTCTTCCTGAGCAACCAAGTCATCACGACCCGCCTCTTTGAACTGACTAATAGATTCGCGACGCTGCTTACTCAATTTATCGAGTATAGCAAGCACATCGGCATCATTAAGATCTTCTCGAGTATCGACTTCTTGCTGCTTAATTGCAGCCAAGATAGTACGAATTGTCATTAGTAGGTCTTTCTCTTTTGCACGCATAGCCTTTTTCATATCGTCCAAAAGGCGTTGTTTCAAGTCTGACATACTAGTGATCTTTAATTTAGCGTTGATTAATTAGCTATTAAAAAAATGTATTAAATTAATACATTCTTACGCGACGGTTAATCTCACGCTTTAGATTTTTGATATTGCGCTTTACTGCAGCCGCTTTCTCTCTTTTACGAATAGAAGTTGGCTTTTCATAAAATTCACGACTACGAACTTCAGCGACTACACCCGCTTTTTCACAGGTACGCTTGAAACGACGTAATGCAATTTCAAAAGGCTCGTTTTCTCTAACTTTTACACTTGGCATATTGTTGCTCTATTTTTTATTACTAAATTTAATAGTAAGTTAAATGAATATAAGGTTTCAAAGAACGGGGTATTATACGCCTCGTTACATCAAATGCAAAATTGAAATTGCAATTAATTTCAAAAATAACTCAAATACTACCGTGTATAGCAATTAATCAAGGCGATTGACCTTTCAACCCAAAAAATCAATAGCCCTAAGACAAATATTGTAGAATAATTAAGCGATTACAAAATAAGCCCATAAGACTATGTTTACACTATTATCCAAATCCATACACAGAATCATCTTTACTCTATCACTAGCGCTACTTATTTCTGGTTGCTCAATATATAAAATGGATATTCAACAAGGAAATGCGCTAAGTAACGAGACAGTTACACAGCTACAAAAAGGCATGAGCAAGGCAGAAGTTGCCTCTTTGCTGGGAAACCCACTACTACATGATAACTTTAGAGCCAATCGCTGGGATTATATTTACTTCAAGCGTCATGGCAATAAACTAAAGAATAAACAGAATTTGACCTTATATTTTAAAAATGACCAGCTAATCAAAGTACAAAAGTAGCGAATGTATTTTTATATCTTAGAGCCCTTACATCAGGTTAAAAAAGTGTCTTACCATATTTAATGGCGGGATTACAAAAAGTGTTACCCATATTCTTTTGAATTATTTAGACACATAAAAAAACTACAAAACTCAAGTATCAAAACAGCAAGTTATAAGATTGATAGCAATTTAATACCCCTCATTTTATTTCTTGATTTTTTCTCCTTTTGCTTCACCTCCCCCTTTTTTTAATACCTTCCCTTCTGCTGCTCGCCTTTTCCGCACTTCTTTTGGATCGGCAATTAAAGGACGATATATTTCAATACGATCTTTATCTCTCACTTTTTGTTTGATTGTTGTTAGCTTCCCAAAGATTCCAACTTTTATCGTATCCAAATTTAATTCAGGATGCTGCTCCAATACTCCTGAATCAAGAATAACCTGACGCACTTCAGTGCCATCCTCAACCTCTACGTTTAATAACTTTTGCTCATCAGGTAATGCATATATTACCTCCACATGAATTTTATCCGCCATATACTGATACCGCCCTCTCTACAAAAGAATCAACCATGGTGTTAGCCACTTGATTAAAAATAGGGCCTATTGCTAAGCTCAAAAGCTTGTTTGAAAATTCATAGTCCAAATCAAGAGAAACTTTACACGCACCCGGCTTTAATTCTTTAAATATCCAAAAGCCATGAAGTGTTTTAAAAGGTCCATCCACTAATGTCATTTCTATCTGCTCATTTTCAATGAAAATATTTCTTGTGGTAAACGATTTTTTTATCGAGCCTTTCGAAATTGTGACTGAGCCCACAACAACATTATTTTCACGCGAGATTTCCTCAGATGCTCCACACCAAGGTAAAAACTGCTGATACGATGACACATCTGCCACTAATTTAAACATCTGTTCTGCACTATAAGGCACTAATGCACTTTTATTTACTTGAGACATAGAAAAAAACCACTACAATTCCCTTAACTAATATTAGATTGTATTCTAACAGCGAAAATTTAGATTCGTCAGGTTATAATCTCCCTTACTCAATAAAACAACAGGCTAGTATTTCAATGGCAAAGAAAAACAAAAAAAAGAAAGGTCATGGTGGCCAAACCATAGCGCGCAATAAGGTTGCGTTTCACGACTATTTTATAGAAGATACTTTTGAAGCCGGCATGGTACTGGAAGGCTGGGAAGTAAAAAGTCTTCGCGATGGTCGCGCCCAGTTAAAAGAAGGCTATGTATTCATTAAAAATGGGGAAGCTTGGATGTCCGGCGCACAAATCACCCCCCTACTTACAGCGTCAACACACATTCACCCGAATGCAACACGTGTAAGGAAGCTTCTGCTACATGATTATGAAATAGTAAAACTGAAAGCAGAAGTTGACCGAAAAGGCTACTCCATTTTACCACTATCCCTTTATTGGAAAAATAACCGAGTAAAACTAGAAATAGGTGTTGGTAAAGGCAAAAAACAACATGACAAGCGTGCAACTGAAAAGGAAAAGGACTGGAACAGGGATAAACAAAGAGTATTAAAAGGTAGATAAATAATAAATCCACCTTCTGAAAGCGAGACCTTTTTAATTTATCACCCTAAAGTATCCCAGAGCTTTTTACCTGACTCTTCTTCGATTGCCTGCAAATAATTCTGATGACTATCCAGTTCAGAAGTATTTGCTTTTATAACAGCTAGCGGCTTACGATCGGCACTTAATCGAGTAAATGATGTGACACCACCCTCCTCAGATTCTCCTGCCATTTCTTCTCCCAGCAATAACGCGGTCTGCCCACCAGTCATTGCTAGATAAACATCAGCCAGAATCTCAGAATCTAATAAAGCGCCATGAAGCTCTCGATGATCATTGCTAATATCATATCGCTTACACAAAGCATCCAATGAATTACGTTGACCTGGATGAAGTTGTCTTGCCAGCACCAAACTATCGTTAATTTCACAAATACTAGAAAGGTCTTTAATACCTCCGACCATTGCTTCTGGCAATAGAGACAATTCATAGTTTAAAAACCCAATATCAAAAGGAGCATTATGAATAATTAGTTCCGCACCTTTGACATAAGCCAAAAAATCAGCAGCGATCTCATCAAATCTTGGCTTATCCGATAGAAATTCTGTGGTGATACCATGAACTGCTAGTGCCTCTTCGTCACTTTCACGATCAGGCTTAATATATTGGTGATAGTTATTATTGGTAAGCTTTCTATCGATCATTTCTACACAACCGATTTCAATAATCCGATGTCCATCGCGTGTTTCCAAACCGGTAGTTTCGGTATCAAGAAAAATCTGTCTAATCATTTAATTACCCTAAGTATTTCCTTTTTGTTCATCCATAGCACGATTAGCTAATTCATCAGCTCTTTCATTGCCTACATGACCGCTGTGGCCTTTAATCCAGTGCCAATTAACTTTATGGCTTTGCACCGCGGCATCTAAGCGCTGCCAAAGGTCTTTATTTTTTACGGGCTTTTTAGCCGCTGTTTTCCAACCACGTTTCTTCCAACCTTCCATCCATTCCAAAATACCTTTTCGGACATATTGAGAGTCAGTGGTAAGCTCTATCTCACAGGAGCGCGACAACAACTCTAGCGCACTAATCGCCGCCATTAACTCCATGCGGTTATTCGTTGTTTCAGCCTCATAACCATAAATTTCTTTTTTATGCTCACCAAACTGCAATACCGCTCCCCACCCACCTGGACCAGGATTCCCCCTACACCCTCCGTCTGTATAGACAACTACTTTTTTTTCACTCATGACTTAGAATAATTATCCCGTCTTATTTTTCTTGCCGTTCTATTCAAAGCCACCTTTCCACCACTTAACACAGCAGGCGCCTGCCATACCTTCTTATCAGGTCGCATTGCAATCATTCGCTTTTTTGCATGAATGACATACATATTCCCCAAAATTGGCCCCGCATATTCACCCCAACTCTCAAGCCAGCGCAAACTTTCAAATAGTTTTTTATTTTTCACGCCTGGTCTGTAACCCAAATAATTCACATCTAGCACTTCAAAACCGAGTAATGAAAACCAGTCCTTCACTCGAGTAATACTCCGCATTTTATAAGGTCTTTGATGTTTCTGACGAAGATGCCCCAGTTGCCTTCCAAGATTTGACAATGAATAAGGATTAAATCCTATCAAAATACAATGCCCCTCAGGCACCAATACCCTGTCAATTTCTCTTAAAACTTGATGAGGATTTTTTGAAGACTCTAATATATGACTTGCGACAACCAGATCAATATTATCTGTAGATATTGGCAAATATTCATTTGAAGTAACTAAGGAGTAATCATGCTTCACGGAGCTATTTGTCGACTCACTAATAATAGACCCACCTTTTCTCACAACTTTTCCTGATTCCTCAGCGCTGAACTTAAGAACATCATCACTAATCAAAGAAAAATCTGTAGTAATTCTTGAGTACTTTAGTAAATCTTGCTTACCACTAAGCGCCCCAATTTGTATCGCATAATAGCCAAATATTTCGGACAGTAATTCAGAGAAAAAGCCATCCAACTCTTCTAGTGCAGCTATTCCAGCGTAAGAGTCATACCAATTAAAACAATGTCTTAGTACTTCTTTATCATTTCTCATCCATTTCTTCTCATTTTATTATTCACCTGGCACTGTTCACACCCCTCTAATAACCAAATTCATAACCAATATACCTTGAGATTTAAACCATATCGTAATATATTTAGCAAGCAGTACGGGGGATACTATGGGTTTTACTTTCAGATAAAAAGTACGGGCGTGCAACGTACTTTAAGCTCAGAGAAGTATACTCTATTTTTTAATTAGCATTAAATTTTTAAGGGCATGGGGATGACAATTAACAACTCATCAATTAGGGTGACTATCACCTTTTTTCTATCAACTTTATCAATCTTGGGGCTTCCCAATTTTGTTGCAGCGCAAACTTCCCTTGACGACCAGGCTATTATAAATGCAGCTCGTGCATTGGGAGTAACTCGAAATACCGCTCGAGTGGCGCCCGTTCAACAACCAAGATACGTAACTAACACAGTTAGATATGACCCCTACGCAGCAAAACGTCAACAAATACTAAGACAAAATGCGGCGAGGAAAAGAGCTCATCAACAACGTATTCAACAAACACGAAGACAACAATACCAAAAGGCCCATTTACAAAGAACACAACAACAAAACTCGCAACATAATCTTTGGAATCGTGTATATCAGGGCTTCAGATTTCGTGACTACAGATACCAACCCCTAGTAAAACGTTACACCCGTGAATTTTCACGCAGTCCACAGAGGATTCAACAATTAGCAGAGCGTTCTTCTGATTATCTGTTCATGGTTGTTAATGAATTAAACCGTCGAAGAATGCCAACAGAATTAGCATTACTTCCTTTTGTGGAAAGTGCCTATAAAAACTCTGCATTTTCTCATGCTGGCGCAGCAGGGATGTGGCAATTTATTCCAGCAACTGGTCGTCGTTATGGCTTAAAACAAACACGAAGCTATGATGCAAGACTGGATTCTTATCAAGCAACACGAGCAGCTCTCGATTACCTGCAAAAACTAAACCGTGAATTCAAAGGCGATTGGCTATTATCTTTAGCTGCATATAATTGTGGTGAATATAGAGTTCACAGAGAAATTGCAAAAAATAGAAGTAGGGGAAAAAGAACGGACTACTGGAGTCTGGATCTTCCAAAAGAAACAAAGCAATATGTACCGCGCTTATTAGCATTTAAAGAAATTTATCGCAACCCAAGCGCTTATCGTGTTCATCTAAGAGGGATACCTAATAGCCCAGCGCTAACACGCATTAATGTAAATAAACCTGTAAATCTTAGAAAAGCTGCCGCACGTGCTGGCGTACCCGCAAGAGAGTTACTTGCACTAAATTCTGGTTATCTACATGGCATTACTACACCTAAATATTCAAACCAGATAACACTTCCACGTCGTTATGCAGGTCGCTTACATAAAGCGATACAATCATTACCTCCTGCAAAAGATGTGCACAATATTTCTGCGAGACGTTATGCCAAGTCACGAGGAAAGCGCTCAAGGGTTCGTTACCACAAAGTTAGACGTGGTGATAACTTGTTCCGTATTGCTCGCAAACACGGAACAACCGTCAAGCGGATAAAACGACTTAACCAAATGCGTAGCAATAAAATCTGGCCAGGAAAACGCCTCATCATTGCTAAAAATGTAAGAAGGAGTTACTCCTAATAAAAAAACCACCTATTTAGGTGGTTTTTTTATACATGGTAGTTTTACATTCTTCTAAGACCTTTGCACGAAAAATATGACGGGAGAAAAGTCAGCGTAATTTTTCAGTTTTTTTATAAAATGAATGTGAATAGCAGGGCTACTGGCTGATTTTTTTAGGAAAAAGTTGGATAATTCAAACCATTTTTATCCAGCATATCTCCTCGGACAAGGATCTCATTCTACTAGTATTGAACTATGGAACACATACTCAGAACATCTTTAAAAGAAAAAAGAGCCTCTTTATCAAAGACGGAACAAGCTGAAAAGTCACACAGAGTCGTTGAAACAGTTTGCTCATCTAAAGCCTATCTTCAGGCTAAAAATATTGGCATATATCATTCCGTCAGAGGGGAAGCCGACCCTTCAGAACTGATACCCTTGGCCAAAAAAGAAGATACACATAGAACATTTTATTTACCTGTTCTCTCTAAAGACAAGCAGCAAGGACTACTTTTTGGAGAACTAACAGCAACAACGCAGTTTAAGAATAATCGGCTCTCTATTCCAGAACCTGTCTTTGAAGAACATAATTTAATCAATGGAGAAACACTAGACTTAGTCTTAGTCCCACTGCTTGGCTTTGATAAAAATGGAAACAGACTAGGAATGGGTGGAGGATTTTATGATCGTTGCTTTGCCTTCAAGAAAAACAAACCCAACAAACCCCTTCTAATGGGCTTTGCCTACGACTTTCAGGAAATAGACGAACTCATCCCCGAAAGCTGGGATGTTCAATTAGACTTAATAGCAACTGAAAGCCAACTCATAACCTTGTATTAAATCTGTCTACCCGAATGCTTCTTCTCACCTTGAGGGGCTGGATCAGCAGGGATTATCAAAGGCTTAGATAACTCTCTCTTTAATTCTTGAGTACCCTCTTCTATCACACGACCTAATTCATTCATTGATTCTGAGAGTGACTCATCTAGCTCTTTTACACCTTCTTGTACCAATCCATTTAATTGATCAAAAATATTGCTTGCCGTGTATTTTACGACAGAAGTCATAGACTTTTTAACATTCACCCGCCAACCATGACTGGTTTTAACAAGAACGGTTACTCCAGGCATTTTCACACCTGACTGACCCAAATCACCGGTATATAAAACAGTTGATACTTCAGACCGAGTTTCTCCCACCATTTGCTCACCCAATTCAAACCTCTCTGGATGAAATTTGTCGGCATTCAGGTATTTTAAATAATCAACAGTATCCCATGTCGCCATGATTTTTGCCGACTCCATATCTCTATCTTTAACTGCTTGCCAAAAAACCTGACTCACTTGCTTAGGAGACTTTTCTTCATTTGAATCACAGCCAACCAAAGCAAATAAAATAACTGATATTGAGCATATATAAGCAATTCTTTTAAAAGTATTTTTCATTATTATAATACCTTTCCCATTAATACATTTTTATCAGAGGAGTAATCCAAAATCTGTGTTCTTTTTACTCTACCCTCCAATAGGACAGCATTCTGCCCAAGAGATTCAACACGACAGAAGTTTGGGGCATAACCACTATAAACAAGCCTACCTTCTTCATTCTTTTTCTGACCTTCCCACAAAACATCAACTTCTTGATTAATTTGACCCTGATAAAAGTCCCGCTTTAATCGATCCGCTAATAAGTGAAGTTCATGACTCCTCTGTTTTTTTACTTCATCAGCAATTTGATCTCTCAGCCCTGCAGCTTTAGTGCCTTCTCTAGGGGAAAAAGCAAAGATATGTATATGCCCAAAACCTATCGCTGCCACATTTTCTAATGTAGCCGCCCATTCCTCATCTGTCTCCCCAGGAAAACCCACAATAATATCTGTTGTTACATTAAATTCTGGAACAGAAGATCTTGCTTGCTTAATCAGAGCAGAAAAGTCTGCAACTTTACAGCGCCGAGACATTCGACGTAATACCGAATCTGCTCCACTCTGTAAAGGTAAGTGCATATGCGGCATTAAGCGCTTATTTTCAAAAAGAGTAAAAAAGTCCTCTGGCAAATCCCAGGGCTCAACAGATGCAAAACGAATTCTCGGAATATCAGTTTCAGCCAATAGCACCTTTACTAAATCAGACAGTGAGCAACCAATATCACTACCATAACCGCCCACATGTACACCTGTTAAGACAATTTCCTGAATCCCTTGCTGATGCAGATGATTCACCTCATCCACAATATCGGCCAAAGTACGGCTTTTTTCTTCGCCCCTAGCGACCGTGACTATGCAATAAGTACAACGGTAACGACAGCCATCTTGAATTTTAATAAATGCACGTTGCTTTCCTCTAAGAAATAATGAGGACTGATCTGGCTCCATTGCATTCAAAGGCATGGTATTGGCAGAGAATTCATCCATTACCTTTCTTGGCAGTGCATCTTTTTCCTGGTTATTAACAACTAGATCAACACCAATTCTTTTTGCTACTTCTTTTTCTTCAAGTGTCGCGTAACAACCACTAACTACTAATTTTGATTGAGGATTCTCACGATGCAAACGATTCATCAGCTTTCGAGACTTTTTGGTCGCTTCTGTAGTCACAGCACATGTATTAACAACAACCACATCAGCAATTTCCGCATCTTTTACTATATTATGACCTTCCCCAGTAAATTCTCTGGACCATTGCTCAAGCTCTGCTTCATTGAGCCTACAACCTAGTGCTTTTAAATGTATTTTCATAACAAATATTGACTTAAAAATTGGAATAAATATAGAAAACTGATGCTCAGACTAACATTACATCAAATACAGAATCAATTAAGCCAATGATCCTGCGAATCATTGGCTTAAAAACCCCCTCATAAGTAGGGGGGTGGATTTAAATATAAAGAACCACTAAACGCATACTTTACATTTTAAATACCACTAATTTATTGAATATTCTCAGGAAATAGCTCTATCTTAGCACTTTCACGCAGAGACTTTAATACAGCCGCCTGTTCACGAGATGCAGTCATTTGAGTAAAACTCTTTTGTAAATCCCCATCTAACTCAGTTGCACCATCTTTCACTGCTGTTAAAGCGATCAAGACATAGTCTCCATCAAGAAGAATAGCATCACTAAAGGTTTTCTTACCTGATTCTGGCTTATCCATACTAAAAAGCTTAGTAACAACCGCACTAGGTAAACGGGTATCTGTACGCTTAACCTCCGTGTAACTCTTAACATTATCTTCACTAGCACCAATAGACTCAAGCGCTGACCATGCGCCTGCTTGCTTTAGAGCCCCAAGTACTGACTCACCCTTCTCAATCAATAACTTGCGTAATTTTTGATCCAGTAAACCAGTCTTTATTTGTGCTTCAACCTCACTCAAAGGCTTTTGCTCAGGCACCTTATGTTCTTGCAAACGAAGTACTGCTACCGTAGTAGGGTCAATTTCTATCAGTTCTGAGTTCTTACCTTCATTCAAGACTTCATTGCTATATGCCGCTTGAATAAATGCAGCAGAAAAATACTTTTTCTCAGGATTTGGCGATTCGCCACGCTGAATCCAATCAGATGTCTCAACAGTTGCACCAATTGCATCAGCAGCAGCACTCAAACTACTATCATTCTCAAAAGCAAGTGTTTGTAATTCATCCGACTGCTCTAAAAATAACTTTTCAGCCTGCTCTTTTCTATAAAGACGCTCAACTTCAGGCTTAACTTCAGCAAATGTTTTTTGTTTTGCTTCAATAATATCCTGTACTTTTAATATCTCAAAGCCAGCTTCTGTTTTCACTACGTTTGACACGACACCTTTTTCTAGAGCAAAAGCGGCTGCTTCAAATAAAGCCCCCATTTCACCTCTTGCAATCAGACCAAGCTCTCCATTTTTCTCTGCTGCAAGCTTATCATCAGAATCAGTCTTCGCCGCATCTTCGAAGGTTTTAGCACCTGACTTAATCTCCTCATAAAGTGCCTTAGCTTTTGCTTCTGCTTTTTCCTCCGCATCTGCTTCTTCGCCAACTTTAACAAGAATATGAGATACTTTACGCTGCTCTGGGTCTGTATAACGACTTAAATTATCGTCATAAAATAGCTGTAGTGCATCATCCTCTACAGAAACAACTTTTGCTAACTCAGACTGTTCCAATAAGATATAACTTACTTTGACTTTATCACGTGTCATATAATTTGATAAATTAGCATCATAATGTGCCTTAATTTCCTCAGCAGATACTTCAACTTGTGATTTATAATCTGCTTTCTTCAACGTATATGTCTCAGTATTTCTCTGCTGATTCTGTAAACTTTGGTAGCGAGAGGCTTGTTCAATGGGAAGGAAAGCTGCTTTACTAATTGCCTGAGAAAATTGCTGATTAGTAATACTGGTTCTTATATCTGTCTCAAAACTATTTTTACTTCTTCTTTGAGATTCTAACAATAACTCATAAGTCTTAGGGTCGAACTGCCCGTCTTTTTGAAAAGCTGGAATATTCGTAAGGGCATCGTACACTTCCTGATTACTTGCTCGATAACCATTATTTTCAGCTTCTTGCTTTAGCAAAGCCTGATTCACAACTTGATCTAAAGCCTGTTGTTTTATCATGTCCTCATTAAAGCCTGGAGGTAACTTGCCACCAAAAATTTGTGTCATTCTTTGACGCTGTTGTAATACCAGGTTTTGAACTTCCTGCACGTGAATTTCTTCACCATTAACCGTTGCAGCAACAAGTGAACCACTTCCCCCTAAATACGAACTAATGCCGAATAGCGCAAAAGGAACTGCTATAAATCCTACAATTAAATAAGCAACCCAACCTTTAGCTTTATCATGAATATTTTGTAACATAATCTCTCTTTTATTTTATTAAGTTAGATTACTGAAAAGCCCCGCTTCAGTAACACTGTGTTATAAATTAAGCGCGTAATAATACCTTAATACGACCATAGTTACCAAGAAAGACATGCACAGCAAGCAATAAAATTATAGAAAACCACCTAAAACTTGAATACACAAGAAAATACCCCGCAAGCAGAAAGAGGAAACGGCTTTTAAAAAAGCAATAATAAACAAATTGAGGTGAAAGCCCATTATCTATTCTATTGCTGTGTGGCAATTTATTTCAAGCAAAAAAAAGATGCCCTAAGGCATCTTTCTTAAATATGGCGGAGCGGACGGGATTCGAACCCGCGACCCCCGGCGTGACAGGCCGGTATTCTAACCAGCTGAACTACCGCTCCAATGGTGGGTGATGAGAG
>PDWI01000060.1_pt1 | contig 133861 bp, 131 predicted proteins | sample 1430891 | NCBI WGS metagenome assembly PDWI01 (sample SAMN01162508, study PRJNA174530) | Oral metagenome, whole genome shotgun sequencing project. | biome: Marine environment; feature: Marine mammal; material: Swab sample of the gingival sulcus; isolation source: swab sample of gingival sulcus...
CATAAGTAAACGTATCAGAACCTGAGAAACCAGCATTCGGTGTATAAACAATCTGGCCATTTACAATCGTAGCTGAACCATTTGCTGGAGCATTAACGATACGTGTAATGGTAGCGTCAGCATCATCATTTGCTAATACATTGATGGTTACTGCCTGACCTTGCTCTGTACTAGCTAAATCATTGGTTGCTTTGACAGTATTATCTACACTTCCTGCATCGACTGAAATAGTTACTGTTGCAGTATCAGTTCCACCATTACCATCCGAAACTGTGTACGTAAACTCATTATCTAAGCCACACGCATTAGCATCCGGAGTGTATTCAAATATGCCATTAGATAGCTGTTTAACAGTACCATTAGTTGGATGAGTAAAATCAATAACAGATAATTTATCACCATCATCGTCGCTATCATTGCTTAGTACATTAATTCTAACAGGAGCACCATTACAAGAAACTTTAGTAGAGTCATTTGTTGCTTTCGGCTTATTATTTCTAGTGCTTCCCTCGGTAGTTTCATAAGTACTAACATTTCTGTCATGCTTAATATTGTTGTGTAAGGCACGTTTAATCCATGCAGGTGATGTAGGTATTGCCTCTGTTCTCCAAATAACTCTTGGGGTACCTGCTTTACCATTATCAATCATTACATTTTTAGTACCAGCAGGAACATTTTTGAATCCTGTTGCTACACGACGTGTACCCGTTTGTACATTCTGTGTTTCAGTTCTATAGCCCGTTTTGTAAGTTTGTTTCTCAGAAACATATTCAATGTCAACACGACGATTCTTGAAACCTTGCTCGGCATTATTAGGGTATTTAGGGTGACTCTTACCAAGACCACGAGCCACCAAGTGGTTAGGATTGAAGCCATTCTTGATTAAGAAATTTTTAACCGCTTTAGCGCGTTTCTCAGATAGGCGCTGATCATAAACTGGATCACCTAAACCACACGTATTACCGGTGATTCTGATAGAGCCCTTATAGCCCGTCTTGCGAATTTGAGCCGCAATTTGCTTCAAACGTTTTTGTGCAGAAGGAATAAGCTTAGAACTATTTAACTTAAAGAATGTTTGACCTTCAAGCTCCATTGTACTTTTTACAAGTTGTTTATAAGGCTTCTTAACCGTCTTTTTGCCGTAGACAGGTACCGTCTTATATGTAGGAACACGCTTGAATTGTTGTTTCTTTGCATAACGTGGTGGAGTAGATTTTCCTGGTACTTCTACACGTACACGACGGTAGCGTCTATCAGGTTGGTAAATACTTGCACCGCCAAAGTCATATTTATAACCTAGTCTACCTGTTACATTAGTATCATCTGACCCACCATCTAAGTGACCACCAGATTTCTTAGAGCCAGCAACATCTAAAGATAAGCTATGACCTGTTCCTTGGAAGAATTTTTCAATACCTGCAGAAAGTGTTGTATTACGAGCATCTTTTTCACCTACTCCAACTTTATCACTCCACTCGTGATCTAAACCTGCACGAATACGTGCGTTTGCGTTTGGCAAGAATGTACCAACACTACCACCAGCACCCCAAGCATATGCACGATCAGAAACACCATTATCTCGTGTATCTTTTCTGCCTGAAAGTCCTTTACTTACGTGACCTTCCCAAAAAATGTTCTCATTTTCCTGACCATAACCAACGGTTGCTTTCTCATGATCATTCTCATTACGATCATAAGCTGCAAATACTTTATTCACTCGTGTTGCACGACCTGCTGCATCACGTGATACCCAGTTGTGGTTAACTTGAGCTCCACGACCTAAAAGACCTTTATCATCACCTTCTAAATCATATCCAGCCCATAAGCCAACACTGGTACTATGATTATCGCCCTCTGAAACTACTTGATCAAACTCGACATCAACATCACCATTATCTGTAATACCAAACCCAAGCTGTGTTTTTCCACCTACGTACTGATGACTCGCTCTATTTACTTGCTTGGCATCTTGATATTGTTGGCTGGATGCAATAGGTCCGGCTGTAGCCTGTGTTGCTAAGATGGCTGCTGAACTAAAAACAAACGGTAAGTATGTCCATTTGTATGTTGTGGTTTTATTTCTCATTACTTTTCTCTCTATACAAAGTTAAATAGGTGTAAATAATCATCGCTTCATACATTGGGTCGATGGCTATCTACCGCTTACGTCCAATACGCATTTAGCATGTAAGGATTATCTAATGAGTTATACAGAGAAGGGATTCCACCTGTCAGAGCAGAGAGTCGATTAGTACCTTTCATCAGTGAATTGATACCAGTATTTTTACAAGTTAGGTCAAATAAGCTTATTTATCGACTCAATTTAAGCAAGCTATCTGAACTTTAGGTATACTGATAGCACGTATATACAAAACTTGGCTTTAAGACGAGTTATAAAAAACAAGAGAATACACTTTAGTTCTCGTATATATTTAATTACGAATAATTTATTGAGTGGAACAACAACCCTTATACAGGAAGGGTACTGGTATGTTTATTTTTAAATTTTTCCCACTTTTTGCGCTTTTATTAATAGCATTTTGGGGATTCTATCAAATAGGGTATTTCCCTGATCGACTCAATCATGTTTTGTTTCATGTTGGTTTGCCTTCGGGTGCTACTTGGAAACCCACATGGAGTGATGTGGTTACTCTCTCGGGTCTCATTACCCTTTATATAGAAATATTTAAGTCAACTCGTACCTCCAGCATTTCAATAGTTGATCACACCTTATCTACTATTGTATTTGTTGCTTTTCTTGTTTCCTGGATAGTATTTCCTTGGTCTATAGGAGACAAAGGAGACTCTACATTTCTATTTTTAACCATAATGTCATTTATTGATGTTATAGCTGGTTTTACAATTACCATTGCCGCAGCGCGCCGAGATTTTGCTCTAGGCGGCAAAGATAGCTAATTATATTTGGAGGCATTTAATGCACGTAATAATCAAGACACTAGTAATAGGTAGCTTTCTCAGCTTAACCATTCAACAGAGTAATGCTGAAAGTTTTCCACCAAATTCTAAAATGCCAACTCCTATTTGGGGTGATAATCAGGCATTTATAGCTTGGGGAGACTGTGTACCTGTTCCAAAATCCCAGATAAATATACCTCCAATAAATCACCCAGTAGATATGTCAAGGAAGAATATTGTCCCTCCTCCACCCATACCTATGCCAAAAATAGTGCCTTATCCTGTTCAAAATGAGTCTTTTGGTTTATTGCCTCCACCTAGTCCCTTTTTTAATATTAAATCATCAATTCAAGAAAAAAATGAAGCATTTCAGGGTGGCTGTGAAAATGATAAGAAGTTACACGCTCTACAACAAAAATATGATTTAGCGGTATCCTCATCTGAACAAACAATTGCAGAATTAAAGCAAATTCTTAAAGATGCCCAAAACCAAATTTACGATAGTCAAAAAATAATTATCAATAGCAGTAATAAAAATATTTCACTTAAGGAAAAAATTGCACGACTTGAGCAAAAAATTAAGATGCTCACAACCTCTCAAGCTAAAAGTAATGCTGAGTCAGAAAAAGATAAGTACATGTTGGAAAATTTAAAGAAAGAACTAACTACTCTGAATTTAGCCAATATTGATTTAAAAACACGCTTATCATCCCTGGAATCAAAATCTGCATCACAAGCACGCATGCTCACTTCTCTAAAGCAAAGTGATATAGAGTTAGTTGCGTTAAAAAGTGCTTATAAAGAACGTAATGAAGAAGTAAGTACTTTAAAAGCTAAACTAGAAAATCTTAGTGCTGAATATAAATCCCTACAGTCTAAGTTTGCTTTATTAAAAACTGAAGCAAACCAAAAAACTGAAAAGTTAACACTACTTGGGCAATCTAATTCTGAACTAACAGATTTTAAAAATACCTATGAAAAAAGAAATGAAGAAAATGCACTGCTCAAAGAAAGTCTTGTAAAGCTTGATGACTATAATAAATCATTAAAATCACAACTAACAAAAGCACAAAATGAGGCGGCGAATGCGTTACGAAAATTAAATAGACTAGATCAGTTAATGGCTGAGTTGAGTGCATTAAAAAGTGTTTATGAAGAAAAAAATAATGAAAATTCGCTACTTAAACAACAACTAACAGAACTAAATAAAGAGAAGTCCAGCATTCAGACACTTTTCGACTCTGAAAAAACAGCAGTTTCACTACAAACCGCTGAAAGTAATAAAGTAATCGACACACTAAAAAAAGCACTTGCAGAGGCAAAAAATACCAATAATAGCCTTAAAAATAAACTTGATCTCGCAAATAAAAGTGTATCTGAGAAAACTAAAAAAATTACTGTCTTAGCTCAGGATACAAACAAGTTAACAGCACTACAAAATGCTTATAAAAAGCGGGACAATGAAAATACGATACTCAGACAAAGACTATCTGAATTAGATCATTCTCGTGCGTCCCTACAAGAAAAATTAGCAAAAGCAACAGCTAACATGAACTCTCAGGCGAGTAAACTAACTGCAATCGGGCAATCAGTCGTAGAATTGGAGACATTAAAAAATGCCTATAAAACATGTAATGATGAAAATACTGCACTTAAATTAAAAGTAGATGGCCTTTCTTCTGCACAAGAAGCAGCAAATACTTGCCAAACTAAATTAGATGCCCTACAGAAAAAGTTTGGGGAGTCAGAGGATGAGAAAAAGTCTTTATCTACAACAATAGCTGCTCTTAAAAATACAACATCTGAACAAGAAAATAAGATTAAAACACTTATGAACGTTGCAGAAGAATTTAACTCACTAAAAAGTGCTTACAAGGAACTAAGTATCACAAAAGATGATTTAAGCTTAAAACTAAAAGCGGCAACAGCCGATGCTGACAATGATGGCGTTATTGACAGCAAAGACAAATGTCCCAGTTCTCCTTTAGGCTCCCTTGTCAATATAGAAGGTTGCCCAAATATCATTGATACTGATAAAGATGGTATTACAGACACCAATGATTTTTGTCCCGCCTCAAAATCTGGCTCTAAAGTCAATAAATTTGGTTGTACTCCAACTGAGAATATCACTCTGAAAGGTGTTACCTTTGCAACAGGTTCAGCAAAATTAACACCAAGCTCTCTACCAATAATCAATGCTGCTGCATTAACAATTAAACAAAATCCAGACTTAAATATTGAAGTTGCAGGCTTTACTGATAATCAGGGTCTTTCCTATGTTAATAAAAAGTTATCAAAACGTAGAGCTAACTCGGTTATGATTGAGCTCATTAAGCAAGGCGTGAATGCTAACCGCTTGAGTGCAAATGGTTATGGTGAGGAGAATCCTATTTCTGATAACAACACTGAAGAAGGACGAGCAAATAATCGTCGCGTTGAATTAAAGATTAAGAACTAAAGATACATAAAAGAAAAAGTAAATAAGAAAACAACAAGCTATAATAGACCCCCTGTTTGGGGGTCTATTTATTTCCGGAGTAAAAATGCAAGGATACAAAACTAAAAAACGCTTCGGGCAGCACTTTTTAAATGACCATGCTGTAATCGAAAAGTTAATCTACGAAATCAACCCAAAACCTAATGAAAAAATTGTTGAAATTGGCCCTGGGTTGGGTGCATTAACTTTTCCACTTCTAGATAGAATAAACTCTCTTGATGTGGTGGAAATTGATAAGGATGTCATCGCTCGACTACAACAAAAAAATAATGCAAAACTAAATATTCATGGTGTGGATGCTTTAAAATTTGATTTTAAGCTACTGTTACAAAATGAAAACAATGGTACGAAATTAAGAGTTGTGGGTAATCTCCCTTATAATATTTCAACACCATTAATCTTTCATTTACTCGAATATCGATCGCAAATCTCTGATATGCATTTCATGCTGCAAAATGAGGTGGTAAATCGAATTACTGCAACCCCTGGATCAAAAACTTTTGGTCGTCTTTCTGTTATGGTTCAGTACTTCTGTCACTGTGAATATTTATTTTTTGTTGGTCCTGAATCATTTTCCCCTCCTCCCAAAGTAGATTCAGCTATTTTAAAATTAACACCATGGGATAAACTCCCCTATCAAGCTAATAATGAAGCACATTTGTCTCGTTTAGTTGCACAAGCATTTTCAATGAGGCGTAAAACACTACGTAATAATTTAAAGAAAATACTCACAGCTGAGCAAATTGAAGCGGCTGGTATTGATCCCTCATTAAGAGCAGAAAGCCTAAGCGTGAATGACTTTGTTACTCTTAGCAATATAGAACCTTATACTGCAAAGTAAATATCCAATTAAGATGACATCCATTCCTCTCAGTCTCTATGTGCATATCCCTTGGTGTGTAAAAAAATGCCCTTATTGTGACTTCAATTCACATCAAGCTAAAGGAGATATTCCTGAAGAACGATATTCTCAAGCATTAATTAATGATCTAGAATCAGAACTACCTCAAATACAAAACAGGTCAATAGAATCCATTTTTATTGGAGGAGGAACACCTAGCCTGTACTCTGCTGATGCCATGAATCATCTCTTATCCAGCATAAGAGAAAGACTTATTATTCACTCTAATACAGAAATTACCATGGAAGCCAACCCTGGGACTTTTGAACAGGATCGCTTTAGTGCCTATCGACAGTCAGGTGTCAATCGTCTTTCCATAGGAATTCAAAGCTTCAATGATAAACACCTGAAGGTATTAGGAAGAATTCATGGTGGCACCGAAGCACAAAAATCCACAAAAATTGCAAAGCAAGCGGGGTTTTATAACTTCAATCTGGATATTATGTACGGCCTTCCTAAACAAACAATAAGCGAAGCTATATCAGACCTACAACAAGCGATAGATGCCAACCCAAGCCATATTTCGTGGTATCAACTGACTATTGAGGAAAACACCTTATTTCATTATTCCCCACCCATCACACCTGATGATGAAATGCTCTGGGAAATGCAACAACAAGGTCAAAAATTACTTGAAGATGCTGGATACTATCAATATGAAGTATCGGCTTATGCTAAAGAAAATCAGCAATGTCAGCATAATATTAACTACTGGCAATTTGGTGATTATTTGGGAATTGGAGCCGGAGCTCATGGCAAAATTAGTACACCTGATGGGAATATTACTCGCCATACTAAATTTCGCCACCCTGAAAAATACATGACTCAGGCATTTAACGGCCGAGCTCGTTCCAGTGAAAAAAAACTAGCCACAGATGATTTAATCTTTGAATTTATGTTAAATGCAGCACGAATAAAGGATGGGTTTACTCAGGAACTATTTGAAACAAGGACATTACTGTCATTTTCCAAGATTGAAGGCAATCTTAATAATTTACTAAAAAAGGAATTGATTCAATATAATCAGGGAAAATATCGACCCACAGAAAAAGGCTGGCAGTTTGTCAATGATATAGTAAACAGCTTTATTTAGTCAGCCCTAAGGATTAAGCACCAGTATGACTCCTCCTATCGGCATAAGTACAGTGGCTTTCTGTTTCTTTTCTTAAAATTTTCTTCACTCAAACAGATTGCAACAGTTGGTGAAAGGTGCTGTTATGGAGAGGTATAGTCTGAACCCCTTGTGTAGCAAGGTTTGTAATGAAACCATTATATTTTGGGTATTTAGGCTTTTGTATTTTTATCGGAGGGTTGTGGGAAACCTGGAAAAACCCAAGCCATTTTTATCCAATTATTTGCTCTCATATCTCTTCGTAAAAAGGGCTTTTTTTAAAATATTTGTTTGTAGTGGTGATTTTACTGTAAGCTAACAGCAGTACCTAACCTTGAGGATTATTAGCCATGTCAACTGAAGATATTTTTGACACAAAAACCCGGGAAAGAATTGTTGCACACATGAATGAAGACCACGCAGATGCCTTGTGTCTTTACTTAAAAGCTTTTTTAAATATTGATACAGAGAATGCAGAAATGACAGATATTGACGCACATGGCATCGGTATTCAATATCAGGCGGGTGAGAAACCGTCAGAAGAAGTGCAGCATGTTCACCTTACATTTGAACAAACGGGCGTTACCAAAGCACTGCAGAGTGCGGCAGAAGCACGCGATGTTTTGGTTGAAATGGTAAAAGTGGCACGCCAGTAAAGCTGTACCTTGTGATAAGAGACCTATTCGCGCAAACTGTACAAAGGTCTTTACAAAAATAAGGCGGAAGAGTCAAAGCCCTTCCGCCTTATATAAATGCTAATAATTTTTACTTTTATTCAGTAACCGCTTCATGACGAATATGAAGATTCCCTGATGGTAGCGTACCGTCCTTGCCGTAATTACTAATCACCTGCATCTTGTAATAGTTTTCACCATCCTTAATCAGGTAAGTGGTAAAGGTAGGCCACATTTTATGCTGACCAGCCACACTATATTGAAACGGACCATAGTCACCAGGCTTGGATAATACACCTTCTACAGTATCACCAAAGTACTTGTAAACCTGAGCAGTATCCGTTGGATCCCGAACGTCATCAGCACTTGCTAACACCAATACACCGAGACCGCCCTTGCCATCACCGGATGCACCACCATTGACTTGCATCGGAAAATCTCTTCCTTCCAGGTCATTCTTGATGCTTAAATCCCAACCATCAGAGGCTGTTACGACTGCATTTGTATCAAAATCATAAAAGACCCGGTTTCTGCTAAAGTCCAAAACAGGGGAATCTACTGCGGCATCAAATGCAGATGCATCAGCATTCCATTTTTCCACACTGAGTGTTATTTGGGTGGTTGGTGGCGCAGTTAAGGAAACATTAACATCCTTTACTTTTACGCGTGCATAGCCGTCCCCCGCTGAAGATCGGATGATGTAAGCATTGCCAGCCTTTGCCGAGAATACAGGCGCACCCTGACTACGGTCATAATCCAGCCAGCTTTCTGTAACAATTTGTGTTTTCAGAGTATCTTTCATCATATCAGTACAAGAAGATTTCTTGACTGCTGCAAAGTTTGCTAGTGTGTTCTCTTTATTGAGTGCTTCAAACTCACTTTTAATCGGCTTGGGTTTGCCTTGATTATCAAGCACCAGCTTGCCGTCACTGTCACGCTCGTATAAATCCTTATACTCATGCGCTACACAGCCCTCGACTTGTCCAGTACCAGATTCACCACCATTGGTTTTAAAGCCAATATATTTTTGATAGGCAATTTGCCAGCTATCATCTGTTACTGTATGCCCTGAATTTAAATCCATTTTTGTAGCAGTACCAGGATTAGTTGCATCCAAATCATTGTACATGCTGGTATCTGTGGTATCTGGGTTTGTCGGTGTGTCAGAAGAACCACTGCCACCGCCGCCACAAGCTACAAGCAGACTGCTGGCGAACAAGGTTGCCATTAGTTGCGTTATATTTTTACTGTTCATTTGTATTTTCCTCGATTATTTCAATTACAAAAGTTTCAATCATTAACCACTAAAGCGGATTCCGGTATAGATAAATCGGCCATTATCTGGTCTAAAGTCTGTACCAGTAGCTGGTACATCCTTGTGTGTATCAGTGATATTGTCGATACCAAAAAAGACTTTCGTCCCTTTCCTGATTTGTTTATTAATCTTTAAGTCAAATGTTGAATAGGCTGGCGAAGATTGCTTATTCGTAGCATCAACATACTCTTTGCTCTGGTAATTACCATAGAGTGATATATCTGTTTTATACTGGGGAAACTGATAGTTTAATTTCAGTTTTACCTGATGTTCAGGCCTTCTTGTTAGATTTTTTCTGGTTTTTTTATCAATAGCATCCAGGTAATTATAGGAAACATTTCCCTGAAGACGCGGAGTAAAGGAGTAAGCCGCACTAATATCAAAGCCTTGTGTTCTTGCTTTATCTACATTGGTATACTTGAATATACTAAGGCCAGTTGCCGCTGACTCTGCGGCATCTATTTCAGTACTGATTAATTGCTTCATGTCATTGTGAAACAAATTCAGATCAACACTAAATTTATTTCCTTTGGTTATTTCTATACCAGTATTCAGGCTTGTTGACGTTTCAGGTTCTAAGTCTGGCGTACCCAGTACCATATAACCATTTGCACTGTGATCAAAAACATAATATCGATCTTTCAATGTAGGTACTCTATAGCCCCGCCCTATGCCAAAACGTAATTTTGTATCAAAATTCTGAGACCATTCAGGGGTATACATGATATTAATTTTAGGTGCACTATACGAACCAAAATCACTATCATTTTGATACCTGAGACCCGGTAGGATTTCTAGTTTGTCAGAAATAAAATAATCATCCTGAATAAACAACTCAGTATTGCTTCTTGTTCTTTTTCCACCTATTTCATCAATAACCCGAGTCTGACCATTGTTTTTGCGAATTTGTGTTTGTTCCATTGAGCTTTTATGCCCAACTAAACCAACCGTGAACAAATGTTTTTCCCCGATCGGCTGATCCCATTGTATCTCAGCTTTATCAAATTTAAGCTCTGCATCTCGTGACAGATCTATTTCTGGTGTAAGCACAGTGTCTTGCTGAGACGAGTCGTTAAATACTTCGCTGATATACCAGCCTGATAATTTACTGCCATTCTTAAAAGGTTTCTTAAAAGCAGCTGATATGTTTTTTCTGGTTGCTACCTCATTTTTCTGTTTACGAACTTCCCCTACGCCCGGCACATAACTGCTAAAATTACGCGTAATGTCTTCCTTGTAATAAGAAGGTTTGAAAGTCACTTCCGTGCCAGTGTTTGTCTTGTAGCCGACCTGGGTGGAGAAATTGGATTTTGTTCCGGCATCGCCTTCAAACGACCAAGTGGATTTATTTATATCCGTGCCTTGTTTATCGCGTACATCTGCTGCAAAACGTAAGTTCCAGTTTTTGATATTCTTACCTAAATCCAGCTTTACATGCTTATCATTAAAGTTATCTCCTGAATTTTTGTCACCATAGCTTCCCGTATCAAGAACCAGTGAATAGGAAAAAGGCTTGCTTGGCTTTTTGGTGATGACATTAACAACACCCCCCATTGCCTCACTACCATAAAGTGCCGATACCGCACCCTTGACAACCTCGATATGCTCAACATCACCCACCGAGATTTGTGTTAAATCAACACTGGAGCCGGTTGAGGCACTTACCGGCATACCATCTACCAGTACCAGCACACGATCGGCATCCAGTCCGTGTACCCATACTTCCTGACCACTCTTGCCGTGAATTCGTTTTAAAAACAGCCCAGGGACATGTTTCAGGCCTTCAGCAAGATCACGTGCATGCGTATTATTCAGCTCTTTTTTGGTGACAACTTCGGTACGCACCGGAACATCTAATAACTTACGCTCTGTTTTTGTGCCAGTAGTAACAATAACCTCTTCCAGTAGAGTGTCGGCACTAGCCACGCCCATTGGCATGAGAAACGGGGTCAAAAAAACAGGTAACAGAAAAAAAATGCCATTACGTAACAGCTTTGCAGGCTGATTTTTTAGGGGTTGTGATATGCTCATTTGACAGACCTAGCCAGGATAATTCTTTCATTCATAATAATGATTATCACAATCATTGCAAACACTTTTAAGAATTGTTACTGTTCATACCTCCACCTAGATTATTCAGGAGCCCAAAATGCAAGATAAACTAGAAAGAGCCAAGGTGGCTTACAAAGATTTTTCAGATAACTTTAAAACGCTACAAATGGCTACTGTTAGCGAGAACGGAGTTCCTAATGTTAGCTATTCACCCTATGTGAAACATGATGGGTGTTTTTATATCTATGTCAGTGAGTTATCCGAGCATACCAAAAACCTTATGAGCAATCCGGTAGTAAGTATCTTCTTTATTCAGAATGAAGAAGAAGCCAAACACCTGTTTGCCCGTAGAAGGCTCACTTATAATTGTGATGTCAAAGAAGTATCAAGAGAGGACGGGTTATTTAATCAGGTCATTAGCAAGTATGCCGAGCTATTTAATGAAAAATTCATCAACATGCTTAAAGAGCTTGAGGATTTTCACCTGTACCAGCTACAACCAAATTCAGGTATTTTTGTTAATGGTTTTGGCCAAGCATTTGACACTATAGGTGAAAATATGAGTGAGCTTATTCACAAGAATGAGGTTGGCCATCGTTCCAGCAACGAGGAAGTAGAAAAGAAAATGAACACCATTGCGGATTAATTTATCATGTACACAAAATTTACAAAATATTTTTCAATCCTTGCTTTTTTTATAGGGTTTATGGCGTTGCCAATGTTTGCTTATGCCGATACCCCGGAAAGCAGTGAGCAACAAAATAATCAGCGAATTGTTTCGGTTGGTGGCGGTCTAACAGAGATTCTTTATGAGCTGGGTGTTGAAAAACAAATTGTGGGAGTAGATACCACCAGCAAATGGCCTAAAGCGGCAATGAAAAAGCCACAAGTTGGCTACCAGAGAAAACTTTCAGCAGAAGGTATTCTCTCACTTCAACCAAGTGTACTGTTAGTTACCGAAGATGCAGGCCCTCAGGAAGTGTTACAACAAATACGAGGGGCTGGTGTTCCTGTGACCGTTTTCAAGACTAAACAAAATGTTGAAGGTGTTATTGAAAATATCAAAGCTGTAGCAAAAACAGTCGGCAAGGTTGAAGCTGGGGAAGTATTAGCGACTAAAATAAACAATGACTACGCCAAACTGAAAAAATTTCTGCAAACATTAAAAAGCAAACCTTCTACCGCTTTCTTTTTAGGGATGGGAAAAGGCTCACCGATGGTTGCCGGCAAAAATACCGGAGCGGACAGCATGATTGAACTGGCGGGTGGAAAAAATGCCTTTGCAAACATCGAAAGCTATAAGCAGATAAGCGCAGAGTCAATGATTGCTGCAGCACCGGAAGTCATTTTGATTGCAAGCCATGCTGCCAGAGGCAAGCAACTCAGCGAAATTCAGCAACTTAAAAGTATCAAGCTTACACCAGCGGCAAAAAATAATCGGGTTATTGTGGTAGACACCATGCTAATGCTTGGGTTTGGACCAAGAATCGTCGAAGCTATCGACACACTGGCGCGGCAGATTCACAACATTGAAAGTAAAAATTGATATTGCCTTCAATATATTAACTATTACTGTTTAAACCTATGTCTAACCATGCCAGTGCTCATGTAAATCAAAGCTCATCAAACAATGCCAAGAAGGCAAGCCTCACCCCCAATAAACAACGCATGGGTTATTTATTGATCGTGGGGCTGTCGTTTCTTTTGCTTGTTAGTATTATTGTTTCCTTGATGACAGGAGCAGTTTCCATCAGTCCGTTACAGGTTTTATCCATTATATTAAATCGCATGGGTATAGAGTTTCTGCCGGGCAGTTTCACTGAAACACAACAGGTCGTTTTAGAAACAATACGTGCTCCAAGGGTGGTGCTAGGGTTGTTTATTGGTGCAAGCCTGTCAATCTCAGGTGCTACCATGCAGGGCTTTTTTAGAAACCCTCTAGCAGACCCCGCACTCATCGGTATTTCAAGTGGAGCTGCTTTAGCTGCAGTTATTGTCATTGTTCTAGGAGGTACTTATTTCTCTGGCTTTATGCTTAAATTTGGCTTTTATGCTTTACCAATTGCTGCCTTTTTCGGTGGACTGGTAACAACCTCTATTGTCTATTGTTTTTCAAAAGGTAATGGCAAAACTATCGTATCCACCATGTTATTAGTAGGTATTGCAATCAATGCAATAGCGGGATCTGCAACAGGTTTGCTTACCTATGTCGCAGATGATGCACAGCTAAGAACACTCACTTTTTGGAGTATGGGCAGTGTTGCAAATGGTGAGTGGGAGAATATCTTAATTATTATCCCATTATTACTTATCCCTCTATGTTTATTACCCATGTATGCAAATGCCCTAAATGCTGTTCTTCTGGGTGAATCTGAAGCAATACACCTTGGTTTTAATCTTGAGCGTATTAAAAAGCAAATTATTATCCTGGTGGCTTTTAGCATTGGAGTATCTGTTTCCATGACAGGAATTATTGGGTTTGTAGGCTTGGTTGTGCCTCATATATTACGATTATTTTTTGGGCCAGATCATCGCTGGTTATTACCTGCGTCTGCCTTGTTAGGTGCCAGTTTACTTTTATGGGCAGACTTATTGGCAAGAACAGTTGTTACGCCTGCTGAATTACCTATCGGAATTATTACCTCAATGATAGGTGGCCCTTTCTTCCTCTGGATTTTATATAGATCAAAAGGAAAGGTAGGTTAAATTATGCTCGAAGCTGAGAATTTATATTTTAATATTGCAGGAATAGAAATTATTAAAAATATTTCTTTAACAGTGGCACCTGGTGAGTTTATGGTGGTCATTGGATCTAATGGTTCAGGAAAGTCAACATTACTCAGCTTGTTAACAGGGGAAAGAGCAGCTAACTCTGGAAAGATCACACTAAATAACCAAGCAATAGAAAGTATTCCTCTCAAAGAGTTGGCAAAAATAAGAGCTGTTTTGCCACAAAACTCATCACTTAACTTTTCTTTTACTGCAGAAGAAGTCGTCATGATGGGGCGTAGCCCTCATAAAGGTGCAGGTTATGCAAAAGACCACCAATTAACAAAAGAAGCATTAGAAATTGTTAATGCCTTGCATTTAAAAGACAGGATGTACACCACATTGTCTGGTGGAGAAAGTCAGCGTGTTCAACTAGCACGCGTGATTGTACAAATATGGGAAAAGCAAAATAATCAGGAGCGCTATCTTTTCCTGGACGAGCCTACTTCGGCACTTGATCTGGCTCATCAACACAATACATTAAAAATTGCCAAACAATTAGCTCATAGAGAAAATATAGCCGTCATTGCTGTCTTACATGATCTCAATCTGACAGCCTTATATGCAGATAAAATCGCCATGATGAAGTATGGAAAAATAATAAAGACAGGTACTCCCGATGAGGTTCTTCAAGAAAGTCTAATTCAACAAGCGTTTGATATTAAAGTTAAAGTTATGCCACACCCCGTTCACCACGATTGCCCATTGGTTATTGCACAAGCACATTAGGAATAAACAAATGAATACATTATTCCTTAAAAGAGAAAGGGTATACATTCAAGGCTGAGAACCCCAAAGTACGTATTCGAGATGCTGCTATTATCTTAAAAACTTCTGAAAAACATTGCTGTCAATAGTTTGTGGAGTAAATAATATTCCAAATGTAAAAATCTCATATTACGATTATTTCCAATCACGATATTACATATCAGAATAAATCCTTCATGCCTTGATTAAAATCAATGACAACTTAATAGATAATGATTATCATTAACATTTGATTTGAATAAATTGCTAGCGTGGAGCCTCATGAATATACCTTTAAAAAAGACTTATCTATCTATCGTAACAGTAATAGCGACAGTTTCTTTCTCGATACAATCACAGGCAGAAACAATTAAAGAGTTAGATAAAATCAATGTGGTATCTACAGCAACCAGAACTGAACAACCCGTTGAGGGTGTTGCCGCATCGGTAATTGTAATAAATAGTGAAGAAATCAAACAAATGGGCGCACAAACGCTTAAGGATATTTTCACTCAAACACCAGGGCTCATCATTCAGTATGGCACTTTCCCTGCCTCTAGTTCTGCTTCTAAAAGTTCAGTCAGCCTCAGGGGCGTTGGTGCTACTGGTTCATTATGGTTGCTTGATGGTCGTCGTTTGGCTGGTGAAGTTAAAAATCCTTACGATATGGATCGTATTCCCGCCTCGATGATTGAGAGAATAGAGATAGTAAAAGGTCCCATGTCTGCCTTATATGGTGCAGATGCCGTTGGTGGTGTTATTAATATCATTACCAAAAAACCGAAAGAAGGCTTTCAAGGGGACGTTAGCGTTCGTTATGGAGAGAACACAGATGGAGACGCAGGTCAGCGAAATATAAATGCTACATTTAGAGGAGGCAAAGGGAATCTTCGTTATAGCTTTAGTGCATCAAATCTTGATACTGATCCCTATACAGAAACGGAAAAGGCAAAAACAAAAGTAGGGGGTGGCAGACATACGCCTTCAGAAATCCCTACTGTTCCAGGTTTTCTAAACCCTAATGGGCCGACGAGAGGAAATCCTTTTTATTTACAGGCTGATGGTAGTATTAAACCTATACCATTAAATATGCAGAATGTTGCAGGGGATAGGGCTTTTTCACAAAATGCCTTTAATACATTTAGAAATACCGTTCAAAATAATGTCAAAGATGGCTATGATGTGCCTGTTAGCTACCGTGAAGACTCTGATGTAAATACACTATCAGGAAGGTTGGAAGCTGATATTAATGAAAGACTAACAGCTGGGCTAGAGTTCAACTGGTTTGAAGAAGACCGAGAAGGAAATTACCGAGCAGCCTTCCACCCCATGGGTTATATCCCTCCTGCAGGTCATAAAACTAATCCAATAGTAGGCTATGACAGCAATGGTGTACCGGTTTCATTTTTTGATAAATTTGGTTCACTTCGTGGATTAATACCCGCATTCAATGTACCCGTTCGTTCTAAGGATGCCAATAAAAGGCTCGATATCAGCACAGATATAAAATTTGAAGTAAACGAAGATTTAGCTATTAATACGCGTCTTTACCGCTCGGATTATGAAAAACGTAACACGACCACCATGCTGAAATTTAAGGATTTTGGTTATCCAAATGAAGATAAATCTGCCTCTAGTGGTATGAACGCCAATGTTAAAATCACATCTCTGGAAACAAATGCTACTTGGGCAGTAAATGACAAGCATTTAATTACAGCAGGAGCAGAAGTTAGGGATGAAAAAAGAGAAGCTACTGTATTCTCCCAAGGTCGTGGGTTTGATACTCGTAGTGTTGATTACAAAGCACTTTATATACAGGACGAGTGGGATGTAAAAGATGACTTAAGCCTCACCTTGGGCGGACGTTATGATAAATATCATCAAGATGCTTATGTCGATGCATTAGGTAAAAACAGAGATGATAAAACAGACAGTAAAGGAACGTTTCGTGTTGGTCTTGTTAAAAATTTCAGTAAAGCGGTTAATCTAAGGTTAAATGCTGCTCAAGGTTATCGAGTACCAGATATTCGAGAGTTATTCATACAAAAGCAGACACCTGTAGGGATACAATTGGGTGCTCAAACCGTAGATCCCAATTTAAATAAGCAAGAATATGACCTACAACCGGAAACTGTTAACTCATTTGAAGTTGGCTTGAGTGGTAGTAAAGGTAGAACAAATTATGAATTTGTACTATTCCACAATGAGATTGATGACCGTATTCAACAAATCAGTGTTGATGCTAACAACGATGGTAAAAGCGATTATTTTACCTTTGAAAATATTAATTCTGCGACTACCTCTGGTATAGAAGGACGTTTAGGCTTCCAATTCAATAAACAGTTAAGAACCGATCTTTCTTGGGTAGAACTAGATACAGAAAATAAAGATACGGGAAAAGATCTTGAATTTAACCCTGAGAGAACAGTCTCAGCCCGTTTAAATTGGAAAGCCAATGCGCGCTTAAACCTAGGTACCAGTGTTACATATACTGGAAAACAGTTTTATCAAGAAGCTGGAAAAGACAAGCATGCTAATGATTATACTTTGGTTAATCTAAACGCAAGCTATGCACTTGGTAACAATAAAAAGTGGGAAGTCTTTGGTGGGGTAGACAATGTTTTTGATGAGAAAGTAGATACTCGCTTGGGGTCAAATGTTGGTACATTTGTCTTTGCAGGTATTCGCGGAAACTTCTAACAAAAAACCCCTTATAAGTGGGGGGGTGTATTTAGCCTCCCCATAAAATTAACGTGGAGATTAATGATGAAATACAAACAATCTATTTTACCTATGCTTATGGTTTTTGCCATGACATCAACTATTGGGCTTAGTGCAGAGGATATTAACAAAAAGGAGATTATCTCAAGCTCAACACAAAAAAGTACCATGAAAACAGCTGGACTATTTACACCAGATGATAATTTTCCGAAATCATATTTTTTGATTACTAAAAATCTACCATTTATGGTTGCTCTAACGCTTCATCATCCAATGAGTGCTTCTCTAAACTTAACCGATGAACAACAAGAGCAAATAAAGAAAATAAAAAGTAAAACAGTACCAAAGGTTAAAGCCAAAGCAAAAAAGATAAAAGAAAAGGAGTTATTTTTAGCCCAAGCATTTATTGATGGTGCAAATGTGAGTGATATGGAAAAACTGGTTGATGAAATTAGTGTATTACGTACAGATCTCACTAAAACTCATCTGGTTTGTATCGATAAAGTACGATCTATTTTAACACCTAAACAATTTAAAACCTTACAAGGCTATGCACCAAAAAGTTACGCACCAAATAAACCTAAAAAATAAAATAATTGATATAGTAAAAGAAGGCTTTGCAAAGCCACCTGTGTGAGCTAATTGCTGCGTTGCGCGGTGCTCGAAATGCTAATTTACTCTACGTAAAATTCGCTTTCTTTGCACCGTGCGCCTTGAAATTGACACGCTAGGTAGGTTTCAAAGCCTTCTAAGAATCATCATCATTTGTATTATTTCTTTCGAGAGGTTTGAGTAAATTTCATGAAAAACTTAGTAAAAAAAATACTTATCAGTGTGGTCATACCACTAACACTTTTTGCTAGTTGCCACGCAGAAGAAAAGTTAGACAAAATCACATTATCGGGGCCATTTGCCGCTGTATCCGATCCCTTAATCAGGATGATGGATATTGGTGCTTTAAATGATATTGCGCATAAAATGGAATTTAAACTTTGGAAAAACCCAGATCAAATGCGCGCTTTAGCACTAAAAGGTGATGTGGATTTTATTGCCACACCAACAAATGTTGCAGCCAACCTATACAACAAAGGAGCAGATATTCGTCTACTTAATGTCTCTATTTGGGGTGTACTCTGGATGGTCTCACGAGATGATTCTTTAAAGACGATAGCGGATTTCAAAGGCAAGGAAATTGCCATGCCTTTCAGAGAAGACATGCCTGATATTGTTTTTTCAAAGCTGGCAGAAGCATCAGGTCTCGATCCCAAAAAAGATTTCAAACTACGTTACGTCGCAAATCCTCTGGATGCAATGCAGCTATTGGTAATGCGCCGAGTTGATCATGCATTGTTAGCCGAACCCGCAGTTTCTATGGCATTACGTAAAACTAAATCATTTCCGATGAAAGTTATTGCTCCAGACTTATATCGCAGTACTGATTTACAGCAAGAGTGGGGGAAACTCTTAAAGCGAAAAACACAGATACCACAAGCAGGCATGGCAGTTATCAATAAAGACTTACCTAAGCATGTTATTCAGCGTTTTACTGAGGAATATAAAAAAGCCACCCAATGGTGTCTTGATAATCCAGATGAAGCGGGAAAAATAGTTGCCGAAAAAATTGATTTATTAACCCCTGAAGCAGTATCTGACTCAATTAAAGTGAGTCAGTTTAAAGATGTTTCTGCAAAAGAGGCGCGTAAAGAGTTAGAATACTTCTTCTCTGTCTTACACAGTAAAACACCTGCGTTGATTGGCGGAAAATTACCTGATGATAACTTTTATTATCAGTAGAGGAAGGCTTTGATAAACCTACCGAGCGTATCAATTTCAAGGCGCACGGCGCACAGAAAGCGGAGTTTACACGGAGTAAATGAGCATTTCGAGCACCGCGCAACGCAGAAATTGGCTCGCACAGGTGGTTTTGCAAAGCCTTCTAGAGATCTTTGTACGAAGAAATAATATAATGGATAAAAAGACTTGAATTTCCCAGCCTTTTTCTCCCATCATACGCTTTATGCAACGGTCTCCAGTAATTAATGAGTCCACCTTATGCCTTAGAGGAAATTTTAATGACATTATTCGATAAAATTAAAAATATATTCTCTGACTCAAGTAAAGAGGTAATAGATTCAGCTAACAACACAAACACAGATGCAGCAACAAATGATTTAACAAAAGACGCTGCAAAAAAAACGGATAGCTGCTGTGGAGGCAATTGCGGAGGCTAATAGTTTTCTGTTCCTAACGAATGAAAGCATTTTTAAATATAATTAAAAATTTTCCAGCTTACCTATGGAGCGGCTGGGGTGCGGTAGCGAGTGTTTTTCTTTTTATTGCACTGTGGGAATTTGGTTTTCAGCAATACGGTGAATTAATTTTACCCTCGCCTAAAACAACTTTTCAGACACTTTGGGCAATGCTTCAAACCGATAGCATTATGCAAGACGTTTTAATTACGGTGAAGCGTGCAACATCAGGCTTTCTCATTTCTATTGGTTTAGGCTCAACCTTAGGCTTAATCGCAGGGCTTTTTGCCACAGCATCAATGATGAGCCGCCCTATTATTACCATTCTCATGGGTATGCCGCCCATTGCGTGGATTGTTCTTGCAATGATTTGGTTTGGGACAGGTGATCAGAGCGTTATTTTTACTGTTATTGTTGCTTCATTTCCAATTGTTTTTATCGGTGCTTTACAAGGAACGAGAACTTTAGAAGGAGACTTAAAAGACATGAGTGATAGTTTTAAGGCCCCATTATTCATGAAGTTTACAGATGTTTATTTTCCTCATATTTTTTCTTATATTTTTCCTGCATGGATTGCCGCGCTGGGCATGAGCTGGAAAATTGTGGTTATGGCAGAATTACTTTCAACACCCGATGGTATTGGTGCGGCTTTAGCGGTAACACGAAGTCATTTGGATACTGCCGGTGCTTTAGCCTTAGTTGCCATCATGATTGGAACGCTACTCTTTATTGAATATGTGCTGATGGAACCTATCAAGCGAGAGGTTGAACAGTGGCGGAACTAGGCGCAGTTTTACAAGCACAAAATCTCAGCCACAGTTTTGGGCCGAGCGAAATTTTACGTAATATCAACTTCACCTTAAATGAAGGTGATGTTGTTTCTATCGTAGGCCCGAGTGGAGGAGGAAAAACAACGTTACTCCATCTTTGTGCTGATTTTTTAGATATAAAGGAAGGCAATGTAATCAACACATTTACCAGCCATGCCTTTGCGTTTCAAGAAACACGCTTATTACCTTGGCAAACAACACTCGACAATATTGCCTTTGGTTTAAAGGCGAGAGGTATGAAAAAAAAGCAACGCTATCAACTTGCTACAGATATAGCCATACGCTTTGGTTTAGAAACAGAAGACTTGGTAAAATTCCCCAAAGACCTAAGTGGCGGCATGAGGCAGCGTGTTTCATTTGCCAGAGCGCTAGTGATTAAGCCACAGTTACTCTTTTTAGATGAGCCCTTTTCTGCTTTGGATATAGGTCTTAAGAAAGAATTACAACAGATTCTTATCGACTTAGTTGCTACAAAAGAACTCTCTATATTTTTTATTACTCACGACTTAATGGAAGCAGTCCGTTTAAGCAATCAAATTATTGTTCTTGATGTAGAACCGGGAAGAATAGTACACACATTTACCATGACAAAACCACAGCACGAACGTACCGATGAATATGTCTATCTGGAAACGGCAAAACTATTAGCACATCCAATTATTATTGATACATTTGAACTCAGCTTAACCCCATCAAAACAATCTGCTGCTTCAATATCATGAGTATTGAAACACAAAAAAGCACCGTATTAGAGCAAGCACAAGGCTCGACTCAAGCAATCGGCAGAAAGCATTACGCCAGTTACCCCGAAGGTAATTATCATCCACTACTTGCCTATGCATTTCGTCCCTTATTTATTTTGCTACCCGTTTATATCGCCCTCTCTATTATTCTATGGGGATTAACATGGAGTGGGATAATAAGTCTATCCTTCATGCAAAATATCATGGCATGGCATATCTATGAAATGATGTTCGGCGTAGCTACAGCGGGAATGATTGCTTTTATTTTAACTGCCGTACCTGAGCTTTATGAAGGTATCACACCCGTAGTAGGCAAAACTGTATTCATTATTACCTTATGGTGGGTGCTAGGGCGTGTCTCTTTTTGGGCTATAGACTATCTAAATATTTATATATTGGCAGCAATCCACCTACCTTTATTACTATGGGTGCTCGCATTAGTAGCAAACCCTATTTATTTTGATCCGTTACGTAGAAATCGTAGCTTTATCATCATATTCATAACTATTGTTATCCTGCAAGGCTGGTTTTTTTCTTCTATGGCAGGTCTTGTCAAAACAGACTTCCTGGCTATTTTAAAAGCATCGCTAGGAGCTTTTATGGTACTTGAACTGCTCATTATAAGAAGGGTCTCCACAGAAGCAATTAATGAAATTCTAGAACAAGAAGATGATATTGACGAAGTCTTTATCGCAAAGCCACCTGCTTACAATATTGCTATTTTTACTGTATCACTGTTTACTATTGTTGAGTTTTTCTATCCACAAAATGCCATGCTCGGCTGGCTAGGTTTTGCTGCTGCTGCCGCTATTTTGAATACACTTAATGATTTTTTTCTTGATGATAGTAATATTCTCTACAAGCCAATGGTTTTTCCTTTGATGTTAGTCCTTATTTTTATGGCATGTGGTTATGGCTTAATGGGTTATGACTACCTAAATGATGATATTTACGGAATTAATCACTTTCGGCACTTTCTAACAACAGGCGTATTTGGGCTATCATTTTTAGTCATTATGGTTATTGTAGGGACGATACATACAGGGAGAGAACTCAAGTCAGATAAGTGGATAACATTCAGCATCATTTTAATTATCATCGCTACCTTACTGCGTACCCTAATTCCTTTTTTCCCTAGTTACTCACCACAAATGATCATGAGTTCAGCCATTATCTGGGCAATTCCCTTTGTGATTTACTTAATTCGCTTCTACCCGAAGCTTAGCCAGCCAAGAGCAGATGGATTACCGGGGTAAAACAATACCTTAAATGCTTTTGAAAAGATGATTCATTCCTTTCAATCATGAAATGAATCATCTTAATATGAGAGAAAATAATAACCAACTAACAACTCAATTATCAAAAGAATGGGTATTCAGGCTTACGGTTTTCTTCACCCATTATTTTTAATATAATGGGAGATACAATGCGATAATACATATAATTATCTTCGCGTCTGGAAGCCACTACTCCACCATCTTTTAATTTTCTAAGGTGTTGAGATATATTACTTTGCGTTGTTCCCAAGGTGTTATATAGCATTTTTACACTAATCTCTTTTTGAGAAATCAAGCATAATATTTTAAGTCGCATTGGATGAGCAATCGCATTCAATGCGGGATACAACTCCTCAGAATAACTTCCTGCAAAAATACCGTTTTTAATTTGTAAATCGACTCTTTCGTTTTCTATCACATTCATAATATTTCCATTTTCTGATTTTACTATTACTTATTAATTCATTGCCTCTGTCAGCCCTTTAGAAAATGCCGACAAACTTGCATGAGGAATGAACACCAATTGTTTCGTATTGATCTGACAATGGCGTTTTACAGCATTCATCGCGGTATGACTCACACAGTCTAATGGGCAAACGACAACATCAGCTTTTGATACAATACTGGCTAATTTTTGATGGCCATCTTCACGCCCACCATCATGATGAATAAATGCACCATTTTGTTGTTCTACCAATTTACGGAAATGGGTGTACTGGCTATTTCTTCCGCCAATATACAAAACACAACGGCCACATAAGTCTGAGTTGCTATTAGGGCAAGCCTCACAACTATCAATACTCTCACTACCCTGGCTTAACAGGCTAGTAAGGGTATTTTCAACACTTAGTTTTTCATCAGATAAGTTATCTAATTGCTGTTCTAATACATCATTTTGCTCTTGCGCGTGTGTCGCAATAGCTTCCCACTTCTGGCAATTTTTCTCTAGTCGCTCAGCGTTTAACCGAGCATTCTCCAACTCAATTTTTAACTGCTTAATCTCATCTTGAAAACGGTGTATAAAAGGCGTTTCTTTAATCTGATTTAATTCAACTTTTGCTTGTTCGTATAAACCTTTCTCTTGTTGAAGCTCTGATAACTCTGCCTTCAGATTAGCTAACTGTTCTTCTTTTTTATCCAGCTTTTTATTAAACACCACTTCATTGGTATTAATTTGCTCCTGTAAAGCATGATTACGCTCTTCTAACATATGGAATTCACGCATATCAATTCGAGCTGTTGCACCAGATAAATGTGACAGCATATGCACTTTCCCATAAATCTGAAAAAGGGTTTCTTCTGTGGTATCAGGGTGCGTAAGCATGGCCCAGAAAGCACCGGCAATATCGCCTGTATTAACAGCTTTATTCCAGAGAGCAACTCTCTCTTCTTCTGTTTTGGTTTTAGAAAAAGACAAAATATTAATTTTATATTTCTTATCTAATAGCTTATTAACCAAAGTGCTTACATAACATTTAGTATCCAATGCCTTTAAAAATGAAACATGTATGTAATAGTCATCCCATGTTTCTATTCCATCTATATGCGCTTTTTTACCAAGCTGACGTAACTCTTTGAGTGTTAAACATGTTCCAAGTGCTGCACAATGAAAGCGAGAACTTAGCTCCCAAAACTTCAAACGAGAACCTCGCTTGTTTACTTTCAAATCCACGTTAGGAATTGGTAAAGGAGACAACGGCGCAGAAAGAGGTATTTTATTTGAAGGAATTTGACACATAAATAAACCTGCAATAAGTTATTATTACTTGCTAATATAAACGATAATCATTATCATTTAAAGCCTATTTATACTATTTTCTTACATTTCAATGTGGAGGCAATCATGGCTGGACTAGCTAAAATAAATGATATAGAAATGCGACAAAATCATGAGGCCGTTGATTTAGACCAAGAGATGACATTGAAACTTGAAATTAAACGAAGCACATTAAAACGCCTTCTGGAAACCAAACAGGTTTGTGCCAGTGATTTTCGTTGTATGGATTGCATTACCAAACGGTGCATTCAAGAGCTTTGTTTAGAAACATGTCTAAACTGCCTAAAAAATTCAATGAGGAACTAATACGGAAACATTATTGAACAGTCTCCCGCCGGATCACATTCCCTTTGTAATCTGGTCTGCTCTCTAAAACAACTCAATTATTATTTTTATATCGTAAGTAGAGAGCAGTCCTAGATCACAAAAACATCAGATAATGTTAAATAGGTGCAGGGCTAGCTAGGTTATATCCGGTTACTCAGAGAAATCATCAACTTTTATTTCTTCATCGACCAATTGATTTAATGAATTAGCTCCTCATCCATTCAGGTACACCCACTTCCCTGAGTAAAACTCAACACGCGCATACACCTCTCATTTACGCATCAAGATCAAGAGAGTAAAAAGATAAACCTTGCTACAGTAGCAATATTGAGTATGTCCTCTCAATATTGCTTCATAATTCTTCTACTGAACAGCAGTATGTAAAACTGTGACTGGGAGTGCTTGGTCAGACGATTTAACCATGCGACCAGGAATATTAGTAACCTGCTTAGGAGTGCGTTCTTTAATCGTTCCCTGCAAGTCTTTTAGTTGCTCTTTAATTCTTTCACTTGACTTAATTGCCAATAAATTAGCGATAACATCTAGCTGCTGATCATCATCAGTTATCTGGAAATCCTCCACACAGATATCCCCACTTTCAAGTAATTGACGAACCTTTTCTGTATTTAAGTACAACAAAACATCATCATCAAATTTATTGTGAATCGAGATAAAAGGCTTGCTACAGTCTAACCACGCATTGATATACATATTCATAGTTAAAAATTTCATGTTAACGCTCTCTATTATTTTTTTAGGTCTATATGCATGAATCGAGTCATACATTCATAAAAATAAAACCTCATATGAATGGATTATTATTTTTACTAAATTTGTTTTAAAAAAATCTGGCTAGTACGTGATTAGGAGGAGAATACGTATTGGCTTGACAGTAAAAAAACATAACAAACACTTACCAAAGAAAAGTTATGTCTCTTTTAAAAACACTTTGTGCTGAGGCTGTGCCAGTGAATTTTCGGCCGCCGTCAAGATAAGTTTTCCACGCCTTGTAATGGACAACATATATTGCTTATTTGCATGTTGAAGAATGGCCTTTTTATTTCCATTCATTAATTTATTAACATCGATTTGGCTCATCTGATTTAAATTCATTTTAATTCACTTGGTAGCTTTTCACGGTAGAAATGATAATGATTCTCAGTTGTATTGCAATACTTTTTTACATTTTATCTAAGGGTAACTTCCGATTATGGGCTTCATAAGCTACACTGTTACCTTATAGACATTTTCAGCAAGTGGGAATATTGTGAATACAGACAACATAAAAGAAGCAGGTTTTAGAGTAACAAAACCGCGAGTAGAAATATTAAAACTGCTGGAAAACTCAGAAAAACAGCATTACAGCGCAGAAGAGCTTTACCATGAATTAATCAATCAAGGCATTAAAATAGGTATTGCTACTGTGTACCGTGTACTCACACAATTTGTTGAGGCTGGTTTAGTCATCAAACACAATTTTGAAAGCGACCAAAGTGTTTTCGAACTAGACACAGGTGAACATCACGATCATATGGTTGATATGAAAACAGGAAAAATTATCGAATTTCATGATGAAATCATCGAACAGCGACAAAGAGAAATCGCGGAAGAACATGGTTTCGTACTAATGGAACACTCGCTAACGCTGTATGGGGAGTTTAAGAAAAAATAGTCAACCGAATAAATATGATTCTCCCTTACTTTCATTCCATGCTTTTACACTATGGCGTTAAGGGGATTCACCGACTAACAAGCAACCCCAATGAATACCCCATTTTTCATTACAACACTTGCAGTACCAGCCCCTTTTTCCACCCCCCTACTTATAGCCCTTTTTTTAGTAACTCTTTAAAAGAGTCCCTTACTTATATGAGAAATTATATGAGTAAGGCACAAGAAAAATACGAGAGAAATAAGTAAATTACTCAAAATAGCATTTATTCATGCGCATAATGAACTAAACTTTTCTTAGACTCTTTTCAGTAAATGTCAAAAAAGGGATGAGAGTTCAGTGAAAGGCAGTGTGAATGTCTATAAATTTCAAGAGGAGAACCTCTAAACACTTTTATTAGAGTGACTTTGAGCGTATTTCGAGCAGCTAAGCTATTTGAAATAACCAAATCTGAACAGGCTCCTTTGTGTATTCCATTACAAATCAGGAGGCCTCATGCCAGCAATGAACAAAAGAACGTTTCTAAAAATACTTGCGGTAACGACTGTTAGTTCTGGGTCTTTACCATGGTTGACACAGCGAGCGCATGCCAATTCAGCAAAGCAAGCATCTATGCCAGCAGGGTATTACACTGTCCCCAAAAAAGGACAGGCACGTATCCTTCATACTACGGATGTTCATGGCCAATTATTACCTGTTTATTTTCGTGAACCAAATGTTAACTTGGGAGTTGGCGCTGCACTCGGCCGACCACCACATATTGTGGGAAAAAAGCTTCTAGAAAAAATGCAACTCCCCCTAGATGGCCCTGAAGCTTACGCCTATACCTACCTTGATTTTTACAATGCTGCTAAAAAATACGGAAAAATGGGAGGGTATTCACACCTTAAAACACTGCTAGATAAACTCCGAAAAGATGCAGGCGGCATTGATAACACCATTACCTTAGATGGTGGTGATTTATGGCAAGGCTCTGGCACATCATTATGGACACGCGGTGTCGATATGGTTGAAGCCTCAAATATTCTTGGTGTCGATGTCATGATAGGTCACTGGGAATTTACCTATAACGAAGCAGAAGTACTCAGCAATGTATCGCTCTTCAAGGGTGACTTTATTGGGCAAAACGTGCGTGTTAAAGAAGACTCGTTAATGGATGAATCCTATGCAGAACTTGTTGAAAGTTATGATGGTCGTGGCTTATTTGATGAAGATAAAGGCTATGCTTTCCAACCTTACGTCATAAAAAAGGTAGGTGGCAAGCGTATTGCTGTGATTGGGCAGGCTTTTCCACGTACCGCGAATGCAAACCCGCCAGAGTTTTTCCCTGATTGGTCGTTTGGTCTGCGTGAAGAAGACATGGCAAACCTCGTAAAAACCATCCGTAATGAAGAAAAACCCGATGCCGTCGTAATGCTATCCCACAACGGTATGGATGTTGATATAAAAATGGCAGAAAATGTTGGTGGTATTGATGCCATATTCGGTGGACATACGCATGATGGAATGCCAAGACCCATCGAAGTTATGAGTAAAGGAGGCAATAAAACCCTAGTTACCAATGCAGGCTCGAATGGAAAGTTTGTTGGAATCATGGATTTTGATATTTCCGATGGTAAAACTCAAATGTATTACCAAATGAAGCCTGTTATTAGCAACTGGCTTCCTGCGGACAAAGAGATGGAAGCCTATCTTTCACAAATGCGTAGCACGAAATACGATGAAAATATCGTAGAAGCACGTAATAAAGCATTCAAAGTGAATAAGAGCCGTTTAGGCAAAAGCTACGATGACATTCTCACTGAAAAATTGGCGATTGCCGACCGTACACTTTATCGTCGTGGTAACTTTATAGGCACGTGGGATCAAATCTTATGTAATGCACTACGATATGAATACAAGGCAGATATTTCCTTCTCTGCGGGCGTTCGCTGGGGCACATCAACCCTGAAAGGTGATTGGATCACCATGGAAGATGTGATGACCCAGTGCTCCATGACCTATGCAGAAACATATATCAGTGAAATTACGGGTAAAGCACTGCTAGAAACGCTTGAGCAAATTGCTGACAACCTATTCGACCCCGACCCTTATCTGCAATCAGGAGGTGATATGGTGCGTGTGGGCGGATTGGATTACACCATTAACCCCAGCAAAAAACTGTATGAGCGTATTTCTGATGTACGTCTGGATAATGGTGAAAAAATTGATCCAAAGAAGTCCTACAAACTGGCGGGCTGGGCTACAGTAAACCGTACACCCGATGGACGTTTAATGTGGGATGTGGTGCGTGATTATATACTCGCCTCTAAAGGCAAAGATAATAAACTCAAGCTAGCTAAAATTAATCGTCCTAAAATCGTTGGCATGAATGATAATCCAGGGCTTGCAGATTACGCTGGCGAAACCGGCTAAGAGAAACAATCTGAACTTTTCATTTTGGTACGAGTCTTTATCTCGTACCTTTTTGAGATAATAATATGAGCATAACGACCATTTTTAAGAAAAGAAGCCGTGTCGTAAGTACATTGCTAATCAGCCTGATGTTGCTTTCAGTATCAGCCGTTCAAGCCTTGCCTAAAGCATTTGAAGCAAATTATTCCGTCTCCAAAGGGAGCATGCATCTTGGCAACCTCAAGGTATCGCTCAAGTATTCAGCAAATCGTTACCAATACCTAAAATCGACCAAATCAACAGGATTAGCCGCCATGCTCACAGGCATTAAGGTTACCGAGAAAACGGATGGGCAAGTATCTGGACAGCGCATCATTCCGCAAAACTACCTATACAATCAATCGCGTCGTGGAAAATCACGTATCGACAAAATCCATTTCAATGGTAAACAGGCGGTTGGTAGTTACAAAAAGAAGAAATATAATTTGCCCGTACAAGCCAATACTCAAGACAGAGCATCGCTGGAATTAACCCTAGCGCACGATATTCAGCAAAACAAACAAAACCTGCACTATAACGTTATTGAGCGTGGAAAAATAAAGCAGTATAACTTTCAAAAATTAGGGTTCGAAAAAATCACCACGCCCGCAGGTACGTTTAACGCCCTTAAAGTGAAAGTGGTTAGAAACAAAAAGAAGCGAGAAACCATTTTTTGGATGGCAAAAGAAATTAATTACATGCCAGTAAAAATACGTCATCAGGAAAAGGGTGATGTAATCACCACGATAATCAAAAACTATAAAGCAATCTAACTCAAGTCACGTTTAAAAAAGTGCCCCAAAGGTGGGGGGTGGCTTAGTGGCAAAGGTCTCTCTTTATATGATGAAACCCTAGCCTATTTTACGGGCACGAATATTACGCCCCTTCACCTTACCGTTTCTAAAGTGTTGCAAGGCTTTTGCTGCCACACGTTTATCAATAGCCACATAACTCATGCTATCAAATATATTGATTTTACCGATCTGAGAACCTGCCAAACCCGCATCTTTAGTTAATGCACCCAATAAATCACCGGGTCTGAGTTTATTCTTTTTACCTGAATCTAATTGCAAGGTTGTCATCGGCGCTTCCAAGCTGAAGCTGACATTACGCTTGAGTGAATCAACATCCTCATTAATACACTCTGTTCCCAGAAAATCTTCAATCGCAATAATACGTGAGACTTCATCTTCAAGATAAATACTCAATGCCAAGCCATTCTCTCCTGCTCTGCCCGTACGCCCGATACGATGTACATAAATTTCAGGATCATGTGGCAACTCATAATTAATCACTGCCGCTAGAGATTTAATATCCAGCCCTCGCGCAGCAACATCGGTTGCCACCAGCACAGAACAACTATTATTTGAGAAACGTACCAACACCTGATCGCGCTCACGCTGATCTAAGTCACCATGCAAGGCAAGGGCATCAACATCATGCGTTTGCAGGTACAGGGCAATCTCGTTGCACTGGATTTTTGTATGGCAAAAAACAACCGTATTCTGGGGTGAATAATGCTCTAACAATGCCAGTAAGGTATCTTTACGCTGATAAAGATTGGTTTGATAGAACACTTGTCGGATCACATCTGCCTGATGCTCTGCATCCACTTTTACTGTGATTGAGTCTTTCTGAATGGAGCGACACATCTTTTTAATCGAATCAGGAAAGGTTGCTGAAAACAGCAAGGTTTGGCGGTTCTCAGGCGTTTCTCTAATAATATGATTAATTTCACCCTGAAAACCCATATCCAACATGCGATCGGCTTCATCTAAAACCAGCGTTTCCAGTTGTGAAATATCCAGTGTTTGATGGCTTAAATGATCTTGAATTCGACCCGGTGTTCCCACCACAATATGTGCGCCATGCTCTAGCGAATCCGCTTGTGGCCTGAGTTTTGTACCACCGCATAAAATCACAATTTTAATATTAGGAATACAACGTGCCAGTGCGCGTAGCTCTTTAGCGACTTGATCGGCGAGCTCGCGAGTTGGGCACAGCACCATCGACTGAACACCGAAAAAGCGCGGATTGATTTTATCCAGCAGACCCAAACCAAATGCAGCGGTTTTACCACTGCCTGTTTTGGCCTGAACGATGAGGTCTTTCTCCGCAAGAATGTGTGGCAAGCTTGCTGCCTGTACTGGTGTCATGCTCGTATAACCTAAAGCATTCAGGTTATCGAGTTGTGCTTGTGGCAGTTTAAGTACAGAAAAGTGTTGTGCTGTGGATGGTTGCTCAGGTGTATTGCTAGGCATGGTGTTTCATCAATTTGGTCAAAAAAATGTATTAAAACATACCCCCCCACTTTTACGTGGTTTTTTCACTTAAAAAGTATAAAAACTACCAGACTAAATCATCTGGTATTTCAAAATCAGAATACGGATCGTCATCATCTTTTTTATCATCTTGAGTATTTGTCTTATTTTTTGATGCATAATCATTCAGCAATACAATGGATTCACTGTCGCGCTCGCTAATTTTTCTTGCCGCTTCCGCTGGGATTAAATAATACGTTACCTGTTCATTATCACTATCATCACTTTCCGCCGTTGATTTAACGGTATTCGTTATTTTGGCGATGGCAATAATGCCACGTGAAATCAAGGTATGATTTTCAGCAGAAACCAGTATCTTTTTGATTTTATTATTATCCGTAAAGTTATAGCTTAAAGCACTGTCCTCATCAGCCTTTTTATCCAGCTTCTGTATCGCATTCATTTCAATCATTTGGCGAATCTGTGCCTGAATTTCTTTTCTCTGTGCTTCTTGTTTACGCTTTTCATTCAAAGCCTGACTTTTTTGCAATTCCTCAAGGCGTGCTTTTTCTGCTAATTCAGCCGTTTCATTTTTAAGCGCTGTATTCGTTAGCTTGCTTTGCTTTTTCGCTTTTTTCTTCGCTGTTTGAATATTCTTCGCTTGCTGCTTTTTGATTAAACCTGCGCCTAAAAGCTGATCTTGAAGTGAACCTTTCATGTTATTCCTGTGTGTATCTATTGGTGTTTTTACTGTTTTTTACGGTATTTTTCTACTTAATTAGCGATAGTTTTTGACCGTAGTTCCTAGATAGCGTTTACGTTGAAAAACTGCCTATAAGTAGGGGGGTGGATAGCTAATCGTTGCTGTCCCGCTAATATAAATAGCAAGTACCCGATTCCAAGTTTTAATAACATTGTTTCACGACAAGTGATTGAATCAAAGAGGAGTCAGGTAGGACGTATCATAATACAGTCTTTTCACAAATTCTAAAACTTGTTCTCCTAATCAGGTGGGTGCTCCCTTACTCGTATTTGTCTGGTCTTACGCTCCAGCCTAATTTAGTCCTGAGAATATGATAGAAATTATAGTGTTTAGGGTGCATGAGTTGTAGTTGATGCGATTTATGACGGATAACGATATTGTCACCGGCTTGTAATTCGATGTTTGATTGCCCATCAAACGATACGCGAGCCGCGACATCTCGGTTTTCTTCCAAGGTGATATTAATCAAGCTGTTATTATTGACCACAATAGGACGATTACTGAGTGTGTGTGGGCAAATAGGTACAAGTACCACAGCATTTAAACTGGGGTGAAGTATTGGTCCGCCACTTGAAAGTGAATAGGCGGTAGAGCCTGTTGGTGTGGCAACGACAATTCCATCCGCACGCTGCGTATTCACAAAGCTATCGTCGATATGTGTGGTAAATTCAATCATACGAATGTCATTTCTAACGTGTAGCACCACGTCATTGAAGGCAATACTTTCTCCTAGGCTTTTATCACCTCTAAAAGCTTCAGCATGAAGGAGGGAGCGTGTTTCCAACGTGTACTCACCTGCCAACATTTGGTTTAATTGTTTGGTGATTTCGTCGGGTGTAATGTCAACTAAAAAACCTAAGCGCCCTAAGTTGATGCCAATGACAGGCACACTTTTATCTGCCAGCAAACGTCCTGCTTTAAGCAATGTACCATCACCACCGACGACGATAGCAAGATCAATGCTGTTGCAGAATGTTTCGGGGTCTATGGCATCTGTTTTCAGGTAGTGAGCTGCATTTTCTTCGGTAATTACTGTAAATTTTTCTGCAATTAGAAAGTCGTACAGTGTTGTTAATGTGGTTTTAACACGGTCATCACTATTTTTGGAGAAAATGCCGATGGTTGAGATATTTTTCATCTAGGTCTCTTTTTATGTCACTAAACTTGTATTATTACGCTATATATCATTACGCTATATATCACGGGATGTTGTGGTTTATTGCTCATTCAATATGGTGTGGTTTGGGCGAAAGCTTGTTCATTTTAACGTAAAAGTGCGGAAGAAGAGACTAATGATGCAGAAACAATCAGCCCTTACTGGTAATTTTTTGATGATAATTACCGCTGCACTTTGGGGGTTTGCCTTTGTTGCACAAAAAACGGGCATGGATCACTTGAGTCCGTATATGTTTAGTGCGATACGGTTTGTTTTAGGTGCAAGCTGTTTGGTGTTTTTGCTTAGGTGGTTTGGTGGCGTGCGCTTAGATCAGCGTGGTTATCTGATGGGTATCGCGATGGGGGTGATATTAACCTTCGGTGCGTTGATGCAACAGGTGGGTATTGTTGAAACAACTGCAGGTAAAGGAGGGTTTTTAACAGCAATTTATATTCTTTTAGTGCCTATTTTTCTGTCTTTCTCTGGGCAGAAACTGGCTCGTCAGATCTGGCCTGCGGCATTTTTGGCTATTGCGGGCTTATATTTGTTGTCAATCAAGGGGGGCGAGTTTGATTCAATCAATGCGGGTGATTACTGGGTGCTGGGTTCTGCTATTTTTTGGGCGCTACATATTATTTTGATTGAGAAGGCTGTTCGATATTATGATCCATTACGTTTGTCTATTGTGCAGTTTTATACCTGTGGCTTTTTGTCGCTGGTTGCTGTCTTTGTTTTTGATACAACGGTTTGGGCTGATGTGTTTATGGGTATTAAGGACGGTTGGTTAGAATTATTTTATGGGGGGGTAGCATCAGTGGCGATTGCTTATACTTTACAGGTATTTGCACAACGCTCTGTGCCTTCGCACCATGCTGCTTTAATTTTATCGTTAGAGGCTGTATTTGCCGTAATAGGTGGGGTCTGGTTGTTGGATGAGGTGTTGACCGTTCGCATGGTAACGGGTTTTGGTTTAATCTTTGCGGGGATTATTCTTGCTCAGTATGATTTCAAAAATACGTCTAAGGTTAGCTCCGACGAAACGCTTTAAAGAATACCAGTCAAAACGGGCTATCTCCATATCTGCAATGATGAGGTCATGGGTCTGATTGTAAGTATGTAGCCCCAGCGCCCCCTGAACAGGAGCGAGCGTTTCTAGTGCTTCTTCTTGATAGTCTTTTTCAATTTGGATAATTTTGTTAAGTTTGATCTGATGCCCGTAGCGTTTGCCACAGTCTTGAGAGACACGGATAAGTTCTTCATTTTTTTGGATGAAATGACCGCCCATTCTGGCTTTTGTAACGTCACAGACGACGGGTTCGTCATAGAGTTTTTGAAAAGGGCTATTTAATAAATCACTGGATTTATAGATAGAGAGTTCATCGTTGAAATCTGCTCCTTTTACTTTTTCTGAGGTAAATAAATACCAAGCATCTTTTGTTTTTAAGGGGATTGTATCGACGGCTTTGATATTTTCAATCAGGGTTTGTTTTTTCTGCCAAACATAGGGGAAAGCGGTGCATTCAAATAGGTCAACACTATTGTTAGCTTCACTTTCTGGAATCATATAGTACGTGCCATTTTCTAGAAAAACATTGGGAAAAGACAGGTGATAATCAAGGTCAAGAATAATTTTGTCATTGATTAGGCGATTTTTCTCAATATCTAGTTCGGCTACACACAGATAGCCACGGTATTCTTCGAACTTTAACTCTTCATAGAAGACGTAATATTTATCATCTTTGAAAATAACAAAAGGGTCTGCCTGAAAGATTTTTGAGTCAGGGATAATCTTGCGCCACTTCTTCTCGTGAGTTTTTTTATAAACGATGACCCATTGTATGGGAACAAAGATTTCAAAGAGTAGTTTCTTGATAAATAATAGGTTAAAGCTTAATTTGGCAGGCTTTGATAGGGGACTACGGTCATATTCAAGGTTTGATTCACGAATACCCAGTCGGTTACACATGAGGTGTATTTTTTCATACGTCATGTCCAGAGTGCGGCTTATTGATGTTCTATCTGCAGCCAGGCTTGCCTGTTTGACTATCTGCCCGTTTTTGCTGAATATTAAGCGTACACAGCCATCACTGACGGCTGCCTTATGGACGCCTTTAAGTAGTGAGTGACATCCGCTAACAGTCAGTGTGTAATTTGCTGGCATTGCTAAAGAGGATTTAACCTGTTAGGACTCAGGAATAAGGTCAGATTTAGAGGCAGTGTGGCTACTCTTGTAGAGATTTTGGTAGAGGTCTTCGTGCTGTTTTACTTGTTGCTCCAGCGTGAAATTATCCAGTGTTCTCTGTCTGGCTGCTTGCCCCATTTTTGCGTAAGCATCAGGGTCATTTTGCTTGATTTCTACCATTTTCTGCCATGCTTCAGCCATTGCCTTATCGTCCCCGATAGGAGTAATCAGCCCTGTGTCGCCAATAATATAATCGTTGTCACCAACCGCCGTTGCTACACAGGGGATTCCAGATACCATGGCTTCACCCAGTGTCAGTGGAAAGGCTTCACCGAAAGAGGTGAGTGTGGCTAGGTCGAAGGCATTTACTACAGCGGGAATATCTTCGCGATTTCCCAGCATATGTACTTTACCTTCCAGTCCCAGTTCTTTCCTCAAGCGGGTTAATTCTTCATTGTTATCATCCACATTAGTACCTACCAACATAAAGTGAACGTGTGGGTGGATTTTAGTAAGTAAAGCAGCAGAGTGCATAAAGCCAATATGATTTTTCTGGCGATGGAAGCGGGCTATTTTGCCAATGACGAATGCATCATCCGGAATACCAAGGCTGTGGCGAACAGCAAGACCTGCCGGACGATTTGGGAAACATTTTTTGGTGTCCACACCATTGGGAATGACGATAGATTTATCGTTGTTAAAGCCCCAAGCGACATGCTGCTCTTTATTGAGATTGGAAACATACATCATGCAGGCAGGCAGCTTGGAGATTAGACCCCATGCGCGAAGCTGTAGACGCTTGCGAAGAGGTTCTTTGTCGTAGTGTTCCAGAGGTTCGTGTACGGTCCAGATAACAGGTGGACGTTTAGGTAGAAATTTATTAAAGAGTGTTCCTACAACACCGCCTTCATACATAGTGCCATGAATAACATCAGGATTAAATGCTTTAAGGATGGTGTAGGCTTTACGTACATTTAGAGGGTTCTTTTTGAGTTGTAGCGAATAGACAGGCAAACCAAGTTCACGAATTCTATCGGCGAGATAGGTCTCGTTATGTAAAGAAATAACGATCATTTCAAATTTACTTTTATCAATATCCGTCAGTAAACGTAATAGTTGTACTTCTGCACCACCCGTTTCCAAACCTGTAGAGATATGCGCTACTTTAATCACTTTATTTTTTGCCTTATTCTTATCATTCATAATTAGTAGCCCGATTCTCTCACAAGAGTGTTGTTTTTCAATATTGTATAGATGAAAGGATTGTAACTCGGATTTAAGTGTACAATTTCTACTCAATTGATTGTGGGCTAATCGTTAAAAAAATATAAAAAAAGCCCCTAAAGTAGGGGGGTGGTGTGATTTATATCAATTAAACACTTTATTTAGGCTTGAAAAGGGATAAAAAATCATCATCATTATCCTCATGTCAAAAGATACCTGCAATTTAAACGAGAGAGCGAAACATCTGTTAAAAGTTTTGATTGAAGGCTATATATCAGATGGTCAGCCGATAAGTTCTACATTACTTGCCAAACGTAGTGGTTTGGATTTGAGTCCTGCGACAATTCGCAATGTGATGGCATCACTTGAAGAGGCCGGTTATATTCATGCACCACACACTTCCGCAGGTCGGGTGCCTACTTCTCAAGGCTACCGTTTATTTGTTGATTCCTTGTTAAATATTACTCCTTTGGCAGAGCAAGAGTGTCAAACTCTGGAGGTACAATTAGATAATCGTTCCTCGGCAAATTTAATTCATTCTGCATCGACCATGTTGTCAGGGCTTACGCGATTAACAGGCATTGTCATGGCACCACAGATGGAAGCGCGGGCGATTCGTAAAATTGAATTTCTCAAACTTTCTGATGATCAGGTGTTGGTAGTATTGGTGATGTCAAATCATGATATTGAAAATCGCATGATTACAATGGAGCGAGAAATATCAAGTGCCGAGTTACAGCAGAGCAGTAATTATCTGAATGATATTCTGGTGGGAAAGGATTTGGCTCAGGCGCGTGTCGTTTTGTTAAATGAAATGAAGCAGGTACGGGCGGATATGAATGCAATGATGCTATCTGCGATTGACCTTGGAGAGAAGGCTGTAGCGGGTATGGTTAATGAATCTAAAGATGATTACGTTGTAGCAGGACAAACGAATCTGATGGATTACGATGACTTGTCTGATGTGACTAAATTACGCCAGTTATTTAATGCCTTTAATGAAAAAAGAGATGTACTTAATTTGCTGGATCGCTGTATGACAGCAGACGGTGTTCAGATTTTTATTGGTCGTGAATCAGGGTATGAAGTATTTGGTGATTGCAGTGTAGTGACTGCGCCTTACCATATTGATGAGGCTCATATTGGTGTTTTGGGTGTTGTTGGTCCTAAGCGTATGCAATATAACCGTGTGATTCCCGTTGTTGATATTACTGCCAAGCTACTTTCAGCCGCCTTAAATAAATAAAATTCTTGCAAAAAGATAAAAAACGATAAGATACTCTTGAATTTTTGCTTAGAATACCCACTTTGCATTGCAACTAAACATAAACAACCATTAGGTACAGAGTTCATGAGCGAATCTGAAGATAATAGTAATCAGGATAATATGGAAAATAACATCGAAAATGATGTTGAGAATCAGCAGGCAGATACTGCTGATACTGAAGAAGTTACCATTGAGTCTTTACAGCAAAAGCTGGAAGAAGCAGAGGCCAAAGCCAATGAGAACTGGGATAAGGCGGTGCGAATTCAGGCTGAAATGGATAATTTACGTAAACGCAGTGAAAAGCAGGTTGAAGACGCACATAAATATGCGGTCAAAAAATTTATCGAAGAAATTTTACCTGTCGTAGATAGCCTGGAAATGGGTTATACCGCAGAGGGTGAGGTTGAGAAGATTCGTGAAGGCATTGGCTTAACAATGAATATCTTAAAATCTGCGATTGAAAAATTCAACGTGGTCGCTATTGATCCTCTGGGGGAAAAATTTAACCCTGATCTTCATCAAGCGATGGCAATGCAACCTAGCGAAGAATACGAGGACGATCATGTAAGTGCGGTCATGCAAAAAGGTTATACCTTAAATGGTCGTTTAGTTCGTCCGGCAATGGTTATGGTTGCTAAAAACTAATTAAGTTATCCGGGTGGTTCTTATTTGCTTGGTTAGACAGCATGTAACTTATTGAGTCTTAAATAAATAAATAAAAAATATCAGTTTTTATTGTTTTTAATCTTGATAAGTAAACAAATAACCACACATTTATTACATCATATTTTTATATTAAACGTAGCTCTAGATAAAAAGTTATTTCAATCAAAGCTACTAACAGTAATAAACACATTTTGGAGAGAGAATTAACATGGGAAAAATAATCGGAATTGACTTGGGAACAACAAACTCCTGTGTCGCAGTAATGGAAGGCGATAAGCCTAAAGTTATCGAGAATGCTGAGGGTGATCGCACGACGCCTTCGATTGTTGCTTTTGCTAATGACGAAGTATTAGTGGGTCAGCCAGCAAAGCGTCAGTCGGTAACTAACCCTGAAAATACGCTATATGCAATCAAGCGTCTAATTGGTCGTACTTTTGAAGAAGAGGCCGTACAAAAAGATATTAAACTTGTACCTTACTCAATCACTAAAGCAGATAACGGTGATGCATGGGTAGAAGCAAACGGTAAGAAAATGTCACCTCCTGAGGTGTCAGCACGTATCTTGCAGAAGCTAAAGAAAGATGCTGAAGACTACTTAGGCGAGTCTGTAACAGAAGCTGTTATTACCGTTCCTGCTTATTTTAATGATTCGCAGCGTCAGGCAACTAAAGATGCCGGTAAAATCGCTGGTTTAGACGTAAAGCGTATTATCAACGAGCCAACAGCCGCAGCACTTGCTTACGGTATGGATAAGATGGCAAAAGGTGATAGTACGATTGCCGTATATGATTTGGGTGGTGGTACGTTCGACGTATCAATCATTGAAATCGCAGAAGTAGATGGCGAATACCAGTTTGAAGTACTAGCAACCAATGGCGATACATTCCTTGGTGGTGAAGACTTTGATATGCGCCTTATTGACTATTTAGCTGATGAGTTCAAGAAAGATAACAGCGTTGATTTGCACAACGACCCTCTTGCTTTACAGCGTCTTAAAGAAGCAGCAGAAAAAGCGAAAATTGAGCTTTCATCTGCGACTCAGACAGACGTAAACCTACCATATATTACGGCAGATGCTTCTGGTCCTAAGCACTTAAATGTAAAAGTAACACGTGCAAAGCTTGAATCATTAGTAGAAGATTTGGTTAAGCGTACGATTGATCCATGTAAAATGGCATTGAAAGATGCAGGTCTAAAAGCATCTGAAATCAGTGATGTAATCTTGGTTGGTGGTCAAACACGTATGCCAATGGTTCAGGAAGCAGTAACAGATTTCTTTGGCAAAGAGCCACGTAGAGATGTAAACCCTGATGAAGCGGTAGCAGTGGGTGCGGCGATTCAAGGGGGTGTTTTAGGTGGTGATGTTAAAGATGTATTACTACTTGATGTCACACCTTTGTCACTCGGTATTGAAACAATGGGCGGGGTAATGACCAAGCTTATTGAAAAGAATACAACCATCCCCACAAAGGCACAGCAAGTATTCTCGACAGCTGATGATAATCAGAATGCTGTAACAGTACATGTGCTTCAAGGTGAGCGTGAAATGGCATCAGGCAATAAATCATTAGGTCGTTTCGACTTAACGGATATACCACCTGCGCCACGTGGTCAGCCACAGATTGAAGTAACCTTAGACATTGATGCGAATGGTATCTTGAACGTATCTGCAAAAGATAAAGCAACAGGTAAAGAGCAATCTATTCAGATCAAGGCATCTTCCGGTCTAAGTGATGATGAAGTTGAAGCAATGGTAAAAGATGCTGAAGCACATGCTGAAGAAGATAGAAAAGCACGTGAATTAGTTGATGCACGCAATCAGGCTGATGGTCTTGTTCATGCAACTGAAAAGTCTCTTGCTGAATATGGCGATAAAGTTGATGCAGCTGAGAAGGCTAAGGTAACGGCACTTGTTGAAGAGCTTAAAGAAGCACTTAAAGGTGATGACAAAGACTTGATTGAGAAGAAAGCTCAAGAGTTGATGGAAGCATCAGGTACTTTAGCTCAAGCTGCTGCAGGTGCCGAAGCAGGTGCTGCCCCAGAAGGTGAGCAAGCTTCTGCGGAAGATGATGATGTTGTTGATGCTGAATTTGAAGAAGTTGATGCAGAAGACAACCCAGACGATAAGAAGTAAAGCGTCAGTGTACCCCTTAATATTTTATGTTAAGGGGTAGTTAGAAAAAAGATATAAGGTGCATAGGTTTTTAGCCTCTGCGCCTTATTTTGTTTTAGCACTCTCTTGGTTTTTGTAAGTTAGTTTTTATTAAAATTAATTTAGAGAGACCTTTGTATGAAGAAATATGATGGATAAGTATGGCTTGAATATCCCATCTTTTTTTATGAAAGATTGGAAGATTATGCTTGTTTTTTCTCACTATATTCTTCGTGCAAAGGTCTCTTAGAGTTTAAGGAAAAATAGGTTTTACCATGTCCAAAGAATGTTTTTATGAAGTTTTGAGTGTTTCAAAAAGTTGTAGTGAGGCTGATTTAAAAAAAGCTTACCGCCGTATGGCTATGAAATATCACCCTGATAGAAACCCTGATAACCAAGATGCGGAAGTAAAATTTAAAGAAGTAAAGGAAGCTTACGAAGTGCTTTCTGACCCACAAAAAAGAGCCGCTTATGATCAGTTTGGTCATGCAGGTGTAGATGGCTCACAAGGGGGAGGCTTCGGTGGAAGCTCTGGCTTTGGCGGTTTTGGTGATATTTTTGAAGATATATTTGGTGGTTCGCGTGGTGGCGGAGGCGGTGCAAACGCCGCTTATCGTGGCAGTGATTTACAATATAATTTAGAGCTGACTTTAGAAGAGGCAGTTTTTGGTACAACCGTTGATATTCGCGTACCCAGCAAGCAAACTTGCGAAACGTGTAACGGTAGTGGTGCAAAAAAAGGTAGTCAGCCAGAAACTTGTGGGACTTGTCATGGGCAAGGACAAGTTAGAATTCAACAAGGGTTTTTCTCGGTTCAGCAAACCTGTCCTCACTGTCAGGGTGCAGGTACTATGATTTCAGACCCTTGTAATGATTGTCATGGTGAGGGTCGTGTTGAGCAGAAAAAGACACTGGAGGTCAAAATACCAGAAGGTGTTGATAATGGTGATCGTATTCGCTTAAGTGGTGAAGGTGAAGCTGGTATAAATGGTGGTCCATCAGGGGATCTTTATGTACAGATGCACCTTAAAAAGCACGAAATGTTTACGCGTGATGGTAATGACTTACATTGCGTAGTACCTATTCCTTTTACTCAAGCCGCTTTAGGTGGATATATCAATGTGCCTACGTTAAGTGGAGAAGCTAGTTTGAAAATACCGGCTGAAACCCAGTCAGGAAAAGTTTTCCGCTTGCGCGGTAAAGGCGTAAAGTCAGTACGAAGTAATGTGAAGGGGGATTTACTCTGCCGTATCAATGTTGAAACCCCTATTAATCTCACCTCAAAACAGAAAAAATTACTGGAGCAATTTCAGGCCGCCCTAGAAAAAGGTGGAGAGAAACATAGCCCTCAGCAACATGGTTGGGGTGATAAGGCAAAATCGTTTTTTGATGAAGTAAAAAGATGGTTTGAAAGCGAAACTGATAAAAAATAAACCCGCTGAAAGTAGGGGGCTGGGTAACAAACAGAATATTGGTTAAATCTGGTTAAATTAAATTAAGAGAAAGATCATGGTTGATATAGCAGTAGCAGGTGCATCAGGTCGAATGGGTAAGATGCTTATTAAAGCATGTGCAGAATCAGATGATGCACAGCTATCTGCTGCAACTGAGCATCCAGAGAGTGTTTTTATTGGTGCTGATGCGGGTGAAGTTGCAGGTATTGGCAAAAATGGCGTTATTATAGCCGAAAGCCTAGATGCTACTGAGAATGACTTTGATGTGCTCATTGATTTTACTCGTCCAGAACCGACATTGAATCATCTCAATTGGTGTGTGAAAAATAATAAATCTATTGTTATTGGTACGACGGGTTTTTCTGATAGTGAAAAAGCACAGATTGAATCTGCTGGAAAACAAATATCTATTGTTTTTGCTGCAAATTTTAGTGTGGGCGTCACACTGAGTCTTAAATTATTGGAAATAGCAGCCAAAACATTGGGTGATAGTGTGGATATTGAGATTATCGAAGCACATCATCGTCACAAAGTTGATGCGCCTTCTGGTACAGCATTAAAAATGGGAGAAGTGATAGCCGATACATTAGATCGCAATCTCTCGGAGCATGCTGTTTATTGTCGTGAAGGTGTGACTGGCGAAAGGCAACGTAAAGAGATTGGTTTCCAAACAATTCGAGCGGGAGATATTGTTGGTGAGCATACGGTAATGTTTGCAGATATTGGTGAGCGTATTGAAATTACTCACAAGGCTTCTAGTAGAATGACATTTGCTACGGGAGCTGTTCGTTCTGCCGCTTGGGTTACAGGTAAACCAGCGAAAGTCTACGATATGCAAGATGTATTGGAGCTATAGGCTTTTAAGTGCCTTGAAACCTTATGATGCGATGCTTTAACTTTAAATAAATAGATGCTTTGATTAAAGTAAGTAGGGATCGATAACAATACTGCTCGGCAGAATTATGTATGTAAATTATTGGAGTCAAGATACAATCCAGTGTCTTTCCAAAAAAATATTAAAATAGAAATAGAAGAATCTGATTGTTGCCAGTCGATGGCGTTAGTAAAGGGGCTAGTAAACGATGACTCAGAGTGTACGTTGGTTTTGGTTGACTATTGGTATAATAAGCATGTTCTTATTATATATTCTTGCACCTATCTTATTGCCTTTTGTTGCAGGTGGTTTATTAGCCTATCTTGGTGACCCATTAGTTGATCGACTAGAAAAACTTAATATCTCACGTACATTGTCGGTGATAGTCGTGTTTTTTGTTGCCTTTCTGATTGTGCTTCCTATTTTATTATTTTTGATCCCCTTGCTGGAATCACAAATACGCCTACTTATTGCCAAAGCACCGGGTTATATCGACTGGTTAATGGTGAACTTGGAGCCTAAGCTACAAGAAACATTTGGTGTCAATATTCCCGCTTTAGAAGTAGAGCAATTAAAGGCGACATTTACCGATTACTTTTCACATGCGGGAAGTTTTTTTAAAAGTTTATTACGAACAGTGACCCATTCTGGTTTTGTTGTTGTGGGATGGGCGGCGAATTTATTTTTAATTCCTGTTATTAGCTTTTATCTACTGAGAGATTGGGATCGTCTTGTTGCTTATATTCATGATTTGTTACCCCGTGATGTAGAGCCAACAATTAGCCTGCTTGCTAAAGAGTCCGATGAGGTTTTAGGTGCTTTTTTACGGGGTCAGATGATGGTAATGCTGGCTTTAGGTACGATTTATTCGATAGGTTTAAAATTCGTTGGTCTGGAATTTTCATTATTAATTGGCATGTTGGCAGGTCTTTTAAGTTTTATACCTTATATGGGCTTGATTGTAGGTATTGTCGTTGCGGGCGCTGCAGTTTTATTACAAACACATGACCCAATGAATTTACTTTGGGTTGGTGCTGTTTTTGTTGTGGCACAGATGATTGAAGGTACTGTGCTCACCCCGCTATTAGTGGGAGATCGTATTGGTTTGCATCCGGTTTCTGTTATCTTTGCGGTATTGGCAGGTGGTCAATTATTTGGCTTCTTTGGTATTTTATTAGCACTTCCTGTATTTGCGGTGCTCGCTGTTGTGATGCGTCATTTAAATAAGTCTTATAAAGATAGTCATTTGTATGGGGCTCCTCCCGAGACTTTAATTGCCTCTGATGAAGATGAAACTTCTCACCGTGCTTCTTAATTTTTTAGTGATTGAATAAATAGAAGACTTGTGGCGAACCAACAACTTACTCTTAATGTACAACTTCGCGATGGTTATCGTTTTGATTCCTATTATGTGGATGAATTAGGTGAAAATTATGAGTTAATGGGGGCGCTGAAATTATTTACACAGTCCACTGATGCTCAGCAAAATATACTCTGGGGAGAATCTAAATCAGGCAAGTCACATTTGTTACAGGCGTGCTGTGCCGAAGTGGCAAATCATAAGTACCCTGTTTCGTATATTCCGTTAAAAGAACTTAAATCTTATGGCACTGAAATATTGTCAGGTATTACCAGTCATTCAAACTTTATTGCAATTGATGATATTGATGAAATAGTGGGTAATAGAGAGTGGGAGGTTGCACTGTTTAATTTGATTAATAGTACACGCCAGCGTGGTCAGCGATTAATCATGAGTAGCTTAGAAAATCCCAGATATATGCAATGTGTCTTGCCTGATTTAGCCTCACGTTTAATTTGGGGGGGGAGTTATCAAGTACATGCGCTGAGTGATGAAGATAAACCGAAAGCACTTCAGGCTAGAGCAAAGCAGCGTGGTTTTGAATTAAGTGATCGTGTCATGGAGTATTTATTTCGTCGTTATCCACGCGATATAGAGTCTTTGATGGATATTTTGAATACATTAGATGAGCAAAGCCTAATTCAAAAAACTGTCATTACTGTGCCTTTTATAAAACAGGTGCTGGATTAATAGCCTGAGTTTTAAACAAATTCATGTTTTGTTTGACTAATTCTGAGCGTGCTTATATAATGAGACACAGCTTGAAAGTAAGTTACAATATTTATGCAACACCATCTCGAAGTTCCATCTGTTTAGATCTAGATCCTCGTCCTGATATTCATAAAGTCATAGCAACACCACTTCAGCAAAACCCGCCTTAGTAATTCCATGTTGGAAATACTTTTAAGGCACAATTAAAAAACTTTGAATAAATAGGAATATAATATGTCTACTACTACTGGAACTGTAAAATGGTTTAACGAATCTAAAGGATTTGGTTTTATTGAGCAAGAGTCTGGACCAGACGTTTTCGCTCACTTCTCTGCAATCCAAGGCGATGGCTTTAAGACTCTTCAAGAAGGTCAAAAAGTTGAGTTTACAGTTACTGAAGGCCAGAAAGGTCCTCAAGCTGAAAACATTAATGCCCTTTAATTTGTTAATTTTTAACAGTTAAATGTAGTTCTCTCCTCGCAAGAGGTGAAGCGAGAAAAGCGAGTCCATAGGCCTCGCTTTTTTTATGCCTGTAATTATATTATTAGAAACTTTTGCACGAAAAAATGTGGCGAATAAAAATGCTTGAGTTTCTTAACTACTTGAAAAATAGTATTTAGCCCTTATACACTAACCATACATTAACAAGGAGCAATACTATGAATACCAAATCATTCCTCGATGAATTACTCATAACAGGTAAAGATCTCGCCAGTAAAGGCAAAGCCATTGCAGAAGAAAAATTACAGCTACCTGAAAGCGGTGAAGGGCGTGATGCTAAGCTTGATGGAATGAAAAAAGGAGCGATGGCAGCAGGTGTACTTGCATTACTTCTTGGTACTGGAGCAGGGCGTAGAATTACGGGTTCGGCACTAAAAGTCGGTAGTCTTGCCGCAATTGGCGGTATTGGATACAAGGCTTATCAGAATTGGATGGCAGAAAGAAATGCCTCCAATCAGGAAGATCAGGACATGGCCAAAGAAGCTGTGGGTCAAGGTAAGGTCGAAGGTAATTTAATTAATTTTGATAAACTCGAACCAGAGCAGGCTAATGATCGTAGTAAAATTTTGTTGAGAGCGATGGTGGCCGCTGCTAAGGCAGATGGTCATGTAAATGATAAAGAAAAACAAGCAATTAAAGAACAAATAGTTAAGTTGGAACTGGGTGATGAAGTAGAAAGTATCCTTCAAGAAGAAATAGCTAGACCGCTTGATGTGAAGGAAGTCGCGGCAATGGCAAAAAGTCAGGCTATGGCATCGGAGATTTACTTAGTTTCAGCAGTAGTAACAGATCGTGAAAACTCTATGGAACGTGATTACCTTGATTCACTGGCTAAAGAAATGGGATTGCCTGAAGATTTAGTACTTCAGTTACAAAAAGTGAAAGAAGAAGAATTGGCTTAAGCTGTTTCTCTTTAAAGAAAAATATAAGAAGGAAAAAGGGTGTTACTACTCTTTTCCTTCTTGTTGGTTGTTTTTCCGTTTATCTGCACAATAAGCACTGATACTTCAATACAATCACAAGTAACCTTCTTTTAAGTGAATAATGTGTTCTGCATTATTTTATTGATATTCATAACTCATATTGATTAAGAATTAAACAGGCGTTATTTTCATACTATGACAAAACTAAGTACAGATGATCAAAAATATCCTGAAATGATTGCTGCTGTTGATTTGGGTTCGAACAGCTTTCACCTCATCGTGGCACGAGTTGATGAGCATGGTAATTTTTCCATGGTCGATCAAATGAAAGAAATGGTACGGTTACGTGGTGGTCTTGATAAGCATAATAATATGGATGAGACCGTTGCTCATAATGCGCTTGAGTGCTTGCAACGCTTTGGAGATCGCATTCGGCATTTAAAACCTGAGGAAGTTAGGGCAGCAGGTACAAATACACTACGTACAATGAAGAAGTCTTCAGAGTTTTTACGTAAAGCGAATAAGGCCTTGGGACATCATATTGATATTATTCCAGGACGTGAGGAAGCACGTCTTGTGTATCTTGGTGTATCTCATACATTATCTGATGATGAAGGCAAACAACTGGTTGTTGATATTGGTGGTGGGAGTACTGAGTTTATTATTGGTAAGAAATTTGAACCCAAGCATTTAGAGAGTTTAAATTTTGGCTCGGTGAGTGTAACTAAGCGCTTTTTTTCAAATGGTGACTTAAGTCTCAATAATTGGCAAACAGCCAATACGGCTTTACGCCTTGAAATAATGCCCATTCAACGTGAATATTCTCAAAAGAATTGGAAGCGTGCGATTGGTTCTTCGGGAACGATTAAGGCTACATTATCTATTATTCAGGAGTTAGCGCTTGGGCGTTTTGCTATAACCTTGAATGCACTGTATGAAATTCGTGATAAATTAATTGCTATTGGAAGGGTAGATAATATTAATCTACCTGGTTTAAATCAAAACCGAGCGCCTGTTTATGCGGGTGGGCTTGCCATTATCATTGCCGTATTTGAGGCATTAAATATAGAGATAATGAGTGTATCAGAAGGTGCGTTACGCGAAGGTCTACTCTACGATATGCTAGGGAGAATAAATCATGAGGATGTTCGTGAGCGCTCTGTTAAAGACCTGATGAGTCGTTTCAATATTGATGTTGAACATGCAAGTAGAGTAAAGAAAACTGCATTACATTGTTTCTCTCAGGTGCACAAAGACTGGGGCTTGAGCAAGAAGCGCAGCAATACACTTGCTTGGGCAGCAGATTTACATGAATTGGGCATGAGTATTACACATGATAAACATCAATTTCAGGGTGCTCATATTCTTGATCATGCTGATATTCCCGGTTTTAATCAGCGTCGCCAGCATTGGTTGGCTGTATTGGTGCAAACACACCGTAAAAAAATAGAGAGTGAAATTTTTGATACATTATTGGACGGTGATCGTCAGACCATTCTCTATCTGTGTATATTATTACGTATAGCGGTACTGCTACACCGCTCGAGACAGGATAGAGACATTTTGCCTAATGTGAGTGCTGAGAAAAACAGTATGCACATCAGCTTTGTCGATTCACTTAAGGATCAAGCATTACTGGAAGCAGACTTGATGCAAGAAAAAGTCTGGTTGGGAAAAATGGGGTTTGATTTAACCTTTTATTAAAAGCCTTTGCAAAACCACCTGCGCGAGATAATTTTTGCGTTGCGCGGTGTTCAAAATGTTCATTTACTCATCATTTATTGATTATTGCTTCACATTAAGACACTTCAGTTCATTGCTTTATCAGTTCGTCCGCTAACAATACTATTTCATTATTTTTTACTGAATAATTGAACACTAATTTGTCTACATAAAAGTATGGTTAAGAGAGCAGGGGCAATTTTATGAAAAAAATCGCAATCATTATCGCCGATCTGGATTTAGGTGGTGGGCAGCGTGTGGCAATAAACCTTGCGAATGCATTGGCGAAAGACAACGACGTCAGTATTGTTATTTTTCAGGATAATGAGATTCATTATGATGCTCCGGGAAAACTGATACATTTAGATTGTCCTCAAAAATCTAGTCTTTTTGGTAAAGTAGTTAATGTATTTAAGCGTGCTTACCGACTCAGAAAATTATTCAAAAAAGAAAAGTTTGACCATATTTATAGTTTTATGGAAACGGCTAACTTTCCTACGGCGTTAGTATCTGCGAATGCTGCACTTTCAGTACACTGTAATCCTCGAGAATTGAGTTTCTTTGAGTCTACCTTAGTGAAGCTAACCTATCCCCGTGTAAAAAATATTATTGCTGTGTCAGAAGATGTTGCCTCTATTTTAAAAACAGATTACTCATTGGCTAATGTTTCACGAATTTATAACCCTGTGGATATGGAAGATATTGTTGCTCAGGTAGATCAACCTTATGCGCACTCAAAGCCTTACATTGTTGCACTGGGCAGATTTCATGAAGTAAAACGCTATGATTTGCTAATTAATGCATACGCACAGAGTAAAATGAAGCAAGATTGTGATCTGATTATTGTGGGTGATGGTGAGCTAAGAGAAGATTTAGAGCGGCAGGTCAATGCACTACAGATGCATGAGAAGGTTCATTTTGTTGGTGTTCAAAGTAACCCTTTTCCTTATCTAGCAGGTGCTAAATTCTTAGCATTAAGTAGTCGTACTGAAGCGTTTCCCATGGTTTTAATTGAAGCCTTGGCTCTAAAAACACCAGTAGTAGCGACCGATTGCCCAACAGGTCCGAGAGAAATTGTACGCCATGGTGAAAATGGTTTATTGGTAGAAAATGAAAATACTGAGGTATTTAGCAAGGCTTTGGATGAATTATTCTATAATGAGCTAATGCTACGTAAATTTAGGAATAATGCACTCGCTTCTATTCAGCATCTATCTGGTGATGTTATTGCTAAAGAATGGCTAGCATTATAGATAGATGTGTTCATAAAGTCAGGAAATGGAGTTCCAGATGAAAAGTACATTGCACCCCCCTACTTTCAGGCGTTTTTTTGCATTGTTTCTAATGATGTTATTATTAAATACCACCGTATTGGCGAGTGACTTGGAAAAGGAAAAGCGTTGGGCTGAGCAAATTAGTGACTCTCTGATTGATGGTGAAGCGATTAAGTTGAATGATGGTATCAATGAGTTTTTGGCTATAGATACACGTGCAGATGAGCCGAACGATGTTGCAGTTATTATTATTCACGGTATTGGTATTCACCCAGATTGGGAAACGGTTGTTCAGCCACTTCGAGTACAGCTTGCAGAAAAGGGGTGGCATACACTCTCTTTACAGATGCCTGTTTTACCCAATGAGGCAAAGAGCAAAGACTACGAGCCTTTAATGAAGGAAGTGCCCGCCCGAATAGATTCGGGTATTCGTTATTTAGCTAAAGAGGGCGCTAAAAAAGTGGTTATTGTTGCGCATAGTATGGGAGCTCGAATGGCGAATTACTATTTAGCCCATAAAAAAGTCTATAAAGAGGCACAAACAGAAACCCCCATCATTGCCTATATTGGGATTGGGATGAATGCAGGAAATGAGCAATTTCTACAAAAAATTAACATTCCACTGCTAGATCTCTATGGAGAAAAAGATTTAGACGGTGTACTGCAATCAGCGGAATCAAGAAGAAAAGCAGCAGCAAAGAATAAGTCGTATAAACAACAGAAGATAGCGGGTGCGAACCATTTTTTTGAAGGTCGGGATGATGACTTGGTGAATGCCGTTGTTACAGCATTACAAAGTTTTTCGTTTTCTCTTTAAGCTTGAATACTAAAAACAAAAAAGCCGACAATAATAATGTCGGCTTTTTAATGTACTCAACTCTTTATTAGATATACAAACAAATATCAGACTCACCTGCAAATTCAAAGAATGTTGCGGCACCCACGTAATCCAAACCATCTATAAAGTCATTTTTGGCATCAAAACCAAATAAATCAACGGTCATTTGGCAAGCAAGAAATTTAACTTCTGCCTCCTGACAAAGTTCACGTAATTCAGAGATTGAGGCCACACCATTATTCGCAATAGTCTTCTTCATTAAGCTTGTTGCAATAGCTTCATAGCCCGGTAAATTGGACTGAATAATATTTGGAATATTCCAGTTAATACCTTGAAACCATTTTGGCCCAATAGGCATTTTCATCGGCATACCGGGGTTTCCGAGTGGGCTCACTTGTAGAGTACTTAAGTCCTTCTTTAAAAGTTGTAAGCCATAAAAAGTACAAAATACTTCAACTTCATAACCTAATGCTGCTGCGGTGGAAGCAAGAATAAGCGGAGGGTAAGCCCAGTCTAATGTGCCTTTTGTGGCGATAATAGCGAGTTTTTTTTGCTCCATTCTTCTACCTTTAGAGTGACCTGATTGGATATAATATACCCCCCGAATATAACAGAAAAACAGAATATACTAAAATGCTATCATACGTTTTTCGGATAATTTTTATCGCCAGATGCATAATCATTCAGCAACCATGTTTAACAGGTATTTAATAAATGAGAGTTTCGCGTTTTTATCAGGAAGGTGAAATACAGGTAGGTGATGAGATAGCATTAACCCAAGCTAATCATCGACATGCTGTTCAAGTACTGCGCTTAAAAGAAGGAGATAAGCTGGTTCTTTTTAATGGTAAGTCTGGTGAATATAAAGCGAGAATAAGTGTTACGGATAAACGAAATTCTCAGGTAGTTGTTGAGGAGTACAGCCCTGTAGACCGTGAGTCATCGCTAGCGAGTACATTAATTTTGGCTAATATCAAATCTGATAAAATGGACTTTGCCATCCAAAAGGCGGTGGAACTTGGCGTTACAACTATTCAGCCGATGTATACAGAACGTAGTGTTATTAAGCTAAAAAGTAACCGTCTTGAGAAAAAAATGCAGCATTGGCAAGGTGTCATCGTTGCTGCTTGTGAACAGTCAGGGCGTACAGTGATTCCAGAAATAAAAGAACCGTGTGAGTTTGATGCTATTTTTTCTAACTATGCAGATACTACCCAAATTTCCATGCTGCCCGGTTCTAATCATCATATTCAGACGTTAAAGTTGCCTGAGATTAATAGTAAAAATAAAGGGGTTGCTTTAATTATTGGACCTGAAGGTGGGTTTAGTGATGATGAAGAGCAACGTATGCAGTTGCATAATGTTCAGTCTGTAAATTTTGGTAAGCGTATATTACGTGCCGAAACTGCTGTGGTTGTAGGAATGACAGCCTGCCAGATGGTGTGGGGAGATTTGCAGCCGTAGTTACTTGTTTATCAAATGCAACCCTCTCTATATCCACCGATAGGCACCCCCCTACTTAGGAGGCTTTTTTTGTTTGCTGTATCTTCAAAATGCTACTTAGAGAGCTTTTTACGAAGACCTATGCACGAATAGATATGATGAATAAAATAGTGTGAATTTCTCTGTGTTTTCCTAAATAACGGTAATCTTGATTTATGTTCTGAAAAAAACCGTTAAAAGTAGGAGAGTGTATTGTAGAATGGAGCAATGGGTGAAACACGTCGCAAATGGTTGTATCAAGTACTGGAAAAAAAATATACGGGTAATTTTGGGCACGTCATTAATGCCAGTTTAATGGTGCTTATCTTATTGAATGTGGTGAGTATTATTGCTGCTTCTGAACCCACGATAAGGGAAAAATACAGTACATTTTTTCATCTATTTAATGTATTTACTTTAATTGTTTTCACACTTGAATATCTGGTGCGTATTTGGGTTTCTATTGAAAGAAAACCTAAAGAGGAGCATCACCCCATTTTGACACGTTTGCGCTATATGATTACACCTATGGCTCTGGTGGATTTATTGGCAATCTTACCTTCATACTTACTCTTTTTAGGGAATGATTTTCTTATTCTCAAGGCCTTACGTTTAATTCGAGTATTTAAGTTAGTGCGTTACTCGCGCTCAATGGAGCTTGTAACAACGGTCTTTAAGCAGGAATTTGAAACAATATTATCAGCAATCTTTGTACTGATTATTCTTATTGTCATTTCAGCAGCAGGTATTCATATTGTTGAAGGTGAAATTCAACCCAAAGAGTTCGGCAGTATTCCAAGGGCCTTATGGTGGGCAACGGTGACATTAACCACTGTGGGTTATGGTGATGTTGTACCAATAACGGCATTAGGACGGGCGTTTGGTATTGTGATTGTTATTACGGGGATTGGAATGGCCGCTTTGCCTGCGGGTATACTTGCCGCTGGTTTCACCTCAGAAGTTGCTCGAAGAAGAGAGCGTTTTAAAGCAGCAATTATGCTCTGGGTAGAAGATGGTACGTTTAGTAAGCATGAAAATTCAGAGTTTGTTGATTTAAGGAGAGACTTGGGTATATCCAGAATGGATGCTGCCCTAATGTTACATGAAGCGAGGGCTGAAAATAAACGGAATAAGGTTAAAAAAAATAGAGCAGAATTAAATGCCTGCCCTAAATGTGGGCATAATCTCAAAGGCTTTGTGAGTAACGTCGATAGTAGAAAAAAAAGTAGAAAATAATGAGATGAAAAGAGCAAAACAGTTGCAAGACTTATCACGAGAACATCATGGGGCACTAGTAATGGCTAAGCGAATTGCTGAGGTTGCAGAATCTGGCGATGAGGCAGCAATTACTGAGGCGATTGAGAGAGTAAAAGACTACTATGAAAGTGAACTCGAGATTCATTTTCAGCATGAAGAGCGTACTATTTTTGCTCTGATTTTCAAAAATTATCCGGAGCATATTGGAATCGCAACACAGCTATTAAAGGAGCATGGGGCGATGAGAATGCTCATGCCGAAACTTCACATAGCAAGTGCAAGAGAGGATTTGGCTGAATTTGCCAGAATATTAAAAAATCACACACGGGTAGAAGAGCGTGAATTATTCCCAATTGTAGAATCAACATTCAGTGATGAACAACTAAATGATATTCTAGATTTTGTGCCTTTGGATTAAGTGAGGCCTTTGCACGAAGCGTATGCTGGGGAAATTCAAGCCATTTTTATCTGTCATATTTTCCGTGCAAAGGTCTTTAGGTATAAAAAAGCCACCAAAGTAGGGGGGTGGCTTTATTTATTTTGTGGGTACTTGGCTTAGGCTTTTTTCATGTAAGCCGCACGAAGTACAATGCGCGTACCGTTAATACGTCCTTCAATCTGCTTAATATCATCAGTCAGTGATATGCCTTTTACTAAGGTTCCACGTTTTGCAGTAAAGTTAGCACCTTGAATCACTAAATCTTTAACGAGCGTGACGGAGTCCCCATTATTGAGGGGTGTCCCATTAACGTCTAACGTAGGCTCTTCATTATTGGCTCCTGCACCGACTCCTGCCATTGCCCATTTTTTTGTTTCATCTTCTAGATACATTATCTCTAAAAGGTCTTGAGGCCATCCTTCACTTTTAAGGGTATTTAGAAGTCTCCATGCCATGACTTGGACTGCAGGTATTTGGCTCCACATGCTGTCATTCAAGCAGCGCCAGTGATTTGGGTCTATGCTGGCTGGATTTTCTATCTGAGTTTTACAGGTGTCGCATACCAAAATAGAATTATCAACGGTTGGATTGGTTTCTGGAGGTACTAAAAAAGCACTCAGATTATTTTCTGCTGAGCATAGCTCACACTTGTTTTCACTACGATCTTTTAAGGATTGTTCTAAACTCATTGATTACTACTCACAATATTAGTCAATATTCTGTTAATTTAATAAAGTTAAAGGGCGGAATTATGCCATAGTCGGGTATGTAGATGTTTAGGATTTTGGACGCCAGATAATTGATTCTAAAGACCAGCCTTGTAGTATATCTGCAGGGGGGATTTTTCCCGTCACTGGGTTATCCCATTTACCATTAAAAACATATAGAATATTCGGCGTATTGGGCGCATAGCACAAGACTTTTCCTGACATATCAGAAAAACCTGCTTGGCACTGCTCATTTTTACCGTAGGCATAAATCTTGTTGTAGAGTTCTCCTAGATGGTGACCAAGGCTATTTTGAATAATATTGTCTTCAATAATGACAGAGTAGATATTTTTGTGTGCAGCATCAGGGATAATATTTAAAATCGTCTTCACCCCCTTTGAAATTCGTATCGCTGGAAATGGGTTGCCTTCCTGAAAGTTGACTTCCTCAACAACACTGAAATCACTAAAAGCTAGGGTCATTTGATGCATATTAAAGGATGTTGTGGCATTGATAGGCCCGACTCCATCGGCAGATAAGATAATAGTTTTATCTTCTTCAGCAGTTGCGGTGTCTTCTTTTTTAGCATCATCATTGTCACAAGCAACTAAGCTAAATGACAATATGAATGTTAATATTATTACTGATAACGGACTTCTTTTTCCATTTAGTGCTGTATTTTCCATAATATTTTTTATCCATCTGTGTTTGATTAATTGTTAGGCATTCTCTCATAAAGCAATTGGGAGAACAATCAGACGAGGGTTGATTGGGACAGAGGGGTCGATAGCTGTAGCTTTTAAGGTATATATTAGTATGAAGGATATAACGGCCTTATCTTAACTACTAAAATATGATGGAAGTAACAAATAAAGTAAGAATATGCTTTATTGGCAAATAATCTTTTGTTAGTATGCGCGAAATTTGGTGTTTACCCCCCTATTTATAGAAATACCATAACAAGGAAAAATCAAAATGTTTACTAACAAACCCCTCAGAACTTATGGCTTAGCGCTAGCTGTACTCCTGAGTTTTACATTATCGAATTCAGCTAATGCGAGTTCACAGAGCAACAATGCTGCTGATATTGTAATGGCAAAAACAGAAGAAGTTAAACAACTAGAGTTGGCTTATCAGATTTTTGTGAAAGAGTTTGATAAAAGCCTCGCTTCTTTGAAAGCTAACTATTTGGCAGAGAATAGCAAAGGAAAATCTAATCAAGGTAAGAGTACTTCTGCTAAAGAAGGTACTCCTGCTCATAAAAAGAGTACTTATGATAATAGCTTGCGTGTAACAGCGACTGCTTATACATCACATGTAGGTCAAACAGATAGTACGCCTAATATAGCTGCCTGGGGAGATAGATTAAAGCCAGGTATGAAAGCTATTGCCGTATCTCGTGACCTTTTAAAGGAGCACGGGCTAAAGCACAAACAGAAAGTTCGAATTAAAGGGCTTGAAGGTGAATATGTTGTGCTAGATAAAATGAATAAACGCTGGCGTAAGAAAATTGATATTTATATGGGAATGAACAAACGCAAGGCTTTTAAATGGGGTCGTCGAAAAGTAGAAATACTTTGGAATCAGACCTAAGGTTATTGCTTTTAGTTGTTTTTAGTAAAAATGAAACCCCCTTTGATCTTAAGGGGGTTTTATATTTTTATATATAGATAAATCAGGCTAATTAAAATAGATTATTTGCGATAATAAGTAATATTTGTAGGCCAAGAATGGCAACAAATGGAGATAAGTCCATCATTCCTATCAAGGGTACAACTTTTCGAATAGGCCTTAAAATAGGGTTAGTCAGACTATTTAGTAATGGAGCCAGCGGATTACCTTGTGTGTTTCCTACCCAGCTTAATACTGCTTGAATAATAAGGGCAATAATATAAATCCAAATAATGGTTTTAATTAATTCCCCAAGGGCAAGCACTAGTGTTTCAGGAAACATGATTGCACCTCTAATGATAAGGTTTAGTAGGCTCACCTTAATCCACATTAGCCCATAAGCTAAAATGACTGCTGCGGTATCAATGCTGCCAAATGAAGGAATGAATCGCCTAAGTGGTACTAATACTGGGTTGGTGATTCTTACCAAAAACTGCGAAAAAGGATTGTGAAAGCTGGCACGAGAAAATCCCAGTAATAGGCGAATTAGTACAACGCCAATGTATAAAGAAAATAAAGTCTCTATTAAAAAATTAGCAATTTGAGAGGCTACTGATAGCCCCAGTACAGATGAAATCAACACTGATAACTTCTCCAGTTATTTTTGTCATGATGTAGATAGATAGTTAATTAAAGAACTAAATAAACCCTAAAAAAGTAGCAGAAGCCTATATTTTACTTAGCTCTTTTGAGCGCATCGCCGCTGCTACAAGCGCTTCCTCAAATATGCTTGGTAAGCCTCCATCTATAAGTTTTTTCAAAGCAGCTTCTGTGGTTCCACCTTTTGAGGTGACTCGTTGGCGTAAAACAGATGCATCATCACTACTTTCTAGAGCCAGTTTAGCGGCACCAAAGGCAGTTTGTAATACCAATAAGCGGGCATCTTCAGCATTTAATCCCATTTTTTGCGCAGCATCTTGCATTGCTTCCATGACGAGAAAGAAGTAAGCAGGCCCACTGCCCGAAACAGCTGTGATTGTATCCATTAGGTCTTCATTATCTAGCCAAAGAATACTTCCAACCGTTCTCATAATGCTTTCAGCTAGATTGTGTTGCTCTTTTGAGGCTTGCTCATTTGCATAAAGTCCAGTCATCCCCGATTGCACAAGTGATGGTGTGTTTGGCATACAGCGAACAATTGCTGTAGGGTGGCCACCCAGCCATTTTTCCAGATTTTTTAGATTGATGCCTGCGGCAATTGATATCACTAATGGGTTCTGAGTTTTGAGTGCTTCTGCAAGTGGCTCACAAACCTGTTGCATAATTTGGGGTTTGACTGCGAGTACTACAACATCAGCACCTTTGGTCGCTTCTACATTGTCTGAATATGATTTGACATCAGTCCAGATATCTGTAATTCCCGCTAACTGCAACTCATCAGGGTCTGAAATTCGAATATTATGCACACTATCGTCTTGGCTAAGGTCTTCTTGAAGTATTCCCGCTATTAAACTGCGAGCCATATTTCCTGCACCAATAAAAGTAATCGTTTTTCCCATTTTATTAAATAATCCTTATATGAGTGTTAATTTTCACGGCGACCAAAGATGGCAGTGCCAACCCTAACCATAGTAGAACCCCCAGCAATGGCTGCTTCAATATCATTGCTCATTCCCATCGAAAGTGTATCAAGTTCTAAGCCTTGTTCAAGGTTGAGGGTGTCTTTAATGGTGTTAACTTGAGTAAAAACCGCAAGTTGCTTGTCAAAATCGTCTTCAGGAGCTGGAATCACCATTAAACCCCTAAGCCTTAAATTAGGGAGTTTGATAATGTTTTTTGCAAGATCTACCACTGCTTCTTCTGTAACACCAGATTTGGTGCTCTCACCACTTATATTCAGCTGAATACAAACAGATAGTTTTGGCAGATTTTGGGGGCGTTGGTCATTGAGTCTTTGAGCTATTTTAAGGCGATCAATAGTGTGAACCCAATCTGCTATTTCGGCAATTTTTTTAGTTTTATTAGATTGGAGCGGCCCAATAAAGTGCCACTCAATATCTAGATCAGCTAACGCATGGTATTTATCCCAAAGTTCTTGTACATAATTTTCCCCAAAGGCCTTTTGGCCATAATGGTACGCCTCTCGTATTTTGTTACTGTCGTGTTTTTTGCTTACAGCGAGTAATTTAACGGCATTTTCTTCTCGTCTGTATTGTGAAGAAAACTTTTTCAGTTTTGCACCGATTATCTGGAGGTTGTCACTTATTTGGCTCATATATGCTAAATTTATCGTGTAAATGTCAGTAGTAATGGATTTGGCTCTGGGGCGTGTAGAGCCTTAACCCGTATTCTAAACAATAATAGAACACATGTATTAAAAATACTGACTCGAATAACTAATAACAATAAATAAGTAGTCATTTATGGATATTACACAGTTACTTGCTTTTTCAGTAAAAAATAAAGCATCAGATTTACATATTTCAGCAGGGGAACCACCCATTATACGTGTCGACGGAGATATGCGTCGTGTCAATATGCCTGCGCTTGAGCATAAAGAAGTACACAACATGGTGTATGACATCATGAATGATAAGCAGCGCAAGGTCTATGAAGAAAACTGGGAGACTGACTTCTCGTTTGAAATTCCAGGTGTTGCTCGTTTTCGTGTGAATGCATTTAATCAGAATCGTGGTGCAGCAGCCGTATTTCGTACTATCCCTAGTAAGGTGCTATCACTAGATGATCTGGATGCACCTGCTATTTTCAGGAAAATAGCAGATAAGCCAAGAGGTTTGGTATTAGTAACAGGGCCTACCGGCTCTGGTAAATCGACTACTTTGGCGGCAATGATTGATTATAAGAATGAGACAGATCATGGGCATATTCTTACTATCGAAGACCCGATAGAATTTGTTCACAGCAGTAAGAAAAGTTTGGTTAATCAACGTGAAGTACATCGTGATACACAGAGTTTTGATGCTTCACTACGCTCAGCACTTCGTGAAGACCCAGATACCATCTTGGTTGGTGAAATGCGTGACCTTGAAACCATACGTTTGGCATTGACCGCAGCAGAGACAGGTCATTTAGTCTTCGGAACATTGCATACAACCAGCGCACCAAAAACCATCGACCGTATTGTTGATGTTTTTCCGGCGGCAGAAAAAGATATGGTGAGGTCAATGATTTCATCATCATTGCAAGCGATTATCTCTCAAACACTATTGAAGCGTGTTCAGGGTGGTCGTGTAGCGGCACATGAAATACTGGTTGGAACCAATGCAATTCGCAGTATGATTAAAGAGAATAAGCTGGCTCAAATGCGTTCTGCTTTGCAAACAGGTGCATCAGATGGTATGCAGACACTAGATCAAGGTTTACAGAAGCTCATGACTCTTGGGCATATTACTCGTGATGTTGCAATGAAGAAAGCAGATAATCCACAAGCAATTATGGATAGAAGTTAAGCTCATAAGCTACTTAACTAATACTTGCTAATAAAAAAATAATTATAAAAGTGAAAAGTAAAAATGGATAAAGATAGCGCAATAAGTTACGTTCATCAGTTGTTAGATTCAACCTTGGAAAAGAATGCATCTGACTTATTTATTACTTCGATGGCTGCACCATCAATTAAAATCGATGGTCAAATGAAACCTCTGTCTAATCAGAAATTAAATGCGGAACAGGCTGGCTTTATTGTTCGTTCTATTTTAAATGATAAACAGTTGAAAGAATTTGAAGAACATATGGAGTGCAACTTCTCCATTAGCCTTCCAGGAAAAGCTCGTTTCCGTGTTAATACATTTACCCAACGTGGCTCTCCAGGCATGGTTCTGCGTCATATCCCTGATAGAATTCCATCGTTTAAAGAGTTGGTGTTACCTCCTGTTTTAAAAGATATCGCAATGACTAAGCGCGGTTTGGTTATCATGGTTGGTGCTACTGGTTCTGGTAAGTCTACCAGTCTTGCTTCAATGATTGACTATAGAAATAAAAATTCAATGGGGCATATTGTTACGATTGAAGATCCGATTGAATTCACTCATGAACATCAGCAATGTCTCGTGACCCAGCGGGAAGTGGGTGTTGACACAGAGAGTTATGAAATAGCAATGAAGAATACGTTGCGACAGGCGCCAGATGTTATTTTGCTGGGCGAGGTTCGAGACAGAGAAACCATGGAGTATGCAATTGCTTATGCAGAAACAGGACACTTATGCTTAACCACCCTACACGCTAACAGTACTAACCAGGCACTAGATAGAATTATCAATTTTTTCCCGGAAGAGCGCCGCGATCAATTATTAATGGATTTATCTCTAAATTTGAAAGGGGTTGTATCACAGCGTTTAGTTAGAAAAATCAAAGATAATGGACGTTTACCTGCTGTAGAAGTAATGTTAAATACTCCTATGATGTCTGATTTGATTTATAAAGGAGATGTCCCTGCGATTAAAGAATTGATTTCTAAATCTAATCAGCTAGGTATGTGTACTTTTGATCAGGCTCTATTCCGTTTGATTGATGCGGGATTGATTTCAGTTAAAGAAGGCTTACGTAATGCGGATTCAGTGAATGATTTACGTTTACAGCTGAAGTTGAATAGTCGTCAAGCGAAGAAGGGTGATTTCTTCAAAGGTACAGAATCATTGGCGATGGAAGAACTGGATGATTATGCGCCTTAGGTGTTAATCATTAAATAAAATAAGAATAATCTATTGATTGACCTTTTAAGGCTAAAATAACTATGAAAATAATTCCCTACTTAGAACTGATGGTTAAAAGAGACGCGTCGGACTTATATTTAACTACAGGTGCTTTTGCGTCCATAAAAGTGACGGGTAATCTCGAAAGTATATCAAGAAATAAACTGATGCCAGGCGTCATTGCGGCATTTGCGAAGGAATTACTCTCTGATAAAGAGTGGGCTGTTTTTCATCGTACAAAGGAGATGAATAAAGGTGTTTCTATCCGGGATCTTGGTCGTTTCAGGGTCAATATATATTTTCAGCGTGGCGAAGTATCGATGGTTATTCGTTATGTCAGGTCGGAGATTTTAGCACCAGAGGCATTAGGTTTGCCTGAAGTATTAAAAAGCTTAGTGATGAAAAAAGAAGGTTTATTCCTATTTGTAGGTTCTACGGGTGCGGGAAAATCTACTTCTATGGCATCACTGATTCAATATCGAAACCAACGTGCAGCAGGTCATATTTTAACAATCGAAGACCCTATTGAGTTCACCTATCGACATGACAAGTCAATTATTGGACAGCGTGAAGTAGGATTTGATACTCACTCTTATGAAAATGCGATGCGAGAGGCGATGCGAGAAGCACCTGATGTCATCATGGTGGGGGAGATTAGAAGTACTGCAACGGTTGAAGCAGCGATGGGCTTTGCTGACACTGGTCACTTAGTTATTAGCACGTTGCACGCAACCAACGCCATTCAGGCATTGGAGCGTTTGATTTACTTATTACCAGCGGAGCAAAAAGAGCGTGTACTAATGGACCTTTCTTTAAATTTAAACGCTATTATTGCACAGCGTTTGATTCCCAGTTTGGATGGTCGTTATGCACTTGCCACAGAGGTATTAGTTAATTCACCTTTTTCAGCTGAAGTTATTCGAAAAGGGAGAATGGAGGAGCTTAAAGATATTATTGAGAAAGGTGGATCAGATGGCATGCACTCCTTTGATCAATCTCTTGCTGAGTTGTTTAAAATGGGTAAAATTTCTCGTGAAAATGCGCTTGGACATGCAAGCTCTAAAAATAATCTTGAATGGATGTTAAGTTTTGATGAAAAGGCAGAAGAACAAAGCGAACATTCTATAAAGAATAAGCCTGGATTAGCCGGTGTATTACCAGAGATTAATTAAATTTCTTTGATGGGGGCATCTTCTTTAAGATTTTAAAATAAGGGCTTTACCTCTTATTTTATGTTCATCAATAAACTCTTGTTGTGAAATAAAGGTTTACTATCTATAGTAATGGTTCCTTTAATTTCTTATATAAAATAACAGGAGTTTTACTTGAATATCAATGACTTAATTTTTGATAATAAAAATACAGATGTGATTTCTGAGTTTGCTAATAACTTTGGTGTGGATGAATCCCAAGCCAAAGATGCAATCTCATCTTTAGCCAATTCTCTTTCTCTTGGCCTTGGCGCAAATACTCAAGAAATAAAAGGCCTTGATAGTTTGATGGAAGCCTTGGAAAAAGGAAATCATTCGCGTTACCTTGATGATCCTTCTTTACTAGGGAAAGAGGAAACTGTTAAAGAGGGTAATGATATTCTCGGCCATATATTTAAAAGCAAAGACGTCAGTCGTCACGTAGCCAAACGCTCAGCAAAAGAGACGGGATTAGGAAGTAGTTTATTGAAAAAGATGCTGCCTATAGTCGCAACAATGGTAATGGCTACGTTGGGCAAGAATATCTTAGGTGGTAGCAAAGGAGCAGTTCCATCGAGACAAGAGTCTTCTGGGTTCCTAACTAATTTATTTGATGCTGATAAAGATGGATCAATGATAGATGATGTTCTAGGTATGGCTTTTAAAGCTTTTATGGCACGTTAAAAAATGCCTGAAAGTAGGGGGGTGGCCTATGCTTTCTCGCCGTGTGCCTTGAAATATACACGCTCGGGTTTACCAAAGCCTTCTTCTATTGAAGGATGGATGATTGATAATAAGAGCATCAGAAAAGCCAGGTTGGGTAATATGCTTCTCGTAAAGCTTTTAGCTTACATGGAGTGGTTTATGCTGAGATTGAGGTAGATAAAAGTTAAAAAAATAGGAGATGTAAAAAAATACATCTCCTATTAGGGGAGTAAATAGAGTTAAAGCGTAATAGAATGCTTTGCAAAACCACCTGCGCGAGCCAATTTCTGCGTTGCGTGGTGCTCGAAATGCTCATTTACTCTATGTAAACTCCGCTTTCTGTGCGCCGTGCGCCTTGAAATTGACACGCTCGATAGGTTTATCAAAGTCTTCTAATATTACATCATTGACTGTTGGTATTTTTCCAAGCCAATATTTTTAATAAGTTCTTGCTGGGTTTCTAGCCAGTCGAGGTATTCTTGTTTCTCATGTAGAATCTTACCAAGCAATTGGCGAGATACATATTCTTGCTTGCTTTCACAATAATTGATTGCTTCGTTGATTGCAGGCAGAACAATGTCGTTTAATAATGCCAAATCACCTTTAAACATTTCTTCAATATCTTCCCCAAGATAGAGTTTTCCTAAATCTTGCAGGTTTGGTAATCCTTCGAGAAATAAAATACGTTCAATTAAATCATCGGCAAACTTCATTGCATGAATGGACTCTTTGTACTCTTTATCATTGAGTACAGTAAGCCCCCAATTCTTGAACATCCTGGCATGTAAGAAATATTGATTAATTCCTACTAATTCGTTTGCCAAAACCTCGTTAAGGTGTGCTAATACTTTTTTATCGCCTTGCATTTTCTTAGTTCCTTATAGTTGAGATTGACAGTAATTTTGTAGACCAATTCTCTTTATTAGTCCTAGCTGTTGCTCTAACCAATGCATATGATCTTCTTCGGTATCATTGAGTAGAGGCATTAAAACATGACGTGTTTGATAGTCTTGCTTCTCTTCACAAAGTTTAATGACGTCACGAAGATCTTTTCCTACTTGGTATTCTACATCCAGGTCACTTTTAAACATGGCTTCAACATCAGCGCCTATATTTAAACCAGAGCGTTTACTGAGGTCTGGCACACCTTCAAGGAAAAGAATGCGTTTGATAAGCACGTCAGCATGTTGCAACTCTTCTTCTGCTTCATGGCTGAGACGTTCGTAGAGTTTTTCGTAGCCAAAGTCTTCGAGCATTCTTGAATGTGTAAAATATTGGTCGGCAGCAGTAAGCTCACCGGTGAGTAATTCATTTAGTTTTGCAATTATTTCTTTATCACCTTTCATGATACTTTCTCGTATTGTTTGTATGGGATAAAGATACATCAAAAAAACAAAAAAGCCAATAAAATCAATAAGATAAGAACAGGAATCAATATCATTAGTATTATGCTATTTATCTATTTGGAAAAGTCCGAATAGATAAAATATAACTACTTGAATATAATGAAATTCTTATTTTAGATGATACTGATTATTGTTTTTTTTTGGATATTCGATAGACGAGGGGAAGCCTATAACCCTTAAAAAATTAAGGAATAAGGAAGGATATTAAAAGATTACTTAGGGCTACTTATACTGCTACTACATCTACTGGAAAGTATGCCATGTCTGAAACTTTACTTTTTATTGTGTTCATGGCGCACGTCTTACATCTACCGCATTGTGTAGATACACCCAGTTTTTCACTTAGCTCTTCAAGTGTAGTAACACCATTTTCAACTTCTTGATGAATTTGAGAGTCAGTAATCTGTTTACAAATACAAACGTACATAAGCGAATGGATAATTTCTAATTGATAAGGCAGATGATAACCATTATTATCCACAAATGCAAATGAGATTGATTACTGTTTGAGCTTAGAATGAAAACATTAAAAAATGCGGGTCTTATAACGACTCAACCCAGAATGCTTATTCTTAATCTATTTGAAGAACAAGAAGAAAAAAAGCATTTAAGTACCAATGATATTTATATGGCATTAAATAAAAATAATACTCCTTTATCACTTGGGACTATTTATAGAGTACTGGCGCAGTTCGAGGAATCAGGACTAATAACAGTTCACCATTTTTCTCATGAGAATGCAGTCTATGAATTATGTGATGCAGAGCATCATGACCATATGATTGATATTAAAACAGGGAAAATTGTAGAATTTCATGACGAGGTGATTGAAAGAAGAAAAAAAGAGATCTCAAAAGAATATGGTCTAGACCTGATTGATCATAAGTTTGTTATGTATGGGTATTTTAGTTAATTGTTAATAGAAGGCTTTGCAAAACTCCTGTGTGAGCCAATTTCTGCGTTTCGCGGTACAGAAATGCTCATTTACTCCGTGTAAACTCCGCTCTCTGTGTGCCTTGAAATTGACACGCTCGGTAGGTTTATCAAAGCCTTCTAAATATTCTCATAAAAAAGTCCCTGTAAGTAGGGGGGTGCTTTTCCTAAACTATTACTAATGATTTATTGCTGCTGCATAGGCAGGTTGTATGTTTTTAATATACACTAAATTAAGTGGTAAATATTATTAGGAGGTAGATATGGGGTTTATTAAAAATATATTGGCAATCATTGGGCTGGTCGCATTGGTTGGCGGTAGCTATGCATATAGTAAGTTTGCCGATGAAGTCAGTGAACTAAATAAGCTTTCTCCTGAAGCGAAAACCCTCTATCTGACGATGTGGGAAAAGCTGAAGAAATCAGGTAATTCTGCCGAAGCTACCGTATGGAAGAGACAACTTGATGAAGGTGTCAGCCCTGAAGATGCCGCTGAAGCGATGAGTTCAGTAGCAACAGAAGTAAACATTAAAGCTGTGGGTGTTCTGCCCTTATCAAAAGAAGTTGAGGTAAAAACAGGCAAAAAACAAAGGCTGTTAACCATTTACCAATATTGTAATCCACTTACAGCCGTGAAAATGATTGAATATTCGGATGCTTTTTCAGCGTATTTGCCCTGTCGTATAGCGATGGTTGAAGATAAAGACGGTAAATTTTGGTTGTACTCACTTAATATGGATTTAATGATTCATGGCGGGAAAGTATTACCCGATACACTTTTAAAAGAAGCAAATAATGTTAAAGCTGTCATGCTTAAATTAATGGAAGCAGGGGCTACGGGTGAATTCTAGTTACTGGTTATTTTTAAGTAAGTATCGACTCAGTAATGCCAATAAAAATAATATTTGTGACAAATACCAGGCATAAAACCCTAGGCCGAGTTCTTGAATATATATTTTTTTAGAATCAATCCCGGTGAATAAGCCTGTTGGAATTTCCTGAAAGGTAAACGTTTCTGATGCAATTGCTAATGCAAGTAAGCTTAATAAAATAGATAGCCTTGGTTGTGAGTCAATGATCAGTAGTGCTAAAACATTCAACGGATTTGCATACCAAGCAAACTGAAATACGACGATTCCCATCCAGCCCAAAATTAATATCCAGCCTCCCGTTATATCTCCATCAGAGGTAAAAAAAGTAGGTAAAAATAAAGAAACAACAAAACTGAGTGCGCTAAGAAATAAGAAGAATTTAGGTAATAATGCACAGACAGTTATCGTTGTCTGAGAATTGTAAGAATCTAGAGTATTTTTATAAGCCATGCTCTAACAGTATCGTTAAGTTGAGCAAATAACTTAAAAGTTACTCTAAATGGCAGTTTTAAATTGATAGATCGCAATGTTTATCAACCTTTCATCTGCTTATTTTTGTTAAGAATGGCTTAATAACTTACAATCAGGGTATAAAAATAAGAAAACGTCATTTAATGATATGTATCAGTTCTTAACTCATTCAATAAGTCGGTTGGTAATAGGTAGCTTCGTTTTCGTCCTGTTGTTACCTCTAGGATTTATTCTTTTTAGTCTTACTCAGCATTCGTGGAGTAGTGCTCAAAATGAACTGAAAGAAAAGCATTTGCTTCTTGCTAAAAATATGACCCAGCCCGTGAGCTTATATTTCTCATCCTACCAAAAGAACCTGGATACCTTTATTAAAACAACAAACCTGTCATCAAAAACGCTTGACGAAATTAAAGTGCAGACTGATGATTTTGTTAATGCCCTCGAAAATTTTGTTGCCATATCTTTTCTTTCTATAGAAGATGGCTCATCAATTGTTTCAGTTAAAGATGAATATAAGATTAAATCTACCGAGAATCTAACCTCTTTCCCCTATCATCAAACAGAAACTAAGTATCGAAAATATGACACCGTCAATTCAATATCCTCTGTTATCAGAAGCACAGTATCAAACAATCCTGTGGTATTGATGAAGCACCATGTTATTGGTGAGGATATGAATAAAAAAGGAACCATATTCGTTGAGCTTGATTTGGCTCCTATTCGTAATATGTGCCATAAAATTGTATTTGGAGAAAAGGGGCATTGCATTATTGTTGATCAGCTTGGTCAAGTCGTTGCACATCCTAGTGAAGCATTAGAGCAACAAGTAAGGGACATCTCCTCTATTGGTATTTTAGACAAGATAAAAGATTCCATGAACGGACTCTGGAATTATTATTCTCCCTATCTGGATGAGAATGTTGTTGCAGGATATAGCACTATTGAAGAACTGGGCTGGGGAGTAATGATTATTCAGCCTGAATCAGAATTGGAGTCACCCTTTAAGCAAGTAATATATACCGTATTAACTTGGTTGGCTGTGGGTATTATTATATCGCTACTAGTGGCTTACATACTTGCCCAGCAAATAACAAAACCATTAAATTCCTTAGTAATCAAATCTAAGGAAATAGGCACAAGATCTGATAACTTTAATCTTGGTAAAATTCCTGAAAATACACCTATTGAAATATCAGAACTCTGGAGGGCGTTATCTGCGCTTGTAAGAAGACTGCATAGGTCCAATAGAGAAGTACGTAAACTTAACTACTCTTTGAGTAGAGATATTGAGAAAGCGACCGAGAAACTTCGTGCAACCAATAGGTATCTTTATAAAATGAGCAGTAATGATCATTTAACCAAGATTGCTAATAGGCGTTTCTTCGAAGACTCAGTAAATAAAGTGATTGCAAAGCATGAAGAGGGAAATATCGGTATTATCGTTATTGATGTAGATAAATTTAAGTTTATTAATGATGAATATGGCCATGAAGCAGGTGATTTAGCACTAAAACATATTGCAGCCATAATGAGAGAAAACACACGTAGTAAAGATATTCCTGCAAGATTAGGTGGTGATGAATTTGTCGTTTACATCAGTGATTGTAGTGATGAAGTGATGATTAAAATTGCAGAAAATCTACGTAAAAGTGTACAAGACCAACCTATAGTATGGGAAGGAAAAAACATTCCACTATCGCTTTCTGTAGGAACGGTAAACTGTCCCGGAGTCAAAGCTGAATCACTTGATCAATTACTCAAATTTGCCGATGAAGCAATGTATGAGTCAAAAGAAGCAGGAAGGAATCATGTGTCTAATTATGTATTTCCAGACGCATCACTAAAACAAACATCAGCAAAAGAAAAGGCAACCCCAGTCAATAAAACCTTAGATGAAGAAGCAGAGCGGCAAAAGAAAGAGCTTGAAGAGCTATTAGATGATTTGCCTCATAAACCTGAGGAGCTTACTGAAGAAATCTTATCAGTAGGTGCAGAAGAGAAAAAAGAGCAACAAAGAAATATCTGGATAACAGCTAAATAATAAAAATAGCTGAAATTTCCCAGATTTTGCCTAAAATTACAGTCAATAGCCCTGCTATTATCCTTGTTTTTAGAAAAATTCTGAAAAATAAGCCTACTTTTTGCAATCAGGAAAACGAAGCCTGATTAGAATCAAGTTATTTTTTACCCCTCTCATTTATCATATGACGGGTTCTATTTACTCTTAAGGTTTTTATATGACTGTCCGTACAGGGTTCATCATCATTTCAATTGTAGTGACGCTTTTAATTCTACTGCTTTCATTCTTTTGGAAACCAGTTTTATGGCTGTTTATTATTGTCTTGCCTCTCATATTAACTGGCGTAGTGGATATGATTCAAAAAACATCTACGTTACTGAGATTATATCCGGTCATAGGGCATCTACGTTACTTCATGGAATACATTAGGCCTGAAATTCAGCAATATTTTATAGAAGGCGGTACGGATGGCATGCCGATTAGTCGTGAATTTCGTTCATTAGTCTACCAACGAGCGAAGGGAGAGCGAGATACTCGACCTTTCGGTACAATTTTTGACGTTTATCGCTCGGGAGCAGAATGGATTAACCATTCTCTTGCCCCCACAACTATCGTTGATAAAGACCCCAGAATTATATTTGGAGGGCATACCTGTAGCCAGCCTTACGCCGCATCCCCATTAAATATCTCAGCGATGAGTTATGGAGCATTAAGCAAAAATGCCATTATGTCGTTAAATAAAGGGGCGAAGCTTGATCATTTTGCTCACAATACGGGAGAAGGTGGAGTAAGTCCTTATCACCTTGTTCATGGTGGTGATCTTATCTGGCAAATAGGAACAGGCTACTTTGGCTGTCGCGCAGATAAAGGGGGGTTTAGTGCCGAGAAGTTTGCTGAAACTGCCCTCCTTGAACAGATTAAAATGATTGAAATAAAGCTCTCTCAAGGCGCAAAACCAGGACACGGTGGTATTTTACCTGCGGCAAAAGTAACAGAAGAAATCTCCTCAATACGAGGCGTTGAAATGGGTAAAGATGTTATATCTCCGCCTGCACACACTGCTTTCTCATCCCCTAAGGGCTTACTGGAATATATCGTTCAATTAAGAGAGCTTTCTGGTGGAAAACCCGTTGGATTCAAATTGTGTATTGGCCACAAAACAGAATTTTTAGCCATCTGTAAAGCCATGATTGAAACAGGAATAACCCCAGACTTTATTACCGTAGACGGTGCCGAAGGAGGGACAGGAGCAGCCCCCATCGAATTAACAAACTCCGTTGGTACACCGCTATGGGATGCCGTTACATTTGTGAATAATGCATTAGTAGGCATAGGGGTTCGTGACAAGGTACGTATTATTGCCTCAGGTAAAATTATTTCGGCATTTCATATGATTCGAGTCATGGCTCTAGGAGCTGATACAATTAACTCTGCCAGAGGAATGATGCTTGCGCTTGGCTGTATTCAGGCTAGACACTGCAATACAGACAAATGCCCAACGGGTATAGCCACTCAAAATCCTGCTCGTTATGAGGCATTAGATGTCACAGATAAAGGGGCGCGAGTAGCAAGCTTCCATCATTCCATGATTCATCATTTAATTGATATGGCAGAGGTGGCAGGGCTTAAGCGTATTGAAGATATTCGACCATGGCATGTTTACCGACGTGTTGGTGGTGCGGATGTAAAAAATTACAGTGAAATCTATGAATCACTGGAAGAAGGCTGTCTGTTAAAGAAAAGTACGATTCCTGAAAACTGGCAACGTGACTGGGCTATGGCGAACGCAGATACATGGGCGTTTAAAATAGCTCCTCCAAATACAAATAAAAAAGGGGAGATAGCCACGGCTGATTAATATATCGACTTATTACGATAGAGTGACCTATTGATACGACTTTAAAGAAATAAGGAAAATGTAAAGGCACCCCCCTACTTATAAGGCATTTTTTTAGACTCAATAAATTAAGTATAGAATACATTAATGTATTTGAAGTGCATCAAACCCCCTCATAACAAGTCGGTTAAACCTGTTATAGCCCAAGTGATAAGCTTACTTTTATGAGGGGGTAAATCAATGCTGTTTAACAGGTTGAGTGACAACCTAAAATACCAGATACTTTTCATTTTTATTTTCATACATTTGCTAAATGTATGTGATGATAATGGTGGCCATTCATAAAGACTGATGGAAGTCTAGCCCTGTAGAAGCGGGTACTGTGAGCAATGATGCTGGCAAAACAACAATAAATATTCGGAAAAATTAGCCAAAAACTTATTTAATATCAATGTAATGAAAAATAAATAAATTTAGACTAGGCGGCGCTCAATACAGGTGGGTCAACTCGCCCTTGTCACTAAGTTTGCATGGTGAGATTTACTACCTTGTGATGAGTATTTATTGAGTCTGTTTGTGAGCGTTAGTCAAAGATAGTTTTTGAGGTTTTATAATGAAAATTACTGCTCAATCTGCACGTAGAAGTGCTTATATGTTTAACTGGGGAAGTGTTGCTGCGGTGCTTCTGCCACTACCATTTTTACCCTTGTTTTTTGGGGCATCGGTTTTTTTGTATGCGATGAATCGCAATCACCCTGAACCTAAGGTTGGTTATTATATGCAACGTGCGGCGAATCGTTTTTACTTAACCGCTGGTAGTGTGATTGTACTGGGAAAATTTATTCCTGAATCGTCAGAAACACTGAAATGGTATTTTCTCTTGTGGTTATTGGCGGTCGTGCTTTTGTTGTTGCCTTCTCTTAAGGATATTTACACGATATGGCATGATACCTGGGTAGACATTGATACTGAGGCTAAGCCTAAAAGTGTTTGATCGCTTTACACTTAAATTTTTAAAATAATACCGTTATATCCACCCCCCTACTTATAGCCTGTTTTACAATGGTGCTGCTTGGTCTTTATGATCTTTATCCTTAGGAGAATAGCTAATGAATTTCAGTACCTTAAACAGCTTTACCCTGATTTGTGGTGTAGTAGGTGTTATTCTACTTATTGCTCATTTACTAACCGGTAAAAAGCATAATCAATTACGCGTGTCTGGGACTTTTCTGATTATTTTAACGGTTATTAGTAGCTTTATTTCACGTATGTGATGTTATCTTGAACGTGTAACCTTAGATAAAATAAGGCTTTGCAAAACCACCTGCGCGAGTCAATGTCTGCGTTGCGCTCGAAATGCTCATTGACTCTGTGTAAACTCCGCTTTCTGTGTGCCTTGAAATTGACACGCTCGGTAGGCTTATCAAAGCCCTCTAAAAGTGATTAGTAAAATATTTCCCAAGAGATAGATATGAATCGTAACTATGTACTTATTATAATTACTGTATGTATTTTTTTGCTTATTACTGGTTTCTTCCTTGCTCGCGGTTTGTGGGTTCCTGTAAAACATAAAATAATAGGAAAAAGGACAACAAATGACATTATTGACCCTAGAGTTAAAGAACTGAAATATAATAAAGAAGAGCAGCCCGAGTGGACTTCCGAGCTATATGAAAATATAAGTAACGAGTTTTTGAAGTATAGTAGAACTTAATAAATAACTGAGGTCTTTACAATGACGTTAACCCCCTTTCACTTAGCCATTCAAGTACGTGATATTGAAGAAGCACGGGATTTTTATGGGAACAAAATGGGCTTTCCAGAGGGTCGCAGTAGCAAAGATTGGATAGATTTTAATATGTTTGGGCATCAGCTGGTGGTTCATTGCAATAAAGCGTTAGGCCCAGAAGGAAAGGTGAATGCCTTGAATAATGCGGTAGACGGTCACGGTGTACCTGTACCACATTTTGGTGTAGTGCTGACATTTGATGATTGGCATGCGTTGGTTGAAAAGGCTAAGACATTTGTAGATGATTTTATTATTGAGCCTTATATTCGCTTTGAGGGGGAAGTTGGCGAGCAGGGCACCATGTTCTTTGCTGATCCTTCAGGAAACTCCTTAGAATTTAAGGCATTCAGGAATATTGAATCAGAGTTGTTTGCGAAATAATATTCGCCAACCCTGAAAAAGTCATACCCAGTTTTTTGTTTCAACACCATCAGTAGTGAAAGAAAAAAATAAGTAGGTTAGCTCTTATTCCCCCGAGCTGTTTACGAGGTAGGCCAAGGTCTTTGGCTTTCTGCTTCAATCCATGCTGAAACCCATTCAGGAATATCAGCAAAGGTATCGTCAGTACCGAGAGCAGCTAAAACTTCTGGGGCAGGAACTAGTCCATCTTTAGATGTAACACACACCTTCATTAAGGCAGAAGAACAAATTTTATCTTTACGATGAGTTTCTTGTAAAAAATAAATCCAACGACCATCATGGCAAAGCATTTTTGACGTCATTGTGAATTTTTGAAGCAGTGGGATTCTCCTACGGTAGCGAATACTCGCACCGCCTACAGCAACGCCCCAGCCATGTTTTCTCATCAAGCGAATAAAGCCAACACGCTCGGAATAATCCCAGCGACCTAGTTCCATATAGTTAAAGTAGCGTGCGTTATTTAATTCTCCAAACATATCAACATCTAAAAAACCTGCACGAAGATGTAAGATACTCTCATCTTCAAGCTGTAATTTAGGACGAAACTTGGCTTTTATAACGGTAGAAATGAGTTTTATAAATGGGTACATATAGATTCTATTATTTTGTTTAGTGGTTAAATGCAGTACTTATTATCTGATTTGAGTCAGTAAAACTAGCCTCTTCCTCGATAAGATGGAACATTTTGCTCAGGAACCCACACACCTTTGGGAATTTCGCCTTGTGCAAAAAAGACATCAATAGGTATGCCACCACGTGGATACCAGTAGCCGCCAATGCGTAGCCATTTTGGTGCAATCTCATCAATAATACGACGCGCAATACTCACCGTGCAATCTTCATGGAAAGCACCATGATTTCTAAATGCACCTAGATAGAGTTTTAATGATTTACTCTCAATCAACTTTTGATCTGGAATGTAATCAATCATCAAATGGGCAAAATCTGGCTGCGCCGTCATTGGGCAGAGTGAGGTAAATTCTGGTGCAGTAAAGCGAACCACATAATCGACACCTGCTTGAGGATTATCAACGCTTTCTAAAATAGCCGTCTCAGGAGAATCAGGCAGTATAGTTTCTCCACCTAATTGTTGTAGGTTTTTATAGATACTTTTACCGTTATTTTTCTCGCTCATGGTTTATCTCTGATTTAATTTTTCCAGAGTATAGCTAATTACCGCGTTCTACTTAAGCGTGTTTTTGTTTTAAAGTATTAGAACATAGTAATGCTCTGCCAGATAAAGTTAAGAAGGCTAAGCTAGGTGTTGAATAAACTAGAATGATGTGTCTAACTCACTACTTAAATCTAGCACGATCGAAAATAATCAAATAATAATAGAAAGCCACCCCCCTACTTTGGGGGCTTTTTTCAGTTAATGACTTCGGTATGCCTGTGATAGGATGGCGCTATGACAGACATAAATAAAGCAAAAAGTAAGCAACAACAGCTGAGTAGAAACCAATCTATACCCTCGGATACATTTACATTTCCCGTACGTGTTTATTACGAAGACACGGATGCTGGTGGGGTTGTGTACCACTCAAATTACATTAGTTTTTTTGAAAGAGCCCGCACGGAATGGCTGAGAAGTCTTGGCTATGAGCTGGATGTACTCTCCAAAGAGCAACATCTTGTTTTTGTCGTAAAAGCACTTAACTGTGATTATTTACGTCCTGCATTATTTAATGACGAACTTTTTGTCTCTGCTGATATCTCAGCATTAGGCAATACCAGTATTACCTTTGAGCAAAAAATCTTTCGCGAAGTAAAAAGTAAAGACAAAGAAAATCAAACAACAGAAAAACAGTATGACGTTCTGGCGATTGGTAATGTCACGGTAGTCGGTGTTGATACCATTAAGTTTAAACCAAAACGTATACCAAAAAATATTTTAGAGAGAATACAGCATGGCATTTGATCAAACAATTTTAAAACTTATTATGGATGCCAGCTTGATTGTAAAAGTGGTCATGCTTATTTTGATTTTTGCCTCAATTACGTCATGGACATTGATGCTGATAAAGAATCGTCAATTAAACAAAGCACAGAAAAGTCTTGATCTTTTTGAAGACAGATTCTGGAGTGGTATCTCTTTGAATAAACTCTATAGTGATTTGGCTAATCGGAATGACAAAGAGGGTATGGCAGCCATCTTTTTCAATGGTTATCACGAATATGCACGTTTAAGCAAAGGCACAGCCACTAAACACTTGCCACCAACAGATACTGCACATCGCGCTATGCGCGTTGCAGAAACACGAGAAGTTGATAAATTGGAACAAAATCTCTCTTTTTTGGCAACGGTGGGTTCAACCAGTCCCTACATTGGGTTATTCGGTACGGTTTGGGGCATTATGAATTCATTTATTTCTTTGAGTGAAATGAAACAGGCCACATTAGCAGTCGTTGCTCCAGGTATTGCAGAAGCCTTGATTGCAACCGCCATCGGCTTGTTTGCTGCCATTCCTGCGGTAATTGCTTATAACCGCTTTAGTGATAAAGTTGATCGGATTGCTGTGCGTTATGAAAACTTTCGTGAAGAATTCACCACATTATTAGAGCGTCAGGCTCATATTAAAAAGGATTCTCAGTAATGTCTCGTCGTGGTAAAAAACGCCGTGTAATGGCAGAAATGAATGTTGTACCTTATATTGACGTTATGCTCGTTTTATTAGTTATTTTCATGGTAACAGCACCCATGATGCAATCGGGTATTAATGTGAATATGCCAGAGGTTGATGCGGCACTGTTAGAAAGTGATAGTAAACAACCGCCGTTATATATAGCAGTTAGAGAAAATGGGGATATCAGCCTTGGCAATTCGGATACCGTGATCAGTGCAACTGAGCTAATGGAACAAATAAAGGGGCAGTTAGGTGAGACAGGAACACGCCCTGTTTATATACGTGCAGATGGTAACGCAATACATACTTATGTCACACGAGCCATGGTTGCAGCGCAAAAAGCAGGTGCAAAAAAAATTAGTTGGATGACTGATCCAGAGCCTAATAATTAATAATCCTAAGTAATAAAATAAGCATGTTAAACATACTCTTTAGACATCCAATGGCAGTTTTAGGTGCAGTGATTTTGCACCTGTTGGTGGCTGGCTTATTCTTTTTCAGTTTTGATTGGTCAAAAAAGCCAGATCTTCATGAAGTGGGAATTCCTGTCACTATTGTCAGCGAAGGCTCTTTGGCTGTTCAGGCAAATCGTGAAGCGGAAGTAGAGTCAAAGCAGTCATCTGAAAAACAAATCCTCAAAGAAAAACAAGCGGCACAAAAAGCCCTTGAAGCAAAAAGAATTGCTGAAGCTAAAAAACAAAAAATGCAGCAGCAGTTAAAAGAAAAACAACACAAAGAAAAAGCCGCTATAGCCGCTGCCCAAGCCTTAAAACAAAAAAAGGAAGCCAGAGAAAAACAAGAGCGTTTACAGCGAGAGGCTGAAAAACAAGCCATAGCAGAGCGCAGTGCTGAGAAAAAAGCAGCAGAAGAAAAGAAGGAAAAGGAAAGAGTAGCAAAGCAAAAGGCCGAACGTATAGAAAAAGCGAGAGCAAAGAAAAAAGAAAAAAAATTGGCAGAGAAAAAAGCAAAAAAGAAAGCTAAAGAAGAAGCCAAGCGCAAAGCACGAAAACTGGCAAAGAAGAAAGAAAAAGCGAAAAAGAAAAAGGCTGCCGAAAAAGCAGCCAAACTTAGAAAAGAAAAAGAGGCTGAAGAAGAAGCTGCTGAACGCAAGCTGGCAGAAAAGAAACAAGCTGAGGCAGCTAAAGAAAAAGCAGAAGAACAAGCAAAAAAGGAAGCCGCAGCAAAAGAGAAAGCAGAGCGAGAAAAAGCAGAAGCACTTGCTGCAAAAAAAGCGGAATATCATCGTAAGTGGCAAGAAGCTCAGGCTAGAAAAAAAGCCGAGGCAGCTGCAGCAGAGGTAAAAAGAAAATCTGATAAAGAGGCCGCAGCCAAAAGAAAATCTCTAGAAAAAGCTAAACATGGCGCATTGGTTTCATGGGGTGGAAAAGTACAAAAGCATGTTAAAAGACGCTGGCATCCACCACCAGGAACAAAAGGAGAACAAGCAAAGGTTAGAATTACCATCTCTAACAGCGGCTTTATTTCAAGTGGTATACAAATAAAATCATGCAGTGGTAATGCAGAGTTTTGTGCCTCTGTAAAAGAAGCCTTTGAACGCTCTGAGCCATTGCCTAGACCACCGAGTAAATATAATTTAAACAAATCAGATCGAACTATTACGTTTAAAATGGACTAATCAACTATGATTAAAAAACTCCTCTCATATTTAACTGTGCTATTGATTACTCTTGCCAGTGGTTTACCAGCACGTGCAGAATTAGAACTCACTATCTCTAAAACCAGTGATGATGGTATCCCCATTTATATTGCGAATATTCCCGGTGACGCAACGGGTGTTATTGAAGGAGACCTTAAACGCAGTGGTCGCTTTACCATTATTGATCGTGAAAAAATCAGTAAGTTAAGTGCCTTTGGCGACACGTTAAACGGTGGTGAATACAACAATATTACGGATTATATTGTACGTGGAAAAGAACATAATGGTGGTTTGCAGATTGAGTTAATCAGTACCTCGGATAATGCTAAAACAATCTATACTATTTCTTCCAATAGTAACCCTCGACGGGTTTATCATAAAGCGGCAGATAAAATATACGAGAAAATTACTCGTGAAAAAGGGGCGTTTGATACACGCTTAGCTTATGTGACCGTGACCAATAAAACCAGTGATAAGCGTATTTTTAGATTATATGTTTCTGATGCTGACGGGCATAAACCACAAGTTATTTTAACCTCTAAACAGCCTATTATGTCCCCTGCATGGTCGCCTGATGGCAAACAGTTAGCCTATGTCTCTTTTGAAGATAATAGTTCTGCTATCTATATTCAGGATATTTTTACTGGTGAAAAGTTTATGCTGTCAGCGCGAAAAGGCATCAACAGCGCACCTGCATGGTCACCTGATGGTAAAAAAGTTGCCATGAGTCTCTCTTTTAATGGTAGCCCGGATATTTATATTGTGGATGTTAAAACAGGAGACTTTACTCGCGTAACCAAATCATCAGCGATAGATACAGAACCCACGTGGAGCGGTACAAACTCGATCGTGTTCACCTCTGATCGTGGCGGTAGTCCACAGCTTTATCGAATTGCTGCATCAGGTGGCAAAGCACAACGCCTCACGTTTGAAGGCAAATACAACAGTGCTGCTGATATTGCCAATCAGAAACTGGCATTCATTACAGGTAATCGTGGTGCGTATCATGTGGCAATCAAGTCAATGCATGGGGAAGGAAGAGACTATCTCTCGAATGGTAATTTAGATGAATCACCGACACTTTCACCAAACGGTGCGATGGTTGCTTACACAACGATGGAAAAGGGTGAAAATGCACTTGCTGTTGTTAGTGATAATGCCAAGGCCAGGCAATTTTTAACCTCAGCAGTGGGTGATATTAGAGACCCCGCATGGTCGCCTTATCTAAGTCACTAAGCTTTTATTCACATTCGAACACTAGACAGGAATCTAATATGAGAAGAATCAGAACAACATTAATCATTTTACCCGTACTACTCTCTACACTAACCATTGTTGGTTGCAGTAGTCAAAATGTAAAAAAAGGTACCAAAGCGAATGATGCTATCACTGCTACTAACGCTGGCGCAAAAACTACGCAAGATGGGGCTAAAACAGAAACAATTGGAGCAGGAGGTGCTTCAAACGTTGGTACTAGGGAAAATCAGAATGGCAATTCAAACTTCAATTATTTACCGGGGGTGAAGAATACCAATGATATTACGCTCGCTGGTCTAAGTGATCCTGATAATTTACTTTCACAAAGAATTATTTACTTTGATTATGATAAAGCAACTATTCGCCCCGAGTATATGGTGCTTATTAGCACACATGCTAAATTACTGGCAAAATACCCTAGCTTGAAAATGCGTCTGGAAGGTCATGCCGATGAGCGTGGTTCACGTGCGTATAATGTGGCATTATCAGAATCAAGGGCGAAGTCAGTAAAAAATATTATGAGCGTTCAGGGCGCACTTCGCTCACAAATCAAAACCATTGGTTATGGTGAGGAAATGCCTGTAGTACGTGGGCACTCACAAGAATCTTGGCAAAAAAACCGTCGTGTTGAAATCAAATACGATGACTACTGATAGTTATAAGATTAAAATACCTCAACCTAGATAACTAGGTTGATAATCATAATAGAAAGGAATCCTATGAAAAACTTAAGCTTAGGGCTAATCTTGGGTTTATTTGTATTTATTACTCCGAGTTTTGCTGAAGGCAATACAGAGTCAATGATTCAAATTTTTCAGCGCTTAGAAACATTAGAGCAGAAAGCAAGAGAACTTCACGGTGAAAATGAAGTACTTACCAATCAGATCAGCCAATTAAAGAAAACACAAAAACAAGGCTTTCTTAATATAGATGAGCGCATGGATGAGCTCTCAAAGATGATTAAGTCGAGCAGTAATCAAGATACTCCTGCGGTTAGTACTCCTGAGGAAAAAGCAGAAGAAGAACCAAAGCCTATTCCAATAAAAAAACTCGGAGGCATTAAACCTGCCCCAACAAAAAAACTCGGAGGTGTTAAGCCTGCGCCTTCAACAGTAGAAAAGGCGACGACAGCAAAGGATACGAGTGCAAAAAAAGTGGAGGCTAAGAAAGCCACAACAGATAAAGTAGCCACTAAAGCCTCTATTCGCGCACCCTCCGCCTATGAGAAAGAAACTTATCAGGCAGCATTTAATAAAATGGGGTCTTCACCGACCGCAGCAACAAAAGCATTTCAGGAATACATAAAAATGCAGCCAGACAGCCCGCTTGCAGCCAATGCACAATACTGGATTGGTGAGATTATGTATTCTCACAATAATTACAAAGGCGCGGTACAGGAATTTATTAAAGTATTACAAAAATACAAAGACAGTAATAAAGCGCCAGATGCAGCAATCAAGCTGGGTTATAGTTTCTATGCATTAAAAAATTGGGCATATGCCAGAAGAACTTTTGAAGATGTGTTGAAATATTTCCCTAATAATGAGAATGCCGTAAAACTGGCAACTCAGCGTCTTGAAAAAATGAAAGCTGCGGGTCATTAATAGCGACTCACTTATTAAAAAAAGGCCTATAAGTGGGGGGGTGACTAATGAGATATGTTGCCTTAGTCGTATTCAGTATCTTTCCAGATACGCATCGCAGTAAATACATCGGTTGTGTTTTTCAATGGTTTATTTGTAGTTTCTGCAATACGATCGATGACGTGGGGTAAATGAGTTCTTAGAAAGGGGTTGGTTTTTAATTCTAATGATAAGCGAGAGGGGACAGTCGGCTGATGATTGTCTCGTAAGGCCTCTGAGGACTTTTCTCTTGCGAGCAGGTCCGCATTGTTTGGTTCTACCCACTTAGCAAAGCCAATATTATCTAAGGTGTATTCGTGCGCACAGTAGATTAATGTATCTTCAGGTAGGCTTGTTATTTTTGCTAAAGAGTCATGCAGGTCTTTCATCGTTCCGTCAAAAACACGCCCACAACCAGCAGCAAATAATGTATCTCCACAAAATAAACGTGCTTCCTGATGTTGATTAGGGTATTGGTCAGAACATTTCTCTTCAGTGTAATAAGCAATATGCCCAGCTGTGTGACCGTGTACATTGATTACCTGAAAGTCTGTATCAATTTCATCAATATGAATTGTCTCGCCCCCGTTGAGTGGATGAGTGATGTGTGGAATTTTCTCTTTAGCAGGCCCATAAACAGGAAGGTTTAGGTATTTTTCTACTAATTGGCCAACACCACCTACATGGTCTGCATGAAAGTGAGTAATGAAAATAGCTACTGGTTGAATACTCTCTTTTTCCAAGGTGTTAATAACAGGTGTTGCATCACCTGGGTCAACAATTACGGCATATTGTTGGTTTTTATCACAAATAAGCCAGATATAGTTGTCAGAAAAAGCGGGTACAGTGATAATACGGTTTCTAGACGACATAATAATTAATTTTCTGAGAGTGGTAAATGAGTACGGGAACACTATACATTATATCTGCACCTTCGGGAGCGGGTAAAACCAGTTTGATCACAAAGCTATTGGAAACATTACAAGGGGCTGAAATGGCAGTCTCTCATACTACTCGTAAAGCTCGTGAAGGTGAGGTTGATGGTAAGCACTATCATTTTATTGATGCTGATACATTTCTCAATGGTGTACATAATGGTGAATTTCTGGAACATGCTAATGTGTTTGGTAACCATTATGGAACAGCTAAAGAATCTGTAGAAAATATTCTTAGCAAGGGCGTTGATGTTATTTTGGAAATTGATTGGCAAGGAGCGCAGCAGGTAAGAAAGTTAATGCCTGATTCTTTATCTATCTTCATTTTACCGCCATCAAAAGCTGAGTTAGAGAAGCGTCTGCGTGGGCGTGGCACAGATAATGATGATGTCATCGACAAGCGTTTAGGTCAGTCTGTGGATGATATTCAGCATTACCCTGAGTTTGATTATGTGGTCATCAATGATGATTTTGATGAGTCGGTTAACACGCTGAAAAGCATTTTTATTGCAAACAGAGCACGTTGTGAGCAACAGAAAAAAGTAAATGCAGATTTGTTAGAAGGGCTGTCTCAAACAGCCAAAGATAGCCATAGTATTTAAAAAAGTGCCTACAAGTAGGGGGGTGGCTGTTGTTCCCATAGATATTGAGTAAAGCCCCTTTGTATTTTTTAATTTACTTTTTACGGGGTATGGAATCACTTCACGTATATGTTAGATGAAACATTAAAAACAAAAATAATCAAACATTTGGTTGATTCTACGGGTGCAGAAAGTTGGTCACTTGTTGGTGATGAAATTAAGTCTACAGATTGTTTTGTCTATCGCTTATCAAGTCCTAATTACCCTGAAGATATTGCACTAAAACTTTACCATCAAGATAAAAGCTCAAAGAAAGAGCCACATTATGCGGCAATTAAGCGATTTTCTTCCTCACTTAATATGCATAATACGAAATACAAAGTTCCCAAGCCCTATGGCTTCTTTGAGGATGAAAATTGCTTTTTAATGGAGTGGGCCACGGGCGAGGATATAGAGACCCTTCTTTGGAAAAATGTAGCCTCTAAAAAGCACCAGCAATCATTAATTATTGATGCTTATAGCTGGCTTAAACATTTTCATAGCGAAGCTAATCCAAGCATTAGAAAAGTAGATATTGAATTTTATGCGACAAATATAACATTACAAAGTCAATCCCTAAAGATGCAGGAATTAAGTGATAACAATGCTATTTTCAAGGCAGGCTTTAAAACACTTGTGAGTTTTTCTCAACAGTTTACGGACTATGAGACACGTCATGCAGATATTCATGGTGATTTAAATTTAAGCAATATTATTATGGATGAGCATCATGTGACAGGTATTGATATTGGGGCAATGAATTTTGCGCCAATAGAACATGATATGACATTGATGCTTAACTACATTTGTATCACATATATCAATATGCTCACACGGTTTGATATGCGTAAACCAGTATCAACATGGGAGATTTTTAATGTAGCTCTTGATGCTTATGGGTATTCAAAAGAGAAGAAAGCACGAGATTTTTTTGTGTTTGTATTTCTTTATCAAATGTTGCGAAGGTGGGTGTCTGGGTATTATCTTCAAAAAACATCTGTGAGACATGAAAATAAAACACTTGCTATAACTCTTCTAGAAAAATGGCGATTGCATAACTCCTCCGTCATTGTTAAAGCGTTAACCAGAGTAATTAATGAGCGCTTGCTAATTCGTTAATTGAATTGAGGCTCTTGCACGAATTGTATGGCGAGAAAAAGGGCTGAAACTAGGGGGGTGGCTTATAACTTATTGTATTTAGTCGCTAAACCTTTGGCTTTTTCTATCGGGTATTTTTCGGCATTAAGAATCATTTTACGTTTGACTGATTCTACGAGGTCTACATCTAGTTTATCCGCTAGCCTAATCAAGTACATAAAGATATCTGCCATTTCCAAACTTACTTCTTCGAGTGTTTCTTTAGGAAGGTTTTTACTTTGTTCGTCTGTTAACCATTGAAAATGTTCTACTAATTCAGCACACTCTACAATCATCGCCATGGAAAAATTCTTTGGTGAATGAAACTGATCCCAGTCTCGTTCTTTAGCAAATTCTCGTAATTTTAGTTTCAGTGATTCTAGTTCTGTCGACATAGTCAGATTGTATCAATTAAAAAAATCAGATATTTTAAAATACTGGTTTTTTAATTTTATTGCTAGGAAGTTGTCATTAAGGATAGCGATAGGCTTGGTTCTTTTTTACCTCTATTCTGTATCCTTTAAAGGCAATATTAATCTGCGAGCTAGCATAGTACCAAATACTTCTGGACAGTAAACATACTACTAGAAGGCTTTTCAAAACCACCTGCACGAGCCAATTTCTACGTGCGCGGTGCTCGAAATGCTCATTTACTCCATGTAAGCGCCGCTTTCTGTGCGCCGTGCGCTTTGAAATTGACACACTTGGTAGGTTTATCAAAGCTCTCTACTAATTGAGCTATAATCGGGCAATGAAACTGGTTAAAAATTTCCTAAATACTTTGAATCTAATCCATGAGCAGTCATTCTCAAATAATAATGAACATCGGAGTATTGATTCTTCATTTTGGGATAAAAGACCTGCAATTACTTTAATGGTGGTAGCGGTATGCTTATTAGTGCTTCACTACCTTAAATTTAATACAGCCTTCTACGCTACATTGAATATTTGGTTTTCTCAAATTTCCGATAACCCCGCAGCAAAATTGATGGAGTTACGTAGACAAACTTTCTTTCCCTTGTTGACACAAGCATGGTGGACTTTCTGGCATGTGGTCACATTTGTGTTAATTCCGATATTGACGATTAAGTTAATATTAAAAGAGCCGATAAAAAATTATGGATTAGGATTTGGACGATTAAAAGAGCATATAAAATGGTATGTATTACTCGTTTCTCCAATATTATGTTTTGTCGTTATCGTTAGTTTTCGTGATGATTTTACCAATCATTATCCATTTTACAAATTGGCGCATCGTAGTTGGTTTGATTTGATTACTTGGGAAGTTTTGTATTTACTTCAATTTATCTGTGTGGAGTTCTTTTTTCGTGGTTTCATTATACAAGCGTGTCGCCCTACATTTGGCGTAAATGCCATCTTTGTTATGATTGTTCCTTATATGATGATTCACCTATCAAAGCCTTGGTTGGAGGCGAGTGGTGCAATATTCTTTGGCTTGTTTCTGGGGGTCTTAGCGTTGCATACCCGTTCTATTTGGGGCGGTGTTGCGGTACACATTTCTATTGCATTAAGTATGGATGTGGCGGCTTTATTGCAAACTAAAGGTTTACCTCAGCAATGGTTGCCTTAATTCTAGTTTGCTAAAAGGAAGGAGAATACGGACGCTTTATGCTTTGATTCCACTGAGTTCGTTATAAAGTCCAATAGCCTTATCAACATCCTCATGAATTTCAAGGTGTTTACCCGTCAATAGTATGACAACATCACTGTATTCTTTTATGGTTGCCATACTATGTGAAACCATAATGATGCTTGAAGTTTCCCTCTTGGCATTAAAAGCATCCTTACATTTTTTTTGAAATCCTTGATCACCCACGCCCATTATTTCATCGACAAGATAGACATCAAAGCTAATAGCCATACTTAGTGCAAAAGCAAGTCGGGAGCGCATACCAGAAGAGTAGGTTTTAATGGGCTCATATATGTACTTACCTATTTCAGCAAAGTCTTTAACAAACTCGGTTACATATTTAATGTCAGAATCATAAATACGGCAAGCAAACCGCAGATTTTCAATACCTGTTAATTCAGGATGAAATGAGCCAGAAAATCCCAGAGGCCAAGAGTATTTACCTTTACGGATAATTTTACCACTATCGGGATATTCACTCCCCGAAATTAATCTCAAGAGTGTTGATTTTCCTGCGCCATTAACCCCTAAAACCCCAATATTTTTCCTTTCAGGAAACTTAAAGCTAACATCATTGAGGATAATATTCTTGCCATTTGCCATGGTGTAGGCTTTATTGACATGTTTGAACTCAATCATACTTGTCTAGCTCTTTTGCTGCTTAATCTCTCTATAAATAAACCTATTGCAAAGATACTGACGCAAACATAGGTAGCGTAGTCAGGTTCATACAGGTCACTTTCAAAGTTTGGGTAAAAACCTGATCTGAACCATTCGATTAAATGAAGCATAGGGTTGAAATCAACTAATTCATAGACTTCAGGAGAAAGAAAGCTTGCGGTAAAAAACACACCAGAAACAAAATAGAGTGGGCGTGATAAGGCTCTGAAGATATTTCCATAAGAGGGAAAATAAGGAATAATAGCGGCATTAATCATTCCTATGCCCATACTCAAGAGTAGAATTAACCCGGTAGCTTTCATTATTTCCAGAAAGCTATCAAGTCGAATGCTTGTTCCCATATATTTGGCAACACCAATGAAAAATAGCATAACTAAAAATAAGGTTGAAAATTCTAAAATTACTCTGGAAATTGTAATATCTATAGGCATAACCTGTGGGTAGCCCAGCAATGCTTTATTAGATGCTGGTCCTGCCATTACTTTGCCAATAGTATTATTGTAGAGAAGCCAAGGAATGATTCCTGTTAGAATAAACAAGCCCATATTATCTCCAATCGGAGTGGCTCTACCTAGAGCTGAAAAAATCCCAATAAATACGACAATATGTGCAAAAGGCTCAAATAACGCCCAAAAGAACCCAAGCTTACTATTTCCATAGCGAGATCGTGTCTCGCGCAGAGTGAGGGCAAAAATAACTTTGCCTTGAACATTGAGTGCGTGAAAAAATTCCATGATAACGTATCAGTATGTAGGCTGTTCTTAATTGTGGCTGATTATGACCATCCTGCATGATCTTTTATAGAAGCGATAACTAAACTTAGAATGCCCCATAAAAGTAAACAGGATAAAAATAATACAATATAGTCATTCGGCTGATCAGGCTTTACGGGTTTTTCTGGTAATTTTGGGGGGACGATTACCGTTAAATAGCGATGTTGTTGGGTGGCATCAATACGTGATTGCTCCAGGTTTAAGAGTGCTGACTCGTAAGATTTTTCCGCAAATCCTTGTTCTGTTAATAATTCCTCATGTTTAGAAATTATTGAACTCATGGTTTTTGCATCACTGTTATTGGTGATTTTATTACTTCTTATGCGCTCAATATTGACCTGCTTTTTAAGGGAAAATACTTTGTTTTTTGCTTCAATAATTTTTCTTGAGGTGTCTGGGAACTCTAATCTTAAGCTTCGTAAGCTAGCTTCGGCACGTGCTCGTTCCGCCTCAAGCTCTTCAACTAGTTTTAGCTTGGATTCTGCGGATTGCTCGGGGCTAAGGGCTTGTTCATTTTCACGAAAATTTCTTACATCTGTACGTGTTTTTTTCAGTTTAGCTTCAGCTTTTTTTAGTTCTCTTCGTGCAAATTTTAGGCTATCTTGGCGAGATTTTTCAGATAGATTGTTTACTAATTCTTCACTGACTTTTAAGATAGCATTAATCACTTTTACGGCAGACTCTGGCTCAAATGCAGTGACATTTAAATTGACAATACCAGAGGCAGTATCAAATTCAATGGTTACTTTTTTCTGCCAATATTCAACGATATCTTCAATACTGGAGTTTTGTTTCAGACGCGATAGGTAATCCTTATCTTCACGGGCATATAAAGCATTCAGGTCAAAATACTTTTTAGTACGTTCAATGACCTCGCGTGATTCAATAAAGTCCTTAACAATTAAAGCATCTCTTGTTGAGGAGACACTCCCAGGCATTCCTGTTAGCGAGCCTAATGGGTCTGATTGTCCTTTCCCTTGTTTTTCAATAGTAAAATGAGCGGTGGCTTCATATTGTGGGCTGGCTATCGTTGAATAATAGAATATTCCCAGAGCCATGGGGATAGCAAAAAATAACCAGAATAGTAATGACTTAAAAATTTTCATAAAGGATAAGATTTATAGAAGCAAATGATTTGCAAAGTAATGTATTGATTTAACAGTTGTTTATTCATGTTGTTTAATTATGAAAAATAGCGACTATCTTCCTCATAACTTATATTTTGTATATTGAGACAGTTAAGTGTGAGTGGAGTATATAGCAATAATCGTGAGCTGGAAAACTATCTAAAAAAGCCCTTTGATGTTGCTAGTTCTTTGTGTGCTATGTTCGATCTTATAATGAGCAAGATTCGGGTTTTATTTTTGTATATTGGAATCCATGATGTTTTTAATTTGTTTTCAGGTAAAAACATATGCTCGAATTAATCATTGCCCTAATTATTTTTTTATTTCCTATGGCTTACAGTCCAGGACCTGGAAATATGTTTTTTGCTGCGAATGGAGCAAGATTTGGCTTCAAAAAAATTATTCCTGCAATTTTGGGGTACCATATTGCAACTTGGGTAGTAACCTTTTTGATAGGTAATGGGTTCTCAGAAATTGCAGAGTCCCATCCCTTCTTTTTTCAATATATTGGTTATGGAGGTAGCTTCTATATTCTCTATTTAGCATGGTGTTTTTTTAATATCAGTAAAGTGGATGAAAATGATGAGGCAGGAAGAATAAGCTTTTGGAGTGGTGTTACACTTTTATTACTGAATCCTAAAGCGTATGTCATTATCTCAACTATGTTCTCTCAATTTCTATCATCTGATCACAATATAAAACTCATTTTATTAATCTCGATAGTATTTACAGTAAATAATTTGTTGGCATTTAGTTTATGGGCATATATTGGCGATAGGTTGCTTTGCCAGTTTAGAAATAAAAGGAACTCAAGAAGATTAAATATCTTTTTTAGTCTGCTTTTAGTGGGTGTTGCTTTGTGGATGTTTGTAAAACAAATTTAATCGTTGGGACATATGATAAATAGTTTCATATAAACTACTTCATTTTCCGTACCGTCAAAAACTATGTAGATCGGATTCTTTATGATTGATGCTAAGTTACACAAAGATAGTCAGAATTACGCACGTATTGAAGCAGCTATTCTTTTTATTAAGAATAATTTTCAGCAACAACCTGACCTAGAAGAAATTGCCGCACATGTTCATTTGAGTCCTTTTCATTTTCAACGTTTATTTACTGATTGGGCTGGAATTAGCCCTAAACAATTTCTTCAATACATGAGTGTTAATTATGCAAAGCAATTATTAAAAGAGCAGCAATCATCATTGCTAGATGCATCTATAGAAACAGGATTATCCGGCACGGGACGATTACATGATTTATTCCTTAAGATTGAGAGCATGACTCCGGGGGAATATAAAAGGGGAGGAGAGTCCTTATCCATTTATTACCAATATATACACAGTATCTTTGGGTTGGTGTTAGTTGCTTCTACAGATAAAGGTATCTGTTATATGGGATTTGTTACAGAGGAAAAAAGTAAGGCATTTACTGAGTTAGTTCGGCGATTTCCATTGGCTCATTTTCAAGAGACTGAAAAAGAACTTCACTCACAAGCAGTAAATTTTGCCAGTATTGATTCACTTGATGAAACAATAATCAACTTGCATATAAAAGGTACTGAATTTCAATTAAATGTCTGGGAGGCGCTGTTAAAAATACCATTAGGTCAATTAAGTACCTATGGTGATGTGGCTGATAGTATTCAGCGACCTAAGGCCTCAAGGGCAGTAGGCACTGCAATTGGAAATAATCCCATTGCTTTTTTAATTCCATGTCATCGAGTTATTAGGGCAAATGGATTATTTGGGGGCTATATGTGGGGACAGGAAAGAAAATCTGCAATGATTGGCTGGGAAATTGCGAAAGTAAAAAATTATAAGAAATAACTATGGACTTATTTGGCTTTGAACATGATCTTAATATTCTGCCCTATGATGGTGAGGTATTCTATTACGGAGAAATATTGCAGTCTGATTTTGCTAAAAGCATTAAAGTAGACTTGCTTGGTAATATTGCATGGAAAAATGATGAAGTCATCGTATATGGAAAGCATATTGTTACAGAAAGGAAAATAGCGTGGTATGGCGATGAAGCCTATCGCTATACATACTCCAATACAACGAAGCAAGCCCACCCTTGGAGTAGGGAGTTAATACAATTAAAGAAAATAGTCGAAAAACATACCAATACACGGTTTAATTCTTGTTTACTTAACCTCTATCATAACGGTAGCGAAGGTATGTCTTGGCATAGTGACAATGAAGAGTCATTGGGTAACAATGCCGTTATTGCCTCTTTGAGTCTAGGTGCTCAAAGAAAGTTTTCTTTCAAGCACAAGGAGAGTAAGGAAACGGTTTCACTTGAATTAGAAGATGGTAGTCTGTTATTAATGAAGGGTTCGACCCAGAAATACTGGCTGCATTCACTACCAAAAACGACTAAGGTGGATGAGCCAAGAATTAACCTTACATTTCGACAATTTCTCTAAGCCTTTTGTATAAAGAGGTTTCTCTATAGGTCTTTTCCATTAAATAGAGCAATATCAAGGTGCTCTGTATCAATTTCATCAATACAAGCTAGATTTACTCGATAATGTTCTGGCACTCTCATTGTTTGATGAAAAGGGTAAATTCCACATATCTTACAAAAGAAGTGATGTGCGAGTTTATTGCCAAACTCATAAAGCCCAAGATTATCAGGCTCCTTCACATGAATATGTAATGAATCAGGAGGGATGACAAAATCTGTCATGGGAGCACCTCTACGTTTACACAGTGAACAATTACAATGTAATCCAGACGTAATAAGCGTTGAGTGCTCAAAAGAAAAACTAACATTGCCACAATGGCAGTTACCTGAATACTTTTTCATCGCTGTTCCTTGTCAAATTGTTTCAGTAATACTGAGGTGTCAGCGCGTGAGTAGCCTCTTTTTTGTAATTCTGCATATTTTTCATCTACCTGTTTTGCTAGAGGCAACTCAATACCTAGTTTCTCTGCCTCATTAAAACAAATTGCTAAATCCTTACGCATCCAGTCAACCGCAAAACCAAAATCAAATTCATTATTCATGGCTGTTTCGGTTCTATTTACCATTTGCCAAGAACCCGCCGCCCCGTGTTGCAGTACATCAACCAGTGTTTTTGCATCAATATCAGCGGCTTTTGCCATATTCCAAGCTTCACTCAAGCCTTGTAATATACCCGTGATACAGAGTTGATTAACCATTTTTAAGGCTTGTCCTTTTCCTGAAGAACCAATCAATGTCGTTGCTTTAGCATAACTGTTCATTGCATCAACAGTTTTATTAAAACTTGACTGATCGCCACCGACCATTATGGTAAGAGTCCCTTGTTTAGCGCCTGCTTCTCCACCGGATACAGGGGCATCAAGAAACGTCATATGATGCGCTAAAGCCTTAGCATATAGTTCTTGGGCAAGGCTAGGAGAGGTTGTTGTGTGATCAACTAAAAGCGTTCCAGATTTAGCATTTGTAAATATTCTATTAAATATCTCTCTCACGTCATTGTCATCCCCCAAGCAGGTAAAAACAATATCAGCATCGGCAACGGCTTCTTCTGGAGTTTCTGCAAATGTAGCTGGGGTATCAATAGATGAGTATTCACCAGCCCACTTTTGAGCCTTTGCTATTGTGCGGTTATAAACGGTGACGTTATAGTTATTTTTAACGAGATGTCCTGCCATCGGATAACCCATAGCGCCCAAACCTAGAAAGGATACTTTTTGTTTTGACATAGTAATACCTTGGAAAAGTGAATGATTTTAATTGTAGTTGAACTTAAGACCTTTGCATGAGAGAAACAATGAATAGTAAATATGTCTACTAGAAGGCTTTACAAAACCACCTGTGCGAGCCAATTTCTACGTTGTACGGTGCTCGAAATGCGCATTTACTCTGTGTAAACTCCGTTTTTTGTGCGCCGTGCGCCTTGAAGTTGACACACTCGTTAAGTTTATCAAAGCCTTCTATTATTCCAAGCTCTTTAGAAATTTAAAAAAAGCGCGTGGTATTTATTGTTTGTATTTATTGAACTTTGTCACAATGGTTGCTAACAACGCTTTTATTATAGGGTCTTCTTTTCTGGATTCTAGATAGGCTATTCGTAATGGTAGAGTAAATGACTCCCCAGGCCAGACCACGATTTCACCTTTTTTCAATAAAATATCTGCTTCATCATCACGGATAAAGGCAAGCCCTGCACCTGAGCGTAACAAGGCAATGGTAGAATCTTCTGTGGCACTGGATGTAACCTGTGAAGGTTGTATTTTCGTTTCCGGAAAAACATGATTAATAAACCTATGGTAGATACATAAGGATTCAGGATATATCCAAGGGAGTTGTGCCAGTTCTTCTCTTCCTGCCAGTTTTAATTTATCTTTCCATTTTGGTGCAGCGGCTATCACTGCATGTGTATTACACAGTTCGATATAATTGACTTGATCGTAAGGTATGTCTCCATAAAAGAAAGAAACATCAAGTAAGCCTTTTGCCACTTTTTTTACAAGATCAGTAGAAGTGTCGTGGGTTAATTGAATTTTAAGGTTTGGATATTCTGACACTAGCGCGTTATGCCACTTTGCCAGTAGCAGATATTCGGCATCAGCATTTAACCCGATATTGGCTTGGCCAGTAATTTCTCCCTGAAGTGTTCTTGCGGCAAGTTTCAACTCATTGCTCGCACTGATGACTGACTGCGCTTTAACCATGAGTGCGGCACCATTTTCCGTAAGGCGCATGCCTTTAGGTGTGCGATCAAACAGTTTTACTTCCAATTCTTCTTCCAGTGCTTTTATGTGTGCGCTCACTGCTGGCTGACTAGTAAACAGGTACTCTGCTGCCTGCGTAAGATTGCCCGTATCAGCCACAGTAACAAAGGTTCTAAGTTGGTAGAGTTCCATGCTGTTTATGATGTCATTATTCAGCACGATGAACAATCTGAAATTCTGATAGTAGGGTTTTGATAAAACGATTGGATAGTTTTTTTACTGAGGCGTTAAATACACTCATGGTTTTACCTGTAGGGGGTAAATCATAAAGAAACACTGAGTAATCTGAATATTTTTCTGCTGTTTTATTTTTTATAACGTAGTCGAAATTTAATCTATTAAACAGTGTTTTTTAGATAAGGGAATCTTGCTCGCAAGGTTCCCTTACATTCACAAATATAAAAATATAAGGAGATGTGGCATGACGGTATATACTCAAGCAAATCAAAATAAGCATCTTTCGCAATGCCTACCTAGTTGTGAAAAATCAGTAATTTATTCCTTAAGGTCTTTGCCAACTATTTTTAAACTCTGGGTTGCGCGCACTCGTCAGCGTAGACACTTAGCGAGACTTGACGATAGAATGCTAGCAGACATTGGTCTTAGTCGTGCTGATGCGAACCAAGAAATTAGCAAACCATTTTGGAGATAAATCAGCGTGTTATTGGAGCAGGTCTATACAAATTGCTTAAAAAACAACGTAGATTTAGCTTGCAATGCCGAGTAGAAAACAGTCAAATAGACATGATTACCTTAATTAAGGAGAGTGTCTTTCATGACTAAGTTTTTACTCGGCTTTTTCAGCTTCGAATGGCTGCGAGGCTTGGATTTTTTACCCCCACTTTTACTTCGCTTATTCTTAGCCCCCTTGTTATGGGTCTCGGGCAGTAGAAAATTGGGTTTATTTACGGGTGATAATACAGTTTGGTATAACCCCGTGAGCTGGTTTAATATGGACAATCCTATTTACCATGCAACAGCATCAGGATTGGCTAAAGTTCCATTTATAGGAGATGCACTCTCAGGTGTTTTAACAACATCAATCGGCTGGTTAGAAATTGTTGGTGCATTCTTATTGTTAATTGGTTTTGCAGTACGTTGGGTTTCTATCCCTTTACTTGCTTTAATCATTCTGACAGCAATTATGGCGCTCAATGGTCAAGATATTGTTGTAACACTTAAAGAAATGCTTATGGCTCATGGTTATACTGATATGAGTAGTTCTGATTTCAGTAAAACAGTCATTTATTTCTTAATGCTATTAACCTTATTCTTTATGGGAGCAGGTCGTTTCCTTAGTGTTGACTGGTTCTTATATCGTCGCTTGAATAAGAAGATTGCTTTAAGTCAGCAAGTGAAAAATACAACGCAGCCTCGTACTGACGTGAAGTCAGATCCCTTTGATTTGGATAACACGACTGATGCAGGAAAATAATGCAGCTGATTGCATTATTTGATTAGAGAACGCTTTAGTGTCCTCAGATTGCTGACAAAATCCTCGCCTTAGTGCGAGGATTTTTTATAATAAGACGGACTAAAAGAGTCCAGAGTTAATCAAGCCTTGAATTTGTTTGTATTCATGATCGGGTCAGATGACCATCTATATTGATACAACTTGCCTTTTTAACATGCTTTTTATCGGCTACCTGTTTAATACTTAAAGTGAACGTCAATTGATGAATAAGATATATAGAGGAGTCGTTTGCATTTAATAGTAAAAAATGCCCATAAGTAGGGGGCTTACCTTTTCTTACTTTTAGACTTTCCGTATTTAAAGGCCTTATTTCTCTCGGTTCTACTTTTGTATTCACTTTTAGATAAGAAATTTTCCTCGTCCAGCTCCATGTTTACTTTTTCGTAAAGGCTACGCATGGATCTGATGTCCATCTTTTCAAATGTACCGGGGCGCAAAGAGCGTTTAAGTTCTACATTGCCGTAACGCACACGTCGTAAACGACTCACAACAAGTTCTTGAGATTCCCAAAGTCGGCGTACTTCACGATTCCGGCCTTCATTAAGTGTGACGTGGTACCATTTGTTGACACCTTCACCACCTGCAAATTTAATAGAATTAAATTTGGCCTTGCCATCCTCTAAATCAACGCCTTTGAGTAAGTTATTGATATGTTCTTCAGTAACATCACCTAGAATACGTGCCGCATATTCACGTTCTATTTCGTAAGAAGGGTGCATTAAACGATTCGCCAGCTCGCCATCAGTGGTAAACAGTAAGAGCCCATCCGTATTGATGTCTAGTCGTCCAACCTGAACCCAGCGACCACTGCTTAATGGTGGAAGGTTATCAAACACAGTAGGTCTGCCTTCTGGGTCTTTACGTGAACAGATTTCACCATTTTTCTTGTGATAGAGTAAAACTTGAGGTTTGGTGTTGAGTTTAGTCGAAAGTTTGAGTACCTGCCCCCGCAAAACAACTTTATCTGTTTCGCTAATTGCCTGCCCAACTTCTGCTCTGACACCGTTCACCATAATTTCACCGGCTTTTACCCAGCGTTCTATTTCTCTGCGTGAGCCGTAGCCTGCACGTGAGAGTATTTTTTGTATTCTTTCAGTCATATTGACGTGAATCATACAGAATAGGTATTCTCTGGTATATACTTGTTAGAAGATAAGTAAGTGAATAGTTGTTGTGGTTTAGTGATGGTCAAGGAAAATAATATGAGAGTAGAGAAAAAACCTTTAGAGAAGACGAGCCCGAAAGCTTCAGGAAAAGTAGCGGATAAGGCAATGACAAAGCAACAAGCGTTAAATGCACTGGTGGACTTAACAAACTCCGATAAGGTTATGAATTCAAAAACCTTTACCAGTGGCAAAGAGTTACTAAAAATTAGTTATGCAGCAGGTGATTATCCTTATGCAGAAAAAATGAATACTAAAGACTATGAAGAAGAAAAGCTGTTGTTACAAATTGAATTATTAAAGGTTCAGAAGTGGCTTAAAGAGGCGAATAAGAAAATTGTTAGTATTTTTGAAGGACGCGATGCGGCAGGTAAGGGGGGAACAATTAAGCGTTTTACCGAGCATTTAAACCCACGTATTGCACATGTGATTGCCTTGGAAAAACCTACTGAGCGTGAGCTGGGTCAGTGGTATTTTCAGCGCTATGTAAATCATTTACCTACTAGGGGTGAAATGATTTTATTTGATCGTTCTTGGTACAACCGTGCAGGTGTTGAGATTGTGATGAATTTTTGTTCACGTCACGATCATTTGGAATTTATGCGTCAGTGTCCAATGTTTGAACGTATGCTGGTTAATTCTGATACCATTTTATTTAAGTATTGGTTCTCGGTAACTCGTCAGGAACAACTCAGACGTTTTCATTCACGCAAACATGATCCGGTTAAGCAATGGAAGTTAAGCCCTGTTGATGTTGAATCACTAGATAAATGGGAAGATTACACAGAAGCGAAGAAGTCGATGTTCTTTAATACTGATACTGCTGATGCACCATGGATTGTGGTCAAATCAGATGACAAAAAGCGTGCACGTTTGGCTTGTATGCGTCACTTTTTAAACAGTCTGGATTATGATAATAAAGATACCTCGGTGGTTTATGCGCCCGATCCACTGATTGTTGGTTCTGTGGATAGAATGTATCCCGAAGAGGCAAGACTGTAAATCAGTTAGACACATAAAAAAAGTGCCCCAAAGGTGGGGGGTGGCAAATTAAGGAGAATGGTTAGGTCTTCTTCCTGGAGAGGGAGGCTTTCTTTCTTCAGATATACAGGTCGTTTGCTTGGTGAATCTAATTGATGAAAGCAATATGAGTTTGGTACGAATTAAGGCATAATTTTTCTTTCTGTATTATCTGGTTTGATTGTGTCTTCCACTCCCAATGACAAAGAAGATCAGGGTAATCGCCGTGATCTTCAAAATTTGCGCTATCTCTTGCCTTATCTCAGCGCCTACAAAGGGCGAGTGTTGCTCGCATTATTCTGCCTTGTATTATCTAAGATTTCTATCGTCTCAGTACCTATGGTGCTCAAAGAGGTTATTGATCAATTTGATGGAAAAGAAAACCAGCTTTTAGTACTTCCTGTTGGTTTGCTTATTGCCTACGGTGTTTTCAGGTTGCTCGCCTCATTATTTAATGAATTGCGTGATACGGTGTTTGCACGTGTTCGTTATCATGCTATGCGTGAATTATCCAAGCAAGTCATGCAACATCTGCATAAATTATCATTACGTTTTCACCTGCAACGTAAAACGGGGGCAATCAGTAGAGACCTTGAGCGTGGGACTCGTTCGGTTGCTACGTTAATGAATTTTCTGGTATTCAGTATTATTCCAATATTTGTGGAGTTTTCACTGGTTGCCTTTATTCTGTTATCCAATTACGCGTGGATATTTGCCTTTGTCACATTTGGTACGGTTTTGTTTTATGTGGTCTTTACGTTAATGGTGACAGAATGGCGAATGCATTACCGCCATGATATGAATAGGCTGGATTCACAAGCAAACACACAGGCTTTTGATAGTCTTATTAATTATGAAACAGTAAAGTATTTTAATAATGAGGACTTAGAACAGAATCGTTATGATGAAATACTTGAGGAATGGGAAAATGTTGCGGTAAAAACAAAATCGACCATGTCGATACTAAATTTTGGTCAGGGAGCGATCATTGCCGTTGGTGTGACCATTATTATGTTTTTAGCAGCTAATGGTGTTGTAAAAGGCACAATGAGTATTGGCGACCTTGTGATGGTTAACGCCTTTATGCTACAACTTTTTATTCCTTTGAATGCGCTGGGAATCATTTATCGGCAAATCAAATATACCTTGGTTGATATGGGGTTGGTATTTAAACTACTCAAGGAAAAGCCTGAGATTCAGGATAGAGAAAGTGCTTCTGCTATTAGGGTAGATAAAGGTGAAGTAACATTTGAGAATGTGTCTTTCGCTTATGATAAAAAGAGGGAAATTCTCCATGATGTTAGTTTTACTATTCCAGCAGGAAAAACAGTGGCAGTTGTTGGTTTTAGTGGCGGGGGGAAATCTACGCTGGTACGGTTATTATTTCGCTTTTACGATGTAAATCAAGGTCGTATTTTAATTGATGGGCAGGATATAAAAGAATGCACACAAGATAGCCTACGTAAGTCCATCGGTATTGTGCCACAAGATACGGTGTTGTTTAATGAGAGTATTTTTTACAATATCCAGTATGGAAACCCAAAAGCAACAAAAGAAGAGGTTGAGAATGCCGCTAAAATGGCGCATATCTACGACTTTATCATGGGACTGCCTGATGGCTGGGATAGTGTTGTAGGTGAAAGGGGATTAAAACTTTCTGGCGGTGAAAAGCAGCGTGTAGCAATTGCTAGAACAATTCTTAAGAATCCAGCTATTTTGATATTCGATGAGGCAACGTCATCGTTGGATTCCACCACCGAGCAAGCAATACAGAAAACCTTAGGTAAAATATCTTCTCAGGTTTCCACTTTGATTATTGCGCATCGATTATCTACCGTTGTAGAAGCTGATATGATCTTGGTTATGGAAGCTGGAAAAATTATTGAACGTGGCTCTCATCAGGCATTGCTAGAACAGCAAGGTCGGTATTTTAATATGTGGAATTTACAGCAGAACGTCAACGAAGGTAACAGCAAATAGCCATGATTAATTCTTCTCAAGCAACGATTACGGCACCTTTAAGTTTCAAAGGAGCCGGATTGCATACTGCCAAACGTCATCATATTACGCTACTGCCTGCTCCCATAAATACAGGAATTATTTTCCGTGTAATTGAAAAGAAAGGTTCAAGTGTCGATATTCCCGCACACTGGAAAAATGTAAAAGCCCTTCCTTTGTGTACTTGCCTAGTTTCAGAAACAGGTGTTCAGGTAAGAACCATTGAGCATTTGATGGCGGCATTTTATGCCTGTGGTATCAGCAATATTATTGTTGAAGTGAAAGGTAAAGAAATTCCTATTATGGATGGTAGTGCAAGGCCATTTATTGAAGCTATTGATGATGTGGGCATCAGTCAGCAAAAGCAGTCACAAAGAGTTTTTCAGATAACTGAAAAAGTAGAATGTGTGGAAAATAAGCGTTTTATAAGAATCGAGCCAGCAGATTCTTTGTATTTGGACCTTGCTATATCATTGACACATTTTGGACGGTTACATTGGTGTGGTGAAGTAACACCAGAAACATTTAAACAAGATATTGCTGCCGCCAGAACATTTGGCCGACTTAAAAACGGCCTATTGGCACAATTGACGCGTTTTCAAAGAGACCCTATATGTCTTGGTGCAAATACAAAAACGGCAGTAGTGATTGTGAAAGATAAGGCAATTAATAAAGGTGGCCTGCGCATGGATAATGAGCTGATATACCACAGAGCGCTGGATATGGTTGGTGATCTAATGCTTTCAGGTGGCCTTATTCTGGGTAAAATCACGGCCAATAGTCCAGCGCATCGGTTAAACCAGCAGTTGCTTGCAACTATTTTTGAGCAGGGGAGTTATAGTGAAGTGGGTATAGATAATAACGCTACTGATGATGTTATCAATTTTAGTAATCTTGGAGGCCTTGAGTAGTGGCAAATTTATTTCTTTTGTCCTTCTAAAGTTACCGTTTATTCCTCTATCGTATTGTATTAACCGCTAATGATTTGTGGGGTTTTAGTTTGGGAAATGGGCTGATATATTTCTCACACGTTACAGCGATGTAACTATTTCATAAACTCCATTTGAAAATTAGGTTTAGGATATACCAGTTGTAAGCCAAAGGATGGCTTCAAATATTTGAAGGTCAATGATCAACAAATAGTGCAAGGAATACAGCAGCTGGGAGCCAAGGATGGCTCACTTTTTATTTTTTACATTCCTAAAAAATGATAATGGTGTTGGTTGCTTGTCTTTACTCGCCATTTTGTAGTCTTCTATTTTAATGGTTGTATTTCCTGAGTTCCTTGCTTTTTTATTGGGTGACTCTGATACATTCATGGAAAGCACTTCTTCAGCCATCGGTTCTTCACTAGTGCTTATTTCTACATCTGTTGTGTCTAAAAGCTTTTGCTCTTTGACTACGCTCTCAACCTGATTGGCTGTTTTCTTAATGTCATTTTCAATTTCTTTGAGTTCATCAAGCATATAGCGAGTTTCTTCTACTTTATTATGAATATCATCAAACATATCTTGAGTAGAATCTAAGGTATTAGAGATTTTTACAATTTTTGAGTAGTCCAGACTTTCCAGGTGCTTCATGGTTTGCGCACTAATTCCATGACTTTGTTGCTCATGTCTTCTCATTGTTTCAACGTGTTTACGACTTTCATCGATATTCGCGTTAAGTTCCTGTCTTGCTAGATCGGCCACTTGAAAGCTGGTGTCGAATTGCTCATAAGCCTGTTCTTCAAAAGTGTTCAGTTTTTCGTTGTAATGTTTTAGTGATTTTTCTGCTTCTTTTTGATTTTTTAACAGTATATCAATCAACTTTTGTGATTCTGTTAGTGTCTGTTGTAAATTTTTAGTGACCTTATCAGACAGTTCAGTGTTGTTATTTAGAACCGTGCTTTGTTCATTGTGTTTATCTAAAAAGTCTTGCAGTAATTCTTGGGAAAGCTTTTTTTGATGGTGTATTCTTCCTAAATCATCATCAACCAGAATCAGGTTTTTATCTAATTTTTCCTGTACCTGACTGATAATATCAACCGTACTTCTCAATTGATCATCCCAGTATGCTTGAATATCATCCATGCGGTGGCTAACATGATCCGTTACTTCTAAAAGCTCTTTTTCCTGGGCTCTAACTTTTTCAGAAGTTGACGCAATGCTTTCGGTGTAATGTCTGTTTTCTTTGTGCTGATTGCTAATTTCAGTGGCCTGAGATCTGATTTTATGAATGAGCTGTGTCGACTCTTTTTCTTGTTCTTTGATGGTGGTGGCGGCAGAGGTAATGTTTTCCTTATCTTGCTCTGCTTCAATGCGTATTTCTTTAATAATTTTCTTTTCTCGCCCAGCTAACCACTTACCTAAAAAGAGAACTAATACAGAAATGATGAGTGCAGAGGCAACAATCCCTGCAACAACGAGTTCGATAATATGAGTCAGTTGATTGGTTGCTTCATTGACAGAGGCAAGGGTAGGTGCTTGAGCAACGGTCTCAGCTGTTGCTTCTGTATTGTTCAGATATTCCTGCAAGCCAGCAGCACTTACATCAAAAACCATTACTATAAGAGCCAGATAAGCCAAGCTCTGGACAGTACTTTTTTTCATACTCACTTCCCTTGTGTATTCTCAACTTCAGAGTAATGCTATCGACCTATTATTTATGAAATTCCCAATTTATTTGGTCAGCATTCTTGAATGTCACTGTTTTAAAGCATACTACAACAAAAATGCCTCATTATTCATCTTAAATTAAGCATTTTTATTTTGTTACAGTCAGGATTTATCTGCGGGATCTACTTTCAGTGAAAGCAAGCGTTTTTGATAGCGTGATTGTACGATTTCAACAATGACCATAACAAAAATGACGAGATAAAAAGTGCCCTTGCTCATTGGTGTGATTTGGGTACCAAATAATGTTAGGTGAGCATCGTGTGCGCCCTCAGAGATTAACATTGCTCCTACTAAAAATAAGATAAATAGACCGACAACCTCATACATTCTATTTTTCTTTAAAAATTCAGTCACCCTATCAGCAAGTATTACCATTAAAACACCACCAATAATAATAGCCGTTGCCATAATGATGATGTTTTGGGTAAGTGCCATTGCACTTAAAATGGAATCGAAAGAGAAAATGGCATTCATGATAACGATTGAAAAAAGAACCAGTGCATAGGATGATGATTTGCGTTCTTTGTTTACATTTTCTTCAAGCATCATCATATGTGAAATTTCTTTTATGGCTGTGTATATCAAAAAGATACCACCCAATAAAACAACAATACTCTTGAGATTAAAAGTGCCTTCAATAACGCCTTTAATATTTAATGAAAATAATTCACTGGTAAAAAGATTGAGAACTTTCAGTAGCAAAAATAAAAGGACAATTCTTAATAATACAGCAAGCCCTATTCCCCATTTGCGAATAGATGACTGTTTGGATTTTTCAACGCGTTGTGATTCTAGAGAAATGTATAAAAGATTATCAAAACCTAATACTGCCTGTAGCATTACTAGCATGCCTAGCGTAAATAGATTTTCTAAAGTAAAAAGACCTTCCATATTAAATTTCCTTGTATTAAGTAAAGGGTATTATTCCTTTAATTTTATTTTTAATTTGCCCTCAGCAACAGAGATATTTTCAATTCCATCCGCAAATGATTTCCAAAAGCCGTCATCACCCCCAAATTCTTTGACGAGATCTACGTTTTTTAAATTGCCTAACCAAGCATTAGGTACAGGGACTCCCCAAACACTTGCCCCTTTTAAGATGACTATAGGTCGTTCATTTGCATAGGCAAGATGGGCGCCAGCTTTAAATTTTAATGTTTTTCCTCCCAAAAAAGGGAAATCAGGGTCTAACGGAATAAGTACTTTAGCACTGACTAGATTATCAGCTAAATCAATTGCTACTTTTTCAGCTAAATCTGTGTTTTTTGCCAGCATTGCATTGAGTTCTTTTTCGGTGAAGAAAATCTCTCTTTTTTCTGGGTCCTCAGAATAAGGCTCGGGTGTTAAATTATCCGTATTATTGTCTGTATTACTGGAGGTTAATGTGGGCAAATTAAATTGTTGAAGCTTTTGATTTAATATAGATTCTTCTTTTTTGCTTAGTTCTACAGGTTCGAGCTTCTTTTGTGTTAAATAATTAATCACAAAAATTGTAGCGACAATTGAGATAATGATGGTGATGAGCATAATGCCTAATGTTTTAAGGCAACCCCCATTTCTTTTCTCTGCTTGTTGTACTGTTGTGTTGGGGGATTCGTTAATACTCATGAGTTTGATTTTTATCTAAAAAATTTCATAGAAATGAGTAAGCATAATACAGGTATAATCAAGCATGTGGCAAGATCAACGCAAATCAACTCGACCACAACCACTAATTTAACTAAACTCCCCCGCTATGATGCTTGAAGTTAAAAATTTAACCTGTTCCCGAGGAGATAGAGAGTTATTCTCAGACTTATCTTTTAAGCTAAAGGCAGGACAGTTACTGCGCTTAGAAGGTGCGAATGGTAGTGGTAAAACGACCTTGCTGAGAACCTTGTGTGGTTTATTTTTGGCTGATGAAGGCGAAATATTGTGGGAGGGTGCTGCAATAAAAGAACAGGGTGAAGATTTTCGAAAAGCATTGCTTTATCTTGGGCACCATAATGGCATTAAGGCTGATCTTACTGCTTACGAGAACTTGAAACTGAATTGTTTAATGGCAGGGATTCACGTTTCTCAAGAACAGTTGATGGAAGCACTTGATACGATTGGATTGTTTGCTTTTGAAGACTTTCCTGTAAGGTCTCTTTCTCAAGGTCAAAAACGTAGGGTAGCATTGGCAAAATTACTATTGAGTAATGCCAAACTTTGGGTTTTAGATGAGCCTTTTGTTGCATTGGATGTAGCTGCAGTTGAGCAATTGCAAGGAATTATCATAAAACACCTCGAAAGTGGGGGGGTGGTAATTTTAACCACACATCAGGATGTTCCTCTTGATTCGGGAAAATCAGTCAAAATATCACTGAATAATAGGGAGAGAATGGCTTATGTTTAGTGCATTTTTTCTCATTCTGAAACGTGATTTGTTACTGGCGATGCGTCGTCGTAGTGAAGTATTTACGGTACTGTTTTTCTTTATTGTTGTTATTAGTTTATTTCCATTGGGTGTTGGCACTGAAGATCAGCTTTTAAAACAGATAGCACCAGGTGTTGTTTGGGTCGCTGCTTTATTGGCTTCGACATTGGCGCTTGATCGATTATTTGCTGATGATTATGAGGATGGTACATTAGAACAGATGACTTTAGCTTCTGCTTCGCTACCCATTGTGGTTTTGGCTAAAATGCTCGCTCATTGGTTATTAACAGGATTGCCACTTGTGCTGATATCACCGTTAATAGGCTTATTTTACCATTTACCTTTTGAATCAATACAAGTGACGATGCTTGTTTTATTATTAGGCACTCCAGTGTTAAGCATGCTAGGTGCAATCGTTACTGCTTTAACATTGGGTTTACGGGGTGGTGGTGTTTTGGTGTCGTTGTTAGTATTGCCTTTGTATATACCTGTGTTGGTATATGGTTCTGGTGCTATTTCAACAAGTATGGTTGAAGGTTTAAGTATAGAACCTTACATTTTACTGTTATCTGCATTTATACTGCTGGCAACGATTTTTTCACCATGGGCAACCGCAGCGGCAATCAAGATTTCAATAGAGTAATTTGCTTAATGATTTACTGTAGTTAGTGTAATTAGCCCAGTGGCTTATTAGTTTAATTGTTCTTAATCAAAAATAGGCTAAAAAGTGCGAGCATATACGATAACTAGCATTATGATGAATCGAAGAAAAATTATGAAAGATCAAGGTAGAAGTTACAACTTAATATGAAAATAAATTGGTTTAAATACTCAGCTCCTATGAATTTTTACCCATTAGCGGGTAGGTTGATTCCGTTATTCTGGGTTTTAGCAGTTATTTTAATTGCATTAGGTTTATATTGGGGTTTTTTTAAGACCGCAGATGTATTGAGCGATCAGAAGCAGTATTACCGTATTATCTATGTGCATGTGGCTTCTGCGTGGATGGCGATGTGGTTATATGTCGTCATGGTAGCGTGGGCTATGATTGGGCTGATTTTTAATACTCGCCTATCTTTTATGATGGCGTCTGCTACCGCAATGACAGGGATAGTGATGACTATTATTGCTCTGGTAACAGGAGCCATCTGGGGGAAAACAAGTTGGGGAACATGGTGGGATTGGGACCCCAAATTAACCAGTTTTTTGATACTGTTATTTGTCTACATTGGCTATATCGCATTACAGTCCGCTATTGATGATGTGCGTCGCTCAGATAAGGCGTCCGCATTTTTTGCATTAGTGGGTTTGGTTTTAGTGCCGATTATTTATTATGCAGTAAATTGCCCCGATCCAACTGAATGTGCATCATTACATCAGGAGTCTTCGTTAGACCGCGTTGAGTCGAATATTTTAATCGCAATGTTAGTGACTACTTTGGGCTTTTGGATGTATAGTTTCGCGGTTGTACTGATGAGGGCGAGGATAATTATACTTGAGCGTGAACGAAATACCTCGTGGGTGTCTAAGCTTAAGGAATTTAATACTTATACTTAGAGACCTTTTTACGAAGATATATGGTGAATAAAAATAGTGTGGATTTTCTCTCACCATACGCTTCGTGAAAAGGTCTCACTTAAAAAATAGCGCGCTAAGACATGTTTTGGGTAAGTTTCTGGAGGAATTATTGAATGAGTGATTTTTTTCACATGGGTGGGTTCGGTGCTTATATTTGGAGTGCAATGGGAATTGCCGCACTGTTGATGGTGCTGGAACCAGTGACCCTAGTGTTTAAAAGGCGTTCAGTAATCGCCCAGATCAAACGCAATAAACGTCTTGAAAAAAAACGTACGAATAATCACAAGAATTAGAGATAGATATGAAACCAAGACAGAAACGACTTGTATTTGTTTTACTTGCGTTAGTGGGTGTTGGGTTGGCATCAGCATTAATTAGCCAGGCAATGAAAGGTAATCTGGCTTATTTACATACTCCAGAAGAAGTATTAAATGGTGTTGTTCCTAAGGGCCAGATTTTCCGTTTAGGTGGACTGGTAAAAGAAGGTAGTCTTAAGAGAAGTGATTCTAAACTAGAAGCTCGTTTTATCGTTAGAGATAACCGAGGTCATGAGATTACCGTGGTAACTAATAAAATACTTCCTGATTTATTCAAGGAAGGGAAAAGCCAAGTATCTCGTGGAAAAATGGGTGATGATGGCTTGTTTTATGCAGATGAAGTGTTAGCAAAACATGACTCTGAATATATGCCACAGGAACTAAAAGATACTTTGGACAAAGAACACTCTGTTAATGCTGTAAAAGGAAATTCACAATGATTCCTGAAATTGGGCATTTTGCACTTATTTTGGCGCTATCCGTTGCGGTAGTCCAAGGAATTTTTCCTATGTGGGGGGCTTTTTCTGGAAAGTCTCAGTGGATAGCTTTAGCAAAGCCAGCGGCATATTCCCAATTATTTTTTATGGTAGTGTCTTTTTCCTGCTTACTTTATGCTTTTTTAATGAATGATTTTTCAGTTAAGTACGTTGCACATAATTCCAATTCACAAATGCCCACAATATTCAGAGTATCGGCATTATGGGGTGCGCACGAAGGGTCATTATTGCTTTGGGCGTTGGTGCTTTCCGGCTGGGGGGCAGCAGTCGCTTATTTTAGCAAAGGCATACCTGCAATTATGTTGTCGCGCGTCTTGAGTGTGATGGGTTTAGTTGGTATAGGATTTATGCTATTCGTCATCATCACTTCAAATCCTTTTGAGCGTTTATTGCAAATACCTGTAGAAGGTAGGCAGTTAAATCCATTGCTACAAGATATAGGTTTGGCGATACACCCGCCTATGCTTTATATGGGCTATGTTGGGCTTTCAGTTGCCTTCTCATTTGCGATAGCGGCAATGATTGGCGGTAAACTTGATGCTGCTTGGGCGCGGTGGGCGAGACCATGGACGAATATTGCCTGGATGTTTTTAACCTTCGGTATTACATTAGGTAGTTGGTGGGCATATTACGAACTTGGCTGGGGCGGCTGGTGGTTTTGGGACCCTGTAGAAAATGCTTCTTTAATGCCTTGGATTGTTGCAACTGCACTTATTCACTCTTTGGCGGTTACTGAAAAAAGAGCTAGCTTTAAAGCGTGGACAGTTTTACTTTGTATATTAGGCTTTTCTTTAAGTTTATTAGGTACGTTTCTTGTGCGTTCTGGTGTACTTACTTCCGTACATTCCTTTGCAAGTGATCCTGAGCGAGGGCTATTTATATTGGTCTTCTTGTTAGTGGTTATTGGCTCTTCTTTGTTATTGTTTGCATTTCGTGGTCATAAGCTTAAATCTATGGGTACATTTTCTGTTATTTCACGTGAGGCGGGATTACTGGTTAATAATGTAATTCTAGTCGTGATGACGGCCACTGTGCTTCTTGGAACACTTTATCCTTTAATTATTGATGCGTTAGGCTCGGGAAAAATTTCTGTTGGTCCACCTTACTTTAATGGGGTAATGGTACCGTTATCACTACTCTTGTTTATAGTCATGGGTGCAGGTTTTTATTTACGTTGGAAAAAAGATAGTTTTCAGCGAATTTTGAAGAAGGTCATGATTCCTCTGATGATCAGTTTAGTTGCTGCATTTGTTTTGCCTTTGGTTGTAGTGTCTGAATTTAATCTAAAAACATCCATTGGTTTGTTTGCAGGAAGTTGGATTTCATTATCTGCCATTATGTGGGTGATTAGTTTAGGTCGCTCACCTTTTAAACTGCCTCTATCAAGTTGGGGTTCGGTTATCGCGCATATTGGGATGGCAATGACTGTTACGGGTGTTACTTTAGTTTCAATTTATGACACTGAGAAAGATGTCCGTCTTGTGGTTGGGCAGAGTTATGAATTAGCGGGCTATCAATTTGTTTTTAATGGCGTTAAATCTATTCAAGTTGATAATTATCATGCAGACCGAGCAAGTATGGATGTGATGAAAGATGGGAAGCTTGTCACTCACGTCAACCCTGAAAAACGTAATTATGGTCGAGACCAAGCCCCAATGACAGAGGCCGGAATTGATGCAGGATTTACCCGTGATTTATTTGTTGCCTTAGGTGAACCACTAGGTAATAACGCTTGGAGTTTCCGTATATACCATAAGCCTTTTGTAAGGTGGATTTGGATAGGTGGTGTTTTGATGGGTTTAGGTGGATTATTAGCTGCTTTTGATAAACGCTACCGTCGTACGAGAAGGGTGCAAATTGTTGATGGCGCTGACACTGATTCATCATCAAAATCAATACCTCAAGTAACCGGTGCGACAGCATGAAAAAGAATTTCTTTATTCCTCTGATTGTATTTGTTGCATTGGTTTCATTGTTATTATTTGGTTTATCTAATGACCCTAAGTTGATACCTTCGCCATTTATCGGGCAGCCTGCTCCTGAATTTAAGCTGCCAAAACTGTATAAACCTGATGAAACTATTTCAGTGGATGAAATGAAAGGTCAGGTGTGGATACTTAATCTTTGGGCCTCATGGTGCGTATCATGTAGAGCCGAGCATAAAGTTTTGAGTCGTTTGATTGCAGAGAAAAAAGTTCCTACGATTGGCCTAAATTACAAGGACTATGGTACGGAAGACTATGGTGATGCTGCCCTACAGTGGCTTGCAACATTAGGTAACCCTTATACTGCCGTCGCTGTTGACACGAAAGGAATGGCAGGTATTGACTGGGGTGTTGTGGGTGTTCCTGAAACATTTGTTATGGATAAAAAGGGTATTGTTCGTTATAAGTTTACAGGACCCGTTTATGATGACGCAGTAGATGATATTTTAATTCCTTTGATCGACAAATTAAGAAAGGAAGAAAAATGAAGTCTCTTTTAAGAATGTTACTGTTTTATATTTCTCTTCTGAGCGTCCCTGTATTTGCCGTTCAGATTGAGTTTCATCAATTTGATAATAAACAACAAGAACAACTTTATTTAAACTTAATTGCCGAATTACGTTGCGTGAAATGTCAGAATCAAAATTTAGCAGAATCTAATGCTGAGCTTGCTAGAGATATGCGTGATAAAACCTATGAAATGATTAAGCAAGGTAAAAATCGCAGTGATGTTATTAATTATATGACTGCTCGATACGGTGATTTTGTTTTATATAAGCCACCCTTTAAAAGTAAAACATTATTGCTTTGGATAGGTCCTCCCATCTTTTTATTTCTAAGCTTATTTTTATTGATAAAAATAATCCGTAAGCAAAGCATTGAAAATTCTGAGCCTCTGACAGAATCACAGCGTGAGTCTGTTCGTGCAGCATTAGACGCTAATAAACAGCAAAAGCAATATAATCAAGGTAAATAAGTTTAATGTTCTGGATAATTTGTACAATTTTAGTATTAATCGCGATTGCATTTATATTCCCTTCACTGCAAAAAGTTAAGCTTGAACAGGATGCGAGTAGCCAACAAAATATTTTAATTGCTCAAGAGCAGTTAGCTGACTTGGAAAGTCGCTTTGAAAATAGCGAGGTTGATGAAGAAAGTTATCGGGCAACGAGAGATGAGCTAGAAAAAACTTTATATGCAGATTTAACTGATAGTGAAGCAACAAAAAAGCATGTTGATACTCAGAAGTCACCTTTCCTCTCTAAGCTGAGTATGGTTTTTATCTTATTACTAATCCCTCTAATCGCTTTTTCCCTCTACTATAAGACTGGAAATATGGTGTTTACTAAAAGCATGGACTCCATTGAAGCAGCAAGAGTAGAAAGAGATAAAATGATTCCCAAAAATGCAGATGGTACTCCCAATATTGATGCCATGGTTGCTGGTCTACAGAAGAAAATGGAAGAAAACCCAGATAATCCCGAAGGGTGGTATATGCTGGGTCGATCTTATATGGTTCTAAAACAATATCCAGAAGCAATAAAATCTTTTGAACATGCTTTTAAGTTAATGCCTGATTCAAGCAATGTGATGCTCTCTTTGGCTGATGCCTTATCCATGTCTCAACAAGGTAGCTTGATTGGTAGGCCTGAGAAACTGGTCAATAACGTACTGAAAATGGAGCCAAAAAATGTGACCGCATTGTGGCTTTCAGGCATGGCCGCACGACAGAGTGGAGACTACCAGAAGGCGATTATGCTTTGGACTAAGTTGTTGCCCCTAGTTCAGGAGAAGCCAGAACAGCTTGCACAAATTAAAGGTTTAATTGAAGAGTCTAGGGGTAACTTGCCCAAAGATATGCAAAATATTCAGGATGTTCCAGTTACATCTTCCACTACACAAAGTGTATCTGGCAAAGTGGATACAGTTAGTGATAAGTCTGTGGCAGAAATAAGTGTAATGGTTTCACTTTCTGAAAAACTCAAAGCGAAAGCATCCCCCGATGATTTGGTGTTTATCTATGCTAAAGCAATGAGTGGTCCACCAATGCCTTTAGCCGCTGTTCGTAAACAAGTTAAAGACTTACCCGTCAACGTTCTATTGAATGATGCAATGGCCATGATGCCAAATTTAAAAATATCTGCATTTGATCAGGTCATTGTTGGTGCTAGAGTCTCAAAAACTGGACAGCCGATTGCTCAGAATGGTGATCTTTATGCTGAAAAGCGCTCTATTAAGCTGGGAGAAAAGGTTTCTATAGAGATTAATGACATTGTAGTTAAATAAGTAGCCTGCTCTGAACTCCTTTACCCATTGATGTACAAATATTTTTTCTTTTCAAAAGACTGGCCATATTGACGCCCAGCTCTTCTCGTCATCAAGCTAATCTATTTTGCGCTTACGATATAGATGAAAATTATTGTATTGATATAGAGTGCCTTGAAATTGACAGGCTCGGTAGGTTTATCAAAGCCTTCGATATTTGTAAACGCCATAATATTTTTCTAAAAAATGCCTTATAAGTAGGGGGGGGGGTTGTTATTTATTCTAGATAGGGCATTGGCTTATAAAATCACTGTCTGCTAGCAGAGACTTTTGCACAAAGAGATAGGATGGATGAAATGGCCTATATTTCCCAATTTTTCTCTAAAAATTCAGTTAATCATTCTTGCAGTGAGATTTAAGGTGTTAAAAACTATAGAGAGAAAACGGTTTTACCTTTAACCAGAGTACGTGTTGTTTTACCCTTAAATTCCCAACCAACAAAAGGTGAATTCTTGCCTTCACTGATTATTTCACTTGCCTTTAGCTGCCAGCAATTATCAGGATTAAATAGGCTAAGGTCGGCACTTTGTCCAACCTTCAATGTGCCCGCGTTAATACCTGTTACTTTTGCAGGATATTGAGTAATGTAGGCGATTGCTTGAGACAGTGTTAGTACTTTTTCTGTAACAAGGCGCATCACTAAAGGTAGTAAGGTTTCAAATCCTGATATTCCGGGGTCTGTTTCTTCAAAAGGGGCTAATTTAGCATCAATTTCATGTGGCTGATGATCTGAACAAATCGCATCAATCACACCTGCTGATAATGCTTCTCGCAAGGCATTCCTGTCTTCTATTGATCTTAAAGGGGGAATGGTGTGACATAGGGGATTGTAGTCAGCTACATCCATCTCCGTAAGAAATAATTGGTGGGCAGCAACATCGGCTGTTACAGGTAAGCCATCCTGTTTTGCTTTGGTTAGCATTTCAATACTGTCTGCGCTGGAAAGGCGGCAAAAATGAACGGGACAATGAGTTTGTTTAACCAGTATTAAAATCTGTGCCATTCCCACTGTTTCTGTTGCTACAGGAATAGGATGAAGACCTAGGCGTGTAGAGAGTGCGCCTTCGTGCATGCCTCCTTGTATCATTAAAGAGTGTTCAATTGGGTGCAAAAATAAGGGTAATTCAAAAGTTGCTGCATATTCCATTGCTTTTCTCAGTGTCGATAGGTTTTTTATCGGTTGATGACCCTGAGTTAAACCAACACAACCCACATATTTTAAGCTTCCCATATGGCTGAGTTGTTCTCCTTTTAAGCCTTGTGTTAAAGAGCCGATGACACTCACACGGGAAAAGCCTGCTTGCTTTGCCTTGCTTTTAATTAGCTTTACAGTAGCGCCACTATCAATAGATGAGTTGGGTTCGGGCATACAGCACACCCGTGTTATCCCAGCACTGACGGCACTGTATGTTTCATAAGCTATACGTGTTTTATTCTCTTGCCCCGGTTCTCTTAGATATGCGCTAAGATCCACAATACCCGGCAATACCCACTGACCTGTTGCATCAATAATATGCTCTGCTTCAAATTTAGCCTTAATATTATTGCCGATACTGTGAATTTTTCCTTTTGATATGGCTAAATCGGCTACTTTATCAATGCCATTAGCAGGGTCGATGATTCGGCCGTTTTTAATCAGTGTAGATTTGTTCATTGGTTACATTCCCCCACTTTCAGCATGTGCACCAAGCACCATAGACATCACTGCCATACGAACAGCAACCCCATTGGTAACTTGCTGAAGTATGACCGATTGAGAACCATCTGCGACGCGGGAATCAATTTCCACACCACGATTAACAGGGCCAGGATGCATAACAATTGCATCTGGCTTAGCAAGTCGTAAGCGTTCCTCTGTCAATCCGTAACGGGCATAAAATTCTCTTACTGAGGGTAGTAATGCGCTATTCATACGCTCATGCTGAAGTCGCAGCATGATGATGACATCAACGCCTTTTAGGCCTTTTTCAATGTCGGTATAGTTTTTAACTCCCATTTGCTCAATGCCATCTGGCATTAATGTTTTAGGAGCAATTACCCGAATTTCACCTGTTAATAAGGTTGTAAGTGCATGGATTTGTGAACGAGCGACTCTTGAATGTTTAATATCACCAACAACGGCTACTTTTAGTGAAGTAAACTCAGTTTTGTGTTGGCGAATTGTCAACATATCGAGCATTGCTTGAGTGGGATGTGCATGCCGACCATCTCCCGCATTAATAACACCTATATGGGGCGCACAATATCTTGCGATAAAATGAGCGGCGCTGCTGCTTTGATGCCTTACGACAAACATGTCACAGTTCATTGCTTCAAGGTTGCGAATCGTATCGAGTAGGCTTTCACCTTTTGCTGTAGCGGAGTTTCTTATGTCTAAATTGAGTAAGTCTGCGGAAAGCCGTTTGGCAGCTAATTCAAAGGTGGTTCGGGTACGTGTTGAATTTTCAAAAAATAGATTCATGACCGTTTTGCCTCTTAGTAAAGGCGCTTGAACTTGTTTTTTACCCGGTAATGATACAAATTGTTCTGCACGGTCTAGGATTTCTTCTAATAATGAAAGAGGAAGTCCTTCAATTGTAAGAAAGTGTTTAAGTTTGCCATCCGCCGTTAGCTGCATTGACGATGGTAATGGGCCAGGGGTAATGATATTTCTATTCTCTTTTTTAGTTAAAAATAGTGCTGGGTACTTTGCCAGATAAAAATAAACTAGCTAGTTTTACGATTGATAACGTTTAACTCCAGCTTCCCATCTGTTTTACTTAGTTGGAAATAACTTTCGGGGGTCATTTCCTGTTTAAAACCGACAACTTGGGCTTCAATAGGTAACTCGCGACAGCCTCTATCGATGAGTACCGCTAAAGTGATACTCGCAGGTCGCCCAAAGTCAAAAAGCTCATTCATTGCAGCTCGTATTGTTCGTCCTGTATATAGTACATCATCCACTAGAATGATATGTTTATTTTCCAAACTGAAGGGGAGTTTTGAGGGTTTTATTTGAGGATGTAAACCAATTTGACTAAAGTCATCACGGTAAAAATTAATGTTCAGTGTACCGAGAGGCTCGTCAATATTAAGTTGCTCATGAAGTTTTTCTGCAACCCATACACCTGCTGTATGGATTCCGACCATTACAGGTGAGTCAGGGTTATTTTTGATAACATTATCACTTAATTCTTGTGCCATCTTTGCTAATAATTCGTCAATATTATAGCTATCTTGATTTTTATCTATCATCATCTTACATAATCTAGGGTCGTGGTTTTATCTATTGAGTTACGTGTTTTTTTGCATCCAATTTTCTAAAATAATTGCAGCGGCAATTTTATCAACTTCATCTTTAGTGACTTTTTTCTTTCTCCCACTTTGTCTCAGTTGTTTTAATCTTGCTGCTGCTTCAATTGATGTAAATTGCTCATTCTCCTGATCTACTTGGAGATTATAGCGCCCCCGTAATTGGTTACAAAAACGCTCAATTCGCTTATTGATTGGATTTTCATTGCCATCTAATTCTATAGGCATTCCAACCACTAACTGTGTCGGTTTCCATGCTTCAATTAAACGTGTGATACCTTCCCAATCGGGGTGATCATCTTTACTTAGCAGGGTGCATTCTGGTGTAGCAGAGCCAATCAGCGTATTTCCTACAGCAACCCCTGTTCTTTTTAGACCAAAATCAAACGCAATGACGACAGACAATTATGAATGGCTCTTAATCATGGCCAGCGATACCACTAATAAGGTTTATGTCAAACCCTAGTGTATCAACAGCGCCCTGCCAACGTTCAGCATAGGGCATATTAAAGAGAATATTTTTATCAACGGGACAATTAAGCCAAGAGTTTTCTTTTATCTCAGCCTCTAATTGCCCTGAAATCCAACTGGCACAACCGAGTGTTAAGAGATAATTGTCAGGACCATCGCCCTTTGCTATATCGTCGAGAATATCTCTGGATGCAGTTACAGTCAAACCCTCGCATACTTCTAAACTGTTTCCCCATTGATGAGTAGAGTCATGAATAACAAAACCTTGTTCAGGTTGAACAGGACCACCACGCAAGACACATTTATTTTTATTATCTGAAAAGTTTTCGAAGGAGATTTTTAACTGTTCAAACAGTTCACCCATATTTATTTCAATGGGTTGGTTAATTGTCAGTCCAAAACAACCGTCATTGTCATGCTGACAAATAAGTGTGACTGAGTGTTCAAAATAGGGGTCAGCCAGACTAGGCATGGCAATTAAAAACTGCCCCTGTAGAGAACAGTCATTGTCATTATTGCTACGGCTAGTTGTGACCGATTCCGTGGTCTCATTATCATCCATAGACCCATCATACCTGATTTAGTTTGATGAGAATACGCCTTTACTACCCCCTTTTTTATGAAAGACAATCGTTCTGGTGATATTTAGCCGATCATATTTTTTACGAATTTCTTTAGGTAGAGGTTCATATGGCGCTGCTAATTTTACAATTTTTATTGCTGCATTATCGAGAAGCTTGGAACCTGAAGATACTGATATTTGAATTTCTACCACTCTGCCTGCGCGATCAAGTGTGGTATTTAAAATCAAAGTACCACTCAAACTTAAATCCAAAACTTTTTGTGGAAAATTTATATTACCAATACGTTCCAGCTTTTTAGACCATGTATAAATATATTCTGCTTCAACAGAGCCTTTGGCACTTAATGAATCAATAAAGCGGATTCGTGGACGTTTGGCAAAGCGTTCTTCTTGCTGACTCATTTCTGCCATCAATTTGGCAATTGCTTGTGTTTGCTCTGAGTTATCAAGTACTGTTTCAGTCGTTTTTTCTTGTTCCTCCTCTTCAGGAAGCTTTTGAATAAACTTATTAGTCTTGCCTTTTGTGGTTAATATTTGAGGCTCTGGTTTAGGTGTTATTTCTGCAATACTTTTCTCTGAGGTTACGATTTCATCACCATTTTCAAGGTTTTCCTCGGGTGCTGCGAATGGACTTTTTAGCCGGCTTTTCTTCTCCTTGCTGCCACTACCCTGTTGATTACTGTTTGCCATAAAATCAGCTTTTTCAGGTGCTTTAATATCTTGTGGCGTCACCATCGTGACATCAAACGTAGGTGATGGTGGAGATTCTGGAAACTCTGGAGGCTTAAAGCCTATTGCATAAAGCCCCACATGTAATAACAATGAAATTGGTATTGTAAAAAACAGAGGGTCTTTGCCAAAAATTTTTATTGATGAAGACATAAGTATTATTACTATTATTATTGTATTTATTTAAACAACTCGCCCCACGGTATGAAACCGAGGGGTGATTGTAACATAAAAACTTTTAAATTGCGATGCTAGTTATGATGCCAGCTAATGGGAAGGGGCAGGTTCCTCTAGCTTCACTTTGGTTTTTAATTTTCAGCTTGATCTTTTGGCTCATCTTTAGGTGCAATGATCATAATTTTATTTGGATTTAATGCTGTAATTTCTTTTGCTATATCAATGGGAATAAGGCTCTTTTTTCCGCCTAAGAAAGTAATTGCCAAATCTCCATCAGACAATGCTTGCTGCTGCTCTTCTGTGACAAATACATATTTAATCGTGGTTCCCACAATAAAATTATAACGAATGTCGGCAGTCTCTTCATTTTTCAAGTTGTCTGAGATAAGTTTGTTAATTTTATCATTGGTTTCTTTCTTAAGTTTTTCAGCTTCTTTTTTCTTTCTGATAGCCTCTCGCTTCTCATTTCTTTCAAGAATGGCTCTTTCTTTATAAAACTTCTCTAGGTCAGAGGTTTCTTTCTTAGGTTTTGACTTCGGTTTTTGTTTGGCTGTCGATTGTCGATTTGAGGTTGATTGTTGCTTTGTCTTAGGATGATTTTTATTCCCTGCATACCTCTTTTTTGGCTTTTCTGCTGCCTTCTTTATCTGATCTTCAGTAACAAGACCTGCCTTTAATAATTGGTCGCTAAGTGAACTCATAATTTATCTTTGGTTTTTTATATTATTGAGAATAATAATATAGGTTTCATTTAATTCCTATACTGTTTGTCAAACTCTCTAACCCCGTTATAATGCACGGCTATTTAAACCCCAAAACGGAATACCTTTTATGAATATTGATAATATTAAAGTAGGCAGCAATTACCCAGAAGAAGTGAATGTCATTATTGAAATACCGGCAGAATCTTCTCCTGTAAAATATGAAATTGAAAAAGAGAGTGGTGCGCTATTTGTAGACCGTTTCATGCAAGCACCTATTTTTTATCCTGCAAACTATGGCTTTATTCCACACACATTAGCCGATGATGGTGATCCAATGGATGTGCTTGTTGTGACGCCAACACCATTAATTCACAACTGTGTTATCGCTGCACGCCCCGTTGGTATTCTTGAAATGACTGACGAAGCAGGGAAAGACTCTAAAGTTATCGCTGTACCAGCCAAAGGGCTGCATTCTGCATCAGACCATTTACAAGCTCACACTGATCTTCCACCATTATTAATTGAGCAAATTGAATATTTCTTTGAATATTACAAGGTTATGGACAAAGATAAATGGGTTAAAATTGAAGGATGGAATGACGCAGCAGCAGCTAAAAAGGCAATTTCAGATAGTGTTGATATGTTCAACGATAAGAATAATGGCTAATTACACTACTTGATTTTTTTGTATTTAAAACACTTTTGCGCGGGTACAAATAGACTAAAAATCATGCGTAGTGATTATGTGCGGTGAATCATTATTATGATTCACCGTTTGCTATTGGGTTTTAATTTTCATTAATATTGTTTTGATTACCAAAAACCTCATGAAAGTTGGGGGGTGTGCTTTAATGGTCACACCAAAATAGGAAAAAGCAGTAATGCTACTGGGTTTAAAGAGAGTTAATGGAAAAGCGTGTAACAGTCAAAAGTGAACGTGAAGAATATCGCCTATTTCGCTCACGCGCTATTGTCGCAGCAATTCTGGTTTTCATTGCCCTGTCCTTAGTTTTTGTCAGACTTATTTTTTTACAAGTCAAAGGTTACAGTCACTATACGACGCTTTCAAAAGAGAATTACCAAAAACGTATACCCACCCCCCCAGTTAGGGGGCTTATTTATGACCGAAATGGTGTGTTACTTGCTGATAATCATATTGAGTACGTCCTTGAAGCTGCTCAAGATGATGTAAAAGAGATGGATAGGAAGCTAAAACATCTTATGCAATTGCTTCCCATTACTCCTCAAGAAATAAAAAAATTCAAACAAAAACTGCGTGTTAATTCTCGTTTTCAACCCGTTGTCTTACGTAAGAACCTTACCGAGAAAGAGACGGCTATATTTTCAGCAAATAGATTTCGCTTTCAGGGTTTTAATGTCAGCGTTCGCATGCGACGCAATTATCCACTTGGCTCTACTGCTAGCCATTTGATTGGCTATGTTGGTCGCATTGATAAAAGAGACTTAGAAAAACTAGACAAAAAGAATTACAAAGGTACGACCCATATCGGAAAAATGGGTATCGAAAAACAATATGAAAATAGATTGCACGGTAAGGCAGGTTATGAATTAACAGAAGTTGATGCTCACGGTAAGCCCCAACTTAAATTAGACGAGAAAGCACCTATTACGGGAGAGGATCTCTTTCTTAGTATTGACCTTGAGCTACAGCTAAAAGCAGAAGAGTTATTAAGCGAACACAATGGCGCTGCGGTTGCTATTGATCCAAGAAATGGGGAAATATTGGCTATGGCAAGTATGCCTGCGTTTGACCCCAATCTTTTTGTGAATGGTATTAGCTATGCCAATTATAATGCTCTAAGAGATAATATTGACCGCCCACTTTACAATAGAGCATTGCAAGGAGCTTATCCACCGGGTTCAACTATCAAACCGATGGCCGGATTAGTCGGACTAAGTGCAGGAGTTGTTACTCCAACCAGTTCAATTTATGGTAAAGGCTTCTATCAAATACCTGGAAACAAACACAAATTTAGATGTTGGAAAAAATCAGGGCATGGGAACATTAGTTTGAACCGCGCCATCTACCAATCTTGTGATGTTTATTTCTATGATCTTGCCTTTCGCATGGGAATAAAACGCTATTCTGAGGCAATGAAACGCTTTGGCTTTGGAAGTAGACTAGGGATAGACTTACCTCACGAAGGCAGTGGCATCATGCCTTCGGCAGAATGGAAAAGAAAACGCTACGATAAATTTTGGTACCCCGGCGATACCGTTAACACGGGCATAGGTCAGGGGTACTTTACGGCAACGCCCTTGCAACTAGCTTTTGCTACTGCCACCATCGCAACACACGGAAGAAAATTTAGACCCCATGTACTTAGGGCAACGCGAGTCTCAAGAAATCTACCTCCTAAAATAGTAATGCCAGAAAAAATGGCTCCCATTGGGGTCACAAAACTTAGGTATTGGGATGATGTTATTCGTGGCATGGTGAATGTTGTGCATGGCACACACGGTACGGCAAGAAGGTCAGGTGAAGGAGCAAAATATCGGTTTGCCGGAAAAACCGGTACTGCGCAAGTTTTTGGTATTGCTCAAAATAAAGAATACGATGCAACAAAGCTTAGAAAAAAATTACATGACCATGCTCTATTTGTTGCATTTGCACCGGTAAATAATCCTCGTATTGCGTTAGCAGTAATTGCCGAAAATGCAGGGGGAGGCAGTAAAGTTGCGGCTCCAATCGCCCGACAGTTATTAGATACTTATTTGTTAACGCCCCAACAAAAAGAGAAAATGAGTGAGCAAGAGAAGGTTAAAGAATCAAAAGAATCACCCTCACTAATGAATATCAATAAATTAAAAAAGAAGAAAGAACTGGAAAGAAAACTAAAACGGGAAATTCAAATCAATAATCCTCCAACAACCGTACCGAGAACATAGTATGAAGTTAAAAAATAGTTCGGGTTTAAGTGGGTATTTGCTACGTTGGTTTGCTTCAATAGATTTAGTTATGCTCGTATCATTGGCACTTTTGATTGCTTTGGGAAGCATTGTTTTGTTTAGTGCCTCCGGTGAAAATACCCGAATGATGAATAACCACACGATTCATTTAATTCTCGCAACCATCGTTATGCTCGTCGCCACTCAATTATCCAGTGATCTACTCAAGCGCTGGGCTTTTTGGGTTTATATTTTTGGTATTATTGTGCTGGTTCTAGTCTTAATTCAGGGGTCGATGGGCAAGGGAGCGCAACGATGGCTAGAGTTTGGAGGCTTACGCTTTCAGCCTTCTGAGGTGATGAAATTAGCCGTCCCTATGATGGTAGCGAGCTATCTTTCCAAGAAAAATTTACCACCAAAATTTAAAGATATTGTTATTGCAATACTGATTGTTGCAATACCTATGTTGCTCATCGTAAAACAACCTGATTTAGGAACCGCATTATTGGTGGGGAGTGCAGGATTTTTTGTTATCTATTTTGCAGGGCTTCCATGGAAATGGCTTGGCGCAACGGTGGTTGCACTAACTATTGCTGCACCTTTGGTCTTTTATTTTGGTATGCACGATTATCAAAGACAGCGTGTTTTGACCTTGCTTGATCCAGGCGCTGATCGATTAGGCTCTGGTTATCATATTTATCAATCCACAATTGCCATTGGTTCTGGTGGTTTTTATGGTAAAGGCTGGTTAAATGGTGATCAGTCTCGGTTAGATTTTTTGCCTGAGCGCCATACCGACTTTATTTTTGCAGTATTTGGAGAGGAATTCGGCTTACTTGGTAATTTAATACTATTTACCTTGTATTTATTTATTATTTGGCGGGGTCTTTATTTAGCCATGAAAGGGCATGATACTTTTGCTCGATTATTGGGTGGTAGCCTGAGTCTCACTTTCTTTATTTATCTATTAGTCAATACAGGAATGGTCAGTGGGGTGCTTCCTGTTGTTGGGGTTCCCTTACCTTTAATTAGTTATGGAGGCACTTCCCTAGTAACTCTTATGGCAGCATTTGGTCTCCTCATGGGTCTACGAAAACGAAAACGAGGGTATAGCTAAATGTTAAAAATATTTATGCGCTCTTTCATGTTAAGTGCATTATTAATAATCGTACCCTCTGTATTGGCACCCCCCTACTTTGCGGCAGAAATTACAAGAAATACAAACTATATACACTATCCTGCAATGCAGCAGCTAATAGAGCGTATGGTTAAAAAAGGGTTTGATAGAGCCTATTTACAGCAGACGTTTTCTCATATACAGCGTGATGAACGCATACTAAAGCTGGTCAATTCTCCAGCAGAGGGAAAACCATGGCACAAATACCGTCCTATTTTTATTACAGAAGACCGTATTAATTCAGGTGTAAATTTCTGGAAACGTCACGAAAAAGCTATTTCCGCGGCAAGTACTCAGTATGGTGTTGACCCTGAATATATTGTTGCCATTATTGGAGTAGAGACCTTTTATGGGCGTAACACAGGTAAGCACAATGTGCTGAGAAGCCTCACCACCTTGGCTATGGACTTCCCGAAACGAGAAAAATTTTATACCAGTGAACTCGAACATTATCTAGAGCTAATCAGAGAAGAAGGCATCAAAAATCCCAATATGCTAATGGGTTCTTATGCAGGAGCAATGGGATTAGGCCAATTTATTTCAAGTAGCTATCGAAATTATGCCGTTGATTTTAATCGCGATGGGCACAAGGACTTATGGCACCCAGAAGATGCCATTGGCAGTGTTGCCAACTATTTCTCACGTCACGGCTGGAAGCCAAATGGTAATGTTGCAGTACCTGCTCGAATTTTAGGCAATTTATATGCTAAAATCGTGAATACAAAAGCAATTAAACCAGAATATACTTTGCAGTTATTGAAACAAAATGGGGTTGAGCCGATGGGACAGTTTAGTTCCGATCGGGTTTCACTACTTCAACTACAAGGGCAGCAGGGCTACGAATACTGGATTACGGGTGATAATTTTTACGTTATAACAAGATACAATCATAGTCCCAAATATGCTATGGCCATATTTCAGTTAGCATGGGAGATAAAACGTAGAAAACTGAACCAAAAAAATAAATAAAAATGTAAAACTAAAGTAAGAATGAAAGTAATTAATTAACTTACATACTATAAAGAACCATTATCCAAAAAGGGGACGATAATGATAAACCGTAAATTTAATATAGGCATTAGCCTATTACTTATAACCACCGTCACTGGTCTATCTGGTTGCAGCATGATTAGCCAAGTTGGGAAATCTGCTAGAAATATGACAATTTTTGGTGGCAACAAAGATACCGTAGCGACTGATAGTACACTAGTGATTCCACCTAGCCTGCGCGAGCCTGGTACAAGCGATACTGCAACACCACAGCAAGCAACGAACAGAAAAAAAACAACGACAACTCGTCAATCAACCTATAAATCAACAAAGAACTATTACATCGTTGTGGGCACCTATGCTGATCAAGTTGAGGCACTTAATACTTTTACACGCCTTTCATCAATTGGCTTAAAAGGTGCTACAATGGAGTCTCGTAAAACTAAATCAGGCGATTTTCTCCATATGGTTCGTCTTGGCCCCTATACCAAGCAAGAAGATATAGATAAGGCGAAGGATAGCTTAACGAGTACAGGTTTATCGCAGTTTAAAGTAGTAGAAAGTTAAATTGTATTTGTTATAACTCGGTTATAATCAATGGCCTTGGTAATTACTCATGTTGGGTGATTATTTTTTCGATATTCGGATATCTATAATACACACTATGAAACGAATCTTATTTACCATTTTTTGTTTGTTTATCTTTTTTACGCAGCAAAGTTGGGCAAGCACTGAACCTCCTGGAATAAAAGCTGACAGTTACCTGCTGGTTGACTTTCATAGTGGTGTTCAATTAGCAGAAAAAAATGCAGATAAACGTATAGAGCCTGCTAGCATTACCAAATTAATGACCGCCTATGTCATTTATCAAGAGCTAGAGAAAAATACCATCTCACTAGAAGATAAAGTGCTTATTAGTGAGAAAGCGTGGAAAATGGAAGGCTCTAGAATGTTTGTAGAGGCAGGGAAAAAAGTACCACTAAATCGTATGATTAAAGGTCTTATTGTCCAGTCTGGTAACGATGCTGCTATTGCATTGGCAGAACATGTTTCAGGCAATGAAGCTTCATTTGTTGAGAAAATGAATCAAACAGCCAAAGCACTGGGATTAAATTCTACGCGCTTTGCAAACCCTACAGGCTGGCCGGACCCAAACCACTACACCACGGCTAGAGATATTGTTACTTTAACGCGTCATGTAATCAAAGAATATCCTGAGCACTACAAACTACATTCATTAAAAGAATATAGTTACAACGGTATTAAGCAATACAATCGTAATAAATTATTATGGCGTGACCCAACTGTTGATGGTGTTAAAACAGGACACACCGATTCTGCTGGCTATTGCTTAGTCGCTTCAGCGGCGCGTAATGATATGCGCCTCATCTCTGTAGTTTTAGGTGCAGAAAGTGAAAAGGCTCGTGCTGATTACAGTCAGGAATTATTAGAATTTGGTTTTAGATTATACGAAACACACAAGCTTTATGATAAAGGCTCTGTACTTGCTGATGCACGTGTCTGGAAAGGTAATAAAACTACCGTTCCCGCAGGAATCATGGAAGACTTTTATGTAACCGTCAAAAAAGGCCACTACAAGCAGTTAAAAGGCTTGATGGAATTAGATGGATCATTGGATGCCCCAATAAAACGTGGCGATGTGGTTGGTACGGCAATTATTAAAGACGGCGATACTATTGTTAATCAAGTTTCTCTCTTAGCGCTTGATGCCGTTGATCCTGGTGGATTCTGGTCTAAAGTTACAGATAGTGTTAAAAAGCTATTTAACTAAATATCAAAGCAAACCTTTTTAATAACAGTAATACCCTAATTTTGAGTTGTAAAAATGTCCGTTCAAGATAAAGAAAGCCTGATTGATTTTCCGTGTAAATTTCCCGTAAAAGTGATGGGTGCTGCGATACCAGAATTTCATTCTGCCGTTGAAAAGATGGCAAAGCATCATGATCCAGAATTTGATACTGCACACACAAAGCAAAACATAAGTAAAACCGGCAAATATGTAAGCCTAACCTTAACGATTAATGCCAAAAATAAACTTCAGTTAGATGCTCTTTATCAAGAACTAACGGATCATGAGCTGGTAGTTTGGGCGCTGTAATCAATAAGATAATTACTAAACAACTTGGCTTAAGCGATTACAAAAGTGTTTGGGAGTCCATGAAGGATTTCACCCAGTCTCGTGGTCCAGATACAGCGGATGAAATATGGGTTGTAGAGCACCCCCCCACTTATACGCTGGGTAGAAATGGTAAAGCACACCATATTCTACAAAATACCTCCATCCCTGTTGTTAAAGTAGATCGTGGCGGTCAGGTGACTTATCACGGTCCCGGGCAGATAGTTATTTATCTCCTGCTCGATTTGCATCGAAGAAATATAGGGATTCGTAATTTAGTCACCTTGATTGAGAATTGCATTATTTTACTATTAGCAGAATATGGAGTAACAGCCTATAGCGACGCGGTTGCTCCGGGAGTTTATGTGGACAAAAAGAAAATTGCAGCACTTGGACTGCGCGTATCTAAAGGTCGGACAACCCATGGATTAAGCTTAAATGTTGATATGGACTTAAGCCCCTTTCGCTTTATTAACCCCTGTGGCTACGCAGGGCTAGAAATTACCCAATGCCTAGACTTGGGTATTAAAGAGACTCTACCTGTACTTGCAGAAAAACTGAGTACACTGATCAATTCAGAAATTATCAAAGCTTCAAAAAAGTAAAACTACTGGGTCATAACGACTCATCGCTCGCTAATTCACCCTCATTAATAATCTAGAGAGTTTAATCAAATATTTATCCTTCGTGAAAAGGGCTCAGTTAGCCAAATATTGTCACTTTCGAGAGAAAATAGTTACCATACGTAAAACAAATACCACAATAACAGATAGCTTATTTATACTACCCCCCATGAGTTTAAGAACTACCATCAACTATATTAGTCGCAAAATTTTATATCTTTGGATTAAAACAGAGGTGATTCCAAATAAAATTGAGCAACTGCATATTAATCCTGACTTACCTGTAATCTACGTATTAGAGACACGGTCGTGGACAAATATTCTGGTTCTGGAAGAAGAATGTAAGCGCTTAGGCCTTAAAGCTCCTTTGGCAAATATTGATATACCGGAGTTACACCAATGGCGTTCAGTGTATACCATCGCCCCAAGAGAGCCATTTAAAGCGTGGTTGCAGAACCAGCCAAAACGCTCACGAATGTTACGAGGTATCATCGAAACACTAAACGATTATCCCGAACAAGAAATACAATTTATACCGGTACAAATTTTCTGGGGCAGACCCGTCGCGACCCAAAAACACTGGTTACAAGTATTATTCTCAGACTCTTGGGGATTGGCAGGAAGAACTCGAACCTTTTTTAGAGTGTTATTTCATGGGCGTAATACTTTCATTAAGTATTCTGAAACAATCAATTATCGGAGTAATCAGGAAAGCAGTCGCTCTGATGATGATGTCATTGATTCTTTACAGAGTGCATTAGGAGATCGATTAAAAAAGATTCGTAGTGCAACACTTGGGCCAGATATATCTCATAAACGTACACTAGTGCGAGATTTAATTTTAAAGCCAGCAGTACAAAAAGCGATTGCCAAAAGAAGTGCAGAAGATAACCTCAGCGAATATCAAGCGGCGCTTCAAGCAAGACGCTATCTAAATGAAATAGTTGCGAATTGTACCAATGTTACCATTCAGGTAATGCAGCGTGCGCTGTCATCATTTTGGAATCGTTTTTATTCTGGTATCGAAGTTAACAATAGCGAATACCTAAAAAGCCTCGCGCTAAGCCATGAATTAGTCTACGTACCTTGCCATCGCAGTCATATTGACTACCTATTGCTGTCTTATGTAATTTATTTTGAAGGTTTAGCCATTCCTTATATCGCGGCAGGAAAAAACCTTAATATGCCAGTGATAGGTTCCATATTGCGTGGTGGTGGCGCTTTCTTTATTCGACGTAGCTTTAAGGGTAATGAGCTTTATTCAACCGTGATATTTGAATACCTAGCTGAGCTAATCGCAAAAGGTATCGCGATTGAATACTTTGTTGAAGGTGGCAGAAGCCGTACTGGTCGCTTACTGCAAGCAAAACCTGGCATGTTATCCATGACGGTACGTGGTTTCTTAAAATACCGTAAACGTCCTGTAGTATTTATTCCTGTTTATATCGGTTACGAAAAACTGCTCGAAAGCAAAGCCTATCAAGCTGAGCTATCTGGAGAAGACAAAAAGAGCGAAACCTTTATTAATTCAGTAAAATCAATCCTCAAAATACGAGGGGAATATGGCAAAGTTTCCGCCAATTTTGGCGAACCTATTTTCCTAAATAATATTCTAGATCAACAGCAATCTGGTTGGACTTCCGAAGCTTATGATGATGAATCTCGCCCCCCGTGGATCAGGGATATAGTGGTTAATTTATCTGAGCAAATAATGACTCATATAAATCAAGCCGCAACAGTGAATTCAGTTAACTTAATTGCTAGTGTATTACTTGCTGCTTCCAACCAAAGCATGGATGAAAAGGATTTAGAGCATCAGCTAGAGATGTATAAAACACTCATTGCTTCTCTTGATTACTCTGAAAAAATTATTATTACCCCTCGTTCTGGTAATGATCAAATCATGCATGCCGAATCTTTAAAAATGCTAAAAAGACGGCCCCACGAGCTAGGTGATATTATTTATTTAAATAATAAACAAGCAGTTTCAATGACTTATTACCGCAACAATATTCTGCATTTATTAGCCTTGCCATCAATTATCTGCTGTTGTTTTTTCAATGTGCGTACGATGAGCAAAAAAGAAATTGTCAGTTTGGTATCACTTGCTTATCCCTTTGTTCAGAAGGAATTATTTTTAATCTGGGATAAAACACAGCTTGAAGATGTCATAAGCAAAGCGCTGAATCAATTGGTTGAATCAGGTGTACTGATTAAAGATGCTGACGATAGTGCTCAAAGCTATTCTCGTCCTTCACCTAGCACTAAAGCGCATACACAATTAACACTGCTGGCAAAAGTTATTTCACCGGTACTTGAAGTCTATTATCTGACAATTGCTTTGCTTTCCCGTAGCGCTAACAAAGCAGAATCAACCATCAGTAAACAAAAATTAGTTACCGAATGTATTTTAATGTCACAACGAATAGCAATGATCCATGAAATGGATTCACCGGATTATTCGGACAAACACCTCATTGCAAACTTTATTGAAACGCTGATTCATATTGATTACCTGCGTGAATTTGATACGGAACAAATTCAATACAATGAAGTTTTTCATAGAACAGATAAACGCATTAGACTGTTATTACCCAAGCAAATGCGTGCCAATATTCTACAAATGATTGGAGAGAATAACAGTAATCTACATTAACCCACCCCCCACCTTTCGGGCACTTTTTTAAAAAACTGCCTGAAAGGTGGGGGGTGGCATTACTTAGTCATCAAGCGTAGCAACACCTTTGGCGACTATCTCTACATAAATAGTTTCCGCTCCATTTTCTACCAGCTCATCAATGCTTTTTGTTATTGATTGTGAAGGAACCTTAGTAGCCGTCTTTTCAGAACGCCCCACTTTACAATCAAAGCGCCAATATTTGCTTTCTGCTGGTAGACTCTTACTGTGCTCTTTCTTTAAATATTTTTTAATTTCATGCTTAATCGAATCTACGATACGAGGAGTTTTAATTTTAGGATGATCTAGTTTAAATGTCTTTTTCATTGGAACCCCGGTGATGTGAGCAACTAATATGCAATTAATAAACGCAGAATAGCGCTTAATGGCGCGCAGTGTACATATGAAAGAATCATTCTACAAGATGTTGAACTTGAGTCTATTGAAGGCTCAATTCAGAGATGGGAGAAATGTGTAGCAATAAAGTAGGGATGAATGATCAATATGGTAAATAACGCCCTACTTATGGAAATACTGCCTAAGAAAAATCTTATAAAATACGAGATATGGCACTATTCTTAAAATAAAGAACTATCCATAAGATAGGGCGAATAAACTAAGCGAGACCTTTGCAATAAAGGTCTCTCAGTATCTCACTGGTTTTTTAATTTAAACCAGGCATACCTTCCTTCTTGGTGATGAATATTAAGATTTATCCTTCTTCACCGAACACGTATTAATACCCAAAATAGCATAAGGAGGACACCAGCCAATTAATCCTGTTAATAATGGGACAGCACCAACAGCACCCCACCAGTTTTTAGCATAAACACCCCAAGCAATAATTGCTAAACCAGCAACGATTCTAATAATACGTTCATATTTACCGATATTAGTATTCATTTTATCAACCTTTCGTTAGTTAAAAATTTATCCATTAAGGCGAAATTCGCTCCTCAGAAAATCCACTTCTGAGGGGTAAATTTCTATCTCTTACTCACACTTAAAATTTATACCCATCAAATGAAAAAGTCTATTAGAATATTATTATATATGAAACTATTTCTAGAGTGAGCTAAGTAATTCATATAGCTGCAATGATAGAAGGTTTTGCAAAACCACCTGCACGAGCCGATTTCTGCGTTGCGCGGTACTCAAAATGCTCATTTACTCTGTGTAAACTCCGTTTTCTGTATGCCTTGAAATTGACACGCTCGGTAGGTTTATCAAAGCTTTCTGATACTTAAAGGTCTTTTAAAAAGTAGATTGCAGGATGTCATATTAGAGTTTATTAAGCATTTGCTGCTGTCCCGTTAACTTCATGTTTAGTTGAAACTTTTGTACTCTCACTTCTCCTTATCGCTTCCTGTGTTTTTTTGTCGGTCTAAATAGACCGTTGGTATTTATCAGCATACTGGAAATGTATTCCTGTGAGACATTGAATCCTTTGTTTTTTCATTGATCCACTCATGCAAATAATAGCTACGAACCGATCTGCCAATCATTTGGGTAACACTTTTGCCAAAAGACTGATTAATACGCTGGTGGATTGGCTGATTGCTTTATTTATAGTGAGTATTTTGCTTTGGTTTATGGTGACTCAGCCAATTTTCTCGTTTAGTCAAGTGGATTCAGTGGCAGAGGTTGATGTAAAACGTCTGGAAAGGCATGTTCGTATACTCACTGGTGAATATGCGCCACGTACATTTGAAAGCAAGCAACTCAATAAGGCGGCTAAATATATTGCCAATGAGTTTATTGGGCTGGGTAGAGTGGAATACCAGCCAATTACAACGCTGGCTGGTAAATATAAAAATATATTACTCAACTTAGGTGCTGATTCAGATGAAGTTTTTGTGATTGGTGCACACTATGATGTAGAAAGTCATTCACAAGCGACAGAGGACAATGCATCTGGTATATCAGCATTGATTGAACTGGCGCGGCATTTGTCCAGGCATGAGGAAGAGTTACCGCTACGGGTGATTTTGGTCGCTTACCCTTTATCTGCTAATCAACCGAAGCACATTAAAAGTATGGGCAGTTTTGTGCATGCTGAATCTCTTAAAAAATCTGGCAAGAATGTACGTTTGATGGTGTCACTGGACAGTGTGGGTGTTTATAACTCAGAGAAGCAGAGCCAGAAGTATCCCTATCATTTTATGACGCTGTTTTACCCAGAGCAGGGGAATTATATCAATCTTACAGGGCGTTTAACCGACGTTAGTGAACTTAGGCAATTGAAGCGTAGTTTTAAACGGGTATCGAGGTTGCCACTTTATTCGCAAAGTGTTCCACAAAATCTTTTGGGATCAAAATCGCTTGATCACCAAAATTATTGGAAAATGGGTTATCCCGCAGTGTTGATGAGCGATACGGCAGAGCTAAGAAAGCCTCAGTTGGGTAAACAAAGGAAAGGGCGTCAGAGTGTATCTGTAATGAGGAGTACTCAGGAATATGGTATTGATTATGAGAAAGTAGCGATGTTGGTACAGGGTTTATATCAGGCGGTGATGGATGCTGGAAAGCCAGCGAATAAACCTCAAATTGCTGAGCAAGGTAAGAAATTATCCGCTGGTCTCTAGTTTAATTAGCGTTGATTTTTAGCCGCCTTGATTGGTCCACCTTTAAATGGTGCAAAGCCTGTTCCAAAGATGACGCCAGCATCAAGTAAATCAGCATCTTCAACCAGTCCTTCATCAAGGCATTTCTGAGATTCGATTAATAACTTGTCAATGAGGCGTGTTTCTAATTGCTTAAGGTCACCCCCCCACTTTGAGGCAGTTTTTTCAGTATCTTTGACTTTTTTATCTGCTTTCCAAGTATAGAAACCCTGACCTGATTTTTTACCTAATCTACCCGATTCGACTTCACTATCTAATGTTGTTGGTAAGGTAACGCCCACCGTATCGGCAAGAATTTTCCCCACATTTAAGCAAATATCTAAACCTACTGTATCGGCAAGTTCCAATGGCCCCATTGGCATACCGTAATCTACCGCAACTTTATCGACAACGGCAGCTGGTACGCCTTCTTGATAGATGGTGACACCTTCAAGAATGTATGGCATTAGAATACGATTAATTAAAAAGCCCGGTGAGCTTTTAACCGGTAACGGTAGTTTGCCAATATGTGCACCAAAAGATTGCGCGAGTTCTATCACCTTTGGATCTGTTTTTTCTGGTGTGTAGATTATTTCCAGCAATGGCATTTTAAATACAGGATTGAAGAAATGCAGTCCAACCAAGCGCTCTGGTTGTTTCATTGCCTCAGCAATATCCTCAAGCGTTATGCTGGATGTGTTTGTCGCAATGATGGCATCTGGCTTGGCTTTTGCCTCGACGTCTTTGAATATCTTTTGTTTAACTTCAAGATTTTCAAAAATAGCTTCAATAATAACATCTGCTTTAGCAATACCATGACCGTGTAGGTCTGGAATTAGATTGTCCTGTGCCTGCATGATTCGTGATGTATCTTTGCGGTAGCGACGTTTGAATCCTTTTGCTGCACGTCCAACAACACGTCCTAGTGCTTCTTGACTAAGATCTTGAATGGTTACTTTAAAGCCTTGCATAGCGCACCATGCAGCAATATCGCCACCCATAACACCACCACCAATTACATGCACGCGTTTGGGGCTAAATAATGACTTATCACCGAGTGCTTTTAAACGGTTTTGCAAAAAGAATACGCGTACCAGATTTTGTGCGGTATCGGTCATTGCTAATTGCGCAACAGATTCCGCTTCGGCAGCATACATTTCGTTGCCTTTACTACCGTGCATTTCCCAAATATTGATTAAGGCGTAGGGCGCTGGGTAGTGTACTTGTTTTACTTTTGAGGAAACCTGCTTGCGCATTTGCATAGCAACCAATTTTCGCATCGGGCTAGCCTCAAGTAGCATTGCCGATTTTGGTGGTTGCTGTTTTGCAGGTTTGCGTAAAACGGTTTGAATTGCAGATGCTTTTAGTTGGCGTAGTGGTACACACAGGTCGGTGAGTCCCATTTTCTTCGCCTGACGTGGTAATAAGTTTTTGCCTGTGAGCATCAGTGGCATAGCCGCTAAAACACCAATACGACGAATTGAACGAACAGTACCACCAAAGCCGGGGTGAATACCCAGTTTAACTTCAGGCAGTGATAGCTTGGTTGAAGGAGAATCGTCGGTAACAATATAGTCACAGGATAAGGCAATTTCTAATCCACCGCCCATACAAAAGCCTTGAACCATGGCGACCGTTGGTATTGGCAGGTCTTCTATTTTCTGACAGGCAGCCTGACCCGCGTGAATAAAACCAAGCGCCTGTGTTTTGTCTGTGACTTCAGTAAACTTTTTAACGTCGGCACCTGCGATGAATCCACTTGATTTACCCGAATGAATAATTACGCCTTTGACGTTAGACATGGCTTTTATTTCATCGCAAGCCGCTGAAATATCTGTAACCACCTCAGGGTTGATAACATTGGCTGCTTCATCTTTTACATCAATTGTCAGCCAGACGATTTTGTCCTCAACAGAGAGTGATAAATTATCATAGCTAGTTGATGTGTTGTTATTAGTAGTACTCATGGTGCCTCCACCAACATTGATCCACCTTGACCGCCACCAATACACAGTGAAGCGATTCCTTTTTGGGCATTTTCTCTTTTAAGCACATGGGCTAAATGCAATACGATACGAGCACCACTGGAGCCTACTGGATGCCCAAGTGCTATTGCGCCCCCATCGACGTTGAGTTTATCCATTGGAATAAGTCCCAGTTTTTTGGCTAAACCTAATTCGTTTGTGCAATATTCACTATCATCCAGAGCTAAAACACAGGCTTGTACTTGAGCTGCAAAAGCTTCATTGATTTCCCAGTAGTCAATACTGTCCATCGTCAACTGATATTGTGTCAGTGTTTTCGCAATTGCATGTGCAGGGCCTAGTCCCATTTGCGCAGGGTCTAACCCTGCCCATTGTGCAGGGCTTAGTTTCGCTATGGGAGACAATTTGTGTTTTTTGATTGCCTCTTCACTTGCAAGAATAAGACTGGTTGCGCCGTCTGTAATTTGAGAACTGTTTGCCGGCGTAACTTTGCCATAAGGCCTGTCAAAGAAAGGCTTAAGCTTGGCAATTTTTTCTATCGAGCTGTCTGGTCGAACGCCATCATCTGCATCAAACATTTTTCCAGAATCATCATAGATGGCTTCAATTTCTTCGAGCGAACCTGCTTCCATAGCAGCAACTAAACGTAGATGACTTTGTACAGCATATTCATCCATTTGTTCGCGGCTAATATCAAATTTATAGGCAAGATTTTCTGCGGTTTGTCCCATATTTAATCCAACTACAGGGTCAGTGAGTCCATGTAAAAGGGCAATAATGGGTGCAAAATACCGACCTTTTAGTTTGCTGAGTGCCTTAATTTTTGCCCCTGCTGATTTGGCTTTATTCCAGTTGGCTAACCAATGCACCATATCTTGTCGCAGTAATAAGGGTGCTCTACTCATTGCATCGACGCCACCTGCCATAATCATGTCAGCATAGCCGTGTGAAATATTTCTCACGGCATTATCAATGGCTTGCATGCCTGATGCGCAATTGCGTTGTACGGTAAAGGCGGTGAGTTTGTCTCCACCTCCCATACGAAGTGCGATGATTCGAGCGATATTTGCTTCGTCTTCACTTGGCATCATGCAACCGTATATCACTTCGTCAAGATCAGACGCATCAAAGGGTTGTCTTAACATTAACGGTTTGGTTGCTCCAAGAGCCAGTTGTGTTGCACTGAATAAACCAGGGGCGCCAGGGGCTTTCAGAAAAGGTGTACGCGCACCATCGACAAGATAAACAGGTCTTGCGGTTTGCGAGTGAGTTTTTGCTTTAGAGTTTTTAGGCACGTTTTAATTCCTTAGTGGTAAAGTGATCAACACGAACAGCTTCTCTGGTTGCTAACCATAATTCATGTAATTGTTTGCCTTCTGCTTCGGTTAATAGTTTCTTATCTACTGCTTCTTGCATACGTTCTTCGTGTGTCCTGCTGCTCAGTTTATCTTCTTTTATGAGCTTTTTGAACTTGCTTTCTAGAGGTTCTGCTTTAATCGCTAAGTTAAATGCATGCTCGATTCTACCCGCAGGATCATTTGGTTTATCTGTTATATAACAGCCTTCAGTTAAGCGGTCTCTGGTATCAGATGGGCTTAGTGCCAGTTGTGCTACTTCGTGAATCAACTTGTCAGAAGGCGGTGAGTAGGGTTTTCCGAACGGGAACATTAATGCGCGTAAGGTTTTGGCAATGGGTGAAATAGGTAAGTTGTAGAATACTGCCAACATGGCTTGTTGTGCATCATGCATGGTTGATTGACAGGCATAGTGAAGCAGAGGTAAATCAGCTTCTGGCTCGCCTTGATCTTCAAAGTTTTTTAGCGCTGCGGAACACAGGTACATATTTGCCAAGATGTCAGCAAAACGGCCTGACAGTCTTTCCTTACGCTTAAGCCCTCCACCTAGTGTTAATAAGGCATAGTCAGACAATAAGGCAAAGCCGGCACTTAAACGAGTGAGGCGACGATAGTATTTACGCGTTAGTGAAGAGCCTGTTTTTTCAAATACTGCATTGCTTAAACCAAACCACACACTGCGAGATAAATTACTCACAACAAAACCGATGTGACCGAATAGTTTTTCATCAAGTGCTTTTAGATCATCTTCTTGTGCTGCTTTCATAATATCTAATAGATAAGGATGACAACGAATTGCTCCTTGACCAAAAACGATGAGCGTGCGCGTTAAAATGTTTGCACCTTCAACCGTAATGCCAATAGGAACAGCCTGATAACCACGGCCTAATAGATTCGATGGGCCAAGACATATGCCTGAGCCACCTTGGATATCCATTGCGTTGTTAATAATCATGCGCATACGTTCGGTAAGCTGGTATTTAAGTAAAGCGGTAACAACGGCTGGTCTTTCTCCGTGATCTAATGCCGTAGTGGTAAGTTTTCTGGCACTATCCATGAGATAGGTATTACCAAGGATTTCTGCAAGCGGCTCTTCAACACCTTCAAATACACCAATAGGTAGACCAAATTGTCTACGTACGCGTGCGTATGCGCCGGTATATCTTGAGACTAGTTTAGCGGCACCTGTCGATTGTGCAGGTAATGAAATACCGCGTCCTTCACCCAAGCATTCAACCAGCATACGCCAGCCTTTGCCTACATTGTTAACACCGCCGATTAGCCAATCCATGGGGATGAAAACATCTTTACCCCAGTTTGGGCCATTCATAAAGGAGCTATTGAGAGGGAAGTGGCGCTTGCCAATATCAATGCCCGGAGTATTGGTAGGAATTAATGCAACGGTAATGCCAATGTGATCACCCTCTTTTTCAACCTCCTCATCAGTAACACCCTCAAGTAGGTTGTCTGGATCATAAAGTTGGAATGCGAGCCCCAAAAGCGTGGCAACAGGGGAAAGCGTAATATAGCGTTTTTCCCAGTTTAAACGGATGCCTAAAATATCTTTTTCACCATTGAAATCTTGTCTACAGACAATACCAACGTCTGGAATTGAACCCGCATCACTACCCGCCTCTGGGCCAGTCAAGGCAAAACAAGGTATCTCTTTACCGATTGCGAGGCGTGGGAGGTAATAATCTTTTTGATCCTGGTTACCATACTTCATCAATAACTCACCAGGGCCGAGTGAGTTAGGCACCATAATAGTAACGGCAGCTGTAATGCTTCGACCAGAGACCTTCATTACAACTTGTGAGTGTGCATAAGCAGAAAAGCCTAATCCACCATATTCTTTTGGAATTATCATGCCAAAAAAACGCTGTTCTTTAATGTAATCCCAAATTTGGGGAGGTAAATCTTGACGTTCGTGGGTGATTTCCCAGTCGTCTAACATGTCACATAAGGTTTCGACGGGGCCATCAATAAATTCTTGTTCTTCTTTGCTTAATGAGCTTGAAGAAAGATCACGTAATAGTGACCAATCAGGTTTTCCAGAAAATAGTTCGGCATCCCACCAAACGTTTCCACCATCTAGGGCTTCTTGCTCTGTTCTAGATATTGTCGGAAGGTTAGCTTTAAGTAGCTTCATTGCAGGTTTGCTAATGAGAGGCTGACGTAAAGCTGGAATATTGATAAGTGTTATAAGCAGTAGTGTTGGTAGCCATATTGCCCAGAACCATCCTGATAAAGCACCGGCAAATGCACTGACGACAAGCCACGCACCAATTGCCCAGCTTGCATGGTTTAAGGATGAACGTAGATAGCCGATAATTCCAATTATAATTATTAGTGCTAGTAACCAAAGCATGGTTTTTCTCCTAAGTAGGTGATTTTTACAATATTCCATTTTAAAAAATGGCAAGACATTAGAAACATTAGTCACTAAGCCTTACGGTCTATTGTAACGGCTGCAGTATTTGTGATACTAGTTAAATTATTTTTTATTGGATGTAGTAGGCCGCGCTTCAGTCAATATGTTCTTTGGGCTTGGGTATACGGTTAAAAGTATGCTTTGACGTAATGAAAGGCCATAAAGAGTTAATTGCATAGTCATAATACAAGCTAGGTAATATCGAGCTAGCTATTCTCTTAGTCTTGCTGTTTGTTTTTTATTGGTCTCAGTCGCTAGTAAAAACTATGCACTTTAGTGCAAGGCTTTAGCTGATACACATTTATGTTATTCTATGATACATGAGGGATAATAGGCGAAGTAGTCACACAGTAAGTCGCTTAACAGCGCATATAGTTTGGATAACGAAGTACCGATATCCTGTGCTGAGAGGTGATATAAAACTTAGGTGTCGTGACCTAATCCTACAGATTTGTGATGCGGAAGATGTAGAGATTTTAAAAGGTGTTGTGAGTAAAGACCATGTTCATATGCATATAGAATATCCGCCAAAGTTGTCGATAAGTAATTTAGTTAAGCGGCTAAAAGGTAGGACATCTAGACGCTTACAACAAGAATT